>OLNN01000028.1_pt1 | contig 138422 bp, 131 predicted proteins | sample 1672141 | NCBI WGS metagenome assembly OLNN01 (sample SAMEA3136652, study PRJEB25190) | human gut metagenome | biome: human gut; feature: human-associated habitat; material: faeces | place: Austria | collected 2013
CTCGACGGCGCGCCCCCACAAAAACAATATGCAAATGTTCTTAAATCTTATTTCACGAGAAGTTTCGATACTTCGTTGCCCTGACGGCGGATAACGATCTGGCCGGCTACGGGCTCATTGACGCGAACACCCTGGAGGTTGAAGTATTCAACAGGAGCGTTGTTGTTGTCAACAGCTACTTCGTTGATAGCGCCTGTGCCACCGAAGGTGATCTTGGTGTTGGTGAAGTAACCGAGTTCCTGACCGTTGCCGAGAAGCCAGCTGAGGTCATCGTAGGTGATGGTCTTGGTGTCGCCGTTTTCAGCGAAGCTGCCTGCAGCTGCGAAGTTGTCGGCAGAGTTCTGAGCATCGCCCCAGTAGATGGCGCTGCCGGCATAATAGAGAGCTACGTTGGGATAGCAGGTAGCGTCCTTGCCGTCGACAATGTTTATGATAGCGCCGCCGCAATCAACAACGCCGTAGGCTGCGTAACCGCTGCCGAGCTGCTGATAAGTAACAGGCAATACATAGCATTCGCCGGAAATATCCTCGTCGCCTTCTTCACCTGCCATGGTTGTGCTGTAGCTGGCGTTGTTCTGATAATATACGGGAGCCATGACGTCGAGACCGATGTCATAAGTCTCGCCCTGAATGTCAGCAGCAAACCAAATGCCGCTGACGGGAGCGGTCGTGTTCTTCCAGTTGAACTGGATGAGTTCCAGGAAATCGCCGTTTGCCGAGCATTCGAACATGGGAGTGATTGCGTTGGAATTGCCTTTGTACTCATAAGCGCCGGTCGACTGATTCATGTCGTAGATAGCGTAACCGCCGATATAAACATCGACCTTGCTACCGTCGTTAAGCTCAACATCGTTCATAACAACCTGACCTTTGGGAATACCCCAGAAGTAGGTAGTTGTGCCGTCGTTATCCTCTAAGGCAACTTTCTCAAGCTTTACGTCTTTGGCAGTCAGATCGGTGAAGAGGCCGTTAAGACCTAAGTCGAGGACATATCCTTCGCCGTCTCTTGTTATTTTGGCAGTGCGGGGGTTGGCCGAGCCGAAGCCATCCTGAAAGTCCATAGCGAACTGGGCAACATACTCGCCGCCGGTGAGTTCGGGAGTTGTTTCATCAGCGCGCGAAGCAACCGACATTGTTTTCATCGAAGTAGCGGTGAGCTGATTCTTCGACTGTGTCAGTTTGATCTGAGGAGCGCTCTTAAAGCTGAGCGGAGAAGCACTTGCACCGACAACTGCTGCGGCTGCCAAAGCGAGAGTAAAGATTTTTTTCATAAATTAACCAATTGTTAGTTAGTGAGTTGATTTAATACTGTAGGCTTTCGGGCCTTATTGTTTGTCGCAAATATAACCGAAATTGATATAAAAGCGAGCGGCAAACCAAAATTTTAACATCATTTCACATTGCATTAAAACCTTCCGAGAGCTATGAGACCTCAGAGTTCTCCGAGAACTCTGAGAAATATTCGCTATCTTTGCGCTATGCAAAGAGTATTATTCCATTCTACTGTTTTCGGGCCTATCCGGTCGCGGCGCCTCGGAGCGTCGTTAGGGGTCAATCTGTCGCCCAACGACGGCAAGGTGTGCAGCTTCGACTGTCTCTACTGCGAGGCGGGCTACAACGCCCAGGGCCCCGGCACGACGGGCCTGCCGGCACGCGCCGATGTCAGCCGCCTGCTCGGCGAACGTCTTGCGGCGCTCCACGCCGCCGGCGACCCGCTCGACGTCATCACCTTCTCGGGCAACGGCGAGCCGACGCTCCATCCCGACTTCGCCGCCATTATCGACGACACTATTGCCGTGCGCGACCGCTTCTATCCCGAGGCGAAGATAAGCGTATTGAGCAATTCGACACAACTGCGGCGCCCCGACGTTGTCGAGGCCCTCAGGCGTGTCGACAACAATATTGTGAAGCTCGACAGCGCCGTCGAAGCCACGATGCGCGCCCTCGACCGTCCGACGTCGCCGACGTTCACCGTCGGCCGCGCCATCGACGACCTCTGCCAATTCGGCGGCGATTGCATCATTCAGACCATGCAGACACGCGGCTTCCACAACGGCGAGCGCGTCGACAACACTACCCCGGCCGAACGGGCAGCGCTGCTCGAAGCCTACCGCCGCATACGCCCGCGCGAGGTGATGCTCTACGGCATCGACCGCAAGACCCCCGAAGAGAGTCTCGAAAAGGTCGGCCGCGAAGAGCTTCAGGCTTTCGCCGACATGATAACCCGCGAACTCGCCATCACAGTCCAGACCGTATGATTTAGAAGAAACCGGCGTCAGAAACGCCCTGGCGTAGGGACGTGCCTTCGGCACGTAGCATTGCAACACCCTGATTGCCAGTCGCATGTGAAACGTGCCAAAGGCACGTCCCTACGCCCGGATACGCTATCCTTTGACGCGTTAAGTACATAGTATCAGTATGATAATACCCCGATCACTTGGCCCCGGCGCTAAGATCGCCATCGTCTCGCCGTCGAGCATAATAAAGCCCCAGAATGTCTATAACGCCCTGCCGGTTCTGCGCGACCGCGGCTGGGAGCCGGTAGTGTCGCCCCACGCCTTCGACCGCCACGGCTCATTCGCCGGCACGGCCGACAACCGCTACAGCGACCTCGCCGACGCGCTGACCGACCCAGGGGTCGACGCCATCCTCTGCTCACGCGGCGGCTACGGCGCCGTCCACCTTCTCGAACGCCTCGCGCGCCTACCGCTCGAAGATACGCCGAAATGGCTCATCGGCTTCAGCGACATCTCGGCGCTCCACGCCCTGCTGACCTCGCGCGGCATAGCCTCTATACACGCCCCCATGGCGAAAGCTCTCGCCGACCACGGCGGCGACAACGCCGACAACCGCGCCCTTCTCGACTTTCTCGCGGGCGAAGGGCTGGAATACAGCCTCGACCCCTCGCCGATGAACCGGCCGGGCGACGCCACGGGTCTTCTCGTCGGCGGCAACCTGTCGGTTATCAGCGATCTTGTCGGCACCCCCTTCGACGTCATCAAGCCGCGCCGCATTCTCTTCATCGAGGATGTCAACGAGCCTATATACAAGATAGAGCGCATGCTCTATCAGCTGCGCCTGAGCGGCGTGCTCGCCGATCTGGCCGGACTGATCGTAGGCAAATTCTCGGGATGCGCCCCCGACGCCGATTTCGCTTCGGTCAACAATATCGTCGCCGACCTGACCCGCGACTATTCCTACCCCGTAGCCTACGATATTCCCGTCGGCCACGTGACCCACAACATTCCTCTGGTTTGCGGCACAGCCTGCTCGCTCAGCGTCGGAGAAAGCTCTGTAGAAATTTCGCAATAAAAATTTGACGAAAAATTTGCACAGTTCGGCAGAAGTTAGTAATTTTGCAGCGCAATTGACCGGAGGGTCAAACTTAATGCTTCAGTAGCTCAGTTGGTTAGAGCACCTGACTGTTAATCAGGGGGTCGTTGGTTCAAGCCCATCCTGAAGCGCAACGCAGAAGCCCGAGGATCGCCTCGGGCTTCTGCTGTCTTTCCTGAGTTTTGCATAAGTTTTATATCTTTAAGGGCCTTAAAGGCGAAGACAGAACAGACAGTTGAAACGTTATATAAATAATAATCACTATATTTGCGGCAGCAACTATATATCCATGAAGTTAATCGAAATCAACCTACAGCGTATATTTGACCTTTGCTTGAAATATAAGGTCAAAACATTATCGGTGTTCGGCTCTATACTGACAGACAGGTTCAACGAGCATAGCGACGTCGATCTGCTTGTTGATTTTGTGCCACACAATCCCGACAACCCGGAATTCGATTATGTCTCGAATTATTTCGGGCTTAAAGATGCACTGGAGCAATTATTTAACCGAAAGGTTGATTTAATAGAATATGGCGACAATCTCAATCCGCTGTTCAAAGCATCTGTCGACCGAAAAAAACAGCTGATATATGGATGAATATATAGCTGTTTGTCTTTACGACATCAAGAGAGCCATCGACGAAATGGATAGTTTCTTTGCAGACTATCCTATGAGATACGATGTGTTCGAAAAGGATTTCTTACGCAGAAGCGCTGTTGAGAGAAAGGCTGAAATAATGGGCGAAGCGATCAACCGCATATTGAAATACCAGCGCGACTTTCCCTTACCGAATGCAAAAGAGATAATCAACACCCGCAACCGCATTATTCACGGATACGACTCTGTAAAGCCCGAATTTCTGTGGAGCCTGGTAATACGGCATATACCTGAGCTCAAAAAAGACATTGAGCGTTTAATTACCGAATATACGGCAAGATAGCCGAAGTGGTTCAGGCGCGAACCTTTAGCTTTAAGGACATTAAAGACCTTAAGGACATTAAAGGCGAAGATGGCTGCGGCTTCCACCGCAGCCATCTTCGCGTATGGGGAAATTAGTCCTCGACGAGGATTTCGGGAGCGCCCTTCTTGTTGGGGCGCGAGAGGACGAGGGCGTAGACCAAGAGGTAGCCGAGCAGGCCGAAGACGAGCCAGAAGCTCGACAGAATGTCGTGGGCGGCGATGAACGACTGGATGGCGGGGAGAATGCCGCCGCCGCAGACCATCACCATGAATATGCCGGAGGCGACAGCGGTATATTTGCCGAGGCCGGTGACCGACAGGTTGAAGATGGCGCCCCACATGATAGAGGCGAACAGGCCGCAGAGCACGAGGAAAATCGCGTTCAGGGGAATGCTGACAACCGAGAACGACAGCGACGACGAGCTGAAGCCGATGAAGTCGACGAAGTTTTCAGCGGTGTAGATTCCGAGAATGACGAGAACCATGGCTCCGGCCGATGCTACGGTCAGCATCGCGCGCGACGACACTTTGTTGCCGACCAGACCGCCGAGCAGACGACCGACGAGCATCAGAAGCCAGTAGATTCCGACAACGGTGCCGGCGATAGCGGTGGCTTCGAAGCCGACGTTATTGGTGACGACGCCTTCGCTCTTGGTGAGATACTGGAGGGTCCAGTTGGCGATGCCGACTTCAATTCCGACATAGCAGAAGATCGCGATGACGCCGAAGGTGAAGTTGCGGTAGGCGAAAGCGCCCGACGCCTTGACCTTGCTGCGCGGTTTGCCGAGATCGGGGCTTTCGGGCAGGCGGCTGAAGAAGATCACGAGGAAGGCCACGAAGAAGATTGCCATTGCCATGTAGAACACGGGGTCGGCCGACGAAATCTTGTCGACATTGGCGCCGATGAGGCCGCCGACGATAACCGGGGCAAGGGTGGCGCCCAGAGAGTTGAACGAGCCGCCGAACTGAACGAGCTGGTTGCCCTTGTTAGGGGTCGAGCCGAGCGAGTTGAGCATCGGGTTGACGACGGTGTTGAGCAGACACATCGAGAAACCGCTGACGAAGGCGCCGATGAGATAGATGGTCACGGCCGTTGTCGGGTCGCCGATGAATCCCGACAGATAGGTTATCAGCACGCCTGTGAAACCGACGCTGACGGCGGTCAGGGCCGTCACCCGGAAGCCCTTGTTCTGGAGCAGGATGCCGGCGGGATAGCCCATGAAAGCGTATGCGATGAAGTTTGCGAGCGTTCCGAGCTGACTGAAGAGAGGATTGCCGTTACTGAGCTTCTCGATGACTACACCCAGAGGATTCTGGTAGCCTGTCACGAAAGCGATCATGAAAAACAGAGCGAACATGATTGCGATAGGCAACACGTAGCTCTGATGATTTTTCTCTGACTGGTTCATGAGAATAGTGATTAAGGTGTGAAGAAATTATGGAAATAGATTATTGTCTGACAGGAGTGGGGAATCAATTCTAATACTGACGCGGGCCGAATATCTCGGTGCCGATGCGCACCATTGTCGATCCTTCTTCGATAGCGATGAGATGGTCGTCGGTCATTCCCATGCTGATGTCGCGCAGACCGGCGATGCGCGGCTTCAGAAGTTCGAAGGCCGCGCGGATGGCGCGGAAGTCGGCGCGGACGCGGTCGGTGTCGTCGGTGTTGGTTGCCATGCCCATGACGCCGGTTATCTCCGTGGCCCGCAGTCCGGCCAGAAGCTCGGGCGTTATCTCGGCGTCGAGCTCTTCGGGAGTGAAACCGAACTTTGTATCTTCGGCGGCCACGTGAACCTGAAGGAACACCCTCAGGCGGCGGCCGAGGCGCGCGGCAGCGTCGTCGACACGGCGCAGCAGCCTGACGGAGTCGATACTCTGGATAACGTCGGCAGCCTCGACAACGCGGCTGACCTTATTGCTCTGGAGATGGCCGATGAAGTGCCATTCGATGTCGTCGGGACAGGCGGCGCGCTTGGCCGTCAGCTCATCGGCACGGCTCTCGCCGAAGATGCGCTGTCCGGCATCGTAGGCCTCCATGACAGCCTCAGCGGGATGGAATTTCGACACGGCCACGAGCCGGACCCCTTCGGGGAGTTCGGACGTGACACGCTTGAGGTTATCTGCTACCGGCATTTATTCGGGCTTTTTGTCGCCGAGCTTAACGCCGTAGACGTCCATCAGCGGGGTCTCGGCGATGGAGACGATCTCGTAGTCGGCCATGGTTGTCTTCATGCCTTCATTGAAGTTGTCGAAAGCGCCCTTGAAATCGCTTCCGGCAACGAGGAACTGCACAACCGAACGCTTCTCGGTGGCGGTCTTCTCGTCGATAGTTATGAAAGCGGCTTTGACGAGATACCATTTGTCGGCGGTATCGTCGCGGAAGATCTCGGAAATCTTTGTGCGCTTGACAGCCGAGACGGTGAACTCGCCTGAGATGAAGGGGGTCTGCTCTTCTATTATGCGGGCCTCGGCCTCGGTGAAGCTCAGGGCGTCGACAAGATAAGGCTCGTTGACTTTCTTGATCGAGCCGTTTTCCATTGTTTTATCGTAGTGGACTTTACATTCAAACCAGTTTGCCATAGCGGAAATGAGTTTATTCGTGTCTATATTATAAATGTGTTCAGAAATCTTCGGTAACGCGGTCGACGAGTTTCCATTTGCCGTCGGCCCCGCGGGCGAAGATATAGCTGTAGTCGGGCGAACGGTCGTAGCCGCAGACGAGTTTGACCCGCGACGGGTCGACGACCTGCCAGGTCTGGATATAGCCCGTTTCATGGCCCGAGGCGACGACCAGAGCACGATAGTCGGCGATGCTCTTGAGAGCGAATATCGGCGACAAGCTTGTGCGCTCTTTGGCGAAAGAGCCGTCGGTAGTGAACTTCACGAGGAACTGCGCGAACGGCTCGTCGCCGCTGTTGCAGGGGGCCGAGGGGGAGGTCACCGCCGCCTGAGAGGCATCGGCGGCGCGGCGCAGGGCCGGAATGTCGGCTGCCGACGCGGCGACAGCGATCATCAGAGCGAGAAGAGATGTTATGATGCGGTTCATTGCTCGGTCTGCATGAGGCGTGCGAGATATTTCCCTATGATGTCGAACTCGATGTTGACGACAGTTCCCTCTACGATGTCGCCGAAGTTGGTGTTTTCGAGCGTATAGGGAATTATGGCTACGTCGAAACGGCGAGCTTCGGAATCACAGACGGTAAGGCTGACGCCGTTGACGGTGACCGAGCCTTTCTCGACGGTGACATATCCCTTGCGTTCGAGCGCGGGGTCGATGTCGTAGGCGAAGGTGAACCGGCGGCTGCCGTCGAGCTGCTCCACACCGGTGCATCGGGCTGTGGTGTCGACATGGCCCTGAACGATATGGCCGTCGAGGCGGCCGTTGACCCTCATAGAGCGCTCCACGTTGACGCGGCTGCCCGGCTCGAGAAGGCCGAGGTTCGAACGGCGCAGGGTCTCTTCGATAGCCGTTACCGTATAGCATTCGCCGTCGATGGCGGTCACTGTGAGGCATACGCCGTTGTGGGCGATGCTCTGGTCGATACGCAGCTCGGAAGTGAACGGGCAGCGCAGGGTGATGTCGATATTTCCGCCACGGCGCTCGACAGCGACAACCGTGGCCATTGCTTCAACTATTCCTGAGAACATAAGTCGATACTGTTAACTTGTAGCGGCGGGCCTCCGAAGCCGGAGACCCGCCGCAAAGATACTAAAAAAATTCGGTAATCAATTGCCGCATCCGCTGCAACCGCAGGCGCCGTCGTTGTCGTCGCAGTTGCCCGAACAGCCGCAGCTGCCGCAGCCTCCGGCAGGATGGATTTCCTCGGGAGTGGCGTCGCGCACGGTCTGCACATGGCCCTTGAAGTGGATGTTCTTGCCGGCAAGGGGGTGGTTGAAGTCCATAGCCACCTCTTTATCAGTTATTTCGGTCACAAGACCGACCATCTGGAAGCCTTCGGCGGTCTGCATCGGCAGGAGGGCGCCCACTTTGACGCGCGAGTCGAATTTGCCGTCGATCTCGAAAATCTCTTTTTCGAGATGGGCGACACGCTCGGGATCACGCGGGCCGAAAGCGTCGGCGCTGTCGACGTAGACGTCGAAGCTGTCGCCCTGCCCCAGCCCCTCGATGGCGGCTGCCAGCGGCTCGATGACACCGGGAGTCACTCCGAACACGATCTTCTCGGGATCGGCCGGATCGACCTGATGGACAAGTTCTTCGACGTCTTTGGCTTTGACTACGTAAAGATCGTAGACAAGCTCTACATATTTTCCGGATTCGATTTTTTCCATTTCTTGTTGTTTGGTTATATGATTCAGTGTTATAACATCGGAAGAGAGCCTTACGGCCCGGATTTTCGATTTTTTAATATCAGTCGACGACAAAACCGTCTTCGAACCTGACGAGCCGCCCCGAGGGATAGACCCACGTTTCGAAAACAACGCCCGAAGAGCCATTTCCGGCCCGGCGGTCGACGTCGGAGGGAGCGCCGACAGCCAGCCTGACCTGCTCGCGCGTCATTCCGGCAACCACGCGACCCTCGACGATGTTGCGCCAGGTGGCGTCGTCGATATTGCGCCAGCGCAGGCGCGGGTCGCTGAGGGTCAGCAGTGATTCGAAGCGTCGCGACGTGTGTCCGGCAGCGGGGCCGGGGGTCAGAAGCAACGTGCCGCGCTCGGGGCTGACCCCGTCGGAGGCGGTGAAGCAGAGCCGCAGAGGATAGTCGGCCGTGCCGGGGCAGACGCTGTCGACGCGGATAGCGATATACTTGCGCCCTTTCAGCGGAGCGCCGAGACTGTCGCGCCAGACATCGGTGACGAGCCAGAGTGGCCGCGACATCAGGCGCCGGCGCCCGGCGTCGACAATGTCGAGCTCGACGAGGAAGGGCACCGGCGAGGCGGCGCGCTGTCCGGCGCGGTAAACGAGAGTGTCGCCCCGGTCGTCGGTGAAAAGCTGCTCCACGGCCTGCGAGCCGGTGACGGTGGCTACGCTGCGCTTTCCGCCATAGCGGATAACCGATCCGGCCAGCGGGCGCCCCGGAGCCGATGCGCCAAGCAGCAGGGCAAAGCGGTCGTCGACAACGGCGAAAGCTTTTCCCGGTGCCCAGCGGTCGGCAGGCTCGGCGACAATGTCGTCGAGAAAGGTGGCGTCGGGATCGGCCCGGCGCGCCTCTTCACCGGAGGGCGCCTTTATGCGCGGCGTGCTCTCGACGCCGGTGAAACACGACGTCAGCAGGGCCGAGACTGCGGCGGCAAGCAATGAAGCGGCAATTCTCATTTGGGATCGTCGAGATGCATGTTCTCGAAGATGAAGGCGTAGATGTCGGCCCACTCGTCGACAACCTTCGACACGGGTTTTCCGGCGCCATGACCGGCGTTGCTGTCGATTCTGATGAGCTTCGGCTCGAAGCCGGGATCGGCCTCCTGGAGCGTTGCGGCATACTTGAACGAATGGGCGGGAACGACGCGGTCGTCGTGGTCGGCGGTGGTCACAAGGATAGCGGGATAAACCGCCTTGTCGTTATGGATATTGTGGAGAGGCGAATAGCCGAGCAGGTATTTGGCCATCTCGGGGCTGTCGTCGCTGCGGCCGTAGTCGGGCGCCCAGTTCCAGCCGATAGTGAAGAGATGGTAGCGCATCATGTCCATGACGCCGACGCGCGGTATTGCCACAGCGAAGAGGTCGGGACGCAGGTTGACGCAGGCACCGACGAGCAGACCGCCGTTGCTGCCCCCCTCGATGACGAGTTTGTCGGGACAGGTGTAGCCCTCTTTGATGAGATATTCGGCAGCCGAGATGAAATCGTCGAACACGTTGAGCTTGTTCTGCTTCGTGCCGGCGAGATGCCATTCCTCACCATACTCGCCACCGCCGCGCAGATTGGCCTGGGCGTAGACGCCGCCGTTCTCGAGCCAGAGCATGCGCGCCGGCGAGAAACCGGGGTTGAGCGACACGTTGAAGCCGCCGTAGCCGTAGAGATAGACGGGATTCTGACCGTTCAGCTCGATGCCTTTCTTATGGGTTATGAACATCGGAATCTTCGTGCCGTCTTTCGAGGGATAGAAAACCTGGGTTGTCACATAGTCGTCGGGGTTGACGCCCTTGATATCGGGACGGTTTACCAGTTCCGACTTGCCTTTGTCGAGGTTATAGGAGTAGATGCTCGACGGTTCGTTGAAAGAGGTGAAGCTGTAGAAGACATCCTTGCTCTTCGGAGAGGCCGACACTCCGGCATATCCGAGACCGGGAAGATCGAGCTTGCCGATGACTTTTCCGTCGAGACCGGCGATATCGATATGGCTGACGGCATCCTGCTCGTAGGTCAGCAGAAGGCGGTCAGGGCCGGCGAAGGCCACGCCTGTCAGCACGCCCTCTTTCTCGGGCACAAGCTCCTGCCAGTTCTCGCGGGCCGGATTGTTGGCGTCGGCCGTCATAAGGCGGTTGCGGCGGGCGCCATAGTTCGTCAGAAGATAGATTTTGTCGCCGACGGCGTCGACTACCATAGTCTCATAGTCCTGCTTAGGGTCGAGGGTGACGAATTCAAGCGGTTCCTTGCCGAGGCGCGCCATCTTCAGGGCATTGCCGAGCCCTTCGCCCGATTCGGTCACGAAAAGGAGCTCGCTGTTGCGATCGGGAACCTGGGCTGTGTGGAAGTGGAGCGGGTTGGCCGGATCTTCATAGATGAGCTTGTCGGAGGCCTGCGGCGTTCCGAGACGGTGGTAGTAGATACGGTGGTTGGTGTTGGCGTTCGAGAATTCCTTTCCCTGGCCGGGGCGCTCATAGGCGCTGTAGAAGAATCCGTCGTTGCCGTGCCATACGCCGTCGGTGAACTTCGCCCACTCGATATGGTCTTTTAGCAGCTTGCGGCTCTTGGTGTCCATAACGAAAATCTCGACCCAGTCAGAGCCGTTGCGGCTGACGGTATAGGCCGTGTAGCGTCCGTCGGGGCTCTGGGTCACCCCTTTGAGGGCAGCCGTTCCCTCAGCCGAGAGTTTGTTGGGATCGATGAACACCTCGCGCTTGCGGTCGGTCGGGCGCTTCATGCGGTAGAGCACGCTCTGGTTCTGGGTTCCGTCGTTGTCGTAGATGTAATACATTCCGTCGTTGCCGCGGAAAGGCAGCCCGCTGCGGCGGTAGTTGTAGAGCTCGCCGAGGCGCTCTTTCATGCGGGCGCGGGCGGGGATATTGTCGAGATATTTACGCGTCAGGGCGTTCTCTTCCTTAACCCACTGCAGAGTTGCGGCAGCGGTGTCGTTTTCGAGAGGACGGTAGGGGTCGGCGAGCTTTATGCCGAAATAGTTGTCGACGGTCTGCGACGTCGGCGCCTTCGGATAGACGAACTGGGCCTTGCGGCGCGGAACGCGGGCATCGGCCCCGGAAGCGATGATTGCAGTCATGGCCACGATTGTTATGAATTTCTTCATTGTCGATGGTATTTGATTAAAGGTTAGATATTGTCGAACTCTCGGATGGCGGCGACATAGACGGGGTCGAGCGGCGCGCCGGTGGCCGTGGCCGGATCGAATCCGGCCAGCACGGTTGTGCAGCGCGCCTTCAGATGACCCGTGGCGATGTCGACGATGCGCTGGTCCATTGTTATCGAGCGGTTTCCGATACGGGCCACGCGGGTGAACATCTCGACGCTGTCGTTGAAATATGTCGGTTCGAAAAGGTCGCAGTTGACGTTGACGACCACAATCGGTATATGCCGGAAATCGACATCTGGAAGCGCCGCCTCGAAATAGCGGGTCTTGCCCATGTCGAAAAGGGTTATGTAGACACTGTTGTTGACATGGCCGAGCATATCGATATCGTTGAAGCGGAACTGAACGGGCAGATAATGCCGGAAAACGGCCGCTTCGGCGGGGATGCGCGGGTTGCTGGTTGCAGGATGGGATATGGTACGGGGTTCCATTCAGTGGAATTTTATGTCGGTTATGACGGTGGAGCCGACAGCCTTGTTAAGGGCTTCGACGAGCGCCGTGCGGTTGAACGACAGCTCGTTTTTCACCACCGCCGAGGTCAGGTAAACATGGAAAATATGGTTCGAGTCGACGTAGCGGCGCGTTGTCATGCGGTTGATGGCCTGACCGACGACGTCGGGCCAGAGCGACGAGAGGCGGTAGGCATTGAAATCGTCGGCCTGTCCGGTCATATTGATGGCCTCGTCGATAATCTGGCCGAGACTTTTGGCTTCGCTGCGTTTCATAGGGCTAGGGGCATGAATTCTCCGGCGGCGACGTTCCAGAGGCGCGGCTCGCCTCCGGCACGGGCTATGATTGAGTCGAGGTTGACGCGGTTTGTGTCAGTCACGAAGATCTGTCCGTATGAACCGTCGGCCACGAGATTCATTATGCGGCTGACGCGGTCGGCGTCGAGTTTGTCAAAGATGTCGTCGAGCAGCAGCATGGGCTTCATACCGGCGATGTCGCCGAGGAACTTCCACTGGGCCAGCCGGAGGGCCACGGTGAAGGTCTTGCACTGCCCCTGACTCCCTGTGCGGCGCATCGGCAGTCCGTCGAGACTCATGTCGATATCGTCGCGGTGGACGCCCGAGGTCGTGAAGCCGACAGCGGCATCGTGGAGCCGCTCACGGTCGAAGATGTCGGTCATCGACGAGCCGTTGAGCGCGCTCTCGTAGGTCAGCAGAGGCGCTTCGTCGGTTCCGGCCACGGCGCCATAGAATGCGCCGAACAGCTGCTGCAGGCCATCGATCCAGGCGGCGCGGCGCGCATGGATGGCCCGTGCGGTGGCGTCCATTGTCATTTCGAGCACCTCGAAGAGGGCGCGGTCGCCCGAGCGGTCGCGCAGCAGTCGGTTGCGCTGGGCCAACGCGTTGTTGTAGCGTGTCAGGGCGTCGAGATAAGCAGCGTCGCCCTGACTGATGACCATGTCCATCCAGCGGCGGCGTTCCTCGCCCGACCCCTGAATCAGGGCGATGTCTGACGGAGCAGCCATTACCAGCGGGAAGCGGCCGATATGCTCGCTCAGGCGCGCATATTCCTTGCCGCCGCGCTTGAGACTCTTCCGGCGCCCGCGCGCCATTCCGAGCGACAGCTCTTCGTCGGCTCCGCGACGGATATAACGGGCATGAGCCAGGGCGAAATCCTCGCCCCGGCGAATCAGAAGGCTGTCGCCGACGCCCGTGAAGCTACGGCAGAAGCTCAGATAGTGGATGGCGTCGAGCAGATTGCTCTTGCCCTGGCCGTTGTTGCCGACGAAACAGTTTATGCCGGCAGAGAACTCCAGCGACGCGTGGCCGATATTCTTGAAGTTTGTAAGCTCGAGGCCCAGCAGCTGCATCAGCCCCGGCTTAGACAGTCAGAATTTCTTTCTCCTTGGCGGCGAAAACTTCGTCGATGCGCTTCGAGAAGCGGTCGTAGGCTTTCTGCACCTGAGCCTCGCCGTCTTTCGACACATCTTCGCTCATGCCGTTCTTGACAGCTTTCTTCAGACCTTCGATAGCATCGCGGCGGGCGTTGCGGATGCTGACCTTGGCCTGCTCGGCCTCGGCTTTCGACTGCTTGACGAGCATCTTGCGGCGCTCTTCGGTCAGCGGCGGAATGGCCAGACGGATAACTTCACCGTTGTTCTCGGGAGTGATGCCGATCTCGCTGTCGAGGATAGCCTTCTCGATAACCTTGAACATCGGTTTTTCCCAGGGGGTTATGACGATTGTGCGGGCGTCGGGCACGCTGATGTTGGCAACATTGCTCAGGGGCACGCGACTGCCGTAGTAGTCGACGCGTATGCCGTCGAGAATCTTCGGATTGGCCTTGCCGGCACGGATATGGGCCAGCGCTTCCTCGAGATAGCTGACAGCCAGCTCCATCTTCTCATTGGCGGGATTGAGATAATCTTTGATTTCGCTCATAATTATTATGGTTTAAGGTTTAATGCGTTGTGACTGTTGTGCCGACAGGCTCGCCGGCCACAACCTTGGCGAGGTTGCCGGGGGTGTCCATGTCGAAGACAACGACCGGCATACCGTTTTCCTTGGCCAGCGCCGTGGCGGTCAGATCCATCACCTTAAGGCCGCGGGCAAGCACCTCGTCGTAGGTTATGGTGTCGAACTTCGTCGCCGTCGGATCTTTCTCGGGGTCGGCGGTATAGATGCCGTCGACGCGGGTTCCCTTGAGCATGACGTCGGCCTTGACCTCGATAGCACGCAGGGCACTGCCGGTGTCGGTAGTGAAATAGGGATTGCCGGTTCCGCCGGCTATGATGGTCACCACGCCGTTCTCGAGACTCTCGATGGCGCGGCGGCTCGAATAGTAGTCGCCTATAGGATACATATTCAGGGCCGTGAACACGGCCGACTTACGGCCTATGGCCTCGAGGGCGCTGTTGAGAGCCAGCGAGTTGATGACCGTAGCGAGCATCCCCATCTGATCCCCCTTGACGCGGTCGAATCCTTTGGCGGCGCCGCTGAGACCGCGGAAAATATTGCCGCCGCCGATGACGATGGCGATCTGAACCCCCTCGGCGGCGAGAGCGTCGATCTGACGGGCGTAAGCGGCGAGGCGTTCCGAATCGATGCCGTGGTCCTGGCCGCCGGCCAGCGACTCACCGCTAAGCTTGAGAAGTATGCGTTTATAAACAGATTTCATAACTCTTCGGGTATTTTCGACAAAGATAAACAAAAAACGCGAAAAACCATCGCGCCGGCTCCGTCAGCCCTGCCTTATAAGATTTATACGACTGATAAGATTTATAAATTTTATATTTATACCTGTTGATTTACAAATAAAAAAGCTGTTCGGAAGATTTTATTCTTCGGAATTGTTCTCTGGCTTCGTAATCGGCAAGCGCCTGACGGGCAGACACGATACGCGGCTTGCCGTTTTCGTCGGCAAAAACCATATCCTGGCCCAGAGCCGCCTTGCGGCGCAAGAGATCCTCGAATTTCTTCTTGCTCAGACATGATCACGCAAAATTATATTTCCGAAGCAAATTGCCGGGCCCGGGGGGTAGGGACGCGATTCATCGCGTCCGTCAAGTCAATGGCAATCAGAGCGTTGCAACACAACGTGCCGAAGGCACGTCCCTACGTCAGGGCGATTTTGACTTAATAAAAGGCGCGGGGGCTTAGTCGCGATCGTAGAGGGTGCGGAGGAAGGCTTCCATGGCGGGGGCGAGCTCGCAGTGGCGGCGCGCCATCACTTTGCGGGCTGTGTCGGCGAATTTGGCGAAAGGCTGACGGGTCATTCCGGCGGCTCCGCCCATCGAGAAGGAGGGGATGAAGGTGCGCGGGAAGCCGGCGCCGTAGATGTTGCAGCCGACGCCGACGGAGGTGGCGGTGTTGAACATTGTGTTGATTCCGGCTTTCGAGTGGTCGCCCATTATGAGACCGGTGAACTGGAGGCCGGTGGGCTCGAAGCGCTCTGAGGCGTAGCTCCAGAGGCGTGTCTCGAGGTAGTTGTTCTTGAGGTTCGACGAGACGCATCCGGCGCCGAGGTTACACCATTCGCCGATAACGGCATTGCCGAGGAAGCCGTCATGGGCCTTGTTGCTGAATCCGGTGAACACGGCGTTGTTGATCTCGCCGCCGACCTTGCAGTGGGGGCCTATGGTCGTGCCGCCGTAGATCTTCGCGCCCATGTTGAGCTGGGAATGGTCGCACAGAGCGAGCGAGCCGCGGATATTGACGCCTTCCATCACCGTGGCGTCGCGGCCGATATAGACGGGGCCGCCGAGGGTATTTATCGTGGCGCAGAGCAGTGTGGCGCCCTCTTCGATAAAGAGGCGCGAGGGGTCGCCGATGAGGCGGCATGTCGGGTCGAGCGGCTGCGACGTGCGTCCGGCCGTCAGCAGCTCGAAATCGGCGGCGATGGCGGCGTCGTTGCCCGAGAAGATGTCGGTCAGACTGTCGATGGCGGTGAGTTCCCCATCATATTCGCGGGAGGAAGTCTCGGAGCCGTTGCGGGCTATGAGGCGGTCGCCCTTACGCAGCGCCTCGCCGGGAGCGAGCGAACCGACGGCGTCGGCAAGAGCGGCGTCAGGCACGATATTGCCCGCTATCCACAGGCCGCGCGAGGGGTCGGGAGCGGGGTTGAAAACAGGCTGGAGAGCAGAGTCGGCTGTGGCCACGCTATAGTCGCCAGGAAGGCGACGCTGCCATTTTTCTTCGATTGTCAGTATGCCCTGACGCAGGCGGGCACAGGGGCGGGTGAGGGTCAGGGGCTTCAGTCGCGCCTGAACCTCGGCTGGGTCAAAAAGAATGATTTCCATAACTGTTGCAAAGATAGTCAATTTAGCACGACAGAGCACGGAAAGCTCAATCAGCTAAACACATTTTAACAACCCCTGCACGCTTTCGAGCACACCGACAATGGTAGTTTTGCAACGAAATAACAACATTTTTGCAACATTCCATCAACACTCAAAAACCTTTATCAATCACTATGTTATCACAAATCCACCGCCGCAACACCGACCTGATGGCTGCAATTCGCCGCGAGGCTAAAAAAGCGGGAGTCAAGGAACTGCGCGGGCGCGTTCTCAACAGAATAGTCGACCGGGCCCTCGAAGGGGGCGCCCCTCACTTCTATGTCAGCTATGAGCGCGCCCTTGAGGTTATCCACCGGCACAGGCCGTCGATAAACGGGAGCACGCGCTCGCTGAGAGTCAGAATGTGGGACGACATCAGGCGGCTTGCCGAAGAAGAGATGGCCGACGACCCCGAAAGCGACATCTATCAGGCCATATCGCGCGTTCTTTTCCTCTCCCCCGCCCCACACTTCTACATCTCGCGCGCAACGGCACTCGGCATCTATCACACCACCGTAGCCTACGAGCGCATGAGAAACGAAAAACAGCGGCGCCTCTACCGCCACCGTCACGATTCCTAACCAATCATTCAAACCAGCTAAATAACAACCATGACAATCACAACGACCTACGAAGCAGTTCTCAACATAATCCGCGCCCGGCTGGCGCTCGACATCTCTCTGGCCGACAACACCGACGCTGCGCGGCTTCTCTGCGACGACAGCGACGCGGCACTGCGTAGCGCCATCGACGGAGCATGGCCCGCTGTCGCTCTGGCGCTTGCGCCCCTCGTCGACGAAGCCCCTGCCGAGCCGCTGACAATGGAAATCGGCGCACTCGACGTTCTTCCGCGCGGGCTCGGTCTGGCCTTCTGTCGCGCAGTGGAAGAGGCTCTTGCCCTCGAAGCGCTTGCCGCCATCCACGCCGGCGAGGCGGGAACAGCCGGCCGCTATTCCGAGATGAGCCGAAGGGCCGCAGACCGCGCTCTGGCAATCGCCGCAGGCACGAACGATTACAGTCCGCGCCATATTCCGCGCTGGCCCTACTGACCAACCGAAAAAAACAGTATCTTTGCGGCTGTAACATAAACCAGCCGATTATGAGAATCAACATTCTGACAATTGCCGCCGCACTGGTCCTGACTGCCTGCGGCGGCAACACCGACAAACGAATCGACGCCGCGGCCGAAGCCGACGAGAAAGCAGCCACCGAAGCTCAGGCCGAAGCCCCTGGCGCCGTCGAAATCTACACGGCTCCGACTGTTTCGCCCGACCCGTCGATGCCTACCATCGTCGACTTCAACGCGGCCTGGTGTGGCCCCTGCCGGATGTTCGGCCCAATTTTCGACGCCACCGCAGAAAAATACAAAGGAAAAGCCCGTTTCCTGAGCGTCGACGTCGACAAGGCCGAAGAGCTCGCACGCGCCTACGGCGTCAACGCCATTCCGCAGGTGACGATAATCTACAGCGACGGAACTTCGGAGTCGCGGACCGGATTGATCGAACAGCCTGAATTCGAAGCCCTCGTCGGAGCTGCCATAGCCTCGAACAACAGCCGCCGCTGACCCCTTTTTCCGCCTCCGCACGCAATAATAACGGCGCGCCGGCGTTTCTCTATTGATGAAAATCCCGGCAAAAATCCTGACAGCACTGCTTCTGACGGCGGTGTCGCTCGCAGCGGCACCGTCTGCGGCTGCCCGCGGCTTCAACGACAAGCTTGTAAACCGCCCATACGCCGACAACCGGCGCTGGCATCTGGGATTCTCCGTCGGTCTCCACTCCCAGGATCTCGCCTTCACCCACAACGGTTATATCAGCGACGAAGGGCGCCAGTGGTTCATGTCGCAGCCGACGTTCCAGCCCGGCTTCAACGTGACCGGACTTTTCGCCCTGCGCCTCAACAACTATTTCAGTCTCAGATTCTCGCCGGGCATATTCTTCGGGAGTCGCGAACTGAAGATGCGCGACGCCCTCAGCGGCGACACCGACAAACAGACCCTCAAGACAGCCCAGGTCGTTCTTCCCGTCGACCTTAAATTCGCCGCCGTGCGCTGGCGCAACGCCCGTCCCTATCTTATCGGCGGAGTGATGCCGGCTTTCGACGTCGGAAAGAAGCGGCCCGACCTCCTGAAGCTGAAGACCTACGACACCTATCTCTCGATAGGGTTCGGCTGTGACTTCTATCTGCCCTACTTCAAATTCATTCCGGAGGTGCGTTTCTGTTTCGGACTCTCCGACATAATAAACCACAACCGTCCCGACCTCGTCGAAGAGCCCCAGAAGCTCGCTTTCACCCGCGCCCTCGACAAAGCGAAATCGCGCATGGTCGTCTTCACCTTCTACTTCGAATGAGCCGAAGCCACCGACATATCCTCAATCTTCTGCTGACCGCGGCGCTGCTGCTTGGCTGCGCCCTGACGGCGCGCGCCCAGACCGACGCCCAGTTCACACAGTATTTCGAGGTGCCGACCTACTACAACCCGGCCGCCATCGGCAACCACGACTATATACGCATCCGCGTCGGGTCGCGCCTGCAGTGGGTAGGCATCGACAACGCCCCTACTACCTTCGTCGGGCTCGCCGACATGCCGCTGAACCTTTTCGGAAAGAGATTCGGCGTCGGTGTGCTCGTGCAGCAGGAGAGCGCCGGACTGTTCCGCAACCTGACGGCCGCGGCACAGGTAGGCTACAAGCTGCAGTTCAAAAAGCTCAAATCGTCGCTCACCATAGCCCTTCAGCCCGGGATCCTCAACGAGACATTCAAAGGCTCGAAAGTGTTCATCCCCGACGGCGACGACTTCCATAACCCCACCGACGAGGCCATCCCGACCAACGACGTGGCAGGCACAGCCTTCGACCTCGGCGTCGGAGCCTGGTTCGAGCATCCGCGCTTCTACACCGGCCTGTCGCTGACCCACGCCCTGTCGCCGACAATCAAATTCTCGGCCGAAGGGGAAGGTGGCTCGGAGGTAAGCGGCTCGGACAATCAGGAGAAGTATTATCAGTTTCAGGCGCGCCGCACACTTTATTTTACAGGCGGCGGCAATATTCCGATAAAAAACACGTTATTAGAAGTGTTACCGTCGGTGTTGTTCAAGACCGATTTCAGGTTCTGGACCGCCGAAGCGACCGCCCGGGTGCGCTATAACAAATGGCTCACCGCCGGCATCGGATACCGCTACGACGACGCAGTCATGGCGATGGTGTCGGCCGAGTTCAAAGGATTCTTCCTGGGCTATAGCTTCGACTACGCGCTGACCGATATAAACCGGGCATCGAGCGGCAGCCACGAGATTTTCCTCGGCTACAAGCTGAAGCTCGACTTCTCTGAGAAAAACAAGAACAAACACAAGAGCATACGCATACTATAACAGAATGAAGAATACAGCAACCATCCTTATCGCCTCAACCACAGCCCTTCTGCTGGCCTCGTGCGCGGCCGGAAACCGTGGCAGCGCCGGCGGCGAAGTGACCGGTGTCGGCGGCTCAGCCTGGGCCGAGCCCACGCCCTACGGCATGGTGCTCGTTTCGCGCGGCTCGATGAAAGCCGGCGTCAACAAGCCCGACAGCGCCTGGAATCTGCGTGCCGACGCCCGCGGAATGAGCGTCGACGCTTTCTGGATGGACGAGACCGAGGTGACAAACTCGAAATACAAACAGTTCGTGTTCTGGGTGCGCGACTCCATAATCCGCGAACGCCTCGCCGACCCCGCCTATGGCGGCAACGAAGCCTTCAAGATCGAGGAAGACCGCGACGGCAATCCCGTGAAGCCATATCTGAACTGGAACAAGCCTATTCCCTGGCGCAACGCCAACGAAGACGAGCAGCGCGCCATCGAGAGCGTATACCGCACCAACCCCATAACAGGCCAGCGCGAACTCGACCCCACGCAGCTCAACTACCGCTACGAAATCTTCAACCACACCGAGGCCGCCAAACGCAAGAACCGCCTCGATCCGCGCCGTCGCGAATACAACACCGACAAACCGGTTCCGACGACAAATCCGATGATCTCGAAAGACACTGCCTGGATCAACGACGAAGGCGAGATCGTGCGCCAGACGATATCGCGCCGCCTGACCGGTGACTACGACTTCCTGAACACCTATATCGTCAACGTCTACCCCGACACTACGGCATGGGTCAACGACTTCGAGAACGCCTACAACGAGCCTTACGTGCGCCTCTACTTCAGCCACGGCGGCTATAACGAATATCCCGTTGTCGGAGTCAGCTGGGAACAGGCCAACGCCTTCGCCAACTGGCGCACCGACTTCCTGCGCCGCTCGCTGGGCCGCGAAGGGGTCTACGTAGAGCCCTACCGCCTGCCGACCGAAGCCGAATGGGAGTTCGCCGCCCGCGCCGGCAACGACGAGAACATGTATCCCTGGGAGGGCGACCTGCCCCTGACCGAAGAGAAAGGCTGTTTCTACGCCAACTTCAAGCCTCAGGAAGGCAACTATGTTCAGGACGGCCACCTTATAACGTCGCGCGTCGGAACATACTCGCCCAACGACTTCGGCCTCTACGACATGGCCGGCAACGTCAGCGAATGGACCTCGACGGCCTTCACCGAGAGCGTGTCGAAGCTGACAAACGACCTCAACCCCGAATACCGCTACAACGCCGCCATCGAAGACCCCTACAAGATGAAGCGCAAGATCGTGCGCGGCGGTTCATGGAAAGATGTCGCCCACAATATCCGTTCCGACATACGCCAGTGGGAATTCCAGAACGAGCAGCGCTCTTATATAGGCTTCCGCTGCGTGCGCTCGCAGATAGGTTTCGCCCGAGGCAACAAGATCAAGTAATAACCCATTCCCCAGCCATCCGACACAATGTCAAAGATAAACCGCAACAAGATAGAGCAGTTCCTCCAGTGGGAGGGAGGCCAGCGCCTTTTCAACTTCGCCTACAGCATAGGCGCCGCCGTGGTCATCCTCGGCGCCCTGTTCAAGATTCTCCACCTCCAGGGGGGCAACACACTGCTGATGGTCGGCATGGGCACCGAGGTGCTCATGTTCATCCTGACAGCCTTCGACCGTCCGCCGCGCGAATATAAGTGGGAAGAAGTGTTCCCGGCTCTTCGCCACGCCGAAGCCGCCGCCGAGGAAGCCCTCGAGGCCGAAGCCGAGGCTGAAGACGCCCTTGAGCGCGCCCTTGCCGAAGACGACACCCCCTCGGCCGGCAGTCACACTCACGTTCAGGGCGGTGGCGGGACGCTCGTCATAGGCAATCTCGGCAGCGTGGGCGCCGGAGCTACGGCAGGAACCACAGGCGCGGCAGCCTCGGGTCCGATAGTGGTCGGCGGAAGCGCCGACAGCCCCGTCAGCGCCGACGACGCAGCAATGCTCTCCGAAGCTATCCACCGCATGAGCGAAGCCACCGAAGCAATGACACAGATGGCCGATCTGACAGCTGCCACGCGCGACTACATGATGCAGATGGCAACCATCTCTCAGGAGCTCCACCGCCTCGGCGAGACAACGCGATCGCTCAACGCCGTCAGCGAGGTGCTTCTCGACTCTTACCGCGCCATAACCGAGAACTCCGAGAACATAACCCGCTCGTCGAGCGGCTACGTCAAGGAGATGGAGGCGCTGAACAACAACGTTTCGGGGCTGAACACCATCTACGAGATACAGCTGCGCAGCGTAAGCGGCCAGCTCGACTCGATCGACCGCGTCAACCGCGGCATCAAGGACATCCGCGACATGTATGAGAAGAGCGCCGGAACCTCAGCCCGCTATATGGAGGAAACCGAGAAAATGGCCCGCTACATGCAGCAGCTCAACCAGGTCTACGAGAACATGATCCACGCCATGACCGTCAATATGTATCGCCCCGGCTTCGGAGGCCCCGTTCCACCGCAGGCCGACGCCCAGACCCCCTCTAACCCTCAGTAAACCCCAAACCGACAGAGAATGGCTGAATCAGTAATGCGGCTTTCGCCCCGCCAGCGCATGATAAACCTCATGTATATCGTGCTGACGGCTATGCTGGCCCTGAACGTATCGAGCGACGTGCTCGACGGCTTCGTTCAGGTTCAGAGCGGACTGTCGCGAACCAACGAAAACTTCGCCCGACGCAACGACGCCGTCTACGCCCAGCTCAAAGCCTTCACCGACCAGAATCCCGCCAAAGGAGGCCCCTGGCTCGCCAAGGCCACCGACGTGCGCTCTCAGGCATCGGCACTATATGCCGTCATCGACTCCCTGAAACAGGCCATCGTCGTCAATGCCGACGGCCCCGACGGCGACATCAACGACATCCGCCGGCGCGACGACCTCGAAAGTGCCGCAGTGGTAATGCTCAACCCTATGACGCGGCGCGGCGAGAAACTGCGCGGGTCGATCGACTCCTTCCGTAAATTTATCGGCGGATATATCATAGACCCTGTCAAACGCAAGAGCGTCGAGGCATCGCTCAACACCGATCCCTTCCGGCGCCCCGGAGTGGCCGTAGCCCAGCCCTGGGAGCAGGCCAAATTCGAGAATCAGCCCGTAGTGGCCGCCGTCACCCTCCTGACAAAGCTCCAGAACGACATACGCTACGCCGAAGGCGAGGCTCTTCAGTCGCTGATGGCCAACGTCGACGCCGGCGACGTCAGAGTGAACCTGCTCAACGCATTTGTCATCCCGCAGAGCCGCATGGTCATGCGCGGCGGCAAATACAGCGCCAACATAGTCCTGGCCGCTATCGACACAACCTCGCGCCCCGAAATCTATATCGGCGGCTCGCGAATCAACAACCCCAACGGGCTCTATGAGTTCGTCACCTCGAAAACCGGCACCTTCGACTACTCGGGATACCTTCAGGTCAACAACGGCGACGGCTCTGTGCTCAAGCTCCCCTTCCAGTCGAGCTACACCGTCATGGAACCCTCGGCCACCATATCGCCGACAATGATGAACGTGCTCTACGCCGGCATCAACAACCCGATAAGCATCTCGGTTCCGGGAGTGCCGATGTCGGCCGTCAGCGCGACAATGACCAACGGAACGCTGACACGCACCGGCGACACCTGGGTAGCCAAGCCCTCACAGGTCGGAGCCGAAGCCGTCATAAACGTCAGCGCCGACATCGACGGCCGCAGCCAGCAGGTAGGATCGATGAAATTCCGCGTGCGCAAACTGCCCGACCCCGTGGCGTTCATCAAATTCAAGACCGCCGGCGGAACCGACCGCTACAAAGGAGGCAAGCCCTTCCAGAAAGCCCTGCTCATCGAAGCCCCCGGCCTCGACGCCGCCATCGACGACGATATGCTCAACATCGACTTCAAGGTGCTCGGATTCGAGACCGTCTTCTTCGACCAGATGGGCAACGCCATGCCTGAAGTCAGCAACGGCGCCAACTTCTCGCAGCGTCAGCGCGACAACTTCCGCCGCCTCTCGCGCGGCAAGCGGTTCTACATATCGCGAATCCGCGCCATCGGCCCCGACGGAATCGAACGAACCCTCTCGCCCGTAGAAGTAATCGTCAACTAAACCATCCCTCTCTGAATAATACCACAGCGATGACAATGAAACACGTCAACCGATATATAGCAGCACTCCTGCTCTGCCTGAGCGCCGTCGGCGCCGTGGCTCAGGACAGCTCGCAGAGCTCGGCCGTCATGCGCCGTCAGGGCGACCGCTCGCGCCGCGACCGCGACAAAAGCACCACACCGGGCGTAACAGAGCGCATGCAACTGTTCATGGAGACCACCGAGCCCAGCGAAGCCGATCTGCAGTGGATGCGCGTCATCTACCGTCAGCTCGACCTCACCAAGCCCGCCAACACCCCGCTCTATTATCCCGACGAGCCGATGGAAGGGCAGGAAAGCCTCTTCCGCATGATAATGCGCCTGCTCGCCTCGGGAGAGATGCCCGCCTACGAATATCTCGACGGACGCGAAGCCTTCACCGACAAATACCGTCTCAAAGTAGGCGATATGCTCGAACGCTTCCATATTCTCAACAGCCCTGCCAAAGGGTCGACAGAGAAGAATCCGCGCTACGAGATCGACGACTCCGACGTGCCCGCCAACGAAGTGCTCAGCTACTACATAATCGAGCGCTGGGAATTCGACAAGCGTTCCAACCGGATGCGCACACGCGTCGAAGCAATCTGCCCTGTGCTCCACCGCAGCGGCGACTTCTACGGCGACGCCGTCAAATATCCCATGTTCTGGGTGAAGATGGACGACCTGCGCCCCCACCTCGCCACACAGAATATCTTCACAAGCGACGACAACAACCTCGCGACCTGCACCTACGCCGACTACTTCGCCATGAACCTCTACGACGGAGAGATCTACAAGACTCGCAACCTGCGGAATCAGTCGCTCATGCAGCAGCACCCCGAGCCCGAAGCCCTCGCCCATGCCCAGGACTCGATTCAGCGCCGTCTGACATCGTTCGAGGAAAAGCTCTGGGTTCCCTCGCTCGAAGAACTTGAGAAGCGCCGCGAAGCCAAAGAAGCAGCCGAAGCTGCCGCAGCCGCCAACGCCGAAGACTCGGAAAACGCCGAAAGCGCCGAAGCCTCCGCGCCCTCGGAGAAAAAAGTCAGCTCGCGGTCGAAACGCGGCACGAAACGCTCGTCCGATAAAGCCGACAAGAAAAAGCCCAAGCCTTCGAAGGTCAAACGCCCCAAAGAATCGAAGAGCTCAGGCAGCTCCGGCGCCTCGAAGAGCGTCAGAAACCGACGCAAACGCTGATCAGAAACAAAAAAGCGCATTGTGCCTGCAAAAAACCGCGAAAAAATTTTGTCAGGCAAAAAATAACGCTTAACTTTGCACCGCAAAAGCGGAAGACTCCGTAGCTCAGTTGGTAGAGCAAATGACTCTTAATCATTGGGTCGAGGGTTCGAGCCCCTCCGGGGTCACAAGACAAAACATCAAAATGCAGAAAACCTCTGAAATCCAGTCGATTTCAGAGGTTTTTCGTTATCCCCGACCGGCGTTTCGACGCAAAATCATGGGTCAGCGGATTTTCCCGGTGGGCAGACGTTGTCTCAGGAATAGAGTGCGGCCAGCCTGAACATGAAGAATTTTATATCGCCGAATGCCTGAAACTGCTCGGACGCCCGTTCATATTCCTCTGCTTCATCGGAATAATGTGTCATGTCGGCATTGATGTAGGCACGAACACAACAGCGCCGAAAATAATTATGGAACGCCTCGGACTCCCTCTCGAAGAGGCCGGATTCGCTACAGGCGTCTATTTCATCTTCCGCACAGCCGGATGCTTCCTCGGCGCTTTCATTCTCCGCGCCATGTCGCCGAAACTGTTCTTTGCGATAAGCGTCGCAATGATGCTCGCCGGAATGGTCATACTTTTCGCTGGCAACACTTTGGCTATACTTTACGCCGGTATCGCCTTCATCGGCTTCGGCAACTCCAACATATTCTCGATAATATTCTCTCAGGCACTTGTCTACACGCCCAACGAGCGCAACGAAGTGTCGGGCCTGATGATAATGGGGCTGTTCGGCGGAACGGTATTTCCCCTTGCCATGGGCTATGCCGCCGACGCTGTCGGACAGGCCGGAGCTGTCGCAGTAATGACGGTCGGAGTAATCTACCTCCTGTATTACACGTTGAAAATCAAAAAAATATAAAACCTTCTTACCAAGATAATCATGAACGACATTGTAGTTGGAATGGGCGAAGCCCTGTGGGACGTTCTGCCCGAAGGAAAGAAAATCGGCGGTGCGCCGGCAAACTTTGCCTATCATGTATCGCAATTCGGGTTGCCGAGCCGAGTGGTCAGCGCCGTCGGCAACGACCCCCTCGGCAGAGAGATTGTCGAGAATTTCACCTCGAAAGGTCTCAATCATCTGATCGAGGAAGTTCCCTACCCCACAGGCACAGTCCAGGTCGAGATAGACCCCGCCGGCGTCCCGCAATATGATATAAAGGAGAACGTGGCCTGGGACAATATTCCCTACACCGCGCGCCTCGAAGCGCTCGCCGGACAAACCCGCGCCGTATGCTTCGGCTCGCTCGCCCAGCGCAACGTTGTTTCGCGCGACACGATAAACCGCTTTCTCGACGCAATGCCGCAGACCGCCGACAATCTCGTTGTCTTCGACGTCAACCTCCGTCAGGGATTCTACACCAAAGATATTCTCTGCAACTCGATGAAGCGCTGCAATATCCTTAAGATAAACGACGAAGAGCTCGTCACCGTCAGCCGTATGTTCGGCTATCCCGGCATCGACCTTCAGGACAAATGCTGGATTCTGCTGGGCAAATACAACCTCAGAATGCTCATTCTGACCTGCGGAATCAACGGCAGCTACGTCTTCACCCCCGGCAACGTCTCGTTCCAGCCCACCCCGAAAGTCGAAGTCGCCGACACCGTCGGCGCCGGCGACAGCTTCACCGCCGCCTTCATAGCCTCGCTTCTCAAAGGAAAGAGCGTCACCGAAGCCCACGCCCTTGCCGTCAGAACCTCGGCCTTCGTCTGCACCCGCAAAGGCGCCATGCCCGAGCTCCCGCCCGACCTCCGCTCCCTCTAAGAGACCGTCGGGCGGTTAACGGGCAGCGGCCATGGCGTCGAACTCCGAGGGCGTGGCTGTCGATATGCGACGCATGAAGGCTTCGGAAGGGCCGTCGATCGCGAGCTTTTTTCGCAGGTTATGCTTGATCGTCTCTACGGTGCGCACCGATCGGTTTGTCAGAATGGCTATCTCCTTGGTGGTCAGGTTGACGAGGATGAACGCGCACATTCGCGTCTCGGCATTGGTGAGCGTCGGCGCCAGCCGGTAAAGCCGGTCAAAGAAACTCTGGTTGACAGCCTCGAAATAGGTTCTGAACATCTTCCACACGTTTTCCTCTCGGTCGAGATCGCTGAGCAACCCCCGGATTGCCTTAAGACGCACTTCGGGCTGACGGCTTTTATCATCGGCTTCTCTGACCACTGCCGACAGCACTTCGTTCAGGCGGGTCATCAGCATGGTCATCGACGTCAGCTGGCGCCCGTTCGATTCAAGCGACAGGCGTGCGTTGGCCAAAGCATCGCGATGGTCGACGCTCAGACGGTCGATCTCTCCGCGCAATCCCGATTCAACCCGTCGGCCCGCAGCAAGTTTCCGCCGCACAGCCACGACAACACCGAGCGCCGCCGCCAATGCTGCGCACAGAATTATTATCAGCCATAATCTTCTTTTTGACTGACTTTCAAGAGTGGCAATCTTCGACGCAGAGGTCACGTCTTCATAGCGCGAGGCGATCTCCTGTATCGCCATTCCGGTGATTGCCGAGTTCAGCGAGTCGCCAAGGGCTACGATGCGACGCAAAGTTGCTACTTCCTTTGCCGAATCGCCGCGACGCTCATAATATTCGGCCAGCAGATCGAGGTATTGCCGTTCGAGCGGCGAGCCGTAGATCTTGGCTACATCGGCGGCGTATGTCCGCGTAAGCGCCATAGCCTCATCGTCGCGGCCCTCATCGAAAAGCAGACGCATATAGTTTATAATCGCGAAATTACGGTTGAAACTCCCATTTTCGACCGTGAGAGCCTGCCGGAAATAATCCTCAGCCATTGTTGGTTGTCCGCGTTTCATGGCAATAATGCCAAGAATCGTATTTTCAGTTATCTGGCTGGCTTCATCTCTTACAAACATTCGCGAACTGACTATCTCTGAATAGGCGCTGTCGAATTCACCTGCCGTCAGATAAACATCGGCCGACGAACGCAAACAAATGCCCTTGAAACGTGATCTCTCATTATCGTCGAAGTGACTGGCAGCGGGCACCTCGTCGAGAAGCTTCAATGCTTTGGAAATATATTTACGCGCCAAATGCGGAGCCTCCATAGTCTGATAAAAGTCGGTCAGCTGAAGACACGCATTAACATCGTAATGCCGCAGGCTGTCGGGCTTAGCCATATTGAGCAGATCGTAGGTCTGATGCAAAGCCGCTGAATAGTCCGACAGCGCGAAAGTAAAAAAAGCCATACGCAACTTCATATAGAATTGCAATTCGAGTGAGTCAGCCGGGACTGTCGGCGCCAATGAGTCTATAAAATCTACAGCCTGACGGTACCGTCCCAACGAATAAAGCATATCAATTTTGGCCCGACACAAAGAAAAGCGACGTGCGTCATTCTCAACCAGAGCGATAAGCGAATCGACATAATTCAACCGTCGGGCAACAGTGAGTCCCGGAGTCTCCAATTGACGCGAAAGCCAATCCGCCTTGATGTCTGCGCCGGCATCTTTAGCTGCAACCGCAGCCAAAGCCGACAGAAATGCGATTGACAAAAAAATAATAAATCGTAGATATTTCACGTCGGTAAGGTAATGACTTATCCCGAAGCAGCCAAATAAATCTTCACTTTTAACACTTAGACGACGCGCATATATAGCGAAAACAATTACGCTAAACACCTCACATCACGAATATTATAGCTTTCTACATGCGAAATAAGTACACTTAGAACAAGGTCTACTCCGCAATTTAACCTCATCAGAACTTGCAAGCCGTAACTCTCATCGATATTTTTGCGAAAAACAACTTTACTCAACAATAATGGCAACAAAATGACAAAACATTATCAATTCTCACTTATGACCGCCGTTTCCCATACCGCTTCGATATTGTCGGCCACGACAATGACACACGCAGACGACAGTTGCAGTCTGCCCGTCATGCTATCATGAATCTATCTACTATTCATCCAACAGCTAAGGCGCTTCTCGCCAGTGACGAGAAGAAACCTTTTCCGGACAAACCATTAATCAATTCCACCTATGAATCTAAAAAAGAAATGCATAACCGCGCTGACATGCCTGTCTGTCTCTCTGATCAATGCTGCGCCCCTTAAGATAAGTCAATCGGGAGGAACTATATACGGCTATCTCGGCTATTACGAAAGTTCCACCAATAGCACCGACGAAAACGGATGGTACGAAGTAATGACTGATGGAGACTACAAAAAACAGTGGGCGCCGGCCGAAGGGCCTCTGACAACAGGTTTCATACGCAACAACGAGTTATGCACCTATGTGCAGCAGACGGTCATGGGGCTGCTCGTTCGCGCATTCTACTCCACTTTCGACCTGAACACCGGCGAATGCACCTCCACCACTTCGCTGTCGACTTACATGAAACCTCTGATGGTCGTATGTACCGCCTATGACCCTGAGGAAGATGCCGCATACGGATATTCTTATCCTGTTTACGGGGATGGCCATGTCTTCGTAAAGATCAACATGCAGACACCCACCGTAATGCCGAAAATAGTCAGGAACATGCAGTCTGCCGATGATGAGGTCTGCTATTCAATGACCTATTCACCGGCTGATAAACAGATTTACGGCATTAATAAACGCGGAGAGATGGTCCGTATCAACAAGACTGACGGAACAGAGGAAATAATCTATAAACCCGACACAGGACAGGATATACAGAATCTTGTAACCGGTTTGGTCTACAGCCCATTCGATCAGGGATTCATCTGGAACACTTACCTTGCCGACGGCAACTCATACCTCTTTAAACTCGACCCCCAAAAAAAGACATGCGAACAACTTGCCAAATTCGAACGCAAAGAGGAATTCAATTTTTTTGTCACCACAGACGATCTCATTGATTTCGACGGGCCCGCAGCTCCCACTATTATTTCCAACACTTTCATCGGAAGCCCCGCAACGACAGGCTCATTCAAAGTGAAGATGCCCGAAAAAATGTATGACGGCACCTCTATTTCTGGAGATATTCAGCTCAGGTTATCGGCTCGTATAGACGGCAAGGAGAAAACTTCTGTGGAAGGCTTAGCCGGCTCGGAAGTAAACGTAAGTTTCGAGGACATCGAAACGGGTATGCACAATTTCGAATTTGTTGTCTATAAAGGAGAAAATTTCAGCATCCCGGACTCAGAAAAACTTTTCATTGGCAATGATACTCCCGCCAAGCCCGCCAATCTCATCTTCACATCAGAAAACATATCATGGGACGCAGTGACCGAAGGATCACACGGAGGATATATCGACCGATCGGCAGTAACATACGAAGTTGTGGTCGACGAAGAAAGTGTAGCCACTACCTCCGGAACGGAATATACCCATACACTACCTTCAGGCACAGTCAGCGCACATTATGCCAAAGTCACCGCAGTGTGCAATGGAGCGAGATCCGAGACTGCGGTCTCTGATAAACTGCTTCACGGAGATCCTCTTGAACTCGACGTGGTTTTCGGGCCCAAAGACGATGACGAATTCGAACTTTTCACAGTCATAGACAGTAACGGCGACGACACAAGCTGGCATACCATATATGATGACTATGAATTTGATGACACATCTTTCTTCGAATATCGTTACAATAAGACCGAGAAAGCCGATGATTGGCTGATACTTCCTCCCCTCAACCTAAGCGATGCTGAAAGTTACTACAACCTGGCGTTTGACGCTGCGGCGTCACCTGTGCTTTTACGTGATGGGAAATACCCTGTGGAAAGGTTCGAAGTTTACATAGGGACGGCTCCGACAGCAGAAGCCATGACTCACCAACTTATGGGCCCGACAGAACCGGATCCCGAGAAAATGGAGTATACGAGATATGACCGTAACTTCTCTGTTGACGCTCCCGGCACATATTACATAGGCATACATGCCATCTCCGACCCCTTCCAATTCAAACTCCGCATAAAAGACATCAATGTGACCCGGCTCGCTTCGGCCGATATTCCCGAACAGGTTTCCGAGCTCAAGGGCAAAGCAGGAGCCAACGGAGGGCTGACCGCCACAGTTTCATTCAAGATGCCTGAAGCAACAGCCTCAGGAGTCAGTTATGACGACAATGTCCGGCTGTCTGCCGAAATAAAGACTAAAGTCGAGACAAAAAAATTAGAAAATCTTGCACCCGGAGCAGTCGTTGAAACCGAAATAGCGACAGCAAACGGAAGCAATGAGATCTCCGTTCAGGTAATCTGCAACGGTTTCATGAGCAAAGTTTCGAGAATCGACGTATATGCCGGCCTTGACATCCCGGCATTCGTAAACGACTTCTCGGCAACCGAGGACGAACAAAACAAATCCATCACAATTACGTGGAAAGCGCCGACAGAAGGCATGCATGAGGGAGGATATATATCGCCCGAAGGCCTGACATATTATCTGGTAACTGTCGGTTCGAATCTCCAGCTTGTCTACACCATGCTCGGAAAAGATGTATATGAATACACCTACACTCCGGAAACGTCCGACGACAAACTTACTGAAACCTACTTCTCGATCATCGCCGAAAATGAAGCAGGTCGACTTCCCGAAAACCGCATACCCATGGCGATGTGCGTGATGGGCAAGCCTTATACTCTCCCGATCGCCGATGATTTTTCGCATGGAAATTTCGCATACTCCCCCATCACTACGTGGGCTGTCGACGAATCGTACCTTCCCACCTCCTGGCAGGTTATGGATCCGTCTGAAATCTCTTCGGAATATTCAAGTCAGGAAGGGCTCTCCATTGTAGGCCGCACAAGTTCGGCAGGATCGAGAGGACGGTTCTCATTACCTAAATTCTCCACTGAAGGTGTGGATAAGCCTGTCCTCAGTTTCGATACATGGATCGGTATGTCAACAGCACCTTTCAAAGTTTATGCCGAGACCTTCGGCACGGGTCTCGTGGAGGTAGGTTCAATAATAATGTCGCTGACAGAGAGCGGCTGGACACCTTGCACATTCGAGCTTCCGGCGCAATTTGTCGGCAAACCCTGGGTATGCGTCTATTTTGATGCCGAGTTCCCGTCACTTCAAAAATACGTGATGATCGACAATTATTCCGTCTATGACAAAAAACAGGATAGTGTCAACGATATTCTTCCCCGGACTTCCGGGTCGATAGTTGGAGTCGACGGTGGAATACTTATCTCAGGCCTTGACGGCAGCGACCTGACTATAATGACCATCGACGGACGTTTACTAATGAAAGGTCATGTCTCAGGAAACGAGGATCGTATTTCTCTTGCAGCCGGATTCTATATCGTGCAGGCAGGCAATAACAAAGCTAAGATTTTTATAAAATAGTCAACATTCCGACAAAGTGGTATAATCAAGCAGGAGGTAAGCACTAATTACAGGTGTTTATCTCCTGCTTTCATGTTTACCGACCTCTCACACCACCCTACAACACCGTTCTCGGCAACACTCTCGTAGACGGCATCAAGGGGCAGACCACGGCATCATTCACCCTCCAGCCCGAGACTGACATCTGTCCTCCCGTTGTCCAGCTGCTCCAGTTCCACAACACTAACAACTACTCTTTGTCGTAAACACCGATTCTGATATGTCAAGAAATTCTGCAATACCCCCCGACTGCTTACATCAATTCAGCCCGTCGTGTGGTTATTTTTCAGTATTGCGGGGGTGCGACGGGGGCGCTACCTTTGCGGCGAACAATCGATCCGCCCATGAAACATCTGCTTACATTCTTTTCGTTTCTGATTCTCTCTTTGCATCTCTTCGCCTCTGCCGCCGACAGCTTCGACTGGAAAAAGGCTACAGTCTATTTCGTCATAACCGACCGTTTCTGTAACGGCGACTCGCTGAACGATGTCAACTACGGCCGCAAGACCGACTACGGGTCGGAGCGCATGAACGCCGCCACTTTTCACGGCGGCGACTTCAAAGGGATGCTCGCCAAGGCCCGCGAAGGCTATTTCAGCCGTCTGGGCGTCGACGTGGTCTGGATGACCGACGTCTACGAACAGATCCACGGCTGGATGTCGGGCAGCGGCGCTGTCAACGATTTCCCCCACTACGGCTACCACGGATATTATCCGCTCGACTACACCCAGACCGACAAAAACTACGGTACCATCGAAGAGCTGCGCGAGCTTATCGACACTCTCCACAGTCAGGGCATACGCGTCATGCTCGGCGCCAACCTCAACGACCCGGGCTATCCGACGCTGCTCGACGCCGTGCAATATGGCTTTGCCCCGACGGGGCTGACCGCCGCCGAAGCCGCCGAACACCGCCGCGACTGGAGCTACGACAGGTTTTTCGAGGGGCGGCTCGGCTGGAACGGATGGTACGACCGCGGATGGATAAGAATGCCCGACGAGAACTGGGATGAGAACAATCCTCTCGAAGCAACCCTCTACGGCATGCCCGACTTCAAAGACGAAAGCAATGAGCATGTCAGGATTCCCGCTTTCCTGAAAAAGAAGTGGAAGAGCGAGAAGAAAGCCAACGACCCGTGGGTCAATCCCTCGGCACGCGCGCTCAGAACCGACCGCGAGTGGAGTCCGACGCAATATGTCACGGCATGGATCGCCTCGTGGGTCGAGGAATTCGGCATCGACGGCTTCCGATGCGACATTGTCGAGAATGTCCGTCTCAACCGATGGAAAGAACTCAGCGAAGCATGCAATGCTGCTCTCGCCCGCTGGCGCGCCGCCCATCCCGCCGACCCGGCCTCGAAATGGCCCGACAGCTTCTATATGACGGGCGATTTCGACTGTGCGGGAATCGACTATAAACCCGGCTATGCCGATGCCGGATTCTCGAGCATGGTGAACTTCTACTTCCCCAAACACGGCGATCTCGACGCCATAGTCTACACCTGGCAGGCCTATGCCGACTCGATGGCAGTCCACAGCGACTGGCATCCGTTCAGCTACCTCAACAACTCCTACCACCGCGACGCCGACATGGCCAACATGACCGACTGCGCCACAACACTGCTGCTCGCCCCCGGCGTGGCGCAGATTTTCTACGGCGACGAATCGCGACGCCCTCTCAGCGACGCACGCCTCAACGTCGATTCCGATCAGGCTTTCCGCTCCGACATGAACTGGGCGACCGCCGACAGCACCCTGCTCGACCACTTCCGACGACTCGGCACAATCCGCCGCGCTCATCGCGCCATAGGCAGCGGGCGCCAGCAGACAATCGACGCCCACACCTGCCTGCGCACCGCACAGAGCGACACCGTCATCATCGCCGTAGCTCTCTCTGACGGACAGGCCGTCAATGTCGGCGCCGCATTCGCCGACGGCACCTCCGTGACCAACCTCTACACCGGCGAGAAAACCACCGTAGCCCGGGGCAAAGCCTCATTCTCCGCCTATCCGAACCGGCTGGCCGTCATTGCCAAGGAATAAGCCAGTACGCTTCGCGCAGGCATTGTATTTCAGGAGAACTTGTATATTCGTCGTCTAATAATTCCATTTGCAAAAATTATGCAAATGTAAAATTCGAAAAACTTCCTGATAATACTTGTCGCCATTGTGCTGACAGCCGGGCATGCCGCCGCCAAACAGAACGTGACCCTCATCGATGTCTGTCTTGCCGAAGTGACAGCCGATGGAATCAATATCCGTTCTGGCACCGGCACGCATTTCCCCGTAGCCCACTTCTACTCGACCGACTGGAACAACCGAAGAGTAAAGCTCAAAGTCCCTCAGACCTACAAAGGAAACCGCTTCTGGGTCAGGGATGCCGGCGAAGGGTGGGAAATCGACACACCTTTCCCCGCTAACGGCGACACGAAACGCTTCATATCGAAAAAATTCTGCAAACTGCTCGAATCAGACACCTTCGACACCGATTCCATCACCTCACCGCAAGTGTGGGCCCACACAGAAAAAGTCAGCTATGGCGACGACGATAGCGAAGAACAGTTGTCGCAGACCACCATTGTGACAATCTATCCCGGAGGGCTCGTAGTCACTCAGCTTTATCATCCCGAAGGAGACAATATAGCGATCGGAGATCTCAACAGAGAGAAGACCGCCGTATTCAATTCGATAAACACCGGTGTCGGCATGACCGGCGACGACGTAGCGCCCGACTCACCCCTGAGAATATGGACGATGACCGACTTCGATCCGCCCTGCCTGATGTGGGAAATCGGCGATAAAAACAGAAGCTCTTTCACCATGAACGGCGAAAAGTTCGACTATATCGACATCTCAGGCGTCTCGCCCGCCCGATGGAAAGAGCTCGTCGCCGAGCTCAAAAAAGCGAAAAACTTCCGCTCGATACGCCAATATACCACCCAGCCCGAAGCTTTCGTCACCCGCGACGACCTCTCAGAGTTCATCCGCCTCAAATAACTCATTGCTGCAACGGCGGTTAACGCCGCCACACCCGACCCGCAACTGCGTTTTCCATAGATTTTAGCCCTCATTTTACTGCGTTTTCCTACAAAAATATCCCTCAAAAAACTGCGTTTTCCGCAGATAACGGGTCAGCGGCTTAAATTCGCGATTTCAGATCCACACGAACGGGGATGCTCGCATTGAGCATCCCCGTTTCAGTACCCGGACCCGGGCTCGAACCGGGATGGGTTGCCCCAACGGTGTTTGAGACCGTCGCGTCTACCGATTCCGCCATCCGGGCGTCGATGCGGCAAAGGTAATGATTTTTTTCGGCCTGTGCAACTTCAGAGAGCCAGTCGCTCTTTGACAATTCCGTGGCGATAAGCGAATAGAAGCTCGCGCAATTCGTTGATCTGGGCCTGAAGTTCGGCGCCTTTGTCGGTGTCGCGCACCCTCACGCGGTTGTTGCTCATCTCGACGAGCTGGGTGGTGGAGACGATGTCGGTTCCGAGCCTGATAGCCTCTTCGGTCGAGCTGAACGGGTTGTGCTGGACGAGCACGAAACCGCGCGAGTGGTAAACGAGTGTATATCCGGCTATGCCTGTCGTGTTGTGGTAGGCTTTGGCGAAGCCGCCGTCGATAACCATCAGGCGTCCGTCGGCCTTGACGGGCTGCTCCCCCTTGCCCACTTTCACGGGCACGTGGCCGTTGATGATATGGCGGTGGGGGCCGGTGACGCCGAAGGCGTCGAGAATGGTGTCACACACTTCGACCTTGTCGCGCAACTTGTAGTAGTTCCCTTTCTCTTCGTTATGGGTCGATTTGTCGGCTATGAAATACCGCTCGAAGGTTGTCATGGCCGATTTGTCGAACAGAGGCGAATCGGGGCCGCACCAGAGATACCAGTAGTAGTCGCGGGCATAGTCGAGCACCTCAGCCGGCGTATCGCGGTTGAAAGCGGCACGCATCAGCATTCCTATATTGTGGAGCAGATCGCGACCGGAGAATTTCTTGCCCATTACTTCGACCTCCTTCAGGCTTCCGTCGTCGTTGAGCGGCACCGAGGCGTGGAACATGAGGTTCGAATTGACAATCGAATACATGCAGCCGTGCGAGAAGAAGATTCCGATATGCCGCTGAAGCTTGTCGCTGATGCGGAACGAATGGTGGAGCTTGTCGACGAGCGTCTTCTCTTCGGGAGTCAGGCGATAGGGGTCGGCGGGATCGATCGTCGGGAAGCGGCGGTCGAGCATCTCGTAGATCTTGCCGCCAAGGTCTACGGTCGAGAAATCGGCGCTTAGTTTGCCGAGCAGTTTGCGCGGCTCCATCTTCCAGGCCGGATATTTGTCGATGAGGGCGCCTTCGAGCTTGAACTGGATTACGGCCATGGCCTTGTGCATCTTTGCGAGCAGATCGCGGTTGATGCCTTCGGCGGGGCTTCCCGGCTCGATTTTGGGTGCGAATACCGTGCAGGGATCGTCGCCATAGGTTTCCATGGCGAACGTGACGAGCGGCACGAGATTGATTCCGTAGCCGTCTTCGAGAGTCTCCATGTTGCCGTAGCGCAGCGCTATCCTCAGGACATTGGCGATGCAGGCATCGTTGCCGGCGGCCGCGCCCATCCAGAGGGCGTCGTGGTTGCCCCACTGGATATCGAAATTCTTGTATTGTGCCAGCGTGTCCATTATCAGATGAGCGCCGGGGCCGCGGTCATAGATATCGCCCAGAATGTGGAGCTGGTCGATGGCCAGACGCTGTATGACATTACTGATGGCTACGATGAACGGCCCGGCCTGACCGGTAGAGATTATCGTCTCTACGACGCGGTTATAGTAGAGCTGCTTGCTTTCGCCCGAGGGAGCTTCATGGAGAAGTTCCTCGATTATATAGGCGAACTCGCGCGGGAGCGCCTTGCGCACTTTCGAGCGCGTATATTTCGACGACACACTCTGAAGCACCTTAACCAGACGGTGAAGCGTTATATTGTAGAAATCCTCTAGATCGGGCTCTTCCGAGCGTATAATCTCGAGTTTCTGCTCGGGATAATAGATCAGCGAGCAGAGCTGCGCGAGATCGGTATCCCGCATGCTGTTGCCGTAGATCTCGCGCACCTTGCGCTTGATATTTCCCGAGGCATTGCGGAGAATATGGCTGAAAGCCTCATCCTCGCCGTGGAGATCGGCCACGAAATGCTCCGTGCCCTTCGGCAGGTTCAGGATAGCTTCGAGATTGATAATCTCAGTGCTCGCAGCCGATACATTCGGGAACGACTGTGAAAGGAGTTCAAGAACGCGCCTGTCTTTTTCTATCTGTCGGTGAGTGAATTTTTCGTGACTCATTATGCTTTCGTGTTTGTATGCCGCTGCAAACATAACAAAAAGAAAGCAAACCAGCAAAACCTCGTCGGCTTCCGTGTCAGAAGTGGTAGCCGCCGGTGACCTGAAATCCGATATTGTGGACGTTGGGGGTCTTGACGCCGTTGAAGAGGTGGGCCTGATTCTTGAAACCTATCTGGGTTCGGACGCCGATGCTGAAACGGCGCGACACGAGCAGCGACGTTGCCAGATGGAGGCCTATGTCGCCGCGATAGCTCGAGCAGATGAAGGCGTCGGGAGAATTATAATAGGGCGATCTCGACGAGGTCGTGACCGTTATCAGCTGGCTGAGCTCGTTGACGTGGGCGCTATACATTGTCGTTTTCTGTCGTCCGCCCAGCCCGTAGGTATAGTAGGCTCCGCCGTCGATTATCCATCTTACATTGCCGCCGAGATTGAACTTGAGGCGTATGAAAACCGGGAAATTGGCCGTGAAGAAGTGGTTGCGGATGAAAGTGTTCGTTATAGAGGTGGCTTCATTGTCGGCCACGGCGAGCGTCATCTTATAGTAATTGAGCAGGGCGTTGACCTCGCATCCCAGACCGATGAAATCGTTGAAATTCAGCGATGCGCCGAAGCCTATGCCATAGCTCGGGCCCATATTGACACTCAGTTCGCTTATCGACGGGAAACACGATGCGAAATTCTGGGTCACAAGCGTTCCGCCGACGAGAGCGTGGACGTCAACGTCGATGAAGCGGGCGGCGCGGCCTGTCGAGACGAGCGGAGTTGAGGCCATGGCCGTCAGCAGCAAGGTTGAGAAAAGCGCAAGAAAGAAACGTCGCATAAGTCTGAGATAGTTTTTCGCCCCAAAGTTAGCGAAAAAAAAGCGAATTAGAGCATGAACCTTAAGGACATTAAGGTCCTTAAAGTCCTTAAAGAGCGCGGGCGCCCGGCCTGACGGCCGCGGCGCCCACGCGAGGTTCTGCCGAAGGAGTTTAGTCGCTGAATTTGGCTTTCTCGAACTCGCGGTTGAGGCGGGCGATATTGCTCAGCGAGATATTCTTGGGGCACTCGGCGGCGCAGGCTCCGGTATTGGTGCAGTTACCGAATCCGAGTTCGTCCATCTTCTTGACCATTGCGCGGGCACGGCGCTTGCGCTCAACCTGGCCCTGGGGCAGCAGTGCGAACTGGCTGACCTTAGCGCTGACGAAGAGCATTGCCGAACCGTTCTTGCAGGCAGCCACACAGGCGCCGCAACCGATGCAGGTAGCCGAGTCCATAGCCTCGTCGGCAACCTCTTTCGAGATGGCGATAGCGTTGGCATCCTGGGCACCGCCGCAGTTGAACGACACATAGCCGCCGGCCTGCTGGATCTGGTCGAAGGCATTGCGGTTGACCATAAGGTCGCGCACAACGGGGAAGGCGGCCGAGCGCCACGGCTCGATAGTGATTGTGTCGCCGTCGTTGAACTTGCGCATGTGGAGCTGACAGGTCGTGATGCCCTGCACAGGGCCGTGGGGATGACCGTTGATATAGAGCGAGCACATGCCGCAGATTCCCTCGCGGCAGTCGCTGTCGAACACAACGGGCTCTTCGCCCTTTTCGACGAGCTGCTGATTGAGCATATCGAGCATTTCGAGGAACGACGAGCCGGTGCTGACGTTCTCGACGCGATAAGTGGCGAAGCGGCCTTTATCTTTGGGACCACGCTGACGCCAGATTTTCAGATTTACGCTGATGAGATGTTCCATTGTTCTTTTTGGTAGAATATTGGGTTAGACTATCGTTGACGTGCGTTGCCGTCCCCTCGTGGGGGCGGCGGCGCGTCGCGTGGTGTTGTCAGGATTTGTAGTTACGGGTCTGAACCTGGATTGCCTCGTATTTGAGGGGTTCTTTGAGCAGGATAGGCTTCTCATTGTCGCCGGTGTATTTCCAGCAGGCTACATACATGTAGTCTTTGTCGTTGCGCTGGGCTTCGCCGTCGGCTGTCTGATATTCTTCGCGGAAGTGTGCGCCGCAGCTTTCGTTGCGGTTCAGGGCGTCGATAGCCATCATGCGGGCCATGACAAGGAAGTCTTCGAGACGAAGGGCTTTCTCAAGCTCGAGGTTGAGATCGTCGGCGCTGCCGACGATGCGCAGGTCGGTGTAGAATTCCTTGCGCACTTTCTCGAGTTCGTCGAGAGCCTTGACGAGGTTGGGAAGATTACGGCCCATGCCGACGAGATCCCACATGATATGGCCCAGACGCTTGTGGATCTGGTCGGGCGATTTGGTTCCCTTGATGGCCATGAGGCGGTCGATGCGCGAGCGCACCTCTTTCTCGACCTTGTCGAACTCGGGATGATCGGTGCCCGGATGTTTGACCTTGATCTGGTCGCTCAGATAGTTCTGCATGGTGTAGGGGAGCACGAAGTAGCCGTCGGCCAGACCCTGCATGAGGGCGCTGGCGCCGAGGCGGTTTGCGCCGTGGTCCGAGAAGTTGCATTCGCCGATGGCGAAGAGACCCTTGATAGATGTCTGCAGCTCGTAGTCGACCCAGATTCCGCCCATGGTGTAGTGGCTTGCGGGGAAGATCATCATGGGGGTGTGGTAAGGATTGTCGTCGCTGATCATCTGATACATGTCGAAGAGGTTGCCGTAGCGGTCGCGGACAACGTCTTCGCCGAGGCGCTCGATAGCATATTTGAAGTCGAGATAGACGGCATTGCCGGTTCCCACGCCGTAGCCGGCGTCGCAGCGCTCCTTGGCGGCGCGGCTGGCGATGTCGCGCGGGCAGAGGTTACCGAAAGCCGGGTAGCGGCGCTCGAGATAGAAGTCGCGGTCTTCGTCGGGAATGTCGGTCGGTTTCTTCTTGCCGGCGCGGATAGCTTCGGCATCTTCTTTCTTCTTCGGAACCCAGATGCGGCCGTCGTTGCGGAGCGATTCGCTCATGAGGGTCAGCTTCGACTGATCTTCGCCGTGGACGGGAATACAGGTCGGGTGGATCTGGGTGAACGACAGGTTGGCCAGATATGCGCCGCGACGGAAAGCCTGAATGGCGGCCGAGCCGTTGCAGCCCATGGCGTTTGTCGAGAGGAAGAAGGTGCGGCCGTAACCGCCGGTTGCCAGAACAACGGCGTGGGCGGCGTAACGCTCAAGCTCGCCGGTGATGAGGTTGCGCACGATGATACCGCGGGCGCGGCCGTCGATGATGACGAGGTCGAGCATCTCGCGGCGGTTGAACGAGCGCACGGTGCCTTTCTTGATCTGGCGGTTCAGCGAGCCGTAGGCACCGAGAAGGAGCTGCTGGCCGGTCTGGCCTTTGGCATAGAAAGTGCGGCTTACCTGAGCGCCGCCGAACGAACGGTTGGCGAGAAGGCCGCCATATTCGCGTGCGAAGGGAACACCCTGGGCCACACACTGGTCGATAATGTTGTTCGACACCTCGGCCAGACGGTAGACGTTGGCCTCGCGCGAGCGGAAGTCACCGCCCTTGACAGTGTCGTAGAACAGACGGTAAACCGAGTCGCCGTCGTTCTGATAGTCCTTGGCGGCGTTGATACCGCCCTGGGCTGCGATAGAGTGGGCGCGGCGCGGGCTGTCCTGAATGCAGAAGTTATAGACATTGAAGCCAAGTTCGCCCAGAGTCGACGCTGCCGACGCGCCGGCGAGGCCGGTGCCGACTACGATGATGTCGAGGTTGCGCTTGTTGGCGGGATTGACAAGTTTCTGATGGGCCTTGTAGTTGGTCCACTTTTCGGCCAGAGGGCCTTCGGGGATCTTCGAATCAATCTGATATTCAGGAAGCTTCGACGATTCGATGTCGGCGTAGTCCTTCATGATCGGGGTAGAGTCAATCATACCCTCGAGATTCTTATGTTCAGCCATAATAATTGGTCGGTTTTAACGAATTAATGAAAAATACGGGGGTAATAATCAGTCCTCGACGTTGATTTCGGTCTCTTCCTCTATGGCAACGATGCCGGCGGCGTCGTCAGCTGCGACAGGATTGTCGCCCGAATAACATCCGGGAAGTTCGGCGTTGAACTCTTCATATTGCTCCTGAAGAGCGGGATTGGTTACATAGTAGTTGCTGTGGGCATTGACGGTGAAGACGATAGCCTGTGCAATGAAGAGAAGAATAACGATCGAAGTCCACCATGCACCGATCTTCTTCATACGGTTCATCCAGATTTTGTTGTTGAAGCCGACCGACTGGAACATCGACCAGAAACCGTGGTTCATGTGGAACCAGAGAGCTATGAAACCGATAATGTAGACAATCGGAGTCCAGACCTGTTCGAATGCGATCTGAATGAACATCGTTCCGGCAACGGGCGAAACAACCTGACCCAGATACTCGTTATGGTAGCCGCAGATTTCGGCGAGCTGCATCTTGGCCCAGAACTGAATCATGTGGACAGCCAGGAAGGCGAGGATTACGATACCGAGAACAAGCATGTTCTTCGATGACCATTCTACCTGAGGCGGACGCGAGGTGACGGCATAGCGGTCGGTGCCGCGCGCGCGGCGGTTCTGCACGGTCAGCCACAGGGCATAGATAATGTGAATAATGAACAGCAGGCCCAGACCCATCGAGGCTACCAGGGCATACCAGTTGGCGCCCAGAAAAGCACAGATGGCATTGTAGGCCGTGGGCCATACAATAGCAACCGAGTTCATCAGCACGTGAAATGTAACAAACAGGACGAGGCACGCGCCGGTCAGAGCCATAACGAACTTACGTCCTATAGATGAGCTTGTTAACCACATAGGAGTGAAGATTTTAATGAATTATGATTGGATAATTATTGTGAACGATGCAATGCTTTTGCAAAATTAGTGAAAAAAATCGTTAATCGACAAACTTATTCCGGCATTTTCCCCGGCGGACGAACCAATTAGTCTAATCAGGCCAATCAGCCTGATTAGGCTGATCGAGCATTTTGTTACGCAAAATGCAGTTTTGTGTGAATTTTTTATTACTGTCCGCTAAAGTTTTTTGAGCGATTGAAAAAATAGGGCTGATTCCATTTGCATGAGTCAGCCCTTAATGGTTACTTTGGTGTCGCCAAACAAACCATTATAACCATTAGCAATGGTAGCAATTTCTTCGGACAGCCGATATATGGACAGCTGATAAAATCGCTTGACCGCGAAAAAATTGTTGAAATCAGCCGAAAACACGGCGGAGAGAAGTATGTAAAGAGCTTCGACGGCTATACCCATCTTCTGACAATGCTGTATGCGGTGATACAGCGCTTCGATTCATTGCGTGAGATTGAGACATCTATGGCAAGCCGAGGTACGCAAGCTACATCATGTTGGTATTGACACTGTACCCCGACGCAGTACCCTTTCTGACGCAAACGCCAGGAGGTCTGAGAAGTTCTTTGAAGAGGTCTATCGCGATCTGTATGCCGCCAATAAAGACATTCTTTCCTCGGACAGCCGACACAACGGCACGGAAGAGTGGATAATACAGCTTAGAATCATTGCTTCCACTACCATCACGCTGTTCTCCAATGCTATTTTCAAGGGAGTCGGACGACATCCCAAGACCGGCAAGAAGAAAGGGGGTATCAAGGTGCACTCTGTAATACACGCCAACGAGGGCGTTCCCTGCGATGTGCAGTTCACTTCGGCAGCGACCAACGATTCATTCATGCTTGTCGAAGCTGCAGAATCACCACCCAAAGATACTGAAAACTGCTGAGGGGGCTTGTCATGTACAAAAAGTAAGCCCAACCTCTGCCATGCAGGAAGTTGGACTCTCCTTTTTTTAGTTTAGCGGACAGTAATAAATATTTATAAATCACATAAAAACATTAGTTACATAAGAAACAAGCGGCGAGCCGAAGCCCTTTGGGGCTCCGGCTCGCGTTATGAGATGGATGTCGGTGTCAGGCTACCGACTGGAGGATGTAGTCGTAGACGCAGCTGACGAGGCCGAGGAAGAGGATACCGGCGGTCGAGATCCACATTCCGAGGCGCTCCGAACAGCTCGAGCGGAAGGTTGCTATCGGGGCGTCGCTCTCGTTGATGAACATTGCCTTGACGACGAGCAGATAGTAGTAGAGCGAAACGATAGTGTTCAGCAAGGCGATGAACACAAGCACATACATTGCCGGGGTGCCGGCGCCGAGAGCGCCCGTGAAGATGAAGAACTTGCTGAAGAATCCGGCGAACGGAGGAATACCGGCCAGAGAGAACATAGCGAGCATCATCGTCACTGCCAGACGCGGGTTGGTCTTGTAGAGGCCGTTGTAGTCGTCCATCGACACCTTGCCGGTGGCGTTCTCCACAGCTCCGATAACGCCGAAGGCCGCGAGGTTGCTGAAGATATAGACGAGGATGTAGAACATCAGCGCCGTTGTCGACAGCTCGTTGTTGCCGATAACGCCGAGCATGATATAACCGGCCTGGCTGACCGACGAGAAGGCGAGGAAGCGCTTCAGGTTGCGCTGGCGGATGGCGAAGAGGTTACCGATGGTTATCGTGGCGATGATGACGGCGTAGAGCATCCATTCCCACACCTGGGGATAGGCTTCGCCGAAGGCCTGCTGCAGCACTACCATGAAGGCGAAGGCTGCCGAACCTTTCGAGATGACGCTGAGGTAGGAGGTCACCGATGTCGGTGCGCCCTGATAGACGTCGGCTGTCCAGAGATGGAAGGGAACAAGCGACAGCTTGAATCCGATACCGGCTATGACGAAGCCGAGAGCTACGATGAGGCCGATCGAATTGCCTGTCGAAATCAGGCTTGCGGCAATCTCACTGTAGCTGAGCGAACCGGCGAGACCGTAGACGATCGACAGACCCATGAGGAAGATAGCCGAAGAGAACACAGCTGTCAGGACATATTTGACAGCGGCCTCATGGCTCTCATATTTGTTCTTCTCGAAGGCCACAAGGGCTGCCAGCGGCAGCGAAGCGGTCTCGAGTCCGATGACGAACACGAGGAAGTGGCCGGCCGAAATCATCAGATACATTCCGAAGAGCGTCAGCAGAATCAGCTCGTAGAATTCGCCGCGGCGAATGCGGGTGAATTCGCTGTTGGCCCATGTCACCGACTGGATCAGAACGATGAGTGTGCCGATATTCAGAATGTTCTTGATTGTCACGATGGCGTCGGAGGTCTGATACATTCCGCCGAAGACCGAAGTGTCGGCAGCCAGACAGGGACAGAATCCGAGAACCGTCAGTGCGGCAAAGAAGATGCAGGTCAGAGTTCCCAGCGCCCCTAAGGCACGCTTGGGGGCAAAGGTGTCGTAGAAAAATACCAATAGGAACACGATCAACAGTCCTATTTCTTGCCACATTGTGAAAAATTGTGAGTAGTCCATATTGCGCTATTAATCGTGGTTGGTTAGTTGAGGCCTATAACGGCGAAGATATCTTTCTGGAAGGTGAATTCGATAAGTTTCACGAAGAAGTTGGGCAGGCAGCCGATTGCGGCGACACAGATAATGAGTGTCGTTGTCGACAGGCGTTCCCACCAGGTTGCGTCGGTCAGCGACAGATGGTGTTCATCCTGAACAGGGCCGTAGAGCAGTTTGCCGACAACGCGGAGGATGTAGACGGCCGTGATGACGATCGACGAGCAGGCGGCGATGGTGAACACGCGGTGGAACATATCGGAATGCTCGAACGAACCGACGAAGATCGTCATCTCCGAGACGAAGCCGCTCAGACCCGGCAGACCGAGCGAGGCCAGACCGGCTATGACGTAGCAGACGGCAAGATAAGGCATGATCTTCATCAGACCTCCCATCTGACGGATGTCACGGGTGTGGGTTCGTCCGTAGATCATACCGATCAGGGCGAAGAAGAGAGCTGTCATCAGACCGTGGCTGAGCATCTGCATTATGGCGCCGGTCATCGCCGTTGTGTTGAGCATGAGGATGGCGAACAGAACCAGTCCGCAGTGGCTCACCGACGAGTAGGCGTTGATATATTTGAGGTCGGTCTGCACACAGGCGCTGAACGCTCCGTAGACAACCGAAATACCTGTCAGAATCAGGAATATCCAGGCAAGGTCGGCGGCGGCTTGCGGCATCAGATAGATGGCCACGCGGAAGCAGCCGTAGCCTCCGAGCTTCATCAGCACACCGGCGTGGAGCATCGAAACAGCCGTCGGGGCCGAAGCGTGACCGTCGGGGCTCCATGTGTGGAAGGGGAACATGGCTCCCAGAACGCCGAATCCGACGAACGTCAGCGGGAAGAAGAGGTATTGCCACGAACTCTGCTGAAGGGCGCCGTTCGCAACGATTTCGAGCAGGTTCCAGGTGTGCTGTCCGTCGACACTCGAGTTATAGTAGATTCCGATGAGGCCGAGCATCAGGAAAGCCGATCCGCCCATGAGCATCAGGGTCAGCTTCATGGCCGAATAGTTCTTGTTGCCGCTGCCCCAGACTCCGATAAGAAGATACATCGGAATCAGAGCGACCTCATAGAACATGAACATCGTGAAAAGGTCGATCGAGATAAAGAATCCGAACACGCCTGTCGACAGAAGAATGAGCCACAGGAAGAACTCTTTCATCTGCGGAATCTCCCACGAGGCGAAACTGCCCGCGAAGACGATTATCGACGACAGCATCAGCATCGCAACCGAGATTCCGTCGACACCGACGGCAAGATGGATGTTGAGCGGTTCAAACCACATCCACGAGCCCTGGAAAAGCATCGGCGCTGTCTCGCCGGCGGCACGCAGCTGAAGATACTCTACAAGCAGCCATGTCGAAAGAGCCAGCAGGCAGACTGAACCGGCCACGGCCACGGCGCGAATGCTTTTCCGCCCCTTGCAGAGCGCGATTCCCCCGAGCATGAGCAGCGGGATAATCACATAATAGATGAGAATATTTTCTAAAAGCATCGAATTACTGTATTTTTCAGGTCAGAGAAAATAATGATTGGTTTCGCCGGATCACAGCAGACAAAGAGTTGTTATGACGCCAAGGAGCAACGCACCGGCAAGATACCAGAGCACGTAGGCCTGGACGCGGCCGCTCTGCATTCCTTTGATTGCCACACTGGCGCGGTTGGTGATATAGGCGAAGCCGTTCATTGTGCCGTCGATGACATGGCGGTCGAACCAGGCTATCGGGCGGCAGATGCCGTCGAAGATTATGCGGTGGGTGACAAACATATAGATTTCGTCCCAGTAGAAGCGGTGGTAGGCGGCCTTCCAGAGCCAGTGGAAACGTTCGGCCAGACGGTCGGGCACGTCGTTCTTGCGGAAATAGAGCTTGTAGGCCACGAATATCGAAATCAGAGCCACGCAGACGCTGACGGTAGCGACTGTCATGTCGAGGTCGATGATATATTCATGTCCCTCGAAGGTCACGAATTTGCCGAAGGGGATGAAACCTGCCACACAGGTCACCAGCGCGAGGAACACCAGCGGGAAAGCCATCGAGAAGGGGCTCTCGTGGGGTTTGTGCTTGCCGTAGTCGGGATTGTCCCACCAGAAGATGAGGAAGTAGAGACGGAACATGTAGAAAGCTGTCAGAGCGGCAACGGCCGTCATCCAGATTCCCCAGAAGATATTGTTTCCGTAGCAGGCCGTCAGAATCTCGTCTTTCGAGAAGAAGCCCGAGAACGGAGGAATACCGGCGATGGCAAGACAGGCGATCAGGAAGGTGATATGGGTTATCGGCATATACTTGCGCAGGCCGCCCATGGCTGTGTAGTCGTTGGAGTGGACAGCGTGGATAACCGAACCGGCGCACATGAACAGCAGAGCCTTGAACATGGCGTGGGTGAACAGATGGAACATCGAGGCCATGTAGCCTACGCCTTCGTGGATTTCAGGACGGGCGACACCGAGGCTGACCATCATGAAAGCAATCTGAGAGATTGTCGAGAAGGCGAGAACACGCTTGATGTCGAGCTGCGTGCAGGCGACGATAGCCGCATACATTGCCGTGATGGCGCCGACGACGGTTATGAACATCAGGGCAGCCTCGCTGGTCAGATAAAGCGGGAAAAGACGGGCAACGAGGTAGACACCGGCCACAACCATAGTAGCGGCATGGATGAGAGCGCTGACAGGTGTCGGGCCTTCCATGGCGTCGGGGAGCCAGATGTGGAGCGGCATCATTGCCGATTTACCCATACCTCCGGTGAAGATCAGGACAAGAGCCCAGGTCAGAGCCGAAGCGCCCATGAAGGCTGCGCCTCCGAAGTCAGCTACAATAGCGCCGGGGTTCTCGGTCAGGGCCTTGAAGTCGAAGGTCTGGCTGTAGAACGACAGAATCAGAATACCGATAAGGAAGCCGAGGTCGGCGAAACGGGTGACGATAAACGCCTTCTTCGAGGCCGAAACGGCTGCCGGACGCTGATAGTAGAATCCGATAAGGAGGTATGACGACACACCCACAAGCTCCCAGAAGATATACATCTGGAAAATGTTGGTGGCGACAACAAGGCCGAGCATCGAGAAGCTGAACAGCGACAGGAAAGCGTAGTAACGCTGGAATCCGCGCTCGCCGTGCATATATCCCAGAGAATAGATGTGAACCATGAACGACACCGTCGAAATGACGACAAGCATCATGGCCGAAATCGGATCGAGGAAGAAGCCGAGCTTGATGACGAGATTCTGGGTGAACTGCAGCCAGGTGACATTGAAGACCTCATATTGCAGACGCACCGAATCGGCCGTGATAAACTCGGGATTGCCGCTGAAGAAGTAGGTGAATGCGACGATATACGACATTACCAGCACTGTTCCCAGACCGAGACTGCCGAGTGTGCCGGCGAGCTTCGGGCTCATCTTCGGGCCGAGAAGACCGAGGAAGAGGAACATGAACAGCGGAATGACGAGAATGAGCAGTGGTAAGGTGATTGCCATAGCGTCTTAAAATTTCATTTGGTTGATATCCTCGACGTCGATATTGTGGGCGGCGCGATAGATGTTGATGATGATAGCTATTGCCAGAGCCGTTTCAGCGGCGGCGATGCCGATGGCGAAGAGGGTGAACATCATGCCGTCGAGCTGACCCGGGAAGAGGAAGCGGTTGAACACTACGAAGTTGATGTCGACAGCGTTGAGCATCAGCTCAAGCGAGATCAGCATCGCAATCATGTTTTTGCGGGTGATGAACCCGTAGACGCCCGCCGCGAACATTATCAGCGACGGAACGAGATACCATACGATTGTATTTCCCATGATTCCTTTAACGTTTACGGGCGACGACGACGCCACCGATTATGCAGGCAAGCAGAAGAACACTGATAGCCTCGAACGGGAGAAGATACTGGCCCGAGCCTGAGCCGAGAAGGCTCTCGCCGATCACTTTCATGTCAAGGTTCTCCATGGCGGGCAGCTGTGTGCAGAGGTCGCCGCAGCGGCTCAGAAGAGCCGCGCCGCTGACGAGCAGGGTTGCCAGGGCCGCCAGCAGTCCGAGCGCTTTCTTGCCCGAACGCAGAACCGGAGAATTCTCGCCGGGACGCTGTGTCAGCAGAATTGAGAAAACAAAGAGCACCACGATGCCGCCGGCATAGACGGCAATCTGAACCGTTCCCAGGAACTCATAGTCGAGCTTGAAATAGAGCGCGGCAGTGGCGAAGAGCGTAAACAGCAGATAGGTGGCGGAGCGGAGAATCTTGCGGGTTGTCACGGTCAAGACCGAGAACACCACAATCGCTGCCACAATCAGCCAGTAAGCGATTATACTTCCTACGGATTCCATTTGATGAAAATATGGGGATGTGTTGATTTATTTCTTTTCGTCGGGTTTGGCCGGAGCATCGCCGGCTGCCTTCGCGGCGGCAGCCTTCTTCGCGGCCGCGGCTTTCTTGGCTGCTTCGATCTTGGCTGCTTTCTCGGCCTCGAATTTGGCGCGCTCTTCCTCGGTAGGCTCGGGTTCGGGCTTCTCGGGCAGATAATTGAGCTTCTTGACGAGCTTGTCGCGGGTGAACACGGCCTGCTCGAAATCGTTGTTGAAGCGGATAGCCGCTGTCGGGCACGATGTTACGCAGAGCTGGCAGAACGTGCAGCTGCCGAGGTCGTAGTTATAGGTTTCGAGTTTCTTTTTCTTTCCCTTCCAGGTGTCGACCATCTTGGTCTGAAGCGAGATGGTTCCGTTGGGGCAGTTGCGCTCGCAGGTGCCGCAGGCTATACACTTGTGGTTGCCTTCGGCATCGTAGATTAACTCGAGGGTGGCGCGGAAACGCTCGGGAACGTGGCGTGTCTCGCGGTCTTCGGGATAGCGCTCTGTTATCTTGGGGGTGACGAATTCCTTGCCGGTGACCTCCATGCCCTTGATGAGCGAAGAGATTCCCGACGCTAAAGAGGAAAAATACTGTTTTACACTACCCATTGCTTAGTTGTGAGGTTGATTGGTATGTCGTTGATGTTTGATTCGGTTGGTGATTCGGGAGCGGATAGCCGCAGAGCTAACGCACCTGGCCGCCGACAATGTCGAGCAGCTCGGTCGTGATGCTCTGCTGGCGCAGCTTGTTATATTCGAGACGCAACTGCTCGAGCAGCTTCTGGGCGTTGTCGTTGGCGCTCTGCATGGCCATGACGCGCGCCGCCATCTCGCTGGCGCGGTTCTCGGTGAACACATCCTGAAGCACGGCCAGCAGATACATCGGCACTATCGTGGTGAAAATATCCTGAGCCGACGGCTCGAACAGGCAGGGGCGGTTCGACGAAGCGGCGCCTCCGGCGGCAAACGCCGAGGGAGCGACCGGAAGGAACTGCATTTCGACCGGGCGCTGGCGGCTGACGCTCTTGAACGACATATAGAGAATGTCGACAGCGTCGTAGACGCCTCCGGTGAAATAGCCTGTCAGGGTTTCGAGAAAAGTCTTCACTCCGGCACCGTCGCTCTTCGAGTTTACCCCTTCGGGAACGATAGCCTTGATTCCTATCTTCTCGAGCGGGCGGCAGGCCTTTGCCATCTTCGAGCCTATGGCTATGACGCTCAGCTCGACCTTCGGGTCGGCGGCGCGCAGGCGCGTGATCGTGGCGGCCAGCTGCTTGTAGAGGTTGACATTGTAGGCGCCGCAGAGGCCGTCGTCGCTGCCCCAGACAACAACGGCGCGACGCTCTACCTCGCGCTCTGCGGTCAGCGGCGAGGAATACTGTGCGTCGGAATCGAGAAGGTTGCCGATGATGCCCTCGATAAGAGTGCGATAAGGGAGAAGGCGTTTCAGAGCCTGCTCGGCCTTGTGCATCTTAGCCGACGAGATCATCTTCATGGCTCCGGTGATCTTCTCCGAAGAGGCCACCGAGCCGATGCGTCCCTTGAGTTCGCGTAGTGTTGCCATTGGCGGTTGCTGTCTTGGTTAATTCGTTAATTGATGTTGAAGCGGGCTGCTACTTCCGAGGCGGCGGCGGTGAGCTTGGCCTGACAGTCGTCGGTGAGCTGGCCCGAGCGAATCACGTCGAGCACGTCGGCCTGGTTGCGGGCATGGAGAAGCTGAAGCAGCTGGACCTCGAACTCGGCCACATTCTCTTCGGGGACATTCTCGAGCAGGCCGCGGGTGCCGCAGAAAATGACTGCGACCTCGTCTTCGACGGCCACGGGATGATACTGGGGCTGGATGAGCAGGCGCTCGTTCTTGCGGCCCTTGTCGATGACGCGGGCGGTCACGGGGTCGATGTCGCCGCCGAACTTGGTGAACGACTCGAGCTCGCGGAACTGGGCCTGATCGATCTTCAGCGTTCCGGCCACCTTCTTCATCGACTTGATCTGAGCGTTACCGCCCACACGCGAAACCGAGATACCGACATTGATTGCCGGACGGATACCGCGGTTGAACAGGGCTGATTCGAGGAATATCTGGCCGTCGGTGATCGAGATGACGTTTGTCGGGATATATGCGCTGACGTCGCCGGCCTGGGTCTCGATGATAGGCAGGGCTGTCAGCGAACCGCCCCCTTTGACTCGGTCTTTCAGCACCTCGGGCAGGTCGTTCATCTGCGCGGCGACCTCCTGATTGTCGATAATCTTGGCGGCGCGTTCTAGCAGGCGCGAGTGGAGATAGAAAATATCGCCGGGATAAGCCTCGCGGCCCGAGGGGCGCTTCAGAATCAGCGAGATCTCGCGGTAGCTGACGGCCTGTTTCGACAGATCGTCGTAGACGATGAGGGCGTCGCGGCCCGTGTCGCGGATATATTCGCCGATGGCGACGCCCGAGAACGGAGCGTAGTAGCGCATCGAGGCCGAGTCAGAAGCCGTTGCGGCCACGACCACGGTATAGTCCATGGCACCGTGCTGGCGCAGAGTCTCGACAATAGCTGCGACGCTCGACGCCTTCTGGCCGATGGCCACGTAGATGCAGTAGACGGGCTTGCCTTCCTCGAAGTTCTTGCGCTGGTTGATGATTGTGTCGATTGCGATGGCGGTCTTGCCGATCTGGCGGTCGCCGATGATGAGCTCGCGCTGGCCGCGGCCTATGGGCACCATAGAGTCGACGGCCTTGATACCGGTCTGAAGCGGCTGTTTGACGGGCTGGCGGTAGATGACACCCGGAGCCTTGCGCTCCAACGGCATGCGGAGCAACTCGCCCTCGATGGGGCCACGTCCGTCGATGGGCTGGCCGAGAACGTTGATGACACGGCCGAACACACCCTCTCCCACGGGGATCGAGGCGATTTCGCCGGTGCACTTGACGCTCATGCCCTCGGTGATAGTGTCGACGTTGTCGAAGAGGATTACGCCGACGTTGCTCTCCTCGAGGTTGAGCGCCACGCCGGTGACGCCGTTTTCAAATTCCACAAGCTCGTTGGCACGGACATTGTCGAGGCCATAGACATGGGCAACGCCGTCGCCGACTTCAAGAACAGTGCCGGTTTCTTCGAACGACACCTTGGAGTTGACATTGTCGAGCTGTTGTTTCAGTACTTCAGAAATCTCGCTGGGATTAATCATGAGTGGAAAAGGGGTGAGGGTATATGGGTTTGTGGAGAGATAGGGGGATTAACGTTTAATGAGTGAGAGTTTGAGCTGTTTGAGCTCATGGGCTACGGAAGCGTTGAGGCGCTCGTTGTCGATGTCCACGGTGAAACCTCCGATCAGCGAAGGATCGACCTTCGAGGAATATTCCATGGTGGCGCCGTCGAGATGGGCCGCGATGATCTCCTTGAGGCGTTTCTCCTGGGCCTCGGGCAGCGGAGCCGCCGAAGTGACGGTGACGTGCCTGATATTATTGGCCTGACGGTAGATCAGACGGTAGGCAATGGCGATGTCGCGAATCATGTCGAGCCGCCGGTTCTCGGTCAGCAGTTTCAGGAAATCGGCCATGAGGGTATCGTCGGGCGTTGCCCCGGAAGCTGTTTCAAGGAGCCTGATTTTGTCGGCACCTGCCACAAACGGATTGGCCACCGTGGCGTTCAGGCGCGGCTCCGAGGCAAAAGCGGCCGCCAACGCGCCGCAGAGGCTGTAGAGGCGTTTTTCGACGCCGCGCTCCGCGGCTGCCTTGAAAAGCGCCTTGGCATAACGTCGCGGTATTAGTCCTTGGTCCATCGTCGGTTAAGAGTTTAGAGGTTTGACGGGTTTCACTGTGGGTGGAGTCACTTTTTTTCTGCTTCGATACTGTCGAGCATGTCGCCTACGAGGCGTGCCTGTGCCTTGTCATCGCTGAGCTGCTGACGGACAACCTTCGAGGCTATCTTCAGCGCAAACTCCGACACTTCGTTGCGCAGCTGCTGCTCGGCCTGCTTGCGTTCCTGGCGTATCGACACCTGAGCGGCGTCCATAACCTTCTTCGCTTCGGCCTGAGCGGCCTCGCGGGCCTCCTCGATGATCTGTGATTTCATCTTGTCGGCCTCGCGCAGCGATTCGGCCTGCCGGGCACGCGCCTCGGCGAGGATTTTCTTGGCCTCGTCGGTGGCGCTGTCCAGCTGTTTCTTGGCGCTTTGGGCATACTCCACACCTTTATCGATGAGATCGGCTCGCTCGGTGACTCCTTTCATGATTGCGGGCCAGCCCCACTTCCACAGAATGAAGAAGAGGATGGCAAACGACACAAACATCCAGAAGATAAGGCCGAAGTCAGGCAAAAATAGTTCCATCGTTATTGATAAAAGAGTGTGGTAGGGGTTTGGGGGTTAGTTTTCTCGGGCCCGTCGGCGCATTAAAGGAAGAGGGCGAGGATACAAACGATCACGGCGAACAGAGCCACACCTTCGACGAGGGCGGCAATGACGATCATGCTCGAGCGGATGTCACCGGCAGCCTCGGGCTGACGGGCAATGGCCTCCATGGCGCTTCCGCCGATTTTGCCGATACCGATACCGGCGGCGATTGCGGCGATACCTGCACCGAGAGCGGCGCCCAACTGGCTGATAGAACCGGTGATACCGGCAGCTGCTTGTGCTAAGATTGTTGCTAACATAATTCTGAAGATTTTAAGAGATATGAGTTAGTTATTGATTTGATTTCTTTTATTTTATGAGGCGCGGGCCTTGAGTTCGGCGGCGGCTTCGCGGCGCTCTTCGCGGGCGGTTGGCTTAGCCTCTTCTTCATGCTCTTCTTCCTGAGCCAGGCCGATGAACACCGTCGAAAGCATCGTGAACACGTAGGCCTGGATGAAGCTGACCAGAACGTCGATAAGAAGCATGAACACCGAGAACAGAACCGACACTACGACAGTGCCCGAGCCTATGGCGGCTCCGCCGATACCGGCAAAGATGAAGATCAGCAGGGTCAGTACGATAACGATCATGTGGCCGCCCATCATGTTGGCGAACAGACGTATCGTCAGTGCGGCAGGCTTGGTGAAGATACCGAATACCTCGATTATCTGCATTATCGGCAGCGGACACTTGAGCCAGATGGGAACGTCGGGCCAGAAGATTTCCTTCCAGTAGTGTCTCTTGGCGAAGAAGTTCGTAGCGAAGAATGTTATCAGGGCCAGAACGAGCGTGACGCCGATATTGCCGGTCAGGTTAGCGCCGCCGGGGAAGATTACGATCAGACCCAGCAGGTTAGCCGCGAAGATAAACATGAAAACCGTCAGCAGATAGGGCGAGAAGCGGCGTGCCTCCTTTCCGAGCGTCGGCTTTATCATGTCGTCGTAGATGAAGAACACGAGACTCTCGACAGCGCCGCGGAATCCGCGCGGGGCGCCCTTGCCGCCGCGCTTGTAGTAGGACGACAGCGACAGAACCACGAGAATCACCACGAACATGGCTATGAACGTGGCACACACGTTTTTCGTTATCGAGAAATCGATGGGACGCACTTCGCCTCCGGCTGTCAGCTCGACGACCTTGCCCTTGTTGGGGCTGTCGTGGCCCGCGATAGCGAAACGCTTTCCGTCGGGAGCAGTGTAGACCTCTCCGCCGGTCACGCGCGCCGACGAGAACACATGGAACCCTGTTCCGTTGCCGAAGACAATGACTGGGAGAGCTATGCGCTTGCCGTGGCAGAAGGGAACCTCCCAGCCATAGCCGTCGCCGAGATGCTCGAAGATTATCTCCTTGGCGTCTTTGGGATTCATGACGACCTCTTCGCCGTCGGTCGGCTCAGCTGTCTCCGAGGCTCTGAGAGAGCCCGGAACAACCAACGCCAGAAGGGCGGCAAGTAGCGTGGCGAATATCGTTTTGTTCATCGGTTCAGTTGGTCAAGAGGTTGATGGAGAGACTAAAATACACAAACGGCAACCACATTGTTGTCGACGTCGGCTATTCCGCCGCCGATTTCGGTTGAGTGTTCCTCTCCGTCGGCGCCGCGGTAGACGATGGCGCCCTTGTCGAGCGACGACACCAGCGAGGCATGGTTCTGCAACACTGTGAAGGCGCCCATTCTTCCGGGAAGCTTCACTGAGGTCACTTCCCCCTCGAAGAGGATATCTTCGGCCGATATGATTTTCAATGTCATGGTTGTTGCTGTCTGTTGCTTGGTTATTTGACTTCTGCGAGCATCTTCTTACCTTTCTCGATGGCTTCGTCGATAGTGCCGACGTTGAGGAAGGCCTGTTCGGGATACTCGTCCATCTCGCCCGACAGAATCATCTTGAAGCCGCGGATGGTCTCTTTCAGAGGAACCATCACGCCCGGCAGACCGGTGAACTGCTCGGCGACGTGGAAGGGCTGCGAAAGGAAGCGCTGGGCGCGGCGGGCGCGGGCAACGACGAGCTTGTCTTCGTCGCTGAGCTCGTCGACACCGAGAATTGCGATGATGTCCTGAAGCTCGTTATATTTCTGAAGAAGCTGCTTGACAGCCTGGGCTGTGTTGTAGTGGTCTTCTCCGATAATGTTCGGGTCGAGGATTCGCGAGGTCGAATCGAGCGGGTCGACGGCCGGATAGATACCGAGCTCGGCGATCTTACGCGAAAGCACCGTCGTTGCGTCGAGGAAGCTGAACGTTGTTGCCGGAGCCGGGTCGGTCAGGTCATCGGCAGGCACGTAGATAGCCTGAACCGAGGTGATCGAGCCGTTCTTCGTCGAGGTGATGCGCTCCTGAAGGGCACCCATCTCAGAGGCCAATGTAGGCTGATAGCCCACGGCGCTCGGCATTCGGCCCAGCAGGGCCGACACTTCCGAACCGGCCTGGGTGAAACGGAAAATATTGTCGATAAAGAGAAGAATCTCCTTGCCGCCGCCGTCCTGATCGCGGAACTGTTCGGCAACGGTCAGTCCGCTCAGGGCCACACGCAGACGTGCGCCCGGCGGCTCGTTCATCTGTCCGAACACGAGCGTTGCCTGCGACTTGGCAACTTCGTTCATGTCGACATCGTTGAGGTTCCAACCCCCCTTCTCCATGTCTTTTTCGAACTTCTCGCCGTATTTGACAACGCCGCTCTCGATCATCTCGCGCAGAAGGTCGTTACCCTCGCGGGTGCGTTCGCCGACACCGGTGAACACCGAGAAGCCGTTGTGTCCCTTGGCGATATTGTTGATGAGCTCCATGATAAGCACGGTCTTGCCCACGCCGGCGCCGCCGAAGAGGCCGATCTTACCGCCTTTGCTGTAGGGCTCGAGAAGGTCGATGACCTTGATGCCGGTGTAGAGAATCTCGGTTCCGATCGTCAGGTCGTCGAACTTGGGCGCGGGCTGATGGATCGGGCGCAGATTCTTGCGGTCGAGGGCCGGAAGACGGTCGATGGCGTCGCCCATGACATTGAGCAGGCGTCCTTTGACCTGATCGCCCGTCGGGACAGCGATAGGATGGCCTACGTTGATAACCGGAAGGCCGCGCTGGAGGCCGTCGGTGCTCTCCATAGCAACGCAGCGAACGGTGTCTTCGCCGATATGCTGCTCGACCTCGAGTGTCAGTTCCTGGCCGTCGGCATCGCCGGGGCGTTTAACTTTCAAGGCGGTGTAGATAGGCGGTAGGTCTTGGTTGCCGTCGAAGCTGACGTCGACCACCGGGCCGATGACCTGGGCTATTTTTCCGAATTTGTCGCTCATGGTTTTTATTGGTCTGTTGAGAAGGATGGTTTTCTTTATTGGATTTTATTGAGGGTTCCGGGGAATCAGAGATACCAGCCGAAGGTTACTGTCAGCACCATCAGCACGAGGTTGAACAGCGATATCGGCATGAGGTATTTCCATTCGAGCGTCAGCAGCTGGTCTATGCGCAGGCGCGGGAATGTCCATTTGAACCAGATAATTATGAAGCTGATGACAACGGCTTTGCCGAGGAACCAGACAATGCCGGGGATATAGTCCATTACGGCGTTGAAGCTGTCCCAGCCGGGGATGTGGAACGGCATCCATCCGCCGAGGAAGAGCAGTGAGGCTACGCCGGCCACGATGAACAGGTTCAGATATTCGGCCAGATAGAAGAAGCCGAAGTGGATACCCGAATATTCGGTGTGGTAACCGGCTGTCAGCTCGCTCTCAGCCTCGGGAAGGTCGAACGGGCCGCGGTTGGTCTCGGCTGTGCCGGCGATGAGATAGATGACGAAAGCGATGATTGCCGGAACGTGGCCGCTGAAGAGGAACCAGAGATGGTTCTGCTCATTGACGATTCCGCTGACCGACATTGTTCCGGCCAGAACTATCATCGTTATTACGCTGAGACCTATCGAGATTTCATAGCTGACCATCTGGGCGCCCGAACGGAGGGCACCTATAAGGGTGAACTTGTTGTTCGACGACCATCCGGCCAGAAGTATTCCCAGCACTCCTATCGACGACACGGCCAGCAGGAAGAAGATACCGACATTGAAGTCGAGAACCTGCATTCCGTTGCCCCACGGCAGAACCGAGAAGGCGAGCATCGAGGCCAGAATTACAAGATAGGGAGCAAGGGCGAACAGGAACTTGTCGGTATGCTTGAGGTCGATAAGCTCCTTGATGAGAATCTTGAACATATCGGCGAAAGGCTGGAGAACGCCGCAGGTGCCGACGCGGTTCGGGCCGAGGCGGCACTGGAAATAGGCACACACCTTTCGCTCGAACCAGATATAGAAGAGAGCCAGCAGAGCGTAGGCCAGAAGCAGGGCGACGCCGATTGCCAGACACTCGAAAGTGACGGCAAGCCATTCGGGGATGTATGTTGTCAGGCCTGTGTGGATCCACTTGGTTACAAACGTGAAATCTTGCATAGTGAAATGGATGGATGATTGGGTTTCCGGTTACTGTACTGTTAGCGGTCCATGTCAGGGACGATATAGTCGAGCGAGCCTCCGATTGTGATGAGGTCGGCGATTTTCTGTCCGCGCGTCATCTTGTCGACGGCGGCGGCAAGCGGCAGGCAGGGGGGCACGAGCTTCAGGCGGTAGGGGTTCGTCGTGCCGTCGCTCTCGAGGCAGACGCCGAAGACGCCGCGGCAGCCCTCGACCATCTTGAACCAGCGGCCGGCGGGCACTTTGACTACTTTGGGAACCTTAACGCAATACTCTCCTTCGGGAATGTTGTCGATAAGCTGCTCGATTATGCGCGCGCTCTGCTCCATCTCGGCCACACGCACTTTGAAGCGGGCCATGGAGTCGCCTTCATGGGCGATGACTTCGTCGAAGTCAAGCTCGGAATAGATCGAATAGGGGTGGGTCTTGCGCACATCGCAGGCCCAGCCGCTGGCACGTCCCGAGGGGCCGGTCACGCCGCGCTGGATGGCCTCTTCGCGGCTTATGACGCCGACACCTTCCATTCGGCCTTTGGCGATGACGTTACCGGTGAATATCTTGTTATATTCCTTTATGTTGGCCGGCAGAACGGCAAGCAGAGCCTTGACGTCGGCAACGAAGTCGGGGGCGAGATCCTGCATGACGCCGCCGATACATTCGTAGTTGAATGTCATTCGGGCGCCGCAGGTCTTCTCCATGATGTCGAGAATCTGCTCGCGCACGCGCAGGGTGTAGAACAGCATCGTCGTGGCACCGAGGTCCATGCAGTAGGTCCCGATGAACAGGCAGTGAGAGGCTATGCGGCCGAGCTCGTCCATGAGCACGCGGATAACCTGGGCACGGCGGCTGATCTCGATTCCCAGAGCCTCTTCATAGCAGAGGCAGAGGGCGTGGTGGTAGTGGTGGCCCGAGAAATAGTCCATTCGGTCCATGAAATGGAGCGTCTGGGGATAGGTCAGCTGCTCGCAGATTTTCTCTATTCCGCGGTGGATATATCCCATATAGACATCGATGCGCTTGACATCCTCGCCGTTGATGGCTGTGCGGAAGCGCAGAACGCCGTGGGTGGCGGGGTGCTGCGGGCCGATGTTGACAACGAAGTCGTCTTCCTCGAAGATGCGCGGTTCGGTCTTGACGATCGTGCCGTCGGGCTGCTCGACCCAGCTCTGGGTGAAGTCGCTCTGGCGCTCGTTCTCGATCGACACGGGGTTGATGTCGGGGTTGGCGTCGTAGTCTTTCAGCAGCGGATGTCCCTTCCAGTCGATGCTGAGGAACAGACGCCGCATATCGGGATTGTTGATGAAGATGATTCCGAAAAAGTCGTAGACCTCGCGCTCATAGATGCCGGCAACCTCCCAGAGATCGCTGACAGAGTGGATCATGGGCTCCCGGCGGTCACCGCGGGCGATGACCTTCACGGCGAGCATCTCGCCGCCGCGGCCCGTTGAGCTGAGATAGTAGATACAGCCCAGACTCTCTTTCCAGTCCATGCCGACTATCGTGACCAGATAGTCGAAGGCTGTCGAGCTGTCGTCGCGGAGCGTCATGGCCACGGTGTGCCATGCTTTCTCATCGACGCTGAGCGTTGTTATTCCGTCGGGGCCGACCTCGAACGTCGCTGTCGGGTCGAGCTTGAGAATCTTTTCCTTAAAGTCTGCCATTGTCTGCTTCTTTCGAGATGATAAGATTAATCGGCAACGCCCTCAACGGGGTGGGCCTTGAGGAATTCCTCCTGTTTCTGCTGGCGGTTGACGCCTCCGAAGAAGCGCTCTACCTTTATCTTGCGCGACAGCTGCATGATGCCGTAGATCATAGCTTCGGGACGCGGCGGACAGCCGGGCACGAAGACGTCGACGGGCACGATCTTGTCGATGCCCATGGCAACATGGTAGCTCTTGCGGAACGGGCCGCCCGAAATAGCGCATCCGCCGCAGGCAATAACATATTTGGGCTCGGCCAGCTGGTCGTAGAGGCGGCGGAACACGGGGACCATGCGGTGGACGATCGTTCCGGCGACCATCATGAAGTCGGCCTGACGGGGCGACGAACGCGCTACTTCCCAGCCGAAGCGGGCCATGTCGAAGCGGGCGGCGCCGAGCGACACGAACTCAATGCCGCAGCAGCTCGTGGCGAACGTCAGCGGCCACAGAGAGTTCGAACGGCCCCAGTTGATGAGTTTGTCGAGCGAACCGACAATAACGTTGGTTCCCGACGCGCGAAGCTCTTCGACGAGCTTCTCGATATATTCGTTGTCTTTCCATGCCTCGTAGGGCATGCTCTTCGTTGTCACTTCCATTCCAATGCTCCTTTACGCCAGGCATAGACAAGACCCAGCACGATAATACTGAAAAATACGGCGATACATACAAGGCCGTCAAGGCCGAGGTCGCGCATTCTGACGGCCCACGGATAAAGGAACACTGTCTCGACGTCGAACATCAGAAACAGGATGGCGAAAAGGTAATAGCCTACCTTCATCTGCACCATCGAGCCGCCACGCGTCGGAATACCGCACTCGTAAGGCTCTCCCTTCTGTGCGTTATACGACTTCGGCGAAATCAATCCCGCGATCCACATAGCCAAAGCCACCAGACATACGCCCGTCAGCCCGGCCACTACCGCAAGAGTAACATTTTGAATCGATAATGACAACATTGTCGTGTTTAAGTTTTTACTTTTACTTTTTCTGTATGCTTCGGGCAACTCCTTGCCCTGCGACTATGATTGCTTTAATTCTGTGTCAATCATGGCATTAAATTGCCCGAAAGCGTTTTCGCCGGACATTTCAAGCCAAATTTTGGTGCAAATATACAAATTTTTGCATTTTCCCCGCCCTTTTTCCATAAATTTTTCCGTAATCTTTCATCGGCAGGGGAGTCGGCCGGAGGCGCCATCGCGCACTCACATCCGCGCGTCCGTAAGGACCTGACATTCGAGTCCTTGCATTTTTTTCACAATTTCAGGGGCGCCCCCGCTCGGCGCCGTCGGATTTTTTTGTACCTTTGCACCTTGAATAAAATTTCAGATCCCAAGCGTGGAAACAAAGTATATTTTTGTCACCGGCGGCGTCGTGTCGTCACTCGGTAAAGGAATTATCTCGGCATCGCTCGCCTGCCTGCTTAAGGCTCGCGGCTACCGCGTCACCATCCAGAAGTTCGACCCGTATATCAACATCGACCCGGGCACTCTCAACCCCTACGAACACGGCGAATGCTACGTAACCGTCGACGGTCAGGAGACCGATCTCGACCTCGGCCACTACGAGCGGTTCACCAATGTCCGCACAACGCGCGCCAATAATGTCACGACCGGTCGGATCTACCAGAACGTCATCAACAACGAACGCCGCGGCGACTATCTCGGCAAGACCGTCCAGATCATACCCCACATCACCGACGAGATCAAGCGCAACGTGAAGCTGCTCGGCAACACCGGCGACTACGATTTCATAATAACCGAAATCGGCGGAACCGTAGGCGACATCGAGAGCCTGCCGTTCCTCGAGAGCGTGCGCCAGCTGCGCTGGGAGATGGGCCGCAACGCCGTCTGCATCCATCTGACCTACGTTCCGTTCCTCCACGCCGCCAAAGAGCTGAAGACAAAACCGACGCAACACTCCGTCAAACAGCTTCAGGAGGTCGGTATCCAGCCCGACCTGCTGGTTCTGCGCACAGAGCACGACATTCCCGCCCCCATGCGCAAGAAGATAGCCCAGTTCTGCAACGTCGACCCCGACTCGGTCATCCAGTCGGTCGACCTGCCGACAATCTACGAGGTTCCGATGGCCCTCCACGCCCAGCGGTTCGACCAGACTGTCCTCCGCAAGGTAGGCATCGAGCCTCAGGGCGAGCCCGACATGAAACGGTGGATCAACTTCATCGACAAGATGCAGAACGCCACAGAAAAGGTCACCATAGGACTCGTCGGCAAATATGTCGAACTTCAGGACGCCTACAAATCGATCAACGAATCGCTCTTCCAGGCCGCTACCTACAACGACCGACGTCTCGACCTGCGGTATATCCACAGCGAACGTCTCAACGACTCCAACGCCGACGAGCTCCTGAGCGGTCTCGACGGAATAATCGTGGCGCCCGGATTCGGACAGCGCGGCATCGAGGGCAAGTTCACAGCCCTGCGCTGGGCGCGCGAGCACGATGTTCCGACCTTCGGAATCTGCCTCGGAATGCAGTGTATGGTAATCGAATGGGCACGCGACGTGCTCGGCCTCGCCGACGCCAACTCAACCGAGATGGACCACACGACCGCAAACAACGTCATCGACCTCATGGAGGAACAGAAACATATCTCGAACATGGGCGGAACAATGCGCCTCGGAGCCTACGACTGCGAGCTGCGTCCCGACTCACGGGCCGCCCGCGCCTACGGCTCGACACGCATAAGCGAACGCCACCGCCACCGCTACGAATTCAACGAAGACTACCGCGAGCGCTTCGAAGCTTCGGGAATGCGCTGCACAGGCATCAACCCCGCCAGCGGCCTCGTCGAAGTTGTCGAGGTTCCCTCGCTGCGCTGGTATGTCGGAACGCAGTATCATCCCGAATACTCGTCGACGGTCGAAAGCCCGAGCCCGCTCTTCCTCGACTTTGTGGCAGCCGCCGTGGCCTACCGCAACGAACGCGCCGCCAAAGCCTGACGGCACCTTCCCCACCCCTTCACGAAAAACTCTAACGCCTTAATATAATAAAAGACATTACTGTGGACAAGAATTCCATTCTGGGCATAGTGCTGATGGCGGCCATCATCATCGGCTTCATGCTCTACAATCAGCCGAGCCCCGAAGAGCTCGAACAACAGCGCCGCGAAGCTGCCGAGCAGCAGAAACTCGAACAGCAGAAGAGCGACGCCGAAGCAGTGGCGCCTTTCGACTCGATCAGCGCCGCCGAAGCTCAGACAATAGCCGCCACCGTGCGTGAACTCGGAACAACCGACAGCCTGACCCACTCGTCGACGCTCAAAATCGCCGGCGCAACACTGACTGCCGCTGCCGACGGAAAAATCGGCGGCACCGTCGAGGCCGGCGGGAAAGTCTTCGACGTAGCCTCGCTCACTGCCGGAAGCACCCTGCCCGCCGGAGGCGCCGAAGCCTGCAAGGCACTGCGCAAGGCGCTGGCCGACGCCGCCCGCTACCGCGGATTCGCCAAGTATATCAGCGGCGATTCGGCCACGGTCAAGCTCGCCAACAAGCTCGTCAGTCTCGAAATCTCAAACAAAGGCGCCGAAATCGCCCGCGCCGTGCTCAACGACTATTCGAGCTACGACTCGACAGCCGTCGAGATGATGAGCCCGGCCACAAACAGCTACGGCTTCACCCTGACCACAGCCACCCAGCGCTTCGACACCCGCGAATTCTTCTTCACCCCGCATCAGGTCGGCGACAGTATAGTCGAGATGAGCCTCGACCTCGGCGACGGCGCAACATTCGCCATACGCTACACCCTGCTGCCCGACAGCTACCTCGTCAGGATGGACGTGCTCCAGAACGGCATGCAGGCCGTGATTCCCTCGACCGTAGCCTCGATGGACTTCAGCTGGAAGCAGAAGATGCCGCGCAACGAGGCAGGCCGCGTGTTCGAGGAACGCAACAGCGCCCTATATTATATGTTCATGGACGGCGACGTCGAAAACCTCTCCGAGAACAAATCTGAAGCCAAGGAGGTCAGCGAGCGCTTCAAATGGGTCGGCTACAAGAACCAGTTCTTCTCGGCCGTCATGATGGCCCGCACGAACTTCTCGTCGGCGGAATTCGACAGCGAAGTGCTCGAGAACGACCCTGACTTCATCAAGACAATGACAACCGAGGCCACTCTGGAATACAGCCCATCGGCTGCCAACCCGGCGTCGTTCACCTTCTATCTCGGCCCCAACTCCTATCCTCTGCTGAGCGATATTCAGGAGAATATCTACCCCGAGTCAAACATGAACCTGACAAAGCTCATTCCGCTGGGCTGGAGCCTCTTCCGCTGGATCAACACCCTCATAATAATCCCGCTGTTCAGCTTCCTCGGCTCGTTCATCTCGAACTACGGAATCATTATCCTGCTGCTGACGATATTCATCAAGATTATCCTCTTCCCCTTCACCTACAAAAGCTATATGTCGCAGGCCCGCATGCGTGTGCTCGCCCCCGAAGTCAAGGCCATCAACGACAAATATCCCGGTCAGGAAAACGCCATGAAGCGCCAGCAGGAGACAATGGCCCTCTACTCGCGCGCCGGCGCCAACCCGATGAGCGGATGCCTGCCGATGCTGCTTCAGATGCCTATCCTCATCGCCATGTTCAGCTTCTTCCCCAGCGCCATAGAGCTGCGCGGCGAATCGTTCCTCTGGGTCAAAGACCTCTCGGCCCCCGACGCCATAGTGTCGTGGACAGCCAACATCCCCTTCATATCGTCGACCTTCGGTAACCACATCAGCCTCTTCTGTCTGCTGATGACCGTCACCAATATCCTCTACACGCGCATAACGATGCAGAACCAGCCCTCGTCGTCGTCGATGCCCGGAATGAAATGGATGATGTATCTGATGCCGCTGATGTTCCTCTTCTTCTTCAACAACTACGCCGCCGGTCTCAGCTACTACTACTTCCTGTCGCTGCTGATCACCATCGTCCAGACCTACATCTTCCGCCGCGTCGTCAACGAAGAGAAAGTGCGCGCCAAGATGGCCGAGAACGCCAAGAAACCGCGCAAGAAGAGCGGCTTCATGGCACGCCTCGAAGAAGCCCAGCGCAAACAGGAGGCCCTGATGCGCGAACAGGCCCGTCAGAACGCTAAAAAACGCCGTTAAACAAGCCCTATGATAACTCAGGAACAACTCAAAGACTGCGCCGAACGCCGCGACGCCCTGCGCCGCTATCTCGACATCGACAACCGTCGCATAGAGCTCGAGGAAGAAGAGCTGCGCACCCACGTGCCCGACTTCTGGGAACACCCCAAGGAGGCGCAGGCCCAGATGAAGAAAATCAAAGACATCCAGGGCTGGATAACAGGCTTCGAAGAGGTCGACAAGGCCGTCGAGGAACTGACCCTCGGCTTCGACTTCATAAAGGAAGGACTTATCGAAGAGCCCGAGCTCGACGCACTCGCCGCCGATGCCCTCTCGAAGATCGAGCGCCTCGAGCTGCGCAATATGCTGCGCCGCGAAGAAGACCGCATGGACGTCGTTCTGAAAATCAACTCCGGAGCCGGCGGCACCGAAAGTCAGGACTGGGCCGAACAGCTCATGAGAATGTATATGCGCTGGGCCGAGAAACATGGCTACAAGACCTCAGTCGCCAACCTTCTCGAAGGCGATGAGGCCGGAATAAAATCGGCCACCATCAATATCGAAGGCCCCTACGCCTACGGCTACCTCAAGAGCGAGAACGGAGTCCACCGCCTCGTTCGCGTCTCCCCCTACAACGCCCAGGGCAAACGCATGACCTCGTTCGCCTCGGTGTTCGTGACTCCGCTTGTCGACGACACCATCGACGTCAAGGTCGAGCCGGCCCTGCTATCGTGGGACACCTTCCGAAGCGGGGGCGCCGGCGGCCAGAACGTCAACAAGGTTGAATCGGGCGTGCGCCTGCGCTATCAGTTCACCGACCCCCACACCGGCGAGAAAGAGGAAATCCTCATCGAGAACACCGAAACGCGCGACCAGCCCAAGAACAAGGAGAACGCCATGCGTCAGCTGCGCTCTATCCTCTACGACAAGGAGCTGCAGTGGCGCCTGCAGGAGCAGGCCAAGGTCGAGGCCGGAAAGATGAAGATCGAATGGGGCAGCCAGATCCGCTCCTACGTCTTCGACGACCGCCGCGTCAAAGACCACCGCACCAACCATCAGACCAGCGACGTCGGCGGCGTCATGGACGGCGACATCGACGAGTTCATCAAAGCCTACCTGATGGAATTCTCGGGCTCCGCCGAGGCTAACTAAGTTTTATAACTTTTATAAGACTTATAAGTTAAATTTATTCTACATAGCGGCGGATGAAGTCCTCGAGCGAGTCGCCGGGGGCGAGGCCGAAACGTGTTCGCAGTCGGTAGCGGTTCGTACGCACCGACTGCACTGTTATATTGAGCAGTTTGGCTATCGAGGCATTCGACATTCCCGCGCCGATATAGGCGCAGAGTTTCACCTGCCCTTCGGTCATCGTAGGGAAATCGGCTTTCAGGCGGCGCGCGAGTCCCGGAAGAAGATGGTCGTAGATGTCGAGAAACGCCTTGCGTTCCTCGCGGCCCGAGGCATGGACTTTCAGTGTTGTCAGAATCTGCCCGGCTCGGTTAGGCGAGAGGTCGCCCGACTCGGCGGCAGCCTCGATACGGTTCTGAAGGTCGTCGATAAGCTTCTCTTTCTGCTCGAACAGAACCGACTCGCGCGCCAGTCGGCTCTGCGACTCGCGCAACATGGCGGCGGCCATATTCTCTCTCATCTCGCGCTCTTTGGCGCGCCGGTAGAGCATGAACATCGCCGTCGACGCCACGGTGACGATCACCAGCAGAATGATAAGGAACGTCCGCTGCTGGCGCTCTTTCGATATGCGCGCCGTCAGCCGGGCCTCGGCGGCGGCATGGCGTCCCGACTCGATCGAGATCGAGAGCGCGCGCTTCTGCTCGGCTCCGAAAGCGTCGTTGAAATGACGGAGATACCACATGGCAGAATCGATATTTCCGACAGCCATCCACCCCTCTACGAGCACCTGTGTTATAGCTATTCCCTCGCGGGTGTCGGCTTCGAAAGCACCGCTGCTGAACGCTTGTGAGGCCATTTCGATAGCGAGACGCGGATCGGCGGCCAGATAGCGGCGCGCAAGCAGCCCCCTGTGGATAGCGACACGCGAGAGGTAACGCGGATTGTTTCCGGCCATGGCTATGGCGCGCTCGGAGTAGGGATATGAGGCGGGGGTGTCGACGGCCGCCGCTATGTTCTGCAGCAGGAGCTGATAGGCGGCGGTGTCGGCCTGCATGGTCAGCGACCCGTATAGGCGCCGGTAGATCGAGTTTCTGACGCTGTCGCGGCTCGACAGGGCAACGTTGATGAGGTTCTTGGTGTAGTTCGACGTCATTCCTGCGCGCCGCCATATCTCACCGGCGCGGCTGAACGCGTCGGCGGCACTGACGCTGTCGGCTGCCTTAAGGCATATCAGACCGAGCGAGAGAAGAGAATGGGCCGCAGAGAGCGAATCACCCACACCGAGAAAATAATCTACATTCTCCTGAGCCAGACGGAAACGGAGCGCGCCGTCGGCCTCGGTTCGCTCGAGTTCGGAGCGCAGTTTGAAAAAATCATACGACTGGGTGGCCGAATCGAGTCGCGATATGGCAGCGCGAAGTGTGTCGCAGGCGGCTCCGAAACGGTTCACCTTGAAAAGATAGCGCGCACGCCAGTATGAGGTGCGCGTTGCCAGCAGAAGATTGTCGGGATGGCGGCGCGATTCGGCGGCAAGCTCGTCGATGCGGCGCGCCAGAAGCGCGAGCGAGCCGCTGCGCCCGATTATGTCGTGAAGACGCAGCATGGCAGTGTCGGCCGCGGCCACACCGCTGACAGGCCATGGATAGCGCGATGACAGCACTTCGGGCGTCTTCCGGCAGGCCGGGACGATGAACAAAAGGGCCCCGAACAATACGGCTATAGCTTGTCGCATCTTCATGCCGCTAAGTTACAAATTTTATATTTCAGCTCCAAAAACCGACGAAAAAAGGCTCTAACACACAGATGTCTATTGTTTGTCTATGCATTTTTTATTGCAAAAAGTTGCTTCGCGCCTAACTTTGGCAATGTCAATTCATCCGAATTAATCTGAACATACATATCATCAATCCATCAATTAAAATGCTTATGAAGTATTTACTCACATCAGCACTGACATTGCTATTGGCGGCAAACGGATTTGCGGCCGACAGCGTGCCATGGTCTCAGGATTTCACAGACTATTCCTCGAATGTCTACGGCTGGAAGAACGACAAAATCCAGACGAGGGGGAATGCCTTTCGAGTCAGTAGCGGCGAGCTGACCGTAAACGCTGCCACGAAAAACTATCCCAATGAGTCGATTGTATTTTTCTCTGCCGACGGCTTCGACCTTACAGCCGGCAAAGACTATCGCTTCGACTTCGACGCCAAGTCGAACTATGCTGACCCGACGGGCACGAACCGCACTTTTGAAATACGCCTGTATAAGAAAGGTGCGAACAAGCCTGTCTATACCGACGAGCACACCGTGCTTCTCGAAGTTAAGAACGAACCGGCTGAAGCCAGAGCCTACAAGACCTATTCGACCTATTTCAATGTCCCGACAACAGGCGAATATTATCTTGCTCTCCACATGACGTCAACAAATGCCGCCGGTGGTCAGTATTACGACAACTTCAAGCTCATCGAGCAGTCGATGGATGCTCCCGGAAAAGGCGTTATCAGCGCTATAGCCGACCCCAACGGACTTCACAAGGCAACAGTGACCTATACCGTGCCTACGCTGAACATCCGCGGCAATGCTCTGTCGTCGATAACCAAGGTCGAGCTCTACCGCGACGGCGGCGTAGCCAACACATGGGAATCGCCTGCACCGGGCGCAACGCTGACCTTCAACGACCAGCTCGCTCAGCCGGGCGCCCACCGCTACGGCGCCATAGCCTATAACGACAAAGGCGCGGGAGCAAACATCGAATATGACGTTACGGTAGGTAACACCATCGCCGATGCGAAATATCTCTACAAAGCCATCTATACCGCCGACGGAAAAGTCAGAATCGAATGGCCGGCAGCCGCCGAAGGCACCGTCTATCAGGTTCAGGCGCCCTGCGGACGTGTTCTGACCGGCACAGCCACAGCCTCGGAAGACGGCACGACAATGTCGCTCACCGACGACGCCTTCACTCTCGGCACCGAGCCGACCGGCTGGCAATATAACGTCTACTCCGTCGCCGACGACAACACCACCTCGCTGTTGGGCGCCACAAACTATCTCTGCCTCAACAATGATATTCCGTATTATCCGGTAATGAACAACGACAAGTCGCTGACAGCGTTCACCCTCGACCAGGACCGTCAGTATGGCTGGCAATATTATGGCGCCAACGGCGGCCATGTCGGCGTCAGCATAAGCCGCGAATACGGAACAAACCGTCAGTATAAAGACTGGCTTATTTCTCCGGGTCTGCTGCTGAAGAAAGACAAGTTCTACCGTGTGAAACTCAACGGATGTTCAAGCAACGGCGCCGTGAAATATACCATCAAGGCAGGCAAGAGCAACACCAACGAGGCCCTCGACATTTTGGTAGCGGAAGACCGTCCGCTCCCCGCCGGCGGCATGGACATGAATCTGACCGTAACCGACGAGTCGTTCCTCTCGGTTCCTGAGGACGGGATGTATTTCGTGGGCCTCCTCGGCAATCTGCCCGAGACAGTCAGCAGCGACTATCTGCGCGTCAAGCGTTTCGACATTATCGAAGTCGACGCCACACTGCCGAGCTTCCCGACCGACGTAACCGTCCACTACAGCGCGACCGGCGGAAGCGACGGCAAGGTTTCGTTCAAGCTTCCGACCAAGTCGATCAGCGGCACCGACCTCACCTCATTCACCAAAGTCGAGATTCTCAAAGACGGCGAACCCTACAAAACAATCACCGAAGACCTTACTCCGGGCGCCGAGCTCTCGTTTGACGTAGAGATCGTCGCAGGCAGCCAGAACGTCTACACCATTCTTCCGTTCAACGCCGCCGGTCAGGGCGAGAGCGCAGCAGCCAGAGTGCTCGTGCTGACAGCCCCCTACTCCAACGACTTCGGAACCAAAAGCTCGCTCGAAGGCTTCACGACCATCAATAACACAGGCTCGACCAACAATATCGACCTCCGGAGCAACATGGTCCGCATCTATCCGAGCGATCTCGGCAACGATCACTGGCTCATCACGCCTCCCGTTACCCTTTCGGCCAACATGTTCTATGACCTCAGCTTCATAGCCAAAGCCGGAGGCGACGAAGGCGGCAAACTCGACGTTTATCTCGGCAAAGCTGCCGATCCCGAACTTCTCATGGGCGACGAAAGCACCGCAGTGCTCAAAGACATCACCCTCGACAAGGCCAACAATATCTTCGCCGGACTGCGCGAGGAATATATCACCGTGACCGAGAACGGCCAGTATTTCCTCGGCTTCCACTTCACCCGCGAACCGGGCAACCGCAGCGGTTCGGAAGTCTTCCTCGACGACCTCACAATCTCGTCGGCCATAACGGGTACAGCCCCCGACCGCGGCATTCTTGAGGTTATTCCGGCAGCCGACGGCTCTCTGAAGGCCGAGCTGAACTTCACCGTACCGACCAAGTCGCTCAACGGTGCCGACCTCAACGCCAATTCAACACAGTCGTGCATGTTCTTCATCAACGGCGTTCAGACTCCGGCCAACAGAAACTTCAGCGGCTATCCGGGTCAGAAGATCGCCATCACCGTCGACGTAGAAGAGGATCTGCCCTACATCTTCTCGGCCCGCGCAGGCTGGAACGGCCGCATGACCTATCAGGACGCCTTTGTCGGCATCAACCGTCCCACCTATCCCGACCCCGACAAGATCGAGCTGACCGAGACACTGCCCTACGGCACAGTAGTCATGGAATGGGAAGCCCCGACAAAAGATGTCGAAGGCTATCCCCTGAATCCCGAACTGCTCACCTATGACATCTCGCGCTTCGACGTATCGATTCAGACCGGCCAGCCCTACGAGACCCCGATTCTGAAAGACTTCAAGGGCACCAAAGCTGAGTTCAAGGCTATGGAATCGACAGGCTCCCAAAAGATGATGCGCTTCGTTATCCGCGCCCGCAACTCCAAAGGAGACGGCTCGTCGGGCGTCATCACCCCCTATATCAACGTCGGACGTCCCTACCGTATGCCTTACAAGGAATCGTTCGTGACCGAACAGGGTTATCCCGGAGCAGCCACCGCAATCTTCGACGAAGCAGTCGAGGGAATGTGCCGCTGGGGCATCATGACCGACGGACTCGACGGATTCAAGTCGGCCGACAACGACGGTGCCTATATCGCTCTCGAATCGCCCTACATCGGCTCGACCGGACGCCTCTACACCGGCAAGGTCAACCTCGGCAGCAGCGAATCGCCCTGCATGACCCTCATGGTCTACAACCCCAACGCCGACGGCTCCAACCCGAGCAAGAACACCCTCGAATTCAAGGTATTCTCTTATCTCGACAACAAGTGGCATTCGCTTGGCGAGCCGCGTTCGATCGAAGACCTCACAGAAGGGAAAGCCGGCTGGAACAAGATCACCGTCGACCTGACCGACTTCACCGACAACGTCGTCACCTGCGCCATCGAAGCAACATGTAACAACTACAAGTTCACCTCGATCGACAACATCAACATCCGCGAGATTCCCGCCAACGACCTGAGCATCCAGAGCTATGCCGTCCCTGTCAGCGTTGTTCCTGGCGAAAAATTCACCGCGACACTGAATATCAGCAACAACGGCAAGACCGACGCCACCCCCGAATCTGTCGAGATGTATGTCGACGGCGAACTCGCCCGGACAGCCGAAGTAGCCGCCATAGAAACCGGCAAGACCTCAGCCTTCACCATCGAACACTCCTTCCCCTCGGTCGACATGGCAACAGAACATCTCCTGAGCTTCAAGGTCAACTACGAAGCCGACGAAGAACCGGCCGACAATGAAGTCAACGACATCGCCATACTGACCGTAGCCGGAAATCTGCCCGCAGTGACCAATGTCGAGGGAACGGCCGACGACGATATGTTCGTCACCCTCAAATGGGACGCTCCCGAGGTTGCCGAAGGCGGCGTGAAGACCGAATCGTTTGAAGACTGGAAGCCCGGCGTGGCCTCTCAGAACGGCTGGACAGCCTACGACGCCGACGGCCGCAATATTCTCGGAATCAACGACGGCACAGGCAATGCCATCGTAATCCCCGGCCTGACAAGCAACGAGCCCGCATCGTGGGCCGTCATCGACAACGCCGAAGGCGCACTGCCCGCAAGCCGCTTCCCGGCCAAGACAGGCTCGAAGTTCCTCATGGCGATCAACCCCGCCGGCGGAACAGGCTCGGCCAACGACTGGTTCATCTCGCCCGAACTCTCCGGCAAAGCCCAGACCGTCAAGATGTTCATGCGCAACTTCCCGAACTACCGCGCCAGCTATGAAGTTCTCTACAGCGACGGCCCGATGTTCACCGACAAGTTCACCGCCGTCGACCGCGACGCCGTCAACACCAACGGCGACTGGGCCGAAATCAACGTAGACCTCCCCGAAGGCACCAAGCGTATGGCAGTCCGCAACATCAGCTTCTGCGAAGACGGCTTCATGCTCATGCTCGACGACATCACCTATGAGGCTGCCGGCCGCGAATCGACCGAACTTCTCGGCTACAACATCTATCAGGAAGCCGAAGTGATCGCTCAGACCGAGACAGCCGCCTACAAGAGCCCGACAGCCCTTCCCGAAGGCACCTACACCTACGGTATCACCGCACGCTACAGCAACGGCGAATCGCCGATGACAGCCGTCGACGTTACCGTCAGCGCCAAATCAGGCATCTCGACAGCCACGGCCGAAGGTGTCCACGTATTCGGAAGCGAAGGATGCATCAACATCCTCGGTGCCGAAGGCATGGAAGTTACCGTCTGCGACCTCTCGGGACGCATAATGGCCAGCGGCACAATGGGCGCAGAGACACGCATCGCCGCCGCTCAGGGAATCTATATCGTTACCGTAGCCGGCAAGAGCTACAAAGTAGCCGTCCGCTAACCGCTCCGAAAGGGAGGCCGGGCGGCCTCCCTTTCTTTTCCCCAATGCCCCCGTTTTATCGGGATTAATCCTGATTAATCCCGATAAAACGCCGCCGAGTTCATAATTCCAGAAAGGAAAGAGGCCGCGCGATGGCGCGACCTCTCGGCGTGTGTTTTATGCCGGTGTATTTTGAGTTAAATCTATTACAGCACCGAATATCAGCGATAGTCGGCAAAACGCTCCTGAAGCTTTTTGCGAGCGAAGAATATGCGGCTCTTGATTGTGCCGAGAGGAAGATGCATCTCGTCGGCTATTTCATTGTATTTATAGCCGGCAACGTGCATCGAGAAAGGAATACGATAGCAGTCGGGGAACGAGTTGATGGCTTCGGTGATTTCCGAGGCGGCGTAGGAACACTCCGGTGAGGATATGCCTGAGTCCTGGCTGATGTTGAGATGATAGAGGTCTTCAGTCTGATCCACTACTGTTGCGCAACGAACCTGACGGCGGTAGTTGTTGATAAAGATATTACGCATTATCGTGAACACCCAGCCCTTGAAGTTGGTGTTGTCAACGTACTTCGCCTCGTTGTCGAGAGCCTTGAGGGTGGTGTCTTGCAGAAGATCGTAAGCATCATCGCGGCTGCCGGTAAGCATATAGGCGAAATTAAGAAGATTGGACTGAAGGTCCATCAGTTTGCTCTGGAAAATTGTTGAAGCTGCCATAATAGAATTTTTTTTTATCGTTGTAACGTCGTTTTTTCGATTGGTGATTATCGACAACACAAAATTACTTCGAAAATCAGGAGATGAACAGCTAAAAGCGCAAATAAATGTTAATTCTGTTACAAAATAATGACACATCGTATTATAATTCTGATTTTCAGTATATTGCTGATATTTTTTTACTATTACAATACTGTAACAGTAAATTGTAGCAGACTGTAACAACACTGTTACTTCAGCTCTTTAAAAATAAGTGAGTATCTTTGCGGAGTAAATCTCCAACACCTTTAATAAAACGGAAACCTATGAAAATGCCCCAGATATTCTCTTCAATCCTCGCCGCAGCGGCTCTGACTTTCAGTTCATGCTCCGACGGCGAGCCCTCCACTCCCCAGCAGCCCGATCCCGACCCGGTAATCCCCGTCAAAGAGACAGGCTTCGCCCGAGGAGCCGACGTCAGCTGGCTGACGCAGATGGAATCTGAAGGGCTGCGCTTCTACACTCCCGCTCCCGAACGACGCGAGATGGAGCTGATGGCCCTTCTGCGCGACTATTGCGGAGTCAATTCAATTCGCCTGCGCGTATGGGTCAATCCCGCCGACGGCTGGAATTCGACCGACGACGTCGTCGCTAAAGCGCGCCGCGCCGAAGCTCTCGGCCTGCGCACGATGATCGACTTCCATTTCTCCGACACCTGGGCCGATCCCGGCAACCAGAAAATGCCCGAAGCATGGAAAGGTCTGTCGTTCGACGGATTGAAAGCCTCGGTCACCAACCATGTCGACGGGGTGCTGAAAGCCCTGAAAAACGCCGGAGTAACCCCCGAATGGGTGCAGATCGGCAACGAGACTACGCCGGGAATGATGCTACCTGCCGGCTCGGTCGACAATCCGGCGCAGCTCACAGCTCTCAACAACGCCGGATACGACGCCGTTAAAGCTGTCTTTCCAGAAGCGAAAGTCATTGTCCATCTCGACGCCGGCAACGACCGCTGGCGCTACGACCGCATGTTCGGCCTGCTCGAAGACAACGGCGGTAAATACGATATGATCGGCATGTCGCTCTACCCCTACTGGGCCGAAGAGCAGGGGCAGCCTGGCGGCTGGAAAAAGATTGTCGACGACTGTGTCGCAAACATCTCGTATCTCAAAGAGCGTTACGGCCGACCGGTTATGATATGCGAGATCGGCATGCCTCACGACAAGGCCGAACTATGCCGCGATCTCATCGCCCGTATGATGACTACTCCTGTCGAAGGCATCTTTTATTGGGAACCTGAGGCCCCGGCCGGCTATAACGGCGGCTACGGCATGGGGTGCTTCGAAAACGGCTCGCCGACCGTGGCCCTCGACCCATTCCGCAAATAACAACCGACGTGTAGGGTCGCGGCATGCCGCGGCCCACAATCGTTAATTGAGGTTAAATCTTTTGGCGGCCGCATCAACTACAAAAATAGTTGCTATATTTGCGCCGTAAAACTACAAAAATAGTTATGAGGAAAGCCGCCAAAGATCAGCTCACTCCCAAAGAGGAAGAACTCATGCAACTGCTCTGGGAACACGGCCCGGCAACGATAAGCCGGCTCGTAGAGCTCTACCCCGAACCACGCCCGCATTTCAACACGGTTTCGACAGTCATGCGCCGCCTCGAAGCCAAGGGATTCACCGCCCACAACGACGAGGGGGGTACCTTCCATTACTACGCCACCGTAGAAAAAGAATACTTCCGAAGCCGCAGCTTCGGAAACTTCATCAGAAAATATTTCAGCGGAAGCTACTACGGCGCCGTGTCGGCGCTTGTCTACGAAAACAAAATCTCGGCCGACGAACTGAAAGAACTGCTCAGGATCGTGGAGCGCAAAGGAAAGTGACATGGGAGAGCTGCTGTCATATTCTATAGTAAGCGGGCTGTCGATGCTCGCCATGTATCTGGCCTACCGGCTTTTCCTCGCGCGCGAAAACCAGCATGGCTTCAACCGTGGCGTTCTGCTCGGGATATACCTCGTCTCGTTCCTGTCGCCGGCCATATTTCTCGGGTTGGAGAACCTGACCCTTAGGCAATTGTCGGGAGAACTGACATTCGAGGCCGTGGGCAACGCCGAAGCCCTCGTTGCCGCGCAGTCAGCGCCGGTGTGGGGAACCGTCATGATCTGGATCTACATAGCCGGGATGGCAGCTGTGGCTGCCAGATCCGCGGTCGTCTGGATAAGTCTGTCAAACGTTATCCGGTCGGGCGAGAAGATCGTCGGCGACGGCTACACGCTCGTCGTGACCGACAGCGACAGCTTCGCTCCTTTCAGCTGGATGGGCTATGTCGTGATATGCCGGGCCGACTATGAAAGCAATTGCCGGGCAATAATGACCCACGAGCTGAGACACGTCGCCCTGCACCACTGGATCGATCTGCTGCTCGCCCAGACGGTATGCATCGTCAACTGGTTCAATCCCGCCGCATGGCTCATGCGCGATGAGCTAATGCTTGTCCATGAATATCAGGCCGACATGGCCGTGATAGACCGGGGCCACGATCCGCAGGAATATCAGATGGTATTGATAAAAAAAGCTGTTGGCCGCAGATTCCCGTCGTTAGCCAACAGCCTGAATCATAGTAAACTTAAAAAACGTATCACCATGATGTATCAGAAGAAAAGCGGAAGTCGGCGCCGGTTGAAAGCCGTCGCGCTCGTGCCGACGCTCGCAATCGCGCTTGGCGTGGCAGCCGTCCCCGCTGTGCGCGCCGCAGTGACAACCATCGCCGCCAGCAATGTTTCCGCCGGCGAAAGTAGTAAAAATCAGGCTGACGACAAAATCTCGATCCAGCGCTACAAGGTCACCAACGTCAACAACAACGGCGACAAGACAACCATCGTCATCAAAGGCGAGAATCTCGGTGACAACCTGACTGTGTCGGGAGGAACCTACACCGACCGGGGCAAGACCTACAGAGCCTCGTCGCTCCAGTGCGAGATGACCGACGGCAACGCCGTGATAACCGCAACATTCCCCTTCCTCGATGAATTCGACAAGCCGGAGATGACTCTGACAGTCAACGGAAAAGAGATTCCTTTCGATCTTGAAAACTTTTTCGCCAGCGCAAAGACTGTTACGGTCAACTCCGAAACCGACGGGAAAATGACCATACTTCTCGACGGTAAAAAGATCGGCGAAATGGAGATGAACGCTCTGCCACCCGAAAGCATCGTTTCTATGACTGTCGACAAAGGCAAAAACACAATATACATTTCGACGAAAAAATAATACAGCCCTACCATACAAATCAGAAAAGAGGCTGTGCCGTAAAACCTTAATTACGACACAGCCTCTTATATTGTCATTCACTCATTTGTCTTTATATACTCGGGAGGGGCCGGATAGATAACAGGGATGGTATATGTCACCCTTTTTGGAGTCCCGAGCTGTTTTCCCGGCTCAAATTTGCCTAATTTCTTTATCGCTTCAATGGCGGCTTTAAGGTAATCATCGGGCACTGACCGGTTTCTAATCACCTTAATTGAGTCGGTATCTATCTGACCGTCCTTTGAGACAGAGAAACTGACAGCGGCACGACCTTTGACCGAATCCTGACTGACCGGAGCGGTTTCTGAAATAATAGTATATAGGTCGCTCAACAAGCCTTTGTCGCCACCATTTAAATAATGAGGTGGTATATCGACACTTGCATACACCGGTTCGTCCACACTGAAATTCTGTGCGAACGCCATGCACGCCTGAACGACAATCAATAAAACAAAAATAACTTTTTCATTATGGTATAGTGTTCCTTTCTTATAATGGCACGTAACTCCCTTCTCGCGGCAAAGTTACAAAAAATTTTATCCCGTAGCGAGCACCATGCCTGTTACTTGCGTATTGTCGGTTGTTAATGCTATTAACTTAGTGCGTTGAGTGTCAGCGGTCAGATAATGCTTGAGACATTCGCCAAAGACCGTATCGGTTTTCGCGCGACAAGCGCCGTGAGGCGCGGATTTTCTACATCCCACTGCGATAGCTGTGGGCTTGAGAGCCAACAATATATGCGTGACAAGCCGCGGAGCGCGCGCAGTCACGCAAACGGCGATAGCCAAGGCCCGCGACCTGTGCTGTCGCGTTTCGCGGCAGCGCACACTGCCGTGGCTTGCAGCGAATCTGTGGGGTTGCGGTGGTTGCCGCCAGCTATCGCAAGCGGTTGTAGAGATTTCGCGCGTCCCGCGCTTGACAACAGAATCAGTAATGATCTGCTATTCGGACTTTTGATGCGTATTGAATGCGAGTGTCCATAATTCAGGCAATCAAATGCGTACGCAAAAATGGCAAAAAATTGTCATGCACTATAGCCTTTGGCACGTCCCTACGCCAGGGAATTCCTGACGCTGATTTCTGCTAGTTAATATCATTAAGTTATATCCCCTACTAAGAATCTGATTCATCACACTATCGCTTAACTTTCAATGAACGACATTTTCAACCGCGTTGAGCTACTTGCCGGCCGCGAGGGACTTGAACGCCTCAGACAGGCGCGTGTAATCATATTCGGCCTCGGCGGCGTCGGAAGCTGGGCTGCCGAATCGCTGGCACGCACGGCAATCGGCCACATCACTCTCGTCGACGCCGACGACGTGGCCCCGACAAACATCAACCGCCAGCTGCCGGCGCTGCTCTCGACAGTCGGACAGCCGAAAGTCGACATCATCGCGCGCCGGATAGCCGACATCAACCCGCAATGCGAAGTCGTAACCCGGCGCGAGCGCTACACTGCCGAAACGGCTGAAAGCTTCGACATCCGAAGTTTCGACTATTGCATCGACGCCATCGACTCTGTAGCCGACAAAGCCGCACTTATTGTCGAAGCCACGTCGCAGACGCGCCCAAGGCTCTTTTCTTCAATGGGAGCGGCCCTGCGCTGCGATCCCACACGCGTAACGACAGCCGAATTCAGGCGAGTCGAGGGGGACGCTCTCGCCGCAGCCCTGCGCCGACGGTTCCGCAAGACAGACATCTGGCCGCGACACAAATTCCGCTGCGTCTACTCGACAGAACAACCCCGGCGCAACGCCTCGGTCGAAGCCGCCGCTGACGGCGCCATGACCTACGGCAAAGTGGCGGTCAACGGGGCGCTGTGCCACGTAACCGCCATCTTCGGCCTGACTCTCGCCGGGCTCGTAGTCAATGACATTATCGGCTGACGCGCCGTCAGCTCATCAGCAGGACTATAACGACACCCCAGAGAATCAGCAGTGTATTTCCGATAGCGTAGGTGACAGTGTAACCCATCGCAGGCAATGAGCTGCCTATGGCATCCTGGACGGCGCCGAGCGATGCTGTGGTCGTGCGGCTGCCAGCACAACAGCCGAGATTTATCGCAGCCGGGAATTTGAATATACGGTGCCCGATTATCATGCCGAGCACAAGCGGAAGAGTCGTTGCGACAACACCCATTAGGAACAGCACCGGCCCTACCTCTTTCAGCCCGGTGACGAACGACGGGCCCGACGATATGCCGACAACGGCGATAAACATATTCAGTCCGAGATTATCCATCAGCCACACCGAAGAGCGCGGCAACCGCCCGAAAGTCGGATGTTTCGATCTGAGCCATCCGAGAACCAGTCCGGCTATCAGCGCACCGCCACTGACACTGAGACTGATCGGTATCTCCCCGATATGGATGGCCAGCGAACCTATCAGGCCGCCGATAAATATGCCGAGTCCGACAAAGACGAGATCGGTCTTTGTTGTCCGCCGGTCGGCATATCCGAGCCGACGGGCCACCTCATCGACCTCACGGCCAAGCCCAACGACCGTCACCACGTCGCCGCGCCCGATCTTGACCTGAGCCAGCACCGGGACATTGACTCCGCTGCGCGATATGCTTTTTATCGAGACTCCATACATGAACTTCTGACGACGAAGCTCGTCGACAGTCATCGAGTCGAATTCTTTCGAAGCCACCGTGATTTCGAGTTCCTCGGCCATGAAATCGACAAGGTCGGAATCGAAAACCTCGGGACCGATCCAGCTCTCGTCGCCGACGATGAACTCGCGGCGTCCGCTAAGGACTATTTCGTCGCCGAGCGTTATCCTGAGGTCATTGCCGGGAACGACGTCTGTTACCGTGTCTCCCGAGCGAAGGCGTTCGACATAGATCGTCTTTCCTTTCTGCCTGAAATAATCTTCGGTCTCATCGATAGTCCGCGGAGTAGCAAAAAAGCTGTCGGTCACCTTATAGGCCCTGAACACAACCGGGCGCATTGCCTTTATATAGTTCGGATCGGTGTTGGCCGTCCCGTAGTTCATCTTCTTCTCGAGCTCGGCTGTCTCGGCTTTCACTTTCTTCAGGCCACCTAGAAGCCACGGCCCGAGATTGGCCAATATATATGCCGATCCGATAGTACCGAATACGTATGTCACGGCGTAGCACACCGGAATGATCGAGATCCACTGCTGCTTTTCGGCTTCAGACACCCCGAGCGAATTAATCGTATCGGTTCCGACTCCGATAACAGCCGACATCGTCTGCGAGCCGGCCAGAAGTCCTACGGCCTCACCTATATTATAGCCCATACAGAGAGCCACACCCCAGACTGAAAGCAGACACAGGCCGCAGACAACCACGGCAAACAGAACCTGTTTTATTCCGTCGCCCTTGAGCGCTCTGAAAAACTGGGGGCCGACGCTGTAGCCTATCGAAAACAGGAACAGCAGGAAGAACACATCCTTGAGCGGCCCCGGCACCGGGATATCGAATTGCCCGACAAGAACGCCGACAAGAAGCACCGACGTAACCGTGCCGAGAGAGAATGATTTATACTTCAGCTGTCCGATAAAGAAGCCTATTCCAAGAGTCAGAAATACGGCAAGCGACGGATTGTCGCGCAGAATATGTCCGATCCACTCCATATTAAGTTATTGAGAAAAGTTTACGCATTAATAACATACCGCCTCAGCGTTTGGTTTCAGGCGCCCCGGAAATAATCGGCAGCTGACGGAAAAAATTATTTAGCATGTCTCACCAACTTTTACACCGTCACCGATGTTATGAAACTGACGGCATGATTAAGAGACAACCCTTCGGGGCACACACGCGAACTTACAACTGCCTGACATATTAAAACACACTTAAACAACAAATTTATGCTCGACAAAAAACTTGATCCCAGATTCCGCGAAGGTGACGCTAAGACCGATGTTTTCGGTTCAGATGCAATGCTTCAGGCAGCCCCCGTCGATCACATCCCCGCCGGCCCGACAACGCCGGAAATCGCCTACCAGATGGTGAAAGACGAAACTTTCGCCCAGACCCAGCCGCGACTCAACCTGGCCACATTCGTCACCACCTATATGGACGAATATGCCACCCGTCTGATGAACGAAGCCATCAATATCAACTATATCGACGAGACAGAATATCCGCGTATCGCCGTAATGAATGGCAAGTGCATCAACATCGTCGCCAACCTCTGGAACACGCCCGAGGCTGCCCAATGGAAAACCGGCGCGCTGGCTATCGGTTCGTCGGAAGCCTGTATGCTCGGCGGTATCGCCGCGTGGATCAGATGGCGCGAACGCCGTCAGAAAGAAGGAAAGCCCTTCGACAAGCCTAACTTCGTCATCTCGACAGGCTATCAGGTAGTCTGGGAAAAATTCGCCCAGCTCTGGCAGATCGAGATGCGCACAGTGCCCCTGACTCTCGAAAAGACCACTCTCGATCCTGAAGAGGCCCTGAAGATGTGCGACGAGAACACGATCTGTATCGTCCCGATCCAGGGTGTGACCTGGACAGGCCTTAACGATGATGTCGAAGCCCTCGACAAAGCTCTCGACGCCTATAACGCCAAGACAGGATATGACATTCCTATCCATGTCGACGCTGCAACCGGCGGTTTCATCCTGCCGTTCCTCTTCCCCGAGAAGAAATGGGACTTCCGCCTGAAATGGGTTCTCTCGATCAGCACCTCGGGCCACAAGTTCGGCCTCGTTTATCCCGGTCTGGGATGGGTTGTCTGGAAAGACAAAAAATATCTGCCCGACGTAATGTCGTTCAGCGTAAACTACCTCGGCGCCGAAATCAGTCAGGTAGGTCTGAACTTCTCGCGCCCCGCCGCACAGATTCTCGGCCAGTATTATCAGTTCATACGTCTCGGATTCGAAGGCTACAAGAATGTCCAGTTCAACTCGCTGTCAGTGGCCAAGTATCTCCACTCTCAGGTCGGCGCCATGCCGGAATTCCAGCCTTACTCCCCCGACGTTCCCAACCCGATTTTCACATGGCTCATGAAGCCCGAAGTGCAGAAGGCAGCCAAATGGACTCTGTTCGACCTTCAGGACAAGCTCGCCCAGAAGGGATGGATGGTTCCGGCCTACACACTGCCCGCCAATATCCAGAACATCGTTGTGATGCGCGTTCTCTGCAAACAGGGCTTCAGCCGCGACATGGCCGATCAGCTGCTCAACGACATCCGCTTCGCCGTCAACGAGCTCAACGCCCTCGAATATCCGACGACGACACGTATCGCCATGGAGAAGAACATTCCGCTGGTTGCCAAGACATTCAACCACACCGGAAAATAATCACTGACTGTTCTGACGAATAACACATCTGTCGGCCGGCGGCCACCTATAAAAACGGTCGGCATCCGGCCGACAGTATATTTAAAAACGTTATCAACTATCTTCTCCAGAATCAACCGACTATGGATATCACACTAACCCACAAACAGATCGAAGACGCCGCCCGTCAGGCCTACACGCTCTCGTCGAAACTTACCGGGGGCGCCAATGCCAATTATATTCCCTATCTGGCGAATATCGACCCGAATCTGTTCGGACTAAGCGTAATGCTGCCCGACGGAACAGGATTTAATTTCGGCGACACCGCCTACAGGTTCGGCATAGAATCGGTGTCGAAAGTCCCCACTGCCATTCTCGCGATGATCCAGCATACGCCCGCCGGAATCCTCAAGGACATCGGCGCCGACGCTACCGGACTGCCGTTCAACTCAATCTTCGCCATACTGCTCGAAAACGACCATCCCTCGACCCCGCTTGTCAACGCAGGCGCTATCTCGGCCTGTTCGATGATCGACCCGAAAGGCGACTCCGACGCCAAATGGAAGGCCATCACAGACAACATCACCGCGCTCTGCGGCTCGGCTCCCGAACTTATCGACGAGCTATATAAAAGCGAAAGCGCCACCAACTTCAACAACCGCGCCATCACGTGGCTGCTGAAGAACTACAACCGAATCTACGACGACCCCGACATGAGCCTCGACCTCTACACACGCCAGTGTTCGCTCGGCATAACGTCGGCCCAGCTCGCCGTCATGGCGGCCACGATAGCCTCGGGAGGTATCAACCCGGTAACACACGCCAGAGTGTTCGACCCGGAGATCGCCCCCAAGATAACGACACTCATCGCCACCGTGGGATTCTATCAGAACACCGGCGACTGGCTATTCACCTCGGGCGTTCCGGCAAAGAGCGGCGTCGGCGGCGGAGTGCTCGGTGTCATTCCCGGAGTGCTCGGTGTAGCGGCTTTCGCGCCTCCGCTCGACCCTGCCGGCAACTCTGTCAAAGCCCAGGCTGCGGTAAAGGAATTCGCCCGTATTCTCGGACTCGGTGTCATGAACGGCAACCGCGTCACCATAGCCGACTGATAAAAAACAAAACATCAAAAACTTATTCCTATGGCTACAAAATCAACCTCATCGACTAAGGCGACAGTAAAGTCGGCCGCCAAGTTAGGTGTCGGCACTCTGATGATAATGAACATCGTGGCCGTTGTTTCGCTGCGCGGACTCCCTGCCGAAGCTGTCTACGGCATGAGCTCGGCGTTCTATTATCTGTTTGCCGCGCTTGTTTTCCTGATTCCGGTATCGCTTGTGGCGGCCGAGCTTGCCTCGCTGTTCCCCTATCAGCAGGGCGGAATGTTCCGCTGGATAGGAGAAGCTTTCGGCAGCAAACTCGGTTTTCTCGGCATCTGGCTGCAGTGGGTCGAAAGCACAATCTGGTTCCCGACGGTGCTGACATTCGGCGCCGTGTCGCTGGCGTTCATAGGCATGGACCATGTCGCCGACTCCCATCTGGCAGCCAACAAGTTCTACACTATCGCAGTCGTGCTGGCCATCTATTGGCTGGCGACCCTCATTTCTCTAAAAGGCCTCGGCTGGGTAGGTAAAATTTCGAAAATCGGAGGTATGGTAGGTACCATAATTCCGGCGGCACTGCTTGTTGTCTGCGGAGTCGTATATCTCGCCATGGGCGGCCATTCCCAGATGAATTTCCACGGCGACTTCTTCCCCGACCTCTCGAATTTCGACAACGTTGTTCTGGCAGCATCCATTTTCCTATTCTATGCGGGCATGGAGATGTCGGGCGTCCACGTGCGCGACATCAAGAATCCTACGGTCAACTATCCCAAAGCGGTGTTCGCCGGAGCGCTCGTCACCGTGCTCATCTTCGTTCTGGGCACCTACGCCCTCGGAATGATCATCCCCGCTAAAGACATCAATCTTGTCCAGAGCCTGCTCGTTGGTTTCGACAACTACTTCCAGGTCTTCTACATGAACTGGTTCACTCCTGTCATAGCGATAGCGCTCGCTTTCGGCGTGCTCGCCGGCGTGCTTACCTGGGTTGCCGGCCCGTCGAAAGGTATCTTCTCTGTCGGTCAGGCAGGTTATCTGCCCCCCTTCTTCCAGAAGACCAACAAATCGGGCGTCCAGAAAAACATTCTTCTTATCCAGGGTGGCGCTGTCACACTGCTGTCGCTGCTGTTCGTTGTCATGCCGTCGGTAGAAAGCTTCTATCAGATTCTGTCGCAGCTGACCGTAGTCCTCTACCTCATCGCCTACCTGCTGATGTTCGCGGCCGTCATCTATCTGCGCTATTCGATGAAAGATGCCAAGCGGCCGTTCCGCATCGGCTCGAAAGGCAATCTGCTGCTGTGGATCGTTGCCGGCGTTGGTTTTCTCGGCTCGATGCTCGCTTTCGTGCTGAGCTTCTTCCCGCCCGACCAGATCGCCATGGGCTCGAACACCGTCTGGTTCGCAGTTCTCTTCGGAGGCGTGGCCCTGTTCGTGATCCTTCCGTTTGTCATTCTGGCATTCCGCAAACCGTCGTGGGTCAACCCCAAGAGCGACTTCGTGCCGTTCCACTGGCAGAAAGACCCGCAGTCGCAGGCTCTTCTCAAAGAGGCCCAGCAGGCATACGAAGCCGCCGAGCAATCAAAAGAGGACGTGCAGGCGACAGCTGACACAAAGAATTGACTTCAGTCTCCGCTCTCAGGCGTCGCATTGCCTGAGAGCGGAGGCCTGTATGTCGGATTTTTTCGCTAACTTTGCGGTGATATGCGCCGAATCATCGTATTCACGGGCACACGTGCCGACTGGGGCATACTCAGCAGCGTGGCCCGTTCTCTTAATAAACGCGCCGACGTCGACCTGACGGTGGCGGCCACCAATATGCACCTTTCAGAACGGTTCGGACATACCGTCGACGAAATTCGCGCCGACGGCTTCGAGCCGCTTACGTTCGCCATGGACGCCGACGCCGTCACACCGCGCCAGAGGGTGGAAGCCATGGCCGAATGCATGGCCGGAGCGGCCGGAATCCTCGACTGCGTCAAGCCCGGCCTCGCCGTCATCCTCGGCGACAGGTTCGAGATGCTGGCCTGCGCCACGGCCTGCGCCATGACAGGAGTGCCGATAGCCCATATCGCCGGGGGCGAGATAAGCGAAGGCGCCATCGACGATTCGCTGCGCCACGCCATAACAAAGCTGTCGGCCCTCCACCTGACTGCTACGGAGCCATACCGCCACCGCGTCATAGCCATGGGGGAAGACCCGGCGCGCGTGTTCAACACCGGCGCTCTGGGCGTGGGCAATCTCCGCTCGCTGCCCGACGAGGCGCCTCTCGAAGAGCTCGAAGAGCTGACAGGATTTCCTGTCGGCCGCCGGACGATTCTCGTGACCTACCACGCCGCCACTCTCGACACCGGCGACATCGACAGCCGCATCTCGGCGCTGCTCGGCGCCATCGACGACATTCCCGACATCAGCGCCGTCGTCACCTATCCCAACAACGACGACCGTGGCCGCCGCATAATTGCGCGTCTCGAAGAGTGGGCGCCGGAGCGCCGCCGGCGGGTGGCACTCATACCGTCGCTGGGGCGCCGCCGCTACCACAGCATGCTGCGCCATGTCGGCGCCGTGGTCGGCAACTCGTCGAGCGGCCTGGTCGAAGTGCCGTCGGCAGGAATCCCCACCGTCGACATCGGCATACGCCAGCGCGGTCGCATAGCCGGAGAATCGGTTATCCACTGCGGCGACAGCCGCGCAGAGATAGCCGCGGCAATCCGCAAAGCGCTGTCGCCCGAAATGCAGCGGCTTGCGGCACAAGCCGAAAATCCCTACTATAAGCCCGACACCCTTGCCCGGATGACCGACCTGCTGGCCACCTATCCGCTCGAAGGGCTGCTGATGAAACGCTTCCACGACATCAATCCGCTATGACACCACTGATAATAATTCCGGCCCGCGGAGGCAGCAAAGGCATTCCCGGCAAGAACATAAAGCCGCTCGCCGGCCGCCCGCTGATAGCCTACACCATCGACGTTGCCAGGCAGATTGCCCGGGCTGACCACATTCTGCTATCGACCGACTCCGAAGAGATAGCCGCCACAGCGCGCGCCGAAGGGCTCGACGTGCCGTTCATGCGTCCGGCCGAGCTCGGAGGCGACCATGTAGGCTCGCGCGAGGTTATCCTCGACGCAATGGATCGTGCCGGCGACATGGGACTCGCCTACGACGTCGTAGTGCTGCTTCAGCCGACCTCTCCGTTCCGAACAGCAGCCGACGTCGAGGCCGTGCTCGACCGCTACGCCGCGCTGGCGCCCGATGTCGACATGGTTGTCAGTGTGACGGAATCGGCCACCAACCCTTATCTCAACTGTTATGAGCGCGACGCCGACGGATGGCTTCGCATCGCCAAGGGGGACGGACGTCTGCGCCGACGTCAGGACGCCCCGCCGACGTGGGAGTTCAACGGCGCCGTCTATGCCATACGCCCCGACGCAATACGCATGATGGAACTCGGCGACATGCCACGCCGAGCCGCCGTCGAAATGCCCCGCGAGCGATCGGTCGACCTCGACACTCCGCTCGACTGGGTTGTCGCCGAAGCCATTGCGCAATATTTCAGAAACAATTAACCCCACGACGTTTGTTATAAAGTCATGAACCCCGACAGCCACCTGATTCTCCAGTCGACACCACTGTTCAACGCCCTCGAGAAACTCAGCTCAATCGACGACGGCGTAATGACGCTCCTTGCCGCCGACGCCGACGGCCGCCTGACAGGCACCCTCACCGACGGCGACATCCGACGTGCCCTGCTACGCGGAGTATCGCTCCAGACCCGGGTCGCCGACGTCATGAACAGCTCGTTCCGCCGGATAAGCGCCTCCGATCCCGACATCGGAGAGCTGCGCCGCGCCCGCCGCGACGGAATCAGGCTTCTGCCGGTTGTCGATGCCGACGGACGTCTCTCACGGCTTCTCGATATGCAGTCGACAGCGTCGCTTCTGCCGCTGTCGGCAATCCTCATGGCCGGAGGCCGCGGCGAACGCCTCAGACCACTGACCCTCGACTGCCCCAAGCCGCTGCTGAAGGTCGGCCCGCGCGCCATTATCGACTACAACATCGCCAAACTCGCCAAAAACGGCATAACCGACGTGACGGCCACTGTCAACTATCTGGCCGAACAACTCGAAGAGCACTTCGCCACACCGGTCGAAGGCATAAAGGTCAAGACCGTGCGCGAACCTATGCCTATGGGCACCATCGGCTCGGCGGCTCTGGTAGAACGACCCGACCCCGACGGCGCCACCATCGTCATGAACTCCGACCTCCTGACCTCGATAAACCTCGAAGAGATGTGGCTGCGCCACCGCGCCGAGAAGGCCGACATCACGGTTGCCGCCACCCCCTATGTTGTGTCGGTGCCGTTCGCCGTCCTGTCTACAAAAGGCTCGCGGATAACGGCTCTCGAAGAGAAGCCGTCGATGAGTTTCTGGACCAATGCCGGAATATATATCGTCAACAACCGTCTTCTCGACACCCTGCCGCGCGACAGGCGCACCGACGCCACCGACCTCATCGAGACCACAATAGCCTCGGGAGGCACAGTCACCTACTTTCCGATCGACGGCACCTGGATCGACATCGGCTCACCCGCCGACTACCGCCATGCCTGCGACCTCATGTCTCTCCCGACAAACTCATAACCAATCCGACTCAAACCACTGTTATGGCAGACTCCAACTTCATAGACTACGTAAAAATCCTCGCCCGCAGCGGCAAGGGAGGCGCCGGATCGCGCCATTTCCACCGCGCCAAATATGTTCCGAAAGGGGGCCCCGACGGCGGCGACGGCGGTCGCGGAGGCCACGTCATATTGCGTGGCAACAGCCATCTCTGGACGCTTCTGCCTCTGCGCTATAACCGCCATATCTTCGCCGGAAACGGCCAGCCCGGAGGCGCCGGACGCTCGTTCGGCAAAGACGGCGACGATGTCATCGTCGACGTTCCCTGCGGAACCGTCGTCTACGACGCCGACAGCGGCGAATTTCTCACCGAGGTCACCGAAGACGGCCAGACAATAAACCTTCTTCGCGGCGGTCGCGGCGGTCTCGGGAACTGGCACTTCCGCACCTCGACAAACCAGGCTCCGCGCTACGCCCAGCCCGGCGAACCCGCCGTTGAGCGCAATATAATCCTCGAGCTCAAGCTACTCGCCGACGTCGGTCTTGTCGGTTTCCCCAACGCCGGAAAATCGACCCTGCTGAGCGCCGTCTCGGCCGCGCGCCCGAAGATCGCCGACTATCCCTTCACCACAATGGAGCCCCAGCTCGGAATCGTCGACTACCGAGGTCGCGGATCGTTCGTCATGGCCGACATCCCGGGCATAATCGAAGGCGCCAGCGAAGGACGCGGACTGGGACTGCGTTTCCTGCGCCATATCGAGCGCAATGCAGTGCTGCTGTTCATGGTTCCGGCCGACGCCGATGACATCGCCGCCCAGTATGCAGTTCTGTCGCGAGAGCTCGAGCAGTTCAATCCCCAGCTCGTCGACAAGCCGCGTGTTCTCGCCGTCAGCAAGAGTGATATGCTCGACGACGAACTCATGGCCGAGATCGCCAAGACTCTACCGGAAGGAATCCCAACAGTTTTCATCTCTTCGGTCACAGGGTTCGGAATCGATAAACTGAAAGACCTGCTCTGGAAAGAGATCAACGACGAGCGCAACATGCTCGCCGCTCCGCTGCCTGCCCACCGCCCGCTCGACGTGCGCCACCGCGTTGCCGAAGAAGACAACTTCATCATCGAGAATCCCGCCCCCGAGCCCGACGACACCGACGACTTCGACTTCCCCGACGACGAAGGCGACTGGGAATACGAATCGCGCCTCGACGACGAAGTCTGAAATTATAAGATCTATAAATTTTATAAGATTTATAATCGGTTTTGCTGTTTCGCGAAAAATAGCTATATTTGGGCGATTTTATTAATAATGTGCACGAGTTTGTCGGCTTTACCGGCGAACTCCGGGTATCTATCTTTAACCTCTTTTTACCCTCTGTATCATGGAATTGCATGACCAGTCCCCCGCTCCTGAAAAGGAAGTGACCACCGCAGTCGAGGCCACTCAGGCCTCCGAAGCCCCCAAAACCGAAAGCGCCGAGCCCGCCGCCGAAGTCGCTGTAGAAGACCTCGAATCGGAGGCTATCGCCGAAGAAGCCGAAGAGCAGGCTCATCAGGCCGATGAAGAGACGGCCGTCGTTCTCACAAAAGATGCGATCATCGAGCGTCTGCGCAACCTCGCCGAAAACGATGCCGCCGACATCACTGCCGAGGAACTGGGCCGCATAAAACAGCAATTCTATCAGCTTAAGACCGAAGAGCAGCGCGCCGCCCGCGAGAGCTTCATAGCCGAAGGAGGCGATCCCGAAGCGTTCGAGCCTGTCCTCGATCCTCTTGAAGAAACTTTCAAACAGCTCTTCACCGTTGTCAAGGAAAAGAAAGCCGAACTGCGCGCCCGTCAGGACGCAGAGCGCGAGGCCAATCTGAAGGTCAAGCGCGAGATCATCGCCGAGCTTTCGGCCATGAGCACCGACGCCGACAACGTGAACCGCCACTATGCCCGCGCCAAGGAGCTTCAGGCGCAGTTCCTCACCGTCGGCGAGGTTCCGCCTACCGAAGCCTCTAACGTGTGGAAGGAATATCAGGAAGCCCGCGAGCGCTTCTACGACCAGCTGAAGGTCAACAAAGAGCTCCGCGACTATGACTTCAAGAAAAATCTGGCCCAGAAGCAGCTTCTCTGCGAGCAGGCCGAGCTTCTCAACGGCGAGACCGATGTCATCGTAGCGTTCCGCCGTCTTCAGGATCTCCACGACAAATGGCGCGAGATCGGCCCCGTCAGCAAGGAGCTTCGCGAAGAGCTCTGGACACGTTTCAAAGACGCAAGCGCCCTCGTCAACAAGCGCTATCAGGCATATTTCGAAGAGCGCAAAGCACGCGAACTCGCCAACGAACAGGCAAAGGAAGCCCTCTGCGAGCGCGTCGAGGCTCTCGACTTCGAACCTATCAAGACTTATGCCGACTGGGACAACATGACCAAGATCATCATGGAGGCTCAGGCCGACTGGAAAAAGATCGGCTTCGCATCGCGCAAGGCCAATAACGCCCTGTTCACCCGCTTCCGCGCCGTCTGCGACAGATTCTTCACCCTAAAGAGCGACTTCTTCAAACAGATGAAGGAAACCCAGGCCGACAATCTGGCCCGCAAGACCGCTCTGGCAGAACGCGCCGAAGCCCTCAAGGACAGCACCGACTGGCGCAAGACAACCGACGAACTCGTGGCTCTTCAGAAAGAATGGCGCACTATAGGCGCCGTGCCCAAAAAGCAGAGCGACGCCGTATGGCGCCGGTTCATGGACGCCTGCGACGCCTTCTTCGACGCCAAGAAAGCCGCCACTGGCTCGCAGCGCTCTGCCGAGCAGGCCAACCTTCAGGCCAAACAGGCCATTATCGACGAACTGCGCGTAATCATGGGCGACAACTACGACGGTGACACTTCGCGCAACACCCTGACCGACAAGCTCGCAGAGTTGCGCGGCCGCTGGCAGGAGATCGGCCACGTTCCGTTCAAGCTCAAAGATGTCATTTACGACGAATTCCGCCAGCTTCTGCGCGATGTCGAGAAAAAATATGACCTCCGGCAGACGCGCGCACGTCGCGCCGAATTCGAGGCCAACGTGGCCGGCATGGCAGGCAATCCCGGCAAACTCAACCGCGAGCGCGACCGCCTCGTGCGCGCCCTCGAGGCCAAGCGCGCCGACCTCGCCACCTACTCCAACAACCTCGGCTTCCTGAGCTTCAAGAGCAAGGGCGGCGAATCGATGCTGCGCGAAATGGAGCGCCGCATGGAGCGTCTGCGCGACGAAATCAAGTCTCTCGAAGAGAAAATCGAGCTCGTCGACAAAACCGAGACCTCTACCGACAAGGCATAACACGAGTGTCGGAGAAGCGCGACAACGATATGTCGATACCGCCTCTGAGCCAACGTGGACGATATGGCGGCCTTGTGGCGAACTTGCTGACCCTCAGCGATTTTGTCGTCATCGCCATTGTCTATGGAATAATTCTTTGGGCCAACCCCGAGATGCTCCACCGCCATCCGCGTCTGGTCGGGCTGCTCGTTACTCTGGCCTATGCCCCTTCGGCATGGTATCTGCGCGAAATCCGCAGCAGCCGTGCCATACAGATGGATCACATCCTCTTCAACGCCTTCCGCGCTGTCGGGATGCATGCCCTGTTCTTCTCGACAATGCTTTTTTTCCTCGACATAGACTACGTCCCCGGACGAGTCTATGCCGAGTTCTACGGCGGCATAATAGTGGCGCTTCCGCTATGGTGGGTAGTGTCGCGCCTCGTGCTGAAAGCCTACCGCCGCTGGGGTCGTAACTTCTCGCGGGTCGCCATCGTAGGCACAGGCCCCACAGCCTGCCGTCTCTACGAGGCAATGACCAGCGACGCCGGATTCGGCTACCGCGTTTTCGGATTCGTAGGCGACAATCCCGGGCCCGACTTCCCCTATAAAAAGCTTTACAGCGGCCCGCTGTCAGGCCTTGAGAACTTTGTCAGGCGCAACGACATCGATCAGATCTACTACACTCTTTCGGGCGAAGACGACAGCGCCATCGGAGAATCTATCCGTGTGGCCGACCACAATATGGCCCAGTTCTTCCTTGTTCCGCAGCTGAGCCGCTACGTGACACGCTCGTTCGCCATCCGCCCGATCGGAGAGGTGCCGGTATTATCGACCCGCAACAATCCGCTGACATCGGTCGTCAACCGCTCTATAAAACGAGTCTGCGACATAGCGATAAGTTCGGTTGTGCTGATCGCCTCGCCGGTTGTGCTGATTCCGGTTACGATAGCCATCAAGCTGTCGTCGCCCGGCCCGATATTCTTCAAACAGCGCCGCACGGGATATATGGGCAAGGAATTCACCTGCTGGAAATTCCGCACCATGCGCGTCAACGACAGCGCCGACAGCGCCCAGGCCACGAAAGACGATCCGCGCAAAACCCGCGTCGGAAACTTCCTGCGCCGGTCGAGCATCGACGAACTGCCGCAGTTCTGGAATGTGCTGCGCGGCGACATGAGTGTGGTCGGCCCGCGCCCCCACATGCTTGTCCAGACCCGCGAATATTCGAAGCTGATCGACAAATATATGGTCCGTCACCTCATCAAGCCGGGAATAACGGGCTGGGCTCAGGTAAACGGCTACCGGGGCCAGACCGAACAGCTCTGGCAGATGGAGCGGCGCGTGAAATACGACGTGTGGTATATCGAGAACTGGTCGTTTCTGCTCGACGTGAAAATAATTTTCCGCACCGTCATCAATGCCCTGCATGGAGAAGAAAACGCTTTTTAGCGATCTCAGCGACGCCGACATCAGAGTCACCGCCGGGGCCCTTCTGCGCCGTTTCTACGGCTACGACAGTTTCAGGCCGCGACAGCTCGAAGTCATCACGGCCGCACTGCGCGGCCGCGACACTCTCGTGCTGATGCCGACCGGAGGCGGAAAGTCGATGTGCTATCAGATGCCCGCGCTGATCGCCGACCGGGCCACTGTCGTCGTATCGCCGCTGATAGCGCTGATGAACGATCAGGTGGCAGCCCTGCGCGCCAACGGAATACCGGCCGCCGCCGTCCATTCCAACAACTCCGACGACTTCAACCGCGAAGTGATGGAAGAGGTGGCCCGCGGGCGAATAAAACTTCTTTATATCTCGCCTGAACGTCTCAACACTGATATCTCCCGCTGGTCGCGGTCGCTGCCGATAGCGCTCTTTGCCATCGACGAGGCGCACTGCGTCAGCCAATGGGGCCACGATTTCAGGCCCGATTACGTCAGACTGAGCGCCATACGCGAGCATTACCCCAACGTTCCCGTAATGGCACTGACGGCTACAGCCGACGAGCTGACGCGCGACGACATTGTCCGTCAGCTCGGCCTGCGCGATCCGCTGCGCTGCATAACCTCGTTCGACCGCCCCAACATATTCCTGTCGGCCGAGCTCAACCCCGGAAGCGCGGCGCGCCAGCGCCGCATAGCGGCCCTGCTGCGCGAATATCCCGACGACTCCGGAATAATCTACTGCCTATCGCGCGACTCCACGGAGAAGACCGCTCAGGCACTGCGGAAGCTCGGCTACCGCGTCGAACCTTACCACGCCGGAATGACGCCCGACGACCGCAACCGCGTCCAGAAACTGTTCACAGCCGGAGAGCTTCAGGCCGTGGCCGCTACGGTGGCCTTCGGAATGGGCATCGACAAGAGCAATATACGGTGGGTTGTCCACAACAACCTTCCGTCGAACATCGAGAGCTATTATCAGGAGGTAGGCCGCGCCGGACGCGACGGGCTGCCGGCCAGGGCACTGATGTTCTACTCGTGGGCCGACGTCGTCATGCTGCGCAAGCGCGCCCAGGAAAGCGGACGTGTCGAAGTTAATCTCGCCAAGCTCGATCAGATGTTCGATTATGCCCGCTCGGGAGTGTGCCGCCGCCGGATACTTCTCAACTACTTCAATGAGCCATCGGACTGCGACTGCGGCAACTGCGACGTCTGCATAACGCCCCCGGTCAGGTTCAACGCGACCACCATAGTGCTCAAAGCCATCTCCGCCGCCATCCGAACCGGCGAGCAGGCCACCCTGCGGCAGCTCGCCGACATTCTGCGCGGAACTCCGGCGCCCGATATAGTCCGCGCCGGGTTCGACCGCATCAAGACCTTCGGCAGCGGCCGCGACATGACAACTCCGATGTGGATGTTCTATCTGACCCAGATGATTCAGATGGGAATTCTGTCGATAGCATGGAACGAGAACAACCGCGTCACAGTCACCGGCCAGGGACGCCGGCTGCTGCGTAGCGACGAGCGCGTCATGATGGTCGTCTACCGCGAGCCCGAACCGTCGAAGAAAACGCCGCGAAGCGCTAAAACGCCGTCCGACAAGGCTCCGACAATGTTCAACCGGCTCAAGAGAATCAGAATGACATTGGCCACTATAGGCAAAGTGCCTCCCTATATAGTTTTCAGCGACAAGACGCTCCACGACATCGAGCGCCGGCGTCCGCTGACACGCAGCGAATTTGCCGCTGTCGAAGGTGTCAGCGAATACAAGGCCAACCGCTACTGGCGTCCGTTCGTCAACGTGTTCCGCGCCGCCGAAGGACTCGACGATCTCTGACACAACTATTCGCCCCTCTATTCCGTTAAACAGAAAAAGCCACACAAGAAATTATGAAATCATCCACACCAACCCCCCTCGGCAAATTCATCCCCTCGCTTCTGATAGCCCTCTCGATCGTTATCCTCGGACTCTGCCTGAAGAGCGGAATCGACAACTTCACCTTCCGCGACCGCGAAGTGACGGTGCGCGGCCTTGCCGAGCGCCAGGTCATGGCCAACGAAGTAACATGGCCTATAACCTTCAATATCGCCGGCGACGACCTGACGACAATCTACGACAACGTCAGCCGCACCGACAGCATCATCGTAAGATTCCTGACCTCCAGCGGCATAACACGCGACGAAATCTCGGTTGCGCCGCCGTCGACCTACAACGCCGCCGCCAACCAATACGGCTCAAGCACTTTCAAATATAAATACTCTCTGGAATCGACCGTCACCGTCACCACAAAGAAGGTCGACAAAGTCAGAGAACTGCTCGGGCGCCAGGCCGAGCTGCTAAAAGAGGGCGTGGCCTTCTCAAACTCTTATATCAACTACCGCTACACCGACCTCAACGCCATCAAGCCGGCCATGATCGAAGAGGCGACAAAAAACGCGCGCCTCGCCGCCGACAAGTTCGCCGCCGACTCCCACAGCAAGGTCGGTAAGATCAAGACGGCCAGCCAGGGCCAGTTCACTATCGACGACAGCGACTCGTCGACCCCGTGGCTGAAGAACGTCAGAGTGGTGTCAACTATCGTCTACTATATCGAAGACTAAATGATTGAACGCATTGTAATAGTCGATTCTGTCGATCCTGTATGTTTCTACGGCGTCAACAACAGCAACATGACGCTGATCCGCAACCTCTTCCCGAAGCTGCGCATCGCAGCCCGCGGCTCGGTGATAAAAGCCATCGGCGAAGAGGGGGAGACAGCCGACTTCGAACGCAAGATCAAGGAGCTCGAAGCCTATGCCGTCAAATATAACAAGCTGACCGAGGATGTCATCCTCGACATTGTCAAAGGCGACGCGCCGAAAGCTCTCAAAAGCGACGGAGTGATCATCTACGGCATCAACGGCAAGCCGATAGCAGGCCGGACGCCCAACCAGCAGCTTCTTGTCGACACATTCTCTAAAAACGACCTCACTTTCGCCCTCGGGCCGGCCGGAACGGGCAAGACCTACGTGGCGATAGCCCTGGCCGTCAGAGCGCTGAAAAACAAAGAGGTCAGGAAGATAATCCTGTCGCGCCCCGCAGTGGAGGCCGGCGAGAAACTCGGATTCCTCCCCGGCGACATGAAAGACAAGATCGACCCCTACCTCCAGCCGCTCTACGACGCTCTCGAAGACATGATTCCCGCCGTTAAGCTGAAAGAATATCTCGAGACTAACGTTATTCAGATCGCACCGCTCGCCTTCATGCGCGGCCGCACACTCAACGACGCTGTCATCGTGCTCGACGAGGCCCAGAACACTACCACCCACCAGATAAAGATGTTCCTGACGCGTCTCGGCATGAACGCCAAAATGATTGTGACCGGCGACGCCACCCAGATCGACCTGCCGCGCTCGGTCAACTCCGGTCTTATTCAGGCGCTGAAGATTCTGAAAGGGGTTCAGGGAATCGGCCTTGTAGAGTTCGGCAAGAAAGACATCGTGCGCCACGCCCTCGTGCAGCGCATCGTCGAGGCCTACGAGCGGTTCGACAGCGAACAGCGCGCGCAGCCCAAACCCGAAGAAACTGCCGGCGATGGCAAGTGATTTCACCCTGAGCATCCTCGGATGCGGCTCGGCAGTGCCCACGCCGCTCCACAATCCGTCATGCCAGATACTGAGCCGCCGCGGCTCGCTCTTCATGATCGACTGCGGCGAGGGCGCCCAGGCAATGATGCGGCGCATGAAGATACCGTTCAGCCGCCTGCGACATATATTCATATCGCATCTCCACGGCGACCACCTTCTCGGTCTTCCCGGACTGCTCTCGACGCTGGCCCTCAACGACGTGCAGGGCACGGTGACAGTCCATATCTTCGAGCGCGGCGCCAATATGCTCCGTAACGTGCTCAACGTCATCAGCCACGACATCCCCTTCAACCTCGAGTGGAACATACTCGACCCCGACGGCGGCCAGCTGCTCGTCGACGCCGCCGGGCTTACTGTCAGCTCTTTTCCGCTCTATCACCGCGTTCCCTGCGTAGGGTTCCGATTTACCGAACAGCCCAAACCGCGCCATCTGCGCGGCGACATGGCCAACTTCCTCGGCATACCGCCCTACCGGCGCGAAGCCATCCGCCTCGGCGCCGACTTCGTCAGGCCCGACGGCACCGTCGTTCCCAACGAAGAGCTGACCACGCCGCCCGACCCGAGCCTGTCGTATGCCTATTGCAGCGACACTATGGCCGACAGCCGCATCGTCCCCGCCATAGAAGGCGTCACGACGCTCTACCACGAAGCCACCTATGGTTCGGAATTAGCGTCGAAAGCCCGAGAGCGCGGCCACTCGACAGCTACAGAGGCAGGCGAAATCGCCCGCCTCGCCGGAGCGCGCAACCTCATCATCGGCCACTACTCGAAGCGCTATACCGACCTGACTGCCCTCACCGCCGAAGCCCGCGAAGCCTTCGGTGGCCATGTCATCGCCGCCGCCGAGGGTCAGACCCTCGACCTGGCCACCGCCCTCCCCCTCTGATTCTCTTTTCTTATAATATTTATAAATATTATTCGGGCGGATATGAAAGCGGCGCCCGAGGGGGCGCCGCCGAGTACCTCCGAAGGGAATCGAACCCTTATCTAAAGTTTAGGAAACTTATGTCCTATTCTTGTAAATCAACCACTTGCAAGGCTTTTTTGATTTTCTGTAGAACTATTGTAGAACTTCTGCAATTTCTATGGAAAATCCCCTGTCACCCGAAAGCGGCAGAGGATTTCTAATGCAACACCGATTTCGGATCGGATGGTGCAAAGATAGGCATTCCATTCCAAATAAACAAGCCGTGCGGACTTCACAGTTGGCACGGCTCAAAAAGTTCTTATGTTCCACAAATTATTTCTTCTTCTTTCGTTTCAACTCTATGTATTCAGAGTAAACTATCTTGGTGTACGGGCTGGAGCTTCTTATCTCCTGCCTTATGGCTTTTGTCCCCCATTTGAAGAACCACCATTGATGCGGCACTCTATGTACTACCTGAATGAGCGTATCTACTGTTTGAATCCTGCCAGTAAACATACCTTTGTCAATAGTACCGTCAAGCTCAACCCACGGATCTTTGAATGTGATCCTTTTCAATGTGTCTATCAAGGTAGGGCGAACTGGAAGCAACTTCAAACTATCCGGCACACGGTAAACTATGCTATCCCGTACTTCCGTCTTTATCGGCACTTCCGTTTTCGTTGCAGTCGTTGAAACAGACTGGATGCGCTTTATCTTCACATTGAGATCCTCAACCGTCTTAACAAGCTCATCGCAATGTTTCTGTAGCTCCGACTTAGACAACTCCAATGATTGAACGGATGCGGCATACTTGCCGGATTCTGTCTTGTAGTAGGCTACATCCTCCAGCAGTGCTGTCTGGTTGTTCTGTAGTCTGTCACGCTCCGTTTGGAGCGATCGGACACGGTGTGATAGGAAAGCGATTGCCGCCAAAAGAACGGCAAACGCTATGATTACATACTTACGCATACTTCTCAATGTATTTGGTTATTGAATCCACATGAAGTTTCACAACAGCCGCCTTGCCCTCCGGGGAAAGAAGAAACTTGCAATCCCTTTCGTTATCCATGAAGAAGTTTTCTGTAAGTACAGCCGGGCAAGTGGTTTTTCGGAGAATGTAGAAATTGCTTTCCCAATCACCGTCCCCATCGCTCCAATCACCACGGATCTTCCAGTCATTACCGAACATTTCTTTTGCGGTGTCCCAGAAGATCTGCGCAAGATCATCGGCTTTTGTTTTTCCGGGATAGGTGTGTATCTCCCAGCCTGTACCCTTTCCATTGGAAGCGTTTACATGGATAGATACAAGGATAGTCTTGCTCTTACCATGTTTTGCAGCCGCTTCATTGGCTCTTCTGGCTCTCTCTGCCAGCGGTACATCTACACTTTCCTTAACCAGTAACTCGCAATCCACACCTTTTGCGATAAGCTGGTTATATACAGCGTTTGCTACTTCTCTGGCATACTGCCATTCAAACAACTGTGAGCCATCAGCCCATTTTGGAGATCTTTTGCCCGGTGTATTTTCACCGTGCCCGTTATCAATCAGTACCAACATTGTTTTGTTCCTTTCCTTTTTTGCTTCGTTCACTAATTGCTTTATTTATTCCACCGCCAGCCATGAAACCACCGATACAGAGCATGAATACTCCAAGAGCATCAAGATCTGTTTTCAGATAGCCGTTGGTGCATACATCCCATATAAGGCAAAATCCGACACACAGCCCGATAAACGCACCTACCAGAATTGATAGTACAAGCGCAAAGGATTTGCTACTATCAAGCGTATTAGCCCTTATCAGACTTTTTAGATACTCCGCTATCCTTATTCTCTGCATTGCTCTTCTTGTTTTCAGTTATATCATCATCTTCATAGAAAGCATCATAATCTCCAGAGGCAAGTTTTTTCAATCGGCAATAAGTCCTTTTAGGTAGCCTACCCTTAAAGCACTCATCATCAGGTCTGACACATTCATTGTGTCGTGCCTCTCTTAGCGCAAGTTCCAACTCCGCATTTCTCTTGATCAGATCCAGCCTCTCATTTTCAAGTGAGCGTACTTGCCTGTATAGCTCATCCACTTTCTCGTTCAGAGATGAAATTTCCCTTTTTGCATCATCTACCTCTTTTCTTACCCTATGGTAATCCTCAATGATAGACTTATATTCCGCCTTAAAAGCATCTGCCGCTGTAACACGGTTTATATTTTTCCTGTTAAGAAGATACTTTAAGAACTCCAATCCGCCAAGTGCTGTTACTACGGAGGCAAAGGCAAGTAAAATTTCTTTCCAGTCATTCATTACCTTTTTCTTCTATACTTGTTACGTTTGTAATACTCGAAGTTATCCTTATCCTCTTGCGTGATCTTTGACTTCGGAGAAAAGAACTTGAATCCAGTGTTATTTCCAAAGCGCACTACCTTAATGATAGCACGGAATGGGAATGTTCGGTTTGGATTGCAAACCACATCTTTCAGCCTCTTGCTATCGGTGAAAAATGCGGATCTTCCTGCACCCTCACCAAAAGCAACAAGCGTTCTCGTTCCGTTCTCTGTCTGCACATCAGACTTTACGCCAGTGAATACGATCACTTCATTAATTAGGGCATCCACGCTGGAGTATTCGCAATCAAACAGATCACTATCTCCAGCGTTGGAATCCAGCTCATCTTCAAAATCTTCAATCATACTATAAATCAGTTGGAATGTTGTACGTTTCGGCATCGGCATCAATCATGTTGCGTATAGCAAGACGATCTTTCAAAAAGTCCTCATAAGGCTTCTTGTAGCTCTCATCCAGCAGTCCGAGCATGGCAGACTGGTATTCATTCATCAGCTTGCTTTCCGTCTTAGACGGGTACTTTGCAGTAAGCAATGTGCTGAAAATGTTGTCCGCTGTCTTTGGGTATTCCACCCTAACGCTGTCATACTGGAACATCTTGCCAGTAGCCTTTTCGTCATCGTCAGAGGTAACAGTTATGCCACCCTCTTTTTCCTTGATTACCGATACTTCTTTGATGTTGTGGTTGTACATGAATGTACCCTGCCCGTTGTACAAGTCATAGATAACCTCCGGCTTTTCGTCAGCCAGCAACCCGATAAATAATCCTGTTGTTTCCATTGTTCAAACATTTATTAAAGATGAATTTACTGTGTTCCTCCGAGCATCTGATTACCCAGCCGTATTCAGACGGGAAGAGGTGTTTTACATCGTTCATGTCTTTGATCTCGTATCTCTTCTTGACTTTGTTCAGCTTCCTATAGAACCTCATAAGTATGCCCTTGCGGAGCAAGATACCGTAGTGATTCTGTTTGAAGCCAACATAGTCTATACAACGATCATCGACCGGGAAGATCTGCCAGTTCGGTTTTATCTCCAGTTTCAGTTCCGAAGCCAAGTAAAGCCCCATCATGTCAAGTATGAAATGCAGTGCTTCCTTGCTGGAGCAAAGGACTACTATATCATCCATATATCGGTAGTAGTATATCTTCACCCCAAATTTCGCCATCACCATTCTTGCAAGATCTTCTTTCACCCAGTGATCGAAGTATGCGAGGTATAGGTTGGCAAAATACTGGCTTGTGAAATTACCTATTGGCAAACCGATTGTTTTACCGTTGCTATCTATAATTCTATCCAACAGCCAAAGCATCTGATCATCCGCTATGGTGTAACGGATTATCCGCTTCATTGATTCGTGATCCACATTGTCGAAATACTTTCTTATATCTATCTTCAAGCAATACTTAGTGCCTTTCTTATCCAGCATCATATCCCTATGCAGATCTTCCATGCACTTGTGTACGCCTCTGCCTTTGATACAAGCGTAAGTGTTTGACGTGAATATGTGCGTCCAATGTTGCCCAAGCACATTGATAACGCAATGGTGGACTATACGATCAGGATAGAAAGGCGCAATCATAATCAGCCTTTCTTTCGGCTCATATATAGTCTTAGTCTTGTATTCGCCCGGCTGGTAGGTCATATTCCTTAGCTGGAAATACAAGTCTGTCAGGCACTCAATAATGTTATTGTTGAACTTCCGTATCTCTGTACGATCGCCCTTGCCTTTCTGTGCATTATATTGCGCCCTAACGAGGTTTGCGGATTCGTAGATAAGAGGATAGATATTCTTTAGCTTCTTGCTTTGGGATATATAGAGGCTACCAGTATCGCCAATATAATATCCGCAATCCTCCATATCACTATAGCCGTTAAACATCGTATCGCTACTGTAACATAAGCCGTATTCTGTCTTTATCAAGCCCATTGTGCCGTTGGTCTAAATCGGAGCGTTCAATTACTTACTAACACCGTTTTAATTCGTCTTTTTTTACCAGCTACCAGCAGTGCCGATAGCCCCTGTGTGGTAAGGTCATGGTGATCACAGTTATATCTTGTAAAGTTGAAACCACGGTAAAAGCGGAAACCAATGTTCGCATTCGAGTTCGAGGAGCGATTATTCGTATTCAGATAACCGAAACCCGCATTCGCACCATTATTCGCATTCCCAGCGAGCAGAGCACCACCTATCACCATCAACCTGTTTATTCTCATTTCTTTCTCAATTCACGTTCGCAAAAAAGCCCCCGTGTACCGCCGCTTTGCAGTCCGTTAAAAACGGCACAAGCGGAAACCAATGTTCGCAGACGAGTGCGAGGAGCGATAATTCGTACTCAGATAACCGAAACCCGCATTCGCAACATTAACCGCATCCCCAGCGAGCAGAGCACCACACCAGCCCGGAGAAGCCCAGCCGGAATCATCTACACAAGTGTAGAAATAATCACAGCCACCAGCAGCGGCAGAACCACCTACCGTTTCAGGGAAAGCATAGCCCTTGCTTGAATGGGCGAACTGTAGGATATATCCATCATTGCGTGGCAATTCAGTGATAGCCTCATAGCCATCTGGCACGGAAGTAGCGGAATCGGAGTGTGAAGTGAATTTGGTAGGATCTTCACAGACATAGGCGATAGAAACATCTGCCTTGTGCCAGATAAGCACATCATCCGCAAGATACCAAAGGTATTCATAAGGCACTTCCAATCCACGATAAGAAGTAACCTGTACCGTCTTATCGCCACCAGTCCAGCCCTTGATCACATAAGGCACTCTGCCAGTATTGTTGCCCAGCGTTGCAGTCACACCGCAAGGAATGAAAGGCTTATAGCCGCCCCAAGTGTTCCACTCCGTACCGTTCACAGCCGTACCGTTGCCCAGTCCGCCTTGATGATAGCCATCAGCGGTAAGAGTTTCATTGTAGGCATCCTGACAATGCAATGAAGCATACTCCAGCCTCTGCAACCAAGCGATTTCATTGTACACACGGTACACGCCCAAGTGAGTGCCATTCTTGCAAGCGGCACGGGCTGTTACCTTAGAGATAGAAGTGCGAGGCATACCAAGCATGGAGTTGTAAGTGCCATCTTTGGCAGCATCTCCAGAGCCAGAACCACCCCTGTAGTTGGCAGCATTGGCGGTCAGCTTCACATAGCCGCTTGCATCACGGGCGATATTGTCACCGTCCCAAGTGAGGAAACAGCCGGAAACGGCTTCATTCGTATCAATCTTGATAGTAGCAAACCACGGAGATACCGTTTTGCGCTCCATCTTGACAAAGCCCGGCAAAGGATATTCAGAGTAGGCACGAATCCACTTTGTACCCTCAATCTCCAGCCTGAAATAATACTCCGGCTTCTCCAGCATCACATTACCGTCCGTGCTGTCAATCACAGCGGCAGCACCGCTGTCTTTCTTACGGCTGTCATTCGGATGCAAGTAGTATTTTACCGATCCGTCCGGATTCTCAACGAAGCGTTTCAGTTTCGCCTGAATCGGAAGCGTCTTGTGCAAGTCCAGATTACCAACTCTTTTGAGCTTGTAATCACGGCTTGTAAAATCTCCCTCTATTCCGTACCACATATCATACGGATATTGCGGTTTCGTGTTACCGCTACCTAACAAAAGTCCCATATCAGTTGTTTCTAATGATTTCACCTGCACCCCAATAAATCTCATACTTCTGCAAGTCTATAGCGTTTGGGGCAATCTCCACTATAGCCGCTGGTGTCCAGTCGCCAACTGGTACTGGTATGTTGCCAAACGAAGTATCACAGATCAGCTTGCAATTCAGAAGCGTATCGGTAGCCATTTCCGTTGCGCTCTTGCTACGCACATAGACCGAAAACGGCTTGCCGCCAAGATTGAATCCCTTGCTAAGATCCGATACTTGCCCTTTGGCTAACACTCTAAGGCTGTACATATCATTATCCATAATTCACCAAGTTAATTTCTAACTGCAAATATACTTATTTATGTGTTCCTCAGACACACTTTTAGACGAAAAAATATGCCCTCAAACCATTATACACCTCCTTTCCATATAAGATAGATTACTAAGGCTTGCAAGATTTGACCTACCAAGCCGCCTAACAGCGTGGCAATGAGATCCAGCCAGTCCCATTTGCCACCGTAGGCACGATCCTTAAACTCCATACCAGCCGCCAATCCTGCCACAAACAGAATCGTCAGCAAAAACGCACATGGTATGGCATACACCAAATGTTTTGTCCTGTTGCTTTCTTTCAGCCAGTTCATAAGCTATTAAGTTTAACTTGTTTTGCTTCAAGTTCGTTTATCTGATCTCTTATCGCTTGCCTCTTGCTGTTCAACGACACTATATCATAAGGCATTTCCTCACCAACCAAAGAAAACTCATAGCATTTTATTACCTTGTAATCATCATCTCTTAGTTGTTTCTTTAGTCCGTCTATTACCGTTTTCAAGTATGCGTTATCTGGAACTTTCTCATACTTGTATGATATTCTATCTCCAGCATCATAAGGAATTATTTGAATGGTATAATATGGATCTCCAGAATCCATCTTCTCATCATCAACAAGCTCAACAGGCTTCCACTTATCGCCCATTTCTGCAAGCTGTTCCGCAATAGTAACCGTTTTGGATTTCAAATTGCCGTCCTCATCCTTATACATGATTTCGTGAGGCTCTAATATCTTTGAAACCAAATATCCATCTTCATTTATGTAACCGTACTCTTCCATATTTCATTATTCTTGTATTAAATCTGGTAATTGATTGATTAGCCATGCCGAGGTTTTTACCCCATTAATATATCCAACAGTAAATATAGCTATAGCCATTCTTCCACAAAGAACTTTATGATAATTGTTTGGTGTGTTGTCATCATACAATTTCTGACCGCTTCTTGCCCGTATAGTCATAGAGCCAGTCCACCATTGTTTGAAAAATATGATCCTGCCTATTACACCATCATTAGGTAAATAAACACTTTTATCACTACTTGAATATCCTATAACGAGCGATGTAGTTTCAGATAAGTAGGTTGTTCCATCATTATCATCAATAATTTTAGTGCTAAGGAAAAGACCTGCCGCCATTAGTTTTTGAAAATATCCACCGTATTCTGGTGCATTACCACTATTAGAGGCATAACCATATATACCAGCGAGCATATTTTCATTATCCCATACATTTGAGCTGACATTTCCATATCCAATACCAACTATAGCTGCCTTTCTTGTTATTCCTGTAGATAGTGCAACTGCTTGTGTTTCTGCATTGTTGCAAAATATTCCAGTAGGAGACATATAGGCTACACGTGATGTGTTGCTTTTACTTCTTGCTTCAACAGTTCCGTTATTTGCATCAATCGTGATCTTAGATCCTTGCGTTGTTGCCTCTGAATAGTCTCCACCAGATCTACTTGATTCAATCAGTATGCGAGCCATTGAAGCATCCAAAGTAATCTTGTTGCCTGATCCGAGTGTTGATACAATCTTTCCCCCTTGTATAAACCAGTCGCCAATACTTGCTCCCTCTGCGAGTAAAAGGTTTGTAGCTATGTTTTCAAATTGCGCTCCAAATGGATTCCACTTGCTTGTATTTGTTGGCACTACATTTGAGAATGTATCAGCATCTATACGGGCAATATAGTATTGGTTGTTGTATTTTACTGCATCCAATCTGTTTTTATTCCCATAATAGGTTTTTGAACTGCTGTAATCACCACGGTAAACCATTACCGGGCTATCTCCCTTTCCGCCAGTGATACAAACAGCCTTAGTATATTCAGTAGATCCATCAGTAAGCACGGTTTTTGTCCTTGACCAGATATATTTGCCATCTTCCCACGTTGGAGCGGTGGTTTGCCAGCCGCTTGTAGGTGCTGTTTTATTAGAAGTGCTTTTAGCATACTCCACATCAACGGAAGTAACGCCTACACCGTCCTTGCCGTCTTTTCCATCGTAAGGATTGATACGGAAAGGTGTACACCAGTTCTGTACAAGTTTGTCGCTCGCTCCGCTCTGATCCTTGCCTATATCAGTAGCCGACAAAGCACCGTTATACAGCCTTATGTTATCATAATAGACGGAAGAGCCAAACATATTATCATCATACAGAGAAAATCCTACCACTTCTTCATTTATGCTGCCAGTCTGCACCAGTGAGCCGTTAATGAAGATAGAAACCGTTCTGCCATTGAAGCGCAAGGCAACATGAAACCAAGTGTTCTTTGATACGGTTAGGCTCTTCTCCACATAGTCCCTGCCATTGTAGCCGTTCAGCATCCAGCGTATGAGCGTCTGATCCGTTTTCATCCAGAAACAGAGCGTGAAACTTTGACCAAAAGGCAAATCCCAGTTTATCTGACACTCCGCATTTTCGCTAAGATCAACGGCATACCTACTACCGTCCTGAATAACGGAAGCCCCATTTCTTAACGCTCCAGATACGCCATGCCCGGATATATCTGCAAGTATCGTTTCCCCTTGCTGTACGGGAATATCAAATGCTTTCTTATCCGATAGCCCGGACTTCTTAGCCATTGTACACCACAAGTATTCCAGCGTGCCGAGTGTCGGCATTGTCGTACTCCAACCAGCCGGATTTTCAGCATCGGCATCCAAAGCCGGAGGCGCAACAGTCGATCCGTTTTTGGCATACCTGTATTCATAGTATTCTCCAGTTGTGGCATCGCTACCAGCCGCACCACTTTCACCCTTAATCAAGCTCCAAGTGTAATCCGTAGGGTTGTCGCTGTCTTTCTGTATGAAGTCCACATATTGCCCAATGTATGCGCCCGGCTCTTCACCGTTGTTTGCAGTGAACGACAATCCCCCGTTATCGCTGTACTTGATATGCAGATAGGAAGTCTTTCCATCTTCTCCATTTACACCCGGTAATCCGTCCTCACCATTGAAGCCTTTGAATCTTGCCCATGTGTATTTGTTCGGATCTTTGCTATCCTCTTGCGTATAGTCCACATAAGTACCTATGTAGTCAGACGGTGTTTCCGTCATTTGTTCGGCACTGGTTGGCTTCTGTACGGAAGAGTATTTGATATGGAAATACGGTGTCTTACCGTCAGCACCCGGAACGCCCGGCAAACCATCATCACCCTTAAATTTGCTCCAAACATAATCTTTGGGGTTATTGCTTTCAGTAGCCGTTTCCTTGTTGGTGGCGATACCTATATACTTCGTTGAATCTTTCGGTTGCTGGTATAGCGGATCACCGTTGGCATTGTCAGAGTAGGCTATCCAAGTGTATAGCGTTTTACCATCTTCGCCCGGCTCGCCCGGCACTCCGTCTTTGCCCATAATGTCAGACCACTTGTAATCCTTTGGATCGTTGCTTTCGGTTGCTGTTTCCTTGTTATACGCAAAGCCTATAAAGCCCTTTCCTGTAGGGTTGTCAGAGATACCGTTTCCGTTTGCATCATCGGCATACCTTATCCAAGTGTATGTGGTTTTTCCGGGCAATCCATCTTTACCGGGTAAACCATCATCGCCTTTCTGTCCCTGTTGCCCTTTGGCTACCACTTCCCAATAAGTCGAATTGGTAGGCTTCACGCCCTTTGTTGGGTTGGGGTATATGTATCGGTAGGTGCAAGTTTCCGCACCGTTGCTGTAGCTCACCTCATCGCCTGTGTAATATACATAATCATCCCTGTATGCACCACGGTACACGCCTATAAATGAAGTATCGCCAGAATCACTAAGTAAGCGAACATTGTGCAATGTAAGCTGCTTCCGTGCTGTAACATTCCAATCTATAGAACTGGTTGCATCGCCTATCCTGAATCTGTTACCGTCCAAATCCAAATAACACTCCCCATCGCTGGTTACAATCTCTCCAGTCGTGATAGTCTTTCCATTGATACGGGTAAATCCGTAGGTGGTTACAAAGTCACGGAAATTATCATCAGGATAGAGGGAACTAATGATACCTATCTGGAAATAGTAGTTGTTCGGATCTTCGGTAGGCTCAAACTTGTAGGGTGTCTGCGTAACGACAAACACGCCATTCGTGCCAGTCTTACTGCACTTCGCAAACACATAGTAACCGCCTTGCTCCGATAGGGTAACGCTCAATTCGCCTAAAGTCCATTGCTTAATGGTGGTTTCGTCTATGGTAAGGTGTGCCAGTATGCCAGAAGAAGCATCAAACCTGTTGGCATTGCCGTTTACATTGGCTTGCATCACTACACCAATCAAAACAAACTGCTGGCTCTTCGATCCAACGGTAAGCATATTGGTGTCAATAGAATTTGGTCGTATGTTTTCTGGGTCAAAATAACCGTCCGTGTCATACACCATATTCCGTAGCTCTTCCGTTGTGCGCCATCCCCTGCGTGCCTTGCTCAAATCTTTCAGTCGGTTTGCCTCTATGATCTTGTTATGCTCTATCACATCCATCACCGTTTGTTGGGTTATGGATATGGTGGTAGTGTCGGATAGGGTAAGGCTGTAATCGTGATCCACAAGCAAGTTACGGTTTATCTTCTGGATTCTTATGCTCTTCTCCACACCGAAACGAACATCACGAACTGGCACATAGTCCCCAACCTTGAACACGCTGGTTTCGCTATCATCCGGCATATTCTCCAGAAAATAGGAGCGATCAAAGGTCAAAGCGTACTGCACTCTGGACTGTGTGCGTGGCTTGAAATCATCATACCCGGCATACCACAAATCTTCTTCCGCATTATCCTCATAGGACTTTGGCAGATTTATGTCTGTGATCTTGTAGGTATTTCCAACCTCAATGCGGAAAGCCTCATTGTCGGTTGTCGGTATTGTCAGCCCTCGTTTGTCTGTAAAAGGTATGATCGTGAACTTCTTTTGCGAATGGTCATATCCACCCTCTTTCTTCAACTCAAACTGTTGCCCGGCAAGCCTGCCTGTTATGAATGTGATTTTTGCCGTTACGCCATTGATAAGGTACTTTGTCCCTTGATCGTCCTTTTCGTTAAGGTCGAAATCCATTGTATCATCAACGAATGAGTTTATATCATCCTCAACAATGGCAGTAACCTTTCCTGTACGCTTCGGGAAAATATCATCGTATTGCTCGCTATCCTCTTCGCTGCCTATCTCATGCGCCAGTTCCGCATCCTCAATATATCGCTTGGTATCATCATCAATACCTATCATTTCGCTGTTTGCCGGGATAACAGTACCGTCTGCCAACGTATGCTCATTCTTATTCATACGCTTAGGGAAAGGCAGTTGCAAGCGTTCTGAATAGTCCCTGTAATCACTCCGTATGTTGGTAGTTCCACCCTCAACCCAAAGACGGGTAATAATGGCTTTATCATCCACCTTTTGATCTTTGAGGGTGTACAAACCACCCCCTTTCCCCCACTCGAAGTAATCAGCTCCGCTTGGTGGAACAACCTTTGTTCCGAACTTTCCTATATGGATCGTGCGCACTCCGTTGTTTTGAGTGATACGGAACTCCAGTTTGAAATTATCCTTGCTACATAGCGATTGCAACACCTGTAGGCAGTTCTGCCGTGAAAATGATATAGTGCGTGGCTCTGTGTCCGGGCAATTCGCTTCATCAAAAGCCCACAAGCCCGGATAATCACGGTTCATATTGTATATGATCACCTTGACGAAATCCCTAATGGAATAAGTAAGGTCAAAAGTCATGGAAGTAGATTTTCCGCTTTCGTCCGTATTCCTGTATTGGGCTTTCATCAGTTCATACATCACGCCATAGAATACTACATCATACTGGAAGTATCTATCCGTTTTCATTTCACGGGCTACACGTGTGCGGATAGTGTACTCTTCACCGCCCACTATGATTTTATCGCCTTTCTCGAAGTCCAGCAATTCAGTGGAGATAATAGACAACTGTATGTTATCATCCCCCATCAGAGATATGTTCTGCGTTGCCGATTTTATCGTACAGAACGGATCTCTGCTGAATAGCTGGATAGTACCGCCTTTGCGCTTGATTACTTCAATTTCTCCCATATCACGATCGCATTAGTGGAAAATTCCTCTATATCCTCAATCACACCGCTAACAATAATGTCGTATTCCCCGGCTTCGGTATAAGTGTGTTCCAAAGCTACATCCGTCCCATGCACATTGAATGTGTGGCTTCCATCACCCCAATACACATTAAGGAACTTCGTGCTGGTAACGGTTATTGTAGCCTTGCTGTTGGCATTTCCGATATGGCGCAATACTTTTTTCACTGGCTCACATTCTACCAGCTTCAAAGAGAATGTGCCAACCATCAGATCGTTGTTGTATGTTCCCCAAGTCTTTTCCACATCAACCTCATCAGGCACATACACCTCATACACCAGAGGCTTTGCCTTACCGTCATACTCGCATTTCAAGCGTACCGTACCCTCTTTGTCGAATTGTTCCATGAAGAGATTTACCCAGTTTACAAACTCCGATCGGCTGGAAGCCTCTATAAAGCAATCAAGCGTGATCGTGCGCTCCTTGTATCGTGGTCGTTTCAAGTCAATAACCTTTCCGTGGTAGTTATCCCAATCCACTTCCAGACTTTCTTTCCTTTCCAACCTACCCAGAAGCCCGGAAGAAGCGGAAACATAAACGCCAAAGTCTTTAGTGTTCTTTCCGTCTATGTAGTATTCCACATCGGTATTTGCCTGCATCTTCATTACCTCCGTGGCAGACTTAGCCACATTGAACAAACGCAACTCATCAATGAGTGACTTTGTACCGTTAAGGCTCTCATCATTCAGTGATAGACCTTTCGGAGTGCCGGATATGGTATCTTTGAAGATCCGGCTTGTGTTCTGGTACACCTCGAATGTGTTGCCGGACTTCACAAAGGCAAAGAAATACCAGTTGTTAGGCATTACGCTTACCCATTGCTCCAGATAGTTATCCACTCCGTCAAAGTTCAGAAGCCAGCCCAGCTTGTTTGTTGTCGGGTACACATAGCAACACAGCGTGAAATCTCCGCTTAGGGGTATAGCCTTGTCCGTCTGGCACTCACCAGCACCATTCATAGACAAAGATTTACCGCTCTTCGCTATTTTGGAGAATGTAGCACCGTCAGAAAGCGTTGCATCAGCCCTGCTTAATGAATAATCGTATGCCTTGCTGCCGTCCGGATCGTCAAAAGGCAAGTAGAGGATTAAATTATTGTCTATCATATCAGTAAGTCTTTTTATTGGTTCGTATAATCTTAACTCTTCCACCAACGGTTTCAACGGTGGCATTACCGTACACATTCACAAGCACCTCTGCATCGCTGCCAGCCACAGCGATAGCAAGGTATGAATCATCGAAAACGTCAATGGTCACAATAGCATGATCGCCAACAGTTACAGAGGCTTTGGAGTTGTGCCGGATATAGATGTTGGAAACGGTAAACCCGTCATACTCCAGCATCGCTTTGCAGTCCCCGTTCAGCACTACATCTTTCCTGTTTTTCTCCACCACCTCATCATCCACATACACACCGTAAGCCTCACACTTTCCTTTGAAGTTCCTGCGTATGAAGTCCAGTGTTGGATAGTCATTCTTTATGCAGAAGTCTATCCCTCGTATATACAATCCAGCAAGGGAATCCACACCCAAATCTGGTTTGAGTTTCATTTGCCACAAGCGGCACAATCCCTTAGCTATTCCATCCTGTTTGATTTGATGCACCAGTTCCATAATTACGATATTCCTTGTGATAGTAATGAGTTGTCTTTGTTCTCAATCCTTTTCAGGGTTTCTTTAATCTCTGTCAGTTCATCCGCACTTACCTTTGTGTTCTGCGCTATTTGAGCCTGATAGATAATGTTCTGCTTCATAATGGCTATCTGGTCGCTTTGGTTGATCACAAAGGCATTCAACCGCCCGGCAATCACACCGCCTGTTTCCTCGCTCATAGAAGTAACAGCACCAGTAAGGGGATCGGATTCCTCTTCTTCTTCCGTCTGATCCTTGATCCAGTCACCTACACCCTCCAGAGCCATATTGAACTTATCCGCACCCTCCTTAACCATTTCCTCAAACCGTTTCTTTTCATAGTCGGAAAGTACACCGTCTTGCATAGCTTCACCAAGATAAAGCACGGCATCATTAATGGCTTTTGCAAGGAACTGGCGTTTCAGAGCTTCCACAACCGCATTTTTCAGCGTTTCTTTCGTCACTTCGCCCAATGCTTTTGCGGCATCCTCACCTTGACAATAGGCATCTACCAGCGCATCGGCAAAATCATCTATGGCGGTTTGTACATCAGTTCCGGCAAGCGTTTCAAGCATATCACGCTCCAGATCCTCAATCTGCGTGTCAATGTCCTTAATGGCTTCTTCCCATTCGGCAATCTTATTGTTGTCGGTGTCCTTTTTATCCTTTTCGGCTTGTATCTGCTGTTTAATGAGTTCCTGTTGTTCCCGGAGATTCTGTTTCTGCAATTCGTAGATCTCAAACATATCTCCGTTGTTTTGTTCTTTCTCCAGAGCGTTTTTGAGTTCCTTTATCTGCTTTGTCAGTTGGGCATATTTTACGAAATTCCAACTTTGTAGAGCGACTACCTTTTGTTGCTCCAAAGCGGCTATTTCATCTTCAATACCTTGTAATCTTTGTTGATGTGCCGCCCTTTCCTCATCGCTGTACACCCAGAAAGTCTGATCGTAGGAGTGTTGCAGTCTATCAAAGGCATTGGATAGCGCATCCACTTCCATTTGTATGTTCTGTATTCTTTCCTCCAGTTCATCATCATTGTTAAACAGCCCGGCAATCCACTGGATAGCCTGTAAAGCAATGGATATGGCGGCAAGGATAACGGAGCCTTTTTCTGCCGTTGCTATGGCTGCTGACATGGCTATACCAGCGGTGGCAACACCCTGTATCATCGCAATAGTGGACTTTCCTGTTTCACCCAGTAAATCGCCCAGAACATCGCAACTGTTGATCGCATCATTTACGAAGTTGAAACAGCCCTCGGTTGCATCCGCAAGGTTGCTCCAGTCCGTCTTTATCTGCTTTGAAGTTTTCTTTGATCCGTCCTGCTGTTTCTTGAATACCTGTGTAAGTGAATTTCCAAGAGCCTTAAATGGGTTCACATCAAGTATCTTCTTCTTTGCCTCATCCAGTTTATCCAGAACTGCGCTAAGGTCTGCCGGATTCAGTTTCAGGTCGGCTGTATTCATCTTATCCTGAATATCCTTAACCAGCTTATCTATTTGCTCAACGGTCAAAGCATCCAAGTCGGTAAACAGATTGCGCCAACTTTCGCTCTGCATGAGGAAAGAAGCGTTTAAGGCAGAAAGAGCCTCATTCTCGCCCTCATTCAGTTTTGCCAGTATCTCTTCATTGTTTTGCGCAATGGCTTGTGAGCGCAACATCGCATACTCATCCTGAATGGCTTTCTTTTGTTCCTCATAACTCCGATAGTTGGTAAGGATCTTTTCCTGTATCTCCTTATCGGCTTCCGCCTGCTTCTCCGATACGAATAGGCTTGCTTCTGCTTGCTCATCAGCACCGACAAGCCCAGTACTTCCATTTGCCAGCCTTTCTTTGGCATCTGCTATGGCTTGCACCTTTTCGGCAAGCGTGGTGGCTTGTGATATGGCTTCCGTCACACTTTCCTTGAAAAGATCCATTGCGGACTTTGCGCCCGTGATCTCATCGTATTGCATATTCAGGGAAATAAGGTGGTTTCCCTCGCCCTCTGTCAGTGTTCCGGCTTGCTTCTTCTGGTTCATTTCCGCAATCTGGTTTTCCAGATATTGTTTGAATGAAGCACCGCCTTTCAGCAAGTTTGCAAACTGTGTGTTCGCTACATCTTCGCCAAGATTCCTTACCCAGCGGAAATACAACTCATACTGCTGTTTCTTGTAGGCAATTTCACCGTCAAACAGCTTGTTTTGTTCCCTCTGATAGCTGGTATTCTCAATGCTTCTTCTCTCATCGAATCCCTCTTGATCCGTTGCAGTCAATCCACCTTTTCCGGCTGCTTTCCGGGCTTTCTCCAGTTCCCTTTCCTCACGGTCTATGCGATCCAGATTCTCTTTATGCTGTAAGTCCAACAAGGCTTTCCGTTTCTCATACCCATCTTCCATTATAGAGATCCGTGCCTCTTCCAGCTTGCGATCCGCTTCCAGTTGCTTATCTCTCAAAGGATCTGCATTATTAGCCTGTTTGGTGGAAGTCTTTGGCAACCTCGCTTCAAGTCCGTTTATGGTTTTAGTCAGTTCCTTGTATTTGGCACTGTTGATAACCACATTGGAACGCTCTTCTTTTAGCTGCTTGATACGCTCGTTTATGCCAGATTCCGTGTTAAGGTTGGCAGTCTTGGTGTCCCTTGCGCCCGTTAGCTCATCCATCAGCTTTTTAAGGCTCTGTAGTTCCGTTGTGTCCGCCTCAACCTTGACTTTCTTTGCATTGAGCGTATCAATTTGTGTTTGGGTTTCCTGTATCTTCTTATCAAGCTCTTCAAAGGACATACTTACATAGTCCACGCTGTCTGTTACTGGCGTGGCATCCTTTGGGGCAAAATAGGCAAGGCTATTATCAACTTGGTTAATAGCCTCGTTCATTTCCTTAGCCTTGTTGATCTGTGAGGTAAGGTAGGATTCAACTATACCCTTGAATCCTGCTATCTCCGCATCGGTGGCTTTTGTCGCTGCCTTTGTGGAGTTCAATATGCTTGCTACTACATCATTGTATTGCTTGGTGAAAGTATCCCCGGACATGGAAGCCAGTAATTTTGCGTTATCCTCAATCTGGCTTCTTATGGCTTCCTGTACAGCACCTTCCATGTTCCGTATGTTTTCAGAGGCTTCATATATCGGAACTTCGTATGAATCTCCACCAGTGCTACGGTTCGTTACCGTCCTTGTCTTTCCAGTATCATAGCTTGCACTCCCCAGATTCTTTATGAAGTTTGCATAGTTTTCATCCGACTTCTCCAGATATTCCTGTAGTTCCTGCTCGACATACTTAGCCTTGATCTTCTCGGCTGTAGTCTGCTGGATTGCGGCTGTCAGTTCTGCATACTTCAACTTTTGCTCATCAATGGTGGCATTCTCATCCAGCAAGGTTTTGTTATACTCCTTGCAAATCGCATTCACCTTGCGAATGGCATCACCATGCGTTTTTGTACCTTTCTCTGTGTTGCGGAGAATGGCAAACAGCAAATCCAGATTATCAATCTGCTTTTTGGTGGTGTCCTGAAATTCTCCCATTGCATCGGTGGCTTCCTCTTCGGAGCTTTTGAACAATGTGAGCGCACTAACCAGCATTCCAACCAGTGAAAGAATCCACCCGATAGGATTGCTCTTCATGGAAGCCCAAAGAGCTTTCATTGCAAGGGTGGCTTTCTTCGTGATTGATGTTAATGCAGTCGTAACAGCCCCCTGTGTAGTCTTTGCCGCTGTGTCCGCAACAGAAGCGGCTGTAGCCTGTTTTGTGGCTGTAGCCTCCAACTGCTTGCGTTTGGTGTATAAGTCCGTTTGAGCGGCTAATGCGGCTTTTCTGGCGGCACTCTGGTTGTCCTGTGCTGCCTCCAGTTTCTTTTCAGCCGTTGCAATTCTGGTGGCATCCCCGGCTTGCCTTGCCCAATACAATTCATACCGTGCCATTTCGGTTGCTTGCATGGCAGAAACAGCCGTTTGTTTGGCGGATTCCATCTTTTGTGCTGCCGCCTTGACATCGGTACGCATAGCCTCCAGAGTGGCGGCATTGTTCCTTTGCTTCGCTGCCACTTCTTGCTCCAGAGCGGCACGATATACGGCACTCTTAGCCGATAGGTCGGTTTTGCTAAGTGCCTCCCTTTGCTCAACCGTCAATACAGATGTAGCCACTGCCTCATAATTGGCAGAAGAGGTGGTAAGGTTAAGGTTTGATAAGTACTCCTGCTGTTGGGCTGTCAATAACTGCTGTATGGTGGCAATGCGGAGTTTCTTTACCAGATTGGCTTGCTCTTCCGCTGTAAGCTCCTTTTGCAAGGCGGCAACATGAGCCTGTTGTGCGGCTGTCATAGCCTTTGTTTGGGCTGCTGTTTGTCCCGTTATGTTGGCTTCCGCTTTCAGTAGGGCGATCTTAGCCTGCTTAACGGTATTGTCTATCATGGCAACACCCGTGTAGCCCTTAGTTGCAAGGGTATTCAACACGATTGCCGCCTTATAGCTTCCGTAAGCAATGGTAACAGCCTGTACGATACGGATAATCTGATCCATATTCTCCACAAGGTCTATCGCACCCTGAATAGCCCCAGTGAACAAATCCTGATTATCCTGTCCGATCTTGTTGAGCGCACTATCCCAAGCATCGCCCAAGTTGGAAAGCATACCAGTAAGCGACTTGCTTTGCTCTTGCATGAGGTTGAAGTAAATACCGCCCTCACTGGTCATGTTCTTAAATGCCTTTTCAACTTCCGGGAATCCAACTTTACCCTCCGTTACCAGCTTGTTCAGTTCCTGCCTGTCTGCGTTAAGCACCTTTCCCAACTCTTCATAGATAGGAATACCACGCCCGGCAAACTGGCGAATATCCACCGTGTATGCCCTGCCTTGCGATCTCAATGTTCCATACAGATAGATAAGATCGCCAAGTGGCGCACTCACACCAGAAGCCACGTTTCCAAGCATCACGATCTCATCTACCACGCTTTCCACATTCGAGCCGAAAGCAAGCATCTGTTTTGCTCCTTGCGCTATGCTGGTAAGGTCAAACGGAGTTCTGGCGGCTGTATCTACCAGTTGCGACATAAGCACCTGTGATTTTTCGGTACTTCTCAACATGGTATTGAAAGCCAGTTCAAGTTGCTGGAACTGCCCACGCACTTGCACTATGCTTTGCACAAGGCTCATCATTCCTTGCCCAACAAGGTAGGAAACAATATATCTCGCTCCGTTTTGCGCAAAGGTCAGAAACGATTGCTCCATGCGGTTTGCTTCCAGCACGGCATTATCAGAAGCGTTTTTGATATAACGCCCCATCGCTTCGCTTGATACCTTGAAATCATCTATATCAAGAGTGGCTTTGAATGCTAATGCTCCACCTATATTTTCCATACTAAATTAAACCTTTGACATAGTTCTTAATATCTTCTTTCGTTTTGAGTTCCCTATGGATAACCTTGCCTCCCTGCGGTGGTTTCGGCAACCCGTTCTCATCCGTTTCTGTTTTCGGCATCGGCTTAGTCTTTGCCATATCTGCCAACATGATCTCTACATTCATCCAAGAGATACCCCAGAGCAAGTAATCATAGCTCCAGCCGAATAGTTTCAGCAATTCCGCACGATTACCCCACGGGCTGTTTAGCCCTGTTACTCTATCATATCCGCTCTGCTCTTCGGTTTCGTTGTCCCTACTTCCCTGATTGATATGATAGAGGACGTAAAACCCCCGGCATTCATCATCTGGCTTATCACATCGGCAAGCTGCTTCAAGCGTGGTACGGTCAGATGCTCAATGAAGAAGTCACGGAGTATCTTTGTCTGTTTGCTTACGGGATTGGTGATTGAGCCGTTGTTGATTACTGCAACTGCGGCTATCTCTGCCATGAGGGAAATGTACTTGAAATACTTCTTAGCCTCTTGCGTGGGCTGTTCCTGTATCTTTTCCTCATTGAGTTCTATTTGTAGGTACAGTTTCCTCAAATAGTCAATAGTACCCAGATAGAGCGGCTTTATATGGAACTGGCGCATATACACCTCAACCATCTTTCCCTTATCGGTGTCCGGCAATTCCATCACAGAAACATTCCAATCTTTCGGAATCCGCCTGTCATGCCATACCTTGACATGGTTAGGGAAATGTTTGTTCCACCAGCGTACCCACTTAGGAGGCTTTACCGGGTTAATCTTCAAAGGCACGGAGAATTTAACTCCCATCTGAATTAGTGCCTGTATTGCTTGCTCTTCTATTTCAAGCTGTTGTTCTCTTGTTAGTTCTTTGGGCTTCTCTTCCATATACGTTGCTGTTAAAAAGAAAGCCCCCTACGTTGTTTGCAGGAGGCTTTCCTGTTACATTTAAGCATCAGGATTACGCTTTAGTCGGGTCGGTCATTGCCTCATCAACCTGTAACTCCGCTTGATACTGGATAGTCAGAGGAACAAGGCAGATACCCGTCTTTGAGTAAGTAATCTCAAACTTCGGAATGATACGGACATTGGCGCATCCAACGAAAATACCCTCTTCGGGCTGCTGCCAAATCGCCCATTCTTTGTAAGGCAACTTCTTCGGTCGTGTCCATTTCCTTGATCCTTTCTGCCCAGAGATAGTACCACCGAAGTATCTTGAAAGCAATTCCAGATCAGGATCCATCAGAGAAAGGTTTACCGTTGTTTCGGTTTCGCCTACCTGTGTAAGTTTCCTGTTGGAAGTTTCAGACTTATGTACGGTGGTTTCCGGGTCGGAATCCACAAGCTGACAAGTGTCCTGATACACATCGCCAAGATCTAACCAATCCGTGCCTTTGGCTGGCATAGAGCCATCTTCTTTTGCTCCGGCTACATAGATCTTCTTTAAGCCCATTGCTGTATATACTGGCATAGTCGTAAAAATTTATTGGTTTAACTTCTTTTCTCTTACTGTTATCTCTAAAGCGATAGAAACAAAGTGTTCGTTATGTTCCGGCTCTTTGATAGGGGGATTGATCAAACCGATATTCCAGTTATAACCGCTCCCTTTCTCGTAGTGGTTCTGAAGCACTGCAATCACTTGTTTCCTTATCGCTATCAGTCTTTGGTAGTCTATCCTATACACGGGTGGATTCTTGCGCTTGCTCACTATGTCCGGCACATGAATGTTTACGTTGATTTGCCCGAAACGCACGGATTCCTCACCGTCTATCGCATGGGGTACTATAATCACATCTTCTTTGCTGTAGTCGTTACGCTCGTAGTCAATGCTGCCTGTAATCATGGTTTTTACCTCACTTTCCATCAGCATTTGATACACCCGTACCGCTATTTCTTCCGTTGTAATCATAACACACCTCCGAATAATTCATTTGCCTTTGCCTTAGCTTTAGCCATAAGCGTATTCATGGCGGCTGGAAAATCCTTTTTGGCTTTCAATTCCGCTGGCAGAATCACATTGTACCCCTTAGCCTCAACGTAGGCTGCGTAATTCATTCCGGCTACTATAATGAGAGAGAAAGCATCCGGCAAGCTGTTAGCCATCTGCATAGCCACATTAAGGCTTGCTTTAGCCCCCTCATTGTTAGGCTGGTTTTCCTCACTAAAGTATTCCAGTTTCTTGTTACGCACTATCGCATAGGATATTGAGTTTGTGAGGTTGCCCGTCCTGTCAGTATAGCTGTGCTTCTCCTTAGCGTACTTCACAAGGCTTTCGCCAAGAAACTTCAAAAGGTAGAGTGTAGCGTTTTCAAGCCTTACTTGAAACGCTGCCACCGCCTTTGAAATGACACTGCTATGATTGTTGGTCGGAATTATCCCCATATCTCAATGTATCTTCTGTTAAGGTTATCCACGCCTTGAATCTCGAAAACTGACACCTTGCCATCCTCGCTTGTTATCTGTACTGGCGTTGCAATATCCAGCGTACCTTTGAAGCACTTCGGTATAAGTACATCGTAGGTATAAGTGAATACTTGCCCGTCCGTACCGATTTTCTGTTTGGCTGGCACGAAAGTTTCTATCTGGCACTCACAACCGTTGATCCAGTCGCCCGTTTGAGGCTCTGAAACAATAAATCCGGTGTTCGGATCTCTTTGCCCGTCCTGAATCTCCTTGTATTTGAAAGTACCGTTATATCTCATGGCTACCACCTGTTAGATCCGTCCGTGATAGACGATATTTCCACAAAATCCGACACTTCCAGACCGTTTTCACTGCAAATAGCCTTGATACGGTTCTTTAGCTCATCCACATCATATCCTTGTGAGGATTTGCCCATGCTGTCACTCGTAAGGACAACCAGTTTCTTTAATACCTTGATAGCGGCAATGGCAATAGGTTTCCTATCGGCTTCCGCATCGTATTCGGCATCCAGATCGCCCACATTTGCATCAGCAAGAGCCTTTTTCAATGTGATAGGGCTTACGGTGTACGGTTCAAGTTCACCGATCAGAGCATCGTATTTTGTCAGATTTACCATCTTTAGACCTCCTTGTTAAGAATTTCAGAGAGTGAAGCGGCTTGCTCTTCCGTCAGTTCATCCAGCTTCTTGGAAACGCCTTTTACTCCGGCATTCTTGGCGGCTGGATTGCCGATTTCTTCAAGTGCTGCTTTCACCTCATCAAGTCCGTATTCTTTCTGCTGGAATGAGATTGTTTCAGGCTTCTTCTCATCAGCCTTTTCATCATTCCCATCATCAACAGAAGTAATCTCACACATACCACGCTTCACAAGGTCGTTTACCCTGCTTAGGTCGTTTGTGGTAAGAAGATCGCCAGACTTGTAAATAGTCTGGTGATCATTCTTATCTCTGAAAGGCTTTAATACTACCAGTTTCATAGTTTAGCCCTCCATAAGAGCATCAATGCCCTCAAACTCCTGCTTGGTGCAATACATACGCTCGTTTCCGTTGGCATCTGCCGGGATCGTCTTTTCGGAAATGCCTCTTACCTGCATACAGATAATGGCATTAATATCCGTAATGATAGGCAGCAAGCGTCCAGATCCTTGCGTAACTTCACCTGCTACCTGACCAGTGGATTCACCAGTACGCCACTTGGCGATACGGATTCCGTTACCAGCGTTCATGTAGTCCACATCGTCCTCTTCCATGAGTTCGCTGTCCTCAATAGACGGCTGGATTTCACCGATAACTCCGGCTGGCTTGATACAGATAAAGTTGTGATTCCACGGCTCAACAGATCCACGCTTACCGTCCTTATCCTGTCCCATCTTACGGGTAATAACCGTAACATTCGGGATTTCGTTTTCACCCAAAAGGGTTTCCAGTTCGGTTTTGGTGACGGTTTGAGCCTGTTTGTCGTTACCGTGTACCAGCAAGCGTGTGGTTTGATCCATACGCAACCAGTAGTACAGATCTTGCGACATCAGGATTTCGCCCGGCTCAATACCTCTCTGGCGAAGCTCCGCACACAGAGCGGCAAGCATCAGCACGGGTTTAACCTTTCCTGCCTTGGTGTTTGCCGTAGTCCAGTTGAAAGCCGAAATGAGCTTGTTATCCTCATCCATGCGGTAATCAATCTCGAACTCACGACCGCCCGGATTGTTGATAGCTGGTTTGAACTGTGCGACACCCCAGTTGGAGAATGCCATAAGCGCAATGAAGTCCATGACATCTTTGCAGCCCAGATAGGCATCCTGCAAATCGGCTTTGAGTGTCTTTTCAATCTCCCTAACCTTTTGAGCATCCGAAAGACGGGGATTCTCGTACACTTCCATCAGCTTGCGATAGGTACGGGCGGACATAAAGAACTTGTGTCCCACACGGGGGATCTCCTTAGTCCAAATATCGAAGCCGTCAGAGCGTCTTTGAGGGGTAGGTGATTCATCAGCCAACAGCGTAGCCATGAAACGAAGCCGATACTTACCCATGATACCCTCCGCTGTCAGCGACATTTGAGGGGTATTGTAGGTAAACCAGTTATCGGAATACATCTTCTGGAACAAGGCTACTTCTCTTTCAGAAGCCTTGTCGAAAGCCTTGCGCCACGTTGCCAGAAAGTCAATAGGTCTGCCATCCTTGTACAGCCCTTTGAGTTTTGAATAAATTGATTTCATACGTTAGCCTCCTTTCTTTAGAATGATTGAGTGAGTTTAACGTGTGGATTTGCTTTCAGGAACTTGCCTGTAGCATCTTTCTGGCTTGCCGGGATAGGCGGAACACGCCTTTCATACATTGCGTATTGCATCGTGTCAGCCGATACGTCAATACCAGTTTCAAACTCTTTCACATCCACATCGTAGATAGTTACAGCGTTTGCCTCACCGATTTCAGCGGCATTGGAAGATTTCTCTACCACCTCCACCAGCACATCATCCTTTGCAAGCCCGGAGATCTCACCAGAGAGCGTGATAACATAGTTCTCGTTCTTTTCTTCAATCTTGGTAATGGAAACAGCAGAGGCAAAAGTGCCAGAGATAGCACCAGCCTTAGCTACCTTATCACCAACAGCGAAGATCGGAGCGTAGAACTCATCCACCAAAAGGCGGACAATCTTCTTATCATCGCTATCTACCTCAACCACCTTAGCGGTTTTCAACACGCTAACAAGCCGGGTTTGCTCATCATAGATCGCAAGTGTTCCAGCCGGAATCATATCGCCAACATTGAAACGCTGTTTGGCAACATCCAGATTGAAACCGCCTTGCACAATAGAGGGACTACCCGTAAATATCGGGCGTTCCCCTGTAAATGAGTGGGTTTTCCTTTTCATTGCGATAATTATTTAACTGTGATTGATTCCAGCAAGCTATCCGCAGCCTCATCTATCTGTTTTTCGCTTGCCGCCTTTGTACCCTCTGAATCATCAGTAACCAGACCTGCCGTAATGAAGTCTTGTTTGAGAGTTGTTACAGCCTCTTCCACATCCTCATCATCAGAAATGGATTTGGCGAAACGGTCACGGAACTTAGCCGGAATGTTGTGCTTTGCCATAGCAGCGTTGATTTCTGCCATGCGTTTTGCCTTGCTTTCGCCAGCTTTCATTTTAGCCAACTCATCTTCCAAAGCCTTAATCCGCTTCTCATTCGGATCATCCTTTTTATCATCAGGATCATCAGTTCCGCCTTTGTTCCCTTTTTTGTCGGGATCATCATCTTCACCGCCTTTGCCGCCTTTGTTCGGATCATCCTTTTTCTTGTTAGCCCATCTGGTAGCTTCACCTTGACTTTCCTTAGCAACGTCCGCTATCAGGTTTGCCGTTGTTTCAATCGCCGCATCATCGGTCGAATCATCCTCAATGCTGCCACCCATTTTTTCGGTTATCGCTTTAAGGTACTTCTCCGATAGACCAGTGTCCTTACACAAGCCTTTTACTTTTTCAAAGAGTTTCTTATTCATACTCGAATTGCATTTATAGTCCGTTAATATGTGACTTCTACGACTGCAAATATAGAAAATAATTCCGTAGAAATGTGTTCATAGAACACAGAAAATTTACTTGGTTAATGTATTTATTTTCTGTATGTTAGAAAATAAGTTAGAATTTTACAGAAAAAATCTCCGCAAATTATTTGGTATATTACAAATAACACACTATATTTGCACTGTGTTTAAGGAACACACATAACAAGAATAGCAACATTAAAAAGATTTCGGATATGACTAAAAAAGAATTTGAAGAGAGAACGGGATTAAAGGTACAAGATGATAGCTACTCTAAGATAGAAGAAAGCTATATGAAAACAGACCTTGACAAAGATCAGTTCTGCAAGTTGTGGGTGGAAAACCCGGATGCACTAAGAGAGATTGAGGTGAAAACGGTGCTGGTTCGTGAACTGTACGAAGAGCGTAAGAGCCTTGCAAACTTCCTGATTGATCAGGCTGAAAAATGGAGTGCATCAGACTTGCGAGAAAAAGCAATCGCCATGATAGGAGAAAAGGAATATCTAAGGCGCAAGATTGCCAGAGGATATAACCTTTGGGATGCCGATAAAGAGTTATTGGATAACATATTAAGGAAATAAGGTTATGAGCGCAAAGATAGTTTATGTGGTTTACGGATCACGTTCAGAGATTAGCCAACTTATCGCCTTTCTGGTATCTGGCGAAATGTGCTTTCACTACAGCGGAGAATACTTGTATTTCAGCTATGACCCAACGGAGCTTATCAAAGAGGCAGGAATGGATCTCAAAGTAGATATTGAGCATTGGAGTATGCTTTGCTTTAACTTCAAAGATGCACCCAATAATGACTAACTTATTAAAACAAAAAGATATGGAAGCAACAATTAAACAAGTACAGGGAATAGTATCAGTTCTTACAGAGGAACAACAGCAGCTATTGAAAGACACTATCAACTATGGTGCATGGGGTGATGCAGATATGGAATTTCTGGATGAGAACGGGAATATAGAAACAGTAGGAATGTATGGCTATTGTACCAATGATGCAAAAGAAGCCGGGCATTTTTCGGGTAGAAAGGTTGCCGCAATGTTCCGATCAATCTATAAAAAGCTATGCCCGGCAAACCGAAACCAGACAGGCAGATATATTTCCCACTGTAACGACTGGTGGGGTGATGGTTCAGGCGATATGCTGTTTATCAGACATAGTTACTATAGAGCCTTTGAAGAGTGGGCAAGACAATAACAAAACGGGTGGGGAAACCCACCCTTAACCAACAAAATGCAACATCGAATATGAATAATCCAATTTACATCAGAGTGCTACAGCACGATAAGAACGACCAGATACGCATAGGTGAAGCCTTTCCAGCTACAGACTTGGAACAGGTGGAAAAGAACATAATAGCCCAATATGAAGCAAAAACAGCTTGGTGTGGCGGCTTCAAAGTGGCGTGTGAACGGTACTACAAGCGCATTGCAATAGTCAATGCCGTTAATCTTGGAATAATGCGATTGATTTATAACGAATAACTACGGATATGGGAATACTGAAAGATGCAATACTGAATGCCCTAAAAGAGCAGGGTGTAGAAGCGGAATGGGTAGGAGAAAAGCCCAGAGTGTTGAAAACGGCTGCACAAAGCAAGTATGATGATCTGCGCAAGGTGGAGCGGAACTATACCAGAGGCGTACACAAAGCAAGAAAGGAGGCAAAACATGAGTAGAACGATTAATACTATACCCAGAAATGAATACTACGAATTATTGGGAGCAGCGGCAAGCAGGATGCGTAAGAAGATCTATAATTTGATAGAGGATGAAGATTCTAAGTCAAGGAATTATAAGTTCAATGGTGATTTCGAGAAAGCAGAAGAGCATGATTTCAATTTAATAGCTCTGCATATAGCTCTTTACGCTATAACAAAATCGCCAAATGAGTTTAGAAAGGAGGCAATGAAATGAGTGCTACAGTATGTATTCAAGATAAGTATATGTGCTACAAATGCAAGTCTGCCGGGGACATATACGGTAGATCGTGTAAGCATGGTATGTTGTTCCCTGTCGGCTTGCTTATGGCTAACATGAGCGAATGCCCAAACTTTGAACTTGACATAGAAAAGGTGAAAGAAAGTCTTGACAGAAAGGAGGTAAACAATGGCATGGGTAGCGAGGAATAGAAATGGTTCATTGAAATTGTTTTTAAGGGTAAAACCAGATAGGCTTGACCCTTTATGTAATAGCTTTTGGGTTTGTAATTACGAGAACGGGGAATATGAATCAGGGGAAAATATAGACCCTAATTTACTTCCAGAAGTAACATTTGAAAATAGCCCTATGGAAGTTAAGCTAATACCTATTAACAGATAACTACGGAGGAAAAGAAAATGACTAAAATAAAATTTAATTGGAGATACGCACAAGGCGAATTAGACACCGATACACTGAAACTTATTTGTCTGCCAGCAAGAGGTAAAAGAGCTTTCGGGCGTGACGAATTGGATGCGGGTCTGTGTATCAAAGACGGAATGAATTTCCAGATAGCCCAAATACACTTGGGCGATGTTGATAGTTCAAACATACTTTGCGAAGAGATTGTAAGGCGATGGAATGAGTTTGAGAACTGGCACGAATGCAAAGATGGATCGGATGATTTACCAAAGCCTAATGAATGGTGTTTGCTGCGTGTTGAATTTGTGTGCGATGGCGAAACTATGGTGGATTATCTTACCGCTTCTTGGAACTTCGGATGGACTGGCGACTATCTGGATAAGATTGCCGACAATTACGAAGATTACAAAATAACTCACTGGAGATACATACAAAAGCCCAAAGGGGTAGAGGAATGAAAACACTGTTTATTGATGTGATGCTCAAAGGCAGATTTGTTGCCACATTGCGATACAGGTATTGCCCGGCTTTTCCTCTGGATATAGAAGAGCTTTCCGAATTTGTGGTTAGCAAACTGCCTACTTTGAGAAACAAACCGTTTAACATAGTATTCTGATATGAGAAAGATAAAAGCAATGATCCAGATACTTTTTGCCGACAAATGGGCTGTATTCACCTATGAGGATGCGCCCGAAAGTTCAGAATGGCAAACAGCCCCTACATTTAGGTGGAACATATCACACAAGAGCAGAGAGTTTTTCCGGCTAATAAAAGATCGGTTGCATAGTGTAGAAACTTATAACACATTAGAAGAATGAAACAGGAACAGATAGAAAAGGCTGCAAGAGAGTTTACCGATAACTTGATTGCTGAAAACCATTTTGATGTAAACTACGAAGAAGATAACTACGATGCTGGCAGTATTCATGCTACAGATGAAGTAGGTGTTTATGCTTTCACAAGGGGTGCTGAATGGCGCATTAACTCTGTGTGGCACGATGCAAGCGAAAAGCCGGATAAGAATCAGCTTGTATTATTTGAATGCAGAAAAACATACGGGAATGGGTATTCTGTGAACTTCGGAGAAAATTACGTATTGATGAAGAATGTTGTTTTGGGATGGGCGTATGTGAAAGACTTGATACCAGAACTTGAAACAAAGTAGGATATATGAAGTGCCACTACATATACGATGAGAAGTTAGGGAAAGTTTTAATCCCTTATTGCTGGTCTGTAGTTCATAGCGGAGATATTAGGGATTGCACCTGTGATACAGATATGGAAAACCTGACATTTGCCGGATTTGAACGGAAGCGATACAATGAGGAACTGGAGAAACGGAACAATATCATTAAGGAACTCCGAAATGAAAACAAGTACCTACATAAAGAGTTGAAGAGGCACGTAACTTTACTAAGTAAATTAAACTCAAAAAACAAATAAACTTATGGATATTAAGAACATTACCAAAGAAGAAGCCGTAAACGGCATTAAATCACTGTTTGAACTGTTGCCTTTCGACAAAAAGGAAAACGGTAAATCATTCTATGGCGTTGGGAGCGATTGGAAAGCTACTTTCTATTTCGACAAAAGACAGTACATGAGGGATGAAGTAATAGGCAAGCTGGTTGAATACTTCCGTGATAAAAACATTTTAGGTGGTCGGTGCAGAATATCTCCGATAACCTTGCTTTATACGGTTGTATCTATTGAAGATCGTGCTTAGTGTTTGTTATATGTAATATAATTCGTATATTTGCGTTCAATAAACACAGTAGTATGAAGCAGGAATTTAAGGTTATCCATGTAGAACTAAGAGAGCCATACAACGGAAAGAAACACTACTACTTTGGCTCAAAGGCAGCAATCTATGACACACTGCCGGAAAAGCTGGTAGGAATAGCCAAAGAAAGCCTTTGGAATGTGGATCTTTCCGATGGGGAATACTCAAACAAGTATTGTATTATTCGGATGGGGAAGCTCAAACGAAAACAACAATCAAAGAAAGGAGCGTAACATGGAAGATGATAAATCAATCAGAAAGATATGCGAGGATTCAGCAAATGAGTTATCCAGAGCATTTGAAGAGTTGGCGAAAAGCATTGCTGAAACTGACAAGGAGTTTCATTCACTCATGGATTCCGCTATTGATTCCGTTATGAAACAATCCATTGCGGACGCATTCATTAAAGAAATGAAATGGCTGGATAAGCTGGTATCTTCTCACTGGTTCACACGATGGTATTACCGAATGAAATACAGGAAAGCGAAGTACGCCAGAATACAGGCAGAGAGGTATTATAATCAAAACTTCAAGTGATATGTTAGGAGCGATTATTGGCGATATTGTAGGATCACGGTTTGAGTTCCACAATACAGACAAATACGATTTTGAAATGTTCACCGATGAAAGCACTTTCACGGATGATACCATTTGCACCATTGCGATAGCGGATGCCATAACCAAAGGCACTGACTACAAAAGCAGTTTGCTTGAATGGTGTAGGAAATACCCCACTCCCAAAGGTGCATACGGTGTCAGCTTTGCCCGTTGGATATTTTCAAGCGATCCGCAACCTTACAATAGTTTCGGAAATGGATCGGCAATGAGAGTTAGCCCGGTCGCTTGGGCATTTGATGGTTTGGGCAAGGTGCTGGAAGAGGCAGAAAAGACTGCAAGTGTGACACACAACCACCCGGACGGGATTACGGGTGCTGTAGCCATTGCACACGCTATCTACCACCTACGCACCACACACGATTTGCCCGGACTTGAAAGGGTAATGAATATATATTATCCACGCTTTATGCTTGGCAATTATTTCTCTGGCGTGTTTGATGAAACTTGTCCGGGTACAGTTCCCGTTTGTCTGAAAATAGTCCGTGTAAGCACTTCATTTGAAGATGCCATAAGACGTGCTATTTCTTGGGGTGGTGATAGTGACACCATAGGCGCAATAGTCGGATCAATGGCAGAAGCGCAATGGGACATACCAGAGGATATGCGCAAAGAGGCTTTCAACAGATTGCCCGTTGATATGCTAAATGCGTTTGGGGATTTCTTTCAGAAACTTAATAACAAGAAAACAATATGATAACAAACAAGATAATAGAAAATTTGTGTAGCACGTTGCAAATAGACAAAAGACAACTGGTTACTATCATAAACAATGTGCATCTAAAAAAGTATGTTTATCCAGTTGATATTAGATCCCTTGCGGAATTAGGAATACCAGTTATCAGTGTTATATCAAACATTCTAAACATACCAGCGAAAAAGGCTTGCGAACTATGTACAGAAACAATAAACAAAGAAACAAAAGAGGTATGCCCACCAGATATAACCTATGAAGATCTTTTGGTCGTACTTGGTATAATAGCACAAGATTTTGAAGTCAGAAAACAACAAGCTATTTTGAGAAAGTATGAAAACAAATGAAGATTGGAACAAAGCCGGATTCTTTTCCGGCATTACAGAAGATTATTCAAATTACCACTGGTATAAGGGGGAAAAGGAGAATCCGTACACCAAAGATACATTCCACCCCTTAGCCGCTTCTTTTTGGGAATATGAGCGTGATTTCCATTTCGGGTATCTTGATAAGGCAGACACAAACAAAAGCCTTGCAGAAGCCTACAAAGAGTGGAAAAAGGAGCTTATCAATGACTATTTACCCGGTAAATCTCCAAATCCATACGGAGATACTACGAATTGGGAAAAGTCCTTTGAAACTGGCAAAAGAGAGGCTTAAAGCCCCTCTTTTTTTATATCTCTTCCAACTCAACTACCCACCCTCTGCCAAAGCCAAATTTGCGCTCTGTTTCTTGGTACACCTTTAGTACTTTGAAGCGTGATCCGGCACGAAATACAACCTCATCCTCATTGGGGTAATGCGATATGGCTTTCACATCCACACCCTTTTTACTCTTGATAACCAGCATAAGGTTATCGCCAAAGATTGCCGTTTTCTCTATGCTGGTAGTGCTTGACATAAAAGCCTTGTTTACATAGGGAGTGCCAGAGGATAGGCATTTCTGCATTTCCTGAATATACCGATCCAGCTTCATAGAATCAAAGCTGATACCAGAGAACACAGTACCGTTATATCGTGGCATTTTCTCCAGTGCTGCGTTATGAGCCGGATAGTATTTCTGGCACAATCCTCCGTAATCCTCAACTCTTCCGAAATATGGATCAACTATGCCATAGCCGTAATTGTTGCACCATTTAGAGCCGTATGTGTATCGGTTGATCAATGCAAGCTCATCCACTGGAATACCCGTTTTCTTGCTGTATTCCCTCATCTTATCCGCTTCATTGCTATAGTTCTGCCATTTTCCACCGATAGCATTGTTTCCTGAATGGTTTACGGGCGCATTGATATACTCATCCAGAGCCTTTTTTGCAAGATCTTCCGTTTCTCCATTCAGTTTAACCAGTTTCCCTTGCTTATCAACATACTTCAAAGCAAGTTCTTTTTTGTATTCGGCAAGTCGTTTGTAGGCATACCCAACATTACTATCCCACTGGCTACCATATTGCGCCAAAGCCTTATCATAAGCATCTTGAAGCCGGGCGATCTCCAGTTTCTCTTCCGTTGTAGCGTACAGATCAATGGTAGATCCATCACCTTGCTTTGCCAGCTTGGAAAGTCTGGCTTTCTCTATCTCATGGATCTTTGCTTTGACTTTTTCGGAAAGCGTTCTAATCTCCGTTGCAGTCTTGCCGCCGTTGATAGCCTCGTTTAGTTCCGTTTGCAAGGCTTTCAGTGGCTTGCTTTTGCTTTTGTACTCCAGCAAAGGTTTGGCAGCATCTACGGCTAACTGGATTTCATATTGAGCCTTGACCGCTTCCAACTCCTTTTCAAGCATCTTCACCATTTCGGGCGAAGTGGGAAACTTGTTTTTGTCAGCTACCCACTTCTTTTCAAACTCCAGTTTCTTTATCTGGTACTGGAGATCCCCAACGGATATTTTTGCCTTGAAAGCATCAAAAGCATCATACAAGGCTTGTACGGCACTTTCTCCGTACTTGCTTACTAATTCCTTATGGTGCTTCTGTTCTGGTGTCAGAGGGTGCAATATCTCATCCACACCGCCCTTATTATCCCTTATGAAGTAGGGCAAAGTTCCCTTTGCGCTCGCTTCATTGATACGATCCTCATTTGACTTTACCCAACCTTTGAAATGAGCCGGATAATCTTCTACTTCGTTATCGCTGTTTTCAAGTGTGGCGTTCTCATCCTCCAGAAGTTTATCCAGCATCTTTTCTATTTCCTCATCCTTTGCCAGCACTGGCACTTGGTAGCACCTACAGTTAGGATGCCAGCCCGTCCATTTGAAAGTTTTGGGATAGATGCCTTTCAGATCATCGCAAATATCATGTACGGGGTGGTTGTTGCTCAACTTGATTTCAATGCCCACCACAAAATCCAGTTGTCCCCAACGGGTAAAGTCGGCAGTTCTGTAGGCTATGTTCGTTTCAGTCCGGGCAAGCCTTTGGGCATTCCGATATGAGGAACGGTAAACACCTTTGCCGGGGTGATACTTCTTCGGATCATCATCCACCCATTTGTATGTTTCTGTTGTCTGGTCGTACACCCTGCGTTTCCATTTCCTGCCATAGATAGGATTTCCGTTCTCATCTTCTCCGATCTTCACACGGAAACGCCTATACCATCTATCCGGGTCGTTCAGATACTCTTTGATTTTGGTAGCAAGTCTGTTGGCTGGTATTCCCTCACCAATGGCAAGATCCAAAGTCTTTTCAAGCTCTTCTTTGTACATTCCCGTGTACTTCCATACCTTTTGCGATAGGTTTAAGCCGTCCTTTGTCTTTCGGGCAAAGAAAGCATCCATAGCCTCCATGTTGCGGAGAAAGAACCGGGCAAAGTGGTTATCCTCTATAGAGCGTTCACCAAACACACTTTTAACCAAAGCATCATTATTTTCATTGGATAAAAGCCACTCCTTTTGTACGCTGTTTCGGATCGTCTGGTAAGTCTGGCTGTACATATTGCGAAGTATGGGCGTAACATCTTCACTGTAGCCATATTCCGAAAAGGAAAACGGCTTACCATCTTCAAGCTCCGTGCCTTTCACAAGCTCAATGATTTTACCCAGTGAATCCAGATATATTTTACGCACTTCGGCAGCATACCCCTCCGTGCGCTTGAATAACTCCTGCTGTAGCTTCTTTTCGTTTATGTACTTAGCCATACTCCGTTACCCTTTCTTTTGAAAATGTTCGCACCAATCACTATCCAGAAACTTTGAATACTTGTGGAACGGGCATTTGCACAAAAACGGCTCGCCTTTCCAGTTCAATTCATGGTAGCTGTGAGAGTGCTTGCACTCCCTACAATGGTACTTTATTTCGGATCGTTTCAGTTTCTTTGCCATCACTTTTCATCTTCATTTAGAAAGCTATCTAACAACTCCTTTTTGGTGCTGAAACAGCTACATTCATTGTGGTGGTAAATAGGATCTTTATCACCAGCGCAACGATTATCGTTGCGCTGTATTTCCACATACAAAATGTTTGTATATAGTTCACCAGAAAGAATACCGCCAGATCCGGGTATGATTCCACCCCTTACCTTTATTTCTACTCCGTCAATACGGATATTCTCCGGCTTGTTGTCACGCATGATCCAAACCTTATCACCAACATTAAATTTTGTCTTTATTTCCATTATTCGCCCTCCCCAAATACATCAGTTCTGTTAAGTGCCATTTGCCGCTCCATTGCTTCGGCTTGCTCCTTGCTGATTTGCTCGTACTCCTTTTGGGCATTCTTCACAAGGTAGGAAAGTTCCAGAGTGGACTGCAAAGAGAGTGCGCCAGCCCCGTACTGTTTCAGCACATCGGCAAGCGTTTCACTGACATCTTCACCGAATGGCTCTTGAAACTCGTGTGTCAGTTTCAATGCCTCATACTTGGCTTTGTTCCGATAGTCCAGCACATTCCCCATAATAGCAAGCATGATACTTGCGTGGCGATTCATATAATCATCGTGGGTTTCCTTGCGCTTCTCCGCCTTGATAACAGCCAGAAGCATAACCTTTCGGATAGCCTTTGCGGAAAGGTTGCCCAAACTCTTCATGTTGTCAAAATCAATGTTTGGCGTGAAAGTCTTGGAAAGAATGTGCTTATCCAGACGCTCGTACTCGTTAGCCTTGCTCTGTGAGGCTTGATCCCATGTAAGGTATTTCACCTCACCGCCATTTTTAAGGATAAACAACTTAGCCTCATCCTCTGCCTTTGGCAATGAGTTGAGAATTTCAGAAGTTGCCACCATAGCCGGATTTGCAAAGCGGTCGTTTACATCTGCATCCGTGCTTTCCAGAGCCTCCGATCGCTCGATCATCGGCTGTACTCCTGCGTGTTCAACCTCTTGCTCAAACAGAAGCACGGGTATTTTCCCGATAGGGTTTTGAAGCACCGCAACCTCCCAGCCGATATTTCCACGCTTCGCACGGTATATGGTATCGGCTGTGTAAATATCCACATGGTAAACCGTCCTATTCCCTGCCTCTGTCAGATAGTAGCCCCACGCAAAGGCTTTGAGTTTCCTATACTGATCCTTTACGGTGTAAATATCATCGCCATTCTTCTTGCATAGCACATTTAGCAAAAGGCGTGGGTTATCCTCCTTGTCCCTATACACATGGTAGAGTATAGCCGCTGATCCCTCCGATCCAGCCGCTCTTTTGGCTTCCCTTACACGGGCATTGAAGTGGACTTCATCATTCAGGTTTTTATAATTCTCAAATGCTTCATCCGTCCCCTCTGAAAGTTGCCCCCATTTTACTGGTCTGCCATAGAGGAACACCAAAGCAATTTCATTGATAAACTGCTGGTAGGGGATAGGAATTTTCCACCTCTTGCTCCAGCGTAAGAAATTGCCTTTCTTATCGTACACCGCACGATCCTTTCTTTCCATTATCTTGTGGCTGCTTACCTCGTAATCTCTTAGATTCTTGGCAGCGACAATGGAATGATCGTGCATCATTGTTAAGGCTCTTGATACATCCTTTGCATCCAAAAGCTCCGTCAAGCTCTGCTGGTAGCCAACAGCCGCTTTCACTTGGTTTGTCAGTACATTGAATAATCCCATATTATTTGAATTTACCCGGTTAAACCTAATCTCCGTTCTATATCGTCTGGTATCTCATACTCGTTGTAGTCAAACCACGATCGCATGAGCATCATATCCCGCCAGTCCGGGGAACAACCTAAATCCTCCTTGATTGCCTCCTTTGGTTTCAGCTTCAAACTTCCGTCATCGTCCGGCTTCCAAGTTTGCAGTTGTTCAAGTTCCCTCGCTATCTGCTCTTTGTCCGCCTGACTTACCAGATCCTCATCTATGCCCACATCGGAAGCGTTGATATGTTCTGCCAGCTTGTAGCCGCATTGTGCTTGCAAGTTCTGGTAGTTCTCATCTTTCAAAGCACGGCTGTTGTTCACAAATCCCTGTATCTCGCAACTATCCACGACACCACCGCCCACACCGTCCTCATCCACGATACACCGATAGTTTGGTATTCGGTATTTCTTCTGGCATCGGATAATGTACGCTTGTATGTCTGTAGTCTTGCTTACGGGAAAGCTCCTTATGTCTATGATATTCCATCCGTCCCACACGGCTATCCTCGCATAGTCAGCACCGAAACGGGCAATATCTCCAGTTAGGTAGTGAGTGCCTGTTTTCTTGGCGATCCTGTTACCGAATATCGCCATGATAGCATCATGGGAACAAAGGGAATTTGGGTTATCGTCATACTCCCAGTTACCCTTAAACAGACGCTCGAACTTCACTTTGTCAGAGGTCGTTTTCAATCCCTCTATGTAATCAGGATCAATAAACGGATTCTCTTGCACAAGGCAAGATATGTAATACTTGTATTCTGGAAGTTTGCCAGTAGTGAAAGGCTTGTAGAATAAATCATACATCCAGTTCTTTTTGGGGTTGCAAGTGATAAAGAGTTTGCGCCTTAGTCCGTATTCTTCATTTTTGAAACGCCCCACACGGGTTTTAAGGGTATCATAAGCACCGAAGTTTACTTCTCCACCCTCTTCAATCCAACCGCCCGTGAACTCAATAGATCCGTAACGCTCATACAGCGGATCACCCGGCTTGTATTGCAAATCCAGAAAGTCAATGCGTGATCCGTTGTAGAACTCAATGTAGTTAAGGTTGGCATTATACTTATAAAGCGTGTCATTCACACCGTAACGGGCGCACACTTGGTAGAATGTTATCAGTGTGGATTGGGTTATACGCTTCAACTCCGCACGTCCTATAAACCACTTTGTGCCGGGGTAACAAAGGCACATAAAGATAAGCCATGCCGCACCAGTCCACGACTTAGCACCACCAGCCGCACCACCATACAAGATTTCAACGTGTTCTGTATCGGTAAGAATGCGCAAAGCATCAGCCTGTTTGTCGTGCCTTTTACCGTCACGGCAAACAATGAAGTCAAAACAGCCACGCTTGAACAACTCAATTTTGACTGCAAGCCCCATAGGTACTGTTATCGCCTTGCTACTTCTTGCCATCTTTCTTCATACTGATCTTTTCAAGTAAGGAATTGTATTGCAATAGTTCCTCCGTACTCAATGCGGACAAATCCACATTGTTTGTTGTCGTTACTTGGGCATTCACATCGCCCTCAATGGGCTGTGTGGCTTTCCCAAACAGATACTCAATAATCCAACGGATCGTGTAGCTTTCCCCCTTTGATATTTCCCTGTTGATAGCCTGCGATAGCGCAACAAACACTTGGCTTATCACTTCATCCTTGCTTAGAGCGTCTGGAGTTTCGCCATTCCGTATTTGTTCCGCTATCTTCTTCATGTCATTGTTGAGCGATAGGTTTAGGGCTGTTGTCTGCCTTATATCCACACTCAATAGCGACTGGAGCAAATCAATAATCTGGCTTTGGGTAAATGTCCCATTGGAAGCCAGATTTATTCCGTACTTCTTTTTCAGTATGGAAAATATCTTTGGCTTCCTGCCGGGGTTTTCAGGCTGGTTGTCTTTCGTGAACCTGTTACCCTTTGAATTACCCTTTTCAAATCTTGCCATTTCTCAACTTCTCCGTTGTTTTCCCGTTGTTTTCTCATTCCACAGACGGGTTAGCCATTCAACAATTCTTTCCTCTTTTTCTCTGCTTCTTCGTATGTCTTTGCCACAACCAAACAATCCGTTTCGCTGTACTCCTTACCCTCCTTATCCAGATAGATAGCTTCAATGGTAGTATCTACACTACCCATCACCGTTTCATATCCGCTAAAGCTGGTTGTTACCTTGTAGCCCTTTGTCAGTACCGGGAAAGCCTCTTTGCTCGCATCTGTCACAATATGGTTTTCTACTCCTACTTTCAGGCTGTCACTAACAAGGAATAGGGGCAACTCCCTTACTACCTCCTTGATCTTATCGTACAATGTGGCTTCAACGCTTCCGGCTTCTTCTACGCCTTGCGTGGAAATTTCCACATCAGAAAAATTCTTCTGCATACTGAAACTCATTTTAATCATAACAATCTGTGTTTATTGAACACACTATAAAGCCAAAAGAAAATCGGATATAGTTTACCCGATTCTCTTTCTCATTCGGTCTGCTTAGGCATTCTCCTGTGCTTGGTACTTCTTCCAATACCAATCTATCAAGTCATTGCCTTGCGCTTCCAGTTCATCATAAGCATCTTCTTCATCCAGAAGTTTGTTTGCTTTGTCAATTACTCCCATGAGCAACTTTTGCTGCTCTTCGGTGGCACTATGCACCTCAATTTCTCCGTTGAGTTGCTGGTGGATCACCTCAATTTCTTTTTCTGTAAGTTCAATCTTTTTCATATTCAATATCTTTAGACGTTACAAAAATACTCATAATTTGTACTTCTTGGCTATGTTCTTAACCGCTGTTGTGTATTTGTCGGACTTTCCATGTATGGCTTTCGTCACCGTTTCAGCCCAGAACTCACTTACATTGGTTGCGGCATACTTACCATAGCCGGACTTCTTTTTATCCTTACGCCATTGGGTGTATAGCTTGTTGATCTCCTTTCCTGCCGCCTTTTGCTTTGCACCCGTCATGTGCTGATTCCATGTTGCGTGTGCCAGTTCGTGTGTCACTGTGTGCGCAATAGGCTTGTTTGTCTTGGTACTCCATCCGCTTGCATATCCTTTCCTATGCGAAGCCTCGATAGCACTTCTTGACTGGTTGAAATGAGCCTTGTTAAGATACACGCCATCAGACTTGCCATTAGCCGTTACATGAACTCCGTATGTTCCTGCTGGCAGATCCGCCAACTTCACACTACGCTGCCTTACACCCAGTACGGCATGGTATCTGGAAATGGCTTCTTTGGTCGCTTTGTACACCGCTGGATCTTTCATGTTCACCAACGGCTCTACATTTGAAACTTTACCCTTGAAAGTGGCATCGCCCGGCTGTAAGCCTCCACGTGTTCCGCTTGAATTTCTTCCCATATTCGCTACTTCTTTTTTGCGTTTATAAAATCGGTTACATACAGTAGCCCGTGTTTCCGGCAAAACGCTTGTACATCCTTACCGCCTCCATAAACAAGTAGGTTAGGCTTTTCAAGCCCGGAAATCTCTTGTGCTACTTGGAGATCCGATTTAAGGCTTTCCATCCATCCGTCCAGCCCACGAGTGGCGAAAGCATTATATCCTTTCGGAATCCCCATTTTGTTGTACTCTATGAATTTGTGAGATACATTCAAATCAGCATACACCCTTATACCGCACTCTTGGAAGTAACGGGATAACCACCGTTTTTTGTAGATGAGTTGCAAGCCCCACGCTATAGGTGTCTGGTCGTGGCAACTACAATTCGGCTCTACCACAGCTTTGCAGCCACTTGCAAGCAAGTTGATCGGATCTTTGAAAAGAGCCTCAAACCTGTAATCATCCACATAGAAATGATAGGTGGCTACATCTTTCCTCAAACGGCTGTTTGCACCCCACGGAGATAACGGCAACTCCAGTTTTCCGGCTTGCATTTCCAGAAGCAAGTTGGGGATCTCAAAAATGTTGTCGCTCTCATACAAAACATCTTTGAACATGGAGCGGTAGAAAGCCTCTTTGTCGTTTGCCTCTTCGCTTCCATCCTCTTGCTCATCGCTCGCTGCCTCATCTTCCGGCTCATCCTCTTCAACCGCTTTCTTCTTTGACTTCTTAGGCTCTGCATCCTCCGGGATAGTCAGACCTATAAAGCTGAAATCGGTATCTTTCCAGACATCATCCACTTGCAATGCGTTGAAATCCCATTCTCCGTTATTGATATTGTCCCGGAGAATGATATTCTTTTCCTCATCCTCCGTAAGATCCGAATAGACAACGGTAGGGACTTCTTTCAGCTTCAATTTCTTAGCCGCTTTCAAACGCTGGTTTCCTGCTATCACAACCAGTTTGCCCGTCCGGTCGGATAGCGTAATAGGTCGGTGCTTCCAGAATCCGTAAATCTTGATACTATCCACAAGCCGATCCATATCGGCTTTCTTGATAGTCCTCGGATTGGATTCCAAAAGCACCATTTCCGACAAAGGGCGATATGTAATCTCGCTACACTTCATCCTCTGCCTCCTTTTCCTCGTTATCTTCCGTTTCCTCAACCTCACTCACTGGCAGATTATCCAGATACTGATCCAGCCCTATAGATTTGCGGAAACGCTCTACAATCCGGCACGGTATGATATATCTACGCTTCCTCATGTATAGGAAACGGCTGTTATCCGACACATCTACGCCAACGGCATAGAACTTGCCACGATAGGACAAAGGCAAAGGCAGTTTGTCATAGATAAAGACACGGTTTTCCTCAACCTTTGAAATGGTCGCTTTCCTGTTATATTCGTTGTTCAGGTAAATGTACATCACATCACCTTGCTTCATATTGTCGGCTGGCATCCACTTGTTTACAAGGTAGCCGCCCCAATTATGCAACACAAACAGAACGCCAACTATCACGGCAAACACGATAAGAACATCAATTATCAGCATAGCTTTCAATTTACTTGGTTAATGATACAAAGATATGAATTTATGTGTTTACTAAACACACTTTTAAGCATAAAAATAGCCTAATAACCGAAAACAAGCATAGCCGCATCCCTGCCATGCTCATTTGTCTGCTTTCCCCACCCGGTATATCGCTTGAAAGTTTCCTGTTTGAGCTTGGTTACATTCCTTTTAGGGGCAACCATTTCAAACTCAACTCCCAGATCTTTCAGGTAATCTTCCCATATAGAGGCATCCCGTTTCACAGAGCCTACACCTTGCAACTTCTTACGTT
>OLNN01000032.1_pt1 | contig 133808 bp, 126 predicted proteins | sample 1672141 | NCBI WGS metagenome assembly OLNN01 (sample SAMEA3136652, study PRJEB25190) | human gut metagenome | biome: human gut; feature: human-associated habitat; material: faeces | place: Austria | collected 2013
AGGACTTCCTCGGCGACATGGACTTCAAGGTGACGGGCACCGAGCGCGGCATCACCGCCATGCAGATGGACAACAAGGCCACCGGCCTCACACCCGAGATCCTCTCCCAGGCGCTTCACCAGGCCCACGAGGGTCGCGCGTTCATCCTCAAGACGATGCTCGACGCCATCCCCGCGCCGCGTGAGACCCCCAAGGACACGGCTCCCCAGATCATCACGATCCAGATCCCCACGGACAAGATTCGCGACGTCATCGGCAGTGGCGGCAAGGTCATCCGCGGCATCCAGGACGACACGGGCGCCACGATCGACATCCAGGAGGACGGCAACGTCTTCATCGCCGGCACGGACGGCGCCGCACAGGACGCCGCCGCTCGCATCAAGGCCATCGTCAAGGTCCCCGAGGTGGGCGAGGAGTACACCGGCCGCGTCGTGGGCATCCAGCCCTTCGGCGCCTTCGTCGAGCTCCTGCCCGGCAAGGACGGCCTGCTCCACATCAGCCGCGTCGCCCAGGGTCGCGTCGACAAGGTCGAGGACGTCCTGGCCATCGGCGACGAGGTCAAGGTCAAGGTCCTCGAGGTCGACGAGAAGGGCAAGATCAGCCTCGATCGTCTCGACAAGCCCGAGGTTCCCGGCGGCTCCAAGGGCGGTCATGGTGACCACCACGAGCCGCGCGGCGAGCGTCGTGGCGAGCGCAAGCCCCGCCGTCACCCCGGCGACAACGGCAACGTCGGCTCTGGCCGCGCCCCGCGTCGTCACCACGAGGGCTAGGATTCTCGCGCGTGCCACAAGGCATGGGATTTAGATAGAACGCATGGGGGAGGGCTCCACGGGGCCCTCCCCTTGTTGCATAATGAAGAGTCGCGCGCGAGCCATGCACGCTCGTGCAGGCTTTTGTGCGCGCCATCAACCCAATCAGACGCGGGCTTGCCCGCTTGACCTGCAGGACTCAACCAAGGAGGAATACACCACACATGGCTAAGACCCCGACCCTGAGGATCATCCCGCTGGGTGGTCTGGACGGCATCGGCAAGAACATGACCGCCTTCGAGTGCGGCGACGACATGGTGCTCGTCGATGCTGGCCTCATGTTTCCCGATGACGACCAGCCTGGCATCGACCTCGTGCTTCCCGATTACACCTATGTGCTCGAGAACGAGGAGAAGCTCCGCGGCATCGTCATCACGCACGGCCACGAGGACCACACCGGAGCGCTGCCGTACCTGCTCATGGACCTCACGCACAAGGTGCCGATCTTCTCGAGCAAGCTCACCCTCGGCATGATCGAGGGCAAGCTCGCCGAGCACAACATCAAGAGCCCCAAGTTCCGCGAGGTCACGGATGGCTCAAGCGTCAACCTCGGCTGCTTCTCGCTGCAGTTCTTCTCCATGACGCACTCCATCCCCGGTGCTTTGGGAATCTTTCTCAAGACGCCGGCCGGCACGGTGCTGCACACCGGCGACTTCAAGCTCGACCAGACGCCCATTGACGGCGTGCGCCCCAACTACAACGCCATCAACCGCTTTGGCAAGCAGGGCGTGGACCTCATGCTCTCCGACTCCACGAACGCCAACTTCCCCGGCTTTACGCCGAGCGAGGCCACCGTGGGCGCGTCACTTCGTCACATCATCAAGAACGCCCCGGGTCGCGTGTTCGTCGCCAGCTTCTCGAGTCACATCCACCGCCTGCAGCAGGTGTGCGACGCCGCCACGGCAGTGGGCCGCAAGGTCGTCGTGACGGGCCGCTCCATGGTTACCAACACCAAGATCGCCCGCGAGCTCGGCTATCTCAAGATCGCCGACGAGGACATCGTTGACGCGTTCGAGATCAACGACATCCCCGAGGACAAGATCGTCGTGCTGTGCACCGGCAGCCAGGGCGAGCCGCTCTCCGCGCTCGCCCGCATGGCAAACGGCGAGCACAAGAGCCTCTCCATCTGCGAGGGCGACACGGTCATCATCTCCGCCACCCCGGTCCCGGGCAACGAGAAGAGCGTCCAGGGCATCATCAACTCGCTCTCCAAGATCGGCTGCGAGGTCTATGACAAGACCAACGCCACGGTTCACGTCTCCGGCCACGCTCGCCAGGAGGAGCTCAAGCTGATGCTGGCCATGGTGCACCCGAGGAACTTCATGCCCGTTCACGGCGAGGCCGTGCACCTGCGCGCGCACGCCAAGCTCGCCGAGGGCATGGGCATCCCGCGCGACCACATCTTCATCCTCGACAACGGAGACTCGCTCCAGATGCGCGGCGGCAAGGTCTCGCTCGGCCCGAGCTACGACTCCGGCATCATCTACGTTGACGGCCTGCGCATCGGCGACACCGACCCGGTCGTCCTGCGCGACCGCCAGAAGCTCTCACAGGACGGCATCGTCACGTGCGTCGTGACGCTCAGGAGCCGCTCCCACAAGGTGGCCGACGTCGACGTCTCGAGCCGTGGCGTGTCGTTTGCCAGCGACGACGAGCTGCTCGCGGGCATCGAGGACACGTGCCGCACGGCCATCGACAAGAACAACCAGGGCAGCCCCTCGGTTGACGTCCTGCGCAAGGCCGTCCGCAACTCGCTGTCCAATTACCTGTGGTCCAAGACTCGCACGCGCCCGATGATCATCCCGGTCGTCATGGAGGTCTAGCCTCGTGCCAGCCAAACGCAGCTCAAACGCACAAAGGAAGAAGCCCGCTGCCGCCGCGGGGTCTGGTATCGCCAACGACCTCATCGGCGTCGGCATCATCGTCGTGGCGATGGCCATGATCGTCTCTCTCGTCTCGCCCTCTTCGGCCATCGTGACCCATGCGATGGCCGAGGGGCTGAGGCTGGGCTTTGGCGAGGGCGCGATGCTCGTGCCCTTCGCGCTCATTCTGTTTGCCGTCACGATGTTTCTGCCCACGGACTCCTCGCTCGTCGCGAGGGTCGCGGTGGGCCTTGCCCTCGTGGTGCTGTCCGCGCTGTCGATGCTCTCCATCCTCGTGCCGGGTTCTGATGCCCAGCCCGCCCTCGTGCTCGAGGCCGATGTTGCCTGCTCCTATGGCGGCTATGTGGGGTCTGGCGTCGCTTGGCTTCTGCTCACCTACGTGGGTCAGCTCGTGGGAATGGTGCTGCTCGTTGGCATGGCCGTCTGCGGAATCGTTGTCTGTGGCTTCTCCATCTCCAACCTCGTGCTGCGCATCCGCAACTCCCTTGGCGTTGCGGCCGAGCACATCGCCGCCGCCCATGAGACGCACAGCACGCGCAGGCGCGAGGCTCGCGAGGCCGTCGAGGCCGCTGTGTGGGACGAGCCCGAGGTTAGCGAGCCCGAGACTGCCGTCATGGACGAGCCCGAGACGAGCTTCATTGGCTCGAGGAAGACGAGCGTCCTTCGACGTGGCGCCAAGACCACGCGCATGGACCACGCCACGGGCACGCGAGAGCTCGATGGCATGGCCGAGAAGGACGAGCCACAGCCCAAGACGACGCTGCTTGGGCGCAGGCGCCACAAGAAGGAGAAGGCCGCCTCTTCCGAGGCCACCCAGCCGTTTGACGCCGAGGCAACCCTGGCCGCGGCCGACACGAATCCGGCGCTGTGGGACACGCCGTTCGAGCCTCCCGTGGCCCAGGCGACGTCTCCGAAAGAAGCGACCGCAGCTTCGAATGAGACTGCCGACTCGTCGGCGACCGGGCCGAAGCACTCCGAGCAGCAAACCGCCGTCCCCGACTTTCTGCTTGCGGCGGCCGCAAAGAAGGAGGGCGCGGCGCCGGAGCAGCCGGCAAAGCCGCGACCCGGTCGCGGGTCTCGAACCAAGCAGAAGGCTGCCCCCGATGCCCCCGTGCGTCCCGGTGACGACTCGGATGACTTCACGCTGCCGCCGCTGTCGCTGCTCAGCAGCAACCCCAACTCTGCAAGCTCTGCGAGCTCCGACTCTGAGCTTGACCGCACGGCCCAGCGACTTCAGGCCACGCTCGAGGAGTTTGGCCTCACGAGCCGTGTCTCCGGCTGGACGGCCGGGCCTCTCGTCACGACGTTCAAGATCGAGATGGGCGAGGGCGAGCGCGTCAACAAGATCACGAACCTGCAGGATGACATCCAGCTCTCGCTGGCCTCCGAGTCGGTCCGCATCTTCGCGCCGATTCCCGGCACGTCTCTCGTGGGCATCGAGATTCCCAACAAGCGGCGCCAGAACGTGTGCCTGGGAGACGTCCTGCCCTATGCCCAGGGAGGTCCTCTCGAGTTTGCCATCGGCCGTGACTCCGAGGGCTCTCCGGTTGTGGCCGACCTGGCGCGCATGCCCCACATGCTCGTGGCGGGCACCACGGGCTCGGGCAAGTCCGTGCTCATCAACGCCATCATCATGTCGCTCATCATGCGCACGACCCCCGAGCAGGTCCGTCTCATCCTCGTGGATCCCAAGCGCGTCGAGTTCTCCTGCTATGCCGGGCTTCCGCACCTGTACGTGCCCGTTGTGACGGAGCCTCGGCAGGCAGCGAGCGCCCTGCAGTGGGCCGTTACCGAGATGGACCGCCGCCTTAAGGTGTTCGAACGCGCCGGCGCGCGTGACGTCAAGGTCTACAACAAGATGGTCGAGGACGGTAAGTTCGCCGACATGGAGAACCCGCCCAAGCCCATGCCCTACCTCGTCATCGTGATCGACGAGCTCAGTGACCTCATGATGGTTGCCGGAAAGGACGTAGAGGCCTCGATCGTGCGCATCGCCCAGCTCGCGCGCGCTGCGGGCATCCACCTCGTCCTTGCCACGCAGCGCCCCTCCGCCGACGTCGTGACGGGCCTCATCAAGTCCAACGTCGACACGCGCGTGGCGCTCAAGGTCTCCTCTTCCATTGACTCGCGCGTCATCCTGGACCAAACGGGTGCCGAGCGCCTCATGGGCAGGGGAGACATGCTCTTCCGCAAGGCCGGCGGCGTGCTGCGCCGCGTCCTGGGCGCTTATGCGAGTGACGAGGAGATCGAAAGCGTGGTCTCCTTCATACGCGATCAGCGTGAGCCCGACTATCACGACGAGATTCTCTCAGCCGTGGCTCCCGCCCAGCCAGGCAGCGCCGCGACGGCCGAGGACATGGAGGAGGACGACCCACTCGTCTGGGAGGCCGCCCAGGTGGTTGTGGACTCTCAGCTAGGTTCCACGTCCGGCCTGCAGCGCCGTCTCAAGGTGGGGTACGCTAGGGCGGGAAGAATCATGGATAACCTCGAGCGCAAGGGCGTCGTCGGTCCGCCCGAGGGGTCCAAGCCCAGAGAGGTGCTCCTTGATGCCGATGGCCTCGAGGAGCTACGTGCGGCCGAGGCCGCGTTTAGGGAGGTGTAGCCCACATGCAACGTCCGCAGTTCGCCGAGCTTCTCGCAGACAGGCGTCGTCAGCTGAGGCTCTCCGTCCCTCAGGCGGCCCGCGTGCTCAGGATGCGCGAGAGCGTGCTTGAGGCCTTTGAGATTGGTGACTTCGACCATCTGCCAGCACTGGGCTATGCCCAGGGCATGGTGGCGAGCTATGCACGCTACCTCGGGCTCGACCCGCGCCGAATCACCGAGCTGTACGAGCGCGAGCATGCCGAGTACGTCGCCGGCGTTACCGGCAGGGCTCCCACGGGCCTCGCTCGCCTCTCGGACGAGCCCGGCCACGATGGCCCCGCCTCGGCCACGAGCCAGGCGCGCTCGACGACGACGGGCCTTGCCCTCGCGCGCACGAGCCAGCCGTCGTACGGCTCCTCGTCCTCTTATGCGGGACAGGGCGCCTACAACCCACGAGGCTCGTATGGGGCAAGCTACTCGAGCGCCTATGGCAACGGCTCTGACAGACGCTATACCACGCGAAACCCCAATGACTACGAGGACCGCGCTCGTCGCCAGCAACAGGCTGGCAGGGCCCGCCGCGCTCGAGACTCCTATGGAGACGAGTACTCGCGCGCTCGCGATGGCGGTCGCGGCAGCACTCGCCAGGGCTCCTCTCGTGCGAGGGCTGGCCGCGAGGGCTCTCGCTACGGCGATGACATCCAGACGCGTCGCGTGGATTCCGGTCAGTACAGGGATGACCTGCGCTTTGGCTCTGACGCCCGACCGTATCGGCCCTCGTCCACGCGGGCTGGCCGCGAGGGTAGCAGAAACATGTCAACGCCGGTTCGCCCCAACGTTCGCAGACAGGCTCCCGCCCGAGACCGCAATCGAGACCCGCGCAATCGGGGGCGTCGCAATGAGCCGCAACGCTCCGGGCTCGCCGGCATGCTCGATGCCGCCATGGCTGATCCCAGGCGAGCCTTCATGCTTATCTCGGCTTTGCTCGTCGTGCTGCTCGTCGTCATCCTGACGTTCTCGATTCGTTCCTGCGCCTCGTCGAAGGTGGACAACAGCAAGGTCAACGTCGTCACCGCCGTGACGAGCGAGGCCGCGTCCACGTCTGCTACCACGACGTCTGCCGCCGAGCAGCAGGCGCTCTCCGAGGCCGCCGCAAAGAAGGCCGCCTCGGCTGCTGCCGCCGCCACGCAGGAGACGAAGGTGACCGTGAGCGTGGCAGACGGCGCCACCACGTGGGTTGAGATCACGTGCGACGGAGAGCAGCAGGTGGCGGAGTCCATCACGGGCTCGTGGTCCCAGGAGTACACACCCAAGAAGTCCCTTGAGATCAGGGTGGGTGACCCGAGCGTCGTGACCGTCGAGAAGAACGGGGAGCGCCAGAGCTTCTCCGGCAAGTCTGCGGGCACCTCCACGCTCACCATCGAGGGGACGGACCCAGACGCCGCCACGACCGAGGCCGCAACCTCGGGCTCGCGGTCAAGCTCGAGCTCGTCTGACGAGGACGATTCGGACGAGTAGGGCTCCAAGCAATCAGCATTAGTCGGGCGATGCCCGGAAAGGACGAGATATGGCCAAGGACTCGAGCTTCGACGTCGTTTCCACGGTTGACATGCAGGAGGTTGACAACGCGGTCCAGCAAACGGCCCGCGAGCTCACCCAGCGCTATGACCTCAAGGGCTCCGGCTCGAGCATCGAGCTAGCCAAGGCCGATGCCACCATCACGGTGTGCGCGCCTGCCGAGTTCGTTGCCAACCAGGTCATCGACATCCTGAACGGCAGACTCGTCAAGCGCCAGGTGGACCTCAAGAGCGTGCGCTGGGACAAGCCCGTCGCAGCGTCGGGTGACTCGGTACGCGTCATCGGCCACGTCGTCCAGGGGATCGACAAGGAGTGCGCCAAGAAGATCTCCAAGGACATCCGAGACCTAAAGCTCAAGGTCAAGGCCCAGATCGACGATGACAAGCTCCGTGTCACGAGTCCCTCCAGGGATGCGCTCCAGCAGGTCATCTCTCACCTGCGCTCCCAGGACTACGGCATTCCGCTCCAGTTCAACAACTACCGCTAACCTCTCGCCCCGGGTGACCTTAGACGGGCCCGGGGCTTGCCATGCACGCTCATCAATCCGAGAACCGCCAATCCGAGAAAGGCCACCTATGTCACTCGAGCAAACGAAGGCCGAGGGCTCTGCGAGCATCCTGTTCGTCACGCTCGGCTGCGCCAAGAACGAGGTCGACACGGACCGCATGCGCAGCCTGCTGCTCCGCGCGGGATACGAGGAGGCCTCCGAGGCAGACGAGGCCGACGCCGTGATCGTCAACACCTGCTCGTTTCTCGCGAGCGCCACGTCCGAGAGCATCGAGCGCACGCTCGAGCTCGCCGAGGCAAACACCGAGGGCGTGCGCAAGCGTCCCATCGTCATGTGCGGCTGCGTTCCCTCCCGCTATGGCGACGACCTTCCCGCCGAGCTCCCCGAGGTCGCCGCGTTCGTTCGCGCGGATGCTGAGGACGGCATCGTCTCGGTCATGGACGGCGTGCTTGGGCGCGAGTCCGCGGTGCCTGTCGCGGCCGGCTCCTCTGCGGGGCCTCTCGCCGAGCCACTTCGTACCGTTGAGGGCGCAAGCGCCTACGTGAAGATCTCTGACGGCTGCGACCGCTTCTGCTCCTTCTGCGCGATTCCCTATATCCGCGGTCGCTACGCCTCCCGTCCCTATGCTGAGATCGAGTCCGAGGTGCTCGCGCTTGCCAAGAGCGGCGTGCGAGAGTTCGTTCTCATCGGCCAGGACACCGGCATCTGGGGCAGGGACCTGGGGGAGGGCGACACGCTTGCGAGCCTGCTCACGCGCCTCGCGAAGGTGGTGCGTCCCTTTGGCGCCTGGCTGCGCGTGCTCTACCTTCAGCCCGAGGGCATGACCGACGAGCTCGTGGCTGCCATCCGTGACACGCCCGAGGTGCTTCCCTACATCGACATCCCCATTCAGCACTGCAACGCCCGTGTGCTCAAGAGCATGAACCGTTCGGGCAGCGCCGAGGAGTTCTCCGAGCTGTTCGCGCGCCTCCGCTCCGAGATTCCGGGCATGGTGCTTCGCACGACGGGCCTCGTGGGCTTTCCCGGCGAGACCGAGGAGGAGTACGAGGAGCTGCTTGACTTCATCCAGAAGGAGGAGTTCGACTACACGAGCGTGTTCTCCTATTCGCGCGAGGAGGGCACCCTCGGCGCCGAGATGGACGGTCAGATCGACGAGGACGTGAAGCTCGAGCGTGCCCAGGGGCTCATCGACATCGCCGAGGAGCTTGGCTTCTCCGCCACGGCCAAGCACGTGGGCGAGGTCGTCGACGTCATCATCGACGGCATCGACACCGATGGCGAGACTCCCGAGCTCATCGGCCACACCTGGTTCCAGGCCCCCGACTGCGACGGCGCCGTTCACATTCCCGAGGGCGAGGCGTGCGTGGGAGACGTCGTGCGCGTGCGACTGACGGAGTCGTTCTGCTATGAGCTCGAGGGTGAGATCGTGACGGACGAGGAGGCGTAAGGCCGTGAGCGAGAAGAAGCCTTCGCCTGGCATGTGGACGCCGGCAAACATCGTCACGTCCGTCCGCGTCGTTTTCGTGCCCGTTTGGCTGCTCATGGCGCAGCTGCTTGGCGGCGTCGGGGTCGGCGGCATGGCGGTGTTCGTCGCGTTTTGCCTGCTGTCGCTCACCGACAAGCTCGACGGCTACCTCGCGCGCAGCCGCAACGAGGTGACGACGTTCGGCAAGTTCCTTGACCCGATTGCCGACAAGCTCGTTGTCATCGTGGCACTGTGCTATCTGCTCGAGACCGGTGCCCCCGTGTCGTGGGCCCTGCTCGTCATCGTCTCTCGCGAGTTTCTCGTGAGTGGGCTTCGCATGGTCGTTGCCACGAAGGGCGTCGTCATCGCCGCCGGAAACCTTGGCAAGTGGAAGACCGCCACGACGATGGTCTCCATCTGCGGCGCCCTGCTCGCCATGGCCATCGACAGCTACGCCCTCATGTGCGTGTCCTATGGCTTGCTCGTCGTTGCCGTCGTGCTCACCATCTGGAGTGGCGTGGACTACTTCGTGAAGTCCTGGGGGGCGCTTTCGGATGACGAGCCTGAGGCGTCAGACAAGCGTGATGCGGCTCCGACGTGGGACGATGCCGTGTCACTTGCTTCCCGTGTTCTCGATCAGGCTCGCGCGGCCGGTTTGAGCGTCGGCACCGCTGAGAGCTGCACGGGGGGCCTCGTGGAGGCGTCACTCACGGCCGTGCCCGGTTCCTCGGACGTTGTGATGGGCGCTGTGGGCTCGTATGCGTGCTCGGTGAAGGAGGCACTGCTTGGGGTCGAGCATGACACCCTCGAGCGTGTTGGCGCCGTGTCCTCCGAGTGCGCGAGCGAGATGGCGCGAGGGGCGCTCGGGGCGCTCGGGTGCGATGTAGCCGTGAGTGTCACGGGCATTGCTGGACCTGGCGGGGCCGTTCCCGGCAAGCCCGTTGGGCTCGTCTGGTTTGGCGTGAGCGATGGGCATGAGACGCGCACGGAGTCCGTCGTGTTCCCCGGCGATCGTTCCGAGGTGAGGCTGCGCTCCGTGATGCATGCTCTCGAGCTGCTGAGCAGCATGTGCGGCAAGGCTGCCGCTCGCGGCTAGGCAAAGCCCGCTCGGCGGTTTCGCCTCTCATCAATTTTGCTTAAAATTCGGGCATCTAGCTGTGGTGTTAGACCTCAGTTAGATGCCCGTCAGGTTTTGCTCGCAACATATGTCCTAAGCTCCTCTCAAGTGTTTGACCACGAACGATTGTTCGCGTATCATGTCGGGAGGAAGCAATGGAAGGGAACGAGATGGCTAAGTCCAACGCGGTTTCGCGAGAGATTCACGCGCCTACCACGGGCGAGGAACGCACGAAGATGATCGAGTCCACGACTGCCGAGATTGAGAAGAAGTTCGGCAAGGGCGCGATCATGAAGTATGGCGAGGGCGGGCCTGACCTTCACGTCGAGGCCATCCCCACGGGCTCCCTCGCCCTTGACGTCGCCCTTGGCATCGGTGGCGTTCCCAGGGGCCGCATCGTGGAGATCTATGGCCCCGAGTCCTCGGGCAAGACCACGCTCTCGCTCGAGATTCTCGCAGAGGCCCAGGCCATGGGTGGCGTCGTTGCCTTCATCGATGCCGAGCACGCGCTTGATCCCGGCTATGCCGCTCGCATCGGCGTTGACATCGACGAGGTGCTCATCTCTCAGCCAGACACCGGCGAGCAGGCACTGGAGATCTGTGACATGCTCGTTCGCTCCGGCGCCATCGATGTGGTGGTCATCGACTCCGTGGCCGCGCTCGTCCCGCGTGCGGAGATCGAGGGCGAGATTGGAGACACCACGGTGGGTCTCCAGGCCAGGCTCATGAGCCAGGCGCTTCGCAAGCTCGCTGGCTCTCTCTCGAAGTCCAACACCACCTGCATCTTCATCAACCAGCTTCGCGAGAAGATCGGCATCATGTTCGGCAATCCGGAGACCACTCCTGGCGGCCGGGCCCTCAAGTTCTTCTCTTCGGTGCGCATGGACATTCGTCGCATCGACACGATCAAGCAGAGCGGCGACATCGTGGGCAGCCGCGTGCGCGTCAAGGTCGTCAAGAACAAGGTGGCCCCTCCCTTCAAGACGGCCGAGTTCGACATCATGTACGGCACGGGCATCTCCAAGGAGGGCTCGATCCTGGACCTCGGCGTCGACAACGAGGTGGTCAACAAGTCTGGCGCCTGGTACACGTACGAGGGCGAGCGCCTTGGCCAGGGCAGGGAGGCCGCCAAGGAGTTCCTGCGCAAGAACCCTGATCTCAGGGACGAGATCGAGTCTCGCGTCCGTGAGGTCGTCGGCCTGGAGCCCCTTGAGGGCGCGGAGCCCTCGACTCCGGTGAGCGCTGAGAGCGATGGCGAGTAGGAGAGCCGGAGCGTCCCGCCGCAAGACTTCGAGGGACCCTCGTGTGCACGAGGGTCCCTCTGGCTTTACGTGGACGCTCTGCTTCCCCGATCGAGGTGCCACCCCGATGGGGGCGAGAAAGCCCCTGGCACGTATAGAGACGGCTGATTCCGAGCCCATTTTCGTCCCCGTCTGCGTAGCCAGGCGACTTGACGGAGCCGATGGTCCGGAGCCGGGCAGCAGGGCCGAGCTTTTGTACGAGGTGAGGACGCTCTCTGACGAATGCGCGTGGTCCAAGCTCGTTGACCTTGTGTCTCGCAGGGATTACTCGCAGAAGGAGGCCGCTGACAGGCTCGTTCGCGAGGGCTTCTCGAGGGACTGCGCGAGCCGCGCGGTGGAGCGCGGCGTTGCCTCGCGTGTCGTGAATGACGCGAGGTTTGCCGAGTACTTCGTGCGTGCCAAGATCAGTGCTGGGTGGGGCCCGATGCGCATCGAGCGCGAGCTTTCTCGCAGGGGCGTTCCCATTGAGGACGTAGCCGGTTGGCCAGATGAGTTCTTTGGCGACGAGGGTCCCGCGCAACGGGCGCGTGAGCTTATCGAGCGCAAGCCTCTGCCTCGGGAGAATGCCTACCCAAAGCTCGTTCGCTTCCTCGTGTCGAGGGGCTTTTCCCTCTCCGTTGCCAAGGATGTCGTGAGCGAGCGTCTGGCACGGGATGGCGATGCATAGTCGGATTGCGCTATGTGCTGCATTTCTGTCCCGTTGTGTGCCGCGTTGACGCAAGCGGGCTCTACACATAAAATGAGATAACCATTTGGGTATCTCTCGTCCGCCGTGTTCCTCATGGCGAACGTTCTTTTTGTTCGTTTAGCTGCGATTAGACGCACATAGACGCCGGGAGCCACTCGGATGGCGGGTTCTGCCCTTGTCGGCAGTCTCCTGAACATCTCTTGCAGTTTTGTGATCCTAGGAGTCAACATGTTGCCAATCATCGTTGCGGCGGTCATCGCCCTTGTGGCGGGTTTCGCCATCTCTCACTTTGTCGTCAATGGCCAGAACTCGGCTAAGGTCCAGGAGGCCAACCGTCAGGTGAGCGAGGCCCAGCAGAGGGCCGAGCAGATTTGCGCCGATGCCGAGCGTCAGGCCGAGACCACCAAGAAGGAGGCCGTCCTCGCTGCCAAGGAGGACATCCTCAAGCAGCGTCAGGCCGCTGAGGCCGAGGAGAAGCAGCGCAAGAGCGAGCTTCACTCCCTTGAGAGCCGTATCATGCAGCGCGAGGAGTCCCTCGACCGTCGAAACGACGCGCTCGACCGTCGCGAGCACCAGCTCTCCAGTCAGGCGGGCCAGCTCGACCGTCGCCAGAGCGACCTCGATGGCCTCGTCAAGAAGCAGACGACCGAGCTCGAGCGCATCTCGTCCCTCTCTCAGGACGAGGCCCACAAGGAGCTTCTCGACCGCGTTCGCAAGGACACGGTTCGCGAGGAGGCCCAGATCCTTCGCGAGAGCGAGCAGCGTACGCGTGCCCAGGCTGACAAGACGGCTCGTGAGATCGTGACGACCGCCATCCAGCGCTGCGCCGCTGACCAGGCCGGCGAGGTCACCGTTACCTCCGTTCACATCCCCTCCGATGACCTCAAGGGCCGCATCATCGGCCGTGAGGGCCGCAACATCCGCACGTTCGAGCAGGTCTCCGGCGTCTCTCTCGTCATCGATGACACCCCCGAGACGGTGCTGCTCTCGAGCTTCGAGCCCGTTCGTCGCGAGACGGCCCGCGTAGCGCTCGAGAACCTCATCGCCGACGGCCGCATTCACCCGGCCCGCATCGAGGAGATGTACAAGAAGGCCGAGACTCTCGTGAACCAGCGGGTTCAGGAGGCTGGCGAGCAGGCCGCCTTTGACGCTGGCATCCACGACCTTCACCCCGAGATCATCAAGACGCTCGGCGCCCTGCGCTATCGCACCTCTTTTGGCCAGAACGTCCTGCAGCACTCCAAGCAGGTCTCTGAGTTGTGCGGTGTCATGGCCTCCGAGCTTGGGCTTGATCCCACGGCCGCCAAGCGCGCTGGTCTTCTGCACGACCTTGGCAAGGCCATCGACCACACGGTCGAAGGCCCGCATGCCGTCATCGGCGCCGACCTCGCACGTCGCTATGGCGAGCGCCCCGAGATCGTCCACGCCATTGAGGCGCACCACGCGGATGTTGAGCCCAACACGATTCTCGATCAGCTCGTGATGGCCGCCGATGCCATCTCCGCCGCCAGGCCCGGCGCGCGTCGCGAGAGCGCTGAGACCTACATCAAGCGACTTCAGAAGCTTGAGGAGATCTCGAACGCTCACGAGGGCGTCGAGCGCACCTACGCCATGCAGGCTGGTCGCGAGCTCCACGTCATGGTCCAGCCCGAGAAGATCTCCGATGCCGAGGCCACGGTTCTGGCCCACGATATTGCCAAGCAGATCGAGGACGAGATGGAGTATCCCGGTCAGGTCCGCGTCGTCGTCATTCGCGAGTCTCGCGCCGTTGACGTCGCGAAGTAGCGGTCCGTCCATCTTCTGACGATGTCCAACACGAGTCACATCTCATCTGGCGAGGGCAAGGCTTCGGCCATGCCCTCGCTTGTCGATTTTGTCGCCGCCGTCTCTGGTGACACGGCCGTGCGCGTCGAGGAGTCACTTGGTGAGGGCTTCGTTCGTCTGCGCGTTGGCGAGGCCGAGAGGCGCCAGGCAAAACATGACATCCGTTGCATCGAGGACGTCGTCATCGAGATGCTCCGCAACTCGAGGGACGCGGGTGCGCACCGAATACTCGTTGCTACGACGCGAGAAGGTGATGCCCGCTCCCTCGTCATGATCGATGACGGTTCCGGCGTCCCCGACTCCATGCGCGAGCGAATCTTCGATGCTCGCGTGACCTCAAAGCTCGATACGGTACACATGGACCGTTGGGGCGTCCACGGTCGTGGCATGGCCCTCTTCTCTATCAAGGAGAACACGCGCATGGCACGCGTCATGGCCTCGGGGAAGGGGCTCGGCTCCTCCATCCGAGTTGAGGCGGACGCCACGGAGCTTCCCGAGCGAAAGGACCAGAGCACGTGGCCATCCGTTGGCAGGGGTGACGAAGGCCAGACGCAGCTCAAGGGCCCTCACAACATCATTCGTACGTGCTGTGAGTTCGCGCTTGAGGAACGGCCGAACTGCGAGGTCTATCTCGGCTCCGCGGCCGACGTCCTTTCCACTGCGCGCGCCCTCGTCGAGCAAAGCCCAGATAGGTCTAGGCTTCTCTTCATCGACGACCCCTCCGAGGTCTCGGTCATCGAGCGGCCCGCCGTTGCCGGGGATGCGCGCGAGCTCTCCGCGATAGCCCAGGACCTGGGACTTTCCATTTCTGAGCGCACGGCGCACCGCATTCTTGCCGGGCAGATCAAGCCGCTCCGCCCCGTCGCGGCAAGGCTGCTCCACCATGGTGGTACGCCTGGGGCCCAGCAGGTTGACCTGTCCAAGGACCGTCGCGGTCTCAAGATCGCGCAGGATGACATCGACGAGTTCTCGCGCACGATGGAGCGGGCCTTCGACCTCATTGCGGAGCGCTACTATGTGGGTCTTTCCGGCGAACCTCGCGTGAGCGTGACGCGTGACAAGATTACCGTTACATTTGACCTCGAGAAGCAAGACTAGGGCCGCTATAGGGCGCAGTTCATCCGCGCAGCGGTCCCCTTAGGCTAAAACGCAGCAGCATCACTACCATAAACGCAGCTAGGAGCAACATACATGGACTACCTGAAGGTCTCGAGCAAGTCCTCGCCTGCTTCTGTCGCCGGTGCGATTGCCGGCATGGTGAAGGACGGGGTTCCCGTCAACATTCAGTCGGTGGGGGCTGGGGCTGTGAACCAGGCGATCAAGGCCGTGGCCATCGCTCGTGGCTTCCTCATTCCCACGGGGGTCGACATCTCGTGTGCCCCCACGTTCTCGGACATCGATATCGACGGCCATAGCCGCACGGCCATTCGCATTGCGGTGTATGTCCACAGGCTTGCGCCGTCGGACGCTACGACCATCGAGCAGGGTGCCGGAAAGGTGGCATTTTAAGTGAGCAACGTCTCGTCTCTTGCTGGTCTCACGTATCACGTGAAGACGTTTGGCTGTCAGATGAACCTGCATGACTCGGAGCGCGTGTCGGGTCTTCTCGGCTCATGCGGCTGCCTTGAGGTCGCCACTCCCGATGAGGCCGATATCGTCGTCTTCATGACGTGCTGCGTCCGCGAGAAGGCCGACACGCACCTCTACGGTCAGGTCTCCGCCATGGTGAGCGCCCCCGAGCCCCCGCACGGCCGCAGGGTCGTGTGCATCGGCGGCTGCATCGCCCAGCGTGACGGCTCCGGCATTCGCGAGCACATGCGCAACGTCGACGTCGTCTTTGGCACCCGTGCGATCGCGAGCCTTCCCGACCTCATCGTGGACGCTCTCAACGGCTCCAAGAAGAATGTCTTTGCGGACACGAGCGAGGATGACCCGGGCTTCTCCTCCGACCTGCCTAGCAGGCGCGAGGACGTCTGGCATGCGTGGGTGCCCATCATGACGGGCTGCAACAACTTCTGCAGCTACTGCATCGTTCCCTACGTGCGTGGCCGCGAGCGCGACCGAGCGTTCGAGAGTATCGTCGACGAGGTGCGTACGCTCCATGAGGACGGTGTCCGCGAAGTCTGCCTTCTGGGTCAGAACGTCAACTCCTTCGGCCGCCAGCGCTATGGCTCGCCCCGCTTTGCCGAGCTGCTGCGTGCCGTGGGTGAGACGGGCATCGAACGCATCCGCTTCACGAGCTCCCACCCCAAGGACCTCTCTGACGAGACGATTGCCGCCATGGCCGAGACGCCTGCCGTCATGCCCCAGCTTCACCTCGCCGTCCAGAGCGGCTCAACCCGCGTCCTCAAGGCGATGAACCGGCACTACACGCGTGAGGACTACCTTGCCTTGGCCGACCGCATCAAGCGGGCCAATCCTGGCATCGCTCTGTCCACTGACATCATCGTGGGCTTCCCCGGCGAGACCGAGGAGGACTTCGAGCAGACGCTGAGCCTTGTGCGAGAGGTCGGGTTCTCCTCTGCGTTCACGTTCATCTACTCCAAGCGTCCCGGAACGCCCGCTGCCAAGATCGACGATCCCACTCCGCGCGAGGTCATCCAGGAGCGCTTCGACAGACTTGCGGCTCTCGTCGCCGACCTCGCCCACGAGGCCAACCAGGTTGAGCTCGGCCATACGGTCGAGGCGCTTGTCGAGGGACCGTCCAAGAGGGACGCCGACATTCTCGTGGGGCACAGCCCCAAGAACAAGACGGTGCACTTTGAGATTCCGGAGGGTCACAACGCCCAAGACCTTGTTGGCAAACTCGTCGACGTCCGCGTCGAGGAGGCCCGTACCTGGTATCTGCGTGGCCCGATGGTTGGCGACCCGAGGTGAGCGAGGGCTCCCAGGCCCCGGTATGCCCGGGCGCACCCGTCATATGCATCGTGGGTCCCACTGCCTCGGGCAAGAGTGCGCTGGCAGACGAAGTGGCTGTGCGGCTTGGGACGGACGTCATCTCCGTCGACTCGATGCAGGTCTATCGCGGGATGGACATAGGCACGGCCAAGACGCCGATGGGGGAGCGTCGCGTTCCCCTGCAGATGGTCGATGTCTCCGACATCTCCAAGGATTATTCGGTCGCGATGTTCCAGCGCGATGCACGCATGCTTGTGAACGAGCGCAGGTGCGCCGGTAAGGCGGCGATATTGTGCGGGGGAACGGGGCTGTACCTTGACGGCGTCATTGACGTGATGGAGTTTCCCACGGGCGAGACCCACGGCGAGGTTCGCTCGAAGTACGAGGGCTATCTCGCCAAGCATGGTACGCATGCCCTTTGGGAGCTTCTCGACTCGCGTGACCACGAAAGCGCGGCCGCCATCCACCCCAACAACTCGCGACGCGTGGTCAGGGCTCTTGAGATGCATGACGAGGGCACGAGCTATGCCGAGCAGCTTTCTGGACTCAAGGCCCGTAGACCCTACTATTCCGTCGAGATGTGGGGCATAACGATGGACAGGCAGCGTCTCTATCGCCGTATCGGCGAGCGCGTTGACGCCATGATGGTTGCGGGACTCGTCGACGAGGTCGATGGTCTCGTTTCCGCCGGATTGGGCGAAGACCTCACGGCGCGTCAGGCCATCGGCTACAAGGAGGTTCTTGCATATCTTGGCGGGAGCTGTTCTCTCGACGAGTGCGTTGAGCTCATCAAGCGACGCTCTCGCAGGTATGCGAAGCGGCAGCTGTCCTGGCTGAGAAGGGACGGGCGCGTTCGGTGGCTTGACATGGATGTGCTTGACACATCTGGCGCCGCGGATTTGGTCGTGAAGTCCTATAGCGCTGCCTTGCGCAGCTCCTGACACCAAGGGGGAGAGGGTTACGGGTCGATTCAAGCAGATGTCAACGGCGCCCGTTCCGGAGCGGACGCTTGTCGTTGGTGTGGACACGGGAAGGGCCGATTGGCCCATGGTGGAGTCTCTTGATGAGCTCGAGAGGCTCGTCGAGACGGCTGGCGGCATCGTCGTTGCCCGTGAGACTCAAAGGCTCGATTCCCCCATCCCCAAGACCTTCGTGGGCTCCGGCAAGGCCAAGGAGCTCGCCGAGCTCGTCAGGCGAATGGATATCGACGTCGTTGCCTTTGACGACCAGCTGTCTCCGTCCCAGCAGGCCAACCTTGAGCGCATCTTCGGTGACCCCGTCAAGGTGATTGATAGGACTGCTCTTATCCTGGACATCTTTGGTCGCCATGCCACGACGCGCGAGGGCTCGCTTCAGGTTCAGCTCGCCCAGCTTCAGTATGTGCTGCCGCGTCTTCGCGGCATGTGGAGGCACCTCATGGGTGAGCAGACCCGTGGCGGCATCGGTAGTCGATTCGGCCAGGGCGAGAGCCAGCTTGAGGTCGACCGAAGGCTCGTCCGGGACCGGATAGCAGCGCTTCGCCGTGAGCTCGCTCGTCTCGAGACCAGGCGCAACACCCAGAGCAAGGCGCGTTGGGACTCCGGTATCTATCGCGTGGCCCTTGCCGGTTACACAAACGCCGGAAAATCCACCCTGCTCAATGCGCTTACGGACTCAAAGGTCTATGCCAAGGACGAGCTCTTTGCCACGCTTGATCCTACGACGAGGTCCATCGACCTTGCCGAGGGTAGAAAGATTACCCTCACTGACACGGTCGGGTTCATTCAGAAGCTCCCGACAACGCTCGTGGAGAGCTTCAAGTCCACGCTTGCCGAGGTTCGGGCCGCCGACCTCGTGCTAGAGGTCGTGGATGCCCATGACGCCAACTGGGAGAAGAAGGTCAGGGCCGTTAACGACATTCTTGGGCAGATCGACGCCGGTGGTATCCGCCGCGTCCTCGTCTTCAACAAGTGCGATCTTCTTGACGATGAAGCCCTCGGCGAGCTGAGGGCCCACAATTCTGACGCCGAGTTTGTCTCCGCAGAGCAGGGAACCGGACTTGCTGGCTTGATGCACAGGATTGCCTTGGAGGCGAGTGCTGGCGACGTGACGCTCACTGCGCTGGTTCCCTATGAGAAGGGAATGCTCGTCAAGATGGTTCACGAGCGCTGCCAGGTTATCAGAGAGCAGTATCAGGACAATGGGCTTCTCGTGACCCTGAAGGCTGGCGAGCGCATGGCGGCAACCCTGCGTCCCTATGAGATAGACGATTAGCTCGCTATCTCCCAAAGACGGCCATGAGGGCCGCGAGCACCAACGGCTGGTGTAGTACGTAGAACTCGAGCGCGTGTCTTCCAACGAACTCGAGGGGCCTGCACCTGAGGTTCGCAAGCGCGTGGCTTACCTTCGTGCTTTCCCTAATGGGCTTTGCCAGCATGGTTCCCGCGAGATAGAGCAGCGTAAAGGGCAGTGGCGTGTAGTAGTCTCCCGACGCGAAGGTGGGCCCTGGGAAGCCGAGCCAACTCAGCAGCCCGCTCTCGTAGGGCACGGAGGGCATTTTGAGGTAGGGACCTCCTAATGCCTTGAGCCCGAACGTCCCGCTCGGGATGTCGAGGCAAAGCAGAAACGCGCCTAGCAACGCGGCAAAGAGAGCCATGGACTTCCTGTCGGACAGCTCTTTTGGCATGAGGCGGCGTATGGCTTCTGCGACGAGCGTGCTGGCGCCCATGCAGTAGATGATGCCAAAGCTGATGGGAGTGTCCACGGCGGCTACCGTTGTGACCAGGAAGATAACAGCAGCAACAACGAGATACCTGCACCCTCTCTTGAAGTTGCTTCTCGAATAGGTTGCCATGATTCCGGCAATCAGGATGAACGTCCAGGATATCGAGGCGCGCCAGACATCCTGCAGGGGAGGGCGAAACCAACTCAGATTAACTCCATAGAGATACACGAGGTCATAGCAAAGGTGGAAGCCGATCATCGATATGACCGAGAACCCCCGGATAACGTCGTAGCCATGGATTCTGTTGTTTGGCTTTGCGCCGTGTTCCGCATTCATGCTAAAGAGACCTGAGAAGTCCGGTCACCCTGCCAAGAATCGTTGGGTTGTCTGCGTAGATGGGCTCCATCGTGTCGTTCTCCGGCTGAAGGCGAATTCGATTCTTTTCGCGATAGAAGGTCTTGACCGTGGCGGAGTCTTCGATGAGCGCAACGACGATCTCTCCATTGTGGGCATCATGCTGCTCTTTGACGACGATGTAGTCACCGTCGAAGATGCCTGCATTGATCATCGATTCGCCGCGGACGCGGAGGATGAACGAGCTTGAGTCGCCGATGAGAGACGTGGGGAGCGTCATGACCTCCTCGACGTTCTGCTCGGCCAAGATGGGCGTTCCGGCTGCTACCCTTCCCACGACTGGCAGGGTTACGGTTCCGTCATCAACGTCTTGGGAAACGCTTGCAAGGTTCGTGGGCTGCTGGAATCTTTCGCTTCCCGGACCGGTTATCTCGATCGTGCGGGGCTTGTTGGGGTCGCGGCGTATGTATCCGGCCTTCTCGAGACGGTGAAGGTGCGAGTGCACTGTCGAGGGGGACGAGAGCCCGATTGCCGCCCCGATCTCTCGTACTGAGGGCGGGTAGCCGTGCGTTGCCGTGAAGCTGCATATGAAGTCATAGGCCTGCTGCTGGCGTGCGGATATCTTTACCTCAGACATGATTCCTCCTCTTCGACTTGAAGCAATCATACACGCGTTCGACTCAAGATTCAAACATTTGTTCTATTTTTGCTTGACACGAACAGCTGTACGTAGATACTAGGTATAGAACAACTGTTTGGGTATTGGACTACAGAAATTATTGTCCTAAATAGCTCGTATAAATGTAGCTGCTGGTATTGCGAGAGAGAGGTTGAGCAGATGAGGAATCGTGAACTGAATTTTGGCATCGCTGGAACGTCCGCACTTCAGCCTGAACCGGCGGAATCTCGCTTTCGTGTCATAGACGGTTCCAGGCCTGCTCACGGCGGCACCGTTTCTCGTGAATCTGAGGGGCGTGGCCCGAGCATCATCTCCAAGGCGGTCAGCTGGAACAGACGCGTGAACCCCTCTACGTGCGTGGCCCCCGTTATCGACGATCGACAGCAGCTCGTTGGCGAGCTCGGCTTTTTCCTCGTCGTGGCCATCGTGGTCCTTGGAATGGCTTTCCTGTGATGGGTTAATTCGGGCGTTTTCGCAGCGTCCTAGACTAATCCATAGTCGCAGCGTATGGTATGTATCGCTAGTGTTTCTGCGATATGGAGGAAGCCATGCGCTGTCCCAAATGCGGCTGCGAGGAGTCCAAGGTCGTTGACTCCAGGCCTGCCGAGAACAATGACTCAATCAGGCGCCGCCGTGAATGCGTCTCCTGCGGCTTTAGGTTCACCACGTACGAGCGCCGCGAGGAGCTTCCGCTTGTCGTCCGTAAGCATGATGGGTCCAAGGAGCCCTTCGATCGTGAGAAGCTCATGCGCGGTCTTGTTCGCGCAACCGTCAAGCGCGACATCCCCATTGACGTTCTCGACAAGCTCATCGGCGACATTGAGAGCGAGCTGAGGGACCATGGCACAACTGAGGTGGATTCGAGCGCCCTTGGCGAGATGGTCCTGCATCGCCTTGCTGACCTTGACAAGGTTGCCTACGTGCGTTTTGCCTCGGTCTACCGTGACTTCAAGGATATCGAGGAGTTTTCCGCGGAGCTGAGGAGGCTCTCTGGTGAGTAGCGAATCCATCTCTCTTCCCATCAAGCGCCTCGACCCCGAGGTGGAGCTTCCGGCCTATGCCTATGAGGGCGACGCGGGCCTCGACCTGCGCTCCAACGAGGACATCGTTCTGGCTCCTTTTGAGCGTCGCCTCATCTCCACGGGCCTTGCCATCGCGATTCCCGAGGGTTATGCGGGCTTCGTTCAGCCGAGGAGTGGTCTGGCCCTTCGCGAGGGTCTCTCGATGGTCAACACTCCAGGACTGATCGATGCCCACTACCGTGGTGAGCTCAAGGTCTGCGCAATCAACCTCGATCCCGAGAACCCGATCCGTGTCGAGAAGGGCGAGAGAATCGCCCAGCTCGTCATCCAGGAGGTCCCGAAGGTCTGTCTGCATGAGGTCGATGAGCTGGACGAGACCGACCGAGGCTGCGGCGGATTTGGATCGAGTGGCATCAACTAGCATGTAATACTCGATAAGCAACGGAGGCCGTCATGTCACTGCTTCGGACGCATGAACTTGTGGTCATAGGCGGAGGCCCCGCCGGCCTGTCTGCCGCCATCTACGCCACCCGTGCGGGCCTCACTCCGGTCGTCATCGAGTCCGGCTCGTTTGGTGGGCAAATTTCGGCCACGGACGAGTTGGACAATTATCCTGGTCTGGATAACGTTGGTGGCGTGGAGCTTGGCGAGCGTATGCGTGCCCACGCCGAGCGGCTTGGGACCGAGTTCTCCTACGACGCCATTAAGAGCATCGAGTTTGATGCTGGCACCGCAACGTTTCGTCTTCAAGGCGAGGAGAGCTATGAGTCCAGCGCTGTAGTGTATGCGGCTGGCGCCTCACCGAGGAAGGTAGGCTTTGTCGGTGAGAATGCTTATCTTGGCAGGGGAGTCTCATATTGCGCCACATGTGACGGCATGTTCTATCGCGGCAAGCAGGTCTTTGTCGTTGGCGGGGGCAACACTGCCTGTGAGGAGGCAACCTACCTCGCAAGGCTTGCCGAGAAGGTAACGCTTCTCGTGCGAAAGGACCACCTGAGGGCGATGAGCTCGCTTGCCAATTCCGTCGTCGAGAATCCGAAGATTGAAGTTAGGTACCTAACTTCAATCGTTGAGCTTCGCGGACGTGAGGGGGCGGTGACGTCACTCCCCGACACCATCGTGCTGTCTGTTGGCGAGGCGGGAGCCACTCCACACATCGAGGAGCTTTCGTTTGCGCCTGGGTCCTTTGGCGTCTTTGTTGCCGTTGGCCGCGAGCCGAGGTCCGAGCTCATAAGCGATCTTGTAGACCTGGATGCGGACGGCTACGTCCTCACAAACGATTCCATGGAGACGCGCACCCCTGGTCTCTTCTGCGCTGGCGACGTGAGAACAAAGCCGCTGAGGCAGGTTGTGACCGCAGCATCTGACGGCGCTGTTGCAGCCGTCAGTGCCGCCACATATCTTTCGCGGTAATGACCTAATTGCGCAGTCACTCCGACGCGCCGGCAAGCTGTCTCGCTGGGTTGTATTCCTCTAGAGCAGGTGATTAGACTTCGCTCGCGAAATAAACGCGATAATATATCTTATGTAAAGTAGAGAAGTAATTGAACTGGAGCGCCTCCAAAACCAAAGGCGCCCCACTTTCTAAGCCCATCTCGAATCGTGAGCATCTTCTTCTTATCGCAAACTTATATCTCAAGCTTCTCGGGTGGAGCGAACGTCCCATGGCAGATTCTGCGAACGACGCGTTCGTTGTCTCCGTCTTCCTGCTCGTCGAGAAGGACGAGGATTCGGTCGCCTTCGATTAGCTTGGTGTCACCGTTTGGAACGAGCTCCCTGCCGCAACGCCGCACGGACACCACAAGCGTTCTCTCGGGCCACTCAATCTGAGAGATGAGCTTGTCTGCGGCGCTGCATCCGGCCTCTATGACATACGACTGGAGCTGACGGCCGTGGCTTCCCCAGTGCTCGTGCGCCTCGTCTGCGGAGGTTCCAAGCTGCCGCGCAAGCAGATGCTCATAGTAGGCGTCAACCTGCATGAGGTTTGCCGTGACATAGGCGATGACGCTCACGATCGCAAGCGACAGTAGCTGCTCGAGGCTCCCCGTGAGCTCGAATGCGAGCACTACGGCGGTCACGGGGGCCCTGATGGCGCCGGCGAACATGCCTGCGATGCCCAGCACCATGAAGTTCATGATGAAGTCCGAGCTCATCCCAAGCACACGAGTTGAGGCAGTTCCAAATATCGCTCCCGCGAGCGCGCCCATTATCACGAGTGGAAAGAGCGTTCCTCCCGGCGTCCCAGCTCCAAAGCAGACGCCAGTGAAGAGATACTTTCCAAGAAGGATCGTGGTGAGCGCAACCAGTCCAATGCCCTGCGGACGCATGAGCATTTCGAGAATCGCGTCCCCGCCGCACATGAGATTGGGCGCCGCGAGTGCCACCAATCCCGCCAGGGCGAACGGGATCACGTAGCGAAGGTAGGGCGAGCGATACCTGATCTTGGAAAGGAGATTCTGCAGCTCGAACATGCCGATGTTGTGCAGGGCGCCGATTGCGCCCATGACAAGCCCGAAGACGAGGAGAAGCCCATAGGCTTCGTGAGGGATGACCTCAGAGAGCGTGAAGCTAATGACCGGCTTGAGTCCGAGGACCTGGCTCGTCACGTAGTCGCTCATGACGGCGCTCATCATGACGGAGATGATGAGAGGCGCGTTGAACGTCTTGTGGATCTCCTCAAGCGCGAACATCACGCCCGTGAGGGGCGCATGAAAGGCCGCCGCCATGCCCGCACCGGCACCGCAGGTGACGAGAAGGCGCTCCTCTCCCCTTCCACGGCCGAGCATGCGCGAGACGCCCTTGCCTGCCATGCCGCCAAGCTGGACCGATGGTCCCTCCCTGCCAAGGGAAAGACCGCCAAGCGCGCCGAGCGTTCCCTCTGCGAACTTTGCGGCGATCACGCGGTGCCAGGGAGCCTCCATGGCTCCCATGACCTCTGCATCTACCTGCGGTATTCCCGAGCCGGACGTCGCTGGCTCCCAGCGTACGAGTGCGGCCACGACAACGGCCATGATGAGGAGGGCCGCGCCCCAGAGCGCCACGTTTGCGACAGAAGCAGAGAAGCTTGCGATGATCTGCCTCAGCGTGCGCTCGCCCCACGTGAGTGCAAGCCTGTAGAGCGTTACAAGCGCCCCGGCAAACAGACCGACGAGCGCTCCTTCCCACACGAGGCTCACCTGGAACCTTCTCGAGAGACGTCTGCGTATTGGGTTGCTGCGTTGCTGCACGTCTATCCCCTCTTGTGATGCTGTCATGCAAGGAAGAGCCGGTCGCGGCTCGTGGCCACGACCGGCTGTGATTCTACGCCTCTGCGGATAAGGACGAGGGTCTGGTCTAGTCCACCTTTATCAGGGAGTAGATCTCCTGCGAGTACTCCTTGCCGATGGCCTCGCGCGGATTGAGGAAGGCGAGCTCGAGGATGAAGGAGAAGCCGAGGATCTTCGCCCCCGACTGCTCAACGAGCTTTGCCGTGGCAAGGGCCGTGCCGGCCGTGGCAACGAGGTCGTCGACGATGATCACGCGGTCGTCAGGCGAGAGCGCGTCCTTGTGAATCTGCAGCTCGTCGGTGCCATACTCGAGGGCATAGCTCTGCGTGTAGACTTCTCGCGGCAGCTTTCCGGGCTTGCGGGCCGGAACGAAGCCCGCTCCCAGGCGATAGGCCACAGGCGTTCCGATGAGGAACCCTCGCGCCTCCGATCCCACGACCTTCGTGACACCCTTGCCAAGAAAGTGCTGCGTCATGGCATCGACGCATGCGGAGAAGCCCCTCTCGTCGGCAATGAGTGGCGTGATGTCCTTGAAGACGACTCCGGGTTCGGGATAGTCCGGGATGTCTACGACGAGGTTCTCATACGGGAATGGTGTCTCGTTGGCGACGTCCATGTGGTGCCCCCTGATTTGAGTTTGGCGCCGCGACAAATTGCGGCCTTACCAATCCTTGTTCCCCGTTAGGAGGGGAATGAAACGCTAGCGTGAGCGCTCGTCTCCGAGTAGCTCTCTTCTGATGAGGGACCGCCTGACGGATCCGGTGAGCTCGAGCATCCTGTCAAGCGCCATCTCCCTCCTAAGCGCCCGCTCGCCCTCGCTCTCGCCCTGGTGCCGGGAGATCGACGCGAGCGCCTGCTCGAACATGGGTGTCTCGCGATTGGCTGCCGCGACATACTGGCGCAGGTTCTTGGGCTCGATGCCAAAGTGCGTGAGCTCGGCACACGTGACGATGAGCTCGAGGTCCTGGCCGCGCACGAGATCCCTTCCTGCGGGTGAGCGAACAAGTCTGATGAGCCCGCAGTCAGCCATCTTCCTTACGATGGCCAAGCTTACGCCCAACAGCTCGGGAATCCTGTCGATGGGGTGCATCTCGTCCGCAAGCTCAGGACTGATCCTGGATGCGCGCTCACGAGACGCGCCAAACATCTCTTCTGGCGTGCTCTCTTCCTGCGTCGTCCTGCCATCGAGCTCATCCTTGATGACGCTTAGGGGCAAAAACTTCGTCTTCTGCAGGTACAGGATCGTCTCGAGACGCTGAATATCGCGCGAGGAATAGAGACGGTACCCGCCAGGGGTACGAGAGGGCGTGAGCAACCCCTCGTCCTCAAGGTAGCGGACCTTCGAGATGGAAAGGTCGGGATACTGCTCCTGGAGCCTTCTTACAACCTTGCCTATGGTGAGATAGCCGGCGTCGGCCATGTGCGCTACTCGCCCGTCTGGATTCTCTGGGGACGGGTCGTGTGGTAGACCATGCGGAACGTCCCCACCTGGATGGTCGAGCCGTCAACGATCGGTGCGCTCTTGACGATGGCACCGTCAACCCAAGTCCCATTGAGAGACCCGAGGTCTTCGATGCGGGCAGAGTTCCCGTTGATGTGCAGGACGGCGTGACGACGAGAGACGGTCATGTCGTTGAGAAACACGGAGGACGACGGGTCGCGGCCAATCGTGATCTCTGGCGTGTCGAGCACGAACGAGGCGCCCGTCTGCGGCCCCTTGAGGATGGAGAGGGTTGGGTAGCCGGGACGCGTCGAGCCCATGAGGTCGGGCACGGTGGCGTCCGCCGAGGGCATGCAGAAAATGGCCGTGGCGTCCGCTGCGTTCTTGATGTTCTCGTCGGACATGGAATCCCTCTCTTGGTTGTCTAATTGAACTTCGATTGTAGCGCTCTTGGCGTTATCGGCAGGCTATAGCCTCGATTGCGACGGGAGCGCCCTGGGCGATGGAAACCACTTGCACGCGAGAACAGGCGGGCATGGGCCTGGGGAAACGTTCCTCGCACGCGGCGTCGACAGCCGAGAAGTCATCGGTGCCGGCAAGCAGGACTGTCACCTTCGTGACGTCGGAAAGCGTAAGGTCGAGTTCGGAGAGCACCGCCTCGACGTTGTCGAGGCATTGTGTGGCCATCTCCTTGAGCGAGCCTTTGACGAGTGCGCCCGTCTTGGGGTCGGCGGGAGGCTGTGCGGAGACGAACACGTAACGGCCGGCACTCGTACCCTCAGAAAAGGGCGCTGAGGTCCGCGGCGCCCTACTTGCCGAGATGGCATACATTGCTTATCCACCGTCCTTTAGGCAGCCTTTGCTCCCATGAGGTTGGGGCTCAGCTCGTCAACGAGACCGAAACCGCTCCTCGCATAGGTAAGCTTAGCAGTTGCGACGTACGTGCATGCCCCAACCGTGCGTCCTGCCTGCGACCATGTGCAGACGCCCGCGGTGTCGCCCGGCGCGCATAGCTGGGCCGTTGAAGACATGGTCCTCACATAGGTCGTGGGGCCGGCGTCTGGCCATACGAGCCCCTTGGTGGTTGCCTGGGTGGCAACGGGACACATCAGTGCGAGGTCATAGGCAAAGGGCCGCTCGCCCATGGCCTTCTCGGGACTTGCGAGGACGTACGAGTCATAGGTGCCAAAGGCCCAGTCGAGCAGCGCCTCGGTGTCCGTGAAGCGGCCCTCGCGCGTCTGGCAGCCAAGGACAACGGTGTAGAGCGTGGTGCCATGGCGCCTGGCGCAGCCCATGAATGCCGTCACGTAGTTGCCTGCCCCCGTCTTGATGCCCAGAAGCCCGTCATAGCTGCCGAGTAGGTGGTCGACCGTGGGAAAGGTCGTCTCGATGCCGTTGACGCTGACGGTCGTCGACTGCATGCGGACCGTGTCCGCGATGAAGGGCTGCGTTGTCATGGCGTAGCGGGCGAGGATGGCGAGGTCGTGGACGGTCGAGTGGTGCCCGTCGGCATCGAGTCCGTGGGGGTTCTCGAAGTGGGTGCCGTTCATGCCGAGCTCGGCTGCCTTGTCGTTCATCATCTGGACGAAGGCGTCCTCGGAGCCAGCGACAGCAACGGCCACCTCGTAGGCGGCGTCGTTGGCGGAGTAGACGAGCATGACGTGGAGCAGGTCCTCAAGGCTCGACGTACTGCCGGCCTCGTAGCCTGCCACCATGGCGTTCTCCGCAAGCTCTGGCTTCGAGAGGGTGCAGACCTTGTCGAGTGGTGTGCCACTCTCGAGCGCCACGACCGCCGTCATGACCTTGGTGATCGACGCCATGTTGATCTGCTCGTCCGGGTTCTTCTTATAGAGCACCGAGCCCGTGGAGTCCACGACGATGGCGGCCTGGGCCTCGCTGAGGCTGGGCTCGGAGTCGGCGGCTAGGGCATGGCGTGGCACCATGACGAGGGCGGCGATGACGGAGAACGTAGCGACGAGCGTCCAGGCGGCCACACGCGAGTGTCTTGTTCCCATGCTAGCTACGACGTCCCCTTCTGATTGATTCTCTGACGATGGCCGCACCCTCCGCCGTGTAGACGATAGCCGTGATGACGGACATCACGCATCCCGCGTAGACAAACAGCAGACCCACGGGACCACCCACGGAGTTGAGGCCGGGAAGCCACGCGGCCCTGATTATGCCGAGTCCTTCGATGGTGGGAAGCCCAAGGAGCAGGTCGCAGAACCCGAACATGAGCAGCGCCGTGGTTATCTTGCCGATGTAAACCACGTCTACCGGCCTCTCGCGGAATCTTCTCACGACAAGGCCGCCAACTGCGAGGTAGCAGTCCCTCGCGATGACGAGGATGGCCACCCAAACGGGCAGCTCGCCGACGATGACGAGGCCAAGGACGCCCGTGAAGAGCAGAAACCTGTCGCAGATCGGATCGAGGAGCTTTCCAAACCAGCTGACCGTCTGCGTGCGCCTGGCAATCTGGCCGTCCGCCCAGTCCGTGCATGCGGCGACGGCGTAGGTGGCGATGGCGAGCGGCCGGCAGATGCCCTGGATGAAGAGCACGAGGAAGAGGCAGGTAAGCAGCATCCTCATGACCGTGAAGGCGTTCGCCACGGTGAGAATCCTGTTCGAAGGGTTGTCCGAGCTGCCCACGGGCGCGCTCGTGTCGGGCTCGAAGCCCTGGCTTACCTTCTTCTCTAGCCAATCCCTGAACGTCAAAGCTGCTCCTTGATAGATGCGACGCACTCTCCTGCCAAAAGCGCTTTAGGGATGATACCCCATTGGTAGCGCTCCCCCACCACTTGTGGGTCCCTCTGCAGAGGAGTGACAAAACCGTAAGAAACCGGGTGGTGCCCTAGCTGAACTGGCTCTCGTACAGAGAGGCGTAGAAGCCGCCTCGGGCGAGCAGCTCGTCGTGGGTGCCCGTCTCGACGATTCGGCCGTCCCTCATGGCCACGATGACGTCTGCGCCCACGATCGTGGAGAGTCGGTGCGCCACGATGAAGCTCGTGCGGCCCTCCATGAGCCGTTCGAACGCCTTCTGGACCTTGACCTCGGTCCTCGTGTCGATGTTGCTCGTGGCCTCGTCGAGGATGAGCATGGGGGCGTCGGCGAGCATGGCGCGGGCTATGCAGAGCAGCTGCCTCTGCCCGGCAGAGATTGAGGCCTCCTCGCCGTTGAGCATCGTGTCATAGCCATGCGGGAGCCGCTCGATGAACTCGTCTGCAAAGGCGGCCCGCGCCGCGGCCTTGACCTGCTCGTCCGTTGCGTCGGGACGCCCCAGCGTCAGGTTCTCCCCCACGGTGGCGCTCTTGACCCACGTCTCCTGGAGCACCATGCCAAAGCTTGACCTGAGGCTCTTCCTCGTCACGTCACGGATGTCGTGGCCGTCAATGGCTATGGTGCCCGCGTCAACGTCGTAGAAGCGCATGAGCAGGTTGATCATCGTCGTCTTGCCGCAGCCCGTGGGGCCAACGATGGCCACACGCGTGCCCGGCCTGACTTCGAGCGTGAAGTCGCGGATGAGCGGGCGGCCGGGGACGTAGGAGAAGCACACGTTGGAAAGGCTTACGGCCCCCGTTGTCCCCCTGAGCTCGATGGCTCCAGGACGATCGGGTTCGACCTGCGGCTCGTCGAGCAGCTCGAACAGGCGTGCGGCGCAGGCAAACGAGTTCTGCAGCTCCGTCACCACCTCGGAGATGTCGTTGAAGGGCTTCGTGTATTGGTTGGCGTAGCTCAGGAAGGCCGTGAGGCCGCCCACGGTGAGCGTGCCCGCGATGGCGGCGAGCGCGCCGAATATCCCGACACCTGCGTAAACGAGTGCGTTCACGAAGCGCGTGGTGGGATTCACGAGCGAGGAGTAGAACACGGCCTTGAAGCTCGACTCCCCGAGCCTCGCGTCAACATCACGGAACCTCTCGCAGGCCTGCCCCTGCGCGTCGAAGGCCTCGAGGACGTCCTTGCCGCCCACAAGCTCCTCGACGACTCCCGTGAGCTCCCCGCGTCTCACGGACTGGTCATGGAAGTAGGCGAAGCCACGCTGCGCTATGAACTTGGCCGCAAAGACCGAGACGGGCGTCACGCAGACGACGACGAGCGTGACGCCGGCGTTGAGCCTGAACATGAAGACAAGCGTGAGTGCGATGGCCAGCACGCCACTGAACAGCTGCTGGAACGTCATGGTGAGGCCGTTGGAGAACTGCTCGACGTCGGTCACGACGCGGTTCACGATGTCTCCGTGGCGATGGGAGTCCACGTAGGAGACGGGCAGGACCTGGAGCTTTGCGAAAGCCTTCTGGCGCATCTCGCGAACGATGGAGATCGCTATGCGGTTCGTGAGTGCCGTGAGCAGCCACTGCGAGACTACCGTGGTGAGGACCGCCACGGCAAGCAGCCTGAGGTTGGCGAGCAGGCCCGCGATATCCGCCCCTCCCGCGCTTGCGACGCAGTCGACGGCTTTGCCCGAGAGGACGGGCACGAGTAGCGTCGAGACCACGACGAAGGCCGCGAGCGCCAGCGACCCCACTATTCCTGGGATGTGGGTGCCCAGCTGCCTGATCGTCCTCGCGACGGTTCCCTTGGGGACGGCTGATGCCTTGGTCTGCCTAGCCATGGCGCACCTCCTCCCCCTCGAGCTGGGACGCGCAGATCTCCTCGTAGACGTCACAGCTCCTCCTCAGCTCCTCGTGCGTTCCCTGGCCCACGACGCGGCCGGCGTCCAGCACGAGAATGAGGTCTGCGTGGCGGATGGCCGAGATGCGCTGCGAGATGACGACCTGGGTGACGCCTGGAAACTCAGACGCGAGGGCGTGGCGGAGCCGAGCATCGGTCGCAAGGTCGAGAGCTGAGCTTGCGTCGTCGAGAACGAGAATGCGGGGCCCCCTCGAGAGGGTCCTGGCTATGGAGAGGCGTTGGCGCTGGCCTCCCGAGAGGTTTCTCCCGAGCTGCTCCACCGCGCCCGCCACTCCTCCTTTGGCAGCAACGACATCGGCCGCCTGGGCGGCTCCAACGGCGTGCTCGAGCTGGTCTGGGGAGGCGTCTGGTGCGGCGAGCCTCAGGTTACTCTCTATGGTGCCCGAGAAGAGCCTCGGGCGCTGGTCGACGATGCTCACGAGGCGATGGAGGCTCTCGAGCGTGAGGGCGCGGACGTCTCGGCCGCCCACGAGCACCGACCCACTTGTGGCGTCGTAGAAGCGCATCAGGAGGCTTGCGAGCGTGGACTTGCCCGAGCCGGTTCCGCCGATGACTCCCACGACCTGCCCCGGTCTGGCCGAGAAGCTCACGTGGGAGAGCGAGGGCGCGGCGGCACCGGGGTAGCTGAACGTGGCGTCGCAAAACTCGATGGAGCCAGAAAGACCGTCCGCGCTCAGCTCTCCGTCGGTCATGGACGGGACGCGCTCGAAGACCTCGTTCACGCGCCGTGCGCATGCCTCGGACTTCGAGAGGGTGTTCACGAGGTTTGCGAGCTTGAGCAGCTCCACGAGCATCTGGCTCATGTAGTTCACGAGCGCCACGAGGGCTCCCTGCGTGAGGTTACCCGCCTGGATGCTGATGCCGCCGACGTAGAGCACAACGACGAGCCCCAGGTTCACGGCGGCATACGTGAGCGGGTTCATGAGGCCGGAGACGTCACCCACGTGGACCTGACGATGCCAGAGGGCATCGAGCAGCTCGTCGAACAGGCGGCGCTCCTCGTCCTCTCGACCGAAGGCTCGCAGGACGCGCACGCCCTCGAGCTGCTCGGCCGTGGAGAGCAGGACGCCATCGAGGCTGTGCTGGACCTCGCGGTAGCCCCGGATGGCCACGCGCATGACGAGCCAGACGAGCAGAAAGACGATGGCGGACACGACAATGAACAGCGCCCCCTCGGTGCCGCTCACGAGGTATGCGGCACCTATGGAGCCGAGGATGGCGATGGGGCAGCGAAGGACGAGGCGAAAGAAGAGGTTCACGCCGTCCTGGACCTGGTTCGTGTCGTTGGTGAGCCGCGTGACGAGCGTGGAGGTGCCGAGCTCGTCGACGTCGGAGCGGGAGAGCGACATGACATGGGCGAAGAGGTCGTCTCGAAGTGCCGTGCCAAACCCGGCGCCAAGCTTGGCCGAGAAGTACTGGGCCGCGACTGCGCAGACCCAGCCCACGACGCCCATGGCAATGAGGGCGGCCGCGCTCGCCATGATGTGGCGGGTGTTGCCCGCTGCTATGCCCTCGTCGACGACGCTTGCCATGACGAGAGGCACGAGAATCTGGAATGCTGCCTCAAGGCACTTGAACAGCGGCGCCAGAACGCATTCCTTGCCATAGCCCCTGAGGTATCTGACAAGCTTGAGCATGCGGGAGACCTCCGCCTGATGGTTCGATAACAAAAAAGCCTGAGACATATGCCCCAGGCTCCTAAAGTTCTGGTCGGGTGGACTGGATTCGAACCAGCGACCCCTTGACCCCCAGTCAAGTGCGCTACCAAACTGCGCCACCACCCGTTGCCGCTCACTCGCAACAGAAAAGAGAATAACAGCTACGTCACTACCGTGCAAGGACAAATTTCACTTATTTTGAAATTTGTCCGATATGCGTCTGCTGACCAGCTACTTTGAGTTGCGAACGCCCTTGACTCTCGTGATCTGCTTGTCTTGGCGGCGGTCCTTGCCCCAGAAGCAGCACGATACCATGCCGGGACCTACGTGCGACCCGATGGTGGGCCCGATCGTGGGCCTGGTTATGGCGAGCTCGGGGTCGAACTCATGGAGCTCGGATGCTATGGCATAGCCGTCATCGGGGGCGTCCGCGTCTCCAACGCAGCACGCGTGGCCATAGGGCTTAAGCTCACGCGTCTTCTCGAAGAAGTCAACGATCTTGCGAAGGCCCTTCTTGCGCCCGCGCGCGACCCCGCGAATGCCGAGCGTTCCGTCGAGGTTGAAGTGAAGCAGCGCCTTGACGTCGAGCGCGTCGCCGATGACGGCCACGCCCTTGGGCAGCCTACCGCCGCGGTGAAGCGCGTCGAGGTTGTCGACCATGAATATGGTGTGCAGGAAGTAGCGAGCCTCCTCGGCCCACTGCGCGAGCTGCTCGGCGTTGAGGCCGGCGTCTCGCTTTCGGCACGCTTCCTGGACGAGCAGCGTGAGCGGCGTGGACGCCACGAGCGTGTCGATGACGTAGATGCGTATCTCCTCGCCTGGGTGCTGCTCTCGAAGGCGCTCGAGCGACATGCGTGCGCCCTCGTAGCCGCCGGACAGGCCGCTTGAGATGCAGAACAGCACCGTTGGGACGCCGCTCTCGTAGGCCCGCTGGAACGCCTCGTCATACTCGAGCTGGGAGGGCTGTGAGGTTATGGGCATGGCGCCGTGGCGTATGGCGTCATAGAACTCGTGGGCGCTCCTCGTCTGGAAGAGGTCGTCATCTCCGGAAAGGCCGCCATCCGGCTTTCCGGCCTCTACGTAGTGGAACGGCAGGATGGTGACGCCAAGTTCGGTGGCCATCTGCGGCGTGAAGTCGCATGTGGAGTCCGCCATGATCTGACAAATGGCTCCCATGGTTGTCTCCCCTCTCTCCCGGTCCGATTCGCCGGGCGATGCCTGTGTCCTAGTGCGTGGCCACGGATGCCACGTTCATGCCTGGTTGGTTCCTATCCGTTATCCCTCGAGGGTCTCCTCTAGCTCGAGCCACTCGGCCTCGAGCTCGTCCAGTGCCTGCTTGGCGGCGTCAACGTCTGCCTGCGCGTTCTCGAGCGCCACGTAGTCCGTGGGGTCGACCTCCCCCATCGCTCGCTCGAGCTCCTCGATGCGGCCGCGCTGCGTCTCCATCTTGCGCTCGATGCTCGCGACCTGCTTCTTGAGACGCCACTCCTCGGCGCTCGACAGACCCGAGGCCTGCGCCTGGACCTGGGGGCTCGAGGTGGCCGGTGCCGCCGTGACGGGTGCCTTGGGGGCCGGGCCCTTGCCGGAGACGTTGCCGTCCCCGTGGCGGTTGCCGATGAGCGAGAGGTACTCGTCCACGCCGCCCGGCACGTGCGTGAGCTTGCCGCCGATGAGGGCGAACTGGTCGTCTGTCACGCGCTCCATGAGGTAGCGGTCGTGCGAGACGAGCAGCAGCGTGCCCGGCCATGTGTCGAGCAGATCCTCCATGACGGCGAGCATGTCTGTGTCCAGGTCGTTGCCGGGCTCGTCGAGGATGAGGACGTTCGGCTCGTCGAGAAGCACGCACATCAGGGCGAGGCGCCTCGACTGGCCGCCCGAGAGGTCGGCGATGGGCGTGTCGAGCTCCCGCTTGTCGAACCCGAGGCTCTCGAGCAGCTTCGTGGGCGTGTACTCCTTGCCGCCGATGACGTAGCTGCGCTTGTAGGTCCCAAGCAGCTCGCGCACGCGCCAGTCGAGCTTATCTGCGAGCAGGTCGATGTGCTGGGAGAGGATGCCTAGCTTCACGGACTTGCCCATCTTCACGCGTCCGCTCGTGGGGGCAAGCTTGCCGTCGAGCAGACGAAGCAGCGTCGTCTTGCCGGCGCCGTTCTCGCCGAGGATGCCATAGCGGTCGCCGGGCCCGATGAGCCAGTCGAGGTGATCGAGGACCACGTGTCCGTCATAGCAGACCGTTGCTCCCTTGAGCTCGAACACCTGCTTGCCGAGCCTGCTCACGGCCAGGCGCTTGAGCTCGAGCGGGTTTCTCATGGGAGGCACGTCTGCCACGAGCGCGCGTGCCGCCTCGATGCGGAACTTCGGCTTGCTCGAGCGCGCCTGGGCGCCGCGTGAGAGCCATGCGAGCTCCTTGCGCAGGATGTTCTGGCGGCGCTCCTCGCTTGCCTGGGCCATGCGCTCGCGCTCGGCCCGCTGCTGGATGTATGCGGAGTAGCCACCCTCGAAGGGCTCCACCACGCGGTCGTGGACCTCCCACATGCTCTCGCACGTCTCGTCGAGAAACCAGCGGTCGTGCGTGATGACGAGCATGGCGCCGCTGCCCCTCTGCCAGCGGTGGCGAAGGTGGCCTGCCAGCCAGGTGATGGCGCCCATGTCGAGGTGGTTCGTGGGCTCGTCGAGCAACAGCACGTCATAGGTGCCGATGAGCAGCCTCGTGAGGTCCACGCGGCGCCGCTGGCCGCCGGAGAGCGTGCCCACCTTGGCGTTCCAGTCCACGTCGCCGATGAGCTCGGCGATGATGCGGCGGGTCTCGGGGTTGGAGGCCCACTCATACTCGGGAACGTCGCCCACGACCTCGTGGCCCACGCTCTGGTCGTCATCGAGCGCGTCTGATTGGCCGAGCATGCCAACGGTGATGCCGCCCCTCCAGGTGACGGCGCCGTGGTCTGGCTCGAGCGTGTGCGCGATGAGCTGGAGGAGCGTCGACTTGCCGTCGCCGTTCTTGCCCACGATACCGATGCGGTCGCCCTCGTTTACGCCGATGGTGACGTCATCCAGAACGGGCTTGCCCGGCCACTCGTGGCCGAGGTGCTCGCATCCTATGAGAATTCCCACGTGTTTCCTTGCCTTGTCTACTCGTCTCGCTCGTGTGCCAGGCGAGCCATCGTCTCTTCCGTGTCCGCTCCGTCCGCGAGTGCCCTCAGGGCAGCGATCTCTGCCGCGTATCCCGCGGCCTCGTTGGGCGTCTCGAGGACCATCGGCAGGTCTCGCGTGCGCTTGTCGCGCACGATGGCCGAGAAGCACCCCAGGCCAAGGTGGCCCAGGCCAAGCCGCTCGTGGCGATCCTTGTGTGCGCCTACCGGGTTCTTGGAGTCGTTGAGGTGGAGCGCCTTGAGCCTGGATAGGCCGATCACTCGGTCGAACTCCTGCAGCACCCCGTCGAGGCTTGCGGAGACGTCATATCCGGCATCGCTGACGTGGCAGGTGTCCAGGCACACGCCGATGAGCTCGTTGTGCTCCGTGAGCTCAATGATGCGCGCGAGTTCCTCGAAGGTCCTGCCCACTTCGGTGCCCTTCCCGGCCATTGTCTCGAGAAGCACGCAGGTGGACTGGCCGGGTTCGAGCGCCTCGTTCAGGCCCTCCGCGATGAGGCGTATCCCCTCGTCGGCACCCTGGCCCACGTGGGAGCCGGGGTGGAAGTTGTAGTAGTTCCCAGGGATGAGCTCCATGGTCTGGAGGTCCTCCGCCAGGGCGCGGCGCGCGAACGAACGGACGTCCGGCTTTGCCGAGCAGAGGTTCAGCGTGTAGGGGGCGTGGGCCACGAGACGCCCGAAGCCGTTCTCAGCCATGATCTTGCGAAGTCTGGCCGCGTCCTCGGGGTCGGCCGCCTTGGCGGCGCCACCCCGAGGATTTCTCGTGAAATAGGCAAACGTCGTGGCCCCGAGCGCGAGGGCTCGCTTGCCCATGGCCTCAAAGCCTCCGGAGCTCGATATGTGGCAGCCGACTGCTAGCAATCCGCACTCGTCCTCGGCATGAGCAGCGTCTGGTCTGCGGCGCTGGCCTGCTGGAGGGGCTCGTCCGGCTCGAGCAGGTCGTGGAGGCGCTCGATGATCTTCTCGGCAACCTGCTCCTTGGGCATGCAGTCGAGCTCTGTCTCGTCGTGCGGGCCAACGAGCGTAACGCGGTTGGTGTCGGAGCCAAAGGTGGAGTCGTCTCGCGAGACGTCGTTTGCCACGATGAGGTCGCAGCCCTTGGTTGCGAGCTTCTTGCGCGCATTCTCGAGCACGTTGTCGGTCTCTGCGGCAAAGCCGATGACGACGCGGCTCCCGCGGCTCTGGGAGAGCGTGGCGAGGATGTCCGGGTTCTCAGCCAGGGCGATGTTGTCGATGGGCTCGGCGGCCTTCTTGAGCTTATGGTCGGCTGCCTGCTCGGGACGGTAGTCGGAGACGGCCGCGGCGAGGATGGCCGCGTCTGCCGTAGCGAAGGCGTCCTGCGTTGCCTCGAGCATCTGAGCTGCGGTCGTGACGTGGATGACGCCGACGCCGGCGGGCTCGGGAAGCGAGACGGGACCCGAGACGAGCGTGACGTGCGCGCCGTGGGCCGCAGCGGCGGCCGCGATGGCGTATCCCATCTTGCCCGAGGACGCGTTGGAGAGATAGCGCACGGGGTCCACCGGCTCGTGCGTGGGGCCCGCCGTGATGACGATGCGGCGTCCGGCGAGGTCTCCGCGGGCGCGAATTCGATAAAGTGCGGCCGAGACGATCTGCTCGATCGACGCGAGCTTGCCGGCACCCGTCTCGCCGCAGGCCAGCCTGCCGCTCTCGGGGCCCACGAAGAGGTAGTTGCGGTTCTTGAGCGTCTCCACGTTGGCGACCGTGGCGAGGTTCTGCCACATGTGGACGTTCATGGCGGGCGCCACGACGACGGGGCAGGGGCACGCGAGCAGCGTGGTGCTCACGGCGTCATCGGCGATGCCGTGGGCCATCTTGGCGATGACGTTGGCGGTGGCGGGGCACACGAGCGCAAGGTCGGCCCACTCGGCGAGCTCGATGTGGGGAATGGGTGAGCTCGCGTCATCGAAGAGGTCGAGCGTGACGTGATGGCCCGAGAGGGCCTCGAACGTCTTGGGTCCCACGAGCTCGCACGCGTGCGCAGACATGGCGACGCGTACCTCGCAGCCCTGCTTCTGAAGCCCGCGCAGCACCTCGCAAGCCTTGTACGCGGCGATGCCGCCCGTCACGAAGAGCGCGACGCGGGCGGCGTGGCCGTCAACGAGCGTCTCTGCCATGATGCCTACGCCTCCTCAGTCGCCACGACGAGGATGCGCTTGCAGTAGGGGCACGTCGTGACCTCGGCTCCGCTGCGACGGATATCGGTGAACGAGCTGGGCTGCAGGGCCACGCGGCATGCGGAGGGGCGGTTTCCCTCGAGCGTCTCGACGGCCACGCCGCCAAAGCGCTTGCGAGCCGCCTCATAGCTGGCGACGAGCGTGGAGGGCAGGCTGGCGACGATGCGCTCGCGCTCGGCGGCCAACGACTTCACCCGACTGGTGATCTGCTCCATGGCCTCCTTGAACGAGGCAACCTGCGCTGCCTCCTCCTTCTCGAGCCTGTCGGCGAGCGCGCGTGCGTTCTTCTCGGCGCGCTCGGCCGTCTCGAGCCTGGGCAGCAGGTGCTCGGTGTCGTAGTCGCACTTCTCGATCTTCTTGGCGAGGGTCGAGAGGGTGAAGTCCAGTTCCTGTGCCGAGCGGAAGTCCTGGTTGTAGGTGCCCTCCTGGATTTCGGTGACCTTGCCGGAGAAGAACTTCTTGGAATCCTCGAGCTCGTTGAGCTCAATCTCGAGGTCCTTGCGCTGGCCAACGATCTTGGTGAGCTCACCGGCGACCTTCTTGGCGGCTGCGCGAGCGGCGGCCACCTTCTGGCGCTGCGGCAGGGCCTCGGCGGTCTTCTTGGTCCTCATGAGCTCTAGGTCGATTTCCTGCAGCCTCAGCAGTGCAGATGCCTCAGACATGTGGTCCTCCTTCTGTGACGTGCGCGTGCCAGCGCAGGTCCTCGTCCAAGATGTGTATGCGCGTATCAGGTGCGACCTCGCGTGCCGTGCGGGCGAGAAGCCCGGCATAGGGCAGCTCGGATGCGTCGTGCCCTACGAGTATAGCGGCAACACCGCACTCGGACAGCTCCAAAGCACGGTGATACCCCGCCTCCCCAGCAATCACGCAATCCACCCCGCGCCGGGTTGCCTGCATGCCGAGCGAGCCGAGCGAACCCGAGCAGTAGGCCACCCGTCCGAGGCTCTTGCCTTCGTCTCCCCATACCGTCGCGCTTGCGCCAAGCGCGAGCGCGACGCGCTCGGTGAGCTCACCGAGCGTCATCCCGTCGGCGGCGAGCAGCGCTCCGTAGCCATCCGGCTCGACGAGCCGCCCGACCCTGGGAAGTCCGATGAGCGACGCGGCTAGGTCGAGGGCCTCCTCGGAGCGGTCGAGGTTCGTGTGCATCGCTATGAGCGAGACGCCCAGGCGCGCGGCCTCGTAGGCCGCCGCCCCACCCTGCGAGCTCGTGCGCGCCTCCGGGGTCATGGGAAACGGTGGGTCGAGAAACGCGGGGTGATGCGTGAGCAGGACGTTCGCGCCAAGGCTGGCGGCGGCGCGGACATTGGTGGGCGTGGGGTCGAGGGCGCATGCGATGCAGGCCACCTCTTCCGTGGGGTCACCCACGGAAAGTCCCGGCCTGTCCCAGCTCTCGGCGAGCTGCCTTGGGAACCTCTCGAACACGAGCCGCTCGAGGTCTCGAACCTGCATGCCACTCCCCTCTCATCAAGTGGGCGGGCCAACACGTCCGGCTGGCCCGCCCATGCGTCAAAGCTAATGACTCGCCACGATGGCGAGCAGTGCGTCGCAGAACGCGTCGAGCTCACCTGGCGTGACGCGCTCGTCGAAGCTCACGCGCAGCGAGCCGAGCGCCTGGTCGCGCGCGATGCCCATGGCGGAGAGCACGTGGCTCGGGTCCAGCGACCCGGAGGAGCAGGCAGACCCGGCAGAGACCTCGAAGCCAGCGTCGTCAAGCTTAAGCACGAGCGACTCGGAGTCCATGCTGGGGACCATGACGCTCACCATTCCGGGGAGTCGCGTCTGGTCCACGTGCGCCACCGTGGTGGGGATGATTCCCGTATCCGCGGCGCAGAGGCGCTCGTAGACGTGGTTCGCGAGGGCCTCCACCCGGGGCCTTACTGAGGGCAGCTCTCGGCAGACCTGCTCGGCCGTCGCTGCGAACGCCACGGCTCCGGCAACGTCCTGGGTTCCAGGCCTTCTGCCCATCTCCTGGCCGCCGCCGAGGGCCTGTGCCTCGAAGGGGCAGCGCGTGCGCATGGCCAGGGCACCCACGCCCAAAGGGCCTCCGATCTTGTGGGCGGCCACGGAGATGGCGTCTGCCCCGGAGCAATCGAGGTCGATGCGTCCGAAGGCCTGGACGGCGTCCACGTGCGCGAGCGCGCCTGAGGAGTGGGCGGCCTCGATGACCTTGGCCGTTGGCTGTACGACGCCAGTCTCGTTGTTTGCGGCCATGACGCTCACGAGCGCCGTGGTATCGTCTGCCAGACGCTCGACCTCCTCGGCGCTCACGACGCCGTCTCGCCCCGGCTTGGCCAGGACCACCTCGAAGCCCCTCGAGCGCAGGATGCTCGCGACGTCGAGGACCGAGTCGTGCTCGATGGCAGAGAGGATGACCCTGTTGCGCCTGTTGGCGCTCTTCCTGCGCGCGCCCTCGGCCATGCCGAGGACGGCGAGGTTGTTGGACTCGGTGCCGCCGCTCGTGAGGATGACTTCGTTGGGTCTAAAACCACAGCCTATGCAGCGCGCGAGCGTACGGTGAGCCGCCTCGAGGTCGCGGGCGGCGCTGCGCCCGAGCGTGTGGAGCGAGTTTGCGTTGGCGACCGCATGGGGCTTCTCGTGGTAGCCGACCCATGCCTCCATCGCGCAGGGGCGAAGCGGCGCGGAGGCCGCGTAGTCTAGGTAGGTGTAGCTCTTCTCGGCCATCAACCTACGCCCTCTTAGCGATGCCGGCGCGACCAGCCTCGCGGATCTCGGCGATAGCGGCGGCGCGATCGGCCTTGCCATAGACGGCGCTGCCGGCCACGAGCATCGTGGCGCCGGCCTCGACGAGCTCGGCGGCGTTGGCGGCAGAGCAGCCGCCGTCAACCTCGATGATGGGGCTCACGCCGTGCTCGCGGGCAAGGGCACGGACCTGGGAGACCTTGTGCAGGGAGTTCGGGATGAACTTCTGGCCGCCAAAGCCGGGGTTTACGGACATGACGAGCACGAGGTCGAGGTCGTCGATAATGGCCTCGAGCAAGCTCACGGGCGTGGCGGGGTTGATGACGATGCCAGCCTTGGCGCCCGCCTCGTGGATGGCGGAGACGATGCGGTGCGCGTGCGTGGCGGCCTCGATGTGGAAGCTCACGATGTCGGCGCCGGCCTTGGCGTACTCGGCGGCCATCTCGTCGGGGTTGGAGATCATGAGGTGGACGTCGGCCGGGACGCTTGTGTTGGCCTTGACGGCCTTCACGACGTTGGGGCCAAACGTGAGGTTGGGCACGAAGTGACCGTCCATGACGTCGACGTGCACGTAGTCTGCCGTGGAAATGGCGTCGAGGTCGGCGGCGAGGTTGGCGATGTCCGCCGAGAGGATGGACGGGGCGATCATGACGTCTTCGAGCATGGTGTGCCTTTCTGTCTGGTCTTTGACCGGTTGATGACTTATTTGGAGGCAGGGCCGTTGCCCATGCCGTAGAACTCGGTGTTTGGGACGCGTCCCCTGAGGGACGAGGCGACCTCCTCTATGGACAGGCCGCTGTGGATGAGGTTCCACACGCCCTCGACGATGGGCACCTCGACGCCCCTGGCCTGAGCGAGCTCGCGGACGCTCGTGGCAGAGTGCGCCCCCTCGACCACCATATGCGTCTGCCGCTCGAATTGCTCGAGCGTGGTGCCACGCACGAAGGCCTCGCCAAAGCGGCGGTTGCGGGAGTGCTCGGAGGTGCAGGTGGCCACGAGGTCCCCCATGCCGGCGAGCCCCATGCAGGTCATGGGCTGTCCTCCCGTGGCCGCCACGACACGCCCGATCTCTGCGATGCCACGCGTCATGACGGCGGCGAGGGTGTTGTCGCCAAGTCCCAGGCCTGCGCAGACGCCGCACGCGATCGCGATGACGTTCTTCACGGCGCCGCAGGTCTCAACGCCTCGGATGTCCTCGGACACGTAGACGCGAAACGTCGGCGTGGCCACGAGCGGACGCATGCGTTCGGCGAGCTTACGGTCGGGCGAGGCAAGCACGGCGCATGAGAACATGCCGTGACTGACCTCCTCCGCGTGGTTGGGACCGCTGAGGGCGAGCACGCGATGCTCGTGGCCGAGCTCGTCTGCGACCACCTCGCTCATGAGAAGGCCGCTGCCGGCCTCGATGCCCTTCGTGAGCACGACGACGGGGAGCTTCTCGCCCACCGTGTCAGCCAGCTCGTGGCTTATGGTTCTCAGATGCGTGGAGGGCGTGGCGAGCACCACGGCGTCTGCACCCTTTGTCGCGACGGACAGGTCCGAGGTGGCCGTGATGTTTGCGGGCAGCTCGACGTCTGTGAGGTAGCGGGGGTTGCGGTGAGTCTCGTTTATTACCTTGGCGCCTTCGGAGCCATGACTCCAGAGCACGACCTCGTCGGCGTTCTGCGCAACGAGCGCGCTCATGGCAGTTCCCCACGAGCCGGCGCCTATGACGGCGACGCGCGTCACCTGGATCCGCCTACGGACGGATCGTCCGGCATGGGCCTCTCGCCCTTCTTGTGGAACGAGAAGGGCTTCTCCTGACCGCTGACGAGCTTCTTGATGTTGGAGCGGTGCGCCCACACCACAACGAGGCCAGCCGCCTCGACGATGAGGTCCTGGCCCAGGTTGGGGCCGTAGAAGAGTGCGAGCACGAGACCGACGATGGCCGCGACCGTCACGGACCCTGCCGAGACGCGCTTGGTGGCATAGGCGATGACGAAGAAGATGCCGAGCTCGATGAGGCCGACGGGCCATGCAAACCCGAGGAGGGACCCCACGCCCACGGCTATGCCCTTGCCGCCGTGAAATCCCAGAAACGGCGAGAAGATGTGGCCGCAGACGGCCGCAAGCATGACGAGCCCCACGAGAGCGGCCGCCGGGGACTGCGGGTCAACCGAGACGCCACCCGTGACGCACAGCGGGAAGACGACGCCGGCCAGGCCCGTGGCAAGCGCGCCCTTGCCGGCGTCAAACAGCAGCGTGAGGGCTGCCGCCCCCTTGCCAATCTCTCTCGCGACGTTCGTCGTGCCGATGTTTCCCGACCCCACGTGCTGAATGTCCACGCCCTTTGCGCGTGCGATGATCTTGCCAAACGGAATGCCGCAGACGAGAAACGTTGCGGCAAGGTAGGCTACGAGCGCAGCTACGTTGATGTTCATCTAGAGAAAGCCCTCCGGTACCTGGACGTCCTAGGCCTGCTGCTTCTTGCGGAAGCGCAGGCGGATGGGCGTACCCTCGAGGTTGAAGTTCTCGCGCAGGCGGTTCTCGAGGAAGCGCTTGAAGTTGTCGTCGATGAGCTCGGGGAAGTTGCAGAAGAACGTCAGGGCCGGCGGGCAGTTGCCCGTCTGGTTGGCGTACTGGATGCGCAGGCGCTTGGCTCCCTTCGTGACCGTGTGGCCGCTCTCGCGCATGGAGGCCAAGAGGTTGTTGAGGGCGTTTGTGGAGATCTTGCCCGCGTGCGCCGCGCCCACGCGGTCCACGACGGCCCAGACCTTGTCGAGCGAGCGACCCGTGAGTGCGGAGACGCGGATGACGGGCGCCCAGGGGGCAAACGTCATGCGGCGCGCAACGCTCATCATGACGTCCTCGCGCTTCTCGTCGGTGCGCACGAGGTCCCACTTGTTGAGCAGGATGACGAGCGCGCAGCCGCGCTCGATCGCAAGGCCTGCGACCTTCTGGTCCTGCTCGGTGACGCCCTCGGAGGCGTCCACGACGAGCAGGCACACGTCTGCCTCGTCGATGGCGCGAAGGCCCCTGACGAGGCTGTAGTACTCGACGTCCTCGTGCACGAGGTTGCGCTTGCGCATGCCGGCGGTGTCGACGAGTCGGTAGCGCTTGCCCTCGCGCTCCACGACCACGTCGAGTGCGTCACGCGTGGTGCCGGCGACGTCGCTCACGATGGAGCGGTTCTTGCCGGCAAAGCGGTTGGTGATGGAGGACTTGCCCACGTTCGGGCGGCCGATGATTGCCACGCGCAGGGCGTCCTCGGGATACTCGGGCTCCTCGGCCTGCTCGGGCAGGGCCGCCACGACCTCGTCGAGCAGGTCTCCCGTGCCGTGTCCGTGAACGGCCGAGATGGGCCTGGGCTCGCCGAGTCCCAGGGAGTAGAAATCCCACAGGGTCTTCTCGTCGGAGGGGTTGTCTAGCTTATTGGCCACGAGGAAGACCGGCTTGCCCGCGCGGCGCAGGATGCGGGCGACCGTCTCGTCCTCGTCCGTGACGCCCGTGGTTGCGTCGACGACGAAGACGATGACGTCGGCCTCGACGCAGGCGGCCTCGGCCTGCTCGCGGATGCGGCCGGAGAAGGCGTCGTCGGAGTGGCCGGTCTCGATGCCGCCCGTGTCAACGAGCGTGAAGTCCACGCCGTTCCAGTCGGCGTCATGGTAGCTGCGGTCGCGCGTGACGCCGCGGCTCTCATGGACGATGGCTTCCTTCTTCTGGGCTATGCGGTTCACCAGGGTCGACTTGCCGACGTTGGGTCGGCCGACGATGGCGACGATGGGCTTGGACATGCTTGCTCCTTGCTCGGTTGTACCTAAACGCAGAATCTTAGCATGCGAGATGCGGACGTTTCTGCTCGGCCTTGGCTACGAAGAGGAAGCACAGAGGCTCTCTATGCGACTGACGAGCTCGTCGATCTGGGACGTGGGCGTGCTCGCGCCCGCGGTGACGCCGATGCTCGAGGCACCCTCGAACCAGCTGGCACTGAGCTCGTCGCACGTCTCGATGTGGTGAGTCCTGGCGCACGACGACAGGCAGATCTTGGCGAGTCGCGTGGTGTTGGCGGAGTTCCTGCCACCGATCACCACCATGACGTCGGAGGCGGCGGCAAGCTTGCGCGCGGCCTGCTGTCGCTCGCTCGTTGCCTCGCAGATGGTGTTGACCACGCATACCTCCGGCACACGGGAGGTGAGCTCGCTGATGACGGCGTCAAGCGTCGTCTTGGCCTGGGTCGTCTGCACGACGACGCCCACGCGTCGGCCAAGCTCGAGGCCATCGAGCTGCTCCACGCCCGCGACTGCCTGCGCCCCGGGTGCGTGGCCGAGAATCGCTTCGACCTCGGGGTGCCCCGCCTCGCCCACGACGAGCACCTGATAGCCCAGCTCCTGGAGCCGCTCGGCGGCGTGGTGGACGCGTTTGACGTAAGGGCAGGTCGCGTCGACCACGTCAAGGCCGAAATCGCGGGCGGCCTGCTCCACCTGCGGAACGACGCCATGGGTGCGCAGCACGAGCGTGGAGCCTGCCTGTGTGGGCACATCGTCCACCACGGTGACGCCCTGGCTCGCCAGGCCCTCGACCACCTGGGGGTTATGGATGAGCGGGCCCAGCGTGTGGACGGGGCCTGTGGCCTGCTGGGCCACCTTTTGCACAAGCTCGAGCGCACGCTGGACGCCATAGCAGGCGCCCGCGTGGTCGGCCACGGTGATGGTTGGCATCTCTTGCATACCTCCTATGGCGTAGCGATTCGATCCGCTACCAGAGACCGGGATAGTCGTGGCGAAGCTCGTCTCTCAGGGCATAGACGCGCTCCATGGCCACGCGCTCCATCTCGGCGATCTTCTCCTTACGGCTCGTGCCGTCAAGCTCGGCAAACGAGATGGGCCTGCCGCAACGTATCCGCGGCTTGCGGCGACGTGTGGGGCGGGTCTTGTAGGGATCGGCGGCGCCAACGACGGCGGTGGGCGTGACGTCGCTCTTCCCCATCTGCGCAATCATGGCAAAGCCGCCGTGGACCTCGATGGGCTGGTCGTCGTTCTTGATGCGCGTGCCCTCGGGATAGATAAGCACGCACTCGCCGCGTCCGAGGGCGTCCCTAGCGGCCTTGAGTGCCTTGAGGTCGGCGGATCCCCTGTCAACCGGGATGCCGCCCATGCGACGGAACAGCCACTTGGCGGGGCCGATCTTCTCGAACTCCACCTTGTAGATGGGCCGCACGCGCACGTGGCGGCGCCACAGCCCGACGATGAACACGACCGGCTCGACCATGGACGTATGGTTCATGACGATGACCGTGCCGCGCTCGCGCACGTGGTCGACGAGCTCGTCGAGTCCCTCGAACCTTGTGGGCCACACGACGCTCGAGAACAGCCAAAGCACAACGGCGACGAAGTTGTAGACGAGCCGAGTGGGAAGGGGGTAGTCGTCTATGCCGTTGCGAATGAAGTCATATCCGCCCTTGCCGCGCCCGCCCTTGGGCTTCTGTCGTGTCTGCGTCATGCGCGCGCCCCCGCGATGAGCTCGCTGATGGCGTCGCACACCTCGTCTACCGTGAGGTCGGTCGAGTCGATGCGCACGGCGTCCTCGGCAGGCTTGAGCGGGGCCGTCTCGCGCGTGGAGTCGGCCTTGTCGCGGGCGATGAGCTCTGCCTCGATTCTCGCCTGCTCCTCGGCGTTGGCGGTTGCGTTGGCGTCTGTGGCGGTGTCGCCGCCGTGACGTTGCACGGCGCGGCGGCGCGCTCGGGCCGATGCGTCGGCAGACAGGAACACCTTGACCTCGGCCGCGGGGAACACGACGGTGCCGATGTCACGGCCCTCGGCGACGACGTCTGCGCTCTCGGCGGCCTTGCGCTGCAGCGCCACCATGGCCTCGCGCACAGCCGGCACCGCTGCGACGGCGGAGACGTTCGCGTCCACCTCAGGCGTGCGGATGGCGCGCGTGCGGTCCTGGCCGTCGACGGTGACGGTGGGGCCGTCTGCGCCGTTGTCCAAGACGATGTCGATGGCATGAGCCAGCTCGGAGACCGCCTGGGCGTCTGCGACGTCAATCCCACGCGTGAGCGCCGCATCGGTCACGGCGCGATACATAGCGCCCGTATCGAGGTAGGTGAGCCCCTCACGGGCCGCCATGGTCCTGGCGACGGTAGACTTGCCGGACCCGGCGGGCCCGTCGATGGCAACGATCATGTGCTTGTCCTTTCCTGGATGGCGGCGCAGCCGCCTAGTTGCTCGAGAGGTCGTCCGTGGGCTCGGAGAACGCGGCGCTCACGGAGTCGTGCGGAACGAAGTTGGCGTAAGCCCTGCGGTGTAGCTCCTCGGGCGTGAGGCCTGCCGTCTGAAGCGCGAGCCTGCGACCGTTGGAGACGAACACCTGCGAGGAGACGTTGGGGATCACGCGATTCCAGAACAGCTCGACCGGCTCGTGGTAGACGGCGGCGAAAACGGCGCGCGAGAATCCCCCGTGCGTGACGCAGGCCGTCTTTCCGGGCAGCGTGGCCACGTAGTCCACGAAGTGACCGGCGCGCTCGATGAGCTGCTCGAACGTCTCGGCGCCGGGCGCCGCGACGGAGCGACCGTCCACGATTTGCCACGGGAAGGAGAGCCCCTGCTGCTCGAGCGCCGCCTTCTCGACGCCCTCGAGCGGACCGAAGTCGAGCTCGATGAGGCGCTCGTCCACGATGACGTCCTGGCCGAGCGCCGCTGCCGCCTCGTCTGCGATGGCTCGGCAGCGCCGAAGCGGCGAGCACAGGATGCGGTCTGGCTGCCACGCCGCGAGGGCGGCGGCGGCGCGGTGCGCCTGGGAGACGCCCGCCTCGGAGAGCTCCACGTCGATGTGGCCGGACAGAAGCCCCGTGTCGTTGAAGACCGTCCTGGGGTGCCTCATGAACAGCACGCGCCCATATTCACCCATCGCTAGCTCTCCCCTCTCGCTGCGCCTCGTAGCGCTTCTCGCTCGGCGTCTGTGAGCATACGCCACTGGCCCGGCCCCACGCCAGAGAGTGCGAGCGGGCCAAACGTGTCGCGGTGAAGAGCGATGACCTCGTGGCCAACGGCCGAGAGCATGCGCTTTACCTGGTGCTTCCTTCCCTCATGGATCGTGAGGCCCACGAGGGACGCGCCGTCGCCGCCTGTCCTCGCGAGCGTGGTCGCCCTCGGGTCGCCGCGCTCGATGAACTCCACCTTGGCAGGCGCGCAGGGGCCGTCATCGAGCGTGATGCCTCGCTCGAGCGCCCTTCTCTCGTCGCGTCCGATCACGCCCTCGACAAGCGCCACATAGTGCTTGTCCTTCTCGTAGGAGGGATGCAGCAGCCGCTGCGCGGCCTCGCCGTCGGTCGTGAAGAGCAGAAGGCCCGTCGTGTCACGGTCGAGCCTGCCCACGGGAAAGAGCCCCGGGTAGCGATCGGACGGCACGAGCTCGGCCACGCAGGGGCGCCCGCCCGGGTCTCGCATCGTGGTTACGTAGCCGGCGGGCTTGTTGAGCATGAGGTAGACCGAGCCGTCCGCGAGCCTCACCTCGCGCCCGTCCACCGTGACCGTGTCCACGCGAGGGTCCACCTTGCTGCCGAGCTCGGTGACCACCTGCCCGTTGACGCGCACGCGCCCTGCCGTCATGAGGTTCTCGGAGCCGCGCCTGCTCGCCACGCCCGCGCGTGCGAGGAACTTCTGCACGCGCATGGGGACGAGGCGCTCCTCGCCAGTCTGATCGCTACTCATCGCTGACCTCGCCCGCATCCTCGAGCAGCTCGCGCTCCTCGTCCACGTCGGCCGCGGCCTCCTCGAGCGTTGACTCGATGGAACGGCCCGAGAGACGCTCGCGTATGAACTTGCGGGACTCCTCGTCTGGGGCAAACTGCTCGAGGTCAGGAAGCTCGCGAAGGCTCTTGAGGCCAAATCGCTCGAGGAACGCCTGCGTGGTGGCATAGCGGATGGCCTGGGCCCGCTGCGGGTCTCGCCCGGCCTCGCGCACGAGGCCCTTGTCCACGAGAGAGGAGATTACGCCGTCGGAGTTGACGCCGCGGATGGCCTTGACGCCCTCGCGCGTCACCGGCTGGTGGTAGGCGATGACGGCGAGCGTCTCGAGTGCCGCCTGCGAGAGGCGCCTCGTGTCCCAGCTCATGACGAGTGCCTCCACCTGGTCGTGGAAGGCCGGGTGCGTGAACAGCCGCCAGCCACCGGCGACCTCCCGCAGTTGGATGCCGCGGTTGGCGTCCGAGTACTCGGCGGCGAGGTCGGCGAGCGCCGACGAGACCTCGCCTGGTGCCACGCCGAGGACGGCGGCGAGGCTGGTTGCGCTCACGGGGTCCGAGGACGCGAGCAGCATTGCCTCGAGCGCTCCCTTGACCGATCCTGCGCCGAGCTTTTCGAGCTCCTGCATCAGTACTCTCCCTCCAGCTCGGCCAGCGCCGCGGCGTCCACCTCGTAAGCGGGCGCGCCCTCGACGCGGTCAATCTCTATCGTCCCGAAGTTGTCCTGCTGCGCGAGCCTCACGCTGCCAAGCTTGTAGAGCTGCAGAATCGCGAGAAACGTCACGACCACCTGCTCGGGCGTGGACTCTCCGTCGAGCAGGGCCTCGAAGGTCGTGTGCGGGTTTGCCATCGTCACGCGGTCGACGGAGGCCACGGTGAGTGCCACAGGCAGGCGCTTGGGCGCGATGTGCTCCGCCTCGAGCAGAAAGCCCTCACGCCTGCTGTCAAGGTCCGCGCAGATGACGGCGAGCCCGCGCAGCGTGATGCCCTCGAGGTAGTCGGGCATGGTATTGAGAAACTCAGGATCTGGGCCGGCGGTCCTGGGGTGCATGCGGGCCTGTGCCTCCATGCGGCTCCCAAGCGCGGCGGCAGCGTTTCTGAACTGCTTGTAGGCGATGAGCCTGGCGATGAGCACCTCACGCGCCTCGTCCGCGGAGAGGTCAGCGAACTCGTCCTCGTCCTGCTGATCTTCGTGGCGCGTGGGCTCGTCGTTCGGGACGAGCGAAGCGGCCTTGATGTCAAGCAGCGTGGAGGCAACGAGGACAAAGTCGCTCGCCACGTCAAGGTCGAGCTCACCCATGCGCTCGACCTCCGCGAGGTACTGGTCTGCGACCTCAGAGATGGATATGGCGCCGATGTCGACGCGCTGGCGGCTCACGAGCTGCAGGAGAAGGTCGAACGGTCCCGAGTATGCCTGGGTTTGTACGCGGTAGCTCACGCGATCACATCCCAAGAAGCAGATCGTAGAGGTTGCCCGCAAAGAAGTCGAGGTAGGCTCCGAGCGGGTCGAGGCCAAGCCGCGGCAGCAGGTAGAGCACCGCGATGAGGATGGGCATGGCGTAGCGCTGCACCTCGTAGTAGCGCGTGAGTGCATCGCCCTTGAGGAAGTAGCAGACGACCTTCGATCCGTCGAGCGGCGGCAGGGGGATGAGGTTGAAGAACGCCAGCATGAGGTTGACCCACACGTAGGTGGAGAGCGCCGTGAGCAGCCATTGCATGCCCGTCAGCCCAAGCACGACGGGGCCGGAGAAGTAGAGCTCGTTGCTGGCCTCTACGAGAGCCCACGCGCCATTGAAGCATAGGGCGCCCACGACGGCCTGGAGCAGGTTCGAAGCGGGCCCGGCGAGCGCCACGAGCACCTCGTCGCGCCTCCTGTTCTTGAGTCGGTAGGGGTTGTAGGGAACGGGCTTGGCGTACGAGAACACGAAGCCACCCGCGATGGCCATGATGATGGGCAGCACGACGGAACCAAACGGGTCGAGGTGCCTGGCGGGGTTCAGGGTTAGCCTGCCTGCCTCCTTGGCCGTGTCGTCCCCGCACAGGTGGGCCACGTAGCCATGGGCGACCTCGTGGATTATGGCGGCGACGAGCAGAAGCGCCACGGTGAGCACGATCCGTGCGATGTTTTCGAGCGAGTACACGTCGCCTCCCGTCTGGTCTAGAGCCCCTGCGATGTGCGAGAGGCGCGTCCGAGTATCCAGTCTAGGAGAAGCAGCGCCGCGGCGCAGAGCAGAAAGTCGCCCCGGACGGCGCCGCCGGCCCCGGTGCCAAGCACGAGAAGTCCCCTGACGCATGTGGGCTCGAGTCCCTGCACGGCGAGCGCGAGCTCGATCTGCGCCGCCCTGAGCTCGGGCAGCGGCACCAGCAGGAAGGCCGCGGCGGCAACAAGCAAAGCCGCGGCCACGCGCAGGCAGACATCGACCGCACGCAGGACGCCGCTGCGTGCGCTAGGCATTCTGCTTTGCCTCCTCGAGCTTCTCGGAGAGCTCGAGCCACTCCTCCTCGAGGGCGGGGATCTTCTTCTTGAGTGCGTTGTACTCGGCAAGTGCGGCGTCGAACTTCTTGGCGTCTGCGTAGAGCTCCTCGGAGGCCATGAGCTCCATGAGCTCGTCATAGCGCGCACGTGCCGGCTCCAAGGCGCCCTCGACCTCCTTGAGGCGCTTCTTCGTGGAGCGCAGGGCCTTGTTGAGCGCGTTTCTGGCCTCGGCCTCCGCTCGGCGCTGTTCCTTGGTCTTGACGTTGCGGCCACCCGTGTCTTGGCCCGAGACGGGCTTTTCGGCCTGCTTGGAGCCCATGGCCCGGGCGGTGGGAGCCTGCTGCTCCTGCGCGGCCGCCTCGAGCTCGGCTCGCTTGTAGAGGTAGTAGTCGTAGTCGCCGTCATAGATGGTCACGCGGCCGTCTCGGACGTCGACGACCTTGTTCGCCACGGCGCGGACGAGGTGCTCGTCGTGGCTGATGAGCATGATCGTGCCCTTGAAGTCCACGAGAGCGCGCTCGAGCACGTCGACGGAGTCGATGTCGAGGTGGTTCGTGGGCTCGTCCAGGCACAGCAGCGGGTCGGGCGCCACAAGCATCTTCGCAAGCGCGAGGCGGGCACGCTCGCCTCCGGAGAGAACGCCCACGCGCTTCTCGACGTCGTCTCCGGAGAAAAGGAACGCGCCGAGCAGACGACGCTCCTCGGAGCTCGTCCAGCCAGGAGCCGCCTTGTCCATCTCGCCCATGACGGTGTTGGACTCGTTGAGCGTCTCGACCTGGTGCTGCGCGTAGTAGGCGCTCGTGACGTTCTGACCGAGCTCGACCGTGCCCGCGTCGGGCTTCTCGAAGCCGAGCGCGAGCTTCATGAGCGTGGACTTGCCCGCGCCGTTGGGACCCACGAGCGCCACGTGGTCGCCACGGTAGAACGTTGCGTTGGCGTCTGCGTAGACGAGGTTGTCGCCGAAGGCCTTGCGGATGTGCTCGAGCGAGACCACCATGTCGCCCGTGCGCGGGGGCTCGGGGAACTGGAAGCTCACCTTGCGCGAGGACTCGGGCAGGATGACGAGCTCGCTCTTGATCTGCTCGATGCGCTTCATGCGCTCCTGCGCCTGTGCGGCCTTCGTGGGCTTATAGCGGAACTTGTCGACGAAGACCTGCATGTGGGCGATCTCTCGCTCCTGCGCGGCTCGCTTGGCCCGCAGCTGCTCGAGGTTGTCCTCGCGCTGGCGCAGGTAGGCGGAGTAGTTTCCGGTGTAGGTGGTGAGCCGGCGGTTCTCGAGGGCCGCCACGTGGGAGACGCAGGCGTCCATGAAGGCACGGTCGTGGCTCACGAGCAGCACGGCACCGTCGTAGCTAGAGAGGAACTGCTCGAGCCACTGGACGCTCTCGAGGTCCAGGTGGTTCGTGGGCTCGTCGAGCAGCAACAGGTCAGGGTGGCGAAGCAGCAGCTTGGACAGGGCGATGCGCATCTGCCAGCCACCGGAGAAGTCCTCGGCGGGTTTGTCGAGGTCCTCGACGGGAAACCCGAGGCCGCACAGGATGGCGCGGGCGCGGCTGTCGAGCTCGTAGCCGCCCAGGCGCTCGAAGCGGTCCTGGGCGTGGCCGTACTCCTCGAGAAGGGCGTTGAGCTCATCGCCCTCAGGCGTGTTGGCAATCTGGGCCTCGAGCTCGGAGATGCGCTCGCCGAGGCGGCGGATCTCCGTGGCAGAGGACTTGACCTCCTCGAGCGCGGTCTCGTGTCCGGCCAGCTTGGCCTCCTGCTCGAGGTAGCCCACCGAGGTGCCCTTCTGAAAGCTCACGGTTCCCTCGTCAGGGGTCTCCACTCCCATGATGATCTTGAGAAGGGTCGTCTTGCCGGCGCCGTTAGGCCCAACGAGCGCCCATCGCTGGCCGGCGTTGAGCTGCAGCGTGGCGCCCTCGTAGAGGGTGCGTCCGCCAAAGGACTTGGATACCTTGTCTGCGAGAAGAATCAAGGGAGCTCCCTGGTTGTTTGCTTGCGATGCGCGTGAAGGGTGAGACATAAGCTGCGTCCCAGTTGGTCACAGCTTATGTCCCTGCTTATGTCCTAGTCCTGGCAGAGGTGGATGGCGAAGCCCGCGATCTGGCGCTTGAAGTAGACGAGCTTTGTGGAGCCATCGGGGTTGAGGGCGCGAGAGTCCTCGTTGATCTCGAAGCCACGGGCGGCGAACCACTTCTCGGCGGCGGCGATGTCATTGACGCCAAAGCCGATGTGGCCCTTCTCTCCCCTGCCACAACCGCTCATGACCTCTACGAGCGTGTCTGCGAAGACCGAAACGGGCGTGACGTTGGGCTCAAGCCCCATGAGGGCCTGGAAGAGGTCGGCGACCTGCTGGGCCTCCTCGGGGCTGGCGGCGTTGATGCCCACGTGGGCGACGTGCAGCCCAAAGGCCTTGACGGGGTTCTCGATCTGCTCGCTCATGGCTCTCTCCTCGGTTGAGGCCGTTACGTAACAAAAAAGGCCGGAACGAATGTCCCGGCCTCCTCGATTATGGTGGAGATAAGGGGGTTCGAACCCCTGACCTCGTGACTGCCAGTCACGCGCTCTCCCAACTGAGCTATATCCCCGAAGTGGTGGGCGATGCTGGATTCGAACCAGCGACCCCATCCGTGTGAAGGATGTGCTCTACCCCTGAGCCAATCGCCCACTTCGAGCTGCCGTCGTGCGCAGCGAGTTGTACTCTACCATAGGATTTTGCCGATGCGCAAGAAGAATTTTGAAAGAAGTTTCGACGAGTTCGTCTAGCTGGTATTTTAGCGCGACGCTCAACGTGAGATACGCCTTTGGATCATTTGATTCGTGGGCAATTGAATCCTCGCGAATCCAAAAATAGAGACGAAGCTCACCGAATAACGCTCGTGTCTCGCTCAATGAAATCTAATCTTGAACGGGGATGCCCCCCGCTCTCATCTTCTACGCTTCGTTGAGCTTGCTGGCGCTGAACAAACCAGCTCCGCAAAGAGCGAGGTCCACCACGGCGCAGAATGTCTCGCCCGCCGCGGGCGCCAGGCCACCGAGGAGCAAGAAGACGAACAGGACGAGCGCGGCGCCCGCAACGATCACGCCAATGCGACAGAGCCCCATGAACGTGTCGAGCTTTCCAGAGCCGCTGAGCGCCGTCTTTCCGTATCTCCCGGCGACGATGAGATAGACCCCCACGCACATGATCACGAGCGACGAGGCAAGCCCGTACATAACGAATCGAGCGCCAGAGGCAAGCGGCAGCGATATGAGCGTCGCGATGCCATACAGCACTCGAAGCGCGCCCCAGACGAGCATGATGGTTGCGTAGCCTGATGCGGCCCTGAACCTTGAGCGTGCGGCATCAGAGAGGGACTCGAGCCTCACCGGCTCCTCATCGATCGCCTCTGCCACGAAGCTCTTCTGCGGGGCATCTTGGTCTATCCCCTTGCTTGCCCTACGTACCTCGAGCGCGAGAGAGCCCGTGAGCACCAGGGAGACCGAACCCGTAATTATCGAAACGGAATCGCCCTGAACCACACTCGTGAGCAGGTCGATAACGCAGAGGGCAAACATGATGCGTCCGAGGATGATGGCCCTTGTCAGGCGTACGTGTTCCCGCTGGAACGTGAGTGCCGAGACGGCAAACGAGATGCCGGCAAGCGTGACGAGCGCAAGGATTGCCCAAGAGGCGCCAATGAAGAGCCATGCCGAGACGTCAAAGCCCATGAGCGATACCGTCTGCGGCAACTGACCTTGAACGGAGTAGATGCCCGCGTAGGCAAGCGTCGTGAACATCAGGATCACGAGAATCGCAAGCTTGGAGATGCAATGCCAGACGAGATAGCCAACCCCAAGTGGCTTGAGACTGCGCGTTGCGACCGCCTGCTCGTCTGCCATGTCTCTCCCCTGCCGTCGATCTGTACATAACCATGGTTCCCATTCTATCCAACGAAATCGCGAAAAGATTCGAGTCATGGAACCGTTGCTGACAATTAATGCCGACGGCGGCAAGAGCGTGCATCTAATTTCTGCTGAAGAGATCTTGCTTGCACAAATTTGCACGAATTGAGGCGTTACTAGTTCAAAAAATTATGCAGGCCAGAGGATACGCACACCCTCTGACCTGCGTAAACGTTGGTGGGCCCAGTAGGATTCGAACCTACAACCCAGGGATTATGAGTCCCCTGCGCTAACCGTTGCGCCATAGGCCCTCTGATATGAAAAAAGGCGGAGACGATGTGCCTCCGCCTTGTCATATATGGTGGAGATAAGGGGGTTCGAACCCCTGACCTCGTGACTGCCAGTCACGCGCTCTCCCAACTGAGCTATATCCCCGAATCAACGAAACACATAGTACCAAAAGCGCGTAGCGGCACAAGCCAGAAAGCTAAAAAAGATTGAGCTATCCAACTGGTTGTTAGTCGCGCAGCGCCGTCACGAACTTATCGAGCCTGTCGAGTCCCGTCTCCAGGTCATCGTCTGACACGCAATAGCTCAGGCGCACGAAGCCCTCGGCCCCAAAGCACGTTCCCGGCACAAGCGCCACGCCCGCCTCGCGAATCGCGCGCTCACAGAACTCCTCGGAACCCATTCCGAGGTGCGAGATGCTCGGGAACGCGTAGAAGGCACCGCACGGCTCCTCAACAGGCAGGCCCATCTCCCCGAGCCTGCTCACGACGAGGTCCCTCCTGCGTCGATACGTCTCCCTCATGGGCTCAACGTCGCACCCAAGCGCCACGACAGCGGCGTCCTGCACGAACGCGGGCACGCTCGAGACGAGGTACTGGTGCATCTTCTCGATCTGGGCCTTGAGCTCCCTCGGAGCGGCAAGCCAACCCAGCCTCCAGCCCGTCATGGCCCAGGGCTTGGAGAACGAGTCGATGACGACCGTCCTGTCCGCAATGCCATGGAACTCTCGGTCTGCACGCTCGTCTTTGGCAAGCCTCTCCTGCTCGTGCTGGGCGAGAACGGCGAAGCGTTCATAGCCCTCGTCATACGCAAGGCGGTTGTAGACGTCGTCGCAGATCACGTAGATGCCGCTCTGGAACTGGGCCAGCCCCACGGCCTCGAGCGTCTCATGGCTGTACACGCAGCCCGTGGGGTTGTTCGGCGAGGTGATGATGATGGCCTTCGTGCGCTCGGTCAGCGCGTTGCCTATGTCTGTCGGGCTGATCTGGAACCCTCGTTTGCTCGTGTCGATGGGCACCACAACCCCGTGCGAGGCACGCACGATCGACTCGTAGAGCCCGAACGCGGGCGTGGGAACGATGACCTCATCGCCAGGGTCAAGAATCGCCATAAGCGTGGCTGCGAGCGCCTCTGTGGCGCCGCACGTCACGATGAGCTCGTCGGGAGCATAGGAGAGCCCCTGACGGGCCATATAGCCCGAGATGGCCTTAAGTAGCTCGGGACGCCCGTTGTTGGGCGGGTAGTGCGTGAGCCCACGTGCAAGCGAATCGCTCACGGCGGCACGTACGGGCTCGGGCGTGTCGAACTCCGGCTCGCCGAGCGTGAGCTTCACGCAACCCGGCGTCTGGTTTGCAAGGGCCGTGAACCGGCGGATCCCGCTCGTCGCGAGACCCGCCAGGTCACTGTTTGTTCTGCGTCCCACGTTGACCGAGCCCGCCTAGGCGCGCGCGGCGCGGACGAGACCGGCGACCTTCTCGGCCACCTCGTCAATCGCAACCTCGACGCGCTCGCCCGTGGCACGGTCCTTGAGCTCGCAACAACCGTTCTTGACGGCTCGCTTGCCAAAGACGAGCTGGTAGGGGAAGCCCATGAGGTCGTTGTCTGCGAACTTGACGCCTGGGCGCTCCTTGCGGTCGTCGATGACGACCTCGATGCCAGCCTGGGAGAGCTCGTCTGCCACCTTCTGGGCCGCGGGCCACACGAGCTCGTCGTTCACGTCCAGAGGCACGATGGAGACCTCATAGGGAGCCACGGAGACGGGCCAGACGATGCCGTTCTCGTCGTTGTGCTGCTCCACGACGGCAGCGAGCGTGCGGGAGACACCAACGCCGTAGCAGCCCATGATGAGCGGCTTGTCCTTGCCGTCCTCGTCCATGAACATGGCGCCCATGGCCTCGGAGTACTTGGTGCCCAGCTGGAAGACCTGGGAGACCTCGATGCCGCGGGCCGCCGAGAGGGGCTTGCCGCAGTGCGGGCAGGGGTCGCCGGCGACGACGGTCACGAGGTCGGCCCACTCGTCGGCCGTGAAGTCTCGGCCAGGCTCGATGCCGATGAAGTGGTAGCCGTCGACGTTGGCGCCGCAGGCCCAGCTGTGGACGTCCTCGAGCGTGGCGTCGCAGACGATGCGGATGCCCTCCGGAAGGTTGACCGGACCGATGGAACCCTTGGGAAGGCCGAAGCCCTCGAGCTCCTCGTCGGTCATCATGCGGTAGCCCTCGCCAAAGACGTGCTCGGCCTTGCAGTCGTTGAGCTCGTGGTCACCGGGGACGAGCGCCAGGACCGGGTTGCCCTCGGCGTCGATGACGCACAGGGACTTGACGGTGGCGTTCTCGGGGACGTCGAGGAACTTGGCGAGGTCCTCGATCGCGTGGACGCCCGGGGTCTCGATCTTGGTGAGCACGCCGTTGCCCGGGCCGTCGAGGACGGGAACCTTCGTGGTGGCCGCCTCGTCGTCTGCCGCAAAGCCGCAGCAGTCGCAGTAGACGAGGCTTGCCTCGCCGGCGTCGGCGAGCGCCATGAACTCGACGGACGTGTCTCCGCCGATCTGGCCGGTGTCAGCCACGACGGGCAGGGCCTTGAGGCCGCAGCGCACGCAGATGTTGGCATAGGCCGCCTTCATCTTGTCGTACTCCTCCTGCAGGCTCTCCTGCGTGGCGGAGAAGCTGTAGCCGTCCTTCATGATGAACTCGCGGCCGCGCATGAGGCCGTAGCGGGGGCGGAACTCGTCGCGGAACTTGTCCTGGATGTGGTAGAGGTTCACGGGGAGCTGCTTGTAGCTGCGAAGCTCGTTGCGCACGAGCGCCGTGACGGTCTCCTCGTGCGTGGGGCCCAGGACGAACTCGCGCTCGTGGCGGTCGTGGAAGCGGATGAGCTCCTTGCCGTAGGCGTCGATACGGCCGCTCTGGCGCCAGAGGTCGGCGTCGACCATGATGGGCATCATGAGCTCCTGGGCGCCCGCGTTGTCCATCTCGTCTCGAACGATGTTCTCGATCTTCATGATGGAGCGCCAGGCCAGCGGCAGGTAGGTGTAGAGGCCGGCCGCCTCCTTGCGAATCATGCCGGCGCGAAGCAGCAGGCGGTGGCTCGCGAGCTCGGCCTCGGTCGGGTCCTCCTTGAGCGTGGGCGCGTACAGGCGGCTCATCTTCATCGGCTTCATGCGTATCCCTCCATGTCGAGCGGCCCCAGTCCAGGGGCCGCATCAGTTTCAACCGTGTCATTTTAGCGCGAAAGCGCCAGCCCCACAGGAGCCGGCGCCCAGGCTTAGTGCCTCACTCGAAGCGCTCGTGGATCTCCTCGAACAGCTCGTCGACGATACGCTCCTCGGGAACCTTGCGCAGCGTCTCTCCGCCAGCGATGAGAAGGCCCGTTCCCTTGCCGCAGGCGACGCCGATGTCTGCCCCGCGGGCCTCGCCGGGGCCGTTGACAACGCATCCCATGACGGCCACCGAGATGGGGGCGCTCACCGTCTGGAGGCGACGTTCCACCTCGTTGGCGATCTCGATGAGGTTCACCTGGCAGCGCCCGCAGGTGGGGCAGCTCACGAGCTCGGGCGTGCGGCGGCGCATGCCAAGCGACTGCAGCAGCTCCCAGGCAACGGGCACCTCCTCCTGGGGAGGGGCCGTGAGAGACAGGCGCATCGTGTCACCGATGCCCTCAGAGAGCAGCACGGAAAGCGCGCTCACGTTCTTGACGGTTCCCTGGCGAACCGTGCCTGCCTCGGTAACGCCAAGGTGCAGCGGCACGTGAGGCAGAACGCGTGAGAGCTCGCGGTTCGTGAGGATGGTCGAGGGCACGTCGTGAACCTTGGCAGACAGCACGATGTCCGAGAAGCCGCGCTCCTCGAAGTGACGCACGAACGAGACGGCGCTCTGCACGAGCTTCTGGGGCTGCGTGAGGTCCTCGCGCGCGTCGATGTCCTTGTCGAGAGAGCCCGCGTTCACGCCGATTCGAATGGGGATGCCGGCCTCCCCCGCCGCGTCGATGACGGCGTCCACGCGGTCGAAGGAGCCGATGTTGCCTGGGTTGATGCGAAGGCCGGACGCCCCGCGCCTCGCCGCCTCGATGGCGAGTTTGTGGTCGAAGTGGATGTCGGCCACCACGGGAATGGGAGACCCGGCGCAGGTTTCGGCAAAGCCGTCCAGGGCGTCTGCGTGGGGAATGGCCACCCGGACGATCTCGCACCCAAGCTGGGCGAGCTCGCTAATCTGGGCGAGCGTCGAGACGGGGTCGGTTGTCTTGGTGGTGCACATGGACTGGACGGACACGGGAGCTCCGCCGCCCACGGCAACCTTGCCCACATGAACCTGATGGGTGAGTTCGCGCGGGAGCGCAGAGGTGCCCGCGCTTGTTCTGAGGTCGATCATGGTTCGCTAGCCTCCAATGACGAATCGCACGATGTCCTGGCGAAGCACCGCGAAGAACAGCAGCAGGGCCAGGGCGAGGCCGAGGTAGGACAGGTACCCCTGGACACGCACGGGCACGTCTCTGTTGATTACAAGCTGGATGAGCTCGATGAGAAGCTTTCCGCCATCGAGGGGCGGTATGGGGATGAGGTTCATGATGCCGAGCGACAGCGAGATGGCGGCCATGAAGAACAGGAAGCTCTCTGCGCCAGACGCGGCTGCCTCGGAGGCCATGACCGAGATGCCGACGACCGACGTTGACTGCGAGACAATCTCTGCCGTGTGAGCGGGCTGGAAGAGCTGAGCCACGTAGCCAATGGTTGCCGTGAGGTAGTTCCACGCAAGGGAGAGCGACTGGACCGGACTTGGGTGAATTCGATCGATGGTTGCCGTCACGCCGAGCTTGCCGTCGCCATCCACGGAAGCGGGATCTACCGTGAGCGCGAGTGAGCGTCCCGCACGCTGAACCTCGAGCACAAATGGCTCACCGGACGAAATGGCATCGCGAACCATTTGGCCCATGGAGACCCAGTCCTCGCAGGGCTGCCCCGCAACGTTCGTGACCGCGTCCCCAGCCTCGAGGCCGCTCACCTGCGCAAGCGACCCCTCGGCGACGGCGCCGATGACGGTCGAGTTGCTTGCGACGTCGATGCCGCAGACTGACAGGACGCCGGCGATGAGGGCAATACCGAGAACGACGTTGACGACAGGTCCCGCAAGCAGCGTGATCACACGTGCGAGAAAGCCCTTCCCTTGGTACGTGTGGGCGCGCTCAAGTGCTAGGAGCCCCTCGGCACCGCCCTCAGGAAGCGCGTGGGGCTCCCCAGCCAACGTGGAGCCCTCGAGCGAGAAGTCGTGTCCGGAGTCGAACGCGGTGAGCAGGTTGGCGTCACGCTCGACGGTCTGGACGCAACGGGGCCACTCCTTTTGGCTTGGCCTCTCCCCCGCCGCTTCGTCGTAGTAGGGCTCAACGGATGCCCAGTCCACCAGAATGGAGAGCTGCTCGCACACCTGCTCCTCGGTAAAGCCAAGCTCTGAGGCGATGTCAGCAATGGCAACGCGTCCATGGCGAGCCACGCATTCCAGGATTCGGGCTGCTAGCGGGCTTGCCTGGCCTTCCATGCCACAGATGCGGTTGTACCCGCCGAGCAGGACGGGCGTGACGCCCACCTCGGTTCCGTGGTCTGCGCTCTTGTGAGAGATGCGCCAGCGACACGGCATGCCGAGGAAGAATTCGGTCACACGCATGCCGAACGCACGCGCCGCCAGATAATGGCCCGCCTCGTGAACGAAGACGAGCGACGAGAGCAGGATGACGCCCCAAAAGATGGCAGAGAGCGCACCCATGGCCGCGCTCACGAAAGCCTCTCGAGAAGCTCGCGGGCCTGGGCGCGCGCCAGCGAGTCCACCTCGGCCACCTGTCCGAGCGAGGTGAGCGGCTCGACGTTCGTTGCGTCCATGACGCCCTCGACGATGGCGTCAACGTCAGTAAATCCGCAACGCCCGGCTCGGAACGCCTCGTTGGCAACTTCGTTCGCGGCGTTCATCGCACAGGGCAGCGTGCCGCCGGTCCTGCCTGCGCAAAGCGCGAGGTCGAGGCAGCGGAAGGCGTCTGTGTCGGGCGCCGCAAATGTGAGGGGCTCGGAGGTGCGCCAGTCAACGTGGGTTGCGGGAGAGTCCCAACGCTCGGGATAGCTGAGCGCATACTGGATTGCCACGCGCATGTCGGAGGGTCCCAGCTGCGCCTTCACGGAGCCGTCCACAAACTCAACGGCGGAGTGGATCTTGCTCTGGCGGTGCACGAGGACCTCGACGTCGTCGATGGGCACGTCGAAGAGGTGGTGCGCCTCGATGACCTCAAGGCCCTTGTTCATGAGCGTGGCGCAGTCGATCGTGATCTTTGCGCCCATCTTCCACGTGGGATGCGCCAGGGCATCCGCGGCCGTGACGTCTGCGAGCTCGGCTCGGCTGCGGCCAAAGAATGGGCCTCCGGAGCACGTGATCCAGATCTTTCTCACGTCATGCCTGCGCTCGCCAACGAGGCACTGGTAGATGGCGTTGTGCTCGGAGTCAACGGGCAGGACGCGCCCGGGCTTTGCCATCGGCATGAGGATGTCGCCGCCGATGACGAGGGCCTCCTTGTTGGCCGGCGCCCAGATCTTTCCGGCACGAAGCGCCTCGTGGCTTGCCCAGATACCGGCCTCGCCCACGACGGCAACGAGAACGCAGTCAACGTCGGGGAGGCTGGCAAGCCTCGTGACGGCGTCCCGTCCAAAGCCAAGCTTGCAGCCCTCGGGAAGCTCGTCGAAAATGGGGTCGTTCCTGCGAGACTCGTCGGCCACGGCAACGTGCGCGGCGCCGAACTCGCGGGCGGCGTCAACGAGGCCCCTGCAGGAGCTGTTAACCGCAAGGGCCGTGAGCCTGAGCTTGTCTGGGTGCATGCGGACGACGTCGAGCGTCTGCTTGCCGATGGAGCCCGTACAGCCAAGGAGCGCCACGCGCAGCGGACGCTCCCTGGTCATGGTGCTCGAGATGTCCTCGAAGATGTTCACAGAATTCCTCCGTAGTGGAGCACGAAGTAGGCCGTCATGCAGGCAAAGAGCATGGAGTCCGACCGATCGAGCAGACCGCCATGGCCCGGCATGAAGTTGCCCGAGTCCTTGACGCCCACGCTGCGTTTGAGACGGCTCTCGAACAGGTCGCCAATGACGCCGGCACATCCGCAAAGAAGGCCGGCGAGCAGGGCGAGCGGAAGCTCGATGCCCCTCACGCCTAGAGCCCACACGATGGTCCAGACGATGCATGACCCAAACAGGCCGCCAACGAGTCCCTCCCAGCTCTTGTTGGGAGAGATGCGCGGGGCAAGCTTGTGCTTGCCAAGCTTGGAACCCACGAGATAGGCACAGGCGTCGTTCACCCAGACCGACCCCATGACGCCGAGCGTGAGCAGGGCTCCGTCATATCCCGGGTCACACGAGCGGATCGTGACGACCGAGGAGAACAGAAGTCCCGTGTAGACGGCGCCGAACAGCGTGATGGAGGCGTCCGAGATGCTCGCCCTGGGGGTAAGCACGTACCACGTCCCGCACGCAAGCATGAGCAGCAACGTGATGCCCGTCTCGGCCTCGGGGCGGGCGAGCGCAGCCAGCGGATAGAGCACGGTGGCAAAAAGACCCACGAACTCGTTGGGCATGCGGCCCGCCAAGCGAGACATCCTGAAGAACTCCGAGCCGCACAGCCAGGCCATCGCGGCCACGAGTACCGTGGTCGGAATCTTTCCCAGGAACAGGCAGGCGAAGATGCACAGTGCATAGACGAGGCCCGACGTCGTTCTCGTGAGGAGCTTCTCGGTCCAGTTGCGGGCCTTTTGGCTCTTGAGGCCGCCGACGACGCGCTCCCCCTCGTGGGCTTTGCGCCTGCGCTCGAGGGACTCGGAGGCCGAGTCGAGGTTCTTGGGCACGCCAGCGCCCTCGTGCCGGGGGCGACTCACTTGGCGCTCACCCCACCGAAGCGACGGTCACGCGTCTGGAACGAGCGGATGGCCCTGAGAAGCTCCCAGCGATCGAAGTCAGGCCAGAGCGTGTCGGTGATGTAGAACTCGCTGTACGCGAGCTGCCAGAGCAGGTAGTTGGAGAGGCGCAGCTCGCCAGACGTACGGATGAGCAGCTCTGGGTCTGGCAGGTCTGCCGTGTAGAGGTGCCTGGCGACGCAGTCCTGGTCAATCTCGTCCGCAGCGAGCGTACCCGCGGCAACCTCCTGAGAGATGAGGCGTGCGGCACGGGCAAGCTCGGCCCGCGCCCCATAGTTCACCGCGAGCGCGAGCGTCATGCCCGTGTGACCGGCCGTCTCGGACAGACCCTCTTCGAAGACCTCGCGGGTCTTCTGGGGTAGGGCCTCGATGTCGCCGAGAAACTCGAGACGAACGTTCTCCTGATGAAACAGCGGCAGCTCCTTCACGAGCGTGGTCGCAAAGAGGTGCATCAGCAGGTCGACCTCGCGCTGGGGGCGCTTCCAGTTCTCGGTGGAGAATGCATAGGCGCTCAGCACGTCTATCCCGAGGCGCACGCACGCGGTGATGGTCTCCCTCAGGCTCGAAATGCCCGCGATGTGACCCTGGCCGCGCTCCATTCCCTGGCGAGTGGCCCAGCGGCCGTTGCCGTCCATGATGACGGAAATGTGGCTTGGGAGCCTGTCAAGGTCGATGTCCTCTAGGCACACGTCCTCGACAGGCTCCGCGAAGTACTTGATCAGCTCTTGCTCGTCACGCTGCACGCAATACACCCGCTGTTCTAGATCTCCATGACCTCGGCCTCTTTGGCCTTGGTCGCCTCGTCAATCTTCTTGATGAACTCGTCGGTGAGCTTCTGGACCTTGGCCTGCTCGCGGCGCACGTCGTCCTCGGAGAGCTCCTCGTCGCGCTCGAGCTTGCCATTGGCCTCGCGACGGACGTTACGCACGGCGACGCGGGCCTCCTCGGCGAGGGTGCGGCACTCCTTGGCGAGCTCCTTGCGACGCTCACCGGTGGGCTTGGGGAACGGCAGGCGGATGACCTGGCCATCGTTGGACGGGGTGATGCCGAGGTCAGACTGCGAGATTGCCTTCTCGATGGCGTTGAGGCTGGTCTTGTCCCAGGGCTCGACGACGAGCATGCTCGCCTCGGAAACCTTGACGCCGGCGAGCTGCGTCACGGGCGTTGACTGACCGTAGTAGTCGACCATGATGGAGTCGAGGACGTGCGGGTTGGCACGACCCGTGCGAACCTTGCCAAAGTTGGTCTTGAGCGCCTCGAGGCACTTCTCCATGCGGTCACGGGCGGTATCGGTGATCTCGCTCATTAGTGGGTCTCCTCCCCAACGACGGTGGTGCCAACCGGCAGTCCCTTGAGCGCGTCTGCGAAGACGTGCGGCTGGTCGATGTTGAAAACGATCATGGACATGTTGTTGTCAGAGCACAGGGCCGTGGCAGTGGCATCCATGACCTTGAGGTCGCGCGTGAGGACCTCGCGGTACGTGATGGTGTCGAAGCGCTTGGCGTCCGGATTCTTCATCGGGTCCGCATCGTAGATGCCGTCAACCTTCGTGGCCTTCATGAGGCAGTCGGCATCGATCTCGCAGGCACGGAGCGCTGCCGCGGTGTCAGTCGTGAAGTAGGGGTTGCCGGAACCGGCGGCGAAGATGGCGATGTAGCCCTTCTCGAGATGCTTGATGGCACGACGACGGATGTAGGGCTCGGCGACCTCGTCCATCTTGATGGCGCTCATGACGCGGGCCGTCATGCCGTTGCGCTCGAAGCCGTCCTGGAGGGCAAGCGCGTTCATGACGGTGGCAAGCATACCCATGTAGTCTGCCTGCGCGCGGTCCATGCCGCCGGCTGCACCGGCGACGCCGCGGAAGATGTTGCCGCCGCCAACGACGACGCCGACCTCGATGCCGTCGTTGTGGATGACCTTGATCTCCTTGGCAAGGTGATCGACGACCTTGGGGTCGATGCCGTAGCCGCCCTCCCCCATGAGGGCCTCTCCGGAGAGCTTGAGCAGCACGCGCTTGTACTTATAGTCCGTCAAGGGATACTTCCCTTCCTCTTGGTTAGCCTATTCGTAAAGATACTAGCAGAGCGGCGCCGCGTGACGCCGATTTGAACGGTACGCGCATAAGAACGGGCCCGACATCGCCATGGATGCCGGGCCCGTGCGCCGTGCTTATGCCAAAAGGGCTACTCGCCGAAGGTGAAGCGATCAAAGGCAATGACCTCGATGGTGTCGCCGAGCTCCTTGCCGACCTTCTCGGCGTACTGGCGGATGGTGATGTTGCCATCCTTGATGAAGGCCTGCTCGGAGAGGACGGACTCGCCGTAGAACTTGTTGAGGCGACCCTCGGCGATCTTGACCTGGATGGCCTCGGGCTTGCCGGACTCAGCGGCCTGGGCCTTGTAGATGCTCATCTCGTGCTCGACGATCTCGGCCGGGACGTCCTCGCGACGGGCGGAGATGGCGCCGGCGGCAGCGGCCTGCATGGCGACGTCGTGGGCGAACGTCTTGAAGGACTCGGCCTGGGCGGTCTCGGGCTTGGAGAACGTGAACTCGACGATGGTGCCGAGCTTGCCGTTGGCGTGGACGTAGGAGCCGAAGGCACCGTTCTCGACCTCGCGACGGGCGAAGCGGGCAATCTTCATGTTCTCGCCCATGGTGTGGATCATCTCAGTGAGGGCGGCGTCAACGGTCTCGTTCGTGGAGAACTCGGCGGCCTTGAGGGCGTCCACGTCGGCCGGGTTTGCCTTGGCGACGACGGCGGCGACGTTCTTGGCGAAGCCGGTGAACTTGGGGTTGCCACCGACGAAGTCGGTCTCGCAGGTGACCTCGACGAGCGCGGCGACCTTGCCGCACTCGGAGACGTACGCGGCGACGGTGCCCTCGTTCGTCTCACGGCCGGCCTTCTTAACGGCCTTGGCCATGCCCATCTTGCGAAGGACGTCGACGGCCTTCTCGATGTCGCCGTCAGCCTCGACGAGCGCCTTCTTGCACTCCATCATCGGGGAGTCGGTCATCTCGCGGAGCTGCTTGACGAGCGCGGCGGTGATCTGAGCCATGAGTGCCTCTCTCTCGTTTCTATGCGCTATCGCGCATGGTTTCGCTTTACATGCGGACGCCGCCCAAGAAGGACGGCGCCCATAGATCCAGTTTTGCTGCTATGCGGCCTTGCGGCTACTCGGCAGCGGGCGCCTCGACGGCAGGGGTGGTCTCGCCAGCGGCCATCTCCTCGGCCGTAATCTGCTCCTTGCCGGTGCCAGCGAGCACGGCGTCGGCGACGAGCTCGGTCATGAGGGCGACGGAGCGGATGGCGTCGTCGTTGGCGGGGATGCCGTATTCAACGACGTCCGGGTCAGAGTTGGTATCGAGCAGGGCGACGACCGGGATGTGCAGGCGGTTGGCCTCGCGGATGGCGAGCTCCTCGCGCTTGGAGTCGATGACGAACAGGGCGGCGGGAAGCTGGCGCATCTCGCGGACGCCACCGAGGTTGCGCTGGAGCTTCTCGAGCTCCTTGGTCAGGACAGCCTGCTCCTTCTTGCCGCGGGCAGCCATGCGGCCGTCCTCGACCATGGCCTCGAGCTCCTCCATGCGGTCGATGCGGGAGCGCATGGTGACGAAGTTGGTGAGCACGCCGCCGAGCCAGCGCTGGTTGATGTAGGGCATGCCGCAGCGCTGGGCCTGCGTGGCGACCGGCTCCTGGGCCTGCTTCTTGGTGCCGACGAACAGGATCTTGCCACCCTTGGCGGCCGTCTCCTTGAGGAACGTGTAGGCGCGGTCAGCGTCGAGGATCGTCTGCTTGAGGTCGAGAATGTAGATGCCGTTGCGCTCGCCGAAGATGTAGGGCTTCATCTTGGGGTTCCAGCGGCGGGTCTGGTGGCCGTAGTGGCAACCGGCCTCGAGCAGGGTGTTAAGGTTAATCTTGACTGCCATGGTGCTACCTTTCTTGGTTGGCCTCCGCGCCGGTCATCCCATCGGGCCACCCGCACAGGCGGGCACCGTGGCCGTTTGGTCGCGACGCGTGTGTTCTCATGCTGGCGATTGCACAGCGGTTGGATAGTTTAGCAGCGCTCTACATTAGGCGCAAGATGGCACCTGCCACGCTTCAAGCAGAGCACACAAGCGCTTCGAACGCTCAGTTCCCAGACCGCGGATGAGCCTGCAGTGCCGCCGCCTTGAGCCGACCGACGGACAGGTGCGTGTAGATCTGGGTGGTCGAGAGGCTCTCGTGTCCGAGAAGCTCCTGCACGCTCCTGAGGTCTGCGCCGCCATCGAGCAGCTGCGTCGCGAACGTATGACGCATGGCGTGTGGAGTCAGCGAGGGGTCAAGGCCTGTCACCTCGACGAGGCGCTCGAATCTCGTGCGAAGTGCGGCCGCGCTCATCCTCTGCCCCCTCGAGGAGAGAAACAGGGCGTTGGATTGAGTCTTGGACGCGCGAGCAAACGTCGGCCGCGCGTTGCGGACATAGCGCTCGATAGCCCTCACGGCGCTGTCGTAGAGCGGCACGATGCGCTCCTTTGCGCCCTTGCCAAAGAGACGGACCTGACGCTGCGAGACATCGACGTCTCGCACGTCAAGTGCCGAGACCTCAGAGATGCGTGCCCCGCTCGCATAGAGGAGCTCGATGAGCGCACGGTCTCTGACGCCGGCGCAATCGGAAGAACATGACTGGATGAGACGCTCCACGTCCGAGTCCGCAAGCACGCACGGCAGGCGCTTGGAGAGTTTGGGGCTTGCCACGGCCGCTGCGGCATCCTCCTGCGTGAGCCCCCTGCTCACAAGCCACTTGTAGAGACAGCGAACGGCGGAGAGATGGCGGTTCTGGGTGGTCGTGGCGTATCCGGCGTCATTGAGCTCGGCCAACCAACTCCTGAGATCGGCATGCGTGACGTGGAGAGGGTCTATCCCCTCTCTCCTCGTCCACTCGAGGTATGCCACAAGATCCGTCTCGTAGGCTCTCGTGGTGTTCGGTGACAGGTTGCGGACATCGCGCAGGTAGGACAGGTACTCCCCCGCCATGCGCTCGAACTCGTCCTGCGAGACGCAGCGCAGCTCACTAGCCGAACAGGTCATCGCGGAAGGAGACGTAGGCCGTGAGGTCTTGCAGGGCACGGTCGGCATAGCGCGCGTAGCGCTCGCGCTTCTTGAGTCTTGGGCCCTCCAGCGGCGGGACGATGCCAAAGTTGACGTGCATCGGCTGGTAGGGAGAGGTGGCCGGGTTCGTGGCGTATGCGACCAAAGAGCCCAGCGCACCCGTGCGCGGAAGGCTCGCGTGGGCAACTCCCGAGACGTCAGCGAAGGTGTTGAGGGCGGCAAGCAGTCCGGAGGCTATGGCCTCCGTATAGCCCTCGGTGCCGCAGATCTGACCCGCGAGCCTCGTCTTGGTTCCCGGAATGGCGAACGTGTCGTCAAGGACGCGCGGGGCATCCACGAAGGAGTTGCGATGCATAACGCCATAGCGGAAGAACTCCGCGTTCTCGAGGCCCGGGATGAGACGGAAGACGCGCTTCTGCTCGGGCCAGGTGAGGTTCGTCTGGAAGCCAACGAGGTTGTACGCCGTGCACTCAGCATTCTCGGGCCTGAGCTGGACCACCGCCCAGGGCCTGCGCCCCGTCCTTGGGTCCGTAAGGCCAACGGGCTTCATGGCGCCATAGCGGGCGGCGTCCATGCCGGTGCGGGCAACCTCCTCCACGGGCTGACACGCGCAGAACAGGTCCTTCTGCTCGAACTCGCGGGCAACGACCCTGTCGGCTCCCAGTAGGGCCTCCATGAACGTCTCGTACTCGGACTTGTCCATGGGACAGTTGAGGTAGTCGCCAACCCCCTGCTCCTCGTAGCGAGACTGCGAGAACACAATGGAGCGGTCGATCGTCTCGGCGTCCACGATGGGTGCGGCCGCATCAAAGAAGGAGAGCGACTCCGCGCCGACGAGGCTTGCGAGCGAGGACGCGAGGGCATCCGAGCACAGCGGGCCGGCGGCGATTACGGACCTTCCCTCCGGAATGCTCCTGACCTCCTCGCGCACCACCTCAATGAGCGGCTCGGAGGCAACGCGCTTCCCCACGAGTTCGGAGAAACGCTTGCGGTCGACCGCAAGCGCACCGCCGGCCGGCACCGAGGCCCGTTTGGCGCACTCGAGGAGCTCGGAGCCCATAAGCTCGAGCTCCGCCTTGAGAAGACCAGCGGCGGAGTCGCGTCTCGTGGACTTGAGCGAGTTGGAGCAGACGAGCTCGGCCATGCCGTCGGTATGGTGGGCCGGCGAGCTCTTGAGCGGCCTTTGCTCGACGAGCCTCACGCGCACGCCACGCTTGGCGAGCTGCAGCGCGCACTCGCACCCTGCAAGACCAGCGCCAACAACCGTTACCGTCTCGAATTCACCCATGAATCTCCCGTCAAAGCCAGTGAATCTATGCCGATACATTGTGCCCCAGCAGAGCTAGCTCTGTGGGCGCAAATCGAGAGTCGGGAAGTCGGCACACAAGCCCGAGCGCCTCCTGCTCCGCAAGGACGGCAAGCGTCTGGGGAAGGCCCAGGCCGAAAAGCACGGATATCTCGTCTGCCCTCATGGGAGAGGCCACGAGGGCATCGAGCAAGGGTCCCCTTGGAAGGTCATGTGACTCAACCTGAGTTCTAAGCCTGCCGTAGTCAAGCGAGATGAGCCCCTCGAGGGACTCCTCGTCAGTCACGATGGACGCGCCTGACTCGATGAGCCAGTTCGTTCCCCGAGAGTTTGCCGAGAAGATCGAACCGGGAACGGCATAGACCCTTCGCCCAAGCTCCGCCGCCGTCGTGGCAGTGTGAAACGTTCCCGAGGGCCTTGCGGCCTCGCAGACCACGAGGACCGTGGAAAGCGCTGCTATGGCCTTGTTCCTCCTCACGAATGTATAGCGAGCCGGGGGCGCGCCCCAATGCTCAAGGGAGACGACGCACCCTCCCCCGCGGACAGCTCTGGCAAACAGCTCGTCGCTTGAGGATGGGTAGACGCAGTCCGCGCCACACCCCGGAATGACGACCGTCTTTCCCCCGGCGTCGAGAGCGGCCGTGCCCGCGCACTGGTCGCAGCCGATGGCGCCCCCAGAGACCACGGTGATCCCGCACTCAGCGGCGGCGCGCCCGGCCATCTTGGCGCATGTTCTTCCGTAAGGCGTGGCCTTCCTGGCGCCAACGATCGAGATGCACTCGCCGCTGAGGACCGAGGGGTCTCCGTAGCCATGGAGCACGGGCGCCTCATGGCCAAGGTCGAGCAAGGCCGGAGGATAGGAGGGGTCATTCGGTGCGATCTCCCAGCGCTGCAGTCCCTCTATGATTGAGCGGTACTCGCTATGAGCTGCCATGTGCATCGCCCTCCAAGGCGTAGCGGCTTCTATACGCGCATGCCTCCGCAATGTCGTCTGCCTCCACGCTCTCTCGCTCGACGAGGTCGGCAATCGTGCGCGCCACGCGTGCGGTCCTCGCAATCGCCCTGCCCCCAAGCGACAGCCGCTCAGCCATAAGCTCGAGCAGGGACTGAGCCTTACCAGACAGCGAGCACCCCTCGATGGTGCCGTCTAGCTCCATGTGTTGCCGCGACCTTCTCCAGGACGCGAACTCACGCCCTCTCATGACCTGCGCGCGCATCTCGGACGAGCTAAGGCCCCTCGTACCCTTGATGACATCCGAGGCGGATGGCCTCGTGACGTCAACGAACACGTCGATGCGATCCATAAGGGCGCCTCCGACCCTCGCCTGATAGCGAGCGATCTGGGACGGCGAGCAGCGGCACACGTGCCCTCGGTCGCCAAAGTGACCGCAGGGGCAGGGGTTTGCGGCAGCCAGAAGCTGGAACCTGCTGGGAAACGAGTAGGTGCCATCGGCGCGAACGAGGCGAATCTCCCCGTCCTCCATCGGCTGACGCAGCGACTGCAGCACGGAGGGCGAGAACTCTGGGAGCTCATCGAGAAACAGGACGCCACCATGTGCCAGTGACGCCTCGCCAGGCGTCACGGGGTTGCCGCCCCCGACGAGGCCCGCTAGGGATATGGCATGATGGGGTGCCCTAAAGGGCCTTCGCCCCAAGACGATGTCGTCCACGGGAAGCGCGCAGACGGAGTGCACCAGCATGGCCTCCAGAGCCTCGTCCTCCTCTAGGGGAGGCAGTATCGTGGGTAGCCGCTTGGCGAGCATGGTCTTACCCGCCCCGGGAGGTCCCGTCATAAGCGCACCATGGCCTCCCGCCGCCGCAATCACGAGGGCTCGCTTCGCTGACTCCTGATCGACCACGTCGGCATAGTCGAGCGCCGAAGCATCCACGTTGTCGCAGCGAGTAGCGTAGCCTTCGGACGCTGTCAGACTTGGTACCCCTCGCTTGAGCTGCGAGAGATTGTCGAGGATGAGCGCGTCCTCCCCCGTTGACGCCCCAACTGAGGAGAGTATGAAGTCACGCGGCCCCACAAGCGCAAGGCCAAGCCCTCGGGCCAGGAGAGCATAGGCAATGCCGCCGGAGACGCCGCTCACCATCCCTCCCAGCCCAAGTTCTCCCACGAACAGGCACCGGTCAAGGTCGTTGGTTGGAATCTGGCCCGTGGCCGCCAGGATCGCGATGGCCATCGGAAGGTCGAGACCGGTACCCGTCTTCTTCATGTCACTCGGGGCGAGGTTGACCGTGACGCCCATGCGTGGGACCTCGAACCCGCATTGCGAGAGCGCGCAGCGGATTCGGTTCCTTGACTCGAGCACGGAGGCAGACGGCTTGCCGACGATCGTGATGTTGGGAAGCCCACCGGTCAGGGCAACCTCAACGGTGACATGAGCGGCCTCGACGCCCCTGAGCGTTGCCGCGTGAATGGTGAGGCAGCCCATCAGCACGCCTCTTGGAGGCTGATGCCGCGCAGATAATGAACGTGGGCCTTACGTTCCTCGCGCTCCTCGAGCGTAACGGCAATGACGTCGAGCCGAACGCTTGGCGGCACCTCGAACCTCGCCTGGTAAGCCAGCCGCATGTTAGCGTAGCGAGCGAGCTTCTCGGCGTCGACGGCCACCTCGGGATAGACCGCAAGCTCGTAGTCCGGCGGCAAGGCCCTGGACTTGACCTCGACGAGGACGTGCTCGGCACCATCCCTACAGACGATGTCCGCCTCTCCCTGCGAGCTGCGCCAGTTCCTGTCGAGGATCTCATAGCCCCTCATCTCAAGAAACGAGGCCGCAATGTCCTCTCCGAGCCTTCCCACCTCGTGAGGCGTCAACTCACAGACGGGCTTGTGGCGGTAGTCGAGCGCTTCCATGGTGCTCCCTTCGACGCAGGTACGTAAGGGGAGCGTGCCAGAAGGGCCCGACGCAAATCTGGGCCCCGTCAAACGCAAACCTGACAGCGCAGCTAGAAGAGCCGCTCCGTCTCGAGAAAGTTTTGGCAGAAGCTCACGCGATGGATGGGCGTGAGCCCCCTCTCTCGAATTGCCTCGATATGCTCGGGCGATGCATAGCCCTTGGAGCTGGCGAGGTGGTATCCGGGGAACTGCTCGTCATACTCCACCATCATTTCGTCACGAGTGACCTTCGCCACGATGCTTGCGGCGGCAATGCAGGCCACCCTGGCGTCGCCCTTCACGAGCGTGCGCTCCTTGGGGTGTATGTGGAGCGGGTTACCATCGATGAGAACGGCGTCAGGCTCAACACCCGTGTCCGCAATGGCGCCAAGCATTGCCTCGCGAAGGGCGCGAGCCATGCCCACCTCGTCGATTCTTGCAGGGGGAACGTGGCAGATGCCGACGGCCTGGGCAACCTGGCGGATCTTGACGGCAAGCTCGCCTCTGCGTTGGGCAGAGAGCTGCTTGGAGTCGTTGACGCCCCACACCTTGGGGTCGTCTGGCAGCGCCACGGCGCAGACCGTGACGGGCCCCGCAACGGAGCCTCGCCCGACCTCGTCAAGGCCCAAGACGATGCCATCGCCGCCCATCTCGCGCATGAGCGCGTACATCCCCTCGACTCGCTCTCGCTCGGCCCTCTGCCTCGCGACGCGCCTCGTGGCAACGCCGCAGGCACGCCTGACCTGGGCGCGCGGATCGTCGGCATAACGCTCGAGCAGCGCCTCGAGCTCTGACTCGGTTGCCTCGGCAAGCGTCGCGGAGATCTCCGCGGCAGTGGCCGGATGGGTGTTGCCAGCCATACCCTTCTCCCCTCACAGAAAAGAGCCGCCCCGCAAATGCGGAACGGCTCCCGACAATCGCAACTGCCTTGGGGCTAGTCGCGCTTCTCGCGAATGCGAGCAGCCTTGCCCACGCGATCGCGCAGGTAGAAGAGCTTGGCGCGACGAACGTCACCGTGACGGACGACCTCGAGCCTGGCGATCTTGGGCGAGTGAAGCGGGAACGTGCGCTCCACGCCGACGCCAAAGGAGATCTTGCGGACGGTGAAGGTCTCACGAGAAGAGCCACCGCTCATGCGGATGACGTCACCCTCGAACACCTGGATGCGCTCGCGGTCGCCCTCCTTGATGCGGTAGTGCACCTTGACGTGGTCGCCAGGGATGACCGTGGGGATGTCCTCACGAATCTGCTGACGCTCGATGGCGCGAATGTAGTCCATGCTGCAATCCTTGTCTCTTTGCCCAGAGGTCCCGTCTGATCTGCCAGCGGTACGTGGGGTTTACACACAAGCGAGAAGTATAGCGAAGCGAATGCCAGCGCGCAACGATTAAATCGAATGCGCTCAGCTACCTCAGCGTCTCCATGCGCGCGGCAGGAACAGGCGCTCGTAGTCCCGTATGGCGTAGCGGTCGGTCATGCCCGAGATATAGTCTGCCACCTGCACTTCGGGGGCGTCGCTGCCATGCAGCCGGTATTCGGCCGGAACCTCATCAAGATGCCCGATGTAGTGCATGAAGAGTCGCTCCACGAGCCCGTTGGCCTTGGGCTCCTCGACCTTGGCGTCGCTTTGCGTGTAGACATTCTCGAACAGCCATGACCTGAGCTCCATCATGGCCTCCCACACGGGCTCGCTCATCGCGATGTCGCCGCGACGTGCGCTCGTGGAGACGAGGTCGGCCACCATGGTGGCGATGCGCTGGGAGGACGATGAGCCAAGACGCTCGAGCACGACGCTCGGCAGGCCTGCCTCGCAGATTATCCCGGCACGCTCGGCGTCCTGAATGTCATGCGTGACGTAGGCAACTCGGTCTGCGACAGCGACGATGCGCCCCTCGAGCGTGGCGGCACGCTGCGAGCCCGTGTGGCACACGATTCCGTCAACCACCTCGCGAGAGAGATTGAGGCCGCGTCCGTCCTTCTCGAGAAGGTCCACCACGCGGGCGGACTGCTCGTTGTGGCGGAACAGCCGCCTACCCTCGTCTCCATCCGGATCTAGGCCCCTCCACCGGGCGATGGCACGGGAGAGCGCACCCTCCCCCGTGTGCCCAAAGGGCGTGTGTCCCAAATCGTGCCCGAGGGCGATGGCCTCGGTGAGGTCCTCGTTCAGGCGAAGCGGGGCGGCCACGCTGCGGGCGATCTGCGCAACCTCAAGCGTGTGCGTGAGCCTCGTGCGGTAGTGGTCCCCCTCGGGAGCGAGAAACACCTGCGTCTTGTGCGAGAGGCGCCTGAAGGCCTTGCAGTGGACGATGCGGTCCCGGTCGCGCTGGTAGCATGTGCGAAGCGCATCGGCCTGCTCGGGAACGAGCCGGCCGACGGAGGCATCCGAGAACGCCGCGAGCGGCGAGAGCAACTCGTGCTCCCGCCGCTCGACGTCTGCCCTTGTGAGTATGGAAAGGCCCGCACCCATGCGTTACGCGCGCTCGACCTGCGAGATGACGTCGGCGGAGAGCTCCTCGACCGTCTTCTCGTCGCTGAACAGGCGCGTGCAACCAAGCTCGTCCATGACCCGTGAGGCATGGGCCACCGCGCTCTCGGCGTGGGCGACCTCCTCGCTGGCCAGGCCCTCAGCATCCTTTACGCGTATGCTGGCGCTGGCAAGCACGCCCGTGGAGTTCTCGAGTCCAAACAGGCGTCCCTTGTCGACCTGGGCGAGCTCCTCAGGAATGTCGCAGCCAGGATCGAGCGAGACGCTCGCCACGTTGTAGCCGAGGAACGACAGGTACATGGCAAGCGGCGTCTTCGCAGAGCCCGAGAGTCCCACGAGAACCACGTCCGCCTTCGCGAGGTCCTGGGGATTCTTGCCGTCATCGTGCTCGACGAAGAATTCCATGGAGGACACGCGACGCAGGTAGCGCTTGTCCACCATGTGGTGGGCGCGCGCCTGGTTCTTGGGCTTCTCGCCCGTGAGGCCGGCGAGAAGCTGCACAACGGGACCGAGAATGTCTACGGACAGGATGCCGCGGTTGTTGAGGTCGCTGCGCACCCGCTTGCGAAGCGCGGGGTCGACGATGGAATGGAAGACCGCCGTGGAGACGAAGTCCTCCTCGTGCTCGTCAAAGTACTCGGAGACCTCCTCGGCGCTCTTGATCTGCGACAGGCGCACGACGCGAACCGCGCCGTCGGAGAACTGCGCGGCAGCCGACAGCACGACGTTGTTCGCGGAGTCTCCGAGCGAGTCTGAGACGACGTAGACGATGGCCGAGTCCTCGGAGCGACCCTCGCCGAGCTGATCGTAGGTAACCTTCATGAGACCCTCCAACCGCGGCGGCCACGTGGCCGCGCATCACTAGTTGGCTTCCTTATACCCTACTTCTTGCGCGCGAGCTCGCCCACGTTCGCGATGCCCGAGAACACCTCGACGAGGTTGTTGAGCAGACGGAGCCTGTTCTCGCGAAGCGCCGCGTCCTCGTCCATGACCATGACGTCGGCAAAGAAGGCGTCGATGGGCTCGCGGAGAGACGCGAGCTGGCCGATGACGTCATCGAGTCTCTTGGCCTCGAGGGCCTCGGAGATGGCTGCGCGAGAGGCGCGGACGGCCCGGGAGAGCGCCTTCTCGGCGTCGCCCATGAGCGACTCGTCGAGCTCGGTGCCCAGCGAGGCGTCGGCGAGGTGCGCGGCGCGGGCATAGGCCACGGCGAGGTTCTCGAACGTCTCGGGGTCGTTGGCGCGGGCGCCCTCGAGCGCGTGCGCGAGGGCGAAGAAGTCGTCGGGAGCGGTGACGGAACCGGCACTCACGGCGCTGACCGTGTCTGCGGAGAGGCCGTCCTCGCGGGCCATCTGCTGCATGCGGCCCAGGATGAACGCGTTCACGTCCTCGGCGACCTTGCCGGCGTCGAACTCGATGCCCTGGTCCGCAAGGGACTCGAGGGCGGCTGCCACGAGCGGCTCGTAGCCAACGTGCAGGCGGTCGCGCAGGATCGTCACGACGCCGATGGCCGCGCGGCGCAGCGCGTAGGGGTCCTTGGAGCCGGTGGGCGGCTCGCCGATGGCGAACATGCCGGCAATGGTGTCGAGCTTGTCGGCGACGGCGACGACGCAGCCGCATGTGCCCTCAGGCAGCTCGTCTCCGGCAAAGCGCGGACGATAGTGGTCGCGGATGCCCTCGGCGACGTCCTCGCCCTCGCCGGCGGCAAGCGCGTAGTAGCCTCCCATGACGCCCTGCTGGTTCGTGAACTCAACGACGGCGCTCGAGACGAGGTCTGCCTTGCACAGGTGCGCGGCGCGCGCGCTCGCCGCGGCGAGCTTGGCGCCGATGCGGGCCTCGTGCGTGATGGCGAGCGCGAGGCTCTCGATGCGCTCGGACTTCTGCAGGACGTTGCCGAGCTTCTGCTGGAACTTGACGTTCGCAAGGCGCTCGCGGAACGTGTCGAGCGAGACCTTGAGGTCCTCCTCGTAGAAGAACTTGGCGTCGTCGAGGCGCGGGCGAACGACACGCTCGTTGCCCGAGACGACCGTCTCGGAGACCTTGGGATCTGCGTTGGAGACGATAACGAACTCGCGGGTGAGCTTGCCGGTCTCATCAAAGATCGGGAAGTAGCGCTGGTTGGAGAGCATGGACTCGCAGATGATCTCCTGCGGGACCTTGAGGAACTCCTCGTCGAAGGTGCCCACGAGGACGGTGGGCCACTCGCAGAGGTTCACGACCTCGTCGAACGTGCGCTTGGGGGTGTCGACGTGCGAGCCAGGGCGCTCGGCCTCGATCTTGGCGATGCCCTCGCGGATGACCTGCTCGCGGCGCTCGGAGGACAGCACGTAGGCGTCCTCGAGGACCTTCTCGTAGGCGGAGGGCTCTGCGACCACGTGCTCGCCCGGAGCGAGGACGCGGTGGCCGCGCGTGGTGTTGCCGCTCCTGACATCGGCATACTCCACGGGCACGACCTCGCCGCCGAGCAGCGTGCAGATCCAGCGAATGGGGCGCACGAAGGTCTCGTGCTCAGAGCCCCAACGCTGGGAGCGGTAGTTGGGCCACTCGATGGAGGCGATCACGTCGTGGCCGAGCTCAGACAGGATGGGCATGGCGGGGGCGGAGGGCACGTTCTTCTCGGCAAAGACGTACTCGTTGCCATCGGTGTCAACACGACGCTCGAGCTCGGAGGCATCGACGCCGAACTTGCGCGCGAAGCCCTGGGCGGCCTTGGTCGGGTTGCCCTCGGCGTCGAAGGCAATCTGGGTCTTGGGCCCGCGCATGACCTCATGCACCGCCTCGGTCTCGGTCGCCACGTCGGAGACGATGGCTGCCAGACGGCGGGGCGAGGAGATGACTCGAATGCCACCATGGGAGAGGCCGGCCGCGTCGAGCGCCTTCTCGACGAGCTTGGGGAGCTGCTTGGACGCGTTGATGAGAGGGGCGGAGGGCATCTCCTCGCACCCGATCTCGAGCAGGAAATCCTTCGTCTGTGCCATTTAGGCCACCTCGCCCTTCGTGGAATACGTGTCCTTCTTGCCGGCGACCTCCGCGAGGTAGCTCTCGCAGCAGGCCTTGGCAACGGCGCGGACGCGCAGGATGTAGTTGGCTCGCTCCGTGGCAGAGATCGCGCCGCGGGCGTCGAGGATGTTGAACGCGTGGCTGCACTTCATGACGCAGTCATAGGCCGGAAGCGGAAGCTTGCGCTCGAGGCAGGAGTGGCACTCTGCCTCGTACTCGTCGAACTTGCGGCGCATCATGTCGACGTCGGCAACCTCGAAGTTGTACGTGGAGAACTCCACCTCGTTCTCATGGAAGACGTCGCCATAGGTCATGGGAGTGCCGTCGGGCAGGTAGGACCACACGAGGTCGTAGACCGAGTCAACACCCTGCGCGTACATGGCGATGCGCTCGAGGCCGTACGTGATCTCCACCGGGACGGGATCGACCTCGATGCCGCCAACCTGCTGGAAGTACGTGTACTGCGTGACCTCCATGCCGTCCATCCAGACCTCCCAGCCAAGGCCCCAGGCGCCCAGCGTGGGGCTCTCCCAGTCGTCCTCGACGAAGCGGACGTCATGCTCGGCCGGGTCGAGGCCGATGGCCTTGAGCGAGCCGAGGTAGAGATCCTGGGAGTCCACGGGGCAGGGCTTCAGGATGACCTGGAACTGGTAGTAGTGCTGCATGCGGTTGGGGTTCTCGCCGTAGCGGCCGTCCGCGGGGCGGCGACACGGCTGCGGGTAGCACGTACGCCAGGCGTTGGGACCCAGGCTACGCAGGGTCGTTGCCGTGTGGAAGGTTCCGGCGCCAACCTCGGAGTCATAGGGCTGCATGACCGTGCAGCCCTTATCTGCCCAGTAGTGCTCGAGGGCAAGGATCATGTCTTGGAACGTGAGGGCGTTTTCCTTCATGCCTCTCCTACCTTCCTGCCGCAGGGGCATGTCCCCTGCGCGCGTATCGTGCAGACGGTGCTAGATGGTACCAGCATCCTCGAGCGGCCAAAAGACGAACAGGGCCTTCGAGGTGACATTCGAGACGGGAATGGCGCCAAAGTAGCGCGAGTCCTGCGAGTTCGTGCGGTTGTCTCCCATGACCCATATGCAGCCCTGGGGCACCACGTAGGGATACGAGACGCCGCTAGCAAGCTGGGACGAGTGTGTGGGCAGCGGATTGCTCGGCTTGCCGTCGGTGTAGGGCTCGTCAAGCGCCTCGCCGTCAACGTAGACGACGCCATCCACGAGCTCGACCGTCTGGCCTGCCGTGGCGACGACGCGCTTGATGAGCGTGAGGCTGCCGTCCTCGGGATCGGTGAACGTCACGATGTCCCCAACCTGAGGCTCGGAGGTTCGGTACGTGAGCTTCTCGCCCACGAGACGGTCGCCCACCTTGAGGGTGTCGGACATCGAGACCGAGGGGATGATGAACGGCTCTGCCACGAACGTCCTGATACCGAGCGCAAGGAAAATCGCAACGGCGATGAGGACGATGAGCTCGGCAATGTCTCTCAAAACCCCACCTCGTTCGCGTCTTGCCATCTAGCTCACGCTCCCGTCAAGAAGCTCGCGGGCATAGGCACGCTCATCGACCGTAAGCTCGGCCGCATCAAGAAGATCGGGCCTGAGGCGAGCCGTTCGCTCAATGGCGTTTCTCCGGCGCCAGGCATCAACCTTGGCATGGTCGCCCGAGAGCAGGACCTCGGGGACAGTTCGGCCCTCGTAGTCTGCGGGCCTCGTGTACTGGGCGTACTCGAGAAGCCCCGAGGAGAACGACTCGTCCACGGAGCTCATCTCGTCACCAAGTGCTCCAGGCAAAAGCCTCACGACGGCATCCGTGACGACCATCGCCGGAAGCTCCCCGCCCGTGAGGACGTAGTCACCAAGGCTCAGCGACTCATCGGCGAGCTCGTAGACGCGCTCGTCCATGCCCTCATAGCGACCGCAGACGAACACGAGACGCTCCTCGTGCGAGAGCCTTTCGGCGACGTCTTGCGTGAAGGGCGTGCCGACCGGCGTGAAGAAGATGACCCGCGCGGGCCTGGGATCAGACGCCTTGATGTCAGCCATCGCCTCGAAGATGGGCGCGGGCTTCATGAGCATGCCCTGCCCACCGCCGAACGGGGCATCGTCGACCGTACGGTGCCTGTCATGCGTCCAGTCGCGAAGGTCGTGGGCCCTAAACTCGAGGATGCCCTTGTCCTGGGCACGCCCCATGATTGAGGCGCCGAGGTAGGAGCCAAACACGCCCGGAAAGACCGAAAGCGTCTCGATGAGCATGTCTACTCCTCCCCCGCCTCTCCGTCGTCCCAGGGGGCGAGGCCAACCGGGATGTTGACGTAGATCGTCCCGTCCTCGTCCACGCCATCGAGCATCTCCTCGACGACGGGAACGAGCGTCTCGCCGAGCTCTCCGTCCACGACCCACACGTCGTTGGCCGGCCCCACCATGACCTCCTCGATCTGGCCGAGAAGCCCGAGGCGGCCATCGACGACGTCGCGGCCACACAGGCTCTGGGGGTCATGCATCTCGAGGTCGTCGGGCAGGTCTTCCTCGGCGGCGATGAGAGACTTGCCTGCAAGCTCGCTCGCGTCCCCGAGGCTCTTGATACCGGAGAGTGAGACGAGCTGGCCGGCAGGGCTCGTCTCCACGTCCTTAACCGTGTGCCAGCGCTTGCCCTTGAGCGCAGGCGGCACGACGGCGACGCGAAGCCCTGCCGACAAAACAGGGGGAAGGCCACTTGCGGGAACCGCAACGACCTCCCCCTTGGTCCCGTGGGTCTTTACCACACGGGCTATGAGCCTATATCCGGCTGCCACGACTTAGCCAAGCACCTCGACGTCTACAGAGGAACCCACTCGCTGCCCAAGGGCCCGGGCAATCGTGCGAATGGCCTTGATCTGGCGACCGTGCCTGCCGATGACCTTACCGGCGTCGTCGGCGGCGCACTCGATCTCGATGAGCGTGCCATCCTCTCGGTCGGTCACGTCAAGGGAGACGGCATCCTCGTCATCGACGAGCCCACACACGATGAGCTCGACAAGGTCGGCGATGCGGTCGCTCGGCAGCTCCTCTGCCGCGTCCTGCGCGTCAGCAGCCACCTGAGTCTCGGCGTCCATGCGCTACTCGGCGCTCTCGGCCTCAGCAGCGGCCTCGGCGGCAGCGGCGTCCTTGGCGAGCTGCTTCTTGGACTTCTTGACCTTCTTCTCGGGCGCGGGGGCACCAGAGCGAACGATGTCGATGAGGTGAGCCACGGAGTCAGAGGGCTGGGCACCCTTGGCGATCCACTCGTCGATCTTCTCGAGGTCGAGCGTGATGGTCTTGGGGTTGGTCAGCGGGTTGTAACGACCGACCTCGTCGATGTGACGACCGTCGCGGGGGTTGCGGCTATCGGCAACGACGACGCGATAGTACGGACGCTTCTTGGCACCGTGACGGGCCAGGCGAATCTTGACTGCCAATGAAAACTCCTCCATTCGTGCGACGCGAGCATGAGTTGGCGTGGCGCCGCATAACAATACAAGCAGCTCTTGATATTACGACAATGACGCAGGTCTGTGTAGACAAAACTCGCCATTTGCCGCACAAGGGCATGCCACCGCCCATGATTCTGCCACATATGGGCAAAAGCGTGGTGAAACCGTGTGAACTCCCCACACTTTCAGGAACCTTCAGACGCGCTTCAGGGCTCAAACGACAATGGTTGCATAAAAGAGAGGAGCTCGCATGAACATACTTGTTGTTGAGGACGAGAGAAACCTCGCCGACGCGATCTGCCACATTCTCGAGCAGGAGGGATACAACGCCGAGGCGGCCTACGACGGAAAGACCGGCCTCGCCTACGCCGAGAGCGGGTTGTACGACGCCGCCATTCTCGACGTCATGCTGCCGGGCATGGACGGCTTCTCCATTGTGAGGACGCTCAGGCAGGCGCAGAACGACCTTCCCATCATGATGCTCACTGCCAAGACGTCAACCCAGGACAAGGTCGAGGGCCTCGACTGCGGCGCGGACGACTACATGACCAAGCCCTTCGAGGCCCCCGAGCTCCTTGCGCGTGTGCGGGCCCTCACGCGCAGAAAGGGCGAGATGGTCATCGATGCCATGGAGTTCGGAGACCTCAGCCTCGACCTCGGTACGCATGACCTGTCATGCGGCGATGCGTCGGTGCACCTCTCGAAGCGCGAGTTCGACGTCATGCGCATGCTCATGAGTGGCACGGGCCGCATCGTGTCCAAGCAGGACCTGCTCACACGCGTGTGGGGAGCCGACGCGGACGCCTCGGAGAACTCCGTCGAGGCGTACGTGAGCTTCCTGCGCAAGAAGATCAAGCACGTCAAGAGCAAGGTGGAGATCACAACGCTTCGCATGCTGGGCTATCGTCTGGAGGTCGTGGATCAGGCGGCCGAGGCAAGGTAGAAGCGAGGAGCAACGTGCTAGGAAAGCTCAGGAGAAGGTTCGTCGCCATCATCATGCTGCTCGTGGGCTCCCTCGTGATAGCCATGGTGGGCATCAGCTACCGCAACACGATGTCGTCACTCGACTCCATCGTGAGCCGCTCGCTCGACATGGCACTCGAGGAGCGCTCGGCGCTACCAGACTCGGACGCAGACGGGGAGGCGCTCGGCATGGAGCACCTCCCCGTGCTGTGGATCGACCTCTCCGGCACCGGAGCAAAGCTCGGGTCCAACGAGACGCGCCTGTGCTTTGACACGGACCACCTCACCGAGGCGATTGGCAGCGCCATCTCAAGCGACCAGGACGAGGGCCGCCTCTCGGAGTTTCACCTCACCTGGAGGCGCGTCAGCTCACCATATGGATGGAGGCTCGCCGTAGCCGACACCACGAGCATCGACGCCGAGAGAAACGCTCAGATCATAAGCAGCCTCAAGCTTGGCGGCGCCGGCATGCTCGTCCTTCTCGCCCTCGCGATCGTCCTGTCCAAGTGGGCGTCAAGGCCCGTCCAGGTTGCCTGGGAGCAGCAGCACCAGTTCGTGGCCGACGCCTCCCACGAACTCAAGACGCCACTCGCGGTCATCATCGCCAACAACGGGATTCTCGAGCGCCGGGAGGACGAGCTCCCGCAGGACTGCGTTCGCTGGGTGAGGAGCACCCGCGACGAGGCGGAGCGGATGCGCGGGCTCATCGAGGAGATGCTCGAGCTCGCGCGGACCGAGGAGGGCGGAGGGGGCGTCAGGAGAGACGTAGACGTCGACCTCTCGGAGCTCGTCGAGGGCGAGGCGCTCCAGTTCGACGCCGTGGCCTACGAGCGTGGCACCTCCATCGAGACGGACATCTCGCCGGAAGCACACGTGAGCGGGGACCCCGAGCAGCTCGACCGCCTCGTCAAGACGCTCATCGACAACGCCTGCAAGTATGCGGCCGTGGGCACGAGGGTCACCGTGAGGCTCGAGCGCAGGGCGGGCACGGCCACGCTGTCCGTGAACAACGAGGGCGACCCCATACCGCCCGAGGACCTCCCCCACGTCTTCGACCGCTTCTACCGCTCGGACAAGGCCCGCGCCCGCTCGACGGGGGGCTTTGGGCTGGGCCTTGCCATCGCCAAGGGTATAGCCGAGAGCCACGGGGGAAGAATCGAGGTCAAGAGCAGCGCCGGGCAGGGAACGACGTTTACGGTGACGCTCCACGAGACAAGGGAGTAGCCACCATGGAACAAAGCGGAGCAGGGCCGCGAGACCCCATGGACGTCCCCTGGGAGGGACGAGCCATAGGTCTGCTCGATCTTGATGCGTTCTTTGCGAGCGTCGAGCAGCTCGATCATCCGGAGTGGCGCGGCCGACCCGTCATCGTAGGCGGCGACGCAGACCGCAGGGGCGTGGTTTCCACGGCATCTTACGAGGCGCGTGCCTATGGCGTCCACTCCGCGATGCCGGCGGCGCAGGCGGCAAGGCTGTGCCCGGACGCAATCTGGACGCATGGCCACTTCGATCGCTACCGAGAGATGAGCGCCCGCGTCATGGACATAATCCTGGACGAGACGCCGCTCGTTGAGCAAGTCTCGATCGATGAGGCCTTCTTTGACGTGACGCCCGGCCGCTACTCCAGGGAAAGCCCGGTGAGCATCTGTCGCAGGATCCAGGCACGCGTGGCCGAGCTTGGCGTGAGCTGCTCCATTGGCCTGGGCGTGTGCAAGAGCGTGGCCAAGGTGGCGTCCGAGGCGGAGAAACCGCGCGGGCTCACGGTAGTCCTGCCCGGCAGCGAGGCGGCATTTCTCGCTCCCCTGCCCGTGAGGGCCATGAGCGGCGTGGGTCCCGCGACCGAGGCTCGCCTCGCACGCATGGGAATCAGAACGCTTGGCGCCCTCGCCGGCGCCTCTGACGACACCCTGACGGCAGAGCTCGGGTCCATGGGACCAGCCCTGAGGGCACGGGCGGCCGGGACCGAGCGCGCACCCGTGGGAGAGCGGGCAAAGCCCGACGAGGCAAAGTCCGTCTCCAACGAGCGCACCTTCGCGAAAGACCTCACCGACGAGAGCGCCATTCGCTCCGCCCTCGATGCCACGTGCGGCATGGTGGCGAGAAGGCTGAGGAGAAAGGGGCTCGCGGGATCGCGTGTAACCGTGCGCCTCAAGCGCGATGCCTGCACGTCTCGCACGGCGCAGGCGCGGCTCGACGAGCCGGCCGACGACGAGTTCCTCATATCCCCCGTGGCCCAACGACTCTTGGGCCAGCTCTGGAGACCAGGTGACCCGGTGAGGCTCATCGGGGTGGGCGTCTCGGACTTCTCGGTCCCCGCCCCTCGCCAGCTGGGACTGTTCGATGACCCACGGCAGGTTCAGAGGCAAGAGTCCATGAGGGCCCTCCATCGCACGACGGACGCGCTGCGCGATCGCTTCGGCGACGAGGCCGTGGCCTTTGGGAGGGATATCAGGCTGAGAAAGTCCACGACGAACACCCAGCCCCAGCACAAGGAGGACGCCTAGGCGCCCTGGCCCGGTTCCGACGAATTGGCCTGGTCAGTTGCAACGTCGATGCGGGGCGCATCTCCCCACAGGCGCTCGATGCGGTAGTAGTCGCGGCCCTCGGGAGAGAAGACATGGACGGAAACGCTGGCAAAGTCGACGAGCACCCAAGGGCCGTCGCCCTTGCCCGAGACCGAGAGCGCGCTCAGGCCAAACCGGAGGCGGAGCCGCTCCTCGACCTCGTCAACGACAGCGCCGGCGAGGCGCGAGTTTGCCGCCGTGCACACGACGATGGCGTCCACGACGTCAGATATGCCACGGACGTCGAGCACAACGACGTCGGAGGCCTTCTTGTCATCGGCGGCCATCGCAGCCTCGCGGGCGATGTCGATTGACGTCGTCATTTGTCACCCCTCTCCTGAGCCCTCTCGAGCACGATGTCGTTGTAGATAGAGAGCGTGCCTGGATACAGGTAGCGCCTCGTCTCGATGACGTAGGAGACGCCGTCCGAGAAGCACTCCCAGTACAGGTCGGAAAGGCTCGCCTTGCCCACGAGCTTGCGCTGACGCTTGATGGCGTCCGCAGGCTTGCGGAGCGGCTCGATGCCGTCGGCGACGAACACGACCATATCGAGTGGGCTCATGTGCGCGTTGCCGAGCGTGTGACGGTCAATCGCCTGCCAGACGTCGTCTGGAAGCTCCGGAAAGCGCTCGGGAAGCTCGCGAGCGGCGATCATGCCGTGCAGGAGGGGCTCAACGAGCGCAAGCTCAACTCCGAGCTCGATGCCAAGCCCAGAAGCGCGAGCGATGGATTCGCGGGCGGGAAGTACCTTCTCCCAGTCATGCAGGATGCCGGCAACGCGAGCCAGGTAGGGCTGAACGCCATAGATTGCCGCAAGCCTCTCTGCCGTGAGTCCCACGGACAGCGAGTGCGCGAGCCGCTTGGGCTTCGGCGCAAGCTGCACGCGCGCGGCATTCTCGTAGCCGTCGATGGAGGCGAGCTGGCCCTCCCCATACTCGACAGAGACGTCAAGCCAGGATGGGCCACCATTGGCCCAGGCGGACTCGAGGGACTTGGAAGGCGAGCTCATAGCGCATCCCTCCCGAAGCCATCGATGAGGCCAAGGGCATCGGGGGCCGTGTAGGCGGGCCTCGGCGCCTCGTACAGGCCACGCTTCTCTATGTAGCCAAGGACGGCGTCCGAGGTGAGGTAGCGAAGCGATTGGCCGGAGGCGACGCGTGCGCGCAGGTCGCTCGAGGAAATGGCGAGCGCCGGGACCTCGAGGTAGCTCACCTTGAAGTCAATGCCAGACGCGGCGATGCTGGCCCGTGCGCTCTCCAGGTCATACCCCGGGCGCGTGGCACCTACGAGGTGCGCCAGCTGGGCGATGCGCGCGGCATCGCGCCACGAGATGATGTCGATGATGGCATCGGCGCCCGTGATGAAGTAGAGCTCCACGTTGCTCGGGTAATGGCTGCGAAGCAGCTCGAGCGTGTCCACCGTATAAGTGACGCCCGGACGGTCGACCTCTATGCGGCTTACCAGAAAGCGTGGGTTGTCGGCCGTGGCGAGCAGCGTCATGGCATGGCGGTCCTCGGGTGTGGAGACCCTCCTGTCCTGCTTGAAGGCCGGGCTGCCCGCAGGGACGAAGACGACGACGTCAAGGCCAAGGTCGTTGCAGGCCTGCTCGGCAGCCACGAGGTGCCCATTGTGGATGGGGTCGAACGTGCCGCCCATGATGCCAAGGCGATACGTGCGGCTTGGATCCTGCCCGAGAACGGGAAGGTCTCGGACCAGCGCGTCGCTACCGGCGACATGGGCGCAGGCTGTGTGCTCGGTGGACATCAGGCGCGCACCTGGCCCTCTCCGCGAAGGAGGCACTTGGTCGTGGTGAGGGCAAGCGCACCCATGGGGCCCCTTGCGTGGAGCTTCTGCGTTGAGATGCCAATCTCGGCGCCCAGGCCGAACATACCGCCGTCGGTGAAGCGCGTGGAGGCGTTCACATACACGGCGGCCGCATCCACGCGGGCGAGGAAGGCGTCGGCCGCAGGGACCTCGTTGGTCACGATGCACTCGGAGTGCTTCGTGCCGTAGGTGTTGATGTGATCGATGGCCTCGTCAAGCCCGGAGACGACACGGACGGCAAGCTCAAGAGCGTCGTACTCGCAGGCCCAGTCCGCTGTTGTGGCTGCGCTGAACTGTGTTCCCTCGGCGAGCCCCATATGCCTTGCGACCGACGTCACGTGCTCGTCGCCATGCACGGTGACGCCCCAAGAGGCGCATGCCTTGACGAGCATCGGGATGAACTCCAGCGAGATGGACTGGTCGACGAGGACGGTCTCAATCGCGTTGCAGACGCCAGGACGCTGCACCTTAGCATTCTCGATGATACGCAGGGCCATGTCGAGGTCGGCGGCGGCGTGGACGTAGACGTGGCAGTTTCCCTCGCCCGTCTGGATGACGGGCACGCTAGACTGCTCGACGCACGTGCGAATGAGCGAATGGCCTCCGCGAGGAATGATCAGGTCAACGAGGCCATCGGCATGCATGAGCTCGATCGTCTGCTCGTGGCCCTCGGACTCAAGCAGACACGCCGCGTCCTGGGGCAGGCCGGCGGCGGCGATCCCCGCCCGACATGCCTCGACGATGGCCTTGCAGGACTCGCGAGCCGCCGAGCCGCCACGAAGGACGACGGCGTTTCCCGTGCGCATCGTAAGGCAGATGGCGTCGGCCGTGACGTTGGGACGAGCCTCATAGATCATGCCGATAACGCCGAGGGGGACGCGGACCTGCGTGAGCCGGATGCCAGAGGCGAGCGTGCGACCACCCACGACCTCGCCGATGGGGTCCGGCTGGCCAGCGACCTCCCTCATGGCCGAGACGATGCCGTCGATGCGCGCGTCGTCCAGCATGAGCCTGTCGAGCATGGGCCCGGGCATTCCGTTTGCCCTTGCGCGCCGCATGTCCGCCCCGTTCGCCGCGAGGATACGATCGCGGCCGTCGCTCACGGACTGGGCCGCACCGAGAATCGCGTCAGTCCTCTCCGCGGCACTCGACTGGGCAAGCAGGGCTGCGGCGGCCTTGGCGGCCGTAGCCTTCTCGATGGCCTCGGACATCATTTCCCCCTTCGTAGACGTCACGTCTTGCACAGTGTAGCTAGAAGACGAGCAGCTCGTCACGGTGAATGACCGGACAGTCTGCCCGCTCGGGAACAAAGCGCGCTATGACGTCGAGCCTAAGGCCATGCACGCGCACGAGCTCGTCGGATGAGTACCTCGTGATGCCGCGCGCCACGAGCTGGCCGTCGGGCCCGAGCACGTTGACCGTGTCGCCCTCGTCGAACGGGCCCTCTACCCCGGTGACGCCCACCGGAAGCAACGACGCACCCTCGCTCTCGAGGGCACGGCACGCGCCCGCATCGATGCGCACCGAGCCGCGCGAGACGCCGGCAAGGCCAATCCAGAGCTTTCTGGCCTGCTCATGGGTACCCTCGCCGGGACACTCGAAGACGGTGCGCAGCCCCCTACCGTCAGCAGCGTTGACAAGAGCCCTGTCTCCCCTGCCGCGACAGATCGTCATCGGAATTCCCGCCGCGAGCATGGCGCGGGCGGCACGAATCTTGGTGGCCATGCCACCGGTGCCATAGCTACTGCCGGCGCCACCGGCCATGGCAATGACGTTGGCATCAACGCGCTCGACTCGCTCGACAAGCGTCGCCCTAGGGTCGGTGTCGGGATTTGCCGTGTACAGGCCATCGATGTCGGAGAGGATCACGTAGCTGTCGGCGTCGATGAGCGAAGAAACGATGGCGCCGAGCATGTCGTTGTCACCAAAGGAGAACTCACGAACGCTGACCGTGTCGTTCTCGTTCACGATGGGCAGCACGCCAAGGTCAAGAAGTCGCTCGAACGTGTTGCGGGCGTTGAGGTACCCCGTCCTGTCGACGACGTCTCCCCTCGTGAGCAGCACCTGGGCGCAACGCACTCCGTCCTGGGCAAGAACCTCCGCGTAGCGCTCGATGAGCGTCGTCTGGCCCGCGGCCGCGCACGCCTGAAGCGTTGGGATGTCGCTTGGACGCTCAGTGAAGCCAAGAAGCGAGCGCCCCACGGCGGCGGCTCCACTCGAGACGAGCACGACGCGATCCCCACGGCGCTTGAGCTCGCAGATCTGCTCGCACATCGAGCGAACGAAGGCCACATCGAGCTCGCCGTCGGGCCCCATGAGCGTCGACGATCCCACCTTGAAGACGATGAGGCGGCCCATGCTACTCCTCCTCGCCCACGGATTCATCCTGGGCGACCTCGCCGAAGGGCGCCTGCGCGTCCTGGTCCTCGTCGGCAAGCGCAATCTCGCCGACGGTGATGACCGGCTCGTCCTCCTGGAGCTCGGCAAACTCGTCAACGTCATCGTCTCCGGCGTAGTCGAGGTCATACCCGAGGATGCGAACGGTGTCTCCCGTCACGCAGCCGGCCTTAGCGAGCGCCTTGTCAAGACCGAGGCGGTCGAAGCGGTGCTGCAGGTAGGCGACGGCCTCCTCGTTCTCCCAGTCGGTCTTGATGACCATGCGCTCGATGGCCGCACCGGAGACGCGCCAGACGCCGCCCCCAAGGTTGGAGATGGAGATGGCGTTGTCCCTGCGAATACGGCGCTGCTCCCAGACGTCGTTGCGAAGCGGCTCCTCGTCGAGCTCGCGCTCGGCCCTGAGCTTGGAGACCATCTCGGCGCAGGCGGCCTCGAGGGAGTCGATGCCGGCACCCGTCACGGCGGAGACGGCGAAGAACGCGTGTCCGTCTGCCGCGGCGCACTGGCGCAGGCGCTCGAGGGCCTCGCTCGTCCCCGGCATGTCGCACTTGTTGGCAACGACCACCTGGGGACGCTCGGCAAGCTCGGGCGCATAGGCCTCAAGCTCATGGTTGATGGTCTTGTAGTCCTCAACGGCGTCCCTGCCCTCGTAGCCGCCCGTGAGATCCACGACGTGCATGATGAGAGCCGTGCGCTCGATGTGGCGAAGGAACTCGTGCCCCAGGCCCTTGCCCTCGCTCGCGCCCTCGATGAGACCGGGGACGTCGGCGACGACGAAGGAGCCGGCCTGCCCGGAGCGAACGACGCCGAGGTTGGGCACGAGCGTCGTGAAGGGATAATCGGCGATCTTGGGGCGTGCCGCGCTCATGCGCGCGATGAGCGAGGACTTGCCCACGCTCGGCATGCCCACGAGGGCGGCGTCTGCCATGAGCTTCATCTCGAGCTCGATCCAGTGCTCGAAGGCAGGCTCGCCCTTCTCGGAGAAGGCGGGCGCTCGGCGAACCGAGGTGACGAAGTGGATGTTGCCCTTGCCGCCCGTGCCGCCGGGGCCCACGATGACGCGCTCGCCGGGATGCGTGAGGTCCGCGATCTGATACCTGGGGGTCATGGTCTCGGGGTCGAGCTCGGTCACAACCGTGCCACAAGGAACCTTGAGAACGAGGTCCTCGCCGTCACGGCCGTGCTTGCGCGCCCCCTGGCCATGGGTGCCTCGCTCAGCGCGGAAGTGGTGCTTAAAGCGATAGTCGATGAGCGAGGAGAGCTGAGGGTCGCACTCGAGAACGACGTTGCCGCCTCGGCCACCGTCGCCGCCGTCAGGGCCGCCCTTGGGTACGAAAGCCTCGCGCCTGAACGACGTGCAACCGGCACCGCCGTCGCCGCCCTTGACGTTGATGCGTGAGATATCGGTGAACTGAGACATGGGATCCACTTTCGTTGAGAAGCTATGAAAAAGGACCCCCGGCCAGCGGAGAGGCCGAGGGTCCTGCCATTACCCAAATGGGTGCGCGGAAGCCCTTAAGCCTCCTGCGCCGGACGCACGTGCACGCGGTGCTTGGCGCCCTTCACGAACTCGACGGTGCCGTCAGCGAGGGCGAACAGCGTGTCGTCCTTGCCGCGACCGACGTTCTCGCCCGGCACGATGTGCGTGCCACGCTGACGAACGATGATCTGACCGGTCTTGATGGACTGGCCGCCGAAGACCTTCGTGCCGAGGCGCTGAGCCGCGGAGTCACGACCGTTACGGGAGCTAGCCTGACCCTTCTTGTGTGCCATTTATGGTACCTGCCTATCTATCGATGCTAGGTTTGAGGCGCCTACTCGGCGGCAGCCTCGGTCGAAGCGGCCTTCTTGGCCGTGGAGGTGATGCGGGGCATGCTGCAGACCTCAAGACGCGTGAGATTCTGGCGGTGACCCTTCTTGACAGAGTGACGCTTGCGCTTCTGGAACTTGAAGACGATCTGCTTCTCACCCTTGTGCTGGTCGACGACCTTGCAGGTGACCTTCTTCTTGGCAAGCGCATCAGCGTCAACAAGAACCTTCTTGCCGTCGTTGAGCATGAGAACGTCGAGCTTGACCTCGTCGCCAGGCTGCGCGTCGAGCTTCTCAACGTCAAAGACGTCGCCCTTGGCAACCTTGTACTGCTTGCCACCAGTCGTGATGATTGCGTACATGTGTGAACCCTTCATTGCTGTGGTAAGTGCAACAGTGGAAATACTACGCTAGGCAAAATGGTTCGTCAACGACAAAAATGCCGCTATTTGCGATGATTCCATGCATTCGGCACCTCAAATCTGAGACGCATAGCCTCGCCCAACGCAAGGGTTGCCCCGTAGGCTACGCCCGCCCTCACGAGGGCGCCGAGGCCGGGCAGCGACTTCGAGAGTCTGCGCGAGAAGGCACGGGATGCGTAGGCGCCGGCAAGCACGACCGTCGCCTCAACGAGACGCGATGAGGACGCACCCTGACCATACGCGCCCGCAAGGTCTAGGTCCATGAGCACCTGGTTAGCCGTCATGAGGGGAAGGTCGGCCCCGCTGCCAAAGGGAGGGAGGCCGATGACCGCGTTCTGCGAGCTCCTCGCGCCAATGCTGCGCCTGCTCACCGCACGGCGGACGAACGGGAAGTTGGCGCCAAGCGAGACGTCGGCCTTGCACGAGCGCGAGAGCCACTCGGCGAGCTTGTCCAGGAGGGACTCGGGAGACGACGAGGCGATGACCTCGATGCCAGCGGACGACAGGGACGACGGCGCCTCGACGCTTGACTCGACGACGATGGCGCTCGGAACGCCGGCGGCGCAAAAGGCCCTGGCCACGCCCGGGGCCGCTCCGGAGGTGCCCGCAAGGACAATGGCGGCGTCACAGTCCGGATTAACCCTGACGGTACCGCCCGCGTCAAACGCGGCGATGTGGAGCAGGCCCGTGGAGGTCTGCGGAACGAATGCGTCTCGCACGCAGCCGACAAGGTATGCCGGCGCACCCTCGTCCACCTCTATGGCAATTCTCACGCAGGAGCGCCTTGCCGCGGATGCGGCGCGCACGCCGTCGGCGACCTGCCTCGCCGCGTCAAACGGAATGTCTCTGAAACCTGTCATGGCACTCCCCTAGGCAGATTTGGTTCGATGGGCGTACACGGACTGCACGATGCCCACGCTCGCGATCTGAACGACCATGGACGTGGCGCCATAGCTGATGAACGGCAGCGGGATGCCCGTGATGGGCATGATGCCGATGCACATGCCCACGTTCTGCAGGAGCTGGTAGCTCCACATGGCCACGACGCCCGCAAGGACGAGCTTGGCAAACGGGGCCTCGAGCTTCATGGCAAGGCGCAGCGCCGAGAAGATGAGCCACGCGTAGAGGGCGAGCAGGACCAGGGCGCCGGCAAAGCCGAACTCCTCGGACAGGCGCGCGAAGATGAAGTCCGTGTGGTTCTCGGGCAGAAAGCCGCCGGCCGACTGTGTGGCCGCGCCGATGCCCTTGCCAAACAGACCGCCTGAGCCAACCGCGATCTTAGCCTGTTGCAGGTTGTAGCCCGCGCTCGTCGACTCAAGGCTCGAGTCGGCGAAGACGAGCAGACGATTGAGCTGGTACTGCTTGAGCGGAAACCCGTAGTTGAGCGACACGAAGATGATAAGCGCGCAGCCAATCACGAACAGGATGAGCGTGATGACGACCCAGTCTGTCCTGGCGCCGGCGCAGATGATGATGGCGGCGCCGGTCACGATGAGAATGAGACCCGTGCCGAGGTCGGGCTGGCACATGATCGCGGCAAACGGAACGAGCAGCGTGGCGCAGAGCTTCACGTAGTCGCGGAACTCCTTGATGCGTCCGTTGAACTGAGCGCAAAGGGACGCCATCAGAAAGATCGTCACGAGCTTTCCGACCTCTGAGGGCTGAAAGCGCAGCGGACCGAGCTTGACCCAGCCCGTCATGCCGTTCGCAGCGGAAGCCAGGCCCGGGATGCGCGGGGAGATCATGATGATCACGTCAATGACGAGCAACCAGGTGGACATGTTCGCAAGCGAGCGATAGTCCCAATGCCAGATCAGCGCGGCAACGGCAAGGCCAATGACGGCTCCGAGCGCCTGACGAGGAAGCGAGGCGTTGGCGTTCGAGAGAGACGCGCTCCACACGACGACGAGCCCATACGCGATGAGAAGAAGCGCAGGGATGAGATTTGCCCAGTAGACGTTGGAAAGCGCGCCACCACGGTTGGGCACGCGGGCCGCCCCGGGCTTCTTGCCGGCGTCGCCGCCGAACAGTGACGAGACGACGCTTCCAAAGCCAACGCCTCCCGCGGAATTCTGTGCCATGTCGCCTCCCTACCTCGAAGTGTCCTGGACCTCTGACGTCTGCGTGTCCGGCTCGTTGTATATCGCACCGAGAATGTCTCGGGCAACGTAGAGCGCGCACGAGCCGCCGTAGCCGCCCTTCTCGACGGCAACCGCGACCACGTACTTGGGGTTGTCCTCGGGCGCAAAGCAGCAGAACCAGCTCGTGGGGTATTCGCCGTGCTCACCGGAGCCTGTCTTTCCCGCGACTCGCTGGGTCATGTTCGTGAAGTGCACGGACTGCGACTCGCTCTCCTCGTAGACGACGCCGTCGAGTCCCGAGACGACGAGGTCGAAGTTGGAGCTGCTCTCCTCGGGGCTGATGGACACCGTGGGCTCGTACTCGCGCACGGTGCCGTTGTCTCCCCTACCCATGACGCTCTTGAGCACGTGCGGGCGCCAGATGGTGCCGCGGTTCGCGATGCCCATGTAGACGCACGCCATCTGAAGCGGCGTCACGGCGATGTCGCCCTGGCCGATGGCGATGTTGGTGTAGTCGCCGCCGTTCCATTGGCGGTCCGTGTCCGACCAGTTCGAGAAGTAGTTCCACTTCCACTCGGCGTCCGGGACTCGTCCGGTCGACTCGCTTGGAAGGTCGATGCCAGTCGTGGAGCCCAGACCCCACTTCCTGAAGGTGTCCTGCATGCCGTCAGCCTTGTCGCCCGCGTTGTAGAAGCCCTTTGCCACCTCGTAGAACACGACGTCGCACGAGTTGACAATGCCACCCCTCAGATTCAGGTAGCCGTGGCCCTTCGTGTTCCAGCAGTACTTGCCGTACGCGTCTCCAAAACCAGTCCACCAGCCCGTGCAGTCATACGTTGTGTCCGGGGTGGCAATGCCGTAGTCAAGGGCGGCAAACGTCGTGAGCGGCTTTATGGTTGACGCCGCGACGTACTGGCCGCTCACGGCCTTGTTCATGAGCGGGTTTCCGGCGTTGTCCGCAGACAGCACGTCCCAGTCATCTTGCGAGATGCCGCCAACGAACACCTCGGGCCTGAAGAGCGGGGCGCTGGCCATGGCGAGGACCTCGCCGTTCGTGGCGTCCAGAACGATGGCCGCTCCCGACGTGCACTCCTTCACGCCCGAGTCCTGACGCTTCTTGATCTGCTTGACGAGCGCCTCCTCGGCTGCCTTCTGGATGTCGAGGTCGATGGTGAGCATGATGTCGGAGCCGCTCTCGGCAGGAACCGACGAAGAGTAGTCGAGCACGTTTCCATGGACGTCGACGTAGACGGTCTGCTCGCCTCGGACGCCCTGAAGAAGCTCCTCATACTGGAACTCGACGCCGGCTTGACCCGTCGTGTCGCCGCTCTCGTAGGTGATGCCACCGTTTGAGTTCGCGGAGGAGTCGATCTGGTCCTGCGTGACGGTGCCGGTGTAGCCAAGCACCTGTGCGGCCACCTCTCCCTGGGGATAAGAGCGCTGGGTTCTCGTCTCGATGCTCACGTCGGGGAAGACGTCGATGTGCTCCTGGATGAACGCGACGGCAGAGCGGGTCGCGTCGACGGCGACGGTGCGTGCGCTCTGCGCACTCTGCGTGGAGTCCGTGGCGCGGCGCTTGGCCGCCACGGAGGGAATGCCAAGAAGGGCGGAGAGCACGTTGAGCTCTATGGTGTTGTCGGCGATGTCGCTCATGGCGCATACGGTGAGGCTCGGACGGTTCGTCACGAGCTCGACGCCGTTGCGGTCAAGGATGCGGCCACGGGGAGCCGCCGTCGTGACGGTCCTCGTGCGGTTTGACTCCGCCTGCCTCGTGTAGTCGTCCCCAGAGACAACCTGCATGGACCAGAGGCGTGCGAGAAGGACGCCTAACACGGAGCCGGAGAAGATCCCCAGTCCCACGAAGCGGCTCTTGAACGTGGTCTCCGCAGACGTGTCGTTGCCGCCGGCGGCCCTCGGCGCCTGGCCGCCGATGTCAAACTTGAACCCGCTCCCCCCACGACTGAGCATGAGGACGGCTATGACGGCCACGGCGGCGACAATGATGATGCAGCCTATGAGCAGAATGGTTCCCGAGCTCATGGGCTACAGGCCCTTCAGCGACAGGCCGCTCGAGTGCTTGCCGCCAAACCCGCCCGAGCCGCCACTCGTCCTGGATAGGACAAGGGCGACGAGGCACAGGGCGATGCAGTCGAGCACCGCGCCGGGAAGCGCGCGCATGAACACGACCTCGACGAAGGACTCGGCCTGACCAAAGAGGAGAAGCACGATGGCGTAGAGGTCCTCGACGACAAGGGCGACGGGCACAAACAGGACCACGGAGGCCGTCGGATCGTCCGAGACGCGACTGCGGCCTGCCGCGGACAGGGCAAATCCCGTGAGCGTGAGCAGCAGAGCCATGAGGCCAAGAGGGCCAGAGCCCGCCAGGTCATAGAACACACCGGCGAAAAAGCCCACAAAGGGCGCCTTGGACGTCTCCCCGCCCAGGCACACGGCGGCAACGAAGACGAGCGCGAGGTTCGCGCGGCCCCCGAGGATTGCCACGTTGGGGACTATGGAGAGCTGCAGGATGCCGAGAACGACGGCGAGCACGATGGAGACGCGACGCGCCTTGCCCGTGTCATTGACGATCATGTGTCCCTCCTACTCCTCGCTCGTGGCGTCCGACTCGTCGGTCGCGGCGTCCGTGGTGGCATCTGTCGTGGTGGCGGCCTGCGTCGAGGCGGTCGTGGAGCTGGTGCGGTCCTGGGCGTTCGCGCTCGCGGCGTCATCGGAGGTCGCCTGCTGATCGCTCGACAACGACGTCACCACGAGCACCTCGGAAAGAGAGTCCACCGAGGTAAGCGGCTCGACCACGACCTCGTAGTACATCGATCCGGGAGACTTGGTGACGTTGGTCACCGTGCCGATGGGCAACCCCTTGGGGTAGACGCCGCCCAGGCCGCTCGTGACAACCGAGTCCCCGGGCGAGACCTGCTGATCGGTCCTGATGAGGTTGAGCCGAAGCGTCCCGTCCGCAGAGCCCTGAAGCTGACCCTGCGCGCCGCTCGACTGCACCTTGGCGGAGACACCCGAGCTCTCGTCGGTGATGAGGCGCACGGTGGCCGTCGTGGGGCCGGCCTCGCAGACCTGCCCGATAACGCCGGTTGTCGTGGTAACGGGCATCCCAGTCTCGATCCCCGAGCTCTGACCCTTGTCGATGGTGATCGTGGAGCTCCAGGAGTCCGTCGACCTGGCGATGACGCGCGCGGCGGTCGAATCGAGGTTGTACTGGTTCCTCAGCTGCAGGAGGTCGGTGAGGGTGTTGGCCTCCTCCTCGTACTCCGAGAGCCTCGCGACCTGACTCTTGAGCTGCTCGTTCTCGGACTTGAGATCAGAGAGGGTCTCGGAATCCGCGGTCAGGTTGCCCATGATGTTACCAAGCCCCGAGACGGGCGAGGCGACGACGGACCCCACGACGCGCGCAGGCGTGGCAATCGTCTGGAACACGCCACGAACGCCGTGCAGTGGGCCTGAGTCACCCTCGCGGATGCCCAAGACGAACACGAGCACCGAAAGCACGGTGAAGACTATGAGCGAGCGCGGGACCCCCGAGGAGGACCCGCGCCCCATGGATGAGCTGGGAGCCGAGAAGCGCTGAGCCATTCGCAGGACCCCTACTTGCCAGAACTCTGGACGAAGCCACCAGACAGCGCGTTGGCCTCGAGGACCTTGGCGCAGCCGAGAACGACGTTCTCGAGAGCCGTCGGGCTCACGTTGACGGGAACGCCGGTCTCCTCGCGCAGGCGCTGGTCGAGACCGCGCAGCAGGCCACCACCACCCGTGAGCATGATGCCGTAGTACATGAGGTCGCTCGCCAGGTCAGGGGGCGTCACGTCAAGGGCGTCCTTGACAGCCTTCGTCACCTGGTCAAGCGGCGAGTTAAGGGCACGACGGATCTCCTCGGACTCGATGCGGACCGTCTTGGGAAGGCCGCTCATGACGTCTCGACCATTGACCTCGACGTCAAGCTCCTCCTTGAGCGGGGCAGCCGATCCCACCTTAATCTTGATGTCCTCTGCGGTACGCTCGCCGATGGAGAGGTTGTAGGCGTCACGAACGTGCTCGAGGATGACCTGGTCAAACTCGTCACCCGCCGTGCGAATCGACTGGGAGACAACGATGCCGCCCATGGCGATGACGGCAACCTCGGTCGTGCCGCCACCGATGTCGACGACCATAGTGCCCGTCGGGTCCTCGATGGGCAGGTTCGAGCCGATGGCCGCCGCCATGGGCTCCTCGATGAGGAACGCCTGGCGAGCACCTGCCTGGATGGTTGCCTCGAACACGGCACGCTTCTCGACCGACGTCACTCCGGAGGGCACGCACACGACGACGCGGGGGCGCGGGCTCCACGGGTAACGGCGCTTGGAGGCCTTCTCGATGAAGTAGCGAAGCATGACCTCCGTGACGTCAAAGTCAGAGATGACGCCGTCCTTGAGCGGCCTGATTGCCTTGATGGAGCCGGGCGTGCGGCCGACCATGCGCTTGGCGTCCGCGCCAACGGCCAGCACGCGCTCCTCACTCTGGTCGATCGCCACGACGGACGGCTCGTTGATGACGATGCCCTCGCCACGGACGGACACGAGCGTGTTGGCCGTGCCCAGGTCAATGGCAAGGTCTCCGCCATACTCTCCGAATATGGAGTCTAGGAATGACATGGCATCCATTCTTTCGAGGATCGCGCGAAGGCGTCCCACCCGAGGCGGGACGCGGCTAGTCGGTCGTGGCAGCGTCCTGAGCGGTGGCAGCGTCGGTCGTCGTGGCAAGCTGGCCGGTGGTCGTCGTGGCGCCAGAGGCGGAGCCCTGCGACGAGAACGAGAGCGTGACGTCGGAGACCTTCCAGCCGAGGCCGCTGCGAACCATCGTGACCTCATAGGACTGCGAGCCGCCGGAGGCGAGGCTCGAGGTCACGAGAACCGTGGAGGACGCCATGGAGCGGTCGACCCCGGATACGGTGGACGTGGCGCCCGTCGGCATGATGGAAGAAATCTCGTTCTTGGCGTCAGAGGACACGGAATCGGCGAGATAGCCCGAGATGTCCTGACCGGCGGACGCGGCGGAGAAGAAGTCAGACGCGATGGCCTCCTGCGTGGGCCAGCCATAGCCCTTGTAGAAGGCGAAGCCGCCAACGCCGCCAACAATCACGAGAAGGATGAGGATGGTCAGGAAAACCTTGAGGCCACGGTGGTTGTGCTTGCGGCGGGCCTTGCGGTCGTCCTTGTCGGCGGCCATGAGGTCCTCCTCCGTGACCGAGAAGAAGCCGGTGTCCTCGGGGCTCGGGATGAACTCGCCGGACTTGCCCAGCGGGTCAAGGGGGTCATAGGAGGCAGTCGTGGGACCGAAGCCGTCGTTTGCGGCGAGGTCCGCAGCGCCATAGCCGGTTCCCGCCAGCATCTGCTCAGTCTCGGAGGGAGTCGTGCCCTGCTTGGCTGCGAGGGCCCTCTGCGCGGCCGTGAACGAGACCTGCTGCTCGCCGGTGAGCTGGTAGGTGGGGTCAGACGCCGCCTTGGTGAAGGCGTCTGCGGCCTCGGCGATGCGGTTGGAGGCCATGTAGGCAAGGCCAAGCTCGGCGTAGATCTTGGCCTGGCTGTTGTCGCCGGAGAAGTCCAGGGCCGTGCGGTACGCCTCGACGGCGTCATCCGGGCGACCGAGCGACATGAAGCAGGCACCGAGCTTGAGAAGGGCACCGGACGGGTCCGGGTTGGCCTCGTCGATGGCGGCGCTGCGCCAGGCGGTGCCGGCCTCGAGGGCCTGGCCGCGCTTGGTGTAGAGGTTGCCGAGGGCCTGGTAGGCCTTGTAGGGCGTGGGGTAGGACGTGTCGGAGACCGCAGCCTGGAAGCAGGCCTCGGCCTGGGCGTCGTTGCCGGCGGCCACGAGCGCGCGACCCCTGTTGCAGTTGAGGGCGCCCACGTGACCGTACGCAACGTCTGCGAGGGCCTCACCGTAGGCCTCGGCGGCCTCGGGGAACATGCCGAGCTTCATGAGCGCGTTGCCGCGAAGGTGGTCGGCCTCGCCGCACACCTCACCGGCACCCTTGACGCCCGCGAGCGCGGACACCGCGCCAGCCCAGTCGCCGCTCTTGTAAGCGGTCTTCGCAAGTTCAAAAGCCTGAGTGTTCAAGATGATCTCCCGTCTACAGGGCGACGTGCTCGATGCGAATCGACTCAATCACGTCTCCGGCGCGAAGCTTGCCGATGACGTCGAGGCCCTCGAGCGTCGTGCCAAAGACGGTATACCCATCATCGAGCATGTGCTGCGGACCAAGGCAGAAGTAGAACTGCGAACCGGCGGAGTCGGGGTTCTGGGAACGGGCCATCGCAAGCGCGCCGTCCACGTGGCTGTTGCGCGGGTTCGTGTCGTACTCGTGCTTGATGCGGTAGCCCGGGCCACCCGTACCAGGCATGCCGTCACGACCGGGGCGCCCCGAGACAACCTCCTCGGGCGTCATGTCTCGCGTGTTGGGGCAGCCGCCCTGGATGACGAATCCGGGAACGTAGCGGTGGAACTTGAGGTCATCGTAGAAGCCGCTGCCGGCAAGCTCGCAGAAGTTCGCGACGTGGATGGGGGCACCCTCGCCGTCCAGACGAACGCGAATCGTGCCCTTGGACGTCGTGAGAACGGCGACCTCGTCGCCCTTGACTTCGTACTCGGGGGTGTAGAGGGGATCGGGAATGCCGAACATGTGACCTCCAGCAAGGTTGTCGCGCCCAACGGCGCGTCTTGTGCGTACTAACTGGTTAATTCTAGCAGTACGTGGCTGGTTTCACACATTCGGCATTCCCGCGGCGCGCCTAGCGCTGCTCGGGCTTCCAGGCCTCGTAGTTCTTCTTAAACAGGTTCACGTAGGACTCGGAGCCATCGCTCTCGCGGTTGCCGGACATGGGAGACAAGATCTTCTCCCTGTCCGAGGCGGGGTCAGAGCTCTGCGCTGAAAGCTGCCAGGCGCTGTAGATGGCCTCGACGCGATTGCGAAGCCAGCTGGCAAGCGTGGCTACGTTTGCCTTCTGGTCCGCGTAGGTGCCCGTCGTCTGGACGTCAATGCCGGCGATGGTGGAGGCCTCATTGCTCACGTCGAGCGCAAGCTGCTTGGCGTCCTGCTCGCCGGCCGCGCGCTCCTCGGCGCTGCCAGAGACGCCCGTCTCGTCCAGGCGGCTCTCGAGCTCGTCCGCTCGTGACGAGAGGTCTGCGAGCGCCTCATAGGACGACGTGAGCGAGGAGAACGTGGCCTCGTCGGCAGAGACGACCGTTGAGGCGTCAGTGTTTCCCGAGTCCTGGCCCGCGAGCCTGTCGACTGTCCCCGGGAAGCCCGCCTGAGACGTGTCAGCGGGCGTCGTGGCGCGCGTGTCGGTGAGCGTCGGGTCCCAGGGGTGCGTGATGACGAGGGCCGCCCCGCCGACGACGAGCAGGCTCGCGATGGCAGCCAGCGCAAAGACCTTGGTGTGCGGGAGACGCTCCCTGCCATAAACCCCCTCCACGCGGGGATCAGGCTCCGAGGGGATGGCGCTCTCGATGCGCGGAAGCGTCGAGGTGCGCTCTCGCTCGAGCCTCCGCTCCTCGGCAATCCTGCGATCAAGCTCGTCGGACGCCTTCGCCCTTGGCGTGGCCGAGACGGGCATGCCGCACTTGGGGCATGTCGGCTCGCCCACGGGGACGAGGGCCCCGCATGAGGGACACCAGGTGCCCCTCAGCTTAGGCATGACGCGCGTGGCGGAAAGGTTTGCATGGCAGGCGGGACAGACATCGAGGCCATCGGCGATCTCTGAGCCGCAAGAAGGGCACCTCACGAAAGCTCCTCCAGGACATAGGGAAGAATGCCGCCGTTGCGCAGGAACGCGCCCTCGAGCGCGGTGTCAACGCGCACGACGCAGTCGAACGTGACGCGCGTGCCGTCCGTACGCGTGGCCGTCACGGTCGTGCGGGGACGGGCGGGCAGCCCGGCAGCAAGGTCAACGGGTTCGATATCGTAGACCTCCGTCCCATCCAGGCCAAGTGCCGCGGCCCCGCTGCCCTTGGCGAACTCGAGGGGAAGGATGCCCATCTGGACGAGGTTGGACCGGTGGATCCTCTCGAAGCTCTCGGCGATGACGGCGCGCACGCCCAGGAGCAGCGGCCCCTTTGCCGCCCAATCCCGGCTTGAGCCCGAGCCGTACATGCGCCCGGCAACGATAACGAGCGGCACACCAGCCTCGCCATAGCTCTCGGCGGCGTCGAACACGCTCTCGACCTCACCCGACAGCAGGTTACGCGTGACGGGGCCAGGACGGCCGGCGAGCCTGTTGTCGAGCTTGACGTTGGCAAACGTGCCACGTGCCATGCACTCGTGGTTTCCTCGGCGAGAGCCATACGTGTTGAACTCCCCCCTGCTGACGCCCCGCTCGAGAAGATAGCGTGCGCACGGGGAGTCGGGCGAGATGGCACCCGCCGGAGAGATATGGTCGGTCGTCACGAAATCGCCAAACAGGGCAAGCGCGCGGGCACCCTCGACGCCAACGGATCGCTGCGCTCTGGCAATCTCGAAATAGGGCGGGCGGCGCACGTACGTGGAGGACTCGTCCCAGGCAAACGTCGCAGACTCCGAGGACTCGATGGAGCGCCAGGACTGCTCGCCGTCCATGAGGCCGAGCATGCCGCGCTCGTAGACGTCGGGCGTCAGGACCTTGTCGAGAACCGCCTGGACCTCTGCGGACGTGGGCATGATGTCGCGCAGGTAGACGGCCGAACCGTCCGAGGAGATGCCGACGGGATCGCTCGAAAGGTCGACGTCCATCGTTCCCACAAGAGAGTAGGCAACGACGAGCGCCGGCTGGGCCAGGAAGTTCTGGGCAACGTCGGGAGAGATCCTGCCGTCAAAGTTGCGGTTGCCGGACAGAACGCTCGTGAGCTCGACGTCCGTGGCGAGGTGCTTTAGGCACGAGAGGATGTCGCCGGAGTTGCCGATGCAGCTCATGCAGCCAAAGCCGCACGTGTAGAACCCGATTGCCCTGAGGTCATCGAGAAGGCCGGCACGCTCGAGGATGAGCGAGGCGGCGCGGCTGCCAGGGGCAAGGATGCGCTTGACCCAGGGCTTGGGCTCAAGCCCCGCCTCATGGGCATGCCTGGCCGCGAGGCCCGCAGTGACCATCATCGCCGGATCGGTCGCCGTCGTGCAGCTCGTGATGGCGGCGATGGCAAGCGTGCCGTGACCCAGCTCGTGCTCGCTGCCGTCCTCGCACGTGACGCTCCAGCACTCGCCCATGTCCGAGTGGCCGTGGGCGGCGCTCGAGGTCTCGAAGCGCTCCTTGAGGCCAGAGGGGGTCACGCGGTTATGGGGACGAGAGGGGCCGGCAAGCGAGAGCTCGACACTCGCAAGGTCAAGTTCGATGACACGGGCATAGCGACGGTCCTCGCGAGAGCCGAACACGCCCTGGGCGCGAGCGTAGGCCTCCACGAACTCGATGTCTGACGCCTCGCGGCCCGTCAGGCGCAGGTAGTCCAGGACGTTCTCGTCGACAGGGAAAAGGGTCGAGGTCGCGCCGTACTCGGGGGTCATGTTGGATACGCAGGCTCGCTGCGTCAGCGTGAGCGTGGAGACGCCAGGGCCAAACGCCTCGACGAGGCACCCCACGACGCCCTCGGCACGGAGACGCTCCGCCACCGTGAGGGCGAGGTCCATGGCAGAGACGCTGTCACCGAGGCGCCCCGTGAGGTGCAGGCCCACGACCTCGGGAACGCGCATGGAGATGGGCTGTCCAAGCGCAGCGGCCTCGGCCTCGATGCCGCCGACACCCCAGCCAAGCACGCCGATGCCGTTAGCCGTGGGCGTGTGGGAGTCCGTGCCCACGACCGTGTCAAAGCACGCGAGCTCGCCCTCGCCCCGCCACAACGCGTCGGTAGAGACGACCTCACAGAAGCGCTCGATGTTGAGCTGGTGGCAGATGCCACGTCCGGGCGGGACTATGCGCACGTTGTCAAACGAGCGGCTCGCCCATTTGAGGAACGAGAAGCGCTCGCGGTTGCGGTCCGCCTCGATGGCAAGGTTGTCATCGAGCGCGCTCGCACGCCCCGCGACGTCGGCCGTCACAGAGTGGTCGATGACGAGCGTGCAGGGAATTCGAGGGTTAACGGCGCACGGGTCTCCCCCGCGCTCAACCATGGCGTCACGCATCGCGGCGAAGTCGACGAAGACGGGGACGCCCGTAAAGTCCTGGAACAGGACGCGCGCGGGCATGAACTCGATCTCCTCGCCCGCAGAGCCCTTCCGCGAGGCATCGATGATGCGCGAGGCGGCAAGAACGGCCTGCTCGTCGGTCTGCGCGCGGCGCACCACGTTCTCGAGAAGCACGACGAGGCATGCCGGCAGCTCGTCGGCCCCGGGAATGGCGGACACATCAACGATACGACGGGATTCGGACCCCGCCGCGAGAGAACGTCCGGAGCGGGCGCTCGCGACAGCGTTAGCAAAGTTGGTTGGATCCATGGTCATTCCGCCTCTCGTCATGGTTCTCGATGGCCTTCATGAAGTTCTCGTAGCCCTCGTCACCCGAGGCAAGCCGGACGCCTCGGTTGAAAAGAACGTTGAATATGACAAGCGAGACTGCCCCAATTGAAGCGATGGAGACCGCCATTGTGGGGTTGAGCGGGGAGATCTCGAAGAATCGCCCGGCAACGGTGCAGCCGAACATGACGATTCCCACCACGACGGCAAGCATCGCACACCTCAGCGGGTCCAACGGAAGCGAGATCCGGACGATCAGGCAGAAGCCGACGAGGCAGGTGAGCATGACGCAGACGGTTGACACCTCGACGCGAGACAGCCCGAAGCGCTCGAGCACGCCGGACGCCAAGCCCACGGCGAAGATGACCGCGATGGAGCCGGGCATGGAGCGCGCAAGCACGTTGCCCAAGAAGCTGCCGCGAATACGCTCGTGGTTGGGCTGAAGTGCGAGCACGAACGAGGGGAAGCCGATGATGGCAGTGGAGATGAGCGACATCTGAACCGGTTGGAACGGATAGGGCGGGATGAGCGCGCACAGAAGCGCCAGCACGGCCGAGAAGACCGTCTTCACGAGGAACAGCGATGCGGAGCGCTGGAGGTTGTTGATGGAGCGACGCCCCTCCGCGACAACGGCCGGCATATGGGCGAAGTCGTTGTCGACGAGCACGACCTCGGCGACGTTGCGCGCCGCGTCGGAGCCGGAGGCCATGGCGACCGAGCAATCCGCCTCGCGAAGCGCGAGGACGTCGTTCACGCCGTCTCCCGTCATGGCGACGGTATGTCCGGCAAGGCGCAGGGCCTGGACAAGCTCGCGCTTCTGCTGGGGCGTCACGCGCCCGAACACGTGGTAGGTCATGGCGGCCTGCTTGAGGGCCTCCGGCGTCGCGAGCGTCGAGGCGTCGACCCACTTGTCAGCGTCGGGGACGCCCGCCTCGGCGGCGATGCCCGAGACCGTCCTGGGGTCATCGCCGGAGATCACGTTGAGCGTGACACCCTGGTCGACGAAGTACGCAATCGTCTCGGGCGCGCTCGCGCGGATGTGGTCGGAAAGCGAAAGGATGCCTAGGGGACGGGCAAGTCCGATGAGGTTCCCGTCCTTGTCAAAGCCGTCGCACTCGGCGACGACGAGCGTGCGGGCCCGCTCCCCCGCCTGAGAGAGCGCCTTGGATACGGAGTCGGGGACGCCGTTGGAGAATACGAACTGCGCGGCTCCCATGACGAGCGAGCGACCGTCGGCCAAGATGCATCCGGAGTACTTCCTCGCGCTCGAGAACCCGATGGCGCGCGCAGGCTCGGGAGCCACGATGCCGACCTCTGCGGCGTGGCGAATGAGCGCCGTGGCCGTCTCGTTGGCGTCATGGGCGCTCGCATGGACGATCGCGGCCGCCGCGAGCTCGACCTCGGAGGAGTCATGGCCGTCCACGCCCACGCTCTTCTCGAAGTCCATGGAGCCCGAGGTGATCGTTCCGGTCTTGTCGAGGCACAGGACGTCCACGCGCGCAAGCATCTCGATGCAGTAGAACTGTTGGATGAGGACGCTCTTTCTCGCAAGCCTCGCCGTGGAAATGGCAAGCACCGAAGAGGTGAGCAGCACGAGACCCTGCGGGATCATGCCCACGAGCGCGGCAACCGTCGTGAGGATGGACTGGTTGATCGTGGAGCCGTCCTGCAGCGTGCGCAGGAACAGCAGGATGCCCACGGGGGCCAGCAGCCGCGTGGCCCAGCGGATGATCATGTTGAGCGTGCTCATGATCTCGGACTTGGCGCCCTTGACGTACTTGGCCTCGGCGTTGATGCGCGAGGCATAGCTGTCCGCGCCAACGCGCGTCACGCGCGCGACGATGCAGCCGGAGTCGAGGAAGCTGCCGCTCATGAGCTCGGAACCCTCGATCTTTGTCACGGGCCTGCTCTCGCCTGTGAGCAGGCTCTCGTTGACGCCTGCCTCTCCCCAGACGACCACGGCATCAGCCGGAATCTGGTCGCCACGCGAGAGCACGAGCAGGTCGTCGAGCACGACCTGCTCGTGGGAGACGCAGACGTCACGCCCGTCTCGCCTGATGACGACGGGCCGCTCCGCGAGAATCGAAAGCTTGTCGATGGTCCTCTTGGAGCGGATCTCCTGGAAGACGCCAATGAAGAGGTTGGCGAGCACCACGACGGTGTAGGAGAGGTTTCTCCAGGCCCCCGTGATCGCTACGAGGCCCGCCAGCACGAGGTTCACGCCGTTGAAGAGTGTGAAGGTGTGCTCGGCGACGATCTGGCCCACGGACTTGGTGGTGGGCCCGGCATAGGCGTTCGTGAGGCCGTCGGCAAGGCGCTGGGCCACCTCCTCTGACGAGAGGCCGCGCAGCTCGGGAGCAACTATCTCCTCGAAGTTCTCGTCGCTCAAAGCAGCTCCAATCTAGCCGTGCTCGCAGGTGCGAGCGCATGCGAACGTTCATTGTACGGGGTCGAGGCGCCATGGGACGCCTCAAGAAAAGTGCTTACAGAACTGAAACCTACCCAATCCGCGCATTCCGGATTCGAGAGCGACGCCAGTTGCCGTATACTGACCTTCGCAAGCTCTCTTAGCTCAGCTGGATAGAGCGTTCGCCTCCGGAGCGAAAGGTCGCGGGTTCGAATCCCACAGAGAGCACCATTTGATTAGCCAAGGCCCCAGCGATGGGGCCTTTTTGTTATGCCCACACAGCCGAGGACAGCTCGGATACAAAGCGCCAGGCCCACGCTGATCCGCAGGGCATCCTTTAGATACCCGATTGGAAACAACGCGCTTTGCCGCATGTAGTACCATCAGTCAACTAACTAAAACTCGCACCAAGTCCGAGTTGCGCTACAAGGGGGAAGCGATGATCGCAGTCGTCAAGGACACGGCAACGCCGGAGCAGGTAGACCATTTCGTGAGCTGGATCGAGGGCAAGGGGCTGTCCGCCCACATCTCGAAGGGTGACAACACCACGATCATCGGTCTCGTGGGCGACACGACCCAGGTTGACCCCTACCTCATCGAGGGCATGGACATCATCGAGCGAGTCCAGCGCGTCTCCGAGCCCTTCAAGCGCGCCAACCGCAAGTTTCACCCGCTTGACACGGTCGTGGACTGCGGGCATGGCGTGAAGGTGGGCGGCGGCACGTTCAACGTCATCGCCGGCCCCTGCTCGGTCGAGGGCGACAACCTCATCCGCATCGCCCGCGAGGTCAAGGCTGCCGGCGCCACGATGCTCCGCGGTGGCGCCTATAAGCCCCGCACCTCCCCCTACGCCTACCAGGGCATGGGCGAGAAGGGCCTCGACATCCTGTGCGCGGCCCGAGACGAGCTCGACATGCCCATCGTGACCGAGATAATGGACCCGAGAGACGTCGACAAGTTCCTCTCTCGCAACATCGAGGTCTGGCAGATCGGTGCGCGCAACGCACAGAACTTCCCGCTGCTCAAGGAGGTTGGCAAGACAAAGACGCCGATCCTTCTCAAGCGCGGCATCGCTGGCACCATCGACGAGCTGCTCATGGCAGCCGAGTACATCATGAGCGAGGGCAACCCCAACGTGATCGTCTGCGAGCGCGGCATCCGCACGTTCGAGACGCGGACGAGAAACTCGTTCGACCTCAACGCCATCCCCGTGCTCCACGGCCTCACGCACCTGCCCGTGTGCGCAGACCCGAGCCACGCAACGGGACACACCCGCTACGTGACGCCCATGGCCCTCGCCGCCACCGCCGCCGGCGCCGACTGCCTCGAGATCGAGGTGCACGACGATCCCAAGCATGCATGGTCCGACGGCGCTCAGGCGCTCACGCCCGCGCAGTTCCGCGACGCCATGGCGCGCATCGCCAAGGTGCGCGAGGCCGTGACGATGGAGGTCGAGTAGCGTGACGAACACGGAGGCGCAAGACCGCACTTCACAGGTGGTCGCGGGCCGCGTGGGCGTCGTGGGCCTTGGCCTCATCGGCGGCTCCATAGCCCGCGCCATGGCGCGAGGCGGCCACGAGGTCTATGCCTTTGACCTCAACGAGGACATCGAGTCCTTCGCAGCCATCGAGACAACGTCGGGGACGCTTACCGATGAGCTCGTGCCCACGTGCGAGCTCGTCGTGCTCGCGTGCTACCCCAAGGCATGCGTCGACTGGCTGCGTGGCCACGCGGCGCTCGTGAGCCCAGACGCCATCGTCATCGACACGGGCGGCGTCAAGCGCTCGATCTGCGAGCCGTGCTTTGCGATCGCCCGCGAGGCGGGCATCACGTTCGTGGGCTGCCACCCCATGGCGGGAACGCAGTTCTCTGGGTACGCGCACTCGCGCGCCAACATGTTCGCGGGCGCGCCGATGGTCGTCTGCCCTCCGCCGGAGATTCGCGGAGTCGAGTGCCTTGCGCTTGTGGACAGGCTCGAGGGGCTTCTCGCCCCCTGCGGCTTCGATAAGTTCACCGTCACGACGCCCGATCGCCACGACGAGGTCATCGCCTACACCTCCCAGCTTGCGCACGTGGTCTCCAACGCATACGTGAAGAGCCCCACCCTCGCCCTTCGGCAGGGGTTTGCGGCAGGCTCCTACCGAGACCTCACGCGCGTGGCGAGACTCAACCCCACGATGTGGTGCGAGCTGTTCCTCGATGACGCCGACAACCTCTCCAAAGAGATCGGCACGATCATCGACTCTCTCACCCAATACAAGGAGGCGCTTGACGCGCACGACGGCGAGAGGCTCATCGAGCTTCTCGCCGAGGGCGACCGCATCAAGCGCGCCGACGAGAAGGAGGCCGAGGTCTAGATGGCAACAGGGCAGCAATCCGGTCACGTTGTGCATGTCAGCACGGCCTCAAGGTCCTATGACGTCCGCGTCGTGCCCGGAATCCTCGACAGCTGCGGCCAGATCGTGAGGAGCAGCGCCGGCGGCGAGAGGGCCTTCATCGTCACGGACACCAACGTCGGACCCCTCTACGCCGCACGCGTCAAGGAATCGCTCGAGCAAGAGGGCTACGTGACGTCTGGCTTCATGTTCAAGGCTGGTGAGGCGTCAAAGCGCGCTGGAACCTGGGCAAGCTGCCTGGAGGCGATGGCCGAGGCCGGCCTCACGAGGGACGACGTTGTCGTGGCGCTCGGAGGTGGCGTGGCCGGCGACCTTGCCGGTTTTGCCGCGGCAAGCTACATGCGCGGATGCTCGGTCGTGCAGGTTCCCACGAGTCTGCTGGCCATGGTCGACTCGTCCGTGGGCGGAAAGACCGCAATAGACCTCAAGGCGGGAAAGAACCTCGCCGGTGCCTTCTGGCAGCCGAGCGCAGTCATCGCAGACCCCTGCTGCCTTAGGACCATCAGCCACGAGCTGCTCACGGACTCCTGCGGCGAGGTCATCAAGCACGGCGTCCTCGCCGACCCCGAGCTGTTCGCGTCGCTCGAGGACAGGCCCATAAACGAGCCCGACTACGAGATGGGTGAGCTCGCCTCCGTCATCGCGCGCAACGTGGAGATCAAGCGAGACGTCGTGGATGCGGACGAGCGGGAACGCGGCCTTAGGCAGACGCTCAACCTTGGGCACACGATCGGCCATGCCATCGAGGCGGCGAGCGACTTCGAGCTCGGTCACGGCACGTGCGTGGCGATCGGCCTCGCGGCCATCGCCAGGGCCTCCGCATCCCTTGGGATTTGTTCGCAGGAGACGGCCCATCGCATCGAGCGCGTCATTGATGCGCACGGCCTCTACACAGACGTCGACCTTCCCCACGAGGAAATCGTGAGACTCGCCATGTCAGACAAGAAGCGTCACGGTGACGACGTCAACGTCGTCCTTCCGCTTGAGGTCGGCAAGGTCGAGGTGCGGCGCATAAGCATGAGCGAGTTTTCCGCGCTGGTGGACGCAGGCTGCGGGAGCGCATCATGCGGCAAGACCGCCCATCTCACACGCCAGTAATCAAAAAGCACATCACGAGGAGCTCGTCTGCATGGACGTCACAATCACACCGCACGCCATCGAGGGAAGCGTCGAGGCCATCGCCAGCAAGTCGATGGCCCACAGGCTGCTCATCTGCGCGGCGCTCTGTCCCGGCCCGACGATGATACGCTGCACCACGTCCTCGAAAGACATCGAGGCCACCATCGCCTGCCTCGAGGCCCTCGGAGCCAGAATCGAGCGCAACGGAGACCTGCTCCATGTGACGCCGCTGCCTGGCGCTCCGGCCTCCGACAACATCCGCGTCGGCTCCACGGGCGCGCTGCTCGACTGCGGCGAGTCAGGCTCCACGCTCCGGTTCATGCTGCCCGTGGCATGTGCGCTTGGATGCGGGGCCTCGCTCACCGGCCACGGTCGCCTCGCCCAGCGTCCGCTCTCCCCCCTCTATGAGGAGCTCATCGCCGGCGGCTGCGACCTCACCGAGCAGGGCGAGTTCCCGCTCCAGACGTCCGGCAGGCTCCGTCCCGGACGCTTTGAGCTGCCGGGCAACGTGAGCTCTCAGTACATCAGCGGCCTTTTGCTTGCGGCGCCCTTGCTCGACGGCCCCACCGAGGTGTGCGTCGCCGAGCCCATCGAGAGCCGCCCCTACGTCAACCTCACCACGAGCGCTCTCAAGACGTTCGGCGTGCACGTCGAGGAGGTCCGAGACGTCACCGATAACGGCACGCGCGTCACGCGCTTCCTCGTCTCCCCCACCACGCCCTACCGCTCCTGCGACAGCGTTACCGTCGAGGGCGACTGGTCCAACGCCGGCTTCTGGCTCGCCGCGGGCGCCCTTGGCGGGGGCGTCTCCGTCACCGGCCTCGACCTCGCAAGCCGTCAGGGGGACCGCTCCATGCTCGCGGCCCTGGCCAAGCTCGGGGCGCGCATCGAGCGCTCGGGCGGCACGGCGAGCGTCTCGAGCGGCGCCCCCACCGCCTGTGAGATGAACGTGTCGGACTTCCCCGACCTCGTGCCGCCGCTTGCGGCCGTGGCCGCGCTCGCGCCCGGAACAACGCGCCTCACGGGATGCGGAAGGCTTCGCCTCAAGGAGTCAGACCGCATCGAGACGGTCTGCGCGGGCCTCGCAGCCCTGGGCGCCGACATAACGAGCGAGGGCGATGACATCGTCATCAACGGGCGCGGCTCCCTTGCCGGTGGCGAGGTCGACGCGGCAAACGACCACCGCATCGCCATGATGGCCGCCATAGCCGCGAGCCGCTGCACGGGTGGCGTCATCATTCACGGCGCCGAGTGCGTGCAGAAGTCATACCCCGCGTTCTTTGACGACTACGCCAAGCTTGGCGGCATCGTAGAGGGCACGGTGAGGTAGCCATGGCATCGAGCATCGGGCACTCCGTGCGCCTCTCCATCTTCGGCCAGTCCCACTCCGAGGCGATCGGCTGTGTCGTCGAGGGACTGCCTGCGGGCATCTCGGTAGACCTTGACGAGCTTCAGGCCTTTCTCGCCCACCGAGCACCGGGGCGCTCCGACACATCGACGGCCCGTCGCGAGCCCGACCGACCGCGTATCCTCTCCGGCCTCGTCGACGGCCACACGTGTGGTGCGCCGTTGTCGGCCATCATCGAGAACACGAACACGCGCAGCCAGGACTACGAGGGGCTTCGCCGCGTGCCCCGACCCGGACATGCCGACTACGCCGCCTATGTTCGCTATGGCAACCACCATGACGTCGCCGGCGGCGGCCACTTCTCGGGCCGCCTCACGGCGCCGCTGTGCATTGCCGGTGGCATCGCCCTGCAGGCACTGGAGCAGGCGTTGGGGATTCGCGTCGTAGCCCACATCGCCCAGCTCGGTCCCGAGCGCATCTGCGACGAGCGCCTCAATGACATGACCCTCGAGCCCTCCCAGGTTGAGGCCATCGGAGCAAACGAGCTGCCCTGCATCAGTACTGGCGCCGCCCGCGCCATGCACGAGGCCGTTCTCGCGGCCAAGTCCAAGCTGGACTCCGTGGGAGGCGTCATCGAGTGCGTTGCCTATGGCATGCCCGCAGGCGTCGGCGACCCGATGTTCGACGGGCTCGAGAACCGCATTGCCCGAATCGCCTACGGTATCCCAGCCGTCAAGGGCGTGGAGTTTGGCGCGGGATTCGGCGCCGCCGCACTTCTCGGCTCGCAGAACAACGACCCCTACCGCATCGAGGACGAGCGCGTCGTGTGTGAGAAGAACGATGCGGGCGGCATCCTGGGCGGAATCTCCACCGGCATGCCCATCGTCTGGAGGGCAGCCGTGAAGCCAACCCCCTCCATCGGCAAGAGGCAGGACAGCGTCGACCTCGGCAGCACGAGCGACGCAGACCTCGTCGTGCACGGCAGGCACGATCCCTGCATCGTCCCGCGCGCCGTCCCGGTGGTTGAGGCAGCATGCGCGCTCGCACTGCTCGACGCCCTCGTTGATGACGGGGCGCTCCCCACGCCAGCCCCGGCCCCGCTCTCGTCTCACGCCATCTAACACGCATCACCTCGAATACCGTTTGGAGCACCATGGCCGACCTCACAGAGATCCGCACCCGCATAGACGCGATCGACACCCAGATCTGCGACCTGTTCGCCCAACGCATGCAGTGCACGCACGAGGTGGCCGAGTACAAGCGCGAAAGCGGCAAGCCCATCCTCGACCGCGGTCGCGAGCGCGCCAAGCTCGCCGACGTGGCAACGAAGGTTCCCGAGAAGCTCAGGGACTACTCGCAGGTCCTCTTCAGCCTCATCATGGAGATCTCCCGTTCCGAGCAGAGTGCGGAGCTCAACCACGAGTCCGAGCTCGCCGGAGACATCAGGACGGCCATCGGCGGCACGCCCGCGCTCTTTCCGCAGGACGCCTTCGTGGCCTGCCAGGGAGTCGAGGGGGCCTACTCGCAGCTTGCGGCAGACCGTCTGTTCAAGCGAGCCAAGATAAGCTACTTCGACTCATGGGAGGGCGTGTTTCGCGCCGTCGACGAGGGCTTTTGCAGCTATGGCGTGCTGCCCGTCGAGAACTCCACGGCCGGCACCGTCAACCAGGTCTATGACCTCATGATGCGCCACATCTTCCACATCGTGAGAAGCGTCCGGCTCAAGGTCGATCACAACGTGCTTGCCCTGCCCGGCGCCAAGCTCGACGGCATCAAGGACATCTACAGCCACCAGCAGGCTATTGCCCAGTGCAAGGGCTTCTTGGAGAAGCACCCCGAGATTACGGTTCACGTCTGCGAGAACACCGCCGCAGCTGCCAAGATGGTGGCCGAGAGCGGCCGCGCGGACGTGGCCGCCCTCTCGAGCCGCTCGTGCGCCGAGCTCTACAACCTCGTTGCGCTGGCCCGCAACGTTCAGGACAGCGATGCCAACTACACGCGCTTTGCGTGCATCTCCAAGGGCCTTGAGATCTATCCCGGTGCAGACCGCACCTCGCTCATGGTCGTGACGCCCAACGAGCCTGGCAGCCTCTACAAGGTGCTCGCCCGCTTCTACGCGCTCGACGTCAACCTCCTCAAGCTCGAGAGCCGCCCGATCCCCAACTCGGACTTCGACTTCATGTTCTACTTTGACATCGACTGCTCGGTGGCGGCACCCGAATTCCCCAAACTCATCGCCTCGCTTGATGACGTATGCGAGGAGTACCGCTACCTCGGCAGCTACACGGAGCTGGTGTAGCCATGGGAGAATCCGCAGCGCACTCCCCCGTGACGTATGGCCTTTTGGGCCGCACGCTCAAGCACAGCTGGAGCCCGCAGATCCACGAGCGGCTGGGCACGGTGCCCTACGAGCTCGTGGAGCTCGAGCCCAGCGAGCTTGCCGCCTTCGTCCGCGAGGGAAGCTGGCAAGGGCTCAACTGCACGATTCCCTACAAGCGAGACCTCGTGGGTCTCGTTGACGAGCTGCGTCCCAACGCAAAACGCATAGGCGCGGTCAACACGCTGCTCCACGGGCCGGACGGACGCGTCATCGGCGACAACACCGACCTGTTCGGCTTTGCCTGGATGCTCGGCAGGTTCTGCGAGCGGCACCTCGGCACGCGCGACGCGCTGCGCGGAAGCAAGGCTCTCGTGCTCGGCTCGGGCGGAGCGTCAAAGGCGGTCGTGGCTGCCCTCGAGGATGCTGGTGCGGTGCCCGTCGTCATCTCCCGCCACGGGGCGAACACCTATGAAACCATCCGCGAGCGCCATACGGATGCGGCGCTCATCGTGAACACGACGCCCGTTGGCATGTATCCAAACTGTCCGGCATCTCCGCTGCCGGACAAGACGCTAGAGGCGCTACCCGGGATGCGGGGCGTCGTCGACGTCGTCTATAACCCCGAGCGCACGGGCATCATGCTCGATGCCGACAGGCTCCAGATTCCCGCGGAGAGCGGGCTTGCGATGCTTGTGGGCCAGGCATGGCTCTCCAGCTGCATGTGGCAAGGCGTCGAGCTCGATGAGGCACTCATCGGCTCCATCGAGCGCCAGATCACGCTGCAGTGCAGAAACATCGCACTCATCGGCATGCCGGGAAGCGGAAAGACGAGCGCCGGGCGCAACCTCGCCGAGCTCACCGGCCGCACCTTCGTGGACATGGACGTCGACTTTGCCCGGCGCTATGGCAAGACGCCCGCCAAGGTCATTCAGGACGCGGGCGAGCAGGCCTTCCGAAAGATGGAGACGGCCGCGCTCGCCGAGGTCGCCAAGGGAAGCAACCTCGTCGTATCATGCGGCGGGGGCGTTGTCACGAGACCAGAGAACCTGCCGCTTCTCAGGCAGAACTCCTCGGTGGTCATGATCGACCGCAAGCTCGAGGAGCTCTCCAGCAGGGGCAGACCGCTCTCGCAGCAACGAGGCGTGGCGGCGCTGGCCGAGGAGCGCATGCCCCTCTACCGCGCCTGGGCAGATCTTGTCGTCGCCTGCACGGGATCGGCACGGGGAGACGCCCTGGAGATTATGCGAAGGCTTGGCCTCTAGGCTCCGTTCGGCGCCCGCCCAAGCGCGTCCACGAATTTATCGGCCCGCCGGGTCAGAAAGCATGCGAGTCTAAAATATCACTACGAATTTGATCGACGAGGCACAGGCGCATCGCCTCAAGAAGGGATAGCACCATGGAGTACCGGGAAGTCGCGAGCAAGATTCTTGCCGCAGTGGGCGGCAGCGACAACGTCACGAGCGTCATGACGTGCCTCACGCGTCTGAGACTCACGCTGACGAGCCCGGATGCGGTCAAGTCCGACGAGCTCAAGGAAATCAAGGGCGTGCTGGGGACCGTGCGCCGCGGACACGACGGAATCGAGGTCGTGCTGGGCCCGGCATCGATCGAGGGCGTGTCCCGGGAGTTCTCGCTTCAATCCGGAGTTGGCGTGAGCGGCCCCTCCATGGCACCGAAGAGCCCGATGGGCTCTCTGGCAGACGCCCCCGAGAAGAACGAGGCCGAGGATAGGCAGCCCGAGCCCAAGAAGCAGGACCACATCGTCATCACTCCCGGACGCAGGAGCTCCTACCGCGCCCAGCAGCGCGCGGCCATCAACGACGAACGCCTGGGCAAGGAGGACATGGACGCGCTGCGGGCCTTCCTGGACGAGGGGACGAAGGCCGCCGCTTCCGCGAAGCCGGAGAAGGGCGGCAAGTCCGTCCTTGTCATCAACGGACCGAACATAAACATGCTCGGCATCCGCGAGCCGAGCATCTATGGCAAGGCCGACTACGCGGCGCTCGTCCGCACGTGCAAGGCTGCCGCGGCCGAGGCTGGGTTCTCGGGCATTCGCTGCTTCCAGAGCAACCACGAGGGAGCCATCGTCGACGAGATCCAGTCGGCACTTGGAACCTATGACGGTATCGTCATGAACCCGGCCGCCTACACGCACACCTCCATCGCCATCCTCGACGCCCTGAAGGCGGTGTCCCTTCCCTGCGTGGAGGTTCACATCTCCCGCGTCGAGGACCGCGAGGACTTCCGCCAGGTCTCATACGTGCGCCAGGCCTGCTTCGAGACCATCACCGGCATGGGGCTCGAGGGCTATCGCAAGGCCATTCTCGACCTCGCCGCGCGCCTGGGGATGTAGCGTACAGGCACTCGACCGTCGTCGGTTTTCCATAAGGCGCCTGCACACAAAACGAGGCTATCGGCATGCGCGAACGCATTTTTGCCGACAGCCTCGTTTTTCGTGCACATTTAGCGCCCAAGAAGCCCGATAGCCTCAAATTCCGTGCAGCACATTACATCGCATGTGTGCCAAACACGGGGCCGTCGCTCCACAGGCAAATCTGACCCGTCTCGCGAGTCTTGGGAAGGTCGATGAGACGTTGGTTGGCAGAACCGCGGAAGCGCAGCGTGATGTCCTTCTCGGCCTCGATGAAGGGTCCGTCAACGAGCACGTCGATGCAGTCGAGCAGCGCGTCTGTCACGCCCTCGACGTAGCGTCTGCCGCCTGGGACAAGGTCTCGGTCGTAGACGTAGCCCGTGTAGCACCAGACGTCCTTCTCGGGAAGCTCGCGAATGACGAGCTCGCACAGCGCGAGAAGCTCGGACTGATGCTCGGGCTCCATGGGGTCCCCGCCCAGAAGCGAGAGCCCCCGCACATAGGAGGGCCGAAGGCTCTCGACGATCTCATCGGCGGTCTCGCGCGTGAAGGGCAGCCCGTACGAGAAGTCCTGCGCCTCGCCATTGAAGCATCCCGGGCAGTGGACGCGGCAGCCCGATACGAACAGGGACGTCCTCACGCCCACGCCGTTGGCGATATCGCAGTACTTGATGGCTCCATAGTTCATCGGGCTTGGGCCCTCCTTGCATAAAAAGCCCCGGGCACGCTAGGCGCATCCGGGGCAAGGGGTTCCTACAGGTGCAGCACGCGGTCGCGGATCTCCTCGGTACGGCCCTGGTTCCAGAACTGCGTACCGATGTAGCCGCACGTGCGACGGGCAACGTTGAGCTTGGACTGGTCGCGGTTGCCGCAGTGCGGGCACTCCCAGACGAGCTTGCCATCGTCCTCGACGATCTTGATCTCTCCGTCATAGCCGCACACCTGGCAGTAGTCGCTCTTGGTGTTGAGCTCGGCATACATGATGTTGTCGTAGATGTAGTGAAGCACGCTCATGACGGCCTCGAGGTTGTCCTGCATGTTGGGAACCTCGACGTAGGAGATGGCACCGCCCGGCGAGAGGCGCTGGAACTCGCTCTCGAACTTGAGCTTGGTGAAGGCGTCGATGCTCTCACGGACGTTGACGTGATAGCTGTTCGTGATGTAGCCGTGGTCCGTGATGCCCTCGATGACGCCGAAGCGGCGCTGCAGGCACTTGGCGAACTTGTAGGTCGTGGACTCGAGAGGCGTGCCATAGATGGAGTAGTCGATGTTCTCGGCGCGCTTCCACTCGTTGCACTTGTCGTTCATCTTCTGCATGACGGACAGCGCGAACGGCGTGGCCTCGGGATCGGTGTGGGAGTGACCCGTCATGTACTTGACGCACTCGTACAGGCCGGCGTAGCCCAGGCTGATCGTGGAGTAGCCGCCATAGAGCAGGGGGTCGATCTTGGCACCCTTGGGAAGGCGCGCGAGGGCGCCGTACTGCCACAGGATGGGCGCGGCATCGGACAGCGTGCCCTTCAGGCGCTCGTGGCGGCAGCGCAGCGCCTTGTGGCACAGCTCGAGGCGCTCCTCGAAGATCTGCCAGAACTTGTCGACGTCGCCGCCGGAGGACAGCGCCACGTCGGGCAGGTTGATTGTGACGACGCCCTGGTTGAAGCGGCCGTAGTACTTGGGCTTGCTCGGGTCATAGTTCTTGGCCTGGGCGACGTTGTCAAAGCCGTTGCCCGAGCGGTCGGGCGTCAGGAAGCTACGGCAGCCCATGCAGGTGTAGCAGTCGCCGTTGCCAGCCGTCTCGCCCTTGGAGAGCTTGAGCTCGCGCATCTTCTTCTCGGAGATGTAGTCGGGCACCATGCGCTTGGCCGTGCACTTGGCGGCAAGCTCGGTGAGGTAGTAGTACTTCTGGCCCGGCTCGATGTTGTCGTCCTCGAGCACGTAGATGAGCTTGGGGAACGCGGGCGTGATCCAGACGCCGGCCTCGTTCTTGACGCCCTCGTAGCGCTGGCGCAGCGTCTCCTTGATGATGAGGGCGAGGTCATGCTTCTCCTGGGCGGTGCGCGCCTCGTTGAGGTACATGAACACCGTGACGAACGGCGCCTGGCCGTTCGTGGTCATGAGGGTGACGACCTGGTACTGGATGGTCTGGACGCCGCGACGGATCTCATCGAGGAGGCGGTTCTCCACCACGGTGCGCACCTTCTCCTCGGAGGTCTCGACGCCAAGCTCGGACAGCTCGGCCATGACCTCGCGACGGATCTTCTGACGGCTCACCTCGACGAACGGGGCAAGGTGCGTGAGCGAGATGGATTGACCGCCGTACTGCGACGACGCCACCTGGGCGATGATCTGCGTTGCGATGTTGCAGGCCGTCGAGAAGCTGTGCGGCTTCTCGATGAGCGTGCCGGAGATGACGGTGCCGTTCTGAAGCATGTCCTCGAGGTTCACGAGGTCGCAGTTGTGCATGTGCTGGGCGTAGTAGTCCGAGTCGTGGAAGTGGATGATGCCCTCGTTGTGTGCCTCGACGACGTCCTCGGGCAGTAGCATGCGCATCGTGAGGTCCTTGGAGACCTCGCCGGCCATGTAGTCACGCTGCACGGAGTTGACCGTGGGGTTCTTGTTGGAATTCTCCTGCTTGACTTCTTCGTTGTTGCACTCGATGAGCGAGAGGATCTTGTCGTCAGTCGTGTTGTTCTGGCGCTTGAGGCCCTGGATGTAGCGATACGTGATGTAGTTGCGCGCCACGGAGAATGCGCCCTTGGCCATGATCTGGTCCTCGACCATGTCCTGGACTTCCTCGACCGTCACGGTGTGGCCGCAGACCGCGGCCTCGGCCTCGACCGCGTCGCCCGCGTCAACGACCTGCTCATGGGTGAGGCGCTGCTCGAGCGGCACGGTGATGTTGGCGCGCTCGATCGCCGAGACGATCTTGTTGACGTCAAACGTTACCTCTGAGCCGTTGCGCTTCACGATCTTCATGTGCCGTCTCCTCTGGTATACGCACCGCGCCCGGCACAACGCTCGCCGGACGCGTCTGAGCTTCGAGAAATCTGCGCCACGAGGGCGCGTCGCGCTATAGATACTAGGCGAACCGTCTGGCAATTCCAGTCTTGACATTCTTCCAGAGAGTGCCAGCGCACACAATACACATGGTAAACAGTGCCGCATGACCACAACATATTGTGCATATGCTCTATATGAGCAGCAAAGCCGCAGGTAGGCGCCGTTCGACCGGAACCCATGCTTGTCGTACCATAACGGGGTCACATTCTATGCTCGCGCAAGGCGGGCAGAGCTAGGGGCCGATCGCCCGCATAGGAGGAACACATGCCCAACGAGGGAAGCTACGAGGTCGCTCAGCGCCGCAGCGATGCCATCCGAGCAGACCTGCCCGAGAACCCCGGCAACTACACCATGCTCACCGGAGACAGGCCGACGGGACGCCTGCACCTGGGCCACTACTTTGGCACGCTCAAGGGCCGCGTGGAGCTCCAGAACATGGGCGTCCGCACGAACGTGCTCATCGCCGATTACCAGGTCATCACCGACCGCGACACGACCGACCACATCCAGGACAACGTCTACAACATGGTCATGGACTACCTTGCCTGCGGCATCGACCCGGACAAGACCATGATCTACACGCACTCGGCCGTGCCGGCGGCAAACCAGCTCATGCTGCCGTTCCTCTCCCTCGTCTCCGAGGCCGAGCTCCAGCGCAACCCCACGGTGAAGGCAGAGATGGAGGCAAGCGGACACGAGCTCACGGGCCTTCTGCTCACCTACCCGGTGCACCAGGCGTGTGACATCCTGTTCTGCAAGGGCAACGTGGTGCCGGTCGGCCGCGACCAGCTTCCCCACATCGAGCTCACGCGACTCATCGCGCGCAAGTTCAACAATCGCTACGGCAAGGTTTTCCCCGAGGTCGACGCCCTGCTCTCCGACACGCCGTTGCTGCCGGGCCTCGACGGCCGCAAGATGAGCAAATCCTACGGCAACGCCATCTCCATCTCCATGACGCCCGAGGAGACGGCCAAGCGCATCAAGAAGAGCCAGACGGACGGCGAGCGCATGATCACGTTCGACCCCGAGAACCGTCCCGGCGTCTCGGGCCTTCTCTCCACCGCAGCCATCTGCACTGGTCGCGACCCCAGAGAGATTGCGGACGAGATTGGCATGGGAGGCTCAGGAGCGCTCAAGAAGTACACGACCGAGGCCGTCAACAATCGCTTCGCCGAGATTCGCGAGCGCAGGCACGCCTACGAGAACGACCTCGACTACGTGAAGGACGTCCTGCACGAGGGCAACCGCCGCGCCAACGAAATCGCGAACGCCACCCTCGCCGAGGTCCGCGAGGCCATGGGAATGGTGTATTAGGTCCGTCCACTTGCAAGGCTAGAAGGAATTAATGAACGAAGAGCCCCGGTGGGGCATGTCGGATGCGAGTTCTTCGCGAATGCGAAGCTGTTCGAGCAGACGGCATGCCCCGCCGGGGCCCTATCGATGAGTTCCTAGTTGAACTTGTCCGAGAACAGGACGCGCTCGACGATCTCGCAGGCGTCCTGGATGCAGCCGGGGCAGCTTCGCAGCATCCCGTGGTCGCAGTTGACGCCCTTGAGCTCGTGACAGGAGGTGGCGCCGTTCTTCTCGGCAAATGCGCTCACGATCTGCTCGGAGAGCTTGTAGCTCTCACGCTTGCTCGCGGGCTTCTCGAGGTTGACGTCGCTCGTGACAAGCCCGGCAAGGTAAACGGCACCAGAGATGGCGCCGCACGTGCCATCCATGCCACCCATGCCACGGCCGAACGCCTCCATGCCACGGAAGGCCACCGCCTCGTCAACGCCAGCGAGGTCGCAATAGGTGCAGGCGACGGCCTGGGCGCAGTTGTAGCCCCTTCGGTGCAGCTCGTCCGCGCGCGCGATTCTCGACTCCATGTCCCTCTCCCCTTCTTACGTGCCACATCCGCGGCATATTTCTCAGACGTGCCCTACTCGGCATCCGCCGGCAGCAGGCCCATCCCGAGCTTCTTTCCCCCAAGGACGTGCATATGGAAGTGCATGACCGTCTGGCCGGCGTCAGCGCCCGCGTTGCTGATGACGCGATAGCCGGTCTTGTCGATCCCCTCGGCCTTCACGACCTCGTCGATGGCATGCGTCATGGCGGCGAGGGTCTGGGCGGGCACGCCATCGCAGATGTTGGCGTAGTGCTTCTTTGGGATGACGAGCACGTGCGTGGGCGCCTGCGGATCGAGGTCGCGGAACGCGATGACGTCATCATCCTCGTAGACCGTGGTCGAGGGAATCTCGTGGTTGGCAATCTTGCAGAAAATGCAGTCGGACATGATGGGTCTCCTAGTTGTTGCTCGTGGCGTCAGCGGTCGTGGTGTCGGGGACCTCAACCTCGCTCGTGCTGTCGAGCAGCACCTGCACGCGCTGCTCGGCGTGGGCGAGACGGTCGCGAAGGCTGCGCAGCAGCTCGACACCGCGAGTGTAGCGCTCAAGCGCGTCCTCGAGCTCGAGGTCGCCGCTCTCAAGCTGACGAACGACACGCTCGAGCTCCACCGAGGCCTCCTTGAACGTGAGCTGGCCGACTTCCCTTTCCTTCTCTTCAAGCGCCATGGCGCCCCTCCTTTTCTCGAGACCGCGCGTGCGGTCGAACATGTACCTACTTGGAGACACCCGTCACGGCAGCCTCGAAGGAACCCTCGCCCAGGCGAACGCTCACGGCATCCCCGGGCGCAAGCTCCGACGCATTCGTCACGACATGCCCATCCGAGTCGCGCGCGATCGCGTAGCCACGCCCAAGCACCTTGAGCGGCGAGAGGGCATCGAGCGTGGCCGCGAGACTGCCCACCCTCGCCTCGTAGGGTCTCACGATGCGAGGGCCCACACCCGAAAGGCGGCTGGCAAGCGAGTCGAGCTCCCGGCCCTTGCGCTCAAGCGAGCGGGGCAGCGCGTCGAGCAGGCGCTGCTCGACCTGAAGAAGGCTCGTCTCACGATCGGACACGATCGTCATGGGGTCGCTCAGGCAGCGCCTGCTCGCAAGGGACTCGACGCGAAGCGACTCGTGAGAGATTCTCGAGCTCATGGAGCGTTGCATGAGCAGCCCCTGCTGGCCGATGGCTCGGGCATGCTGCTCGAGGATAACGTCCATGGCACGAAAGAGACGCTCGCGCCTCGTGTTGATTGAGCCAACGATCTCGTCAAGGGCCGGTGCCACGCTCTCGGCCGCGCCCGTGGGCGTCGATGCCCTGCGGTCGCTCACGTCGTCAACGATGGGCCAGTCGGGCTCGTGACCGATGCCCGTGATGACAGGGACCGGGCAGGCGGCAACGGCTCGGCAGAGTGACTCGTCGCTGAAGGTCATGAGCTCCTCGTAGGAACCGCCGCCGCGCACGAGAAGGATGGCGTCGGGACGTGCGGCGGCGGCGATGCCAAGGGCTCGGATGATGTCCTCCGGGGCCCCGACGCCTTGGATCCTCGCGCCCACAACCTGGATTTCCACGAGCTTGTTGCGACGCAGCAGGGTTCGCTTGACGTCATCGATGACCTCGCCGGAGATGCTGCCTATGACGGCGACGCGCGTGCAGAAGCGAGGAATGGGCCGCTTGCGGGCAGGATCCGCGAGGCCCTCGGCCTTGAGCTTGGCACGCAGCGCCTCGACCTGCCTCTGAAGCGGCCCCTCACCGGCGACTGAGATGCGCTTGGCAATGAACGAGAGCTCACCGTTGCCGGAATAGACATCGAAGCTCCCCCACATCTCGAGCTGAAGGCCATCCTTGAGCACAACGCCGCTCTTGGCGTAGATGCCCTTCCACACCTTCACGCTCATGACCGAGGAGTCGTCCTTGACCTCGAAGTAGCAGTGACCCGAGCGCGCGTTGGGTCCGCGGAAGCCCGTGACCTCTCCCGTGACGAGCATGGGACCGAGCTTCTTCACGCACGCGCCGGCGGCGCCGACGGCAGCAGTGACGCTCAGGGCGTCAGAACCCCCGACGACATCCGTCACCGAACGCGCTCCCCTCGTGTCGGCGCTCGTCCACGCCATCAGCGCTCTCCCCTGCGGTCTGTCTTGGAGAGGTAGTAGAGCAGCTGGAGCACGGAGACGAGGGCGGCGGCCACATACGTGAGGGCCGCGGCCACGAGCACCTTCTTTGCCCCGCGCACCGCCTGCGGACCAAGGCCGCTGCGCTCCACGTAGGCAACAGCGCGACGAGACGCGTCGAACTCCACGGGCAGCGTCACGATCTGGAAGATGACCGAGAAGGCAAAGAGCGCGATGGCAAAACGCGTGAGCCCGGCCACTCCCATGGCAATGCCGAGGAAGAACACGATCATCCACGCATTGGACGTGAAGTTGACGACCGGCACGAGCGCCGAGCGAATCCTCACGGGCACGTAGCCACGTGCGTGCTGAACGGCGTGACCCGCCTCGTGACAAGCCACCGCCGCACTTGCCACAGAGCCGCCCCTGAGGTTGCCTTGCGAGAGGTGAAGCACGTTGCTGCGCGGATCGTAGTTGTCCGTGAGCTCCCCACCGATTGCCTCGATGCCCACGCCCGAGACCCCCTCGTCTGCGAGCATGCGCCTCGCGACGTCCGCACCGGTGAGCGAGGAGTCGAGCGGGACCTTCGACCACTTGGCATACGTGGACTTGATGTAGCCTTGCGTGGCCATGCCAAGGATGGTGGAAACAACGATGAGGAGCAGGTACATGGGGTCATAACCCATGCCGTAGCCGTTATACATGAGACCGCCTTCCGTCAACGACTTGGAAGAGTATGTACCCACAACCGGACAGAAAGTGATCGAGCGGGGCCGTTGGGGCACGAGGCTAGAGAATCTCGACGCGCCCGTCCTTCACCGTGAGGCCACAGGAACCGGACAGGAGGCCCTCGAGCTGGCGCCCGGCGAGCTCATACCTCCAGCCCTGGGATAGCGAGGCTCCCTCCTCGCCAGACATGAAGTCAAGCAGCTCGTCTCGCGTGGCGATGAGCTGAGTGGCCACGCCGGAGCGCTCGGAGATGATGCGCAGCATAGCGTACATGAGGTCAACGACGCTCTCCTGCTCGCCCGACGGGCGCGAGCGCCTCGGCACGCTCGGGTAGTTGGACGCAGGACAGGAGAGCCCACGGGAGATGGCGTGGAGAAGGGCAGCCGAGTCCCTCTCGGAGAGCTGCTCGGTGCCGCGAATCCTACGGAGCCTTTGCTCGTCTGCGGGCGCGCGACGACAGACCTCGACGAGGACCTCGTCGGACAGGACCCACTTGCGCGGGATGTCTCGCTTGGCCGCAAGCCTCTCTCGCCAGCCGCACGCCTCGCGAGCCACCGCGAGCTGACGCCTGGTAAGCGAGCTCACGCGCTTGAGATGCTGGTAGGCAAGCATCGGGTCATGGCGATAGTGCGACGGATCGAGAAGCGCCTGCATCTCCGGAAGCACCATGGAGAGGCGGTCGCGACTCACAAGCTCGGAGCGCATCTGCTCGTAGATTCCAGGAAGGTAGCGGACGTCATCCTCGGCATACACGAGCTGCTCGGGGTCAAGCGGGCGGCGAGACCAGTCCGTAAGGCTCTCGGCCTTGGCAAGGTGGACGCCCGTGTAGGACTCCACGAGCGCGCCATATCCCAGCTGCATCCTGTGGCCAAGGAAGGCGGCGGCGAGCTGGGTATCAAACATCGGGGAAGGAACGCAGCCCATGGCGCCGTCAATGACCTCGAGGTCCTGCGAGCAGGCATGCACGATCTTGACGATCGATGGGTCCTCGAACAGCCTCGCGATGGGCGAGAGGTCACGGATGGCGATGGGGTCAACCGCCGCGATGTCGTCTGCCGAGGTCGCGAGCTGGATGAGGCAGAGCCTGGGGCGATACGTGCGCTCGCGAAGGAACTCGGTATCGACGGCAAGCACCGGACTGGAGGACGCGCGCTCGCAGAAGCGCTCGAGCTCCTCATACGTTGAGATGAACAAGGAAGGACCTCTCAGCCCCGGGCGCAATCGCGGAATCGAGGCAAAATCGGCTACCATGGCATGCGTGCGCGCATGCGCACAGACAGGAGGATACCATGCGCTGCCTCATCGCACATAATCCACGCTCGGGCTTTGGCTCCGACGCCGTCTTCGCGTTCGAGCGCGAGCTCGTCCACGCGGGCGACGAGTGCGTCCTTCGCGTCCTGGGCGAGGAATGCGACAACGAGCAGGTCCTCGCGGATGCGGAGAGCTTTGACGTCGTCGTGGTGTCTGGTGGAGACGGCACGGTCTCCAACCTTCTGTACACGCTGCGCAACCGAGACGTGGACGTCTGCGTGTTCCCCTCCGGCACGGCGAACCTGCTCTTCGCAAACATCGGCAACTCCCCCGAGCCGGCTGCGCTCGCAAGAGCCTGCAGGTGGGCCAACACCGCCGCCTGCGACCTTGGGGAGGCAAGCTGGATCGCAGACGGCGCATCCCACACGAGGGGCTTCTCTATCATGGCGGGGACCGGCTTTGACGCCGAGCTCATGAGTGCGGCAGCACCCAACAAGAAGGCCATGGGCGAGGCCGCCTACTTCATGGCCGCCCTCTCCGATCCAAGCCCGCGCGTCGTCCACTACCGCATCGAGGTTGACGGCGTCGCTCACGAGTGCGACGGCATTGCCTGCCTCGTCGCCAACAACGCCATGATCCAGCTCGACATGGAGATCGTCCCCGGCTGCACGATGGTTGACGGTCGGCTCGACGTCATCGTCCTTGAGGTGAGTCGCACCGCCGAGCTCATTCGCCCGCTGCTGTCGGGCCTTCTGGACCCCAAGGGCAAGCTGGGCAGACCCACGCTCGAGACGTTCCGCGGAAGATCCGTCTCCATCACCGCCTCCGAGCCCATACCCATGCAGGTCGACGGCGAGGTCATCAGCGACGCGGTGACGCACTGGGACGCCCGCGTGCTCGCAGGGGCAAACAACCTCGTGGTGGACGGCCTGAGCCGCTACGCGCCCGACGAGCCAAGGACTGCTCCGAAGCACCCCGTTGCCGCAGACCTTCCCTTCCCCGAATAGGACTCAACGAGACCCGCGCACAAAAGAGGCCCTGCCACGATTCAAGCGAAACGTGGCAGGGCCTACTCGTATGCGTAAATTGACCGGCTCGTGGGGCAAACTACTTGAGCTCGTCCGTCGAGAGGGCGATTCCCTCGAGGTACTTGCCGTACTCTGTCTTCTGGATCTTGCTCGCGAGCGAGAGGAGCTGGGCGCGGCCGATCCAGCCCTTGCGATAGGCAATCTCCTCGATGGAGGCGATCTTGGTGCCCGTGGACTGCTGGACAACGCGCACGAACTCGCCGGCGTGGAACAGGTCATCGACCGTGCGCGGGCTGAACCAGGCAAAGCCCTCGGGAAGCGTCGTGGTATAGAGCTGCTTGTGGTCGAGGTAGATCTGGTTGAGGTCCGTGATCTCGAGCTCGCCGCGCGCGGAGGGCTTGAGCGTCTTGGCGTACTCGACGACCTTCTCGTCATAGACGTACAGGCCGGTGGCCACGTAGTTGGTACGGGCCTCCTCGGGCTTCTCCTCGATGTAGGAGACCTTCTTGGTGGAGGCGTCGAAGTCGATGACGGCATAGGACTCGGGGTGCTTCACCTGATAGCCAAACACCGTGGCGCCCTTCTTGCGCGTGATGGCCTCGGAGAGGTTCTGGTCAAAGCCGGAGCCGTAGAAGATGCTGTCAGCGAGGATGAGCGCCACGCGGTCGCCGTCGATGAAGTCTTCGCCGATGAGAAACGCCTGGGCGATGCCGTCGCGGCTCTCCTGGGCCTTGTACTGGATGTTCATGCCAAGCTGGGAGCCATCGCCAAAGTGGGCCTCGTAGGCGCCCATATCCTGCGGGTTCACGATGAACAGAACGTCGCGGATGTCCGCCTTCATGAGCGTGGCGAGCGAGTAGTAGACGAGCGGCTTGTCATAGATGGGAAGCAGGTGCTTGGAGCCCGAGAACGTCATGGGGTACAGGTGCGTGCCGAAACCTCCGGCCAAAACGATGCCCTTCACTTGGATGAGCCTCCTTGGGTCGCGTGTATGCTCGTAAGAAGTATAGCGCCACAGGCGAACTTGGCCTGCTCGCGCAGCGGCAATCGGGCGGCGTATACTTATGCGGTCTATGTACCTGAGCAAGGAGGACTCCTACATGTCCGATAGCACCAAGCCCGTACGCGTGCGCTTTGCCCCCTCTCCCACGGGCAAGCTCCACGTTGGCGGCGCGCGCACCGCAATCTTCAACTGGGCCTTCGCCCGCGCAAACAACGGCACGTTCATCCTGCGCATCGACGATACCGACCCGACGCGCTCCACCGACGAGAACACCCAGATCATCCTGCGCGCCATGCGCTGGATGGGTCTCGACTGGGACGAGGGCCCGGACGTGGGCGGCGAGTTTGGCCCCTACGCCCAGACCGAGCGCCTGGACATGTACAAGGCGGCCGCCCAGAGGCTCTGGGACGAGGGCAAGGCCTATCCCTGCTTCTGCACGCCCGAGCAGCTTGCCCAAGACCGCGAGGCCGCCAAGGCACGCAAGGACCCGTTCCAGGGCTACCAGCGCCGCTGTCGCGACCTCGACCCCGACGAGGCAAGGCGTCGCATTGAAGCCGGCGAGCCGTACGTCCTGCGCATCAAGGTCCCCGACGGTCGCGGTGACGTCGTCATCCACGACGCCGTCCACGGCAACGTGACCTTTGACGCCAAGGAGCTCGACGACTTCGTGATCTTCCGATCCGACGGAACCCCCACCTACAACTTCGCCACCGTCGTCGATGACGCCGCCATGGGCATCACTCACGTCATCCGCGGCGACGACCACCTCTCCAACACGCCGCGCCAGGTCATGGTCTACGAGGCGCTGGGCGCCCCCGTGCCCGTCTTTGCTCACATCTCGATGATTCTGGGCGCAGACGGCAAGAAGCTCTCGAAGCGCCACGGCGCCACGAGCGTCGAGGAGTTCCGCGACGAGGGCTACCTGCCCGACGCGTTCGTGAACTACCTCGCCCTTCTCGGCTGGTCGCCGGACGGCGAGACGACGATCGTGCCGCGAGACGTGCTTGCCTCGACCTTCTCGCTCGACCGCGTCTCCAAGAACCCCGCCACGTTCGACCCGGCAAAGCTCGACTGGATCAACGCCGAGTACCTCGCCAACATGAGCGATGACGAGTTCACCGACAAGATCATGGTGCCCGAGCTCGTCGAGGCCGGCCTCATGGACGAGGGCGACCACACCCGCGAGTGGCTCTGCACGCTTGCCTCCGTCGTGCGCCCTCGCACGAAGCACCTCGGTGACGTTGCCGGCATCTGCTCGATGGTCTTCGCCACGGCGGAGTCGCTCACCTACGAGGATAAGGCCGTGAGCAAGGGCCTGGCCAAGGAGGGCATGGCAGACGTGCTCGCAGCCGCCGCCTCCGCGCTCGAGGCCGTCTCGGACGGCAGCTGGAACGCCGAGGCCATCGACGCCGCGCTCGAGGTCTTGCCCGAGCAGCTCGACGTCAAGAAGCGCCTCGTCTTCCAGGCCATCCGCGCCGCCGTCTGCGGCAACCTCGTGAGCCCGCCGCTCGGCGTTGTCATCGAGCTCGTGGGCAAGGCCGATGCGCTCGCCCGCATCAGGCGCGCCCGCGGCATGGCTCTCTAGGGCACACGTCCGCACCACGATATGCAATGGGGGTGCCCCAGGGTCTGAGACCTTGGGGCACCCCCATTTTATTTGCAGATTGGCTTATGACCAAGCAGCGCGGTTGCCAACCGCCGGTATCACTGTTTCTTCTGAGTGCCGGCCTTCTTGACGACGAGTTTCTTGGTGCCATGCTTCTTGGGCTTGTATGCCACTCCCCCGCGCGGGGCACGTGCGCCAGACCCGCCACGGCTGCGCAGCCGCTGCGCGCGATGGTAGATGCTCTCCCTATGGGAGCTCTTGAGGCCAATCATGGGAAGGGCCGCGAACGTGGGAAGGAAGAACGTAACGACACGCCACACGAGAAAGCCGGCCGTGGCGGAGCTGCCAAGCATGGGACCAAAGAACAGTGCAAAGCCGCCCTCTGCGCCGCCCGTCCCGCCGGGCAGGGGAACGGCGGTGGAGACGAGCTGGACCATGGAGCCGGCCGCCAGGCAGGTGAGGAAGTCTGCCTCGATGCCGAAGGCGTGGAGCACGAACCACGGAACCATGTAGAGAAAACCAAGCTGGGTCATGGTGATGACGAGCGTGAGCGCCATGTCCGGGATATTTGCGGCAGAACGCCTGAACGCCGAGGAGAACTGGGCCACCTGGACGTTGATCATCTCGTCCCACTTGTCATAGTTCTTGACCCAGCCATGACCGTTGGCCCAGCGCAGAAGGCCACTGCCGGCGCGCCTCACGAAGTTGGGGCACAGGCAGACGACGAACAGGCCGATGAGCTCGAGGGCATGGCCGGCAAAGACTAGCAGGTTGAGAATGACGATGTCGCCATAACTCGCGATGAAGAATCCGAGCTTGGCCCACAGCATGATGCCGGCAAACAACACGACGCCAAACTGGAACATGATGAAGCGCGTGAACTGCGTGGCCGAGGCCGCACCCACGGAAAGTCCCGCCTTCGTGAGCTGGTAGATCTGCGAGGGAAGAGCCCCCATCTGCATGGGCGTGAGGTTTCCGAAGAAGTTGCCGGACGCCTCAACGGCCATGAGGTCACGAAATCCCACCGGTGAGTCGTGGTCGAGGTAGACCGCCGTCACGTAGGCGAGCGTTCCCAAAAGAAAGTACAGGCAGACGCAGACGACCGCGCCCACGAGCCATCTCATCTCGACATTCGCGAACGCCGAGACAAACTCGTCGATCTGGCCGGAGAAAAACAGAAACGCCACGTAGGCGGCGAACACAAGACCGATGAACTGGGCTCCGCGCGCGGCCTGCTTCTTGTCGGGGTCAGCAGGCTTCTCCTGCGCAGAGGACGCATGCCTTCGGGCAGGGGTCCCGGCAAGCCTCGGCTTGGGAGCTCGGGCCCTGTGCGCGGACTTGGCCTTGGAGGCATCCTCGCCGCCCCCGTTCGCGGCGATATGGGTCGAGCTGTCTTCGATCTTGGCCATGAGGCTCCCGTGTCCGTGCGGCGCGCGCCGCCCAAGCTAATCTTCAAGATTTTACCGCGGACAAGGAGGGGCACATGACGTCAGGGCGCATCTGCACCGCGAACGAACATAGGGCACCCAGTCAAAAGACCAGGTGCCCCGCAGAAACAACAACCTTGGCAACCCTACTCGGTAGCCTGCTTGGCGCGCTCGACCGCCGCGACCTTGGTGCGGTATGCGGCCGCAAGGATGTCCACGCAGCCCTGACGGCCAAAGCGGGCGCGGTTGACCACGACGTCCTTCCCGGAGTGGAGCATCCACTTGCCCGCGGAGTAGCGCTTGTAGAACATCTCGCGAGCGCGCTGCATGCGCTTCACGAGCTTCTTGGCCTTCTTCTCGGTGATGCCGCGCTTGGCACGCACGATCTCCACGCGCGCGTCGAGAGGGGCCGTCACGAGCACGGAGATGCGGTTGGGGTTGCCGCGAAGGATGTAGTCGGAAAGGCGCCCCTCGATGATGCAGCTCTGCGTGGAGCCCAGGTCGAGGATGACGCCCTCCATCTGCTTGAAGAGCTTGTCGGCGGCAGAGCGGGTGTCCACGCGATCGGGCAGGAAGGCAGCCACCTCAGCGGCAAGGCTCTCGTCATAGGCAGCGATCTGGTCGGTCGTCACGCCGGCGCGCATGGAGGCGCGCACGAGAATCTCGTTGTCATAGAGCGGGATGCCAAGTTCCGTCGAGAGCATCTTGCCAATCTCGTGGCCCTCGGCACCAAAGTCGCGGGCAATCGTGATGACGACCGGATAGGTGCTCGTATCGGGACTGACCTGTTCGATGTTCTTGTCAGACATGGTCTCTCCTTAGGCGGCGACGACGCGGCGCTGGTAGGCGCGCACGAGCAGCGAGATGCCAAAGTTCAGCGCAAAGTACAGCAGGAAGACAAAACCATACACGAGAAGCACGTCATTGAGGCTCGTGGTCTTTGCCATGACGACCTTGGAGCAGTACATGAACTCCGCGACGTTGATGCCTGCGAGGTAAGAGCTGTCCTTGATGACCGTCGTGCACTGGCTGAACAGCGCGGGGATGATCGTCTTGAACGTCTGCGGCAGGATGATGAGGCGCATCGTGGCAAAGAACCCGAAGCCCTGCGAGCGGGCAGCCTCGAACTGGCTCACCGGGATGGAGTTGAGACCTCCGCGGACGATCTCTGCCATGACGGCCGAGGTGAAGATCGTGAACGCCATCACCGAGATGACCACGTCGTTGCCCTTGACCGTGAAGTAGATGAACAAGATCCACAGCAGGTTAGGCGTGCAGCGGAACAGCTCGATGTAGGCGCTCACGAGCCAGCGGAAGGGACGCGGCGCATACGACTTCACGAGTGCCAGGACCGTGCCGAACACGAGCGAGAAGATGATGGCAAAGAACGAGACGACGAGCGTCTTGCCAAAGCCCGCGAGCATGAAGCTCATGTTGTCTGGGGTGAACAGTTCCATGTCCTAGGCCTCCTTGGCGATCTCGGTCGTAACGCCAGGGATGACCTTGGCACGCGGACGCTTCTTGGAACGGGCCTCGAGCCACTGGACGAGGATGGCCAGCGGGAAGCAGATGATGAAGTACAGGACGCAGGCCATGATGTAGCCCTGCAGGTAGCCGTAGGTGGAGACGAAGTTGTCCGCGTTGTACATGAGGTCTCCGCCGGCGATGAGCGCGAGCACGGACGTGTTCTTGACCAGGTTGAGCGCCTGGTTGCACAGCGGCGGCAGAATAACCTTGAACGTCTGCGGCAGCACGATGTAGACGTAGGACTGCAGGCGCGAGAAGCCCTGGGAGAGCGCTGCCTCGAACTGGCCGCGCGGAACGGACTCGATGCCCGTGCGGATGACCTCGGAGACATAGGCCGCGTGATACAGCCCCACGCCGAGCGTGCCAAGCGCAAAAGCGCTCGTGCGCACAGGATCAGCCGTCCCCAGGATGGCCTGGAGGAGCTTGGGTCCGGCCATGTACATGAAGAACACCTGCACAGGAAGCGGCGTGTTCTGGAAGAACTCGACGTACACGCGGCTGATGCCACGAAGCACGCGCGAGCGCGTGGTGGAGAACACGCCGAGGATCGTGCCGAGCACGAGCGACAGCGCAAGTCCTGCAAGGACGACCTTGAGCGTAAGCGCAAAGCCCGTCCACAGGGAGTCCATCTCGGCGAAGGTCAGCGACCATCGCATCGGATCGAGGAGTCCGTCTAGCATCTCGTTCCCTTCGTAAACATATGCGAGGTCGCCCGGAAGTCAGATCCCGGGCGACCCGCCAGGGCCCTTGTTGGGGGCCGAGCAATCAACTTAGAGCAGACCCCAGGTCTGGATCTCCTCATCGATCCAGCCGTTGCTGGTGACGTCCTTCACGACGGCCTCGGTGACCTCGGAGAGGTCGGAGCCCTTCTTCGTGGCGATGCCGTAGTCCTGGGCGCCGAACTCGATCTCGGGCTGCAGGAGCTCCTTGTCGTCAGTCGTGTAGGTCTTGAGCGTCGAGCGATCCATGGCGAAGGCGTCGATCTGGCCGGCGTCGAGGGCGCTGTTGATGGAGGGATAGTCGGGGTACTCATCGAACTGCGGCGTGGCGGTAAAGCCGTTGTCCTGAAGCATCTTGGTGATTTCGTCCTTGGTCGTGGAGCCCTGGGAGACGCCAATGTGCTTTCCGTCGAGGTCGTTCATCGAGGACATGGAACCCTTCTTGACGAGGATGCCCACGTGGTCGGTGCGGTACGGGTCAGTGAAGTCCCAGTCCTGCTTGCGCACGTTGGTAATCGTGTACGTGGCGCAGATGAGATCGAGCGTGTCGTTGTCAATGAGCGGGCCACGAGTCTTGGGCGTGACGTCGGTGAACTCGACGAGGTCCTTGTCCTTGGCGTCCTCATAGGAAACGTCGAAGATCTTGGCAGCAACCTGGTAGCACAGGTCAATCTCCATGCCCTCGTACTTGCCCGTGGTGGTGTCGAGCAGGCCATAGCCCACGACGTCCTTCTTGACGCCGCACTTGAGCTTGCCGCGGTCCTTGATGGTCTGGACCTTGGAGCCGGAGTCAGAGCTGGAGCTGCCGCCACAGCCGACGAGGCCGAGGCCGGCGACGGCTGCCGCCGCAACGCCCATGGATCCGACGAACTGACGACGGGAGAGACTGCGCATGGTGAAACCCCTTTCGTGTTGGTGACGCAAAGCGTATGGGAAGAACCGCCGGCGCGAGGAGCATGCCGACGAGAGGTGCCTAGCGGAGGATCTTGCTGAGGAAGAGCTTGGTGCGCTCGCTGCTCGGGTTCGTGAAGAAGTGCTCGGGCGTTCCCTCCTCGATGATCCGACCGTCCTCGACGAAGATGACGCGGTCTGCCACCTCACGAGCAAAGCCCATCTCATGCGTGACGCACATCATCGTGATGTTCTCCTGGGCGAGCTCGACCATGACGTTCAGGACCTCTTGGACCATCTCGGGGTCAAGAGCGCTCGTGGGCTCATCGAACAGGATGATGGGCTGCTTGGTGCACAGGGCACGTGCGATGGCGACACGCTGCTGCTGGCCGCCTGAGAGGTTCTGGGGATACTCCCCCGCCTTGGCCTCGAGGCCAACGCGGCGAAGCGCCTCGAGCGCGGTCTTGGTGGCCTCCTCCTTGCTCTTCTTCTGGAGCTTGATGGGGGCAAGGGTGAGGTTGCCGAGCACCGTCATGTTCGGGTAGAGGTTGAACTGCTGGAAGACCATCGAGGAGTACTTGCGGGCCATCTCCAGGTGGTTCTTCTTCGTGAGCTCGGTGCCGTCAATCTTGATGGAGCCGCTCGTGGGCTCCTCGAGGTAGTTGACGCAACGGATGAGCGTCGACTTGCCGGAGCCGGACGGACCGATGATGACGAGCTTCTCGCCTTCCTTGACCGTGAGGTTGATGTCCTTGAGGACATGAACGTCACCGAAGTACTTGTTGAGATCGTGAATCTCGATCATGTTCTTGGCCTCGGCCATAGCACACATCCCTTTTCTCTCGACCTTACGAGGACAACTGTACGGTACGTTTTCAGCTATAGAGTTAAATAGTACCCAAACGTGACGAACTAGAAACACGTCCGCTACATGGGAGAACGTTCCCAAATGCCTGGCGATGCCACTCCAGGCCGTGCTAGTTACGAAAACGAGCCGCTTTCGCGGCCCGTCCAAAAGTTGGTAGCCCGTACCAGATTCGAACTGGTGATCTCCGCCTTGAGAGGGCGGCGTC
>OLNN01000034.1_pt1 | contig 129424 bp, 101 predicted proteins | sample 1672141 | NCBI WGS metagenome assembly OLNN01 (sample SAMEA3136652, study PRJEB25190) | human gut metagenome | biome: human gut; feature: human-associated habitat; material: faeces | place: Austria | collected 2013
CACGCCCCAGCCGGCGGCCGAGCCCCAGGCGCCCACCGCTTCTCAGGCAACGCCCACGCCCCGGCCCGCGGCCCCGGCGTCCGACGCGCCCACTGTCCGGCAGCAGGCCCAGGCCCGGCCGCGCTCGGTTCGAGACGAGCTGGATGCGCGCCTCGGCAACCCCGAGGAGGCCTTCCCCGAGAAGAAGCGCTACACGGACGAGCAGCAGGACCTGTGGGCCGTTGCGCTCGCCGCGCTCGACGAGCGCTACGAGGAGCAGGTCAACATGGCGGCTCCCGCTCCCGCACCTGCGCCGATGCCTGCGAGCGCAGAGATGCTCGACGAGCCCGAGGGCCTTGCGGCAGACACCGCCTTCATTCCGTTCAGGCCCCAGGCGGGCCATCCCGAGGTCGTGGACACGGACAGCTACGTGGACCTTCTCGTGGACCAGGAGCTCGCGCGCAACGAGAGCGCAAGCGTCCGCAGGCTCGCGCGCCACAAGATCCGCGACTACTTCAAGGTGATTGACGGCACGGGCGACATCACGGGCGCCCGTCACCTCGCGGCAAACCAGGCATAGGCATGGGCGAGGACAAGCCAAACCACTCCACGGGCCCACGCATTGCCGCATGGGTCCGTTGGCTTGCCGTGGCGGCCTGGGCCTGCTTCGTCTGGAGCAGGTCGCTGTGTGACGGCCCGGAGTCGAGCGCCCAGAGCAACGTCGTCGCCGAGCTTCTGAGGCCCGCCCTTGCGGCCCTCGGCGTCCATGAGTTCTCGGCGTGCACCTTCATCGTGCGCAAGGCAGCGCACTTCCTCGAGTACCTCGTGCTCGGCGTCCTGCTCGCACTCACAAGAGAGGAGGGCACGGGTCCCCTGTGGCCCCGCGCCCTCCTTGGCGTGCTCGTCCCGTCTGCGGACGAGACCATTCAGCTGTTCGTGCCCGGTCGCTCGGGCCAGATCGCAGACATTGCGCTCGACTGCTGTGGCGTCGCGTGCGGCATGGCCCTCGTTGCCGCTATCAGAGGTACTCGATCTGCGCGCCCTCGGTGTCGCACGTGAGGATGCGCGTGGCGCACTGCGGGAAGCGCTCCTGCAGACGCACCTGCAAGAACTTGGCCACGATGGTGTCGTCGGTCACTGCCATGAGCGTAGACCCCGACCCAGAGATCCACATCGTGGCGGCGCCGCCCTCAAGGCACGTCTCGCGTATGGCGTCGTAGTCGGGGATGAGGGCGCGGCGGTAGGGCTCCTGGATGCGGTCGTCGTTCGCGGCGGCAATGAGCGCGGTGTCTCCCGTCTCCAGCCCGCGCGTGAGGCCCGCGATGCGGCCCATCTGCCACACGGCCGTGGAGAGCGCGACCTGCTGGGGCACGACCTTGCGCGCGTCTGCGGTGTGGACCTCGTAGGGCGGGATGATCGTGAGGAACCGCAGGCGGCTGCTCACGTCATAGCGAAGGCAGCGGGGGAGCTGCCCCTCGGGCGTGAATGAGCACACGGCGGCGCCGAGAATGGCGGGCGCGACGTTGTCCGGGTGGCCCTCGACGCGCGTGGCCATGGCGACGAGCTCCTCGCGCGTCACGGTGTGGCCCGTGAGCGCCGCCGCGGCCATGATGCCGGCGACGACGCACGTCGAGCTCGAGCCCAGGCCGCGGGCGACGGGGACGTCCGTCTGAATGTCTATCGCCACGCCGAAGGGTTTCTCGCCCCACTCGGCCAGGGCGTCTACGAGCGAGACATAGACGAGGTTGTCCTCGTTTTGGAACTCCTCGGGGCAGCCCGTGATGGTGAGCTTCTCGGCGCGCTCGAACGTGAAGTGCGAGTACAGCGAGACGGCCATGCCCAGCGTGTCGTAGCCGATGCCGAGGTTTGCGCTCGTGGCGGGTACGCTTATGCGAATCATGCGAGGATCCTCACGGCCGAGTCTTCCACGTAGCGGTTCATGTCCGAGACGCTCACGACGTCGTCGAAGCGCTCCTCGGCGTCGCGCAGGGCGGACAGCGCCGCCGGGGGCTCGGTGCCCGTGAGCTCGGAGAGCGCGTCCATGCAGGCAAAGCCTCCCATGCCGGACACGTCGTGACCAAGAGCTGCGAGCACGTCGGCGGAGAACTTGTAGGGGCTCGCCGTGGACAGGCACACGCGGGCCACGCCGTCAGCGGGGCGCGCGTCGAGCACGTGACGGGCCACGGCCGTGTGCGGGTCGAGCAGCACGTGGTGCTCGTCCCAGACGGCCCGAATGGTCTCGCGCGTGGCCGCGTCGTCGGCCCGGCCGCAGGCGAACGTCTCGTGCAGGCGTGCCAGCAGCGCGGGCGGCACGGTGTAGGCGCCCTTCTCGGCGAGGTCGGCCATGAGCGAGGAGACGAGCTCGCAGTCGCCGTCGGAGAGGTAGAACAACAGGCGCTCGAGGTTCGAGGACACGAGGATGTCCATGGACGGAGAGATCGTCTTGTGGAACGGGCGGCGGCGGTCGTAGGTGCCGGTGGTGATGAAGTCCGTGAGCACGTCGTTGGCGTTCGAGGCCACGACGAGCGTGCGCACGGGCAGGCCCATGAGCTTGGCGTAGTAGCCGGCGAGCACGTCGCCGAAGTTGCCCGTGGGAACGCAGAAGTCGATGGCGTCGCCGGGCTTGAGGGCGCCGGCGGCGGCGAGCTGCGCGTAGGCGTCGAAGTAGTAGGTGACCTGCGGCACGAGGCGCCCGACGTTGATGGAGTTGGCGCTGGAGAGCACGACGTTTCGCTCGGCGAGGCGGGCACGCAGGGCCTCGTCGGCGAAGATGCGCTTCACCTCGGACTGGGCGTCGTCGAAGTTGCCCTCGATGGCGCAGACGGCGACGTTGGCGCCGCGCTGCGTGGCCATCTGCAGGCGCTGGATGTCGGAGACCTTGCCGTGCGGGTAGAACACGGTGACGCCCGTGCCCTCGACGTCGGCGAAGCCCTCGAGCGCGGCCTTGCCGGTGTCGCCGCTCGTGGCGGTGACGATCATGACGCGACGCCCGTCGCCGGCGCGCGAGACGCGCATGAGCTGCGGCAGCATCTGCAGTGCCACGTCCTTGAACGCGCTCGTGGGACCGTGCCACAGCTCGAGCGTCCAGTCCTGCCCGCACGGCGTCACGGGGGTGACGAGCTTGGAGTCGAAGTTGGCGCCGTAGGCCGCCTCGACGCAAGTCGAGATCTCCTCGGCCGTGAAGTCGTCGAGCAGGTGCCCCAGCACGAGGCGGGCGCGGTCCTGATAGGTGCCGGCGAGGAGTTGCTCGAGCGAAGGCACGCCCGCGGCAACGTCGTCGCGCACGAACAGGCCGCCGTCCTGGGCGATACCCTCGAGAATCGCCTGCTTGCTTGTTAAGGATTCGTTTCGCGAGCGCGTGCTATGGTACGTTGTCACTGCTCTTCTCCTTGCATCGTGAGCGATTGGGCAGACGGGGCGCCGCCTCATCTGTGCGTATCGTCCATAGTAGCGCCGGAAGGGCATAAGCCGGGACCCGGCAATCACATATGAGACAGTATGGAAACCTCGGGTGACGCCCTGACGGCACAGCGGACGAAAGCGGGCCACATGATCAAGATCACCAAGTTCGGAGGCTCGAGCGTCGCCGACGCCGGGCAGTTCAAGAAGGTCAAGCGCATCATCGAGGCCGACGAGGGCCGCAGGTTCGTCGTGGTGTCGGCGGCCGGCAAGCGCAACTCTGATGACAACAAGATCACGGACCTGCTCTACCTGGTGGACGCGCACCGCACCTACCACGTGGACTGCACGCCGCTGCTCGAGGACATCAAGCAGCGCTTCGTGGGCATCGCGAGCGAGCTTGGCCTCAAGTACCCCATGGCCGAGAAGTTCGACGAGTTCGCCGCCAACATCAAGGGCTACACCACCGAGTACATCGTGAGCCGCGGCGAGTACTTCACGGCCCAGCTCATGAGCGAGTACCTGGGGCTGCCGTTTGCCGACGCCGCTGACTACGTGCGCTTTCATCACGACGGCACGCTCGACATGCAGCGCACGTGCGACCGCATCCACGACCTGGTGGTGCGCGAGGGCAGCTTCGTGCTGCCGGGCTTCTACGGCGCCACGGCCGAGGGCGACGTCCGCCTGTTCAGCCGCGGCGGCGGCGACATCACGGGCGCCATCGTGGCGCGCGCCCTCAACGCCGACCTGTACGAGAACTGGACTGACGTCTCGGGCTTCCTCACGGCAGACCCCCGCATCGTCAAGCGCCCGCGCTCCATCCGCCGTATCACGTTCGACGAGATGCACGAGCTGTCCTACATGGGCGCGAGCGTCCTGCACGAGGAGGCAATCTTCCCCGTGCGCGAGGCCAACATCCCCATCGCCATCCTCAACACGAACCACCCCGAGGAGCGCGGCACGATCATCCAGGAGCGCGTCGAGTCGAGCGAGGACGACCCGGTCATCACGGGCATCGCCGGCAAGAAGGACTTCCTGACCGTCCACGTCTCCAAGACCAAGATGAGCGACTCGGTGGGCCTTCTCGCGCGTGCGCTGGGGATCTTCGAGCGCTATGGGGTCTCCGTCGAGCACGTGCCCACGGGCGTTGACTCGTTTGGCGTCGTCGTGAACAGCGCCGACGTCAAGGACAAGATCTACTCGATCGTGGCCGACATCCAGCGCGAGCTCAAGCCCGATGAGGTGAAGGTCATCGACCAGCTGGCCCTCATCAGCGTCGTGGGCCGCAACATGTCCAACCGCCCCGGCACGTCGGGACGCCTGTTCTACGAGCTGGGCAAGAAGGACATCAACATCCGACTCATCACGCAGAGCTCGCAGGAGATCAACATCATCTTTGGCGTGAACAACAGCGACTTCGAGGACACGATTCGTGCGGTGTACGACGCGTTCCTCGACGAGGAGGCATAGGGGCCATGGCAGACAAGAAAAACGTTGCGATCCTTGGCGCGACGGGCGCGGTAGGTACGCAGATGCTCCAGTGCCTGGCCGAGCGAGACTTCCCGGTGGGCGAGCTGCGCCTGCTGGCGAGCGCGCGCTCCGCAGGCAAGGAGGTCGAGTGGTGCGGGCGGCAGATCGAGCTCGTCGAGGCAACGCCCGAGGCCTTCGAGGGCATGGATATCGTGCTGGGCGCCGCCGGCGACGACGTTGCCAAGCAGCTCCTGCCCGAGGCCGTGCGCCGAGGTGCCACCGTGGTGGACAACAGCCACGCCTTCCGCCTCGACGAGGACGTGCCCCTCGTCATCCCGGAGATCAACGCCGAGGACGTCTCCTGGAACCACGGGCTCATCGCCAACCCCAACTGCGCCACGATCATCGGCCTGGTGCCCACCTGGCCGCTGCACAAGCTCGGTCACGTCTCGCGCATGGTCGTGAGCACCTACCAGGCCGCGAGCGGTGCCGGCGCCCCCGGCATGGCCGAGCTCGAGACCGAGATTTGCGCCATGGGCCGTGGCGAGAAGTTGCCCGAGCCGCGTGCCTTTGCCGACCAGCTCGCGAGCAACCTCATTCCCCAGATCGGCTCCGAGAAGTTCGAGGGCTACACCTCCGAGGAAATGAAGATGCAGAACGAAGGTCGCAAGATCATGCACGAGCCCGGCCTGCGCGTGAACTGCACCTGCGTGCGCGTGCCGGTGCTGCGCTCGCACTCCGAGAGCATCACGCTCGAGTTCGACGAGCCGGTCTCGCTTGACGATGCCCGCGAGGCGCTCGCCAGCGCGCCCGGCGTGAGGCTCGTCGACGACCTTGCCGCCGAGAATGCCCGCGACCGCTTCCCGATGCCTCTGTACACGAGCGACCAGGACCTCGTGTGGGTGGGCCGCGTTCGCCGCGACATCTCCAACCCCGACGAGACCCGTGGCATCACCTTCTGGTGCTGCGGCGACCAGATCCGCAAGGGAGCGGCCACGAACGCCGTCCAGATTGCCGAGCTGCTGCTTTAGGGCCTTTCGCGCATCGCGTGTGCACTTCTCGCGCTGAACTTGCATAGCTGCCGTCTTGGGGCCGCCCGCCACGCGCGGACGGCCCCTTTCTTGTGAACGGGGACAAAAGGCACGTCCCTCTGTCCCCAAGGGTCCGCTAATTTAAGCGGGGTTGCTATGACAACCCGGTCTCGCGCTATCATTCTTGGCTAGTTAAGCGGTTGGCTAGGAGGAGTTGCACGTGAGACTCGACGCGTTGGAGATTGGCAAGGACGCGATCATTGCCTCGGTGGCATCGGATGATGCGGCGCTGCGCCAGCACATCCTCGACATGGGCCTGACGCCCGGCACCGAGGTTACCATGATGAAGTACGCACCCATGGGCGACCCCATGGAGATACGCCTGCGCGGCTACGAGCTCACCCTGCGCCGGGCAGACGCCGCGCGCATCGAGCTCGTTGACGTCCATGACACCGACGCGGTGGCGGCCGCAAACCCCCATCGCGAGGCCTGTGCCCACCCCGCCTTGGGCGAGGGCGTGACCCCGCGCGGCGGCAAGATGGCCATCGCCGCCGGCGACCCCATCCGCTTTGCCCTGGCGGGCAACCAGAACTGCGGCAAGACCACGCTGTTCAACCAGCTCACGGGCTCGAACCAGCACGTGGGCAACTTCCCGGGCGTCACGGTCGACCGCAAGGACGGCACCGTCCGCAACCATCCCGAGGCCACGGTGACTGACCTGCCCGGCATCTACTCGCTGTCTCCCTACACGGGCGAGGAGGTCGTGAGCCGTCAGTTCATCCTCGACTCGCGGCCCGACGCCCTCATCAACATCATCGACGCCACCAACATCGAGCGAAACCTCTACCTCACGCTGCAGCTCATCGAGCTCGACCGCCCCATGGTGGTGGCGCTCAACATGATGGACGAGGTGCTTGCCAACGGCGGTTCGGTCGACGTGAACCGCCTCGAGGGGCAGCTGGGCGTGCCCGTGGTGCCCATCTCGGCCGTAAAGGGCGAGGGTATCGACGAGCTGGTCGAGCACGCCGTGCACGTGGCGCGCTTCGATGAGCGCCCGGGGCGCCTCGACTTTTGCACGCCCGACGGCCCCGGCGGCGGCGCTGTCCATCGCTGCATCCATGGCATCGCGAGCCTCATCGAGGATCACGCGCACGCCTCGCAGATTCCGGTGCGCTTTGCGGCCACGAAGCTCGTCGAGGGCGACGAGCTCGTGATCTCGGCCCTTCACCTCGACAAGAACGAGCTCGACGGCATTGAGCACATCATCTCGCAGATGGAGGAGGAGTCGGGTACCGACCGCCTCTCGGCTCTCGCCGACATGCGATTCTCGTTCATCGAGGGGGTGTGCCAGGCCTGCGTGACCAAGCCGCATGAGAGCCGCGAGCACCTGCGCTCGGTGGCGATCGACCGCGTGCTTACGGGTCGCTACACCGCCATCCCGATGTTTCTGCTCATCATGGCGGCGGTCTTCTGGCTCACGTTTGGTGCGGTGGGGGCACCCCTGCAGGGCCTCATGGAGCAGCTCGTGGGCGCGGGCATCTCGGCGATTGACGACGCGCTCACGGCGTTTGGCACGAACCCGGTGGTGAAGTCGCTCGTGGTGGACGGCGTGCTGGCGGGCGTGGGCAGCGTGCTGTCCTTCTTACCCATCATCGTGGTGCTGTTCCTGCTGCTATCGATTCTCGAGGACTCGGGCTACATGGCGCGCGTTGCCTTTGTCATGGACAAGGTGCTGAGGCGCTTTGGTCTCTCGGGCAGGAGCTTCGTGCCCATGCTCGTGGGCTTTGGCTGCAGCGTGCCGGCCATCATGTCGACGCGCACGCTGCCCTCCGAGCACGACCGAAAGATGACCGTGATGCTCACGCCGTTTATGAGTTGCTCGGCCAAGCTGCCGGTCTACGGCCTTTTGTGCGCGGCGTTCTTCCCCCAGGCAACGGTGCCCGCCATCGTGTCGCTCTACGTGCTGGGCATCGTGGTGGGGATGGTCGTGGCACTCGTGCTGCGCCGCACGGCGTTCAAGGGCGAGCCCGTACCGTTCATCATGGAGCTGCCCAACTACCGCCTGCCGGGGTTCAAGACCACGCTCATGCTTGCGTGGGACAAGGCCAAGGGGTTTGTGACCAAGGCGTTCACGATCATCTTTGTGGCGAGCGTGGCCGTGTGGTTCCTGCAGACGTTCGACGTGCGCATGAACGTGGTGAGCGACCAGTCCCAGAGCCTGCTGGCGATGGTGGGCGGCTTCATAGCTCCGGTGTTTGCGCCCCTGGGGTTTGGCGACTGGAGGGCATCGTGCGCCCTCGTGTGCGGCCTTCTGGCCAAGGAGAGCGTCATCTCCACGCTCACGGTGCTTCTGGGCTCCTCGTCCGCGACGGCGCTCACGGGCATGTTCGTGCCGGCGACGGCCTACGTGTTCCTCGTGTTCACGCTGCTCTACCCTCCCTGTGTGGCCGCCATCGGCACGGTCAAGAGCGAGCTGGGTGGCCGCTATGCCGTGGCCGTCTTTGCTCTGCAGGTGGGCGTTGCCTGGCTCGTGGCGTTCGCCTTCCACACCGTGATGTTGGCGGTTGGCGTGCTGTAGGCCTGCGTGCGTGGCGCGGGTGTAATGTTTCTGATGCTTCATGAGGTGCGGCCGGCTGGGCGAGGGTTGCCTGATCGGCCGCACTTCGTATGAATTTGGCCCATTTTTGCCCAAACGAATAGGGACACAAAAAGAGGTCAGAAGGCAAAACGTGCCCTCCGACCTCGTGCTTTTCTGGTGCGCCCTGAGCGATTCGAACGCTCGACCGTCGGATTAGAAGTCCGGTGCTCTATCCAGCTGAGCTAAGGGCGCCTGCGAGGTGCCGTGCGCACCTGCGGTCTGAACATTCTAGACCAACGGCAGCCAACCGTCTTGGCGGAAGGGCAGTGATGCCGCGTAGAAAAGAATTTCAAAAAACCGCTTGCATCGCAGACGGCTGGTGTGCATAATAGACAAGCTGCTTAAAGGCGTGGCCAAATGGTGGGTGTAGCTCAGTTGGCAGAGCGACGGACCGTGGCTCCGTAGGTCGAGGGTTCGAGCCCCTTCACCCACCCCATCACGCCTTCAGGTAACATGGTTCGTTAGCTCAGCTGGTAGAGCAGGGGACTCTTAATCCCAAGGTCCAGGGTTCGAACCCCTGACGAACCACCATTGACATTCCCGCCAGGTAGAGTATTCTACTTGGAGACATACAGATGGTTCGTTAGCTCAGCTGGTAGAGCAGGGGACTCTTAATCCCAAGGTCCAGGGTTCGAACCCCTGACGAACCACCATCTAATGCACAGACCCCGGGTGAGAATCCGGGGTCTTTTGCTATGCCGAGGCTTCGCAACTCGACGGGTCATGGTCTGCTCGCTCACAGATGCGAAGCGACGCTTCGATTTGTCCTTACATACCCTTACATACCGTTTGTCTATTAATTCATAGCCATTTGGCAAATAATGCTTGCAATTTTATGAGGTTGAGAGATTGATTTGCCGAACGCATCGTTACACGGTTAAAATCAGCACCGTTGTTCAAGTGCGGCCGACGTAGACGGCCGAGACAAAGGGGAGTTCGCATGGCTATCCTTGATTCGTCCCACGTGTTCCTAGACTGCTCCGCCGCTACCCGCGACGAGGCGCTCGAGCTTGCCGCCAGCAAGGCCGTCGAGCTTGGTGCCACCTCTGACGCCGCCGCTCTGCTCGAGGGCCTCAAGGCTCGCGAGGCCGAGGGCTCCACGGGCATGATGGGCGGCTTTGCCATCCCGCACTGCAAGAGCGCCTTGGTCTCCGACCCCTGCATCGTCGTCCTTCGCTTCTCCGAGCCTGTCGAGTGGCAGTCGATGGACGAGGCGCCCATCGACTGCGCCATCGCCCTGTTCATTCCCGATGGCGAGCTGGGCACCGAGCGCCTGCGCATCCTCTCGAAGCTCGCGGCCTCGCTCATGCACGAGGACTTTTGTCACGCCATCAAGGGCGCCGCGGACGCGGACGCGGTCGTCGCGGCAATCAACGAGGGGCTCGAGAACTAGCCTCCTTCCGAGGTTCCGCAGCGTATGCCCACGGAATCGAGGTCAACTTTTTTACTTTGACGGCTCCCTGACATGCATGTAGGGGGCCGTTCCTGTGTCATACTGGAGTCTGGAAAATTTCGTGTGGAAGGGGCGATCTCTTGATCTACACCGTTACCTTTAACCCCGCCGTCGACTACGTCATGCACCCGCTTACGCTCGACATGGGCTTCACGAACCGCTCCTCGAGCGAGGACGTCCGTTGCGGTGGCAACGGCATCAACGTCTCGAGCATCCTCAACGAGCTCAACGTCGACACGATCTGCCTTGGCATCATCGCCGGCTTCACGGGTGACTACATCCTCGACACGCTGCAGTCCGCCGGCGTCACGTGCAACTTCGTGCGCCTGGACAAGGGCTTCACGCGCATCAACGTCAAGCTCAACGGCATCGTGATGACGATCATCAACGGCATGGGCCCCAAGATCCCCAACGACAAGGTCGACGAGCTGTTCGGCCGCCTGGACCGCATCAAGGCCGGCGACACGCTCGTGCTCACGGGCTCCATCCCCAAGTGCCTGCCGGACGACATGTACCAGATCATCATGACGCGCCTGGCCGGTCGCGGCATCCGCTTCGTCGTCGACGCCCCCGGCTCTCTGCTGCTCCAGTCGCTCGAGTCCGAGCCGTTCATGATCAAGCCTAACAACCACGAGCTTGGCAAGCTGTTCGACGTCAACCCCGAGACGCCCGAGGAGTGCATGCCCTATGCGCGCATGCTCCACGAGCGCGGCGCCCAGAACGTCGTCGTCTCCTGCGGTGGCGAGGGCTCGGCCCTCGTCGCGGCCGATGGCAACGAGTACATCACGAAGTGCCCGCCGTGCCACCTCGTGAACGCCACGGGCGCGGGCGACTCCATGGTCGCGGGCTTCCTCGCGAGCCTCGACCGTGGCATGTCCTACCAGGACGCGCTCAACTTCGCCTCTGCGTGCGGCTCTGCCACCGCGGCCAGCAAGGGCCTCGCCAAGCGCGCCACCATCGACAAGTTCTATGCCTCGTTGCAGGGTGTCATGGCCGAGTACGAGGCCGAGAAGGCCAAGGCCGCCAAGTGCGCCAAGAATGCTGATAAGTAGATGAATGGGAAATTACCCGCCAGACGTTGTGTATTTGCGTGCGTTTGGCGGGTATTGTTATGTCATTAACGCTTCACTCTGCTAGACTTCACGTCAGGTAATTTCAGTGGCCCGTGCGTGCGGGGGCATCTCGAGCGCGCAGCTGCTGTGATTTGCGGAAGGGGCTCGGCAAGAGCCAAAGAGAACAAGGAGCTCAACATGGTTTCCGAGAAGGTCACGCTCATCAACCCGCAGGGTCTGCACATGCGTCCGGCTGGCACGTTTGCCTCCGCCATGGGCAAGTTCGCCTCCACCGTCACCGTCGTCGCTGACGGCAAGGAGACCAACGGCAAGTCGCCGATGGCCCTCATGGCCGCTGGCCTCTCCTGCGGCACTGAGATCGAGATCAAGTGTGACGGTGCCGACGAGGCCGACGCCCTCGCCGCCGCCGTCGAGCTCGTCAAGAGCGGCATCGGCGAGTAGCCTCGCCTGCGGGCCTCTTGGCCCATGCCACATATGGCGCTCGAGGAGGGGCACGGCGCTTGCGCTGGCCCCTTCTTTCATTTACGCAACAATCCGGGGGGATTACATGTACAAGGGTGTCAACGCATCTGAGGGCATCGGCATCGGCAACGTCATGGTCGCCGTCGAGCCCGACCTGTCCTTCGAGCCGCACGAGGTCGCGGACGCCGCTGCCGAGAAGCAGCGCTACGCGGACGCGCTCGCCGTCTTCTGCGAGAAGACCCAGGCCCAGGCCGACCACATGAAGGAGACCGTGGGCGAGGCCGAGGCCGAGATCATGAGCGGCCACATCATGCTCGCTCAAGATCCCGGCATGACCGACTCCATCAACCAGGCCATCGACGGTGGCACCTGCGCCGAGCAGGCCCTCGTTGACACCTCGACCATGTTCGAGAACATGTTCCTGGCCATGGACGACGAGATGTTCCGCCTGCGCGCGGCCGACATCGCCGACATCCGCACCGGCATCCTCGCCGAGCTTCTCGGCAAGGAGGTCGTCGACCTGTCCGTCCTGCCCGAGGACACCATCGTCGTCGTGCACGACCTCACCCCGTCCATGACGGCCACCATCGACAAGCCGCACGTGGCTGGCATCGTGACCGAGACCGGTGGCCGCACGTCTCACTCCGCCATCATCGCCCGCGCCCTGGAGATCCCGGCCGTCCTGTCCGTTGCCAACAGCTGCTCCGCGCTGCGCAACGGCATGCGCGCCATCGTTGACGGCACCGAGGGCGTCGTCATCGCCGACCCCGAGGCCGACGTGCTCGAGAAGTACACGAAGGCTGCCGCCGACTTCGCCGCCGAGAAGGCCGCGCTCGAGTCCTTCCGCGGTCAGAAGACCGTGACGGCTGACGGCATCGAGAAGATCCTCGCCTGCAACATCGGCTCGCCCGACGACGTCGCCAACGCACTCGACCACGACTGCGAGGCCATCGGCCTGTTCCGCTCCGAGTTCCTGTTCATGGACTCCGCCGAGCTCCCCTCCGAGGACGAGCAGTTCGAGGCCTACCGCAAGGTCGCCACGGCGCTCAAGGGCGCCCCGGTCATCATCCGCACGCTCGACGTGGGCGGCGACAAGGAGATCCCCTATCTGCACATGCAGAAGGAGGACAACCCCTTCATGGGCTTCCGTGCCGTGCGCTACTGCCTGGCCAACCCCGACCAGTACAAGGTCCAGCTCCGCGCCCTGCTGCGCGCCTCCGCCTTCGGTGACGTCAAGATCATGATCCCGCTCGTCACCTGCGTCGAGGAGGTCAAGGCCGTCAAGGAGCTCGTCGAGGAGTGCAAGCACGAGCTCGCCGACGAGGGCCGCAAGTTCGACGAGAACATCCAGGTTGGCATCATGGTCGAGACGCCTGCCGCCTCCCTCATCGCCGACAAGCTCGCCGAGGTCGCCGACTTCTTCTCCATCGGCACGAACGACCTCATTGGCTACACGATGTGCGCCGACCGTGGCAACGACACGATCTCCAACCTCTATCAGGTCTACTACCCCTCCGTCCTGCGCTCGCTCAAGAACATCATCGAGAGCGGCACCAAGGCCGGCATCATGGTGGGCATGTGCGGCGAGGCCGCCGCTGACCCGCTGCTCGAGCCGCTCCTGATCTCCTGGGGTCTCGAGGAGTTCTCCATGTCCGCGCCGAGCATCCTGCGTGCCCGCAAGACCATCTCCCAGTGGAGCAAGGCCGAGTGCGACGCGCTCGCCGAGAAGGTCCTCGCCCTCGACACCGCCGCCGAGGTCAAGGCCGCGCTCGAGGCTGCCCAGAAGTAGCGTCTGCGCCTCATAGCATCATCAAGGTCCCGGGCCCGACGGCTCGGGACTTTTCTTGGGGAGCCGGCTTTTCTCGTTTGCCGAGACGGGCCGGCTCGCCTATACTTAACCGGCGTTCCGGGGCGTGGCGCAGTTTGGTAGCGCATCTGCTTTGGGAGCAGAGGGTCGCTGGTTCGAATCCAGTCGCCCCGACCAACGCACGCGGGTGTGGTTCAACGGTAGAACCTCAGCCTTCCAAGCTGATGACGCGGGTTCGACTCCCGTCACCCGCTCCATGAAGAGCAATCGGGCAGATGGCCGCTTGGCTGTCTGCCCGATTTCTGTATTGGCCCTCCTTGCGCGGCTCTCGCGTTTGGGGCCCGAGCCGAGCGCTGCAAACGAGTCACTTTGGGCGGCCAAAGAAGGCTCAATCTGTCTCGTTTGCAGCGCTCGCGAGAAGGGCGCCATGCGGGGCGTGGTGGCGGTACAATCGCGCTGACCGTCAGGGCCGGCGCGGGAGGAATGCGGCGTGGCGCTTCACCTTGGACATACGCTCGTCATCGCCAACCCCGCCTCGCAGAGCGGCGCGGGTGCCGGGGGAGCCGAGTTCGTGCGTCGCACGCTTGCCGCCTACGGGTCGGCGACGGATGGCTTTGACGTGCGCCTCACGACCGGTCCGGGCGTCGCCACGCAGATGGCGCGCGCGGCCACCGGCTTTGACACGGTGCTCGCGCTTGGTGGCGACGGTGTGATTCATGAGGTCGTGAACGGCCTCATGAAGATAGGGGAGGCGCGTCGCCCGCGGCTGGGCATCATCCCGTTGGGGTCCGGCAACGACTTCGCCCGCACGCTCGGCATGGCCGCAAACTCGCCGGAGCGCTCGCTTGGCCAGCTGCTCCAGGGCGTGGCGCATCGCCTTGACCTTGGCATCGTGAACGGCACCTACTTTGACCAGACGCTCTCGTTTGGCGTGGACGCCGCCATCGCGCTCGACACGATGGAGCGCCGTCAGCGCACGGGCGCGCACGGAACGCGCCTGTTCATGGCCTCGGGCATCGACGTCGTGCGCCACCAGCTTCGCTCCTGGCCCCATCGCGTCTGCTTCGACGGCGGGGCCGAGCAGGACGGCGACTCGCTCATCTTCGCGGTCCAGGTGGGTCCCACGTACGGGGGAGGCTTCAGGATCTGCCCCGAGGCGGACCCGGAGGATGGCCTTCTCGACGTGTGCTTCTCGCACGGCTCGCCCTCGACGGCCGCCGCGCTCGCGATTCTCGCGCGCGCACGGGTCGGGCGTCACACGGGCTCGCGCTACCTTGGCTTTCGGCAGGCCTCGGGCATCGTCATCGACTTCGCCGGCGAGCCTCCCTGCCAGGCCGACGGCGAGCGCGTGCGCGGCTCGCACTTTGAGATTGGCGTGGCGCACCGTGCCCTCGAGGTGATACGTCCAACCTGGCAGTTCTGACCCATATCGGGCATTAGTGCCATTCTTGGCCTCTAGCTGCGGCTTTGCTGCTTTTGTTACGACAATGCAACGGTCGGGTACTTCACCTGATTGCGCGCTGCCCAGAATTGTATTTTGTTTAAACGTCTGTCAAAGCGTGGCCGTCCCGTGGGGGCACGGAGCGGTCGCGAGGCGGGCGCCGGTCTTGCGCGTCCGCCGTTCCTGCGCATTCGTGCGCGTGAGAGGAGACGTCACATGACGTACACCGAGAGGGTCCTCGACGAGCTCAAGGCCCGCTACCCCGAGCAGACCGAGTTCATCCAGGCCGCCACCGAGATCCTCAACACCCTGCAGCCCGCCATCGACGCGCACCCCGAGTACGAGCAGGCCGCCCTGCTCGAGCGCTTCGTCGAGCCCGAGCGCGTCATCATGTTCCGCGTGCCGTGGGTGGATGACGCCGGCAAGGTCCAGGTCAACCGTGGCTACCGCGTCGAGTTCAACTCCGCCATCGGCCCGTACAAGGGCGGCCTGCGCTTCAACCCCACCGTCACGCTCGGCATGCTCAAGTTCCTCGGCCTCGAGCAGATCCTCAAGAACTCCCTCACCACGCTTCCCATGGGCGGCGGCAAGGGCGGCTCCGACTTTGACCCCAAGGGCAAGTCCAACAACGAGATCATGCACTTCTGCCAGTCGTTCATGACCGAGCTCGCCCGCCACATCGGCCCCAACACCGATGTCCCGGCCGGCGACCTGGGCGTTGGCGGTCGTGAGGTTGGCTACCTGTTCGGCCAGTACAAGCGCATCCGCGACGAGTGGACCGGCGTCCTCACGGGCAAGGGCCTGTCCTTCGGCGGCTCGCTCGCCCGCACCGAGGCCACGGGCTACGGCCTCGCCTACTTCGTGGACGAGTACCTCAAGAGCCAGGGCGACTCCTTCGAGGGCAAGAACGTCGTCGTGCACGGCTCCGGCAACGTCGCCATCTACGCCGTCCAGAAGGTCTCCCAGCTCGGCGGCAAGGTTCTCGCCTGCTCCGACACCCACGGTTGGGTCGAGGACCCCGAGGGCATCGACTACACCGTCCTCGAGCACATCTACAACAAGAAGCGCTCCGGCCACGACAAGGGCGTCTCCCTCGCCATGTACGTGGACGAGCGCCCCACCGCCACGTGGCACGAGGGCGACGGCCGCGGCGTCTGGCAGCTTCCCTGCGACATCGCGCTGCCCTGCGCCCGTGAGAACACCCTGCACCTCGAGGACGCCAAGGCGCTCGTCGCCAACGGCGTGAAGGCCGTGGGCGAGGGCGCCAACATGCCCACCACCATCGAGGCCACGGAGTACTTCCAGGAGCACGGCGTTGCCTTCATGCCCGGCAAGGCGGCCAACGCCGGCGGCGTGCTTGTCTCGGGTCTCGAGATGAGCCAGAACGCCGAGCACCTCTCCTGGACGTTCGAGGAGGTCGACGGCAAGCTCGAGCAGCTCATGCGCGGCATGTTCCACAACGTGGACGACACCGCCAAGGAGTACGGCCAGGAGGGCAACTTCGTCATGGGCGCCAACATCGCCGGCTTCCTGAAGGTCGCCGACGCCATGATGGCCCAGGGCGTCTGCTAGTCTCGGCATCAAGACATTTGCACGCACCTCGCGCGTAGGGGAGGCCGCCGTTCTCGGTGGCCTCCTTTTTTGTGGGCTGGGGATGTGACGCTCGTGCGAAGGTGCGGGATGGGGTATTATCTGAGAGCTGTCGCGCGGGCGTGGCGGAACTGGTAGACGCGCTGGATTTAGGTTCCAGTGGGGGAGACTTCGTGCAGGTTCGATTCCTGTCGCCCGCACCATCGCGCTTGAGGGGAGGCTGCCGGTCCGGTGGCCTCCCTTTTGCGTAGCGGCGCGGTGATAGTTTGGCCCCGTGCCCATGGTCACCGTTACGCTCAGGCGCGCATTTGCTAAAATGAACTAGTTTTGTGCATGCGTGCGAGCCGATTTGCTCGAACGCAGAAGAACGATCCATCAGGAGGAACGTTGAAGATCACCGTCACCGCCGCCGAGCCCAAGGACAACACGCTCGAGGCCAAGCTCACCGTCGCCGCCGCCGATGTCGATGCCGCCATCAAGAAGGCGTACAAGGACATCGCCAACAAGTACCGCTTCCAGGGCTTCCGCAAGGGCAAGGCCCCGCGCCCGGTCATCGACGGTCTCGTGGGCAAGGACAACGTGCTCGCCCAGGCCTCCGAGGACGTGCTGAACGAGGCCACGCCGCTCATGCTCGACGAGCTCGACGTCGTGCCCGTTGGCCAGCCCACCTACGGCGACGAGCCCGTCCTCGTCTCCGAGGGTGCCGACTATGAGGTTACCGCCAAGATCTCCCTGCGCCCGGACTGCGAGCTCGAGAGCTATGACGCGCCCGAGATCAACATGCCGCCCGCCGAGGTCACCGACGCTGAGGTTGCCGAGCAGCTCGAGACGCTCATGAACTACCACGCCACCTACGAGGACGCCGGCGAGGACTTCGCCGCCGCCCAGGGCGACATGCTCACCCTCGACATCGAGAACGTCGAGAACGGCGAGGACCTCGCCGGCACCGACCGTCCGTTCATGATCGGCTCCTCCACCGTTCCCGCCGCGTTCAACGACGCCATCAAGGGCATGAAGGTCGGCGAGAACAAGGACGTCGAGATCGCCGTCGAGGGCCACGACCACACCGACGCCGAGGGCCACGACCACACCGACGCCGAGGGCAACGTGGAGCACCACGAGGGCAAGACCATCAAGGTCAAGGTCACGCTCAAGAGCGCCAAGAAGCAGGTCGTGCCCGAGCTTGACGACGAGTTCGCCAAGAAGGCCTTTGGCTACGACACCGTGGACGCCCTCAAGGACGCCCTCAAGGAGGAGATTGCCGAGGACAAGAAGCAGCAGCTCCCCAACATCAAGGAGACCCGCGTCATCGAGAAGGTCGCCGAGGCCCTCAAGCTCGACGAGCTTCCCCAGGACTACGTCAAGCAGGTCTTTGACGAGATCGCCCAGGACTTCCTCGGTCAGCTCCAGCGTCAGGGCCTCACGCTCGACGCCTGGCTCTCTGCCCGCAAGATCCAGATCAGCGACTTCCTGGACGACCTCAACGCCCAGGCCGCCGAGCGCGCCCGTCAGTCCCTGGCCCTCGACGCCCTCGCCAAGAAGCTCAACCTCGAGGTCACCGAGGAGGACGTCCGCAAGGAGTTCGAGGACGCCGGCGTGAAGGACGTCGACGCCTCCATGAAGGACTTCAAGGAGGCCGGCCGCATGCCCGCCGTCCGCGAGACCGTCAAGCGCTCCAAGGCCGTTGACTGGCTCGTCGAGAACGCCAAGGTCACCGAGGTCGACGAGATCGCCGAGCGCCGTGCCGCCCGCGAGGCCGCCAAGGACGCCGAGTAGCGTGCCCTCTTGCTGGGCCCGCTCGGGTTTCAGCTCCCATTAGGGGTATAAACGCCGGGCGGGGAATCTCTCCCCGTCCGGCTTTTTTCTCACGTGGCGCCGCGCCGTTGGCGCCCGCAACCGCAAGGAGGACCGAATGTTCAGCCCGGTTCGCAACATCCCGAACATCCCGTACGTCGTGGAGCAGACGCCGCGCGGCGAGCGCAGCTATGACATCTACAGCCGCCTGCTCAACGACCGCATCATCTTCCTGGGCGAGGAGGTCACCCGCGACTCCGCCAACCTCGTCGTGGCTCAGCTGCTGCACCTCGAGAGCCAGGACCCCGACAAGGACATCATGCTCTACATCGACTCGCCTGGCGGAGACGTCTATGCGGGCCTCGGCATCATCGACACGATGAACTACATCAAGCCCGACGTCTCCACGATCTGCGTGGGCATGGCCGCCTCCATGGGCGCCGCCATTCTCGCGTGCGGCGCCAAGGGCAAGCGCCTTGCGCTGCCCAACTCCATGGTGCTCATCCACCAGCCGAGCTCTGGCGTGCAGGGCCAGCAGACCGACATCCAGATCGTCGCCGACGAGACCAAGTGGATTCGCCAGCACCTCAACGAGATGCTGGCCGAGGCCACGGGCCAGCCCGTTGAGCGCATCAACGAGGACACCGAGCGCGATCGCTACCTGCGTGCCGCAGAGGCGTGCGAGTACGGCCTGGTCGACAAGGTCATCACGCGCCGCGTCGACGCGGCCAAGGAGGAGTAGCCGTGCCAACCTACCACGACCCGCGCGACCCTCACGAGGACGAGGTCCGCTGCTCGTTCTGTGGGAAGACCCGCAGCCAGGTCCGCAAGCTCGTCCAGGGCCCGGAGGGCGTCTTCATCTGCGACGAGTGCATCGACGCCTGCTCTGACATCATCCGCGACTCCGACGCCTTTGACTCCGACGTGGTCGATGCCTACGGTGACGTGCCCACGCACGCCGCCCCCTCGCCGCTGCCCATCGAGGACCTGCCCACGCCGCACCAGATCTATGACGAGCTGTCGCAGTACGTCATGGGCCAGGAGGACGCCAAGCGTGCCATGAGCGTGGCCGTCTACAACCACTACCGCCGCGTGCTGTACGGCCTTGAGGACGAGCAGTACGAGCAGGACTACGAGCGCCTCGAGGCCAGCGCCCGCGCGGCCGGCGCCGATGAGGTCATGGACCGCGAGCCCGTCGAGCTCGCGAAGAGCAACATCTTGCTGCTGGGCCCCACGGGCACGGGCAAGACGCTGCTTGCCCAGACGCTTGCGCGCTTCCTCGAGGTGCCGTTTGCCATCGCAGACGCCACGACGCTCACCGAGGCGGGCTACGTGGGCGAGGACGTGGAGAACATCCTGCTCAAGCTCATCACGGCCGCGGACGGCGACGTCGAGCGCGCCCAGGTGGGCATCGTCTACATCGACGAGATCGATAAGATCGCCCGCAAGGCCGAGAACCTCTCCATCACCCGCGACGTCTCCGGCGAGGGTGTGCAGCAGTCGCTGCTCAAGATCCTCGAGGGAACCGTGGCGAGCGTGCCGCCCCAGGGCGGCCGCAAGCACCCGCAGCAGGAGCTCATCAAGATTGACACGACGAACATCCTGTTCATCTGCGGCGGCGCCTTCGTGGGCCTCGACAAGATCGTGGCCGACCGCGTGGGCAAGAAGGGCATCGGCTTCAACTCCGAGCTCGCGACGAAGGTCTCCGAGTCCGAGGACGAGCTCATGGGCGAGGTCACGCCGCAGGACCTGCACAAGTTCGGCATGATCCCCGAGTTCGTGGGCCGCATCCCGGTCATCTGCTCCACGAGGCAGCTTGACGAGGACGACCTCGTGCACATCCTCACCGAGCCGCGCAACGCCATCGTCAAGCAGTACCGCCGCATGTTCGAGATCGAGGGCGTGGAGCTCGAGTTCGAGGACGATGCGCTGCGCGAGATGGCCCACCTCGCCCTCGAGCGCAAGACGGGCGCCCGTGGCCTGCGCGCCATCGCGGAGAAGACTCTCCAGCAGACGATGTTCGACGTCCCGAGCGACCTCTCGGTTGCGAAGGTCGTCGTGACGAAGGCCGCCGTGGATGGCGACGAGCAGCCCAGGCTCGTGCACACCCACAAGGTCGGCCACCGCGCCGAGTAGCGGGTGGACACGTCGCTTCTGGTGGGGCAGGCCTCGACCGTCCTCACCGTTCCGGTTGTCATCGACTATGCGTCGGTGGTCGTCGGCGTCCTCACGGGGGCGCTGTTCGGCTGCCGACGCAGGCTTGACGTCGTGGGCGTCACCGTGGCGGGCTTCCTCACGGGCTTTGGCGGGGGCATCGTGCGAGACCTGCTGTTGGGCGCCCAGGACGTCTACTTCATGAGCCACCCCGACCTCATCTGGGTCTCGCTGGCGATCTGCCTGCTCACGTTCTACTTCCGCGGCATCTTTCTCGACCTCAACAAGTCGATCCTGCTTGCGGACACGCTCTCTGTGGCGCTGTTTGCCCTTGCGGGGTCGAGCAAGGCGTTTGCCTATGGGCTCGACCCCCTCTACGTGGTGATCATGGGCGTCATCACGGCCGTGGGAGGAGGGGCGCTCAGGGACTCGTTCGCGGGCATCATGCCGGCGATCTTTCGGGGCTCCAACTACTACGCCATGGCCTGCCTCGGCGGCTCGTGTGTGTTTGCTCTGCTCGCGTTTGCGGGCGTGAACCTCGTGCTGGCAGGCTTTGCCTGCGTGTTCGCGGTGCTGATGCTTCGCTACCTGAGCATCCGCTTCAACTGGCGCACGCGCGAGGAGGCCGACCTCACGCCGAGGGTCGCCAGCGCCGCACGCACGATGCGCCAGCGCCTGCGCACGCGCTCACGGGCTCGTCGGCGACGCTAGCATGGCGGACCGGGGCAAGGTGGGCCCCAGCGTCATACGTCCCCGGCGTTCACTCCATCGGGCTGGATTGCCGCGTTCGCCGCTCGCGAGGAAAATGGAAGGCTGTGTACTCACGAGCGGAAGGCGTCCCATGTCCGTTGACCTCAATGCCATAAGCAAGAAGAACCTCGTGCGCGACCTCGGGCTCATCGCCTTGGGATCGCTCGTCTTTGCCGTGGGCCTCAACTGCTTCATGGAGCCCAACGGCCTGGCCCCGGGCGGCATCTCGGGTCTTGCCATCACGCTGCGTGCCGCGGTGCTTGCCGCGGGCGGGCCCAATCTGCCCGTGGGCATGCAGACGCTCGTGATGAACGCGCTACTCATGATCGTGGCGGCGCGCGTGGGAGGGGCAAGCTACGTGCTGCGCTCGCTCGCGGGCATCGTCTTGTCGAGCGTGCTCATCGACGCCACGGCACCCGTGCTGCCCGTGCTTGCGGCAGACGACCTGCTGCTTGCCTCCCTGTGGGGCGGCGTGGTGTGCGGCGTGGGGCTGGGCATCGTGTTTCGCGCTGGAAGCAACACGGGCGGCACCGACATCATCTGCCAGATCCTCGCCCGCCACACGCCCATCCCCGTGGGCACGTGGGTGACGATAACCGACCTCATGGTCGTTGCCGTCTCTGCCTCGGTGTTCTCGCTCGAGAACGCGATGTACGCAACCATCGCGATGTTTCTCATGGGCAAGGTCATCGACATGGTCATCGACGGGCCCAGCCACGAGCGCGTGGCGTGGATCATCTCGCGCGAGCACGAGGCGATCGCCCGTGCCGTCATGGATGACCTCGACCGTGGCTGCACGGAGGTCCTTGCCCGCGGCAAGTGGACGGGGGAGACGCGGCCCATGCTGTTCGTCATTCTCGACCGTGGCGACGTGACGCCGCTCAAGACCATCGTGGCCGAGCTCGACCCCGAGGCCATCGTCGTCATCACGGAGGCGCACGAGGCGTTCGGCGAGGGCTTCCGCAAGATCGAGGGCGACACCGGCCTCTAGCAACGGTGACACTTGAGGGCGGGGCCAAACTGTCACCGCGGCCGTGAAGGCGGCGGGGCCGATGAGGACGGTGACAGCCTGGCCTCGTCCCTAGATGTCACTCGGTGGGCCAGACGAACTCGGCGCGGCCCGCTTCGCCGCCGTCGATGAGCAGGTTCTGGCCGGTCATGAAGCGGTTTGTCACGGCCACGAAGTAGATCCACTCGGCGATCTCTCCCGGCGTGGCCCAACGGCGCAGCGGCGTGAGCTCCATGATGCGTCCCCACATGGCCTCATCGTCCATGACGTAGCGGTTGAGCTCGGTGAGCACGCCTCCCGGGTCCACGCTGTTGCACGTGGCCTGCGGGGCCAGGCGGTTCGCGACGTTTCTCGTGTAGGCGATGACGCCGCCCTTGCTCGCGGCGTACTCGGGAAACTCCGAGCCCGTGTGGCCGCTTGCGGAGCCTACGTTCACCACGGCACGGACGCGCGGGGCGGGACGCGCCGCAAGGCCGTCTCCCGTGAACGCGTACGTCTCGGTGACGTTGATGGTGCCGCGCAGGTTCACGGCGATGTCGTCGGGCGAGTCCTGCACGCCCGCGTTGTTGACGATTATCTCGGGCTCAAGCCCTGCGGGCAGGTCCGCGCGGTCGCGCACGTCCGCGATGAGGTGTCGGTAGCGCTCGTGCTCGATGCTTGACTCGGCCACGTCTAGACCGGCCACGTTGTGCCCGCGCTCGAGGAACAGCTCGGCGCACGCGCGTCCGATGCCGCTTGCCGTGCCGGTGATGAGGATGTCCATGCTATGCCCTTGCATTGAGCTCTGCGGCGTGTTCCCTGACGTATTCCTCGCCCACGCCGTCGCGCGCCCAGCCGCTTGCCACGCGGAAGCCGATCGGCGAGAGCACGACCTCGCACAGCAGCTCGGCGGCGGCGCCCGTGAGCGAGCAGGTGATGACCTGCAGCCACGTCCAGCCAAAGAACACGTGGGAGACCACGATGGCAAACACGAGGTTGTCCACGATCTGGCCCACGCCCGTGCTCACGTAGCTGCGCAGGGCAAACGTGGCAAACGTGCCGTTGTCGGTGAGGTGGCCGATGAACTGGTTGACGTGCGAGTTCACGAAGCTCGAGCACAGCATGGCGAGCGAGCTGCCGGCAACCACGTACCACGAGCCGCCGATGGTGGCGTTGAGCGCGGCGTTGACGTCAAGCGAGCCCGTGTCGTAGTAGGCGCCCCACATGCCCGGGGCCAGGCTCACGAGCCAGAACAGCGCGCTCACGGCGAGGTTGACGAGAAGGGCGAGGATGGAGACCTTGACCGACGCCTTGGGGCCAAAGCGCTTGCAGATCATGTCCTGGCAAAGAAATGACACCCAGCTCAGGGTGAAGCCGCAGTCGAGCGCGAGCCATGGCAGGCTCACGAGCTCCTTGTTTGCGAGCAGATTCATGAGCACGACGCTCAGGACGAAGCACGTGACGGTGGGCGCAGGGATGCTGCGCATGAGGACCCTGTAGTCCTCGAGGGTCTTTCTCAGCATATGTCTCCTTTGGTTTTAGCTTCTAACGCGCTGGATATCGGAACCGAACAGCGCGGGCGGCGGATCCGCCGGACACAACCTGACTAGCATAGCCCTTGTTTCCACTTATTTCCATGAGGGCTCGGCATCGGCTTCAAGGAGCCTGCGCGGGGATAGAATGAGTCGTTTTCGTTTCGATGGGTCACAGCAAGAAAGGTTTTTGCATGGCTGAATCTCTTGATCTTGCCAAGAAAGGCAAGGGCCTCCTCCTTTGTCTGACAATCGCCGTGGTCGCCTGGATTTGCGGCCAGCATGCAGATGTGGTCGGAGGGCCGGTCTTTGGCATCCTGTTTGGCATGCTCCTGGCGCAGGTACTGCGTGGTCACGATGTCTCGGCGTTGCAGCCGGGCATCAAGTTCACGTCAAAGTACGTCCTTCAGGCTGCCGTCGTCTTCCTGGGGTTCGGGCTTAACCTCGCGCAGGTCGCGAAGGTGGGGGCCACGAGCCTGCCGGTGATCGTCTCCACCATCTCCACGTCCCTCGTTGTCTCCTTCGTGATGTGCCGCGCCATGCACGTGCCCGGAAAGATCGCCACGCTCATCGGCGTGGGTTCCTCCATCTGCGGAGGCTCCGCCATCGCGGCAACGGCGCCTGTGATTCGCGCAGACGACGAGGACGTTGCCCAGGCCATCTCCGTGATCTTCCTCTTCAACGTGATCGCCGCGCTCGTCTTTCCCACCCTCGGCGGCATGCTGGGCCTCACCAACGAGGGCTTTGGCCTCTTTGCGGGTACTGCCGTCAACGACACCTCCTCGGTGACGGCTGCCGCGGCCGCGTGGGATGGCATGCATCCGGGCGCCAACACGCTTGATGCTGCCACCATCGTCAAGCTTACGAGGACGCTCGCTATCATCCCGATTACGCTCGCGCTTGCCGTGTGGCAGATGCGCGTCGACCGTCGCACGGGAGGGGAGGGCAAGAGCACCTTCAGCCTGCGTCGCGCCTTCCCGACCTTCGTGGGCCTCTTCGTGCTCGCGAGCCTCGCAACTACTGTGTTCGCCCTGCCCACGGCCGTCACCGCGCCGCTGAAGACGCTCTCGAAGTTCCTCATCGTGATGGCCATGAGCGCCATCGGCCTCAACACCGACATCGTCAAGCTCGTGCGAACGGGCGGCAAGCCCATCGCGCTGGGGGCCTGCTGTTGGGTCGCCATCGCCTGCGTGAGCCTAGGCATGCAGCACGTCATCGGCATCTGGTAAAAAGAGCGCGCCGTCACGTTTGTGGCGGCGCGCTCTGGTTTGGCGGCGCACTATGGTTTGGTTCGCTATTCCTTTCGTGCCACCAGGTGTGCGCGGAAGCCCTTCTGCGCCTCGAGCTTGAGCAGGGTGAGCCCGGATTCCTCGACGAGCGCGCGTAGCTCGGACAGCTTGAGGATGCGCACGTCGCCATGGCCCAAGAGGCGGGCCAGCGGTAGCTCAATGTTGTTCATGAGCCAGACCGCGATGTCGTTTGAGGTGTAGTCACGCAGGACCAGTCGCCCGCCGGGCCGAAGGATGCGTGCCACCTCGGCGAAGAACCTCTCCGGATGCGGGTAGTGGTGGAAGCTGTTGGAGCAGAGCACGGCGTCGAAACTCCGGGGCTCGAAGGGCAGCGCCTCCGCGTCTCCGACGACAAAGCTGACGTTATCGAGCTGCTTTGCCCGGGCGACGTCGATCATCCTGGGTGTGAGGTCGAGTCCAGTCAGGTGCTTGTTGGGATACCGGGCGTGGAGCAGTTCTAGGACGGCTCCGGTCCCGCAGCCCACGTCGAGCGCGTCCTCGAACGGTTCGAGCTCAAGCTCCTCGAGCATCTGCGGATAGTCGTCCTTGCACATCTCGTAAATGCCGGCATGGCCGGATTCGTAGACCTTTGCTGCCTCAGTGAACTCCTTGATGGAGAGTTGCTTGAGCTCCTCTGCTGATTTGGTCATAGCCTCCCCCTATTCCTGGACCTTTAGCGCCTCGGAGAGGCTGACGCGCCTGATGGAGCGCGTGTGCAGGAGCGCCACGACGAGGTACGTCGCGAACCCGATTCCCACGCACGCCGCGATGGACCACCATGGCACGTAGATCTCGATGTTGCCGTTGTAGGCGAGCAGCATCGAGCGGAAGATCGCGGTGAGCGAGCCGATGATCACGGGCTGAGACAGCAGCAGCGCCGCCATGACGCACAACGTGATCGAGCGGATGTAGAGGTGAGAGATCTCGCCGTCTCGATAGCCGAAGACCTTCATGTAGCTGATGGAGCGCGCGCCGCGATCGATCACGGCCTTGGTCAGCAGGTACATGAAGAGGAGGAAGATGAAGACGGAGAGGCCGACCATCATCCCGATCAGGTCGCTCATCATGCCGATGAACTGGTCGCCCACGGCGCGCATGTCGTCGGGCGTGGTGTCGCCGGCGAAGTAGCGCGAGTCGAGGTCGAGCTCCTCGTCGCTTACGTAACCGTTGAAGTACGAGGGATCGTTGCCGAAGAGCTCGTTGAAGTCGTCGATGCTCATGTAGACGTTCATGTCCGACTTGGAGCCCCAGGCGGAATCGTCGCCCGCATACTCGAAGGAATAGTCCTTGTCCTCGTACTTGTCATGGAAGCCGACCTTTTGTCCCTGCCTCCAGCCGAACTTGTCGAGAAGGCCGCGGCCAAAGACGACGCGCCCGTCGCCAACGCCCAGGCCCTTCCAGTAGCGAGAGTCCGGGGAGACGCCGTAGATGGTTACGGTCTCCACTCCGTTGCCCTCGCCGCGGTCATATTGCAGCTGGTAGACGGCGTACTTCTCGGCTTGGGCGATCTTCTCGGCACCGTTGTCCGTGGTGTTGACGGGGTGGATGTCGTCGTTGTCTGCGTCGATGACGGAAGCATCGTCGATAAGGTCGATCACCTCATCGCGGTCGCAGCCGAGGGCGTCCGCGATGTCGTCGAGGCGCGCGTAGAGGGCGTCCTTCTTGTCCTGCGCCTCCTCGAGCGCGTCGCTGGCTGCCTGCATGCCCTCGACGCTGGGTGAGGCCTTGACGGCGTTGGCCGCCGCCTGGGCCGCGTCTGCCGCGTCGTCGAGCTCATCTTGGGCATCCTCGGCGGCGGCGAGCAGCGCGCCGTCGACGGACTGCAGGCGGTCGAGGGCGGCCCACTGCTCGCGCTCCTCGGCCGTGCCCTCGAGCTCGAGTGGGGCCTTGAGCGTGTACTGGTGCGCTGCCACGAGGCTCGTCTCGAGGTTGTCTGCGTAGTGCGTCATCGTGGGAAGGATCGCCAGGCCAAAGAGCAGAAGCAGCGAGGCGAACGCGATGCCCACGAAGAGCGTGGCGAAGTTACCGAGGTTGCGCAGGAAGACGCGCAGGCGGAAGCGCGAGACGAAGCCCATGCGCTTCGGGAGGCGCAGGCCGCGCTTGGTGCCGGACTTGCCGCCGGCCTCATGGCGCAGGAACTGCAGGGGCGTCTTGCCCATCTTGCGGAGAAGTCCCGCGAGCGTGATGAGGATGAGCGCGGCGGCAGGTACCACGGCGCATTTGACGAAGATCTCCCAGCTCCAAAAGACGTGGAAGGGCGGCAGGCTGTAGGAGCCGTAGTAGAGGTTGCGCATGGGCTCGGTGAAGACGCTCACGCCGAGCGCGGTACCCAGAAGCGCGGCGAGGATGCCAACAATGGCGGGAAGCGTGAGGTAGTGGAGGACAATCTCGCGCTTGCGATAGCCGCTCGCGAGCAGCGTTCCGATGATGGCGCTCTCCTCCTCGATGGTGGAGTCGGTGAGCACGACGAAGACGAAGGCCATGATCACGATGATGATGTCGAGCAGCGTCGTCCACATCACGGAGTCGCCGTCCACGTCGTCGCGCGCGTAGCCGATGCCCTGGTTGGAATCCGCGTCGATGAGGTCGTCCACGCGCGCGTCGGCGTCCGTGAGGGCATCGACCATGTCCTTCTCGGCATCGGTGCGGTCTGCGACGGAGAGGCCGCGATTATTGAAGACAAACGAGTAGGTGTAGGTGGGCGCGCCGCCTGCGTCTTCGAGCGCGGCAAAGCCGGTGTCGGTGACCTCGGCCACGCCATAGGTGACGGTGTTGATCGTGAAGTCCGAGTTGTCGAGGAAGAGCGCCTGGCTGTCGGGCTGGGTCATGATGCCGCAGATGGTGTAGGCGCGCCCTTCGAGCTCGACCGTATCGCCCACGGCGAGGCCGTTGTTCGTGGCGAAGACGCGGTCGATGGCGACCTCGTCGTCTGCCTGAGGTTCCGCACCCTCGCAGTAGGACGCGAGGTCAACCTCGGTGCGGTGGGCGTAGGTGCGCAGCGTGCGCTTGGTGCCGTCGTCGCCCGCAGGCTTCTTTATGGTGGCGTCTATCGAGAAGTTCTTGTAGAGCGTGACGCCTCCTACGCCCTCCGCGGCGTCCTCGGCTGCCTTGGCCTGGGCGTCGGTCGCCTCGAAGGAGGTCATCACGCGGCCGTCCTCGATTGCGTACTCGTCGCGCATGCCGTCGATGAGGCGGCCGATGGAGTGCGCGGCGAGAAGAAAGCCCGACGTGAGGGCAATCGAGCCGCACATGAGCAGGAATATGCCGAGGTACTTGCCAAGGTTGTGCTTGAGCTCTCGGGGGAGTCGCCTTGCCAGGGGAGTCATTGCGCGCCTACCAATCGAGCTCGGAGGCCGTCACGGGGGAGGCGTTGAGCTTGTCGGACGCCAGGCGCCCGTCGCGAAGGCGCAGCACGCGGTCTGCCATCTTGGCGATGGCGGCGTTGTGCGTCACGATCACGAGGGTGCAGCCGAACTCGCGGTTCACGCGCTCCATGAGCTCGAGGACCTCCTTGGAGGTCTTGTAGTCGAGCGCGCCCGTGGGCTCGTCGCACAGGATGAGCCCCGGGTTCTTGACGAGCGCGCGGCCGATGGCGCAGCGCTGCTGCTGGCCGCCGGAGACCTGGCGGGGGAACTTGTCGCGATGCTCCCAGAGGCCGAGCGAGCGCAGGAGGTCCTCCATGGGCAGCGGGTTCTTGGAGAGGTGCGCGGTGACCTCGATATTCTCCTGGATGGTGAGGTCTGGCACGAGGTTATAGAACTGGAAGACGAAGCCAAGCTCGCGACGGCGGTACTCGCCGAGGTCTCTGGCCGAGAGGGTCGTGAGGTCGCAGCCGTCGACGGCGATGCTGCCGCCGTCTGTGCCCTCGAGGCCGCCGATGAGGTTCAGGAAGGTCGACTTGCCCGAGCCGGAGGGGCCGAGCATGACGCAGACCTCGCCGCGGTTCACGGTGCAGGTGATGCCGTCGAGTACCTGGACGCGGGCCTCCCCGGCGCCGTAGTGCTTCTTGAGTCCGTCTACCACCAGGTAAGGGGTGTTGCCCTTCATGGGACGCTCCAATCATCGCGCGAAGGCTAACGGAAGCGGTCTGTTTGGAGGGCAAAGTTAGCCTTGGTGAAGTTAGTTCGAGCAAACAATACCACGTGCGAGGAATTCGTCGGGGCAGATGGGGCTTTGGAAAAAGACCCGACACAAACGGGGTTCGAACTGCCGGCCGAGGCCCTTCTCGCCCTAGGGCTCGATCACTTGGGCCAACGCGTCCACGAAGCGCCTAACGTGCGGTGCCGGGTCGCGCGGGTAGGCCAGAAAGCAGGGGACCCGGATGCCGCAGTCGAGCTCGATGCCGACGAAGCCAGGGTGTACGCCCGACCAGGCGCCGCTCGTGACCACGACGTCGCCCGACCCGGCCGCGTCGTTGAACAGCGCGAAGTCGAAGCTCTGGACGTCCATCACCTCGATGCCCTCGGTTGCCTTGAGAACGCGCCGCAGGTGGTCGGTGGCGTCGTTGGCATGGCGCAGCATGCGCACGCGCCTGCCGCGAAGGTCGTCGACGGTCAGCCTGCGCCTCTCGGCGAGGGGGCTGGTGCGAAGGACGTCTATCGAGAAGGGCGTCGAGAAGAGGGGGAGCAGCCGGCACATGCCACCCCAGCGGACGGTGGAGTAGCTCGTCTGGACCACGTCGACTTCGGCCCCCAGGCGCGTCATGACGGTCGTCTTGGGGTCGTACAGGTCGCCCACGGTCACGATCTCCAGCTGTAGGTCGGGCACGAGCTCGTGGACCTGCGGCCAGAGCGCCTGAGTGTTTCTGCCAGGCGCCATGAGCGAGACCCCCAGGCGGACCGACGCGGTGCCACCCAGGTTGCGGGCGCGCCAGAGCGCGGCCGCAACCTCGCCCATGATCTTGCGGGCGTCCTTGACGAGCGAGGCCCCGGCGGCGGTGGGTCGGACGCCGGTGTGGGTGCGCTCGAACGCGACGACGCCGAACTCACGCTCGAAGGTCGTGACCTGCTTCACCAGGGCGGGGGTCGAGATGCTCAGCCGCTCGGCCGCCTTCGAGAAGCTCCCGAGCTCCGCCGCGGCCACGATCGCGTCGAGACGTCTGTCGTACATCTCGCCCCCCCGTCTAGTGTTAACCAGTGGTTCATACCATACCAAAACATCGGTAATTCTCAGGCGGCTGGCGCTGCATTAGCCTTCGACTCGCATATTGGAGCCAATCGGAGGGATGGAAATGAATAACTGGCTCAATCTTGAGGGGGAGGTCTGCGTCGTGACCGGTGCCCTTGGCGGCATGGGCGTCGAGATCTGCCGTGAGTTCGCCCGCAACGGCGCGAACGTCGTCCTGCTGGACCTCGACGAGGAGAAGGTCAGGACCGCAGCCGCAGAACTGTCCGACGAGTTCGGCATCCACGCCGAGGGCTACCGCATGGACGCTACCAACGAGGAGGAGGTCCAGGCGGCCGTCGACGCGACCATCCGCGACTTCGGCCGTGTCGACGCGCTCGTCAACACCGCGGGCATCCTGCGCTTCTCGCCCATGGAGGACCTGCCGCTGTCCGACTGGGAGGCCGTCATCAAGGTCAACCTCACCGGCACCTTCATCGCGTCGCAGCGCTTTGGCCGCGAGATGATCAGGCAGGGCGCCGGTCGCCTCGTGCACATCTCGACCGCTGCCTCCTACCAGCCCGAGACCTTCTCCGGCGTCTACAGCTCCACGAAGGCCGGCGTCAACATGATGTCCAAGATGATGGCCGCCGAGTGGGGCCCCTACGGCGTGCGCTCCAACTGCGTGTGCCCCTGCTTCGTCAAGACCCCGATGAGCGCCAACTTCTACTCCGACCCCGAGGTCGAGCGCAGCCGCAGCCGCCTTATCGCCACGCGTCGCATCGGCGAGGTCACCGACATCGCCAACGCCGTCATGTTCCTGGCGTCCACGCGTTCCGACTTCACCACCGGCGCCGAGATCATGGTCGACGGAGGCTTCTCCAACATGATGGGCGACCTCACCGCCAAGCCCGGCGGCCGTCGCGCCTACGCGGAGAACTACCTCAAGAACAAGGGCGTCTCCCTGTGGACCGACGAGGTCGGCGTCAAGACGCCGTCCGACCAGTAGGAGACAAAGGGACAGTCCCCTTGTCTCCTCTGCTGCTTGTCAACGACTAGAAAGAGACCAATGGCTTCCGAGAATTCCAACAAGGGACGCGGTGTCGTTCTCACGGCCGCCTGCGTCACGATGTTCTTCATCAGCTCCATCGCCCTGTACTCCGTGGTGAGCAAGAACCTGCTCGCCGTCTATCCCGACTGGTCCGGTGCGCTCACCTGGGCGTTTCCCGTCTTCCAGACGATCATGGCCGTCACGGGCATCTTTGCCGGCCGCATCTCCGACAAGATCGGCCCGCGCAACGTCGTCATCGCCGCGGCCGTGTGCTATGGCGCCGGTTGGTTCCTGTCCGGCACCGTGACCGAGCCCTGGCAGTTCTACCTGTACTTCTCCGTGATTGCCGCCATCGGCAACGGTCTGGGCTATAACCCGGCGCTCACGACGGGCCAGAAGTGGTTCATCGACAAGAAGGGCCTTGCCTCCGGCATCACCCTGGCCGCCTCCACGGCCGGCCCCGCCGTGCTCTCTCCCGTGCTCGCGTCGCTGCTCATCCCGAGTCTCGGCATCTTCGGCGCGCTCAAGGCCCTTGGCGTCATCTTCTTCGTGACGATCCTCGCCTCCGCGCTGTTCCTCAAGGCCCCCAAGGCCGGCTGGCTTCCGCAGGGCTACGTGGCCCCCGCCGCCGGTGCCCACGCGGGCACGTTCGGTGACCTCACGCCCGGCGAGATGGTTCGCACCCCGCGCTTCTGGGTTCTCATCGTGACGTTTGCCTTTGCCGCCACCGCCGGCACGCTGCTCGTGGGCAAGGTTGCCTCCATCGCCGCCGTCCAGCTGTTCGACGATCCCGCGAGCTCTGCGGCCGTGGCTCTCGGCGGCGTGGTCGTGACGGTCAACACGTGCGCGAACCTCGTCGGTCGCCTGTCGTTTGGCCAGATCATCGACAAGCTTGGCACGTACAAGTCGCTGCTCGTGAGCCTCGTCGTGACCATCATCGCGCTCGCGATCATGTCCATGAGCTTCTCGCAGCCGATGTTCTTCGTGGCGCTGACGCTTCTCGGCTTCAGCTTTGGCGCGCTGCTCGTCATCTACCCGCCGCTCACGGGCGGCGCGTTCGGCACGTCCAACCTGGGCGTCAACTACGGGATCATGTTCCTGGGCTACGCCGCGTCCACGTGGATCAGTCAGCCCATCACGGCCGTGCTCTACCACGCCGAGGCCGGCAGCGCCGCCTACCAGCAGTCCTTCTATGGCGCCATCGTGATTGCCGCCATCGCCGTTGCGCTCACCGTCTACATGATGGTCGCCGACGGCAGGAAGGCCGCCAAGTAGCACCCTCCGGGTGGCCCCGCCCACACTCCCCGGGCGCGGGCCCCTTACCCTTCTCGGTCGGCCGATAGCCCCTCGGCCGGCCATCAACCAGCAGGCGGGCGGCGGCCTTGGCGTGCCGTTCGCATACGAAGGTGGGGCGGGCGAGCCCGCCCCCATGTCTCAGAGAGGAACCAACATGAGCGAGAAGGCTCCCGTTCGCATCGCGGTCATCGGCGCTGGCGCCATGGGCCGCAACCACATCCGCTTCGTCACCGAGGAGCCCGAGGCCGAGCTCGTCGCCATCGCCGACGCGTTCGAGGGCGCCCGTGCCACGGCAGACGCCGCCGGCGTGCCGTTCTTCACCGACGCCGCGCAGATGATGGACGAGGTCAAGCCCGAGGCCGTCATCATTGCCACGCCCAACGGCCTGCACCTGGGCGTTGCCCGCGAGGCCATCGCCCGCAACATCGTGCCGCTCGTGGAGAAGCCCATCTCCGACGACCTCGAGGACGCCGAGAAGTTCGCCGCCGAGGCCGAGGCCGCTGGCGTGCCCGTGCTCGTGGGCCAGCACCGCCGCCACAACCCGTTCGTGAAGAAGGCCAAGGAGATCATCGAGTCCGGCGAGCTGGGCCGTCTGACCGTCTCGAGCTTCCACTACATGATCTACAAGAACGACGAGTACTTCGACGTTGAGTGGCGCCGCAAGAAGGGCGCGGGCCCCATTCTCGTGAACCTCGTGCACGACGTTGACCTGCTGCGCTACCTGCTTGGCGAGCCCGTTGCCATCCAGGGCATGCAGTCGAGCGCCGCGCGCGGCTTCGAGACGGAGGACTCCGCCGTCGTGAACGTGCGCTTTGCCGACGGCTCGCTTGCCTCGATGACGATCTCCGATGCCACGGCGAGCCCCTGGAACTGGGAGGCCTGCGCCCGCGAGGACCCGCAGTATCGCCCGTTCGACGCCGACGCCTACTTCATCGGCGGCACGAAGGGTGCCCTGTCGCTGCCGCGCCTGCACCTGATGAGCTACGACGGCGCCTCCAGCTGGCACAAGCCGCTGAAGATGGACGTGCCCGCCGTTGACCCGGCCCTGCCGCACAAGATGCAGCTCAAGCACTTCGTGCGCGTCGTGCGCGGCGAGCAGGCGCCCGTCGTGACGCCTGCCGACAACGTCAAGACGCTGCGCGCGCTCAATGCCGTCAAGCGCGCTGCCGAGACGGGCGAGCTCGTGGAGCTGTAGGTCTTGCCATTTTGCGTTATGCGTGGGGCGCCGCCGGTGATTGTCGCCGACGGCGCCCCTTTGTGCGTGTTGGTAGATTCATGGGGACGAAGATGCAAAAGCCGCCCGAGGTTTGTGCGGTGTCGCCTCGCTTTGAGGCTCCCAAACCCCTTGCGCGCATATGCTCAGAATTGCTCGCTAGTTGACGCTCACGCCGCCGTCGACCTTGACGCAGGCGCCCGTCATGAACGAGGCCTCGTCGCTGGCGGCGAACAGCACGGCCGCGGCGAGCTCCTCGGGCTCGGCCTGGCGGATCTCGCCATCGAGGCCGGCCATCGAGCGGCCCATGCCAAACTGGTTGATGCCCGCGTCGGCCATCATGGAGCCGGCGATCTCTGTCTTGACGCCGCCGGGGCAGATGGCGTTGCAGCGGATTCCCTCGTGCGCGTACATGTAGCCGGTGTTCTCGGTCATGCCCACGAGCGCGTGCTTGGAGGCCGTGTAGGCCGCACCGGCGCGGGCGCCGTTCGTGCCGCCGATGGAGGCGACGTTGACGATGTTGCCGCGGCTCTCCTGGCCAAGCATGACCTGGACGGCCTTGCGCATGGCGTACATGGGGCCGTTGACGTTGACGGCGAAGACCTTCTCCCAGCGCTCGTCGGAGATGTCGCCGATGGGCTCGAAGCCGTCCATGATGCCGGCGTTGTTCACGAGAACGTCGAGCTTGCCCGCCTGCTCCACGGCAAAGTCGATCATGGCATCGTTGGTCTCGCGGCTCGAGACGTCTCCCACGAAGGGCAGGATCTTGCCCGGCAGGCCGTCCGCCTCGACCTGGGCGGCGAGCTCGGCGAGGCGCTCCTGCCGGCGGGCCACGGCCACGACCGTGGCGCCCTCCTTGGCGAAGTCATAGGCGATCTGGCGGCCCATGCCCGAGCTCGCACCGGTGACGACGACACTCTTTCCCTCAAAGCGCATAGTAAGTTCCTCTCATTGTTAGGAAATAACGGCGCATTTAAGTTTCGTGAGCATGCGGGGCGAGGCGGGCGCGGACTCGGCGGGCGGTAGCTGGGCCATGCCGGGCGGGCGCTGCGCAGGCTCGGCGTTTCCTTGCGGGCCGCGCCCCACGTGCGCCGCCCGTGCCCGGACGCCCCGGTTAGCGGTATGCTCTCGGGACCACGTTATGGATAGGGGGCTTCATGGCGAGACGCCGCTGGTCTGGATCTCTGGATGTCACCGAGGGGAGAATAGGCAGGCAGCTTCTGCTGCTGTGCGTGCCCGTGTTCTTCTCGTCCTTCTTCCAGGAGGCGTACTCGCTGGTAAACACCTTTGTGGTGGGTCAGTTTGCGGGCAAGGCGGCACTCGGTGGAATCCAGGCTACCGCACCGCTCGTGGACCTGGCCGTGGGCTTCTCGGTTGGCATGGGTACGGGCTTTGCCGTGGTGTGCAGCCAGTACTTTGGCGCGCGTGACGACGAGCGCCTGCGCGCCTCGGTCCACACGGCGATGACCATCGCGCTTGTGGGCGGCCTTGCCGTCTCCGTGTTGGGGAGCCTGCTCGCGGGCCCCATCCTCACGCTCATGGGCACGCCGACAGACCTCATGGGCGAGTCACTGGACTTCGTGCGCCTCTACTTCGGCGCCATGGTGTTCTCGATTGTCTACAACACCGGCTCGGCCGTGCAGCGTTCGGTGGGCGATACCCGCTCGCCCTCCATCATCGTGGCGTCCACCTGCGTCGTCAACATCGTGCTCGACCTCGTGTTCGTTGCCGGCCTCCACATGGAGGCGCTTGGCGCTGGCCTTGCCACGGCGCTCTCACTCGTGTGGGGCTGCGTCGTCACGCTCGTGCGCCTCACGCACGTCGACGGGCCGTGGAGGCTCGACGTACGCAGGCTCGGCATCGACCCGGGCATCTGTCGCGTCATGCTGCGCACGGGCCTTCCGCTTGGGCTGCAGTCATCGTGCTACTCGGTGTCCAACATCATCACGCAGTCGACCATCAACTCGTTTGGCTCCACCGTCGTGACGGCGTTCGGCCTGTGCGGTCGCATCGATGCCATCATCTGGATGGTCTCTGAGGCGCTTGGCGTGGCCGTGACCACCTTCAGCGCGCAGAACTTTGGCGCGAGAAACTACGAGCGCATGCGCCGCGGCCTCAGGGCGGCCCTGTGCCTCACGGCCCTGGTGGTGGGATCGCTGTCCGTGGTGCTTCTCGCCAACGTGCGCGCCCTGGCCGGCTTCTTCATCGACGATGCGCAGATCGCCGAGCTCACGGCCCAGGTCATGTGGTACGTGGGTCCCTTCTACGTGGTCTACTCGCTCTACGACAACATCGCGGGCACCATCCGCGGGGCGGGGGAGAGCCTGCGCCCCATGCTCATCGTGCTCACTGGATCGTGCCTGCTACGCATCATCTGGCAGCTTGTCATCGTGCCGCTCGACCACACACTGCACATGGCCATGCTCAGCTATCCCATCACATGGGTCACCACGGGCATCGCGTTCATCTTCTACTACCGCTTCGGTCACTGGATGGACCACGCGCACGAGCGCAAGGAGGCCAATCTCGCCGCATGAGGCATCGTGGCGCCCCCCCGCTGGCCGGATTGGACCGCGTATCCCCAAGTTTGGGCCGCCGCGCGCCTATGCTTGTGCCGGGGCGTGGATGGGAGGTCACATGGGGCGAGGAGAGAGAAAGGGACCCGCTCCCACCTGGATGGCCGCCTGTGCCGGCCTGGTGCTGCTCGCGCTCTCGTCGTCTGTTCCCAGGGCCGGATTCAAGGCACTCGTTGGCTACGCGCTTCCCGAAGACCAGCCCAAGATGACCTGGCTTGCAATCGGCCTTGACTACCAGCCGTCAACAGACCCCGCCCGGGTTGGTACAACCCCATCGGGATGGATAATCGCATCAGGCACAATGGAAACGTGGGGGACGAGGAGGCTACCGCCGAATCCGTCGTCTTGGACCGGCTGGGGCATCTGGCGGGCAATCCCGGCTATGGCGCGTGGTTCTTCGCAAAGAAGCTGGCGTACGAGTGGCTTGATCCAACCTACGACAGCTACTTCGTTGCCTCGTTCAGCAAGATGAGCGAGCAGGACGCCGCACGCTGGGGGCGTGGGGCCGACGCACGCTTCTATCCGATGGACCTCACCAAGCCACACGGCTACGTCTGCCTCGTGTTATTTATTGTCATGGACGCTTGTCAGTCGCTTCTCTATCTTGGTGCCGCACTGGGTGCGCGAGACCTCATGCGCGAGGCGTTGCGCGGGGGTCGTGGGGCGGCCCTTGCCGAGTACGCCCTTCCCTGCGTCTTCTTCGCGGGCTTTCTCCTCTACCTTGTCTGGGAGGGGAAGAGCATGTACACGCTGCCCCTCGCCATAAGCCTGCTCCCCACTGCCGCGCGCGGGATAGCCACATTTGTGCGGCGGCCGCTCCGCAAGCGCCTCGCCCAATAGCCGCGCGCGAGACGTGCCAAAGGGCTACGCCCCCCCCTGGTGCAGGGCAACGTGCTAGAATGTCGCACGATCGAAACGGGAGCTGGCGCACGCCGGCTGAGAGGGGTCCCGCCGCGGGCCCGACCGTTTACCTGATCTGGGTAATGCCAGCGTAGGGAACCTATAGGTACGCATGTACGAGGCTCCCGCAAGTGCGAGGGCCTCTTTTGGTTCTCGCGGAAAGCGAGGAAAGCATGGAATGCAGTGTGGCCATCCAGGTCCTGCCGATGGACTCGGCATCGGACGAGGACACGATCCGCGTCGTTGACGCCGTGATCGCAGAGATCCAGAAGTACGACGTCAACCCCTACGTGGGCCCGTTCGAGACGGCCATCGAGGGCGACTACGACACGTGCATGGAGGTCCTCAAGAAGTGCCAGCTCGTGGCCGCCGAGGCTGGCTGTGGTCAGGTCATGACCTACGCCAAGATCGACTACAAGCCAAACGGCGCGGTGCTCACCACCGAGAAGAAGGTCGGCAAGTACCACCAGGGGGAGAACTAGCCCCATGGCCACGCGCGCGAACAACGCGCCTGCCCGCCGATGCTGGCTGGCGCCCACCGTCACCCTCGCGAGCCTCATCGTTGTCTGGCAGCTTGTCTGCATGGCGGGCCTCGTGCCCACCTACCTGCTGCCGAGCCCCGTCCAGGTCGTCGAGGCGCTCGTGGGCGACCTGCCCCTGCTTGTGAGCCACTCGGGCACCACGATCGCCGAGGCGGTCCTCGGCCTTGCGCTGGGTGTGCTCGTGGGCTTTGCCGTGGCCGTTCTCATGGACCGCTTCGAGGTGGTCTATCGCGCGCTTGACCCCATCGTCACCGTGTCGCAGACCATCCCCACCGTGGCCATCGCCCCGCTTCTCGTGCTGTGGTTTGGCTACGGCCTCATGCCGAAGGTGCTGCTCGTGGTGCTGGGAACGTTCTTCCCCATCACGGTGTCGCTTGCGAGCGGCTTTCGCAGCGTGGACCCGGACATCATCGACCTCATGCGCACGATGCGCGCGAGCCGCCGCCAGATCTTCTGGATCGCCAAGCTGCCCGCGGCCATGAGCGAGTTCTTCGCGGGCCTGCGCATCAGCGCCACCTACGCCGTCGTGGGTGCGGTGGTCTCCGAGTGGCTCGGCGGCTTCGTGGGCCTGGGCGTCTACATGACGCGCGTACGCAAGTCCTACTCCTACGACAAGATGTTCGCCGTCATTCTCATCATCTCCGCGCTCTCCCTGGCGCTCATGGCCCTCGTGAGCCTGCTGCGTCGCGTCTCCATGCCCTGGGAGAGGGCAGAAAGAAAGGATCAGGATCAATGAGCAAGTCAATCTCTCGTCGCTCCTTCGTTGCCGGCGCGGCCGCTGCCGCCGCCATGACCGGCCTCGCCGCCTGTGGGGGCTCTGGCGCCGCCGCCACGACCGAGGCCGCCTCGGACGCCGCCTTCGGCGACGCCACGAAGCTCACCTTCGTGCTCGACTACACCCCCAACACCAACCATTCGGGCATCTACGTGGCCATCGCCAAGGGCTACTACGCCGATGAGAACCTGGACGTGGAGGTCGTGCAGCCGCCCGAGGACGGCGCCGACGCGCTCGTGGGCACCGGCAAGGCCCAGGTTGGCATGAGCTACCAGGACGTCATGGCCAACTATCTGGGCTCCGATGACCAGCTGCCCGTCACGGCCATCGCCGCGACCATCCAGCACAACACCTCCGGCATCATGAGCCGCGCCGGGGAGGGCATCGACCGCCCCAAGGGCATGGAGGGCAAGCGCTACGGCACCTGGGACCAGGACGTGGAGAAGGCCATGGTCAAGAGCGTCGTCGAGACCGACGGCGGCGACTTCTCCAAGGTCCAGCTCGTTCCCTCCGGTGACGAGGTCAGCGGCCTGAAGTCCAACCAGTTCGACTGCGTGTGGGGCTACGAGGGCTGGGGCCTGCAGAACGCCAAACTCCAGGACCTCTCCTGCGACTACTGGTCCTTCCGCAGCATCGACTCGGTGTTTGACTACTACACGCCCGTCGTCGTGGCCAACAACGACTTCCTGTCCGAGCAGCCCGAGGTGGCCAAGGCCTTCCTGCGCGCCACAAAGAAGGGCTACGAGTTCTGCGTGACGAACCCGGACGAGGCCGCCCAGATCCTGTGCGACGCCGCCCCCGAGACCGACGCCGAGCTTGCGAAGGCCAGTGCCGAGTACCTCGCCGACCAGTACACCGCCGACGCCTCCAGCTGGGGCATCATCGACCCCAAGCGCTGGGCCGCGTTCTACACGTGGATGAACGACAACCAGCTCACGCCCGTGGCGCTCGACGTCAACGGCGGCTTCTCCATGGACTACCTGGAGCAGTAGCGCATGGCCCCCACGCATGACGCGAACGTGGCGCCCGAGCCTGGCGCGCGCGGGCTCGGCGCGGCCGAGTGCGGACCGGCTGCGGGCCAGGCGGCCACGCCGGCCCTCGAGGTACGTAACCTCACGCTTGCCTGGGAGGGCTCCGAGACGCCCACGGTGAGCGACGTGTCGCTTGCCGTGGCGCCGGGCGAGATGGTGTGCCTCGTCGGCCGCTCGGGATGCGGCAAGTCCACGCTGTTCCACGGCATGGCCGGCCTCACGACGCCCGTCTCGGGCAGCGTGCTTCTGCATGGCGAGGACGTCACGGGCAGGCCCGGTCGCGTCTCCTACATGCTGCAGAAGGACCTGCTGCTTCCCCAGCGCACGATCATGGCCAACGTCTGCCTGCCGCTGACGCTTGCGGGCACGCCCCGTGCGGCGGCGCGCGAGAAGGCCGAGCCGCTGTTCGAGCGCTTCGGGCTCAACGGCACGCAGGACAGCTATCCCAGCGAGCTGTCGGGCGGCATGCGCCAGCGTGCGGCGCTCCTGCGGACCTACCTCATGGACAACGACGTGGTGCTCATGGACGAGCCGTTCAGCGCCCTTGACGCCCTCACGCGACAGGACATGCGCTCTTGGTTCCTCTCGCTCGTGAGCGACCTGGGAATGTCGTGCGTGCTCGTGACGCATGACGTGGACGAGGCCGTCGAGATGGCCGACCGCATCCTCGTCATGAGTGGCAACCCCACGGCCGGAGTCCCGAGCGGCATCGTGGGCGAGGTGGACATCGACTGCGCCCGCGGGCAACGCGCCGAGTGGCTGCTCACGCCTGCCTCGCTTGAGGCAAAGCGCGAGGTGCTGCTGCTTCTGGGCTAGGCGCATGCCCGCGCTTATCGTGTCAAGCGCACCTATCTGATGAGCTACCTCGCTTCTCGTGCCGAACGCACCTAATCTGCGGCCATGTGGCCGAGAAATAGGTGCGTTCGGCACGTTTTTTCTGGCTCGGCCGTGTAGCCCGCGCGCTTCTCGCCGTTATTGGTGGCTGCCCCAAGTGCCGCTACTCCACGCGGAAGTCTGCCGGGAAGTGAATGCCCGCCTGGTGGCGGATCTCGTCGCAGACGGCCAGGGCGTCGAGCGTGACGTCGGTGAAGCTCGACTCCGCGCCGCGTGCGTCCATACCCGAGCCCCAGAGCGTGTCGAGCTTCTCGCCCCGCACGACGCTCACGAAGTCGCGCAGCTCGAACACCATGTTGTTGTCGCACGGCTCGATGGCGAGCTGCTCGGTGACGCTGCCCACGGCGTTGGCCTTGGTCGTGGCCGCCCCGCGCACGGCCTGGCCGCGCACCATGACGCTTGCGGCCTGCGGCACGCTCATGGCGTCGAGCGTGAGCGTACCCAGGTCTCCCTCGATCTGGCAGGGGAGCAGGTCCGTGCTGATCTTTGAGTAGGCGAGCTCCACCACCAGGCCCGGCGTGCCCGAACGGCGGCCGTAGGAGCACAGCACGGAGCCGGCGCCGTCGATGATGCCGTTCGTGGAGGCCGTCTGCGCGTCCGAGATGAGCGTGGGCGCGGCGACGACGCGCTCGGGGACGCCAAAGAGCGCCACCATGGGCTCGATGCAGTAGACGCCCAGGTCCATGAGGGCACCGGAGGCCATGCTCGCGTCAAAGATGTTCGTGTGGCGCCCGGCCTTCACGTCGTCATAGCGCGAGGAGTACTTGCCAAAGCGGAAGGTCGCCCGGCGAAGGCGGCCCAGGCGGGGCAGCTCGCGCCAGATCTGGGCCCAGGCGGGGTCGTGGACGGGGCGCATGGCCTCGAGCGCCACGACGTGGTGCAGCTCGGCGGCCGCGTAGAGCGACTGCGCCTCGTAGCGGTTGGAGCACAGCGGCTTCTCGACCAGCACGTGCTTGTCGCCGCGCACGCAGGCGAGTGCCTGCTCGTAGTGGCAGGCGTTGGGCGTGGCGATGTAGACGGCGTCGACGTCGGGGCAGTTCGCGAGCTGCTCGAGCGAGGTGAACGGGCGGTGCCCGCCGTGCTTCTCGGTGAACTCGCGGGCGTTCACGGGGTTTCTCGACAGCGTGCCCACGTACTCGATGCCCTCGACCTGGCGCGCGGCCGCGATGAGGTCGTCGCTGATCATGGACGTGCCGATGGTTGCGAGGCGAATGCTGTCTGCCATGATGTCTCCCGATGCGTCGATGTGTGCTCACTAGGTGCGATTCTATGGCGAAGCATGCCTGCGAGCAGCGGCTTATTTGCGAGCGGTGGAGCCGAGAAATTTTCTTTGATTGGGACTTGCGCGCCCGTGGGGCTTTCCGCTATAGTTCTTATTCGCTGACGCGCACAGCGCAAAGGCACATGGAGTTGCCAGCTTAGCTCAGTTGGTAGAGCACCGCTCTCGTAAAGCGGGGGTCACCAGTTCAAGTCTGGTAGCTGGCTCCATCGAATGCATCGGGCCGGGGACCTACGTCCTCGGTCCGTTTTCGTTTGGAGCGGGAATGCGAGACACCGGGGACGGCTCGCCAGTCCCCAGGGCGGTGACAGTTTGGCCCCGCCCCAAGTGTCACCGGGGCAGCTGCTAGAATGAGCATTCGACTGACCAAGCTAGCAGGGGAGAGCCACATGTCACGTCCCGAGAGAATCGACTGCGTCCTGTTCGACTGCGATGGCGTCCTCATCGACTCCGAGCCCATCGCGGCACGCCGCAACGTCGTGGTGTTCGGGCGCATGGGCATACCGGCCACGTTCGAGGACTGCCTCACGATGTGCGGCCAGGACGGCAAGACCACCATCCCGGCCATCGGCGCCAAGTACGGCATCGACGTCACGGCCGAGCAGTTCTTTGCCGCCAAGCGCGAGTGCATCGACGCCGGCGCCATCGAGGCCGTGAGCTACCGCATGCCCGAGGCGGACACCCTGCCCGGCGTCCACGGCGTCCTGCGCCGCCTGCGTGCGGCCGGCGTCCTCACCGGCCTCGTCTCCACGACGGTCTCCTCGCACATCCTCGTGGGCCTCGACCGCTTCGAGCTTGCCCCGATGTTCGACTGCATCGTCACCGGCGACATGGTGGAGCGCCACAAGCCCGACCCCATGCCCTACCAGACCGCCATGGACTACCTGCACGTTGACCCCGCCCACACCGTGGTGGTGGAGGACTCTCCGGCCGGCGTGCGCAGCGGCCTTGCCGCCGGCTGCTACGTGCTGGGCTTTCGCGGGTCGGCGACGGTGAGGCAGGACGTGAGCGCCGCCAACGAGGTGCTCGACAGCTACTTCGACTTCGACCTGGTGTAGCGCGTGGGCGAGAACGGTGGCAGCGCCGCCACGTCCCTTGTCCGGACGCGGGGCCTCCTCGGCACGGAATGGTTCAACAAGCTGCTCATCGTGGCGTGTGCCCTGGCCTGGGGCTTCTCGTTCTTCGTGATGAAGGACGTCACGGCGAGCTTTCCGGTGTTCTGGCTTCTGCTCGTGCGCTTTGGCGCGTCTTCCGTCGCTATGCTCGCGGTGTTCTGGCGCCGCATCCGCGACAACCTCTCGGCGCCCGTCGTGCGCGTGGGAGCGCTGCTTGGCGCGTTCTACGGCGCGGCGTATGTGCTGCAGACCTACGGCATCGTCTACACCACGCCGGGCAAGAACGCGTTTCTCACGGGCGTGTACTGCGTGCTCGTGCCGCTGTGCGCGTGGTTGCTGGGACACGGCGCGCCGCGACGTATGAGCGTCATCGCCGCGCTCGTGAGCCTCGTGGGCGCGGGGCTCGTCGTGCTGGACAACGGCCTGCCGCTCAACGTGGGCGACGCGCTCACGCTCGCGGGCTCGGTGTTCTACGCGCTCGAGATGGTCATCGTGGCGCATGAGGGCCGCGGGCGCGACGTCTGGGCGCTCACCTTCTGGCAGTTCCTCACGATCGCGGCCATCGTGGGCGTGGGCCACGTGCTCGTGGAGGCGCCGCCCGCAGCCGAGGCGTTCGCGCCCGGCAACGTGTGCGCGCTCGCGTTTCTCGCGCTCGTGTGCTCGTTTGGGTGCCTTGCCGTGCTCAACTACGCGCTCACGAAGGTGGACCCCACGAGCGGCGCCCTGCTCTCCTCGCTCGAGAGTCCCAGCGGCGTGGCGTTCTCCGTGGCGTTTGGCTACGAGACGCTCACGCCCCGCCTGCTCGCGGGCTTCGTGCTGATCTTTGCCGGCATCGTCCTGTCCGAGGTAGGGACCAAAGGGGACGGGTCCCTTTGGTCCCGGGACGCGCCGTAGCCGCGCAGGCTACGCCAGCTCGCGCACGAGGCCGAGAAGCTCGTCGACGTCCTCGGCGGCCGTGGCCCACGAGCACACGAAGCGGACGACGCGCCGGCCGTCTGCCAACACGTAGAACGTCTCGCAGCCGGCGGCCTGGGCGAGGCGAGCCTCCTGGTCCTCGCTCACCGTGACGAAGACCTGGTTGCTCGTGGGGTTGCCGTACAGATCGAGACCGGCGGCCACGAGGCCCTGGCGCAGGCGGTCGGCGCACTCGTTGGCATGCCTCGCAAGCTGCCAGTACAGGGCCTCGGAGCCCTTGGCGGCCTCGAACGCCGCCTCGAACTGCGCGCCCAGCAGAAATCCCTTCGCGAGAAGGCCGCCGCGCTCCTTCTGCAGGTAGGGGAACGCCTCGCGCAGGCGCTGCGCGTGCTCGCCGTGGCCGCAGATGACGATGGCCTCGCCCATGAGCATGCCGTTCTTGGTGCCGCCGATGTAGAACGCGTCCACGCGGCTTGCGATGTGCTCGAGCGTAAGGTCGTTGCCAGGCGCCGTGAGCGCGCTGCCCAGGCGCGCCCCGTCCAAGAAGATGCCCAGGTCGTGGCCGCGCGCCCAGTCGCAGATGGCGTCAAAGCGCTCGCGGCTCCACACGCCGCCCAGCTCGGTGGTGTCGGTGATGTAGATGGCGCCCGGGCGCGTCATGTGGCGGCCCGTGCCCATCTGGAACTGGTAGACGCGCTCGGCGGCCTCCGGCGTGAGGAAGCCGTCCGCGTCGTCGGTGGGCAGCGACGTGCGGCCGCATGCGGCCAGCGCGCCCGTCTCGTGCACGATGATGTGGGCGTCTCGCGTGCAGATGGCGCCCTCCCAGTCGCGCAGCATGCCGGACAGGCAGATGACGTTGGCGCTCGTGCCGCCGATGCAGAACTCGACCATGGCGTCTGGGCAGCCGCAGGCCTCGCGGATGAGCTCGCGGGCGTGCTCGCAGTGGGCGTCGCCCTCCGTGTAGCCAACGCTCTGCTCGCCGCCGCACACGGCGACGGCGTCCATAATCTGGGGCGCGGCGCCCTCGGAGTAGTCGTTGCGGAACAGGTGCATGTGGGTCTCCTCACGTTGGCGTGCGTTTTCTCGGACGCCATGATAACGCTGCCGCCCTGTGGCCACGTTCGAGCTGCCCGCGTTATACTCAACCAGTTACACAGCGAGTGAGAGGGATGCCACATGGCGAACAAGGCAGAGGGCACCGAGGACCTGTTTGGCGCGCGCATGCGTGCCTGGGAGCGCATGCAGGCCGTTGCGCGGCAGACGTTTGCGCCGTACGGCTTTGCGGCCATCGAGACGCCGGCGATGGAGCAGGTCTCCACGTTCGTGCACGGTATCGGCGAGTCCACGGACGTGGTGCGCAAGGAGATGTTCCGCGTCTTCTCCGGCGCGCTGCTCGACCGCGTGTTCGCGGCCGGCTCCGACGCGGGCCTCAAGCCCAAGCAGCGCCTGGCCATGCGCCCCGAGGGTACGGCGGGTGTGGTGCGTGCCGCGGTGGAGAACAACTTCGTTCCGCAGGGCGGGGCCCCGGTGAAGCTGTGGTATGCCGAGCCGATGTTTCGCGGTGAGCGCCCGCAGAAGGGCCGCCTGCGCCAGTTCCACCAGGTGGGCGTCGAGTGGCTGGGCGCTCCTGACCCGGCGGCGGACGCCGAGTGCATCATCATCCTCATGGACTTCTACCGTGCGCTGGGCATCGACCCCGCCCACCTGCACCTGGCCATCAACTCCATGGGTGACGCCGCATGCCGCCCGGCCTATCGCGAGAAGGTCCGCCAGTTCATCCTCGACCATGCCGACGAGATGTGCGAGGAGTGCCGCGAGCGTGCGGAGATAAACCCCCTGCGCGCCTTCGACTGCAAGAACGACCACTGCCGCGAGGTCATGGCCGCAGCCCCGCTGGCCCATGAGAACCTATGCGAGGAGTGCGCCACCCACTACGAGCAGGTCAAGCGCTACCTGGACGAGGCGGGCATCGCCTACGAGGAGGACCCGACGCTCGTGCGCGGCCTTGACTACTACACGCGCACCGTCTTCGAGGTTGACTACACGCCAGACCCCGCCATCGGCGCCATCGGCGGCGGCGGCCGCTACGACGGCCTCATGGAGCTCGAGGGCGGCAAGCCCACGCCCGGCATCGGATTCGCCGTGGGCTTCGAGCGCGTCATGCTCGCGCTGGAGGCCGAGGGTGTGAACCTGGGCGGCGAGGAGCCGAGCTGCGTCTATGTGGCTGGCACCGAGGCAGAGATGCGACCGGCCGTGTTCTCGGCCACGCTGGCGCTGCGCCGCGCGGGCATCCGCACCGAGGCAGACTACCAGGGCCGCTCGCTCAAGGCCCAGTTCAAGCAGGCCGACAAGCACAACGCCAGCCTGTGCGTCGTCATCGGCCCGGACGAGGTGACCGCACACACGGCCACGATCCGCGACATGGGCACCCACGAGCAGGTGAGCGTGCCCATGGACGAGCTCGCCGCGCGCGTGGCCGAGCGCCTCGCCTAGCGTGGGGCCCAACAAGGGACACAACGCCGCCGGCGCCGCGGGGACCCACGAGGCTCCCGCGGCGCCGGCGGTCGTCTACGAGGACGAGTGGCTCCTCGCGGCCGACAAGCCCGCCGGTCTCATCGTCCACGGGGACGGCACGGGGGCGGCGACGCTCACGGACGCCGTGCGGGCCCACCTCGAGCGCGAGGGCCGCGACGAGGCGGCCGCCCAGCTCCAGGCCGTGCAGCGCCTGGACGCCGACACCACCGGCCTTGTGCTCTTTTGCCTGGACAAGGCCGTGCAGCCCAGGCTGGACGCGCTCGTTGCCTCCCATGACGGCATCGAGAAGCGCTACCTGGCCATCGTGCGCGGCGAGGTGCCCGGGGGCCTGAGCGTGATAGACGCGGCCCTCGCCCGTGACCGCCATGACGCCCGTCGCATGCGCGTGGACGCTCGCGTGGGCAAGCCGAGTCGCACCCGCGTGCGCGTGCTTGACGTGGCAGGCCCTCGCCGCGCGCGTCTCTCGCTGCTCGAGCTCACTCTCGAGACGGGCCGCAAGCACCAGATCCGCGTGCACCTCGCAAGCCGTGGCTATCCCATCCTGGGAGACGCCCTCTACGGCGTGCCGGCAGACCGCTCCGGCCGCGCCCCGCTCATGCTCCACGCCGCCTCCGAGGCGCTCGCGCATCCCGTCACGGGCAAGCGTCTTGAGCTTGCCGTTCCGTATCCCGAACGGTATTCCGTTTATTTTCCGCGCTAGTCTCCAGCTGCTAAGATGTACATGACTGCCTAGGCATCTGCGCGCGAAGGTCCCTCGCTGCGCGGGTGCCGGGACAAGACGTGCGCGTCGCCGGGCATGGGGATGCCGGGCGCTGCGGGGCCCCATGGGGATGGGGCAACCTTCTAGGAGAGGACATCCATGTCTGGAACCATGCGTGGCGTGTACACGAACCTGACCGAGATCAGGCGTCGCGTCTTCGCCGAGGTCGCGAGGATCGCGTACGCCTCGGCTAACGAGAAGGGCGAGACGTCCGTCGACGATACGGCCGCCCAGCTCCAGCAGCTTCCGTACGAGATCGTGCCCGGCGACGTGGCGACCTACCGCGAGTCGGTGTTTCTCGAGCGCGCCATCGTCCAGGAGCGCATCCGCCTGGCGATGGGCCTGCCGCTGCAGGACCTCGACCGCCCGGAGACGGTCTCCGACGGTATCAAGAAGGCCGCCGTGTCGGAGACCTATTACGAGCCGCCGCTGGTCAACGTCATCAAGTTTGCCTGCAACGCCTGCGAGGACAACGTCTACCGCGTGATGCCCAACGCCTGCCAGGGCTGCCTGGCGCACCCCTGCCGAGAGATCTGCCCCAAGGGCGCCATCTCGTTCAAGGACAAGAAGGCGTTCATCGACCACGACAAGTGCATCAAGTGCGGCCGCTGCGCCAACGTGTGCCCCTACCACGCCATTCACCACCACGTGCGCCCCTGCGCCGACGCGTGCGGCATGCACGCGATTGGCTCTGACGAGCACGGCCGCGCAGAGATCGACTACGAGAAGTGCGTGAGCTGCGGCCAGTGCCTCGTGAACTGTCCGTTTGGCGCCATCGCCGACAAGAGCCAGATCTTCCAGACGATCATGGCCATCAACGCGGGTGACGAGGTCATCGCCGAGGTGGCGCCCGCCTTCGTGGGCCAGTTTGGCGGCAAGGGCAACGTGGACAAGCTGCGCGAGGCCTTCAAGGAGCTGGGATTTGCCGGCATGGAGGAGGTGGCCCTGGGCGCCGACCTGTGCACGGTGGAGGAGGCCGAGGACTTCCTCGACGAGGTGCCCGAGAAGATTCCGTTCATGGGCACGAGCTGCTGCCCGGCATGGTCGGTCATGGCCAAGAAGGAGTTCCCGGAGCACGCGGGCTGCATCTCCATGGCGCTCACGCCCATGACGCTCACGGCCAGGCTCATCCGCCGACAGCACCCCAACGCCAAGATCGTGTTCGTGGGGCCGTGCTCGGCCAAGAAGCTCGAGGCCATGCGCAAGAGCGTCAAGAGCGAGGTCGACTTCGTGCTCACGTTCGAGGAGATGGCCGGCATGATGCAGGCCAAGGACATCGACTACACCAAGCTTGCCGGCGAGGGCGGCGACTTTGACGTGGCGAGCGCCGACGGCCGAGGCTTTGCCGTGGCCGGTGGCGTGGCCAACGCCGTGGTGAACGCGATCCACCGCCGCTACCCGGACCGCGAGGTCAACGTGGCCAATGCCGAGGGCCTCGACGAGTGCCGCAAGATGATGCGCATGGCCGTGAAGGGCAAGTACGACGGCTACCTGCTCGAGGGCATGGCGTGCCCGGGCGGCTGCGTGGCCGGCGCCGGCACGCTGCAGGCCGTGGCCAAGTCCGCGGGCGCGGTGAAGATGTACTCCAAGAAGAGCTCGCGCAAGAACGCCACCGAGAACGCCTACCGCATGCTCATCCCCGAGCTTGAGCGCGACGAGGACGGCAAGCACGAGCAGGACCAGGTCGCCGAGACCAACGAGGCCCAGATGCCCAAGGAGTAGGCACCAAAGGGACCAAAGGGGACGGACCAAAGGGGACGGGTTCGTTTGGTCCGCCCGCTCGATTCGCCTAAACCTCGTCTCCCAGGACGTTTTCTAACAAGCCCCGCCCCTCGATGCGATTCGAGGGGCGGGGCTTTTTCGCTATCGCGGTGACGCTTGGGGACGAGGTCAAACTGTCACCGTCTGCCGGATTGCTGGCGCCTTACGCCTGCTCCAGCGCCTGGGCGATGTCGGCGACGAGGTCGTCGGTGCCCTCGAGACCGCAGCTCATGCGCACCATGGCCGGCGAGATGCCCGCTGCCACGAGCTCGTCGTCGGTCATCTGGCGGTGCGTGGAGCTCGCCGGGTGCAGGCAGCACGTGCGCGCGTCGGCCACGTGCGTCTCAATCGCGGCGATCTTCAGCGCGGCCATGAAGCGCTCGGCCGCCTTGCGCCCGCCCGCGAGCTCGAACGACACCACGCCGCACGAGCCGTTCGGCAGGTACTTCTCGGCCAGCTCGTGGTAGGGGTCGCCCGGCAGGCTCGGGAAGCGCACGCCCGAGACCTTGTCGCTGCCCTGCAGGAACTTGGCCACGGCCATGCCGTTCTCGCAGTGCCTGGGCATGCGCACGTGCAGGCTCTCCAGGCCAAGGTTCAGGATGAAGGCGTTCTGCGGGCTCTGGATGGAGCCAAAGTCGCGCATGAGCTGCGAGGTCGCCTTGGTGATGAAGGCGCCCTCCAGGCCGAACTTCTCGGCATAGACCACGCCGTGGTAGGACTCGTCGGGCGTCGTGAGGCCGGGGAAGAGGTCAGCGTGGGCCATCCAGTCGAACTTGCCCGAGTCAACGATGGCGCCGCCCACGCCCGCACCGTGGCCGTCCATGTACTTGGTGGTGGAGTGCGTCACGATGTCGGCGCCCCACTCGATGGGACGGCAGTTCACCGGCGTGGGGAACGTGTTGTCCACGATGAGCGGCACGTTGTGCGCGTGCGCCGCCGTGGCGAAGCGCTCGATGTCGAGAACGGCGAGCGCGGGGTTGGCGATCGTCTCGCCAAAGACGGCGCGCGTGTTGGGGCGGAATGCCGCCTCGAGCTCCTCGTCGGTGCAGTCGGGCGAGACGAACGTGCTCTCGATGCCCATCTTGGCCATGGTGTGGGCCAGCAGGTTGTACGTGCCGCCGTAGATGGCGGAGCTCGCCACCACGTGGCTGCCGGCCTCGCAGATGTTGAACAGCGCAAAGAAGTTCGCGGCCTGGCCCGAGCTCGTGAGCATGCCGGCCGCGCCGCCCTCGAGCTGGGCGATCTTGGCGGCCACGGCGTCGTTCGTGGGGTTCTGCAGACGCGTGTAGAAGTAGCCGGTCTCCTCGAGGTCGAACAGGCGGCCCATCTGCTCTGAGGTGTCGTACTTGAACGTGGTGCTCTGGATGATGGGGAGCTGGCGCGGCTCCCCGTTGCCGGGGCGATAGCCGCCCTGGACGCAGGTGGTGTCGATGGACATGCGTACCTCCGTGTGCGGAATTAGTTGCACGGATTATGGTACGCCTTAATACCTACGGATAATAGGAAATTGGGCGGACGGCATCAGGGGTGCCAAATGAACCCGTCCCCTTTGGTCCCCTTGGTCCCGTCAAGGGCGCGCTCGAGCTCATCGGCCGTGGCGCAGATGGTGGCGGCGCCTGCCTCGGCGAGCTGCTCCGGGGTGCGGAAGCCCCAGCTCACGGAGAGGCAGGGGAGCTCGGCGGCAGCTGCCGTGGCAACGTCCACCTCGGAGTCCCCCACATAGACAGACGGGCTACACGCCATACCGCCCATCTCGGCGATCGCCACGTCCACCATGTCGCGGGCGGGCTTTCTCGCGACGCCTGGCCGCACGCCCACCACGGCGTCGAAGGCCCCCTCAAAGTGGATGCCCACGAGCTCGTCCACGGCGTACTGCGTCTTATTGGAGACGACGGCCAGGCGCACGCCCCGCCCACGAAGTCGTGCGAGCAGCTCGGGTACGCCGGGGTAGGGGCGCGTGTGGTCGTTGCAGTGGACGGCGTAGTGCGTGTCGAACTCGGCGTTTGCCTTGGCAACCGTGGCCTCGTCCGTGCCTGCGGGCACGGCGCGCTCGATGAGCCTGCGGATGCCGTTGCCCACGAAGGCGCGCGTCTCGGCCAGCGTGCGCGTGGGCATGCCCAGCGCGGCGAGCGTGTGGTTGAGCGTGAGGTGCAGGTCCTCGAGCGTGTCGAGCAGTGTTCCGTCCAGATCGAAGATGACGGTTGAGTAGTGGGTCACTATATCTCCTAGCTGCGGTGTTGCGGGCTGTCTGCTTCCAGTTGGCTCGCTGGGCGCCGCCCCCGGGCCGGTCTTCCTAGAGTAGCTGCGAGGCGAGGTTCACGAGCGGGAGCGCGAGCACGACCACGAGCATGGGCTGGATGAGCCGCGCTCCGCGCTTGAGTGCCGTTCGTGAGAGCGAGAATACCGCTCGGCAAACTGGCCCTTGCATGCATGACATCATTGCGTTACGCGCTCGTTACAGTCGCCATTGACCGGCTCGCTGCTGCTATCATAAAGAGGCTGCCCGCGCCGCGCGCCGGCGGGGGCGGACGCATTCTGCACGGAGAGCCCAAGGAGGCACCCTTGACAGAAAGAGACACCATCGCCAAGCGAGACGACCAGCGCGCCGCCGCAGAGGCGGAGGCGGCGAAGACGTTCGCCAACGTGAAGCTCCCGGAGAGCCTGCGTGACAACCTCGAGCTGTTCCTGCGCCTGCTCCGGGAGGTCCTGAGCGAGTACTCGCCCGAGCTGCGCTCCACGTTCGACGAGGTCCTCGCTGACCTCATCGCCGCGGACGAGGTCGGCGTGGTCAGCGCCACCGGCGCGTCCACCGAGGACGAGAACTTCCAGGCCGCCTACGAGCTCATGCGCGGCCTCACCGTTGAGCAGCAGACCATGCTCACGCGCGCCCTCACCGCCTACTTCCATCTCGCGAACCTATCCGAGGAGAACTTCCGCGTCCAGACGCTGCACGAGCGCGAGCGCGAGGTCTCCCTCGACTCCGAGACCGACGAGTCCAACGCGCTCGCCATGGCCTACCACCAGCTTGTGGACGAGGCCGGCGAGCAGCATGCCAACGAGCTTCTCGCGCGCCTCGAGTTCCACCCCGTGTTCACCGCTCACCCCACCGAGGCCCGTCGCAAGGCCGTCGAGGGCAAGATCCGCCGCATCGCGTGCCTGCTCGAGCAGCACCCGCACCTGGGCGGCTCCGACCTTGCGGAGAACGAGCGCCACATGCTCCAGGAGATTGACGCGCTGCTGCGCACGAGCTCCATCGCGCTCAAGAAGCCCACGCCCGTCGAAGAGGCAGACACGATCATCGACATCTTCGACAACACCCTGTTCGACATGGTGCCGCAGGTCTACCGCCGCTTCGACGACTGGGTGCTCGGCGACAACGCCGGCAAGGTCCAGCCCTTCTGCCCGGCGTTCTTCCATCCCGGCTCCTGGATCGGCTCCGATCGTGACGGCAATCCCAACGTAACGGCCAAGGTGAGCCGTGCCGTGGCTGCCAAGTTCTTCACGCACATGGTGGCCACGCTCGAGGACAAGTGCCGCCGCGTGGGTCGCAACCTCACGCTCGACGTCGACCACACCAAGCCCTCCGCCGAGCTCGTGAACCTGTGGAACCACCAGGTGGAGATGAGCGAGAAGCTCACGGCCCGCGCCGAGCTCATCAGCGAGTCCGAGCTGCATCGCGCCGTCATGCTCGTCATGGCAGACCGCCTCAAGGCCACGATCGTGCGCAACTCCGACACGATGTATCGCTGCTGCGACGAGTTCCTCTCCGACCTGCGCATCGTCCAGCGCTCGCTCGTTGCCGGCGGCGCCACCCGCGCCGCCTACGGCCCCGTCCAGACGCTCATCTGGCAGACGGAGACGTTTGGCTTCCACATGGTGGAGATGGAGTTCCGCCAGCACTCGCTCGTGCACAGCCGTGCGCTCGCGGACATCAAGAAGCACGGCCGCAACGGCGAGCGCGGTGCGCTCGACCCCATGACGCGCGAGGTCCTCGACACCTTCCGCGCCCTGGGCTCCATCCAGAAGCGCTACGGCGCCAAGATGGCGCGCCGCTACATCATCTCGTTCACGAAGAGCGCCCAGAACGTCGCCGACGTCTACGAGCTCAACCGCATCGCCTTCGCGCATGCCGAGGACGTGCCCACCATCGACGTCATCCCGCTGTTCGAGCAGCTCGAGGACCTCGAGAACTGCGTGGACGTGCTCGACGACATGCTCAAGCTTCCGGACGTCCAGACGCGTCTGGCCGCCACGAACCGCCGCATGGAGGTCATGCTCGGCTACTCTGACTCCTCGAAGGACGCCGGCCCCACCACTGCCACGCTCGCGCTACACTCCGCCCAGGAGCGCATCGCTCAGTGGGCTCGCCGCAACCACATCGACCTCGTGCTCATGCACGGCCGCGGCGGTGCCGTGGGTCGTGGCGGCGGCCCGGCCAACCGTGCCGTGCTCGCCCAGCCGGCCGGTTCGGTCAACTGCTTCTTCAAGCTCACGGAGCAGGGTGAGGTCATCTTCGCCCGTTACGGCAACCCCGTGCTTGCCCAGCGCCACCTCGAGAGCGTCGCTGGCGCCACGCTCCTTCAGAGCGCGCCGTCCGTCGAGAAGACGAACACCGAGATGACCAAGAAGTACGCGGATATGGCCGCCAAGCTCTATGACGCAAGCCACGACCACTTCGTCGAGCTGCTGAACACGCCGGACTTCACGCCGTGGTTCTCCACCGTGACGCCGCTTGTCGAGATCGGCCTCCTGCCGATTGGCTCGCGTCCCGCCAAGCGTGGCCTGGGCGCCAAGTCGCTCGATGACCTGCGCACGATTCCCTGGGTCTTCAGCTGGAGCCAGGCGCGCATCAACCTTGCTGCCTGGTACGGTTTGGGCACGGCGTGCGAGAAGCTCGGAAACCTCGACCTTCTGCGTGCCGCCTACAAGGAGTGGCCGCTGTTCACGACGTTCATCGATAACATCGAGATGTCCATAGCCAAGACCGACGGACGCATCGCCCGCCACTACCTGGCTCTGGGCGATCGCGATGACCTCGCCGAGATGGTTATGGACGAGATGGCGCTCACGCGCAAGTGGACGCTTGCCATTGTGGGCGACGAGTGGCCGCTGCAGCACCGCCGCGTGCTTGGCCAGGCCATCCGCGTGCGCAACCCCTACGTGGACGCCCTGTCCATCTCCCAGGTGCGGGCCCTCACGGCCCTGCGCGAGCACGAGGCGGAGCTCACTGCCAAGGAGCGCGACGCTTACATCAAGCTCATCCTCTCCGCCGTCGCCGGAGTCTCCGCCGGCCTGCAGAACACCGGGTGATGGGGGCATTCCCTTCTCGGCATTTTGGGCCCGTCTCGCGCACGTGCGCGGGGCGGGCCTTTTTTGTACCGCTCTGCCTCGTGCTGCCGTCTGGCGATTGCCTGCGGGCGTGAGCCGCCTGCCCCTGTACACTCAATTGGATTGTGTAAATCACCCGCATATGCCCATGGGGATGAGCGTGGCTTACGAGGGGAGAGACATGCAGGATACCGAGAAGGACGCGCGCGAGCGTGAAGTCCGCGTCATCGAGGTCAAACAGAGCGTGTTCGCGAGCAACGACCGCGCGGCGGACGCTCTCCGCGACGAGCTCCGTGCTCGCAAGACCTTCCTGCTCAACTTGATGAGCAGCCCCGGCTCGGGCAAGACCACAACGCTCGCACGCACCATCGAGGCCCTTGCCGGCGACCTTTCCATCGGCGTCATGGAGGCGGACATCGACTCAGACGTCGACGCGCGCGCCATGGCCGCGACGGGTGTCACGGCGATCCAGCTCCATACTGGTGGCATGTGCCACCTCGACGCCGCTATGTGCCGCCAGGGCCTCGCGGAGCTCGAGGCCGCAGCCGAGGCCGCGGGCACGGCTCCCCTTGACCTCGCGATTCTCGAGAATGTCGGCAACCTCGTGTGTCCGGCGGAGTTCGATACGGGCGCGAGCGTGAACGTCGCGATCCTCTCCGTGCCGGAGGGTGACGACAAGCCCCTCAAGTATCCGCTGATGTTCGAGGTCTGCGACGTCGTCCTCGTCAACAAGATGGACGTGGCGCCGTACTTCGACTTCGACCTCACGCGCTGCGAGGAGAACGTGCACCTGCGAAACCCGGGTGCCAAGGTCATCCCGATGAGCGCCAAGACGGGGGAGGGCACAGGCGTGTGGGCGGCATGGCTGCGCGCCGCCGTCGCCGCGTGGAAGACCGGCACGTTCGAGAAGGCCACGCCGGCCAACAGCGAGGCCCCGCACTATCCAGGCGAGTAACGGCGGGCCTGCGCCTGCATCCGTACGCCCGCGCGCGTCCGTCCGTCTCCCAGATCCGCCCCTTACGCCCCAACCCGGAGGAGTGACTATGATCATTAACGGCCCCGGCATTTCCTACACCGAGCCTGACATCGGATCCGAGTTCGTCCCCGAGCTTCCGGAGAACCCGCGCCCGAGCATCGTGGCCCTCTGCAAGCACTGCACCAACCGCATCCTCGGCAAGGACGAGCTCCTGCCCTACGAGTACTGGAGCTTTGCCGAGGCGGCCACCGACGAGCAGGCCGACATGCTCGTGAAGCTCAAGGTTCGCGTGCCCTACACGCTCGAGGCCGCTGTCAAGGCGACGGGCATCCCGCCGGAGAAGCTCGAACCCATGCTCGACGAGGTCTCCTACGTGGGCCTCCTCGAATACAACTGGGAGAATCCCCAGCATGAGAAGCAGTGGGTTCTCCCCATGCTCGTGCCGGGATCGGCGGAGTTCCTCAACATGCGCTGGAGCCAGCTCGAGGAACACCCGGTCTTCGCCAAGTTCTTCGAGCAGGCCTCGAAGGGACCGCTCTCCCGCGCGACACCGCTCGTGCCGCCCGGAGGCGCGGGCATCGGTATGCACGTCATTCCCGTCGAGCGCGCCATCGAGCACGAGGACCAGTCCATCTCCATCGAGCACATCAAGCACTGGCTCGACAAGTACGACGGCAAGTACGCCGCGAGTGCCTGCAGCTGTCGCATGAGTCGCCAGCGCATGGGCGAGGGCTGCGGAGATGACTTCAACGACTGGTGCATCGCCGTGGGCGACATGGCCGACTACGTCGTGGAGACCAACCGCGGCCACTACATCACGCGCGAGGAGGCCCTCGAGATCTTCCAGCGCGCCGAGGACAACGGCTTTGTCCACCAGATCACCAACATCGACGGCGAGCACAAGATCTTCGCCATCTGCAACTGCAACGTGAACGTGTGCTACGCCCTGCGCACCTCGCAGCTGTTCAACACGCCCAACCTCTCGCGCTCTGCCTACGTGGCCCACGTTGACGCCAAGAGCTGTGTGGCGTGCGGACGCTGCGTGGAGGTGTGCCCGGCCGGCGCCGCCAAACTCGGCCAGAAGCTGTGCTCCAAGAAGGCGGGCGGCAAGGTGCCCGAGTACCCGCGCCAGGAGCTGCCCGACACCGTGAAGTGGGGCCCGGAGAAGTGGAGCCCCAACTACCGCAACGACAACCGCATCGAGACCCACGAGGGCGGCACGGCCCCCTGCAAGACTGCCTGTCCGGCCCACATCGCCGTGCAGGGCTACCTCAAGCTCGCGAGCCAGGGTCGCTACCAGGAGGCCCTTGCCCTCATCAAGCGCGAGAACCCGCTGCCGGCCGTGTGCGGCCGCATCTGCAACCGCCGTTGCGAGGACGCCTGCACGCGCGGCCGCGTGGACGAGGCCATCGCCATCGACGAGGTCAAGAAGTTCATCGCCCAGCTCGACCTCGATGCGAGCACCCGCTACATCCCGCCCCAGGTGCGCCCCAAGGTCGAGGGTGACTTCACCGAGAAGGTCGCCATCATCGGTGCCGGCCCGGCGGGACTGTCCTGCGCCTTCTACCTGGCCGAGCGTGGCTACAAGCCCGTCGTGTTCGAGAGAAGCGCGCGTCCCGGTGGCATGCTCACCTACGGCATCCCCGCCTACAAGCTGGGCAAGGACGTCATCCAGGCCGAGGTGGACGTCATCGAGGCCATGGGCGCCGAGTTCCGTTATGGCGTGGAGGTGGGCCGCGACGTGACGCTTGCCCAGCTGCGCGAGCAGGGGTTCAAGGCGTTCTACGTGGCCATCGGATGCCAGGGCGGCCGTCTCGCGGGCGTGCCCGGCGAGGATGCCGAGGGCGTCTCCGTGGCCGTCGACTTCCTGCGCGGCGTTGCGGAGGCGCAGCTCACGGGTACTGAGGTGCCGGCCGTGGGCAGGCGCGTCGTCGTCGTGGGCGGCGGCAACGTGGCCATCGACGTGGCACGCACGGCGGCGCGTCTGGGTGCGGCGAGCGTGGACATGCTGTGCCTGGAGGCCCGCGACATCATGCCGGCCTCCAACGAGGAGGTGGCCGAGGCCGAGAGCGACGGCGTGCGCCTCTCGTGCGGCTGGGGCCCGGCCGAGGTCCTCGTGCGCGATGGCCATGCCGCCGGCGTGCGCTTCAAGCGCTGCACCCGCGTCTTCGACGAGGACGGCCGCTTCTCGCCCGAGTACGACGAGGCCGACACGATTGATGTCGAGGCGGACCAGGTGGTCTTCTCCATCGGCCAGAGCATCGAGTGGGGCGGCCTTCTCGAGGGCAGTGCCGTGGAGCTGGGACGCGGCAATGGCGCCGTGGCAGACCCCAAGACCTACCAGACCGCCGAGCCCGACATCTTCGTGGGCGGCGACGTCTACACCGGCCCCAAGTTTGCCATCGATGCCATCGCCGCAGGTCACGAGGCTGCCGTCTCCATCCACCGCTTCGTGCAGGGCGCCACGCTCACGATCGGACGCAACCAGCGCAGCTACCGCGAGCTTGACAAGGCGGACGCGGAGCTCGGCTCCTATGACACCGCCAGCCGCCAGCAGCCCGAGATCGACCACGAGGCCGAGAAACGCGCTCCGTTCTCCGAGTACGTGAGGACCCTCACCGAGGAGCAGGTGCGCGCCGAGACGGCCCGATGCCTGGGCTGCGGCGCCTCGATCGTGGATCCCAACAAGTGCATCGGCTGCGGCCTGTGCACCACCAAGTGCGCGTTCGATGCCATTCACCTGCGCCGTGAGCGCCCCGAGTGCTCCGTGATGGTCAAGAGCGAGAACAAGGTGCCGGCGCTGCTCAAGTACGCGGCGAAGCGCCAGGCCAAGATCATGTTCGGCCGCAAGAGGTAGCGCACCGCTCGGCCAGCTTTTATTCGATAAGGGAGGGGCGCAGGCTCGCGTCCCTCCCTCACACGTATGGAGTCACGCGTGCACGAGCTAGGAATTGTCTTCTACATCATCGACGACGCAAAGAAGGCCGCCACGGACAACGGCCTTACGTCCGTGCGACGCGTGACCCTGCAGCTCGGCGAGGTCTCCGGCGTGGTGCCCGAGCTTCTCGGCGACGCCTGGAAGTGGGCCTGCGCGCGCGAACCCATGATGGAGGGCTGCGAGCTTGAGGTGGAGGACATCCCTGCCGTGACGCACTGCGAGGCGTGCGGCACCGACTACGGCACCGTGGAGCACGGGCGCATCTGCCCGGCATGTGGCAGCGACCAGACATATCTGCTGCGCGGTCGCGAGGTCATGATCAAGCAGATCGAGGCGTACTAGGGGCCGGTGCGTCTCGTGCTGCGCGTCCGCCCCTTCCTTGTTACAAGATTGCTTCATGCGTGTTGCGCCCGTGTTGGCGTAACGGAGGTGACATATCAGGCTCCTAAAGTAGCGAGAGCTTGCCTGCACCCATGTGCGGCGGCGCCATCGTGAACATTCGGAGAAGGACCTCACCATGGAGTCTCACCAGCAGAAAGCCTCCCAGCAAGGCCTGTATCGCCCCAGCTACGAGCATGACGCGTGCGGCATCGGCGCCATCGCCTCGCTCAAGGGCGTCAAGAGCCACCAGACGCTCGACGACGCGCTCTCCGTGCTCGTGAACCTCGAGCACCGCGGCGGCAAGGGCCTTGAGCGAAACACCGGCGACGGCGCCGGCGTGCTGTTCCAGATCCCGCACCGCTTCTTCCGCAAGGAGGCGCAGAAGGAGGGCCAGCTGCTGCCCGACGCCGGCGACTACGGCGTGGCCATGCTGTTCTTCCCCCACAGCGACGAGACCGGCGAGACGGACGGCGCGGCGGACCCCGAGGCCGTGGCCGCGGCCATCCGCGTGTTCGAGGAGGGCTGCGCCGAGTGCGGCGTGCCGCTCATGTTCTGGCGCCGCGTGCCCGTTGACCCGCATGACCTGGGTGACACCGCCAAGGCCTGCATGCCCACGATCATGCAGGCGTTCCTGCGCCGCCCCGAGGGCGTCGAGGCCGGCCAGGACTTCGAGCGCAAGCTCTACGTGTGCCGCCGCACCATCGAGCGCGCCGCGGACAAGAACCCGGCGCTCGCGAACAAGATCTTCTACGTGTGCTCCATGAGCTCGCGCACCATCGTGTACAAGGGCATGCTCGTGGCCACGCAGATGCGCCGCTTCTTCACCGACCTCAACGATGCCGCCGTGGAGACGGCGCTCGCGCTCGTGCACTCGCGCTACTCCACCAACACCACGCCCTCCTGGGAGCGCGCGCATCCCAACCGCTACATCATCCACAACGGAGAGATCAACACCCTGCGCGGCAACGTGTCCTGGATCCGCGCGCGCGAGCCAAACCTGTACAGCCCCGTGCTGCAGCACGACCTGGAGCGCGTGCTGCCCATCATCAACCGCGAGGGCTCCGACTCCGCCATCCTCGACAACGTGCTCGAGTTCCTCACGATGAACGGTCGACCCCTCGACCGCGCCGTGACGCTCATGATCCCCGAGCCGTGGGACCACAACCCCAACCTGTCCGGGAAGCGCCGCGCCTACGACGCCTACCAGTCCATGCTCATGGAGCCCTGGGACGGCCCGGCCGCCATCGCGTTCACGGACGGTCGCATCCTGGGGGCGGCGCTCGACCGCAACGGCCTGCGTCCCGCGCGCTACTACGTCACGCGCGACGACCGCCTCATCCTGTCCTCCGAGGTGGGCACCATCGACGTGGAGCCCGAGAACATCCTGCGCACGGGCTGCCTGGGCCCGGGCGAGATGCTCGAGGTGGACCCCGCGCAGGGCCGCGTGTTGTGGAACGACGAGATCCGCGACAAGTACGCCAACGAGAAGCCCTACCGTGACTGGCTCGGCGACGAGACGCTCGACATCCGCGACCTGCGTGAGCCCGAGGCCTCCGAGCTGCCTGCCGAGCCCGACGAGGGGCTCTCGCTCACGCAGCGCCTCGCCCGCCACGGCTACCACTACGACGACGTTGACGAGGCCGTGCGCCCCATGGCCACCTCGGCGAAGGTGCCGCTGGCCTCCATGGGCGTCGACGCGCCGCTTGCCGTGCTCTCCAAGAAGACGCGTAGCTTCTTTGACTACTTCCACCAGCTGTTCGCCCAGGTGACGAACCCGCCCATCGATGCGCTGCGCGAGAGCCTCGTCACGAGCTCGGTGCTCTACCTCGGCAACCACGGCAACCTGCTCGAGGACTGCCGCGACACCTGTCGCCTCGTGCGCCTGCAGGGCCCGCTGCTCACCCATGACGCGTTCAGGCGCATCTGCGCCATCGACCGCGTGGGCTTCCGCACGCAGGTCTTCCACGCCACCTATCGCCGTGACGCCGGCGAGGGCGCCCTCGAGGCGGCGCTCGATGCGCTCGACCACCAGATCGAGGACGCCGTGCGCGCCGGCACCAACATCGTGGTCATCTCCGACCGCGCGGGGGAGGGCGAGGTGCCCATCCCGAGCCTGCTCGCGCTGGGCAGCGTGCACAACCACCTCATCCGCACGGGCGTGCGCATGCTCGCAGACATCGTGGTGGAGACGGGCGACGCCCTGTGCGCCCACGACTTCGCCTGCCTGGTGGGCTACTCCGCGAGTGGCATCTACCCCTACATGGCCCACGACTGCATCCGCGAGCTCGTGGCCCGCGGTGAGATCGACCTGCCCGGCGACGAGGCCGTGGCCAACTACGACCGCGCGGTGACGGCCGGCATCACCTCGATCATGTCCAAGATGGGCATCTCGACCATGCAGGGCTACCACTCCGCCCAGATCTTCGAGATCATCGGCCTGTCCGACGAGCTCGTGGACCGCTACTTCACGGCCACAACCACGAGCGTGGGCGGCCTTGGCATCGAGGGCGTGCAGCGCGAGCAGAACGAGCGCTACGACAGCGCCGTGGCGCTTGCCAAGAGCCCGTCTCCCAACCAGCTCCCGAGCCTGGGCCTCACGAAGTGGCGCCCCCTCGGCGGCGAGGAGCACCTCATCGAGCCGCGCGCCATCTACCTGCTGCAACGCGCCTGCTCAGAGGGTGACATGGAGCTGTTCCGCGAGTACGGCAAGGTCGTCCACAGGCCGGGCCGCGCCGTGACGCTGCGAGACCTGCTCGACTTTGACGCGGCCGGCCGCACGCCCGTGCCGCTCGAGGAGGTCGAGCCCGTCTCGTCCATCGTGCGGCGCTTCAACACGGGCGCCATGAGCTACGGCTCCATCTCCAAGGAGGCCCACGAGACGCTCGCCATCGCCATGAACCGCCTGCACGGGCGCTCCAACACCGGCGAGGGCGGCGAGGACCCGGCCCGCGAGGTGCCGCTGCCCAACGGCGACTCGCGCAAGAGTGCCATCAAGCAGGTGGCGAGCGGCCGCTTTGGCGTCACGAGCCGCTACCTGTCCAGCGCCATCGAGATCCAGATCAAGATGGCCCAGGGCGCCAAGCCCGGCGAGGGCGGTCACCTGCCCGGCAAGAAGGTCTACCCCTGGATCGCCGAGGTGCGCCAGTCCACGCCCGGCGTGGGCCTCATCTCGCCGCCGCCCCACCACGACATCTACTCCATCGAGGACCTCGCCGAGCTCATCTTTGACCTCAAGAACGCAAACCCGGGCGCCCGCATCTCCGTGAAGCTGTGTGCGCTGGCGGGCGTGGGCACCATCGCCACGGGCGTGGCCAAGGGCGGGGCCGACAAGATCACCATCAGTGGCCACAACGGCGGCACGGGCGCCGCGCCGCGCGACTCCATCTGGCACGCCGGCATCCCGTTCGAGATCGGCCTGGCAGAGACGCAGCAGACGCTGCTTCGCAACGGCCTGCGAAGCCGCGTGGTCGTGGAGACGGACGGCAAGCTCATGGACGGCCGCGACGTTGCCATCGCCGCGCTTCTCGGCGCCGAGGAGTTTGGCTTTGCCACCATGCCGCTCGTGGCCATGGGCTGCCTCATGCAGCGAGACTGCCAGCAGGACACCTGCCCGGCGGGCATCGCCACGCAGAACTGCAAGCTGCGCGGCCGCTTCACGGGCACGCCCGAGCAGGTCGTGAACTTCATGGAGTTCACCGCAGCCGAGCTCAGGGAGATCATGGCGAGCCTGGGCTTCCGTACCGTCGACGAGATGGTGGGCCACCCCGAGTGCCTGCGCCAGGTCGAGGTGTCGGACAACTGGAAGGCCAACGAGGTCGACCTGTCCCGCGTGCTCGCGAACGGCACGAACGAGTTCGGCCGCAGCATCCCGGGCGCGGAGGGCAGGCACTTCCTGCCCTCCATGGCCCCCGACCTCGAGATAGGCCGCACGCTCGATGCCACGCTGCTCGTGCCCTACACGGCAGACGCCCGCACGCACCTCGAGCCCATCCGTTTCCATGCGGACATCGACAACGTGAACCGCTGCGTGGGCACGATGCTGGGCCACGAGGTCACCGCCGCGCACCCCGAGGGCCTGCCCGACGAGTCCATCGTCGTTGACTGCACGGGCTCGGGCGGCCAGAGCTTTGGCGCCTTCCTGCCCCGCGGCGTGACGCTCGCCATCGAGGGCGACGCCAACGACTACTTTGGCAAGGGCCTCTCGGGCGGCACGCTCTCCGTGCGCCCGCCCGCGCGCGCCAACTACAAGTTCGACGAGAACATCATCGTGGGCAACGTTGCGTTCTACGGCGCCACGAGCGGCAAGGGCTTCGTGAACGGCCTGGCCGGTCAGCGCTTCGCCGTGCGCAACTCCGGCGCCACCGTGGTGGTGGAGGGCGTGGGCAACCACGGCTGCGAGTACATGACCGGTGGCACGGCGCTCGTGCTGGGCGAGGTGGGCCTCAACTTCGCCGCGGGCATGAGCGGCGGCGTGGCCTACGTGTTCGACGAGTTCGGCACGCTCGAGAGCCGCTGCAACACCGAGATGGTGGAGCTCAAGGCCCCGAGCACAGACGAGCTCGCGCAGATCCATGCGCTCATCGAGGAGCACGTGGCGCGCACCTCGAGCCCGCGCGGCATCAAGATGCTCTACCGCTTTGACTCGTACAAGGACAAGTTCGTGAAGGTCATCCCGCGCGACTACGAGCGCGTGCTCGAGGCGGTGGCCGCCGCCGAGGCGGACGGCAAGTCTCACGAGGAGGCCCTGCAGGTGGCCTTCGACAAGATCACGGGGAGGAACTAGCATGGGCAAGCCAGGAGCGTTTCTCGAGCACGGCAGGCAGGCCCATGGGCTGCGCGACGTGGCCGAGCGCACGAAGGACTACGACGAGCTCTATGAGCTGCTCAGCCCCGAGCAGCAGCAGGTGCAGGCAAGCCGCTGCATGATGTGCGGCGTGGCCTTCTGCCAGACGGGCATCTCGTTTGGCCACGCGCGCCCGAGCGGCTGCCCCTTGCACAACCTCATCCCCGAGTGGAACGACCTCGTCTACCGCGGGCAGTGGGAGGGCGCGGCCGAGAGGCTGGCGCTCACGTCGCCCATGCCCGAGTTCACGAGCCGCGTGTGTCCCGCGCTGTGCGAGGCCGCCTGCAACCTGGGGCGCGCCGACGAGCCCGAGACGATTCACGACAACGAGCGCGCCATCAGCGACTGGCAGTGGGCGCACGGCGGCCCCGCGCGCTTTGAGCCGGCCGTGGCGGACGCCCCGAGCGTGGCCGTGGTGGGGTCGGGGCCGGCCGGCCTCGTGAGCGCCTGGGAGCTCGCGCGCAGGGGTGCGCGCGTCACGGTGGTGGAGCGCCACGACCGCGCGGGTGGCCTGCTCATGTACGGCATCCCCAACATGAAGCTCGACAAGTCCGTGGTCACGCGCCGCGTGAGGCTCATGGAGGAGCTCGGGATCGAGTTCCGCCTGGGCGTGGACGCGGAAGACCCCGCCGTGGCCAAGGCGCTGGCCAGCGAGTTCGACGCCGTCGTGGTGGCGGCCGGTGCGTGCAAGCCGCGCGGGCTTGGGGCCACAGGCTTTGCCGAGGGCCTCACGAGCGGTGGCGTGGCGTACGCCGTGGACTACCTCACGAGCGCCACGAGAAGCGTGCTCGACGGCGGTGCGCCTGCGATCGATGCCGCGGACAAGGACGTCGTGGTCATTGGCGGCGGCGACACGGGCAACGACTGCCTGGGCACCGCCGTGCGCCAGGGCGCGCGCTCCGTGTGCCAGTTCGAGTTCCTCTCCTGCCCGCCGCAGGAGCGCGCGGCAGGAGACGCGTGGCCGCAGTGGCCCAACGTCAAGAAGACCGACTATGGCCAGACGGAGGCCATCGAGCTCATGGGTGGCGAGATGCGCGAGTGGGGCGTCGACACGCTCGAGGTCCTGCGCGGCGAGGACGGTGCCGTGAGCGGCCTTCGCGTCGTTGACCTGGACTGGAGCCACGGCAAGCCGGAGCGCGTCGAGGGGTCCGAGCGTGAGGTACCCGCCCAGCTCGTGCTCATCGCCTGCGGCTTCACGGGCCCGGAGAAGAGCGTGTTCGACGCGTTTGGCGTCGGCCTGGCCCAGAAGGGGCGTCCGCTGCCCGTCATGGCCACGCCCGCCTCGCACCGCGCCGCCGCGAGCATCGGCACCACGCCGGTGTTTGCCGCCGGAGACGCACGCAACGGCTCCTCGCTCGTCGTGAGCGCCATGGCAGACGCCCTGGCCTGCGCCGCCGAGGTGGCCTCCACGCTCAAGCTGTAGCTGACTGCGGAATCGTCTCCCCTTGTCAGGTTTTGTGACCCGCCGGTGGCCGTGTGGCTGCCGGCGGGCCTCTTTGTTACCATCGCGGGGGATATCGACTGCGATGGGAGGCCGAGATGGGCGAGAAGGTCGTGCACGGCAAGGTTGAGGGAATCGGTGGCGAGGAGCTGCGCGAGCGCATCCGGGAGGTCGCGGGGCTTCAGCGTAAGCTCGTGGCCGAGCTCGTGGGGCTTGGCGCCACGATGCGCGCGGCGATGGACGCCAACCCCGGGTTCGTTCCGTGCGGGCATGCGTTCGGCGTGGTCATCGAGGGGCTTTCGGCCTCTGCGGGCCATGTGGAGCCAGCGCGCATCCGCGAGGCGTGCGAGGCCGTTCGTGCCCGAAGCAAGCATGTGGCCGAGCACCGTGGCGTGGCGCGTGGGAGCGCCGTTGACGTTCTCGCGCGCATCGAGCGTGGCGAGAAGGGTGCGCAGACGCGTGCGTCTGCCCTTGCCTGCCTGCAGGGCGCGGCGCCCTATGCGCTGCGTGCCATGGAGCTGGGCCAGATGAGCGACGAGCTCGACGTGGCGCTTGTGAGCGCACTGGCCGGGCTCGGCGCCGACGAGCCGGATGCCGCCGAGCTCATGGGGTACGCGGCTCGTGCCGCCGCCCTCGCCATGGCGCTTCCTCTGTAGGGGCCAGCAGACAGGCTCCCCTTCGCATGCAAAAACTCCGCCTCCCGGGACGTTCTCGCGCGATAATCGCTCGATTTCGTTCCGAGAGGCGGAGTTTGTCGTTACGGTCGTGTGAGCCGAGTGCGCCTTACGCCTCGCCCCAGACCTTCTCGGCCACGCGGCGGACGAGCGCGACCTTGGCCCACTGCTCGTCCTCGGTGAGCTTGTTGCCGCACTCGCAGGAGGCGAAGCCGCACTGCGGGGAGAGGTAGAGGCTCTCGAGCGGCACGTACTTGGCCGCCTCGTTGATGCGGCTGACGAGCAGCTCCTCGTCCTCGAGGCCCGGCTGCTTGGACGTCACGAGGCCAAGCACGACCTTCTTGCCGGGGGCCACGTACTTGAGCGGCTCGAAGGTGCCGGCACGAGGCGTGTCGAACTCGAGGTAGAAGGCATCGACGTTCTCGTTGGCGAACAGGTAGGGCGCGACGGGGTCATAGCCGCCCTCGAAGGCATAGGTGGAGTGGTAGTTGCCGCGGCAGACGTGCGTGGTGATCGCGAGGTCCTCGGGCTTGCCCTCAATCGCGAGGTTGTTGAGGCGAACGCCGAGCTCGGAGACCTTCTGGATGTCGACGGGCTTCATGCCGGTCTTGGCCACGAAGTCCGTGTCGCAGTAGATGCCCCAGGTGCAGTCGTCGAACTGGATGGAGCGGCAGCCGGCGGCGTAGAGGTCTGCGATGACGGTGCGGTAGGCGGCTGCGATGTCGGCGATGAGGGCCTCGTCGTCAGGGTAGACGGAGCGCAGGCTCTCGATCTGGCCGTCACAGCGGTCGAGGATGACCTCGGAGTAGGTCTGGACGGGAGCGGGCATGGTCTGGCGCGCGACCTGGCCGTCCTCCTCGAGCGCCTTCACGAACTTGAAGTGCTCGACGAACGGGTGGTTCTCGCCAGAGATCTTGCCCGTGACCACGGCGGTGTCTGCCGTGGTCTCCTCGTCGTGGAACATATAGCCGGTGCGGCTCGTGCGGCGCTCGATGCCCTGCAGGCCCCACATGAAGTCGAGGTGCCAGTAGCTGCGACGGAACTCGCCGTCGGTGATGACGTGCAGGCCGGCTGCCTTCTGCTTGGCGACGAGGTCGCGGATGGCCTCGTTCTCGACGGTCTTGAGCTGGGCGTCGTCGATGATGCCGGCGGCGTGGTCGGCGCGGGCCTGCTTGAGGACGTCAGGGCGCAGGAAGCTGCCGACGACGTCGTAGCGGAACGGGGCGTTGTGCTTGTAGGGCATGGAGCTCTCCTTCTCGAATACCTTGTTCTCTGCTGGGAAATAGTATTTCACGAACGCGAACTATCCGGTACTACGCATCATGTATGCGAATCCATAGGATAAAACTATGGACTGGCGACAGCATGAGCCTCCCTCGGCTGTAACGAAAAGGGTCGGGGCGCGCGTGGCGTCCCGACCCATATGGGACCAAATGAACCCGTCCCCTTTGGTCCCTTTGCTCTCTGGGACGGTTGGGCTGGGCTCCCGGAGGAACCCGCCCGATGGCTGCCTATGGGGCAAGGACTAGCCCTGCTTGACGGCCGCGAAGCCGCGCTCGAGGTCGGCGATGATGTCGTCGATGTGCTCGGTGCCGATGGAGAGGCGAATCGTGGACTGCGTGATGCCCACGTTGGCGAGCTCGGCGTCGGTGAGCTGGGAGTGCGTGGTGCTGGCCGGGTGGATCACGAGGCTCTTGACGTCAGCGACGTTGGCGAGCAGCGAGAACAGCTGCAGGTTGTCGATGAACTTCCAGGCAGCGTCCTTGCCGCCCTTGATCTCGAACGTGAAGATCGAGGCGCCGCCGTTGGGGAAGTACTTCTCGTACAGCTCGTGGTCGGGGTGGTCGGGCAGGCTCGGGTGGTTGACCTTCTCGACGAGCGGGTTGTTGGCGAGGTACTCCACGACCTTCTTGGTGTTCTCGGCGTGGCGGTCAAGGCGCAGCGAGAGGGTCTCGGTGCCCTGGAGCAGCAAAAACGCGTTGAACGGGGAGATACAGGCGCCCTCGTCGCGCAGCAGGATGGCGCGGATGTAGGTCACGAATGCGGCCGGGCCACAGGCGTCGGCGAAGGAGATGCCGTGATAGGAGGGGTTTGGCTCGGCGATCTGCGGGTACTTGCCGGAGGCCTTCCAGTCAAAGTTGCCGCCGTCGACGATGACGCCGCCCAGCGAGGTGCCGTGGCCGCCGATGAACTTGGTGGCAGAGTGGACGACGACGTTGGCGCCGTGCTCGAGCGGACGGAACAGGTAGGGGGTGCCGAACGTGTTGTCCACGACGACGGGCAAGCCGTGCTTGTGGGCAACCTCCGAGATGGCGTCGATGTTGGGGATGTCGGCGTTGGGGTTGCCGAGGGTCTCGAGGTAGACGAGCGTCGTGTTGTCCTTGATGGCACCCTCGACCTCGTCGAGGTTGTGGGCGTCAACGAAGGTGGTCTCGATGCCGAACTGGGAGAGCGTGTGCTCGAGCAGGTTGTAGGAGCCGCCGTAGATGGTCTTCTGGGCCACGACGTGGTCGCCGGCCTTGGCGAGCGCCTGGATGGCGTAGGTGATGGCGGCGGCGCCGGAGGCAACGGCAAGGCCGGCCGAGCCACCCTCGAGCGCGGCGATGCGGTCCTCGAAGACGCCCTGCGTGGAGTTGGTCAGGCGGCCGTAGATGTTGCCGGCGTCAGCGAGGCCAAAGCGGTCGGCGCCGTGCTGGGAGTTGCGGAAGACGTAGCTCGTGGTCTGGTAGATGGGCACGGCGCGCGAGTCGGTGGCGGGGTCGGCGCTCTCCTGGCCGACGTGAAGCTGCAGGGTCTCGAAGTGGAAGGTCTTCTCGACCTCGGGGGTGATGTCGGACATGGTGTTCCTCCTTGGGTAGGTGGTGCTTGGGCTTCGTTGCGTCAATCTCTCTCAGGTGATCCGGGCACGAAAAAGCGCCCGGTAGCTCAGGGCTCCCGGGCGCAAGTCGGAGACTTCCGTGCGCGCCTCGTCGATGTCTCTACCAATCGACGTCTGCGCCGGCGGACTCCTGCGGTGCCCGGGAGCTCAGCATTCGCATGCACATCATCATGGTCGTCGTGGTCATTCTGGGCACCTCCTTGGGTCCGTCGCTTCGTGTTGATGAATTTATACGACCGCGTCTTGGCCTCGTCAATACCCTAGCGGAAAAGTAGGTATTAACGTTTTGTTACGTGCAGGTGAGAGGGCGAGAACGTGCGGATATGAGAATTTATCTGCATGCGAGGGCATCAACGCCATCCGCTGAGCCGCAAGGAGTGGCACGAGGTCTACTGCGCCGCCGGCAACGTCATGCCGTAGGTGGACTTGGCAAGGGAGGGGCGCCTCGGGAGACCGGGGCGCCCCTCGCGGGTGACGGATGGGGACGGCGTCGAGCTGTCACGGTGACACTTTGACCCCGCCCCCGCGCGTCACCCGAGGACGTCGTAGCCCTCGGAGGCGACGAGCGAGCGGAGCTCCTCGAGGTAGCGCGCGGCCATGGGGGAGAGGCGCGCGCGGTCGTTCGTGAGATATCCCAGCTGCATGGTCTCGTCGGTCTCGAGCGGAACGGAGGCGATGTCGTCGCCGTTGAGGTCGCTGTTGAGCACGCCCGAGCTGATGGTGTAGCCGTTGACGCCGCGAAGCAGGTTGAACAGCGTGGCGCGGTCCGTGAGCACGATGGTCTTGCGGTGGCTCTCGAAGGGCAGAAGCTCCTCGGAGAAGTACAGCGAGTTGTGCGTGCCCTGCTCGTAGCACAGGTATGGATAGGCATCGAGCTGGGCGAGCGTGACGCTCTCGGCGCCCGCGAGCGGGTGGCTCGTCGAGACGAACACGTGCGGGCGGGCGTCGAACAGCGGCGTGTAGGAGAGGTGGTTCTCGCGCATGAGCTTGCGCAGCACCTTCTCGTTGAAGGAGCTGAGGTAGAGCACGCCCAGCTCGCTGCGGTAGCCCGCCACGTCCTCGATGATCTCGTACGTGCGGCTCTCGCGAAGCGTCATCTCGTACTCGTCGGTCTCGACGCTCTCGAGCAGGCGCACGAAGGCGTTCACGACGAAGGCGTAGTGCTGCGACGAGATGGCGAACAGGCGCTTTGAGGGCCGGGCGTGGGCGTAGCGCTGCTCCACGAGCTCGGTCTGCTCCAGGATCTGACGGGCGTAGGAGAGGAACTCGGAACCGTCCGGCGTGAGCGAGATGCCGCGGGCGGAGCGGTTGAAGATGACGATGCCGAGCTCGGCCTCGAGCTCGCGCACGGCCGACGAGAGACTTGGCTGCGAGATGTAGAGCTGGCGGGCCGCCTCGGTGATCGATCCGCACTCGGCGACCTTGGCGACGTAGCGGAGCTGGGTGAGCGTCATGGTGTCTCCTCTCGGGAACTGTCGCAATTCTGCCATGCAAGACGCCGCCGGTACAGCGTGACGCGCCTCTCGAGCGATGCGTGTCCTCAAGGGTAGTACGCTTGTCGGCGAGAGGGGTGCGCGTGCGCGCACATTCCGGCGCTGGGGGAGCGCCAAGACGCGTCATTGGAGGAACCTCATGACGGAAACGTACAACTTCTTTGCGCCCACGAAGGTCCTGTTCGGACCGGGCAAGCTCGCCGAGCTTGGCGGTCAGGCGCTGCCGGGCAAGAAGGCGCTCGTGGTCACGACGGGCGGCAAGTCCGTGAAGGCCAACGGCTACCTTGCGCGCGTCGAGGAGCAGCTCGACCGCGCCGGTGTGGGCCACGTGCTGTTCGACCGCATCGAGCCCAACCCGCTGCGCGACACGGTGAACGCCGGCGGCTGGATGGCTCGCGAGCAGGGCTGCGACTTCGTGCTGGCACTGGGCGGTGGCTCTGTCATGGACGGCTCCAAGGGCATTTGCGTCGTGGCGGCCAATCCCGGCCATGACGAGGCGGGCAACGAGGTTGCCGGCGACATCTGGGACTACGTCATGGGCGGCACCGCCAAGGGCCTGCCGATCCCCAACGACCCGCTGCCGCTCGTCTGCGTGACGACGACGGCTGGCACGGGCTCTGAGGTCGACGCGGGCGGCGTGCTCTCCTGCGAGGAGAGGGACGAGAAGCTGCGCCTGGGCAGCCCCAAGCTGTTCCCGCGCCTCTCCGTGGTGGACCCCGAGCTCATGCTCACGGTTCCGGCCCGTCTCACGGCGTTCCAGGGCTTCGACGCGCTGTTCCACAACGTGGAGTGCTACATCGCGAACAACCACACGCTCATGGGCGACATGATTTGCCGCGAGGGCGTCCGCAACGCGGCCGCCTCGCTTGCCGCGTGCGTGAATGACGGCGCCAACCTCGAGGCGCGCACGCGGTTGGCGTTCGCCAACACGCTTGGCGGCTACGCCATGGTCTGCAGCGGCTGCTGCGGCTGCCACGGCACCGAGCACGGTATGAGCGCGCACCACCACGACCTGCCGCACGGCGCCGGCCTCATCATGATCGCACGCGCCTACCACCAGCACATGATCGACGTCCACGCGTGTGACGATCGCTATGTCGACATGGCCCGCCTCATGGGTGCCCCCGAGGCCGACATCGAGGCTCGTGGCGCGTCCGCGTTCGTCGACCAGCTCGAGGGGCTCATGCGCGCGTGCGGCATGGCCGAGCTCGCCATGAGCGAGTGGGACATCACCCGCGACGAGCTGCCGGCGATTGCCGCCAACGCGCTGTCCACGAACGACGCGCTGTTTGGCCACGACCCGGCGCCGCTCTCCGTCGATGACGTGACGGCCATCCTCGAGGCGAGCTGGCGCTAGGGCATCTGGAAGCGTTGGCAGCTTCTTGTGAGCGAAGCTGCAAAGAAAAGCAGAGGTTTGTGCGCTGAGGCCGGCTCATGAGGCCCAAAGAGGCCTCCAAAGGCGCAATCGGGGCCCAGGTCGAGCTGACCTGGGCCCCGATTATGCGGCTTGTGCCATGGCGTCTGCGGGCACGTAGATCTCGATGTTGCCGTTGTAGCTCATGAGCATCGACTTGAAGATGAGCGCAAGGCCGCCGATGATCAGGGGCAGGGACAGCCCTTCCGAGGCACGTCCCTTATAGTGTTGGTTTACATAAGACAAAGCAGGGGTATCATGCTGCAGAGTTTACATAAGTCCAACGCTGTGAAGTCACGTCTCCGAGGGGGAGCGTCACGGTGGAGGGCAAAGGAGAGGCAAGCATGGGACTCACTCAGGCCGCCGAGCGCGCGGCGCTCAACAAGCTCGTCGACTACCTCGACGAGAATCCCGAAGAGCACATCGACAAGATCATGGAGCTCGTCAACAAGCTCGTGCCGGACAGCGTGTTCCCCGTGCAGCGCAAGGCATTCACGGACGTCATTACCAGCCGCGGCAACTGGTACGAGCTCATGATGCGCGTGTTCAGGCTGAACCCCCAGATGCGCACCAAGCTGCTGAAGGCCCTGCTCGTCGACGGCAACCTGCTGGCCTGGCCCGTCCAGGAGAGGGCGCGCGAGAAGTACCAGCGAAACATCCCCTGGGCGATCCTGCTGGACCCCACGAGCGCCTGCAACCTGCACTGCACCGGCTGCTGGGCCGCGGAGTACGGCCACCAGCAGAACCTGTCTCTCGAGGACATCGACTCGATCGTGACACAGGGCAAGGAGCTCGGCACCCACATGTACATCTACACGGGCGGCGAGCCGCTCGTGCGCAAGCATGACCTCATCAAGATCTGCGAGAAGCACCCGGACTGCGCCTTCCTGTGCTTCACGAACGCCACGCTCATCGACGAGGACTTCTGCCAGGACATGATCCGCGTGGGCAACTTCGTGCCGGCCATCTCGGCCGAGGGCAACGAGCACACCACCGACGCCCGCCGCGGGCAGGGCACCTACGTCAAGATCGAGCGCGCCATGGACCTTCTGCGCTCCCACCAGCTGCCCTTTGGCATCTCGTGCTGCTGGACGCGCGCCAACGCGGACACGGTGGCCACCGAGGAGAACATCGACTGGATGATCGAGAAGGGCGCCCTGTTCTGCTGGTACTTCCACTTCATGCCCGTGGGGCGCGCCGCCACCGCGGAGCTCATCCCCACGCCCGAGCAGCGCGAGAAGATGTACCACTTCATCCGCGAGATGCGCGAGAAGAAGCCCCTGTTCACGCTCGACTTCCAGAATGACGGCGAGTACGTGGGCGGCTGCATCGCCGGAGGTCGCCGCTACCTGCACATCAACGCCGCGGGTGACGTGGAGCCGTGCGTGTTCATCCACTACTCCAACGCCAACATCCACGACGTGAGCCTGCTCGACGCCCTGGGCACCCCCATCTTCATGAAGTACTACGAGGGCCAGCCCTTCAACGGCAACCACCTCAAGCCCTGCCCCATGCTCGAGAACCCAGACACGCTGCCCAAGATGGTGGCCGAGAGCGGCGCTCGCTCCACCGACCTCGTGGAGCAGGAGAGCCCCGAGCAGCTGCGCGAGAAGACCGCTGCGGCAGCTGCGGCCTGGGCGCCCGTCGCCGACCGCCTGTGGGAGGACAGGGCCGACGCCATGTACGAGAAGCGCCACGGTGCGGACCACTCGCAGGGCATGGCCGCCTCCGACATGTCCAAGTTTGCCTCGCAGGGCCACGTGGGCTACATCGACGAGCCCACGGCCATGAAGTAGGCCCCACCGCGTGGAACCTGCCACATAGGTGAGCCCCCTGGGCCCGTCTCGCATGCGCGGGACGGGCCCCTTTGCTGAAAAGAGCCAAGTTTGCGACCCTTGTCAACCGTGCGCGGCACGATTGCCGCTCGCGGATGGGCGTGGCGCCGCTCACGGACGCAGGAGGTCATACCTTTGCGGCCTGGGGTATCCCTGTGCACCGTGTGTCCATTCATTTGCCGCCCAGGGGCGGGCGGCCAACAGAAAAGGGGAGACCCATGACGAATCTGCGCGAGAAGTACGGCGAGTGGGGCGTTGTCCTCGGAGCCACCGAGGGCGTGGGCGAGGCCTTCTGCAAGAAGCTCGCCGAGGGCGGCATGAACCTCGTGATGGTGGGCCGCCGCGAGGAGCTCCTCAAGGAGAAGGGCGAGAAGTTCCACGAGGAGTACGGCGTGGACTACAAGGTCGTCCGTGCGGACCTGTCCTGCCCCGACGAGGCCTGCGAGGCGGTCTTCTCGGCCACCGAGGGCCTTGACATGGGCTTCATGAGCTACGTCGCCTGCCTGCACCACTTTGGCAAGTTCCAGCACACCTCGCTCGAGGACCACGAGAAGATGGTGAACGTCAACGTCATCAGCTTCCTGCGCATGTTCCACCACTTCATGACGATCTTTGCCGAGCAGGACCGCGGCGCGGTCATCAACGTCTCGTCCATGACGGGCATCTCGAGCTCCCCGTGGAACGCCGAGTACGGCGCCGGCAAGGCCTACATCCTCAAGCTCACCGAGGCCGTGGCCTGCGAGTGCGAGAAGACGGGCGTCGACGTCGAGGTCTGCACGCTGGGCACCACGCTCACGCCCACGGCCATCAAGAACTTCCCGAAGGGCCCGGTGGGCGAGCAGGTCGTCAAGCTCGCGCTCACGCCCGACGAGGTGGCCGACGAGGCGTTCGAGAAGCTCGGGAAGGAGTTCTCCATCATCACCGGCGAGCGCAACAAGAAGAGCGTCCACGACTGGAAGGCCAACCACACCGAGGACGAGTACATCCGCTACATGGGCTCGTTCTACGCCGACCAGGACTAGCGCCGGGGCGTAACGCCCGAGTGCTATGACGAGGGCCCGTCTCGCATCGTGCGAGGCGGGCCCTTTTTGTGACGGACGGTCGGAGAGGGAGCTGTCCCTCCGCCATGCCTACACGCGGACCTCGAGGTCCGGGTGGGAGGAGGCGCCCGAGAGCGGCATGCGCTCGCACGAGGCAACCGAGAAGCCCAGGCCCATGCGACGCAGGAACTCGTAGCTGCTGCGCGCGTCGGCGAACTGGTCGCGAAGGCCGGCGAGCACGCGGCAGACGGCGTGGCCCGTGCCCTGGAGCTCGGAGCTCACCGTGCCGTCGTCCTCGTTGCGCACCCAGCCGCCCACGCCCGCGGCCCGTGCGAGCGCCTGGGTGGTCCAGCGGAAGCCCACGCCCTGCACCGTGCCGCAGAAGGTGAGGGCAAGGCGCACGGGCTCGTCGATGTCCCAGCGTGCGATGACCTCGTCCACGTCCATGGCGCCCGCGGCCATCGCTACAGCGCGCTCTCGTAGATCTTGCGGGCGTCATCCATCGTGAGACGCTGGAGCTGGCCGAACTCGGCGCCCTTGTTGAGCTCGAGCGTCTCGAGCAGCGCCGGGATGTCGTCTGCCGTCACGCCCAGCTCGCCGAGCGTGCGAGGCATGCCCAGCGAGCAGAAGAACGCCTGAAGCTCGTCGATGGTGGCGAGAACGGCGTCCTCGACGGCCTCCTCGGGCGTCGCGTCGATGCAGTCCTCCACGACGTCGACCGGCTCGATGTCGAACGCGCGGGCTCCCAGCGTGAGGAAGCGCTCGGGGTTCGAGCGCCACACGTAGCGCATCCATGCCGGCATGATGACGGCCAGGCCCGCGCCGTGGGCGATGCTGGGGTCGTGGGCGGACAGCTCGTGCTCCATGCCGTGGCTCTCCCAGCCGCCCGCGCGCCCACCGTTGACGCCGCGGCCGCAGCCGGCGAGGTCGTTGTGGGCAAGCGTCCCCGCCCACATGATGTTGGCACGCGCGTCATAGTCCTCGGGGTCCTCGATGGCGCGCGGGGCCATGTCAACGAGCGAGCGGATGAGGCCGCAGTCGAGCTCGTCGGTCACCGGGACGGGACCGCTCGTGGAGAAGAAGCGCTCGAGGATGTGGGCGCAGATGTCCGTGACGCCGGCGGCCGTCTGGTAGGCGGGCAGCGTGAAGGTGAGCTCGGGGTCCATGAGGGCCACGACGGGGCGGTTGAGCTCTGTGGACAGGCCCTTCTTGAGCAGCGTCTCGTCATTGGTGAGCACACTGGAGGCGCTGGCCTCAGACCCTGCGGCCGGGATGGTGAGCACGCAGGCCACGGGCAGCTTGCCGTCCACGACGGGCGCCGCGGCATGGGTGTAGAGGTCCCAGACGTCTCCCTCGTAGGGCACGCCGAGCGCGATGCCCTTGGCCGTGTCGATGGCAGAGCCGCCGCCCACGGCCAGCACCACGTCTGCCGCGGCCTCGCGGGCGAGCGCGATGCCGTCCCGTGCGTGGGCGAGGCTCGGGTTTGGGCGGGCGCCGCCGAACTCGGTGTGCGCGACGCCGGCCGCGTCGAGCGAGGCGAGCACGCGCCCGAGCGTGCCCGTGCGCACGACCGACCCCTGGCCGTAGACGACCAGTGCGTGAGCGTAGCCGCGCGAGGCGAGCTCGGCGCCCGTGCGGGCCGTGACGCCGCGCCCGAACACGACCTGGGTGGGCATGGAGAAGCTGAAGTCGTTCATGTGGGTTCCTCTCGGCACGTAGGGTGACTTCATTGGTATGCTGGGAGCCATTGTAAGCGCGCGTGCGCGGGCGACGGAAAGGCAAATCGATGGGAGACACCGGAATCGGACGTGCGGTCGTGGCGGCACTTCTCGGCATGGGCGCGGCCGTTGCCGGTCCCTATGCGCTCGCGGGCGTGGACGTCGCCTGGCAGCGAATCGTCCTGATGTCGCTTCTGCTCGCGTGCGTGGCGCTGCTCGTGGCGACCGTGGTGCTGTCGATGGTGGCCGAGATGTGCGCGCGCTCGTCCCGACCGTGCGCCGAGCGCGTGCTGCTGCTCGCGGACGCGTTTGTGATCGCGTCTGCCGGCGCCATGCTCGTAACGTGCGTCTTTGCGTTCGTGCTCGCCGTCACCAGGCTTGCCTGAGCGCGTCACGCGGGCTTCACATTGTGGCTGCGGCCGCATGCCAAATGACCAGTGATGCGCAAACAACTTGCCCATCTAGCAGCAAATTTGCATAATACGTTCCGAGCAGGGCCGCCACGCGGCTATACTGTTCGCGGTTAGTGTTTGTCGCTTAATGCTATGGAGGTAAGACATGCTCGTTAACGCAACGCACATGCTCCAGTCCGCCGAGAAGGGCCACTACGGCCTCGGCGCGTTCAACACGAACAACATCGAGTGGACCTACGGCATCCTTACGGCTGCCGAGGAGCTCCAGAGCCCGCTTATCATCCAGTGCACCGCCGGTGCCGCCAAGTGGATGACCAGCTTCAAGCTGTGCCACGACGTCGTCGTCGACATGATGGACACCCTCAACATCACCGTGCCGGTTGCCCTCCACCTCGACCACGGCTCCTACGAGGACTGCTTCAAGGCCATCGAGGCCGGCTTCTCCTCCATCATGTATGACGGCAGCCACGAGAAGGACTTCCAGACCAACCTCGAGCACACGGCCGAGCTCGTGAAGCTCGCCCACTCCAAGGGCCTCTCCATCGAGGCCGAGGTTGGCGGCATCGGTGGCACCGAGGACGGCGTGACCTCCGCCGGCGAGCTCGCCGACCCCGAGCAGTGCAAGCAGATCGCCGACCTTGGCGTCGACTTCCTCGCCTGCGGCATCGGCAACATCCACGGCCTGTACCCGGCCGACTGGAAGGGTCTGTCCTTCGACCAGCTCGCGGCCATCAAGGCCAAGACGGGCGACCTGCCGCTCGTGCTCCACGGCGGCACCGGCATTCCCGTCGAGCAGGTCCAGAAGGCCGTCTCCATGGGCATCTGCAAGGTCAACGTCAACACCGACCTTCAGGTCGTCTTCGCCCAGGGCGTGCGCGAGTACGTCGAGGCCGGCAAGGACAAGCAGGGCAAGGGCTATGACCCGCGCAAGATGCTCCTCCCGGGCCGCGACGCCATCGTCGAGCGCACCAAGGAGCTCATCCGCGAGTTCGGCTCTGACGGCAAGGCCTGGAACTAGGACTGTCGCTCGAGCGTCGCTTGTGTCTGAGCGTCTTGCCAGGGTCGTCCGCCACGTGCGGGCGGCCCTTTTTCTTACGCGGTTGAGCGGGGACGGTCCCCTTGTTGACTTTTGCAGGCCGCGCTTGGCGTCCGCGGCCGAAGTGCGATACTAGGAGCGACGAAAGGAAGTTAGCCATGTATGACAACGAACCGGTCCCTGGCCGCAACGAGCCGTGCTGGTGCGGCAGCGGCAAGAAGTACAAGAAGTGCCACGCGGCCATCGACGAGCGCCTCCAGGAGTGCTACCTCAATGGCCAGGAGGTGATCTATCGTCACCTGCTCAAGACGCCCGAGGACATCGAGGGCATCAAGCGCTCCGCGGCCATCAACGTCGGTGTGCTCGACATGGTGGCCGAGCGCATTGCTCCGGGCGTGACGACGGCCGAGGTGGACCAGTGGATCTATGACTACACCGTCGAGCGTGGCGGTATCCCGGCCGACCTCAACTATGAGGGCTTCCCCAAGAGCGTCTGCACCTCCATCAACGACGTCGTGTGTCACGGCATCCCCAGCGAGCGAGACGTGCTGCGCGAGGGCGACATCGTGAACGTCGACTGCTCCACGATCCTTGACGGCTACTTCTCCGACTCCTCGCGCATGTTCTGCATCGGCGAGGTGTCGCCCGAGCGCAAGAAGCTCGTCGACGTCACGCGCGAGAGCATCCAGCGTGGCCTGGCGCAGGTCAAGCCCTGGAACACGCTCGGTGACATGGCCCACGCCGTGCAGACCTACGTGGAGGAGAACGGCTTCAACGTGGTGCGCGAGTTCGGTGGCCATGGCATTGGCAAGGAGTTCCACGAGGACCCGTTCGTGTCCCACGTGGGCGAGCCGGGCGAGGGCGTGGTGCTGGCTCCGGGCATGTGCTTCACGATCGAGCCGATGGTCAACGCCGGTGGCGCGGACATCGACATGAACGATCCCAACGGCTGGACGGTGCGCACGGCCGACGGCTCCGACTCGGCCCAGTGGGAGGTCCAGCTCGTCGTGACCGATACGGGCTACGAGCTGCTGAGCTGGTAGCTTGCGAGCGCAGCGTGTTTTTCGAGGGGCTTCCCGGCCTGGCTGGGAAGCCCCTCTCTTTGTCTGGGGTGCGGTGGGTGGTCGGTGCCCAGAGGGCTACGCCCCCTTGGGGGCGCCTAGCCGGCGATGCTCTCCCAGTAGAGGTATGCGGCCTGGGCGGGGTCATCGCATCCGAGCCAGGTGAAGTAGTCCTCGGCGTCTGCCTCGTAGTCGTCGGGGTCGTCATAGTCGTTGGGGTCTGGGAGGTCCGGAGCGCCGGACGACACGTCGTTTCTTGTGCCAGAGGCATCGAGGATGGGAAGGGCGTCGGCATTGAGCGAGGTGCTCTCGGGCCAGTAGTTTGCGCCCTGGTTCCACCTGGAGACGTCGATGACCTCACCGTCTCGCACGACGGCCTCGAACACGCGCTCGCGCTTCTCGTTGCGCGAACGCCAGTAGTAGGGCGTGCCGCCGTCGAGCAGGCCACCGTCGATGACGTCGCCCGTCTCGTCGGGCTCTCCGAGGTAGGTGCTGCCAATGAGGGTGGCGGGCATGCCCTTCCAGGGCATCGCGTGCGCAACGGGAATGCCACGGGGGTTCGTCGTGGGGAGGTCCTCGGTCTGTGCGACCTCGGTGGTGGAGGGCTGCGTCATGGCGTCTATCCTTGCCTGGTTGTCCGCAAGCTGCCGCTGCTTCGTGGCGAGCTGGCTCTCTGCCAGACTGATGTTCACGTAGGTGGGCGCCGGCTTTGGCTTCGGGGCCATGGCCAGGCTGCATGCGGAGATGGCGAACGCGGTGATTGCGATGCCGAGAAGACCGAACGGCGTGCTGTGCCTCATGGTGTCCTCCAATCCTTGCCTCGAGTCTAGCGCCAGTTGCGGACAATATGTATCCTCGCAGGTAATGAGCACTGCAAGGCGAAAAGGAGACGGCATGGGACTTGCAGAGGACGTCATGGCGTACCAGCCCGTGAACGAGCAGGAGCACGTGGACCGAGAGCTCATCCTGGGACGTCTCGCGCACGACCCGCACGTGGCGGACCGCAGCTCGCTCGCGCACCTCACGACGAGTGCCTGGACCGTGGATGCGGCGGGCGAGCGGGTGCTTCTGTGCTACCACAACATCTACGACTCATGGAGCTGGGTGGGCGGGCATGCGGACGGCGAGCTTGACCTTGCCGCCGTCGCGGCCCGCGAGCTCGCCGAGGAGACGGGTGTGACCCGCGCCCGCCTCGTGGACGCGGGTGCGGGCGGCATCGCCTCGCTCGAGGTGCTCACGGTGGACGGCCACGTGAAGCGAGGGCACTATGTGGGGTCTCACCTTCACCTCAACGTGACGTACCTGTTCGTGGCAGACCCCTCGCTGGCCCTGCGCAAAAAGCCGGACGAGAACAGCGGCGTGCGCTGGGTTGCGCTCGATGAGGTCTTCGCCCTCTCGAGCGAGCCCTGGATGTGCGAGCGCGTGTACGAGAAGCTCATCGCCAGGACGCGCGAGCTCCGCGACGCGGGCCTGCTGGGCTGAGGCGAGCCCCTAGAGCGCCGTGCCGCGTGTGGGGACCGTGAGCCCCGTGAGGGCAACGCCCTCGTGCTCGAGAAGGGCCACCTTGGCCTTGATGCCCCCGCCAAACCCCGTGAGGCTTCCGTCCGCGCCCACGACGCGATGGCAGGGGACGATGATGCCGATGGGATTGGCGCCCACCGCGCCGCCGACCGCGCGCGGCGACGTTCTGGAGCCGCGCATGTCCGAGACGCGCCTCGCCACCCAGCCGTAGGTGACCGTCTGCCCGTAGGGGATGGTGAGAAGCGCCTCCCAGACGGCCTGTTGGAACGTCGTGCCGCGCGGTGCGAGACAAAGCCGTGTGGGGTCTGGCGCCTCGCCCGCGAAGTATCGGTCAAGCCAGGAGCGGGCTTGGCAGAAGACGGGCGCCTGGTCGCTGCGCTCGGCGCCGTCCCAGCAAAACTTGGCGGCGTCCCTGCCGGACGTGAACTGGCAGGCGCACAGGCTCGTGCCGTCCTCGCTCCCAAGCACGAGCGGAGCGATGAGGGTGGGCTCGTACGTCGAGTACATCATTTGCTCGATTCCTTCCTCCTTGCCTTGTCACGTGAGCGCCTGCGTGCCTTTCTCTGCGCATCCGTGAGCGGGGCGTAGTCCTTCTCGAACCCTGGGAACTGGCCGCCGGCGATGGCCCACAGATACAGGCTCGCAATGCTTCCATACGGGCTGTACCTGCGGCGATGGAGCTCGAATTGCTCGCGGGTGACCTTGCGGTGGTGATAGACCATGCGCATGCCGCGCTGGATCGCCAGGTCGTCGAAGCTCAGGATGTCTGGCCGCTCAAGGCAGAAGAGCAGAAGCATCTCTGCCGTCCAGACACCGACGCCCCTAAGCGAGCAGAGCGCCGTTATGGCATCGGCGTCGTCCATGCGCTCCACGGCCGCGAGGTCGAACTCATGGCGGTTGACCTTCCTTGCGAAGTCCTTGATGTACTCGGCCTTCTTGAACGTCATGCCGCATGACTGCAGCTCCTCGGCGCTCGCTCGGTCTACGCGCTCGGGGCATACGCTTCCGAGCGACGCGCGAAGCCGCTCCCATACCGTGCGCTGCGCTGCGCTCGAGATCTGCTGCCCCACGATGTGGTGGATGACGGCGGAGAAGAGGTCCTCGTCAGTCTCTCTAAGTATGTGGCCGCACGTCTCCTCCACGGCCGCAATCGCCCGGCCCAGCCGTCTGTCTCTTGAGGAGAGGTAGTCCGTGGCCTCGCTCGTGTAGCTGAAGTACGTGGGCATCGTGGCCTCCGTCCGATCGCCTGTTGGCCTATATCATACATATGTTCGATTCTGCTGCAACAGAAATCGTGCGCCGGGTATACTCGATACAACCAACGGCGCCGCCGGGGAGCGGCGTGAGGAGAGGAGTCTCGCATGAAGGTCATGCTCGTGAACGGTAGCCCGCACAAGTATGGGTGCACGAACCGCGCGCTCGAGGAGGTTGCCCGTGCGCTCGAGGCGGACGGCGTGGAGGCGGAGATCTTCTGGATCGGCGCCAAGCCGCAGGGCGGCTGCGTGGCGTGCGGCGCCTGCGGCAAGACGGGGGAGTGCGCGTTCGGGGAGGTCGTGAACGAGTTCAGGGCAAGGGCCGCCGAGGCCGACGGCTTCGTGTTCGGTGCTCCCGTGCACTATGCCCACGCCGCGTCCTCGCTGCTGGGGTTCATGGACCGTCTGTTCTACTCGAACGGGCGCGCCGGCAGGCCCAACGTGCTTGCGCACAAGCCCGCGGCGGCGGTGGCGAGCGCGCGCCGTGCGGGCACCACGGCATCGCTCGATGACATCAACAAGTTCTTCACCATCTCGCAGATGCCCATCGTGAGCTCGTTCTACTGGAACAACGTCCATGGAGCCACCCCGGCCGACGTCGAGTGGGACGAGGAGGGACTGTCCGTCATGCGCCAGCTGGGCCACAACATGGCCTGGATGCTCAAGTGCATCGAGGCGGGTCGTGCGGCGGGCGTCGAGCCCGTGGCCGAGCCGCGTGCCTGGACGAACTTCATCCGCTAGCGACTTTGCGCTTCATGGGAAGGCGCGTCCGGGGCACCTGGCCGCGGACGCGCCGATGGTGACGCTCGCTATGGTCGTGCGCAGGAATCGGCCTACCTGGCAGGCCCGAACACCTCGACGGAGCGCGCGAGTTCCTCTCGGATCTTGATGCGCTGCGGGCATGCCTGCTCGCACTTGCCGCAGCGCAGGCAGTCGTCCGCGGGCAGGTGCCCGTGCTTCTCGACCTGCCAGGAGCGCTCCTTCTTGGCGATCTCGAGGTTGTCGTAGAGCGTGAGCATGTTCATGGCCGTGAAGGTGCCGGAGATTCCGATGTCCTTGGGGCACACCTTGGCGCAGTAGTTGCAGCGCGTGCAGGGGATGAGGGGAATCTTGGCAAGCTCGGCGCGCGCCTCGTCGAGCGTCGTGCGCTGCTCGTCCGTGAGTCCCTCGAACGTCGCCATGCTGGAGAGGTTGTCGCGCATCTGCTCCACGTTGCTCATGCCGGAGAGCACCGTGATGACGCCCGGCAGGCTCGCGGCGAAGCGGACGGCCCAGCTGGCGGCGCTGGAGCCCGGCTCGGCCTGGGTGAGGACGCGGGCAACCTGCTCGGGCGGGTTCGCGAGCATGCCGCCCTTGACGGGCTCCATGATGACGACGGGCTTGTGGTGCGCCCTGGCCACCTCGTAGCAGCGCCGGCTCTGCACGGCCGGGTTGTCCCAGTCCGCGTAGTTGATCTGGAGCTGTACGAACTCCATCTCCGGGTGGGCGCTCAGCAGCTCGTCGAGCTCCTCGGGCGTGGAGTGGAACGAGAAGCCAGCGTGCTTGATGAGACCCTGCTCCCTCTTCTCGGCGATCCAGTCCCACATGCCCCACTGGTCAAAGAAGTGCGTCCTGAACTCGCCGAGGTTGTGAAGGAGGTAGAAGTCGAAGTAGCCTGCGCCCGTCTTGCTGAGCGAGGTCTCGAGCTGGGCCACGGCGTCCTCGCGGCTCTCGCAGCCAATCCAGGGAGTAGCCTTGGTGGCCAGCTGGAAGCTCTCGCGCGGGTAGCGCTCGACGAGCGCCTCGCGGATGGCCTCCTCGCTTCCTGCATAGGCCCAGGCGGTGTCGAAGTAGGTGAATCCGGCGTCCATGAATAGGTCGACCATCTGCTTCGTCTGCTCGATGTCGATGGCCTCGCCCGCTCTGGGCAGGCGCATGAGGCCAAATCCCAGCCTCTTGATGCCCGTGGCACCGTCCTCGTTGATGTCATAGCTTGCCATGAGTGCCCCTCTCTGGTTGGCGCGTCCCCGCGCGCCCGCATGTCTTGGCCAGGCTCTTGTCCCCGGTCGCTATTTGGCCCGGTACCACGTGAGGCACATGAGGACGAACTCCTCTATCTGCGCCTCGAAGTCCACGTGCGCGGGCTCGATGCCCAGCCTTGCTACGGCCTGCGCCACGAGCGGGTTGTTCAGGCATGACCCGGCAAGGCCCACGGCGTGGTGATAGACCGTGTTCACGAGTTGCTCGACGAGCTCCTCGCGCACGCCCAGACCACGTGACAGTCGCTCGCGAACCTCGGGAAGCTGGGCGTAGTAGCCCCGCTTGAACTGCTCGAGCTTGTCGACGGTGACGTTCGTCTCGATGACGGTGTAGAGCAGGTCCCCATAGCGAAAGAACGTGCGATGCCGCCCCGCGACCTGCGCCCAGGCACGTGCCGCCGCGCTCGCGTCAAGCGCGCGTGGCGTGCCGAGCGCATCGACGAGCTCTGCCGTGTAGGCGTCTCGCAGGTCTGCCATGACGAGGAGGAATATCTCCTCCTTCGTGGAGACGTACTTGTACAGGTTGGCGCGAGACCAGCCGAGCTCCCCGGCAATCGTGGTGAGCGTGATCTGGTGGTAGGGCCGCGCGTCGAACTGCCTGCGGGCGGCGCCCTTTATCTCGCCCATGCGCTGGCACTTCTGCTCGGCGCTCCTCGCGCGTTTGAACTCTGCCATGTGGCGGGCCCCTTAAGGTAACGGTTTGTTGCTTATGGTAACGCGCCGCCACGGGCCGCGTGGCTCACGTGGCCCGGCCCAGAAACTCGATGAACGCGTCGGCGAGCGAGGTGGGACGCCTGCCGCGCGGGGTGGCGATGCCGATGACGCGGCACGCGGGCGGGTCAAGCGGTCGCGTCGTGAGCTCGATGCCGCAGCTCTCGATGATGAGACGGGGCATGACGGACACGCCGAAGCCTCCGTTTACCATCGCGAGCGTGGAGAGGTCGTCGTTGAGGACGTAGCGAATCTCGACCTCGTGGCGCTCGAGGTCAAGCACCTGGCGGATGTCGTTGTCCGAGCCCCGCTGCGGCATGATGATCGGGCACGCGCGGATGTCGTCGAGTGTGACGGCGTCCTTGCCTGCGAGCGGGTGGCTCGGCGGCAGCACGGCGAGCATCGGGTCCTCGCAGAGGGGACGGAACTCGAGTGCGGGCGAGACGGGCAGGCTGAGAAAGCCACAGTCAATCCGTCCCTCGAGGAGACGGCCGGTAATCTCGTCGTAGTCGCCGGTCCAGATCTCGAACTTGGCCTGGGGGTGGAGGCGCTGAAACTCGCTCACGATGCGCGGCAGCCACTTGGTGGAGACGCTCGTGAAGCTCCCGAGCCGCAGCGTCCCCTCCACCGTGCCGCGTATGGCGCTCATGGCCTGCTCGAGGGCGTGGCTCGCGTTGACGAGCTCGCGCGCCGGCTCGAGGAGCGCTCGGCCCTCCGGCGTGAGCGTCATGCCGCCCGAGCCGCGTATGAACAGCGGAAACCCCGCCTGACGCTCGAGCTTGGCGATGGCGTGGCTCGCGCCGGTCTGGGTGTAGCCGAGTGCGGCCGCGGCCTTCGTGACGCTGCCGAGGTCGGCGACCTTGAGGAATATGTCGTAGCTGCTCATCGCGTCTCCTGCTTCAATGGGCGTGGTTGTCCCATGGTAGTACAAACATGCATGCAAACCATGCGATTCAGTCTGTTTATGTATGCCTTGGCTCCCTGTATACCTAGATGGGCAGAGACCGGCGGCGCCTGCGTGCGCCGCACATGACGCAAGGGAGCGGGGATGGCTCAGCGACAGGGCAAGGGACTTGGGCGTGGCGCGGCAGACGCGCTGCTCGCCGTCATCGCGTGCGCCTGGGGCAGCTCGTACCTTCTCATGAAGGTGGGGACGGGCGCCGTTCCGCCGTTCTCGCTCATCGCCCTGCGCTTTGGCATCGCGTTCGTGGTCGTTACGGCCATCTTCTCGCGCCGCCTTGCCAAGACGCGCGTCTCCACGCTCGTGCGCGCGGCTGTCCTCGGTGCGCTCATGTTCGCGCTGTTCGGCTTTCTCATGACCGGCATCGGGCAGACGAGCGCCTCGAACGCCGGCTTTCTCACGAGCCTGGCCGTGGTGTTCGTGCCCGTCATCAACGCCGTGGTGCGCCGGCGCGCGCCTGGCGCCCGCATGACGGCCGGCGTCGCCGTGACGCTTCTGGGCATCGCGCTGCTGAGCCTTCACGGCTCTCTCACGCTGAGTCCGGGTGACGCCCTGTGCGTCATGGGCTCCATCTTCTATGCCCTGTTCATCGTGGCGACCGACCGTCTCTCCGCCAAGGAGGACCCGCTGCTGCTGGGCGTGTGGCAGCTGGGATTCGCGGCGCTCTTTGGCCTGGTGGCCACGAACCTGTTCGAGGCGCCCGCGCTGCCCGCCGACCCCGTCCACTGGGGCGCCGTGCTGGGGCTTGCGCTCGTGTGCAGCGCGTTTGGCTTCGTGGCCCAGCCCGTGGCCCAGCGCGCCACCACGGCCGAGCACGCCGCGCTGCTCTTTGCGCTCGAGCCCGTGTCGAGCGCCGTCCTCGCGTTCGTCTTCCTGGGCGAGACGCTCGACGCCCGCGGCATGCTGGGCGCCGTTCTCGTCATTGCGGGCGTGCTCGTGGCGTCACTGCCCGCGCGCCGTCGCAACGCCATCAGCCCGAGTCCCGAGACGGGCGTGCGCGCCTAAGAGACGGCAAGACTCGCAGAAGACGGCCTGCAAGGGCAGCGCCCCCTTACAGGCTTTTTATGCTCGCAAGCTAGATGAGGATGCCGTTCGTGTGGTCAACCTCGTGCTGGATGATCTGGGCCATGTAGCCCGAGAAGCTCCCCGTTCGCTTGTGCCTGTGCTCGTCGAGGTAGCGCACGCGGATGGTCCGGAAGCGAGTGCAGGGGCGCGTGCCGGGAAGCGACAGGCAGCCCTCCTCGGTCTCGTAGGCGCCCGTGCCCTCGAGGACCTCGGGGTTGTACATGAGCAGCGACCGCGTGCCCTCCACGGCGACGATGATGCGCTTGCGCACGCCAATCATGTTCGCGGCCATGCCCACGCACTCGTGCCTGTGCGCCTCGAGCGTGTCGAGGAGGTCTTGTCCCACCTGCGCGTCCAAGGCGTCCGTTGGGTCTGCGTCCTCGCCGGGCGCGCGTAACATGAGCGGGCTGGTCACGATTGGTCTGATCACGGGCGGGCCTTTCTCGAGCGTGTGGGTTCTCACACCAGCATAGCCGCCGGCAATACGCAAAGGGGGCTCGCCCTACCGCGGGCCCTACGCCGCGCTCGTGCGCTGGGCGTAGACCTTGCTCGGGCGGATGACCATGAGGGCGGCAAACACCAGCAGCGTGGTGCATCCCAGGCTGATGGGGTAGATGGCCAGCAGCGTGAGGAACGTCGGCGAGGCGGGGAACACCACGCTCACCCAGAAGAAGCGCCAGCCGCACACACTCAACGCCGTGATGATGGCCGGGGGCAGCGAGATGCCGAATCCTCGCAGGTATCCGCTCATGTTCTCGTAGGCCATACTGAACATGTAGGACGGGAACAGGACGCAGATGCGCAGGTATCCCAGCGACACGACCGTGGGGTCTGGGTTGAACGCCGCCACGATCTGGTGCCCCAGCCCAAGCAGGATGGCGAGCATGGCGAGCTGCGCCACCTCGGCCTCGGCGAGCGAGACGAGCAGCACGCGCTTGCAGCGCCTCACGTTTCCCGCGCCAAAGTTCTGGCCCACGAAGGTGGTGCACGCCTGGCTGAACGAGTTCAGCAGGTTGTACACGACGTACTCGAGCGAGATGACGGCCGAGCTCGCCGCCATGACCTCGGTGCCCAGGCTGTTGATGCACGCCTGGATGACGATGTTGGCAAGCGAGAACACGGCGCTCTGCAGCCCAGCGGGAAGGCCGATCCTCACCACGCGTGCGAGCACCGCGCGGTCGATGCCCAGCTCGCGCGGGTTCAGCCTGATCGGTGCGTCGATGCGCGTGAGGCGGACGAACAGGATGACCGCGCTCACCGTGTAGCTGATCGCCGTCGCGGCCGCGGCGCCTGCCACGCCCCAGCCCATCACGGGAATGAACAGCCACACGAGCGCCACGTTGAGCAGCGAGGAAAGCGCGAGCGCCTGGAGCGGCATCTTGGTGATGCCGACGCTGCGAAAGATGGCCGCCTCGAAGTTGTAGAGCAGGATGGAGGGCATGCCAAGCAGGTAGACGCGCAGAAAGGCGAGCGCCTGGCCCAGGTTCTCCGCGGGCACGCTCAGCAGGTGGAGCAGGGGCTCGGCGATGAGCTCGCCCACCACGGTGACGGCGATGCCCACCACGGCGAAGGTGACGGAGCTGTGCACGGCCTTGTGGACGGTGCGCTCGTCGCCCGAGCCGATGGCGTTGGCGATGACGACGTTCGTGCCGAGCGCGATGCCGATGAACAGGTTGAGCAGAAGGCTCGTGATGGGGGTGTTCGATCCCACGGCCGCCATGGCGGCGGGCCCCGCCTCGCCGGAGAGGTGCCCCACCATCATCGTGTCGATGAGCGAGCTCATCTGCTCGAGGATGCCCGTGAGCGCCACGGGAAGCGCAAAGGCGGGAATCGCCCTCCAGAGCGAGCCGGAGAGCATGTCGAGCCCCCGCCTGTCGCCCCGTGCCCTCGCCGTGCCGCCTACGGCCTCCGCCATGCTGTGCTCCCATCGCCCGATTCCAACGCAGCCTAGCCTAGTGACGTTGCGTGGGCCCGGCGGCCTGAATCGCGATAGTTCATCGTATCGTCGCACGGGCCTTGCCACAGGCCCGCGCGCTATAGTCTCAGGCTGAGAGGGACGAGAGGGCCAGGAGGAGCACGCAATGACGAGGAACACGGAGCTGCCGAGCCGCATCGAGGTGCGCGGGGCGCGCGTCCACAACCTGCATGACGTCGACGTCGACATCCCGCTGGGACAGGTCGTGGGCATCGCGGGCGTCTCGGGCTCGGGCAAGAGCTCGCTTGCCCTGGGCGTGCTGTACGCGGAGGGCTCGAGGCGCTACCTCGAGGCGCTCTCAACCTACACGCGCCGCCGCCTCACCCAGGCGGGCCGGGCGAGCGTCGACGAGGTCCGCTACGTGCCCGCGGCGCTGGCCCTTCACCAGCGTCCGAGCGTGCCGGGCGTGCGCTCGACGTTTGGCACCATGACCGAGCTGCTCAACAGCGTGCGCCTGCTGTTCAGTCGCTGCGCGAGCCACGCGTGCCCGCGCTGCGGGGCCTACGTGCCGGCGAGCATCAACGTGGCCGCGGGCCTTGCGCTCACGTGCCCGGAGTGCGGCGAGGCCTTCTGGGCGCCCAGCGCCGAGGAGCTTGCGTTCAACTCCGGCGGTGCGTGCCCCACCTGCGCGGGCACGGGCATCGTGCGCGAGGTGGACCGCGCCGCGCTCGTGCCCGACGAGTCGCTCACGATCGACGAGGGCGCCGTCAAGCCCTGGGGCAGCCTCATGTGGGACCTCATGAAACAGGTCTGCGGCGCCATGGGCGTGCGCACGAACGTGCCGTTTTGCGAGCTCACGGACGCGGAGCGGGACATCGTGTTCAACGGCCCGGCCGAGAAGCGCCACATCCTGTACAAGGCCAAGAAGGGCGACAACTTCGCCGAGCTCGACTTCACCTACTTCAACGCCGTGCGCACCGTGGAGAACGCCCTCGAGAAGGCAAAGGACGAGAAGGGCTTCGCGCGCGTGGCAAAGTACCTGCGCGAGGGTCCGTGCCCGGACTGCGGCGGCACGCGACTGTCCGCCCGCGCCCGCGCGCCGCGCATTGGCGACGTGGGGCTCGCAGACGCCGCGGCGATGACCCTTGACGAGCTCGTGGAGTGGGTGGCCGGCGTGCCCGCGTCCATGCCGCCCGAGATGCGGGAGATGGCAGGAAACATCTGTGAGTCCTTTCTCGACTCGGCGCGGCGGCTGCTCGAGCTTGGCCTGGGCTACCTGTCGCTTGACCGCGCTGGCTCCACGCTCTCCACGGGCGAGCGCCAGCGCGTGCAGCTCGCCCGCGCCGTGCGCAACCGCACCACGGGCGTGCTCTATGTGCTCGACGAGCCGTCCATTGGCTTGCACCCGGCAAACGTGGACGGGCTGCTCGGCGTCATGGACGACCTCGTGGCAGACGGCAACTCCGTCGTGGTGGTAGACCATGACACGCGCGTGCTGGCAGCCTGCGACCACCTCGTTGAGATGGGTCCGGAGGCAGGCGAGGCGGGCGGGCGCGTCATCGCCCAGGGCACGCCCGGCCAGGTGGGCGCTGCCGCAACGAGCCGCATCGCCCCATACCTGTCGGGCGCCGCGTCCGTTCGCGTGCGCCCGGGCGTCGCAGCGGGCGAGCTGTTCGACCTCGGCCGCATCCACCTGGAGACGGGTGCGCTGCACACGGTGAGGCCGCTGTCCGTGGACATCCCACGCGGCAGGCTCGTGACGGTGACGGGCGTCTCGGGCTCGGGCAAGACAACGCTCGTGCTCGAGGAGCTCCTGCCCGCGCTCAAGGCGGCTGCGGCTGGCGAGGCGATGCCTGCCCACGTGCGCTGCGTGGACGCCGAGGGCATCGCGCGGGCGAGCCTCATCGACGCCACGCCGATCGGCGCGAACGTGCGCTCCACCGTGGCCACCTATGCGGGCGTCCATGACGAGCTGCGCCGCGCCTTCGCGAGGACCGAGGAGGCGAGGGCGGCCGGCTACAGGGCGGGCGACTTCTCGTACAACACGGGGCGCCTCCGCTGCCCCACGTGCGACGGCACCGGCTCCATATCGCTTGACGTGCAGTTCCTGCCCGACGTGGACATCGAGTGCCCGAGCTGCCGCGGCTCGCGCTACGCCGCGGCGGCAGGCGAGGTCCACCGCGTCTGCAAGGATGGCTCGGAGCTCACGCTGCCCCAGCTCATGGCTATGAGCGTCGACGAGGCGCTCGACGCGTGCGCGGGGCTCAGGAAGGTGTGCACGCGCCTGCAGACCCTGTCGGACCTTGGCCTTGGCTACCTCACGCTTGGCGAGCCCACGCCCTCGCTCTCCGGTGGGGAGGCCCAGCGCCTCAAGCTCGCAAGCGAGATGGGGCGTGCGCAGGACGACGCCGTGTTCGTGTTCGACGAGCCCACGATCGGCCTTCACCCGCGTGACGTCGAGGTGCTCCTCGGCGTGCTGGGGAGCCTCGTGGACGCCGGGGCCACGGTGGTGGTCATCGAGCACGACCTCGACCTGATCAGGAACGCCGACTACGTCATCGACATGGGGCCGGGAGGCGGCGCGGCGGGTGGCAGCGTCGTGTGCGCCGGCACGCCGGCCCAGGTGGCCGCGTGCGGGGGCAGCGTGACGGGACGCTACCTGTAGCGATGGCGCCTACCCCTGGGCTATCGCCTCGACGCTCGCCGCGTGACCCGTGGCGATGCGGACGAACTCGTCCACGACCGGCCAGCGGTAGCCGCCGGCCGGCAGCGCGTAGCTGATGGCGTAGGAGGCGTCTGGTCCCAAGTCGTATGAGATGAGGTCTCGCTTCTGCTCGGGCGTCCCCGTGTCGTTGAGCAGATCGAGCGGGCAGATGCAGACGCCGACGCTCCTGAGCGCCAGCGACAGCAGCGTGGCCATGTTGCGCGAGAAGGCCTTGACGCGAGGCCTGAAGCCGGCGCGCTCGAGGATCCTGAGGCCCTGCTTGCCTGATATGTCCTCCGGCGGGCTCAGGACGAAGGGGCACTCCGCGAGAGGGGAGACGTCGCCGCGTGAGAGCGGGCCGGCGAGGCCCTTGACGTCGAGCCCGCACCCCTCGAGCAGCTCGCGCGTGGCGAGCAGCACCATGTGCTCGTCAAAGAGGGGGTGCGCCTCGATGAGGGGCTCGCTTCCGGAGAAGACGCCGATGACAAGGTCGAGCCTGCGAGCCGTGAGACTGGCCGCGAGGGCCTCGTTCGTGTCCTCGCGAAGGTCGACCGTCACGTTTGGGTACAGCTCGCAGAATCGCTCGATGACGCCGGGGAGCAGCGTCCGGCCGCGCGTGAAGGAGATGCCCACGCGAAGCGTGCCGTGCTGTAGGGTGCTAGGGCCGCCGAGCTCGCGGCGCAGGTCCGAGAGGCCTCGCTCGAAGCGCCTCGCGTAGGACAGGAATGTCTCGCCCTCGTGGGTGAGGCGAAGCGGCGTGGAGCGCACGACGAGCCTCGCTCCCAGCTCGCGCTCCACACCGGCGATGTGGGCCGAGAGGGTCTGCTGCGTCACGTGCAGCTGCTCGGCCGCCTTCGTGAAGCTCCTCTGCTCGGCGATGGCGCGGAAGTACTCCATGGTCTGGAAGTTCATGCTCGGCCTCCCCGGATGGGACCAAACGAACCCGTCCCCTTTGGCTCCTTTGGTTCGATGGGACCAAACGTACCCGTCCCCTTTGGCTCCTTTGGTTCCACAAATAGAAATTGTGGCATTAACGAATAGTAACAGTTTGAAATCGTGAGACAGAGGGCCGATAGTGCTTTATGCGCGTCCGTTCGTTCGTCTGGAAGGGCCGTCTCATGCTTGAGCTCGCTGTGCTTGGTTCGTTCTGCGCGTGCCTCATGGCACTCGTCGCCCTGGGGGCGCCCGTGCTCGTGCCGCTCACGATTGGCTTTCTGATGTTCTGCGGCTATGGCATCGCCCGCGGCCACTCCGTGCGAGACGTGCTGGGAATGGCGCTCGATGGCATCTCCGGAGCGCGCGGCGTTCTCGAGTCATTTATGCTCATCGGCATCCTCACGGCGCTGTGGCGCGCCGCTGGCACCATCTCGGAGGTCGTGCTGCTCGCCACACCGTTCGTGACGCCCGCCATGGCGCCGCTCGCGGTCTTTCTGCTCACGGGCGCCATGTCGTTTCTCATGGGCACGGCGTTTGGCACGGCCGCCACGATGGGCGTCGTGTGCATGACCATCGCCACTTCGATGGGCGCCAGCTCGCTGCTGTGCGGCGGCGCCGTGCTCGCGGGATCCTACTTTGGCGACCGCTGCTCGCCGATGAGCTCGAGTGCGCTGCTCGTGCGCTCCGTCACACATACGACGCTTGGCCCGAACCTCCGCTCCATGATGCGCTCGGCGCTCGTGCCGCTCGCCGTCACGCTTCTCGTCTACGGCCTTGCGGGGCTCGCCCTCGCCCCCGCCGGCGGCGTTGCCGCGTCTGGCACGACCGCGGCGCTCGCCGGCTACTTCGACCAGGGTGTCGTGGCGCTGCTTCCGGTCGTGCCCGTTCTCGTGCTGCCGCTTGCGCGCGTGGGCATGAAACGCACGATGGTCGCGAGCATCGCCATCGCGGCGCTCGTGAGCGTCCTTGTGCGCGGCGTGGCGCCGGCAGACCTCGTCTGGTCTGCGGTGGCGGGCTACGTGCCCGCCGGCGCCGGCACCGTCGTGCGCTCCCTCATGAGTGGCGGCGGCATCGTGTCCATGCTCAACGCGAGCGCCATCGTCTGTCTGTCCTCGAGCTTCTCGGGCCTGTTCATGGGCACGGGCCTGCTCGACGGCGTCCGTGGGCACGTGGCCGGCCTTGCCGAGCGCGTGACGCCGTTTGCCGCCGTGCTCGCCGTGGCCGTGCCGGCATCGATGATCGCCTGCAACCAGACGCTTGGCACGATGCTCGCAAACGACCTGTGCTCGGGCCTCGAGCCCACGAGCGGCTCGCTCGCCCTCGACCTCGAGGACTCCGCCGTGGTCGTCTCTCCGCTCGTCCCGTGGTCAACGGCGTGCGCGGCCGTCGTGACGATGTGCGGCGCGCCTGAGATGTGCTGGGCCACGGCCGTCTACCTGTGGCTCATCCCGCTGTGGCACCTTGCGGCCACGTTGGCGGCGCGCCATGGCTCGCGTGCCTCACGCGGCGTGGCGCGGCTCGCCCTTGGGCCCCGCGGAGTGGCGACGGCCTAGCCGCGCGGGCGATAGCTCGGGTCTACCTCCTGCAGCTCGGCGAACGAGTCGATCTCGATGATGTGGGAGGGGTCGCACGCGCGCACGTGGACGTCATAGGAGTCGGCGCAGACGCGGCAGGGGACGTCGTCCCAGAAGATCTGGCGGTTGTCGTCCGTAGCCTCAAAGACCGCGGGCAGGTCGCGCGCGAGCCTCCTGCCGTCCGCGGCGCTCCAGAACGAGAGACCCACCATCTGCCAGCAGTCGCGGCCCAGGTCCTTCGCGAGCTTGGTGATGCGCCCCTCCTCGTCTGCCTCGAAGTACCAGTCACGCGTCTCATCCACATGAAATCCCAGGTAGTTGCTCTGATACTGGTACTTTGAGATATAGCTCGGGTCCGTGAGGTACAGGTCGCTCTCAAAGGCGTACGCCTGCTCGAAGCAGTGGGGGTGTGCCTCAACCGCCGCCACGGCAGACGAGATGTTGTTCGTCTCGTCATAGAGGGGGTTGTCGATGAAGCGGATCTGCGGGTAGCGCTTGAGCAGGATGTCGAACTCCTCGGCGAGGTAGCCACGCACGACGTAGATCTCCTCGATGCCCGCCGCGATGACCGCGTCGAGCAGGCGCTCGATGAAGCGCTTGCCGTGCACGCGCACGAGCGGCTTGGGCGTGTTCACCGTGATGGGCAGCATGCGGCTGCCAAAGCCGGCCGCAAAGAACACGGCCCGCTTGGCCCGGTAGGGCTCGAGGGCCATGAAGCCAGACGTCGTGAGGCCCCAGGCGCGCTTGGGGCCCGTGCCCTCCGCCCTCACGAGCCCCTCGTTTGCGAGCGCGTCAAGGACCGCTTGCCTGTCCGTCCCCGCCTGTCTGGCGTCTCCGGCCTCGACGGCCACGAGCGCGTCGAACTCCGCCCGCGTGAGGGCGCGGGTTGCCCTGGCGCTCTCGTCGATCATGGCCTGGGCCGCCGCGCCAAAGCGCTTGGCGGCGTCGTACCAGATGCGCGTCCACTCGCCGACGGGCGAGCCCTTGCACTCCTTGAACAGCGCCCACACGTACCAGTACCAGCCAACGACCGCTACGCAGGCGATGCAGTGGAGGCGCTCCTCGGCCGTGGGCGTGCGTCCGAAGTAGAGTGGCAGCACCGCCAGCGCGCGGTCGACGTCGTAGCCCGAGCCCTGCGCCACGAAGTTGCCAAAGTCGCAGCCGTAGTCGCCCATGGCGGCGTACTCCCAGTCGATGAGGCAGATGTCATCGCCGTGGACGAGCAGGTTGGGACCGTAGAAGTCGTTGTGGCACAGCACGGGACGCCCCGCGCCGGCGCGCATGGGGCCCACGAGCCGCGCTATCTGCTCCTCGCGCTGCTCGAAGTCGTCCGGCAGGGGCCAGCCCTCGTCGCGCAGCAGGCCCACGATCTTTCTCGACTCATCGTAGAAGTCGAACCGCCACGGGCTCGTGGCGCCGCAGCGATGCAGCCTGCGGGCGATGGAGAGGGCCTGGGCAACCTGGTGCTCGTCGTCGTAGTCAAACTCGGTGCAGTCCGAGATGTAGCGGCTGATCTTCCAGCCGCTCTCGTAGTCCTCGTAGACGAACGACGTGTCGAGCCCGAGCCGCGAGGCCACCTTGAGCGCGTACGTCTCGGCCTCGCGGTTCACGATCTGCTCCGTGCCGGCGCCGGGGTGGCGGTAGACGTAGCGCTGGCCCTTGCACGAGAACAGCACGGACAGGTTCGTGAGACCCGAGTCGAGCGGGCGGACATCGCGGATGTCGTCGCGGGTGCATCCGAGCGTGCGGCAGATGTTGTCGAGGATGGAGGAGTCCACGTTCTCCATGAAGTCGGTGTCGAAGTCGCACAGGTCTCCGAGGAAGTCGAACTCGTGGATGATGCCCTCGTCTATCTTGCGCGCATATATGTGCAGCGTGTCGGCGTGCTCGAGAAGGACCGTCTCCCAGAGCTTGCCGAGCGTCTCGGGCAGGTCGTACTCGTCTGCCAGCACCCGCACGTAGTCACGCGCGAGCGCCTCGTCGAGGTAGGCCGGCCCGTCCATGCGCCACGCCTCGCGCAGCTCCTTCTTCGCTGCGACGACGAGCCCGCCCGCGCCCAGCTCGAAGGCCTGCTTGGCGTCCTTGCCGGACGTGTGGACGGCCGTGCAGCAGGAGCGATACTCATAGGCGTGGAAGAGGTTCTCGTCGTAGTACTGGTCGGAGGGACACACATAGGTGTTGCCGAGGAACTCGCGCGCGGCGAACAGCGAGGCGTGGTTGTTGCGCGTGACGTACTCGTTCGTCTGCACGAGGTGGACCCCGAGCATGTCCTCCAGGTAGTAGAAGCTCTCCTTCATGGGGCCGACGACGACGTGGATGTCCTCGACGCCCGCCTCGCGGAGCTGCCGGATGAGCCGCTCGATGAGCACCTCGCCGCGCACGCGGAACAGCGCCTTGGGGCGCTCGAACGACAGGGGGACGAACCTCCTGCCCATGCCGGCGGCGAGGATGATCGCCCCACGCACGCGGTGGGGCGCCAGCGCGGCCCGACCGGCCTCGGTGATCGCGATGTCGCCGTCCCGGCCGGTCACGAGGCCCCCGTCGAGCAGCTCGTGCACCGCCTTGTTCGTGGAGCCGAGCGACACGCCCGCCGCCTGCGCGAGCCGGCGCTGGGAGGGCTCGGGCGCGCTGGCGAGGGTGACGAGTACGTCGAACTGTGCCTTTGTGAGCATGAGAGGTCCTTGGTCTTGGTGGGTGGGGTCGGGGCGGTGCCGCGGCGGGTGCGGGCGGCCGCCCGCCTTGCGTCTAGCGTCCGCCGCGTGCGAGCATGCCGCGCGTGACGGCGGCCACGACGCCCTGGCGCTGTGGCTCGTAGGGCCGGCCGCCGAGGATGAGGCCCTCGACGCGCAGGTTGCCAAGGCCGGCGGGCCCCACCTCGTAGGGATTTGCGGACAGGATCGCCATGTCGGCGAGCTTGCCCGCCTCCAGAGACCCACGGTCGCGCTCGTCGAAGGTGGCCCAGGCGCCGTTGTAGGTGCACATGCGCAGGGCCTCGCGCACGGTGAGCGACTCGGCGGGGTTCGAGTGGCTGCAGGCGCGCTGCATCCACAGGATGGGGTCGGGGTCGGTGCAGGGTGCGTCCGAGCCCGCCGAGAGCACGATGCCGCGGTCCCACATCGTTCGCAGCGGGTTCAGGCGGCTGGCGCGCTTAGGCCCGAGGACGCGCTCGAGGTAGGAGTCGGGCTCCTGCGGCCAGTCGATGAAAGACGTCTGCATGGGCAGCTGGATGTGGTAGCGCTCGCAGATGTCGAGGCCCTCGGTCGTGGGCAGGCAGGCGTGGATGATGCCGTGGCGGTGGTCGTTGCGGGGGAAGTCGTCAAGCGCGGCGGCCAGCGCGCGGCACGCCTGGTCGAAGGCCGCGTCGCCGATGGCGTGCATCTCGATCTGCAGGCCCGCGCGGTTCGCGGTGCGGCAGAAGTCGATGACCTGCTCGTCCGTGTAGTAGAGCACGCCGGAGTCGTCCGCGCCCTCGTAGGGGGCGAGCAGCGCGGCGTCCGTGGAGCCAAAGCAGCCGTCGAGCGCGCACGCGAAGCACCCTCCGATGCGCGGCAGGCGGCGACGCGTGGCCACGCGCACGTCCATGGACTGGGGGAACACGCGGATCTGGAACCCGCTCTGGGCGCTTCTCGCGAGCCAGGTCTCGAGCGATATGTCGAGGTTGCCGGCAAACCCGACGCCGGAGACGTCGTGAACCATGCCGATGCCACGGCTCGCGAGGTAGTCCATGGCGTGCTGGATGTTGCCCACGAGCTCGGGGATCGAGAGTGACCCGGTGATGAAGTCTGAGACGGCGAAGAACGCCTCCTGGTTCATCTCGCCCGACTCGGGGTGGTAGCCGCGGAGCTTGGAGACCTTGCCCTCGACCTTCTCGAGAAGCTTGGAGTTGACCACGCAGGCGTGGCCGTCGTACTTCACGAGCATGAGCGGTCGGTCGGGGCAGGCGCGGTCGAGCTCTGAGCGGCTCACGAGACGGCCCTCGGCCACGGAGTGGGGCGAGGCGCCGAACGCGATGAGCGTGGCCGCGTCGCTCGCGCCCGCGAACGCGCGGACCATCTCGCAGATCTGGGCGTTGCTGCGCGCGTCCATGACGTTGAGGCCGGCGTTGAACGTGGCGAAGCTCGCGAGGTGCTCGTGCGTGTCCACGAAGCTCGGGCACAGCGCGCGCCCACCCAGCCGCTCGAGCGGCTCGCCCGCGAAGCGCCCGGGCAGCTCGCTGCCCACGTAGGCGATGCGCCCGCCGTCCTCCACGAGGTAGCGTGCCACCTCGTCGTGCTCGTTGACCGTGAGGATCGTCCCCTCGTAGACCTTCATCGCGTCTCCCGTCGTGCTCTCCCAGGAAGCCTTAACGGTCGACAGTTTAGGTGTTCATGAATTCATGTGTTGAGAAATCCGTGAACGGTACGGCCTGCGGTGACTGCCGCCCTCGCTGGCCGCGAGGCCCGAGCGAGGGACCCTCGGCCCCGAGCTGTTGACATAACGCGGCGTTATGCAGCGATGTTGTTGAGATGGCGTGCCGTGCCACGTGTCGTCGCGTGCCTTCGCGCTATACTTCGATGGATATATGAAGTCTCGGAAGCGGCGGCGTGACCCGTCGCTCTGTGAGAGGAGAGACGCATGGCACAGACCATCCCCGGTACGCTCCGGGTCTCCAATGACGTCATCGCCGACCTCGCCGGCTACGCCGCACTCGAGTGCTACGGCGTCGTGGGCATGGCATACACGGACGCCCAGGACAACATCGTGCGCCTGCTCTCGCTCGGCAGCCTGCGCAAGGGCATCGACGTGAGCACGTGCGAGGGACGCGTCAAGGTTGACCTGCACACGGTGCTCGAGCAGGGCGTCAACATGGCGAGCGTCTCGCGCAACCTCGAGAGCGCCGTCCGCTTCACGCTCAAGGAGGTCGCCGAGATCGACAACGCCGACGTCACGGTTCACGTCGAGGACCTTCGCGCCAACAAGTAGCAGCCCCGATCGCCGACCCGGCCCGCGCCGGGTCGCTGCACGCCCAGGCGCCCCGTCGTGCCTGCCATACGATTTGGAGATTTCCCAGACATGATTGCCAACGTGATTCGCTCGTGCTTCCCCGTGGCCGCCCAGGCCGTCGCCGACAAGTCCGAGGACATCAACAAGCTCAACGTCTTCCCCGTGCCCGACGGTGACACCGGCACGAACATGTCGCTCACGCTCGGCACCGTCGTGCGCGAGGTCGCGGCGCTGCCGGCAGACTCCGACATGGCCGCCGTCGCCAAGGCGATCACCCACGGCTCGCTCATGGGCGCCCGCGGCAACTCCGGCGTCATCACGAGCCAGATCCTGCGCGGCATGGCCGAGGGCCTCGTCGGCGCCCACGACCCCGTGACGGCAGACGACATCGCCGTCGCCTTCCGCAACAGCGTCAAGGTTGCCTTCAAGGCCGTCCGCAAGCCCGTCGAGGGCACGATCCTCACGGTCATCCGCGACATCTCCTCGCGCGCGGACCGCTGCGCCAAGGAGAAGATGGGCGTGCCCGAGATGCTCGAGGCCCTCGTCGTGGAGGCCTACGAGTCCGTGGCCCGCACGCCCGACCTGCTGCCCGTCCTCAAGGAGAACGGCGTCGTTGACTCCGGCGCCTACGGCTTCGCCACGTTCGTCGAGGCCTTCGTGAACGCCGCGCTCGGCAAGGTCGGCGCCGCCATCGACTTCGACACGTCGGTTGCCACGGCCTCCGGCGCCCACAACGCCGCCGACGCCCGCGTGGCCATCGAGCTCAACGACGACTGGGAGGGCTCCGAGTACCGCTACTGCAACGAGTTCCTCTTCAAGGCCGAGGAGGGCTTCGACCCGGACGCCGCGCTCGCGCACCTCGCCACGCTCGGCGACTGCGAGCTCGTCGTGGGCTCCTTCCCGGACTTCAAGGTCCACGTTCACTCCAACGAGCCCAACCGCGTGCTCGAGTACATGCTCAAGTACGGCCAGGTCTATGAGGTCTTCATCCACAACATGGACATGGAGGCCCATGACCGCACGGCTGGCATCGCCGCGGACCAGGCCGCTGCCGCCAAGCCCGCCGAGCCGCGCAAGCCGCTCGGGTTCGTGGCCGTGGCGGCCGGTGACGGCGAGGCGGAGATCCTGAAGTCGCTCGGCGTGGACGTCGTGGTTTCCGGTGGCCAGACGATGAACCCCTCCACGGCCGACATCCTCGACGCCGCCGCCGTGGCCAACGCCGAGAGCGTCATCGTGCTTCCCAACAACGGCAACATCCGCATGGCCGCGGAGGCCGCCGCGAGCGCGAGCGAGGACTTCAAGATCGTCGTCGTTCCCACCAAGACCGTGCCCCAGGCCTTCGCCGCCATGTTCGCCGTCGACGCAGAGGCTAGCGCCGAGGACAACGCCGAGGCCATGGTCGAGGCCATCGCCGAGGTGCGTGACGGCGAGGTTACGCACGCCGTGCGCGACTCCCAGGCCGCGGACGGCACGCCCATCCACGACGGCGACATCATGGGCATCGCCGGTGGCGACATCGTCATCGTGGGCTCGGACGTCGAGCAGGTCACGCTCGACCTCATCAACAAGATGCAGGCAGAGCAGGAGGGTGACACCCTCACGATCCTTGCCGGGCAGGACATGGACGATGAGCGCTTCGAGGCCCTGTGCGACCGCATCGAGGACGCCCAGCCCGACCTCGAGGTCGACGCCCACCGTGGTGGCCAGCCGCTCTACCCCGTCATCTTCTCCATCGAGTAGTTGCGCGTATCTCCCGTGGCCGAGGTGAGCGGAGCCGGCAAGCCCGGCACCCTTCCAAACATCTGCGAGGCGTCCGTGCGCCTCGCGCGCACGCAGGCGTGGGACGGTGACGTCTCGCGCCTGCGCTTTGCTCGCGGCGCCCGCGCCGAGGCCTTGGGGCGCCTTGACATCTCCTCCGTGCGAGACACCCTGCAGCACGTGCCTCACCGCTACCTGGACTTCACGAGGATCACGCCCGTGGCTGGTGCCGACGTGGGCGAGCAGGCCACGGTCGTGGGCAGCGTGGACAAGGTGACGCTCAAGCGTCCCCGCCCTCGCCTGCAGATCGTCGAGGTGGCGCTCGTGGACGCCACGGGCGTGCTCATGTGCGCCTTCTTCAAGCAGCCCTGGCTTGCCGAGCAGATCCACGTGGGAGACACGCTTGCCGTCTCCGGCAAGGTGACGTTCGCCTATGGCTTCAAGCAGATGACGCCGCAGTTCCACGAGGTCGTCGCCAAGGCGGGGGAGGGCGCCGCCACCGCGGCGAGCTTTGCGCGCATGCTGCCCGTCCATGGCGCCACGGACGGGCTCTCGCCTGCGTGGATGCGTCGCATCGAGAGCGCCGCGCTCGCGGACTACGGGGACGCCTGCGACTTCATGCCCGCCTCGCTCGTGGCGTCGCGCGAGCTCATGACCGAGGCCCGCGCACTTCGCGAGGCGCACTTCCCAAGCGGTCTCGCGGCTGCAGAGCGCGCGCGGCGCCGCCTCGCCTACGACGAGCTGCTGTGCCTTCAGGCGGCGCTTCTCGCGCGGAGGGCCATCGAGCTGGCGGACGTGGCGCCCCACGAGCATGTCGTTGGTGGGCCGCACGTCTCGGCCCTCCTTTCGGCCCTGCCGTTTGAGCTCACGGCCGAGCAGCGCCAGGCCGCCGACGAGATACTGGCCGACATGGCGGCGCCTGCGCCCATGAACCGGCTGCTCTTGGGAGACGTGGGCACCGGCAAGACGGCAGTGGCGGCCGTGGCGCTCGCCGCCGTGGCAGACTCCGGCTCCCAGGCCGCCGTCATGGCGCCCACCTCTGTGCTCGCGCGTCAGTATGCCGAGAAGCTCGGCCCCGTGCTCGATCGTGCGGGTGTCTCATGGGCTCTCGTCACGGGGTCGACCTCTGCGGCGGAGCGCGGGGTCACGGCGGCGGGGCTTGCGTCCGGCGCGCTTTCCGTCCTGTTTGGCACCACGGCCGTTCTCGGCGATGACCTGGCCTTTGACGACCTGTCCCTTGTCGTCGTGGACGAGCAGCACCGCTTTGGCGTGGGGCAGCGCGCCCGCCTCCGCTCCAAGGGCACGGCCCCAGACCAGCTCACGATGACGGCGACACCCATCCCGCGCACGCTGGCGCTGTCCGTCTACGGCGACCTTGCCTGCTCGCGCATCGCCCAACGCCCGCACGCCGGCGCCGGCGTCACCACGAAGGTCATCACGCCCGAGAACGTCGACATCGCCCACACGGCCATCGCCGAGGCCGTCGCGGCGGGGCACCAGGCCTACGTCATCTGCCCGCTCGTGGACGACGCCGATGACGGCGCGGGGCTCGACGACGTGCCCGTCTCCGAGCTCGCCCAGACAAGCGCCCGTCCGCACTCCGCCCGGGCCGTCTACGAGCGGCTCCGGGACCGCGTCTTTCGCGGCGTGCGCATGGGCCTCGTGACTGGCCGCATGAGCGCCGCCGAGAAGGACGAGACCATGGCCGCGTTTCGCGCGGGCGAGGTCAAGGTGCTCGTTTCGACCACGGTCGTGGAGGTGGGCGTGGACGTGCCCAACGCCACGGTCATGATGGTGTGGGACGCCGACCGCTTTGGCCTGGCGACGCTGCACCAGCTCCGTGGCCGCGTGGGCCGCGGCGAGGATGCCGGCACGGTGTTTCTCGTGAGCGCCGCGCGCGGGACGAGCCCGGCACGCAAGCGCCTGCGCGCCCTCGAGAAGACGAGCGACGGCTTTGCCCTGGCGGAGATGGACCTGCGACTGCGCCACGAGGGCGAGGTCCTGGGATATAGGCAGAGCGGCGGTGTGACGCTTCGTCACGTAGACATGATCGCAGACGCCGACCTCGTGGCGGCCGCGCATGAGGACGCGGCGCACCTAGTGGCAAAAGACCCCTCGCTCACGGATGCGCGGCACGCGCCGCTCGCGCGCGAGGTCAGGCGAAGGTTCGGCGCATACTTCAAGGGAGAGAGGGGAGACGCATGAGGATCGTTGGCGGAGAGTGGAAGGGTCATCCCATCGAGGCGCCTGAGGGCCGCGACGTCACGAGGCCCACGACGGACCGCGTGCGCGAGGCGGTCTCGTCCATGCTCATGAGCGCCTGCGGCCTCACGCTCGATGGCGCGAGCGTGCTCGACGCCTTCGCCGGCTCGGGCGCCCTGGGGCTCGAGCTTCTGAGCCGCGGGGCCGCACACGCGACGTTCGTCGACCTCGACCGCGGCGCCTGCGCGCGCGTGCGCCGCAATGCCGCCACGCTGGGGGCCGCAAGCTCGCGCTTCTCGGTCACGAGGGGAGACTCGTGCCGTCTGGCGGCCGCGGGCTCGCTTGCGGGCGCGCCGTTTGACATCGTGGTGCTCGACCCGCCGTACGCCACGGCCGTGAACGTCGTCTCTGGCCTCGTCGAGGCGCTGGACGCAAGCGGGCTTCTCGCCGCGGGCGCGCTCGTGCTCTACGAGCGCAGCGCGAGCGGGCCCACGATCTGCCCGTCTGGGTTTGTGGCGCTCAAGCAGAAGTGCTATGGTCAGACGGCCGTCGACCTTCTCGGCAGACAGGGCTAGGGCTTGGAGGCCTTTGTGGAGCACACCGATCGCGTTGAGCATGTCGTCGTTCCCGGCACGTTCGACCCCATCACCTATGGTCACATCGACGTCGTGCGTCGCGCCCGCCGCATCGCGGGACGCGTGACCGTGGCCGTTGCCGCGAGCCTGGGCAAGAACGGCACGGGCCCCGCGCTCACGCTGGACGAGCGCGTGGAGCTGGCCCGCCAGGCGCTTGCCGACGAGGGTGTGAGCGAGGGCGTGGACGTCCGTCCGCTCACTGGCCTTCTCGTGGACTTCTGCCACGAGGCGGGCGCGGGCGCGGTCGTGAAGGGCCTGCGTGCCATGACGGACTTCGAGTACGAGCTGCAGCAGGCGGACCTCAACTTCCGCCTCGCGCCAGACGTGGAGAGCATCTTCGTCATGAGCAACCCCGCCTACGGCTACGTCTCGAGCTCCATCGTCCGCGAGCTCGCCGGCCTCGGCGCCGACGTCTCCATGCTCGTGCCGCCATGCGTCGTGAAAAAGCTCCGCGAGCACTTCTTGACCGCATAGCTCTCAGGGTCGCGAGCGCTGCAAATGAGACACTTTTGGCCCCCATGAGGGGCGTAATCTGACTCGAATGCAGCTCTCGCGGTTTCTTATCCCAAGGAAGGAGCCAAAGTGAGCGAGACCACCATCGAACAGGAGCTTCGCCGCGAGGCCCGCGAGGGCGCCGGTGCGTCGTGGCGGGCTTCGATCGCGCTTCTCGGGCAGCTCGTCTCGCCCTATCGGGGGCTTGCCGCGGCCACGCTCGTGGCCATGCTGTTTGACCTCTCGGGCATGCTGCTCATCCCCACGCAGCTCTCGGCCATGATCAACACGGCGGTCACCACGCAGGACGCCAACGAGTTCCTCGCCCACGGCGCGCTTATGCTCGCCGCGGCGCTCGTGGGCTCGTTTGGCTTCATCGCCTCGACGTGGCTCGCGAGCCGCCTGTGCGCCAATGTGGGGCGAGACCTTCGCATGCGCGTCTACCGCGCCTCGCTCGCCTTCTCGGCCGCGGACTTCAACCGCTTTGGCACGGGGTCGATGGTCACGCGCACGCTGTCGGACGCCAACGTGGTGCAGCAGACGCTGCTCATGACCGTGCTCATGATTCTCCCCGTGCCCATCATGTGTGCCATCTCGGTGGGGCTGGCGTTCTCCACGGACTTCGTCATGGGCTGGGTGCTGCTCGCGGTCACGCTCGTGACGCTCTCCATCTCGCTTGTGGCCATCCGCGGCACGGCACCCGTGTTCACGCGCCTGCAGGGCTTCATCGACGCGATGAACGCCCGCCTGCGCGAGGCCATCACGGGCGTGCGCGTCGTGCGTGCGTTCGGGCGCGAGGAGCTCACCCGCGAGCGTCTTGACGAGACGTTTGACGCATACGCGAGAAACGCCATCCGCGTGAACTACGTCTTCGCCACGACAGACCTCATGACGTTCTTCCTCATGAACGGCGTCGAGTCGCTCACCATGTGGCTGGGTGCCAACCGCGTGGGCGCCCACGCCATGCAGATCGGCTCCATCTCGGCCCTCATCGAGTACGCCATGCTCATCATGTTCTTCATGATGATGGCCCAGTTCGTGATGCTCTCCGTTCCGCGTGCGCTTGCCTGCCTCGGGCGCGCGGCCGAGGTCCTCGCCGTGCGCCCCGAGGTGTCCGATGCCGAGCACTGCGTGGAGCCGGACCTCTCCTCGGGCGTCGTGGCCCGCTTTGACCACGCGTCGCTTCGCTACGCGGACGCCGACGAGGACACCCTGCGCAACCTTGACTTCTCCGTCCGCCGCGGGCAGGTGTGCGCCATCATCGGCAACACCGGCTCGGGCAAGTCCACCGTGGCCAAGATGCTGCTGCGCTTCTGTGACGCCACGGAGGGGCGCGTGCTGCTTGGCGACGCCGACGTTCGCGACGTGTCCCAGCAGACGCTGCGCGAGCACGTTGCCTACGTGCCCCAGAAGGCGTGGCTGTTTAGCGGCACGATTGCCGAGAACCTCCGTCACGGTCGTGCCGAGGCCACCGACGAGGAGCTGTGGCACGCGCTCGACGTGGCGCAGGCCGGCTTCGTGCGCGAGCTTCCCGACGGACTGGGCGCCCGCGTGGCCCAGGGCGGCACGAACTTCTCGGGAGGGCAGCGCCAGCGCCTCGCCATCGCGCGCGCCCTCGTGCGCCATGCGGACCTCTACGTGTTCGACGACTCGTTCTCCGCGCTCGACTTCAAGACCGACGCGGCGCTTCGCCACGCGCTCGCGCCCGAGCTGGCGCGTGCCGCCACGCTCATCATCGCCCAGCGCGTGAGCACGATTCGCGAGGCTGACCAGATCGTGGTGCTCAAGGACGGGCAGATCGTAGGCCTGGGCGGCCACGACGAGCTCATGGGGACGTGCGAGACCTACCGTGCCATCGCTCAGTCCCAGGCCAGGAAGGAGGCCAGCCGTGGCTAGCGACAACGACCAGCCCGAGTACCAGGCGCCCGAGCCCGCCGAGGAGCTCGAGGTGCCAAAGAACGTGCTCGCGACCATCGCGAGGCTGTGGGACGCCATGGTCGGCCTTCGCTGGCGCATCGTGGCGTGCACGGTGTCGGCCGTGCTCTACGTTGTGGCCACGCTGGCCGCCGTGGGCTTCAGCGCGAGCGTCATAGACATGCTGTGGGCAAAGATCCAGGCGAGCTTCGCCTCGGGCGAGCCGTTCGTGCTCACGCTCGAGAACGGCGGCGCGCGCGTGCTGACGTTCCTCGGCATCTGGACGGCCGCCTGGGCGTTCTACTCGTTCAACGACCTCGTCATGGCGAGCTTTGCCGAGCGCCTGAACCTGCGCCTGCGCGAGCTGATCTCTGCCAAGCTCGCGCGCCTGCCACTGTCCTACTTCGACGCCCACCAGCCCGGCGACACGATAAGCCGTGCCACGAACGACCTGGACAAGGTGTCTGAGGTCCTGCAGCGCGGCGTGCTGCAGCTGCTCACGAGCGTCATGACCGTGGTGGGGGCCGTGCTCATCATGCTCACGGTGGACGTGCGCCTCGCGTGCATCTTCCTGGCGTTCGCGGCGGTCGCGCTCGCCGTGACCAAGGTGTTCGCCACGCGCACGCTTAAGGTGGCAACGGTCCGGCAGGCGTCGCTCGGCGCGCTCACGGGGCGTGTCGAGGAGGCCTACAGCGGCCGTACTGTCATCAAGGCGTTCGGCCGTGACGAGGCGAGCGCGGGCGAGGTGCTTGCGGCCGCGCAGAGCCTTGCAGACTCCTCGGCCTCCTCTGACTTCCTCACGAACGCCGTGGGGCCGGCGATTCGCTTCGTCATGCGGCTGTGCCAGGTCACGATCGCGGTGCTCGCCGGTCAGATGCTCATCGCCGGCCAGCTTTCGGTTGGCGTGTTCCAGGCGTTCTTCCAGTACGTGACGCAGGCGTCCGAGCCGCTCACGCAGCTGGGCCTCACGGTCAACATGCTGCAGGGGGCCCTCGCCGCCGCCGAGCGCGTGTTCGCCCTGCTCGACGAGTCCGAGGTCGAGGCCGACCCGGCCGATGCGCTCGCGCCCGTCGAACCCGTGCGCGGTCGCGTGGCCTTCGAGCACGTGCGCTTTGGCTACAGCGCGGACAAGCCGCTCATGCGAGACGTCTCGCTCGTGGCCGAGCCGGGCCAGAAGGTGGCCATCGTGGGCGCCACGGGCGCTGGCAAGACCACGCTCATCAACCTGCTCATGCGCTTCTACGAGGTCGATGGCGGCCGCATCACGCTTGACGGCGTCGACACGAGAAGGATGCGCGCGCAAGACCTCCGACGTAAGTTTGGTATGGTCCTGCAGGACGCTTGGCTGTTTGAGGGCACGATTGCCGAGAACATCGCCTACGGGCGCCCCGACGCCACGCTCGACGAGGTCGTTGAGGCCGCCAGGGCGGCGCACGTGGACTACTTCATCCGCACCCTGCCGCACGGCTATGACACCGTGCTCGCCAACGATGCGGACGCGGTGAGCGCCGGCCAGCGCCAGCTGCTCACGATCGCGCGCGCCATGCTCTGCGACCCGTCCATCCTCATCCTTGACGAGGCCACCTCGAGCGTGGACACGCGCACCGAGCAGGCCATCGTCCACGCCATGGAGACGCTCATGGCCGGTCGCACGAGCTTCGTCATCGCGCATCGCCTCTCCACGATCGTGGACGCGGACCTCATCCTCGTCATGGACCGGGGCACCATCGTGGAGCAGGGCACCCACGACGAGCTCATGGCGGCGGGCGGCGCCTACGCCGAGCTCTACCTCAGCCAGTTCGCCTAGGAACCAAAGGGGACGGGTTCATTTGGTCCCTCTTCCCCAAGGCGGCCAGGGACGGGACCAAGCGAACCCGTCCCCTTTGGTGCTACCCTTCATTGCGGACACAACCGCAAGGAGGAGCACATGCCCTGCACCACCATTCTCATTGGCAAGAAGGCCAGCTACGACGGCTCCACGATCGTGGCGCGCAACGAGGACTCGGGAAACGGCAGCTTCGAGAGCAAGCGCCTCGTCGTCGTGGCGCCCGAGGACCAGCCGCGCCACTACCGCTCGGTCATCTCGCACGTACAGATCGACCTGCCCGACAACCCGCAGCGCTACACGGCCGTTCCCAACGCCAACCTCTCCCAGGGCATCTGGGGCGAGGCCGGCTTCAACGAGAGCCAGGTTGCGATGAGCGCCACCGAGACGCTCACCACCAACGAGCGCGTGCTCGGCGCAGACCCGCTCGTCGAGCGCATCCCCGCCAGCGGCGCCGAGGGCGAGGAGGACTACCAGCCCGAGGTCGCTGGCGGCATAGGCGAGGAGGACTTCCTCACCATCGTCTTGCCCTACATCCACACGGCTCGCGAGGGCGTGGCTCGCCTCGGCGAGCTTCTCGAGCGCTATGGCACGTACGAGATGAACGGCACGGCCTTCTCGGACGCCGATGAGATCTGGTGGATGGAGACCGTGGGCGGACACCACTGGATCGCCCGCCGCGTGCCCGACGAGGCCTACGTCACGATGCCCAACCAGCTTGGCATCGACGAGTTCGACCTCGACGACGCCTTTGGCGAGCAGCGCGACTGCATGTGCTCTGCAGACCTGCGCGAGTGGATGGCCGCCAACCACCTCGATCTCACGCTCTCCGACGCCGACCTCGGCCTGGACACCTGCGAGGCCGCCACGGCCGCGGCAGACGGCGTTCACGTGTGCTTCAACCCGCGCGAGGCGTTCGGCTCGCACTCCGAGCGCGACCACGTCTACAACACGTGCCGCGCCTGGGCCATGCAGCGCGCGCTCAACCCCTCCGACTTCTGGGACGGCCCGGACGCCGACTACACGCCCGAGAGCGACGACATCCCCTGGTGCCGCGTGCCCGAGCGCAGGCTCACGATCGAGGACGTCAAGGACGTGCTCTCCAACCACTACGAGGGCACGCCGTTCGACCCCTACGGCTCCAAGGGCTCCTCGGCCGACGCGCACCGCTTCCGACCCATCGGCATCAACCGCAACTGCCAGCTCGCCGTGCTGCAGATTCGTCCCTACGCGCCCGCCGCATGCCGCTGCGTGCAGTGGATGGCGATGGGCTCCAACGCGTTCAACACGCTCGCGCCCTTCTACGGCCTCGTGAGTGACATGCCCGCCTACCTGCGCGACACGACCGACCACGTGACCACCGACAGCTTCTACTGGGCCAACCGCATCGTGGCCGCCGTCGCAGACCCGCACTTTGGCGACAGCATAAACACGATCGACAACTACCGCGAGCGCACGATGGCCTATGGGCACCGCGTGCTTCGCGAGACGGACGCCGAGGTCGCGGCGCTGCCCGAGGGCGACGACGTGACGCTCGTGCTGGAGGCCGCCAACGAGCGCATCGCCACCGAGCTGCGCGAGCAGACCGACAAGCTCCTCTCGAAGGTCCTCTACACCTCGAGCATGCTCATGAGAAACGGCTTCTCGCTCTCCGACCACTAACCGCTGGCCGCGGTCGCGAGTCATCGTGGCGTCCCAAAGGGCCCCATCCCCTTTGGGACGCCCTCTTTGTGCCGCTACTCCACGCTCTCGATAGTGCCACCGCCGAGGACCTCGTCGCCGTCGTAGAGGACCGCTGCCTGTCCCGGCGTGATGGCACGCTGGGCGTCGTCGAACTCGAGGCGAACGCGCCCGTCTGGCAGCGGCGTGGCGACGCAGGGCTGGTCGGGCTGGTGGTAGCGCACCTTGGCGGCCGCCCGCAGCCTGACCTCGGGCGCCGCGCCCGCCACCCAGTTCCAGTCGCGGGCCACGAGCGAGCGCGCCATGAGGCGCTCGGGGCCTCCGAGCGTCACGGTGTTGGCCACGGTGTCGATGGCGCAGACGTAGACGGGTCGCGCGCAGGCCACGCCCAGCCCCTTGCGCTGGCCGAGCGTGTAGCGAAGCGCGCCCTCGTGGCGCCCGATGACGTTGCCGTCCGTGTCGAGGATGTCGCCGGCCGGTGCCACCCTTCCCGTGCGCTGCTCGATGAAGCGCAGGTGGTTGCCGCCGGGCACGAAGCAGATGCCCTCCGAGTCCCTCTTGTGCGCGCTCGTGAGCCCCAGGCGCTCCGCGATGGCGCGCACCTCGGGATCCTTGTGCAGCCCGCCCAGCGGAAACAGCACGTGGGCGAGGCGCTGCTGGGTGAGCCCGAAGAGGAAGTAGCTCTGGTCCTTGCCAGCGTCCACGCCCTTGAGCAGGTGATACCCCTGCCCGTCATGCTCCACGCGGGCGTAGTGCCCCGTGGCGAGGAAGCCGCACCCCAGCTTAAGCGCGCGGTCGAGCAGCGCGCCGAACTTGAGGTGGCGGTTGCACGCCACGCAGGGGTTGGGCGTGAGTCCCGCCTCGTAGGCGGCCACGAACGGGTCGATGACGTCTCTCTCGAACGCTTCCGTGTAGTCAAAGACATGATGGCGAATGCCCGCGTCCCAGCAGGCCTGGCGCGCGTCGGCGACGTCGTCGGTGCTGCAGCACGTGCGCTCGCCGGGACGGTCGTCCTCGTTCGTGGCGAGGCGCATCGTGGCGCCCACGCACTCGTAGCCCTGCTCCACGAGCAGGCTTGCCACGACGCTCGAGTCCACGCCGCCGCTCATGGCCACGAGCACGCGCCCGCGGCTCATCGGGCGCTCCCGCGCAGACGCTCTGCCACCTGCAAGATCGCGTCCGCCGCCTCGTCGATGCCGTGCTCGTCGTTCTCGGTGGCGTCGATGGAGACGCGCAGATAGGTGCGCGCCACCTCGGACGGCACGCCCATGGCGGCCAGCACGTGGCTGCTCTCCACCGCACCTGCCGCGCAGGCCGAGCCCGCGCTCACACACACGCCCGCCTCATCGAGGAGCACGAGCGCGGACTCGTGGTCCACGCCCTCGAGCGCAAGCGCCACGATGCCGGGCAGGCGCAGCGACGGCTCCTGCGGGCCGAGCACGCGCACGCCGCCCGCCTCCGTCAGCCGCGAGACGAGGCGCGCCCGGAGAGCCTCGACCCTCGACGCGCTGTCCCCAAGCCCCTCGCAGGCCTCTCGAAGCGCGCATGCCATGCCCGCGGCGCCCGCCACGTTCACCGTGCCGGCGCGGTGGCCGCGCTCCTGGGCGCCACCAAGCAGAAGAGGGGCTGGCACCACGCGCTTCGAGCACAGAAGCGCGCCCACCCCCCGCGGTCCGTGGAACTTGTGTGCCGAGACGCTCAACATGTCAAAGCCGTCGCGCGTGAAGTCGATGGGCACATGTCCCGCCGCCTGCACGGCGTCGGTGTGAAACAGGACCGCCCGCTTGCGGCACATGCGGCAGACGTCGCGCACGGGCTGGATGGCACCCACCTCGTTGTTGGCGTACATGAGCGAGACGAGGCACGTGTCCTCGCGAAGCGCCTCCTTGACGCTGGCCACGCCCACGACGCCCGTCTCGTCTGGTCTCACGAGCGTCACGTCAAAGCCGCCGCCAAAGGGGCCGTCGGCGCTTGCGAGGCGCTCGAGCATGCGCAGCACGCTCGGATGCTCGACGGCGGAGGCCACGATGTGCCTGCGCCCCTCGCGTGCGCCGTAGGCTGCACCCGTGAGCAGGGCCTGGTTGTTTGCCTCGGTCCCGCACGAGACCCACTCCACCTCGCTGGGCCGTGAGCGCAGGCATGCGGCCACCTTGCGCCTGGCCTCCTCGAGCGCGCGCAGGGCGGCGTCTCCGGCGGCATGCTGGCTCGATGGGTTGGCGAAGGCGTCCCCGGCCATGACATGGGCCATGGCGTCCATGGCGGCGGGGCTCGTGCGCGTCGTGGCGGCGTTGTCGAGGTAGACCATCGGCGCTACTCCGCCTCGGCGGCCGGCCCGTGCGGGGCGCTCGGGGCGGTGCGCATCGCCAGGATGGTCTTCTCCATGAGCTCGGGGAGCTCCCAGCCAAGGCGGGCCGCCCCCTGCTCGATGACGTCGCGTGAGCACCCGGCCGCAAAGCGCTTGTCCTTGAACTTCTTCTTGAGCGACTTCACCGTGAGGTCGTCGACGCTTCTGGACGGGCGCATGAGCACGGCCGCGCCGATGAGCCCGGTGAGCTCGTCGACGGCGAACAACGCGCGCTCGAGATCGCTCTCGGGCTCGTAGGGCGTGTCCGTGAGCCCCCAACCATGGCTTGCGCACGCACGCACGGCCACCTCGTCGATGCCGGCCTCGCGCATGATGGCCTCCTCGCGCACGCAGTGCTCCTCGGGCCAGCGCTCGAAGTCAAGGTCGTGCAGGGTGCCCACGACCTGCCAGAGGTCCGCCTCGTCGGCGTGTCCCATGTCCTCGGCAAACCAGCGCAGCGTCTCGCCCACGATGCGGCCGTGGGCGAGGTGGAAGGGGTCTGAGTTGTACTGCTCGAGGAGCTCGTAGACCTGCTGGGGGGTGGGGATCATGTTGCCTCCTTGATGTGCGTCGGCGCGAGGAGATACGCCCCGTCGCATTGTTATCGCGTCGTTTTTCCTTTATCCTATAGCAATGATAGGAAATGGATTTGCCTGCAACACGTGCAATGGTACGCCGCCTGCGTTCGCCGTGCCCGCGGGCCTATGGAGGATGCCATGCTCGTTTCCACGAAGGGCCGCTACGCCCTGCGCGTCATGATCGACCTCGCCGAGCACGAGGGGGACGGCTTCTTGCCGCTGAGAGACATCGCGGCACGCCAGGCCATCTCGGACAAGTACCTGGAGAGCATCCTCAAGGCCCTCGTGCGCAACCACCTCGTCTCGAGTCTGCGCGGCAAGAATGGCGGCTACAAGCTCGCGCGACCCGCCGGTGACTACACGGTGGGGGAGGTCCTTAGGGCCACGGAGGGGCAGCTGGCGCCCGCGAGTGGCATGGACGAGCCCGAGCGGTTCCGCGCCGAGGAGCCCCGCTGTCACGAGATGTGGGAGCGCCTGGGCGGAATCATCAACGATTACCTGGACGGCATCCGCATCTCAGACCTGTGCGTGACCTCCCTCGTCGGCAACGACTACGTGATCTAGGGACGCCTCGCGTTGCGCTCCCGCCCGCGGCGCCTGCGGATCTCGTCGAGCTCCTCGCGGCTGTGCTCGTTTATCCTCCTCAGGTCCTCGCGGTGGTCGCGGCGTATCTGCTCGGCTTGGGCGAGAAAGTCCGCCGCGGAGAGCCGCACGCCCTGCTCGCGCAGCTGGGCACGCTCGTCATGGAACAGCTGGTCGGCCTCGCGCACGAGCTCGTGGTGCTCGCGGATGACGTCGCGGGCCGTCTCGGGCCGCTCGGCTATCTCACGGGCAGCCTCGACGGGATGCGCCGCGATCGCCACGCGGGAGACGTTCGTGATCACGGGGATCACGAGCACTGTGAGCGCCCCCGCCGTCACGAGCACGCTCGCCATGGCGTCGCTCATGGCCCCGGCGCCCGTCGCGGCCTCGGTGAGCGCCACGATGAGGGGCAGCGCCATGGTGCAGTACAGGCTCGCGGCGACCTTCTCGCCCACGGGCATGGGCCTCGTCTCGGGAAACGCCTGCAGGCACATGCCCACGGGCAGTGCGCGTACGAGCAGCAGCAGGCCCACGAACGTGGCGAGCAGCGCCGGGTTGGCGCCCACGGACGCAAAGTCGATTCCCATGGCCGAGTACACGAAGAAAACGGGGATAAACAGGCCGTTGCCCATGACCTCGATCTTGCCGATGAGGCGCTGCCCGCTCTCGTCGGGCAGCACGTGGCGCAGGATGAAGCCGGCGGCAAATGCCGCGAGCACGGCGTCGAGGTCCAGCATCGCCGCCAGCGCGAGGAGCCCCACGAGCAGCAGCAGGGTGGTCCTGAGCGTTGCCTGCGAGCTTGTCTCTGCGTTGTCAGAAATCCAGCGCGCGAGCCGCCCGCCCCAGTCCCTCACGCGCTGGCCCTGGATGGCCACGATGACGCACAGGGCGAGAAATCCCAGCAGGACCGCTATGTTTGCGCCCATGGAGCGCTGGGGCGAGAGCATGACGGACATGGCTACCACGGGCAGCAGCTCGCCCATGGCGCCATAGGACTCGATGACCGCCCCCACCGCCGTGCCCGCGAGCTGGCGGTCTCGCATGATGGGGACGAGGGTGCCGTAGGCCGTCGTCGTGAGGGCGATGGCGAACGCCGCCGTGCCGGCGGTGGAGAGCCCGAGGCCAAGCGCGAGGGTGGCGGCGCAGGCAAGCGCCATGCAGACGACCCAGCAGACGGCCCCGTGGCGCCCCGCGCGCCCCGTGAGCTCGCGCAGGTCGAGCTCGTAGCCGGCGATGAGGAACAGGATGCCCATGCCCAGCCGGCTGAGCAGCGCAAGCCCTGCCGTCTCATGGATGACGCCCAGGCAGTGCGGTCCCATGACGGCTCCCGCCACGACGAAGAACACGACCTCCGGTATGGGCCTGCCCGGGATGAGGCTCGCCGCAAACGACGAGCACACCACCACGGCGAGCATCGCGGCCAGTATCGTGAGCTGTTCTGCCATGTATGCTTCCCCTCTGCCTCGCCCGTCGCGCGGCAACGGCCGGCCCGGCCATGGTGACGGACCGACCCCATCCCCACCTGTCACCTCTCATACCCAAGTTTGGGCGCCGGGGCAATCGGTCGTATCATGGGGCACGTAAAAAAGAGCGAAGCGCTTTGATGGGAGCGACCATGACCGAGAACAACGCCCGGCTCAAGGCAGAGATCGACGAGTTCGTCGAGCGCGTGTGGCCCGAGGTGCTCGATGACATCGAGGCCCTCGTGAGCCACAGGAGCGTCGAGGACCTCAGTGCCGCCGAGGAGAACGCCCCCTGGGGCCCGGGCCCGCGCGAGGCGCTCGACGAGGCCCTGTGCATCGCCAACGTCTGCGGCCTGGAGGCCCACGACTGCGACGGCTACCTCGGCTACGCGGACCTTCCCGGTGCCTCTGACAAGCAGATTGCCACGATCGCCCACGTGGACGTGGTGCCCGAGGGGCCGGGCTGGCACACGGACCCCTACGAGATGGTCCGCCGCGACGGCTGGCTGCTCGGCCGTGGCGTCATCGACGACAAGGGCCCGGCCGTGCTGTCGCTGTACGCGGGCCGCTTCTTTGCCGAGCGCGTCGAGGTCACGGGCGAGCGCCTGCCCTACACCCTGCGCGTGATCCTCGGAGCCAACGAGGAGACGAACATGGGAGACGTCGAGCACTACCTCGCCCACTATCCCGAGCCCGACTTCCTCTTCACGCCAGACGCCGAGTTCCCGGTCTGCTGCGGCGAGAAGGGCCTGTACGGCGCCACGTTCGTCTCCGCGCCCGTCTCCGGCAGCGTGCCCGGCTCCGTCATCGCCTCCATCGAGGGCGGCAGCGCCACGAACGCCATCCCGAGCCTTGCCTCGGCCGTTGTGCGCGCTGACGCCGCAGCTCTCGAGCCCGCGGACGGCATCGAGGTGGAGGCAGCAGGCGAGGGCCTCGCGCGCGTCACGGCGCACGGCGTCGGCGGTCACGCGTCGCTTCCCGCCGGCACGAGAAACGCCATCGGCATGCTGTGCGGCTACCTGCTCGACCATGACCTGTGCTCGGATGGGGAGCGACGCTTCCTCGAGCTCGAGCGCACCATCCATGCCTCCACGGATGGCAGCTCGCTGGGCATCGACGCCACGGATGACGTCTTCGAGCCGCTCACGTGCATCGGTGGCACCGTGGCGCTTCGCGAGGACGGTCGCATCGCCCAGACCGTTGACGCGCGCTACCCCAAGTCCACGACGGCGGAGGCCATCACGGCGCGCCTGGCCGAGGTGGCCGCGGACCACGGCTGCTCGCTCGAGGCGGGCCGTGCCGTCGTGCCGTTCTACGTGAGCCCCGACTCGCCTCAGATCCAGACGCTCGTGCGCTGCTACAACGAGTGCACGGGCAAGGACACGAAGCCCTTCACCATCGGCGGCGGCACCTACGCCCGCCACTTCAGGAACGCCGCGAGCTTTGGTCCCGAGGAGCCTGCGATGGCATGCCCCGAGTGGGTGGGCTCCATGCACGGCCCGGACGAGGGCGCGAGCGAGGCCCAGCTGCGCGAGGCGCTCAAGATCTACATCTACGCCATCAACGAGCTCATGAAGCTCGAGTTCTAGGGGGGATTTTCGCTTTGGAACGAGCCAAGCAGATATCGGAGTCCATCGAGCTGGGCGTGCTGCTCGCATTGGCCGGCGGCTTCATGGACGCCTACTCCTACATCGCCCGAGACGGCGTGTTCGCCAACGCCCAGACGGGCAACATCCTGCTCGTGGGCATCAACCTCTCCGAGGGCGACCTCATGCGTGCGGGCCGCTACTTCTTCCCGGTGCTCGCGTTTGCGCTGGGCATCATGCTCGCCGACCTCATCCACGAGCGCTTCTCGAGCCTGTTCCACTGGCGTCAGCTCACGGTGTTCCTCGAGGCCGTGATCCTTCTGGGCGTGAGCTTCATTCCCGGGACCGCCAACCTTGTGGCGAACTGCCTGACGTCGTTTGCGTGCGGCATGCAGGTGGAGAGCTTCCGCAAGATTCATGGCCACGGCATAGCCACGACCATGTGCATCGGAAACCTGCGCAGCGCGCTCCAGAGCGTGGACGACTACATCATCACCCACAAGAACGGCTTCCTCGAGAACGGCCTGCTCTACTTTGGCGTCATCCTCACGTTCGTGTGCGGCGCCGTCCTCGGCAACCTCTGCATCGGCTGGATTGGCCTTCATGCGATCGCGGTGGCGTCGGCGTTGCTCGCCGTGTGCTTCCTCATCATGTTCATCGACCGCGAGGGCAAGGTCAAGGGCGTGCAGCGCCTGGGCTAGCGGCAGGGCTGGTGCGCAAGGGGAGGGCGCCGGGGACACGTTTCCCGGCGCCCTCCTTTTCTTGTGCGGGTTTTTCTCTGGTGGCACGGCTCGCTAGCGGTCCGGCTCGTGCTCGATCGAGTCAACGACGCCGTTCATGACGTCGTCTCCCGTGAGCGCGCCGAGCAGCGTGGCAAAGCTGCGAGCCACGGGGAAGACCTCGGCGTCGGTTGACGCCTGCGCGGCCTCAACGAGCACGCCGATGACGCGCTCCGTGGGCGCGAGGGGAACGCCGGCGGCCTCGAGCGTCTCGTCGACGCTTGCCGGCTCGACGGGCTCCGTGCCGCCGAGCGCGCGCATCGTGTGCAGCTCGAACGCCGCGGCGCCAGAGCACGCGGCGCGGCTCACGGCAGCCTTCTGGTAGCAGGCGTCCGCCACGTCGGTGCGTCCGCGCTTCCACTCGATGAAGGCAAGGCGGTAGTAGCCCACGCCAATCCCCTGAGGGTCAAAGGCAACGTCGAGCCAGCGCCTGAGCTCGGATGCCGCCGCGTCGAGGTCGCCCTCGAGCTCGTGGCAGCGCACGATTCGCAGCACGCTGGCCATGTCGAGCGGGTCGAGGTCCTGGGCGCGGCGGGCAAAGCCGAGTGCCTCGGCCGTGCGTCCCTGGGCGAGAAGGGCGCTCGACATAAGCAGCTGCGCGCCGTAGTAGGCGTCCGGCACGAGGTGCGTGCGCTCGCCGGGACGGGCGAGCAGCCGGTTGTAGAGCGTACGCGAGACATAGCTCATGAACTGGCGCCAGGTGTCGTCGCCCGCGTCCGCATAGGTGTCGAGCGAGTCGATGGGGGCGAGCATGTCCGTGAGCACCCCGATGGCCTCGGCATAGCTGCCCTGCTGGAGCAGCTCCATGGCCTGGTCGCAGGAGCGGGAGAGCTCGTCTCCCTCCACGAAGTCGTCGACAAAGGCGATCGCGTCGTCTCCGGAGAGCGTGCCGTCAATGAGCCGTCCCGCCGTGCGACGGCCGGCCTCGCGCACCGTGAGGTCCGGGTCGTTCTCGGTGAGGCGCAGGATACGGCGCACGGAGCGCTCCGTGGAGCCGCCAAGCTCGCGGACGACCTCCTGGGCCTTGGTGGCGCGGCGGGCGCTCTCGTTGATGGAGAGGTCGCAGACGTGCTCGGCCCCGAGCAGGCTTGCCTCAAAGCTCGGCAGGACCCTGCCGGAGAGGTCGACCGTCTCATAGCGGCCGCTGGGGCAGAAGCGCTCCGAGTCGAGCTCGAAGCCCTGCTCGATCGCGACGAGCGACTCGTTCTCCGTCGAGAAGCGGATGCCCAGCTCGCGGGCGAGCCTGCGGGCGTCGAAGTCCTCGGACAGGTCGTGCTCGCGAAGTGCCTCGCGACTGACGTCTCCCGAGACGAGACAGGCGTGACGCGACGGCGTCTCCAGGCAGACGGCTACGAAGACGTGGCACAGGCGCCTGGAGCTGCGGAAGGCGTGTGCGGCCAGCAGCAGGGCGCAGCGCAGGGCGTAGTCGGTCGCCATGCGCTCGCGCATCTGGTGCGAGGCCGGCAAGATGCGGTCGAGTCCTGAGGACCACACGGAGGCGGGCTGGGCGCCTGCCGGCACGAACGAGGCCACGATTGCGGCGTCCCCGCCCATGAGGTTCACGCGGAAGCGCGCCGAGAGGCGCAAGGGGAGCCTGAACGTCTCGATACCCGCCGCAATCGTCTGCCTCACTCCCCACTCGCCGAGCATGTCGCTCATGCTCGCGCGGGCGATGGGCTCGGCGCCGAGCTGTGCGGTGATGGAGCCCGCGAGCGCCTGGTTGAAGCGATAGCAGTCCTCGAGCGTGACGTCTGCGCGGTCCATGTCGCCGTCGGCGTGCTCGACGAAGTGCTCCCACGCGAACAGCGCGCGGTTGAGCGCGCCCTCGACGGCCAGGACGCGCAGCATGTCTCCCCAGGCAACTGAGGAGTCGGATGCGCGAAGGTAGAACGTGTGGCTTCTGTTGGTCCTGATGACGGAGAGCTCGGGCCAGCGAGCGTCTGCGTCCAAGATGCCGGCTTCGCGAAGCCCACGGGCAAGGTAGCTCGAGATGGCGTCTGGCCGGGCGGCCTGCCCCTCGTCCGCGCGGCGCTCGGCGTGCTCGACCCTTCTCGTGAGGCTCCTGAGCTTGGAGATCGGGTCAGCAGCCTGGAAGAGCTCGCGGGCGAGGTCGTCCATGTCCACGGGCCTGGGCGCGGGGTCGAGCGCGGGCTCGGCGGGCTTGTGGGAGGGCCCGGGTGCGGCGGGCGTGGCCTCGTCGGTGGCTTTCGCGAGCTCATCGGGGAAGGCCGTGGTTTGCGTGTCTGCGTGTGGCTCGTCTGTGCCCGCCGTATCGGCGCCTTCGGCCGTAAGGGGCCCATAGCCTTGGGGCGGCACCGGGGAGGCGGGCTCGCCTGTGCCAGGGGACCTTTTCGCGGCGTGTCGGCGCGCGAGGTGCAGCCTCAGCCCCGCGGCCACGGCGCCGGCGGCCCCACCGGCGATGAGGGCTATGAGGTTGAAGCTTGGGGCCCACATGGCGGTTCCTCCGTGCGAGAGTTGCAGATGATACCTATCTACTATACCCAGACGCAGGTATGATGCTCTGGATTGCACGGCGCGTGAAACAAGGCTCGCATGGGAGGACCAGATGGCCATCGACATCAATCAGCTTGCGGAGAGGATCGTCGACGCGGTCGAGGCCGCGCCCGAGCTCGCGCAACAGCTCGTGGAAAACCCGGTTGCGATGGTCGAGCGCATCACGGGCGTCACGGGCGGCTATGACCTCACCGAGCTGTTTGGCCTGTGCCTCGCGCGCCTCGCCGAGGCGGGCGTGGATCTCTCGGCCGTTGACCTGGGCAAGCTCGACCTCTCCGCCATCGACGTCTCGAGGCTGAGCCCCGACGAGCTGCTGGGCCTGGCCGCCAGGCTCAACGTGGACGTCTCCAAGCTCGACATGGCTGCCATCGCGAGCAAGATGCTCGGGGCGGGCGGTCTTGGCGGCCTTCTCGGTGGCCTGTTCGGCGGTAGGTAGCCGGCTCGCGCTTCCTGTGCCGTCGCGCGTGCCGTTAGGCGAACCTGTGGACGAGCAGCCCCTCGCCGGGCAGCAGGTCTGCCGTTCCGCGTGAGAGCTCTGCCTCGCTTATGAGCATCGCGAGCGGATGGAGCACCGCCGCGCGCGAATCCATCGAGGGACGCACCTCCTGGGCGCGACGCGCAACCAGCCGAGTGGCCACAGCCTCGAGGCAGTTGTCCGCAACGTGGCCATCTATCTGGGCAAACGTCGTCGTCACGGCCTCAATGGCCTCAGGCCTGCTCATGCGCCAGACCACGACCTGCTCACTTCCGTTCGAGAGGTTGTACAGCGGCGTGGCCGAGCGCGCAGCCCCCAGGATGAGGTCGAGCGCCCGATTGCCCTCGTAGGCGATCGTGATGGGACGCGCGTGCGCGCCGAGCGCCTCGATCTCGTCCGCCCGCGCGGTGGCCTCGTCTGCGTCGACGGCTGCGGCGTCGAGCTCGGCCGCCGAGCAGCAGCAGGCCACGCCCGTCGTGACGACGCCGTCGTGCCTGCGTGCCACGAGGTAGAGCGCGCGCGACACGTCGGTCGTGTAGGCGCCTGCGGCCACGAGCCCGTCGAGCTCGGCTGCCGTGGCGCAGGCACGCATCTGGTCCATGTGCTCCGGCTGCGGCCTGGTGCACGAGAAGCCCTGGATCTGCATGGTCCCTCCAATGAGAAGCGGCCGGCAGCCCGCGAGGGGACACCGGCCGCACGCTTGCGTATGCCTTGATGCTACTTGATGACGCGCACGCGGTACACGGCGGGGATCGCCTTGAGCGCGTCGATTGTGGAGTCCTCGAGGTGCTCGTCGGTGTCGAACATCGTGTAGGCGTTCTCGCCGGCGCTCTCGTTGACCATGCGCTGGACGTTGGCGTTGTCCTTGGCAAGGATCGCCGTGATCTGGCCGATCATGTTGGGCACGTTGGCGTGCAGGCATGCCACGCGGCTCGCGGCGCGGGCCTTGCCCATGGAACAGGCGGGATAGTTCACCGAGTTGGCGATGTTGCCGTTCTCGAGGTAGTCCTTGAGCTCGGAGATTGCCATGTCGGCGCAGTTGGCCTCCGCCTCGCCGGTGCCCGCGCCCGAGTGCGTCGTGATGAACGTGTTGGGCATGGCCACGGTCTTGGGCGTGGCGAAGTCGGTGGCAAACCACGAGAGCCTGCCGCCCTGCAGCGCGGCGTCCACGGCGTCCTCGTCCACGATGGTCTCGCGCGCGTAGTTGATGAGCACCGCGCCCGGGTTGAGCAGCCCCAGGACGTCGGCGTCGATCATGCCGATGGTGTCCGCCTTGCTCGGCACGTGGACGGTGAGGTAGTCGCAGCCGCGGCACAGGTCCTCGAGCGTGCCCACGCGCTGGACGTCTCGGCTGAGCACCCACGCGTGCTCCACGGAGATGAACGGGTCGTAGCCATAGACCTGCATCCCCAGGTCAACGCACGCGTTGGCCACCTTGGACCCCACGTTGCCCAGACCCACGACGCCGATGCGCTTGCCCTTGAGCTCGCGGCCCACGAACGCCTTCTTGGCCTTCTCGGCGTCGACGAGGATGTTGGGGTCGTCGGCGTGCGCGCGCACCCACTTCATGGACTGCACGACGCCGCGGCTCGAGAGGATGAGCATGGCGATGACGAGCTCCTTGACGGCGTTGGAGTTGGCGCCCGGCGAGTTGAACACGACGACGCCCCTCTTGGCGTACTCGCCGATGGGGATGTTGTTCACGCCGGCGCCGCAGCGGGCGATGGCGCGGATTGAGGAGGGCAGCTCGTAGCCGTGAAGGTCGGTGGAGCGCATGAGGATGGCGTCTGCCTCCTCGGTGTTCTCGACAAAGTCGTAGCCGTCGCCGAACTCGACCTTGCCATCCTTCGTGATGTCATCGATGGTCTTGATGTGGCGCATGGATGCTCCTTGGTGTCTGTCGTGTGATGTGGCCGCGCGCGCAGGCACGCGGCTGTCGTTTCTACTTGGTGTGCTCGTCCTCGAACTCGGCCATGTAGTCCACCAGGGCGCGGACGCCCTCGATGGGCACGGCGTTGTAGACGCTCGCGCGCATGCCGCCCACGAGGCGGTGGCCCTTGACGCCCACAAGGCCGCGCTGCGTGGCGCCGTCGACGAAGGCAGCGTCCAGGCGCTCGTCACCCGTGCGGAACGTCACGTTGGCGATGGAGCGGCTGGTGGGCTGCGCGTGGCCGTGGAACAGGTGCGACTGGTCGAGGTAGTCGTAGATGAGGCCGCTCTTCTCGCGGTTCATCCGCTCCATTGCCGCAAGGCCGCCGGCGGCCTCGATCCAGTGGTAGACCTTTCCGCACAGGTAGATGCCGAACGTGTTGGGCGTGTTCAGCATTGAACCCTTCTTGGCCTGCTCGCGATAGTCGAGGTAGGTGGGGCAGCACGGCAGGGCCGGGCCGTTCTCGATGAGGTCATCGCGCACGATGACCACCGTGACGCCGGCGCACCCGGCGTTCTTCTGCGCGCCTGCGTAGACCAGGCCGTAGCGCGTGACGTCGATGGGCTCGGCCAGAAAGCAGCTCGAGACGTCCGAGACGAGCGGGACCTCGCCGGTCTGTGGCAGCTCGTGGTACTGGGTGCCAAAGATCGTGTTGTTCTGGCAGATGTAGACGTAGTCGTAGCCCGTGGCCTCGGCCAGCTCGCCCACGCCCGCCACCTCGGGGATGCGATCGAAGCCCGTGTACTCGCTCGTGGCGAGCACGTCCACCTCTCCGTACTTGCGCGCCTCGCGCTCGGCCTTGGCGGCGAAGTTGCCCGTGACGAGGTAGCCGGCCCGTCCGCTTTCCATGAGGTTCATGGGGATGCCGGCGAACTGCAGCGTGGCGCCTCCCTGCAGGAACAGCACGCGGTAGTTGCTCGGGATGTCCGCGATGCGGCGCAGCGTTGCCTCCGCGTCGTCGAAGATCTGCTGGTAGGAGCTAGATCGGTGGCTCATCTCCAGCACGCTCATACCACAGCCGTGGTAGTCGAGCATCTCGGCCGCGCACTCGGCGAGCACGCTCTCGGGCAGCGCCGACGGGCCAGCCGCGAAGTTGAAGACTCGAGCCATACATCCTCCTTGCCGCTTGCGCCCCGGCCCGTGCGGCCGAGGTCAATTCATTCAAGGATACCCTCGTCGGGTCATGGGATGGTTACGCCCTCGTAACAGAAGCGCCCCGCGGCTCTCTCGCCGTGGGGCTCCTCGCATGGGGCCTGCGCTAGTCCTGGTCGCCCTTGGCCTCGTCCAGGTAGCTGTAGAGCGTGTACTTGGAGATGCCGAAGTACTTGCACACCTTGGGGCCCGACTTCGTGATGAGAAACGCCCCGGCGTCGTTGAGGTAGCGGATGGCGCGCACGCGCTCGTCCTTGCTCATGAGTGCCGCGGGCTTGCCCACGAGCGCCACGCTCTGCTCGATGAGGTCATCGAGCAGGTCGGCCACGCTGCGGACGATGGGCTCGGGGTCGCCGGTGGGGTCGTCGTTGGGGCCCGTGCCCGTCATGCCGTTCAAGGTGTCTGCCGCGGCGGCCAGCCCCGTGATGTCGTAGTTGATGCCCAGGATGCCCACGGGCACGTTGTCCACGTTTCGGATGAAGACGGTGGAGGAGCGCAGGATACGGCCGTCGGTGGTCTTGGTGAGGTAGGCGAGGCGGTCGGAGAGCTTGTGGACCTTGCCGGCCTTGACGGCGTCGAGCACGATGTGACTCGGGCCGTCTCCCACGGAGCGGCCGGTGACGTGGCCGTTCTCGATGGCGACGATGGAGCGCTCGGGGTCGTTAGTCTCCAGGTCGTGGACCACGACCTCGCAGTTCGAGCCGAACTGCACGGCTATGGCGTGGGCGAGTCGAGCGTAGAAGTCAGTCTGGGCGGCGTCCATGTGCGGCCTTTCGCGATTCCAAGAGCGCGTCTGCTGCCTCATCCGGCGCACACACGTCGAGTACAATCGGTTCTACCTGCAAAAACTAACACAAAGTATGGTTTTGCGACAATATATAATCAAACCAGCGAGCCAATCGGAGACGCAAGTGAGAGGAAGAGGTCCCCACATGAACGAGAAGGTCGCCGCGTTCGTCCCGTTCGTGGACTTCCTGGGTGCCGCGCTCGGATCTGCGACCGAGGTGGCCCTGCATGACCTCACCGACCCGTCCCACTCGATCGTGAAGATCGTGAACGGCCACGTCTCCGGTCGCGCGGTCGGTGCGCCCGCCACGGCGTTCTCGCTCAAGATGGCCGAGCAGCTCGAGCGCTCCGAGGACTGCTTCGTGAGCGACTACGTCTCCACGACGGCGGACGGCAGGCCGCTGCAGAGCTCGTCGTTCTTCATCCGCGACGGTGCCAAGGTCGTGGGCATCCTGTGCGTCAACATCGACCCGCAGCCGTTCCGCACGCTCGAGGACGGCCTCAAGGCGTTTATGGAGGCGTACCGCCACGGCGGCTCCGAGGAGTTCCGTGACACGAACCTCGAGGCCGTGCGAGCCGCCTATCGTGCCTCGAGCGTCGAGACCCTCTCCATCGGCGGGGCCGAGACGGGCGTGTCAGAGCAGGTCCGCTCGCTGCTCGGCGCGCTTGGCAAGACGTCGAGCGAGCTTGACCAGGCCGGCCGCATCGACATCATCCGCAGGCTCGAGGCAGCCGGCACCTTCCTTATCAAGGGCGCGGCCGCAGACGTTGCCAGCGAGCTGCACGTCTCGGTGCCGAGCGTCTACCGCTACCTGCAGCAGGTGCGTCGCCAGGGTTAGGCGCACCGCGGGCATGGGTGGGCCGCCCTGCCGACCCGTTTGTGCCATTCGGACTCAAATGGTTGGTTTTTCTCGGCGTGCAAACATGTGCCGCTACAAAACCGCTGGTCACGGAGTTTTTCGTTCGGGGAACGCCGAGAATCCTCGACATTCTGAGTCCGTTTTGTACAAACGGGTCCAGTGCCCTCCATCAGCCGCCTCGGCGGCTGCCATCGTCGTCCCCACGTGGGCGGTGCGTTTCGCTTTCCTTGCGCTCGCCTCGCATAACGCCGTCCACGGGAGTTTCGCTACCGCTTGCAACAAGAAATTATTATCAGCTAATAGTAATAATTAACAATCAGGCTAACCCGAATCGGGCGGTCCGGCCTTTCGCGAGGGAACCGGGCCTGCCCGTGACCAACGGCACGCAACTCAGGCGTCGCTACCATTCGTACGGTGGGGCGAGCCCGCGGTGCCGGGGCTGATCTGCGGGTTGTCCGCGAAGGTGTGCGAGCGATGGCTCGCGTCGGCATGCGGGCGCCAGGGCCCGCAGCGGTCTCAAGGGAGAGTGTTCATCTAACGCGGGCGCGGCCACGCGTGACGTGTGGCCGGCATTCCCAGACAACACGGCGGCGCATGCCGCCAATCGAGAAGGAGCAAGCAATGGATACGAACTCGTTCGTCCTCAAGGGAAGCGTCTGCTACAACACGAGCCCGCAGGAGGTGCGCTGCGTCGAGGGCGGCTATGCCGTGTGCGTGGACGGCGTCTCGGCCGGCGTGTTCGAGCAACTGCCCGAGAGGTTCGCCGCGCTGCCGCTCGTCGACTGCGGCGACCAGCTGATCGTCCCGGGCATGAGCGACATCCACATCCACGCCCCGCAGTACGCCTTCCGCGGCCTGGGCATGGACCTAGAGCTTCTGGACTGGCTCAACACCCACACGTTTCCCGAGGAGGCCCACTACGCCGACCCCTCCTACGCCGAGCGCGCCTACGACATCTTCGCGAGCGACCTGCGCCGCAGCCCCACGACGCGTGCCGTGGTCTTTGGCACGATGCACGTCGTGGCAACCGAGCTGCTCATGGACAAGCTCGAGGCCACGGGACTCGCCACGTACGTGGGCAAGGTGAACATGGACCGCAACGGTGGCGAGAACCTCGAGGAGGACACCGCCCAATCCGCCGCCGACACGCGCCGCTGGCTTTCCGACGTTGCCGACCGCTATGACCACACCGCGCCCATCATCACGCCGCGCTTCACGCCGAGCGTCACCGACGAGCTCATGGCCCAGCTTGCCGACATCGCCCGCGAGCAGCACCTTCCCGTCCAGAGCCACCTGTCCGAGAACCCGTCTGAATGCGGCTGGGTCAAGGAGCTGTGCCCGTGGTCGAGCTGCTACGGCGACGCCTACGACCACTTTGGGCTGCTGGGGCCCCGCACGGTCATGGCCCACTGCATCTACTCGGACGAGACCGAGACGGAGCTTTTGCGCGCCACCGGCACCTACGTGGCCCACTGTCCGCAGAGCAACGCCCAGCTCTCGAGCGGCATCGCGCCCATCCGCCGCTACCTGGACCTCGGCATGAACGTTGGTCTGGGCACCGACGTGGCCGGCGGTGCCAACCTGTCGATGTTTCGCTGCATGGCAGATGCCGTGGCCGTCTCCAAGCTGCGTTGGCGCCTCGTGGACGAGAACCTGCCCGCGCTCACCACGCAGGAGGCGCTCTGGCTCGCCACGGCCGGCGGCGGCTCGTTCTTTGGGCGGGTGGGCTCACTTGCCGAGGGCTACGAGTTCGACGCCCTCGTGCTAGACGACTCCAAGATCCGCACCCCGCGCGAGCTCGGCGTCTGGGAGCGCCTCGAGCGCTACGTCTACCTGGCCGAGGAGGGCGGCAGCCTCACGCGCAAGTACGTCTCCGGTCGCCAGATCGACCTCTCGTGACACCTGGGGGCGGGGTCAAACTGTCACCGTCTGCCCTTGCGGGCCTCGCTCGTGCGGGGCCCGTCTTTTTGCCTCGGCCGTGCCCGGCGGCGTTGTTCTCGTGCGTGCGCAACGAAACCGCAGCTAACTCGCGGTGCCCAACATGTTCGCGCACTACCGTTCACCGATTAGTAATAATTTCGCAGCATGCCCGTATTTCGCCATAAACATGCAGTTATTACAAATAGTTAGGTTCGATAACATTCTGTTTGCCATATGCCGTTAAGCTAAGACCATGGTGCGTTTCCTGCGTCTGCGGGGACAATTGGCATAGGCGGTCGAACCTTGGGGCCGCACGCGCGAGAGCGGGGGAGGACCCGCCACCGGCAGATGCGGCGCGCGAGCTCACAGGACAGCTGTCGAAGGCGTTAACCCCCGCCTGCGACGATGAAGGGAGCACCATGCTTATTGTCGGCAATGGTCGCGTCATCACCCGAGACGCCGAGAAGCCCTACCTCGAGCACGGCGCGGTTGCCATCGACGGCGACACCATCGTTGCCGTCGGCGACGAGGCCGAGCTCAAGGCCGCCAACCCCGGCTACGAGTACGTCGACGCCCATGGCGGCGTCATCATGCCGGGTCTCGTGAACTGCCACACCCACATCTACTCGGGCCTTGCCCGCGGCCTTGCCATCGATGGCTGCAACCCCACGAACTTCCTCGAGAACCTCGAGCAGCAGTGGTGGAAGATCGACGACAACCTCACGCTCGACGGCACGCGCGCCAGCGCCTACGCCACGATCCTCGACTCGCTGCGAGACGGCGTCACCACGATCTTCGACCACCACGCGAGCTTCTGCGAGATCCCGGGCTCCCTGTTTGCCATCAAGGACGTCGCGGCCGAGCTCGGCATGCGCTCCTGCCTGTGCTACGAGGTCTCCGACCGCCGTGGCCCGGAGAAGTGTGACCAGTCGATCGCCGAGAACGCCGAGTTCGCCCGCTGGGCTCACGACGCGCGCGAGAAGGACAACGACACGATGATCGCCGCCATGTTCGGCGGCCACGCCACCTTCACGCTCTCCGACGAGACGATGGACAAGATGGCCGAGGCCAACGACGGCCTCACGGGCTTCCACATCCACGTCTGCGAGGGCATGAACGACGTCTGGGACTCCCGCAAGAATCGCGGCGGCATCCCGCCCGTCGAGCGCCTGCTGCAGCACAACCTGCTTGGCCCCGACACCATGCTCGGCCACTGCATCCACGTGACGCCCGCCGAGATGGACATCATCAAGGACTCCGGCACCTGGCTCGTGAACAATCCCGAGTCCAACATGGGCAACGCTGTGGGCTGCGCCCCCGTGCTCGAGTTCATGCGCCGCGGCATCCCCGTCTGCATGGGCACGGACGCCTACACCCATGACATGCTCGAGAGCCTCAAGGTCTTCCTCGTCATCCAGCGCCACAACGCCGCCATGCCCAACGTGGGCTGGGGCGAGGCCATGACGATGCTGTTCAAGAACAACTACGCGATGGCCTCCAAGTACTTCGGGCGCACGTTCGGCAAGCTCGCGCCGGGTGCCGCCGCAGACGTCATCGTGATGGACTACCCGGTGTTCACGCCCTTCTCCGGCGACAACATCGACGGCCACATGCTGTTCGGCATGATGGGCAAGAACTGCCGCACCACGATCGTGAACGGCCGGGTGCTCTACAAGGACCGCGAGTTCGTGGCCTTTGACGAGGAGCGCATCAACGCCTGGACCATGGAGCAGTCCAAGAAGCTCTGGGGCGCGCTCAACGACCGCGTCTACTAGACGCCGACCGGGTGCCGCAAAAGGGGTTGGATGGAACCCGTCCCCATCCAACCCGTTGAAGTGAGGAAGGGGTTGGATGGAACCCGTCCCCATCCAACCCATATAAGAGGGGATATGACAATGAGCGACATCATGAGGCCCATTCCGTTCTCGAAGCTGATGAACTGGGTGATGACCGAGCACGACGAGTCCGGTTCGATCTTCGGCGTCCGCAAGATGGTGACCGCCGACGAGGAGGGCGCGCTTCCCATCTTCGATGAGAGGATCGAGACGCCCTTCGGCCCGGCCGCCGGCCCCAACACGCAGCTCGCGCAGAACATCATCGCCGCCTACGTGGCCGGCTCGCGCTTCTTCGAGCTGAAGACCGTGCAGATCATGGACGGCGAGGAGCTGTCCGCCTGCGTGAACAAGCCCTGCATCACCGCGGCCGACGAGTGCTACAACTGCGAGTGGTCCACCGAGCTCGAGGTGCCGCAGGCCTACGCCGAGTACGTCAAGGCGTGGTTCGCCTGCCACCTGATCGCACGCGAGTACGGCCTGGGCTCGCCCGACGGCTTCGTGTTCAACATGAGCGTCGGCTACGACCTCGAGGGCATCAAGAGCCCCAAGGTCGATGCCTACATCGAGGGCATGAAGGATGCGAGCGGCTCCGAGGTCTGGGCCGAGTGCCGCGCGTGGGCGCTCGCCAACCTCGACCGCTTCCAGAACGTCGACGCCGACTTCGTCGAATCCATCCCGGCGCGGGTCTCGGACTCCATCACCGAGTCCACCCTGCACGGCTGCCCGCCCGATGAGATCGAGCGCATCGCCACCTACCTCATCACCGAGAAGGGGCTCAACACCTACATCAAGTGCAACCCGACGCTGCTGGGCTACGACTTCGCCCGCGCGCGCCTCGACGAGCTCGGATTCGACTACATCGCCTTCGATGACAGGCACTTCCTCGAGGACCTGCAGTGGGCCGACGCCGTCCCGATGTTCGAGCGCCTGATCGAGCTCACCTCCGAGCGCGGCCTGGACTTCGGCGTCAAGCTCACGAACACCTTCCCGGTCGACGTCACCCGCGGCGAGCTGCCGAGCGACGAGATGTACATGAGCGGCCGCACGCTGTTCTCGCTCACCATCGAGCTCGCGCGCCGCATCACCGAGCAGTTCGACGGCCGCCTGCGCATCTCCTACTCCGGCGGCGCCACCATCTACAACATCCGCTCGCTGTACGACGCGGGCATCTGGCCGATCACCCTGGCGACCGACGTGCTCAAGCCCGGCGGCTACGAGCGCATGAGCCAGATCGCCGGCGAGTTCGCCGATCTTGACGGCAAGCCGTTCTCCGGCGTGTCGCTCGAGGCCGTGACCAAGATCCAGGCCGACTCGCTCGTGAACCCGCTGTACCGCAACCCGCTGCGCAAGCTGCCTTCCGCCAAGGTCCCCGGCGGCGTGCCGCTCATGGACTGCTTCACCGCCCCCTGCCGCACCGGCTGCCCGATCTCCCAGGACATCCCGGCCTACCTGGCCGCCGTGGAGGAGGGGCGCTTCGAGGACGCGCTCTCCATCATCATCGAGCGCAACGCGCTGCCGCACATCACCGGCACCATCTGCCCGCATCCGTGCGGCAAGGGCTGCGAGCGCGCCTTCTACGAGCCCGAGGGCGCCCAGATCCGCGCGAGCAAGCTGCGCGCCGCGCGCGAGGCGTTCGCGACCGTGCTGCCCAAGCTGCAGGCCCGGGCGGGCGAGGTGGCTTCCGACAAGAAGGTCGCCGTCGTGGGCGGCGGCCCCGCCGGCCTGGCCGCGGCGTTCTTCCTCTCGCGCGCCGGCGTGCCCGTCACCATCTTCGAGGCCAAGGACTCCCTGGGCGGCATCGTGCGCCATGTGATCCCCGAGTTCCGCATCGCGAGCGCCGACATCGACGCCGACGTCGAGCTCTGCCGCGCCTTCGGCGTCGAGGTCGAGCTGAACGCCCGCGTCGAGTCCGTCGACGCGCTCAAGGCCGCCGGCTACACCGACGTCGTCGTGGCGACCGGTGCCTGGCTGCCCGGTTCCGCCGGTCTGGCGGAGGGCGACGAGATGGACGTCCTCGAGTTCCTCGAGGCCGCCAAGAAGGCCCCCGAGACCCTGAGCCTCGGTGCGGACGTCGCGGTCGTCGGCGCCGGCAACACCGCCATGGACGCCGCCCGCGCCGCCAAGCGGATCCCCGGCGTCGAGAACGTGCGCCTGGTGTACCGTCGCACGAAGGCCCAGATGCCCGCCGACGAGGAGGAGCTCGACCTCGCGCTCGCCGACGGCCAGCTCACCTGCAACGTCATGAAGCTCGGTGAGCCGGACGCCTCCGGCCGCCGCGCGCCCGAGCCGACGGGCGAGACCGTGACCGTGCCCGCCGCCACCGTGATCTGCGCGGTGGGCGAGCGCATCGACGCCTCGCTCTACGAGGGCGCCGGCGTCGAGGTCGACCGCCGCGGCCGTCCCGCCGG